>OJUG01000030.1_pt1 | contig 212378 bp, 164 predicted proteins | sample 1599841 | NCBI WGS metagenome assembly OJUG01 (sample SAMN04168659, study PRJEB22393) | human gut metagenome | biome: human gut microbiome; feature: stool | host: Homo sapiens | collected 2014-05-12 | reverse complement strand
GCGTCACGTCCAAACCGATATTCTTATCCACCGTGATCTGCCATTCCAAATCGGGGTTTCCGATCTGCGACAATTCCGCCCCGATCCCGAAGTAGTTCATGGAACCAAACTGGAACGAGTAAGTCAACAAGGATTGCGCGGAGTCAAAACTCTGGTTCCCCGGATTTCCAATAGAGGCCCGCAGTTTCAATATATTAATCCATGCCACGTGATCCATGATAAACTTCTCCTTGTGCAAGTTCCAGCCCAACCCGACCGACCACGTCGTATTGTATCTCCGGGAAGTACCGAAAACCGATGAACCGCTCGTCCGCAGGCTGAAATCCATCAAGTAACGATCGTCAAAAGAATACCCCGCGTTGAAATAACCGTTCACGGAACGGGAAACCGACTCGTAGTATGCAGGAGTCCCGTATTCCGGGTAGCCGTTCGAAAAAGAGGGGTAAGAAAAATCTCCGTCCGGGAATCCTACCGCAGAATACCCCTGCGTAAGCGATTTATTGCTGGAAATATTTCCCCCGGCAACCAAGTTAATCCTGTGTTTTCCCAGTACTTTCGCGTACGTGACACTTAACTCCGCCTCAACTTGATTTGTTCGGACGTTATTTGAATGAAACTCTCCCTTTTTAGTAGTTTCCACGTTCTCATATCGGGTATCATTCCGGGAATAGAACTTCTCCGTGTCATCATTCCCGTAAGTCAATCCCAACCGGGCACGTACCCGCCATTCCGTCGTGGGGAAATATTCCGCCATGAAATAATTACTCAACAGGAGATTATTTCCCTTATCCCGACTATTTTGGCTCGCGTTCCACAGCGGGTTCGAAGCTTTGAAGTAATCATTATATTCCAACCATTTATCCACCGTTCCCTCGTCATTATACTTTTTGTAATAAGGATTCGCCGCAGCATACGCGCTGAATGCCACGATCGGGTTCTTGAAATGAGTTGAGGTCAACGAGAATTTGTTAGAGAACTGGAATTTCGACATCCGGTAAATCAAGTCGATATTGCCACTGATCACATCCCGCTCAGACTTTTCCATCACCCCGGAAATTCCATTATACCCCGCTCCCAAGCCGAACAGGAAATTTCCCTCGCCTCCCTGCACGTAGAGTGAATGTTTTTGATTCACTCCTACCCGTAAAGGTTCAGCCAACCAGTACGTGTTTACACCACTCTCGATTTTCTTCAATTTCTCGTTATACAAACGGGTTAATTCCACCTCGTTCGTCGTGGACCAATTCACCGGATCATACCTCCCTGCCAATAATTCAAATTCCAGCTTTTCCCTTGAATTCATCAAGTTATAACTCGACAAATCGGGCATCGAGAGATTCATGTTTCCGGTATAACTTACCTGCAATTTCCCGGCCTCCGGTTTCACCGTTTCCACCACGATCACCCCGTTAGCCGCCTTCGAACCGTAAATGGCGGTTGACGCCGCGTCTTTCAAGATCGTGATCGAGGCAACCCGGTTTATATCCAAATCATTAATCGCTGCCAACGTTGACTCAAACCCATCAAGGATAAACAACGGCTGGTTCGGGTCGGCATCCAGCTCGTCCCGTAAACCTAACATACTCGACTTTCCCCGGATTTCCATGTTCGGCAAACGGTTCGGGTCGGACCCGAACTGGTTATCCTCGATAATGGCGAAAGCCGGGTCCAGCGTCTTCAAACTTTGCAGCACGTTCTGCGTGCCCATCGTTTTCAACTCGGCAGCCGAGTAAGTGGATGCCGATCCCGTGAAACTTTCCTTCTTACGCGTGAAAATACCCGTCACCACCACGTCTTCCAGTTTCACGTCCTCTTCCCGCAACACGATCGTCAACTCCTTCTGTTCCACGCCCGCTTTCAACCGGGGAATCCTCACGACCTCCGTCTTCATCCCGATAAAGGAAACGACTAGCGTGGCCGTGTCAGCCGGGACCAACAACTTGAACTTCCCGTCCACGTCCGTGGCCGTTCCCATTGACGTTCCTCCCAAACGTACCGAAACTCCCGGTATCGGTAACTTTTTCTCGTCCACCACCTTTCCCCTCACCTCCCGGCTCGCCACACGGGTGGAATCCACCGTCCCGGCCCTCGTCAATAACGGAAAGCCCAACAATAAAATCATAAATAACCGGATTGTTACGGTTACCGTCCTTCGATCCGACAGTAACTTTCGCTTAAAAACTTTCCTGTCATAAGTTTTTTTCATAACTTTGATTGTTAATTAATTGATAAAATTGATTTACACAAGGGGGTGATATTCAACGTTTCTCAGGCATAGAATACACCCCTCTTTTATTTTTCAGTTGCTTTGCGCACCGTGTTTCATGTTCATTATTCCATTTTATTCTTTTCTTTTAACCAAAACTACAACCACTCCACTCTATTGTGTCATGCCAATTATGGCATAACAAACTACCTCCTTGTCATTCAAAACAAAGATTCTATAAAAACTGATGAAGAAATACAAAGATCTGAACATTCCCGGCTCACAACACGAATGTTCGTCACGCCGATCTCGTTACAAGCACATGATGATACCTTTATACCATCCCTTTAAGACTAAAAATCAAAAGAATTATCGAAGCCGAACTTCTCCCTTTACACGCAAAGATACAATTACGATTCCCTCCCATAAGCCTTTTTGTTTAAAGATTAGGACGAAAAAAAACGGTTCCGTCTGTCCCGTTGCATAACACCACTCAACGGCTGTGGGTGCATTAACACTCCACACGGGGGTACGGAACCGCCGTATGGAGTTAACAGGCAAAAAAAATGCCTGCTACACTGTGGCAGGATTCCCCGCCGTTGAGTATGTTATGCATTGCAAATATATAAACATTTTTACAGAAAGCAAATATTTCTTTATTATTTTATAGTTGTAAATATTGCTGGATAGCAGATTTATCACTTGGATTCAGCCTATTCCATGCTCCATTATTTCTTTCACCCTTTCAAGCCTATCACCAAGCAATAAAATAACCACCACTCTATTTGCTTCTTCTTTATCTTTTCTCTAATTTTACAACAAATATACTAGAACGAAATGGAAGCAAGGAAGATTAAGCAGATCGAGATTACTAAATTATTTGGTTACAAAGATATAAAATGGACCTTAAATGATGATATTTAGGTTATTAGAAAACTTAATCCAAATGTTCAATTAATCATTGCTACCCATTCTCCATTTATCGCAATGAATGGCTGGCTAGATAAAATCACAAATATTTCTGACATAACTAATAACCAATGATCGAAAGTATTCATAGTAGGTTTGACAATAACAATAATACAATCTTCTCCCTTACTTAGAAAGTTTTCTCAAGATAAGTTCTGGAAGTATAATCTTGATTTCTTTATTCTCATCACATCTCCAATACACGATAAAATTGACCTTGATCGTTTTAAACATATACCCTTTTTGTTGTAAAATTTTCAATTTTTTCCAAAAGTCTTTCGAGAATTTCAATACAGGTTGTTTCTGTCGAGTAAAACAAGTATCTCCCTCAAATACTAACTCATCGCCACTCGTTAAACCATCAATATATTGTTGTTTGTAAATAAAATACCCCAGCCAGACATCCGTATGCCCCAAATGTAAACATAACTCATCAGGTTCTCCATAATCATTACTATTCACAATTTTCTCAGCAATTTCCATATTTACATGATTCCAATACGACCAGTTCGAATGAATGTATAAATTTTGTTTTGCCCTAGTCATTGCCACGTAAAGCAATCTTTTTTCTTCATCAGAAGAAAAGGGGAACCCCTCCAAATGTAAAAAAACATTATCAAATTCCCGTCCTTTCGCTTTATGCATCGTTGACACAAAAATAGTTTCCCCATCTTGTTCCAAAAAATCTTCAAGTTTGGATTCTCTTATAAACAATTCTAAATCCGATTTATATCTACCGGATTTATTTGTTTCTTCAAAATCTTTAAGAAGTCGATTAACGATTTCAATCTTAGAACTCTTCCCATACATTTTTTGCAATTCCAACTTGGCATACTTCCACTTCTCATCACTTATTTTAGGTGCATAAAATTCAGAATGAAATTGTCCCACAAAATACCTTATCTCTTGTAAATCGTACAAATTAAATTGATCATTAGACTGTATAAGTTTTGCACGCAAGCCTTTTCTCAACAACAATCCGGCAATCTGTGCCGCATCCTCATTCTTCTTCGTAAGCACGCAAGTTGTACCCATAAGTCCCGTACCATACACCTCTTCAACCAAGGGAACAATAAGATTATTGGTATTATTATAGTAGGTGATTTTTATTTTTCCGTTATCTCGTTGAACGGCAACAATGGGTTCTTTCTTCAATCGACCTTGAATACATCTGACAAATTCATTCGAAAACAGTACCAAATTATTTTTACTCCGATAATTCTCTATCAATTCATATTTAATGGCATCATTCTCCGTGATCAATTTTTCCAAATATTTAGAATCAGCATCCCTATCCCTGAATTCATAAATATTTTGATCATCATCGCCAACCGCAATAACACGCATCTCTTCATTAAAACCCATCAATGCTTTCACCAAGGCAAATTCATCCTTGTCCATATCTTGGGCCTCATCAATCACCAAGACGGTCTTGGTGATCTTGCACAACTCGACCTCCCGACTACTGATTTTTTCGATTGCAACACGAATTATATTCTTGGATTTCTCCAAATCACCGACAAATCCCAATAAATCAAAGCAAAAAGAATGAAATGTCTTTATCTCTACAAAACTTGCAGCATTACCGATCAGTTTAATTAATCGTTTCTTAAACTCGGTTGCGGCAGCTCGAGAGAATGTAAGCATTAATAATTGTTCGTGCTTTACATCCTCCATAAGGAGCAATGACGCTAATTTATGAACCAACACCCTCGTTTTTCCGCTCCCCGGACCAGCCGCAACAACAATATATTTAGATTTATTGTCCCTGATAATTTTTAATTGTTCAATGGATAGTTCTCCAAAAAGCTGCTGAAATTTAGACGGTGTAATATTCCTTGCCAACTCTTTCTGCCTGCTACTGCTAAAATATTTGTTTAAAAAAGAAGTATGATTTAAACGGAAATAATCATCCACGAATTGTAAAGCTTCCTTGTAACCACTAATCATCTTTTTCGCATACTCTCCGACAATATGGATCTGTTCTGTCTTATTTTTATAGAATTGATCGAGTTTCCCGTAATCATTACTCGTGTACTGTTTATAATTATTCTTTTCTAATCTCTCAATAGTTAGCTTGTTATAAACGACCAAAAATCCACCTTCAATTTTAATTGCCTCTATACGAGAAAGATAAAACAAAGCATTTTCCACGTCAGCAAGTCCCACGTTCACCTTAAAAAGAGCTTGCTGTTTCTCGTACGCATTTTTCAGTTCAAGAACAGAGAACTCTATCAAGACCTCATCATTCGAGGATTCTAATATGATTTTTTTATTCTTCTCGTAAATATACTCCAAAATGAATTTTGCCAACTGTTGCCGCTTTTCCAACCACTCCTCGATCTTCTCTTTAGGCTGTTTAAGCGCCAAAACAACATGATTTTTAGAATAATTACTACTATCATATCGTTTTCGATTCAGCCACTTCTGTATATCCCAAAAATTAATAATCGTTTTTATTTTATCAAGAGTAACATTTTTATCCTGCCCCCCTGATATTCCTTCATTAAGTTCTTTTAAATTATACGTGTTTCCCTCTTCATTTAAAACCGATTGCAAGTAATTTTCTACTTTACAATATGTTTCAAGGATGGAAAGCGAGCGATTACATTTTTCTCCCTTTTTTATAAAAGCGGTAAGATCCTTTGCATCTGACAGTATTTGCTCTTCACGCATCAAGTTTATAATGTGAATCACGTCTTCCCGTGCAATGCCTAAATGATCGGAAATATAATCAACCCGGGATTCCGCAATTTCATCGTTAGTATGCCTGCGACTTCTCGTCGAAAACAGTTTCTTTATGATCCGAGTTGCATATTCTTTTTGTTTATCATCGAAACGGAACGACTTTCTAATTTTCGTGATTGCCTCTTCCGCATTTCTCGTTAGAATACTATTTGCAAAAACCCGAGGCGTATTCTGACCTCGTTTCAAGTACCCTGCTTCCTCAAGTGCCGCAATGGCAGATTTCACTCGCGTTTCTATTTCATTCAGATTATCATCCCAACCCGCTTTTCGGGCAATTTCTAGTGCCGAATTAGATATTTTTGACCTGAACCCAGTAAGATTTTTAATAGCCTTCCAGATTTGTTGAATCTCTTTCTGGTTCAATCGAGTCTGGTTAAGTAACGTGAAATGCTTGTCCAAATCCTGTTCATTAAACAAGACATAACAATCAGCCGTTATGTTTTCATCCCTCCCTGCCCTTCCCGCTTCCTGTACGTAATTTTCAAGAGAGTCGGAAATCTCATAATGAATAACCATCCCCACATCCTTTTTGTCAACCCCCATTCCAAAGGCAGATGTAGCCACGATAATTCGAACTTCCCCTGCCATAAAAGCATCTTGATTTTCTTTTTTCTGCTTCACATCCATTTTCCCGTGGTACGCACGCGCATCAAATCCATCTTCTCGAAGTTGTTCCGCAAGCATTGCTGCCCTATGTGTTCTGGACGTGTACACGATGACCGGACAATCCTTAGATTCTAGCAGATTACGCAACACATTGTACTTTTCTTCGTCACTTCCATTATTATAAACTTCATAATGAAGGTTCGTCCTAGAGGTATTGGCAGCAAAAAGTTCAAGTTCCACCGAAAGCCTATCTTTGAAATACGCCTTTATATCTCCTATTACTTTTTGCTTTGCCGTGGCTGTAAAACACGAGATCGGTATGGGTTCATTAAGCTGTTTTTCCTCCTGTATCAATTTTATAAAGTCCGCGATATACATATAATCCGGTCTAAAATCCTGTCCCCATACCGAAAAACAATGTGCTTCGTCAATCACAAACCGGGCGATTTTACGTCCAAGTAATAAACGTTCAATGGTTTTAGAACGTAACGATTCCGGGGCAATGTATAATACACAAGCCGAACCATTTTCGACTCTTTCGATAGATTTAGCTCTTTCAATCGGATCTAATAAACCGTTAATTGTCACAGCGTCAGTAATACCACTTTTTTCAAGATTATCCACCTGGTCTTTCATCAACGACTGCAAGGGCGAAATCACAATCGTAAGCGCCTTCATATTCTCTCCTGCCATGAGTGCCGGCACTTGAAACGTCAGAGACTTTCCTCCACCAGTTGGAAATATTGCCAATATTGATTTATTGGTAACGGCAGCTTTCACGGCATTTTCCTGCAAAGCCTCTTCCGCATATTTCCTATACGAGTCAAAATTAAAATAACGCTTTAATGCCACATGGATGTCCAGTGAACGCCTGCAATAAGAACAGCCCGTTAAACAAGGATTACCTCGTAACAAATGCATGACGTTCTCCACCCCTGGATAGTTTTTAAGCACCCAACGTGGTGTTATTGAATAACGGTTTCGAGCGTGTATCAAAGCAAGACAATAAGCAAGTTCTACCGGATACTGATGTACAAAACACTCAAAATCAGCCTTATCACAAACTTCTCCATTGAATTTTTGCCTAATTAAAGTTTCTACCTTCAAAGAGCTTGCAGAATAATCCATGTACCGAAAGAAAGCGGAAAATTCTTCTATATCACTTAAAAGCAGATAATAAATTTGTTTCAATTCTTCATCCAGTTGCCTAAATGCATTTTCCTCATCATGAAACAATCGCTTTGCTTTTTGAGAATCATTAAGAGGGTTGTTATAATTTTCCGGATCAAGTTTATCATCTTTAACAAGATTGTGGTATGGTTGAGCAGGAAATAATAAAGGTGAAAAATAAAGTGTATCCACTCTATTGAAACTGTTTATTTCCGGCATCACTTTTTCCATATATTTCAAATCATGCTTGAATATATTATGCCCACATACATATCCCGTTCCATCTAAGAAATCCAAAAAATCTCTGATAGAAGTAGAATGAAATGTCTCTCCATTGCTTTTTATACCCCCTATATCAGCAATACCGTGACTATTAGCATCTATCTCAAGATCAAAAAAAGTGATGGATTTCATAAGTTACATTTACCTACATTTCTATTCAAAAAATATCTCTATCAATCCACAATGATCATTTACAAATATATTAAAATATATCACATTATTTTCCATAAAACAAAGCATCGAGATTACTTATAAAGTGCTAAACGCATCTTTCACCGTTTGAGCCATTAAACTCCTACGCTGTCTCAAAAACTCGAAGTAATTCATACGCTCCCAACCATCGGGTAAAGCATGCCAATAATACTGTTGCTTTTGTTGTTCCGGGGTTAATCGACTTAAATATTTAGGCAGATACTCGGCCGGGGCTGTATCTGCTATTTTTATATTATCGCTCCATTCAACTAACGCATAATTCGCTATCTGATTGGTTTGCTGTTGCTCGGTAATGCCAATACTTATCAAATATGCTTTCGGAAATAAATGATGTATTTCAAGAGGTGACTTTTTAGATCTTAAACCTTCCTGCAACAAATCATGAACTTTCATTTTTGAAAACAACCCATCCGCATTCAATATATTTAAAGAAGCATAGTAGGCATACATAGAAGGACTTATCGCAGATGAAGTAGCTAAATTGTTCGGCAAAGTAATATTCCAAAAATCATCTGTAAACTTCGTGTTTATAATATTTAAAAGAATATTTTTAAATTGTTCTGCAGAATAAACACCTCGCAATTGAGACAAGTCAAACTCCATCTGGGATTCAGGAGATCCGGTATATCGTCCAGTTATGATACACATAAAAAACCATTGAGAAATGAGTTTCCGCAATTCAAACATATCCATCTTATACTCTTCCCGACCAATTAGGAACATCGTATAAACATAGATAATCGTCGTTTTCGAACTTATAATATCACCTTTTATGTATCCAGCTTGTTTGATACATTTCAAATATTCATGCCAATTGGTAACATCAAGAACCTTTTTATTAGCTTCTTTCAGTAATTCAAATTGTTTCTCCCTTCGTTCCTCACTAAAAGTACCTGTTTCTAAATCTTTTCCCCGAAGAATACTATATACATATTTCAATACAGCCCTCTTAAAGCATAATCCAACTGACACTCGCAACATTTGATCCGGACTAGGAGTTATGATATAATTAAACGCAGAAGCCGCCTGCAGGTTGGGAGTACGAGTTTCATGACAGAATCGTTCTAAATCGGTTCTTCCTTCATCCCAAAAAACAGACATCAGTGTCAATATAAAATCAGCTTGATTCAAAGTTTTACCCTGGCTATTGATCCGCACGAAAATATCAGAAACTTCTTCTTCCGAAATATTCGCAGACAATTCCAAAGCCGAGAAAGAATAATGTTCTAAATTTTTTACATTTTGAATCGTTTCCCATATTTTAGCTTTTTCATCTTCTGTTAAAGCACGAGAAGCCTCTAAATTTTTTATAAAATCCCCGATAAAAATATGCGCTTTAAAATCCGGTTGCCATAATTTTGAAATATCTTGCACATACTCGGGACTTCGTCGTGAAGCTGCATCAGGAATCTCAAATTTTTCTTCTAAAGGTTTAAATGAAATTATAATATGTTCTTTATTAAAATTTTCTCGAATCACCTCTTTTCCTTTCATCACAGCAAAAATTGATGTCAATCGCTGCTGCCCATCCACTATTAATAAATTTGGAATTTTCTGTTTCCCTCCCACACCTATATATTTACTATTATCAACATTTGCATTTGCCCATAACAATAAATAACCGACAGGATACCCTTTATACATCGAATCAAAAAGATCTCTCACTTTAATATCTTTCCATACAAAAGGACGTTGTATGTCAGGAAGTCCAATAATTCCCATATCTATATCGTTCACAAGAGCTTGTAACTTATAGTTTACTTCACGAAAAAGAGTTGCCATACCTTCGAATATTACAATTTACCAATCCTCATTTTTTACACACACAACAAATATCCCCTCTACAAATACGAAACGCTCGAACTAATTATACAAACTTAATAAATAAAACAAATATGTTAGCCTTTTTACAAAAAAAATAATATTTCAATTGAAAGCCATCATGTTCACCTTTCAATTTGTCCCTCAACTTGGGAGACTATTCATAAAATTTCTTAATATATAGATTCTAATCTCCAAACTGTATATTAAGAAAAAACATCCAGAAAAACAGAACGCTTCAGCAACAAATAATTGATGCGATACAATCAAATCCAACTATCACAAGAAAGGAATTGATCTATCTATTAAACAGTACCGAGGGAAGTGTAAAGTACCACTTATCTCAACTAATCAAAAAAGGAAGAATTAAAAGAGAAGGTTCTGATCGAACCGGCACATGGAGCGTGATTGAATATTTGGACTAAAAAGCTACAATTAAAATTTAGTTTTCTCTCCTAATTCAAACCTCCCGAAGTGTTCTTTTGAGATTTATACCCTATATTTGTAATTAATAAAAAGTGGTTTTTATTAATTGTAATAGTAAAGTATAGATATACGCCCCTATGTTAGCATACACCTACATCAGCAAGGGAAATTTCAAGCTCCAAGAGAAGCCGCTTCCCCAAATAGAAGATTCACGAGATGCCATTGTTCGCGTCACACTGGGAAGTATTTGCACCAGCGATTTACATATCAAACACGGAAGTGTCCCCCGTGCTGTACCAGGAATTACCGTTGGGCATGAAATGGTGGGTATTGTAGAACAAACAGGAGCTGACGTGACGACCGTAAAGCCCGGAGACCGAGTAACCGTTAACGTGGAAACCTTTTGCGGAGAGTGCTTCTTTTGCCAAAAAGGATTCGTAAACAATTGTACCGATCCTCATGGCGGGTGGGCTTTGGGATGCCGCATTGACGGGGGACAAGCCGAATATGTACGTGTCCCCTATGCCGATAGCGGACTAAACCGTATTCCCGATACGGTTAGTGACGAACAAGCTCTTTTCGTGGGTGATGTACTTGCCACCGGCTTTTGGGCTGCACGTATTTCTGAAATCACGGAAGACGATACGGTATTGATCATCGGAGCCGGACCAACCGGAATATGCACGCTACTTTGTGTAATGTTGAAGAATCCGAAACGAATTATTGTCTGTGAAAAATCCCCCGAAAGGATTCAGTTTGTCCGGGAACACTATCCCGATGTATTAATAACAGAACCGGAAACATGCCAAAAATTTGTCCTTGAGCATAGCGATCATGGCGGGGCTGATGTCGTACTAGAAGTTGCCGGAAGCGATGATTCCTTCCATCTTGCATGGGAGTGTGCCCGCCCTAACGCCATTGTAACCGTGGTTGCGCTCTACGACAAACCGCAACTTTTGCCGTTACCCAATATGTATGGCAAAAATCTCACGTTCAAAACCGGAGGTGTAGATGGTTGCGATTGTGCCGAAATTCTTCACTTGATAGAAGAGGGCAAAATTGATACCACCCCACTTCTCACACACCGTTTTCCATTAAACGAAATCGAAAAAGCCTATCATATATTCGAAAACAAACTTGACGGGGTGATAAAAATAGCTATAACAAAAGTTCATCCGGTATTTTAATTTTACCGGATGAACCTTACACGTATTTAATCGTTCACCTTTACTTTCCTCTTCTTCTCACCCAAATGAACACGCTACATAGTAACAACAAGATAGGCAATACTCCCAAGAATCCAACCTTCACCACTGACATTCCGTCCATACTCACGTGTACGGCATTATCCTTAGCCGGTTGCCGACGAACATCGATAGGTACTTCATTATCAGACAACCAGAAGAACATCGCATTTATAAAAGAATAGTTGGATGCTATTATATTCGACCTCTGACGGCTGATCTCTCCGTTGCTGATACAATCCGCATCACCAAGAATAATGATTTTCTGATCTTTATCCCCAACTTTACGATTCAACGCCAAAGCCGTCAAATTGGCTTGTTCTACTTCCCCGTCTTCCGGATTCAACTCGGCTTTGTCATCCACGAAATCCGTCGTCTTATATTCGATCCAGCTTCCTTTATTTTTAGTCACCAACAGAGGGGTTGCTGTAAATCCTTTAGTAGTGTCACATTCCAAAGCCACCGCATCCGGCATTGTAACAGTGTAAACATGGAACATATCTCTAAACATATAGTTTAAATCACAACTTTCCCGCGTCACGTTCCCCACGATCAAATTAGCTACATGTTCCCCCGATTGTACCAAACGACCGGGTAGGAACTTCACTCCGAATGGAGCCACCACGGGATTCATAACCTCTTGCCTCTCGGCATCACCCGCGATCAACAAATTACCCCCTCTCTCAACATACCTGTTCAAACGTTCCAATTCTTCATCCGAGAACGGGGTCTTCATCTCGGCAATAACCAACACATTCACATCTTCCGGAACATCCTGATCCAATGTCAAGGCTGTCACATCAAAACCTTGATTCAACAACGAGTAACGGAATATCTTATTATGAGCAAAATTATAATAATCCAAATCCCCTGTTTTCCATATATCACGCATCCCGTGTCCTTGCACAAAACCGACTTTCGGCAAATCCATCACCAAACGTTTCATCGCCGCAGAAATCTCTCGTTCATGCGGATGTTTCTGATTATCTTCATATACCCGTAAAAAAGTTTTCTCCCCGCTGCCTCGCTCTAACACACGGATAAAACGATTGTACTCATCCGACAAATCTATAATCTTATGAAACTCTTCCGGTTTCATAAACATCTTCGGATTCAGATTCATCGTCTCGCACAATTTTTCCACAATCTCTTCATCACTCAATCCCGGATAACGCTGTTGCAATGCCGCATGATTATAAGTCCGGTCATAGTAATACACATACTTCATTTTAATATCCGGTTTAAAACGAATATATTGTGCGAAGCGCCCAATATCCCCATTCCGGCTAACCGGAAGTCCCGACCAACAATTATCTTCCAACAAATTCACGTAAGTCGTTATCGTCAGATCACCGGTCATCTTATTCATGATATCCTGACTACTTTTAGTCAAAGTCTTTATTTTCGTGGCTGTAGAATCATGGAAGAATTTCAACGCCGGACGAGAACTCAAATAACCCAGAAATATCGCAATCAAGAAAACACCGACATATTTACTTAATGTCATATACCAAGTTGTCCTCTGTTTTCCGGATTGTAATTTAAGTATGCTAAAACCTAAAAAGACAGCTATAACAATGACAAAATACAACACATCTTCACTACAAATCAACCCGGCAATCAACTCATCCGCACGACCGGATATAGAAAGCCAATACGTAATATCACGTATCAAATCAATCCCTTGCCACATCCCGCCAACAAAATTCAGTGCTGCCAATAAGGCCAATGTACCGATAGCTGCAACCACCTGGTAAGAAGTTAGACAGGACATAAACAACCCAATTGCCGCATAAGCACAAATCAGCAAGTAAATTCCCAGTAATCCAGTAAAGACTAACCCATAATCCATATTTTCAATCGTAAACAAATTGAATATGATCATCACACACAAAATACCAATCAACACTAACCCATAAATCACCATAGCCAAATACTTCCCGAAAATAATCTGCCAACTGGTAACCGGAGACGAATACAATAACTTTATCGAACCACTACTTAACTCTCGGCTCATCAACCCCATCGTCAGCAATGGCATATAAAGATACAGGTAATTCTGGACATTCGAGAATACACCCGTCCAGCTCGCATACAAGCGGGAAGTAACACTATACACTCCGTAACCAAGGGCTTGAGACCTTACATATCCTTCCATTTCCTGCACGAAAACCATACAAGTCTGGAAGGTGAACACGATAAGAATTAACCAAGCTATAGGGGAATAGAACAAGGTTTGCAATTCCGTTCTTGCTATTCTATATATTTTTCTCATAAGATTCTATATTAATTGATTTTTTTACCCGATAATTTAGCAAAGATCACATCCAAGGAACTCTTTTCCATATTGATCTCTTGCAAATGCCATCCGTTAGCCACGCTCGCTTCGATCACTTTTTCCGAAATAGCATCCATTGTGTCAAAGTGCAAACGGAAGCGCTTGTTTGTCAAATTTTCCACACCCACAATTCCCGGAATAGCCCGCAGTTCGTTTTCACTTGGCGGAGCATCCATCAACACGACTAACGAATCCGGTTTGATGTAATTATTAAATTCATCCATCGTCCCCGCAAACACCATATGCCCGGACTCAATCATCCGGATCTGATCGCAAGTCATTTGCACCTCCGGCAAAATATGCGTGGAAAGCATCACGGCCCGATCCACGGCAATCTCCTTTACCAAATTCCGGATCTCCACGATCTGGTTGGGATCTAACCCGTTCGTTGGTTCATCCAACACCACGAATTTCGGATCATGCACGATAGCCTGCGCTATTCCCAAACGCTGCTGGTATCCCCCGGAAAGATTACGAACCAAACGCTTGCTGAAATGCATAATTCCACATTTATCCTTCGCCTTCTCCACGGCAGCTTTGATATGCTTGGGCTCCACGGAACGCAAATAAGCACAATGTGTTAAATACTCATCCACATTCAAATCCAGATGTAAAGGCGGTTTCTGCGGCAAAAAACCGATATGCTTCTTCGCCTCCACCGGGTTATCCCGCAAACTCACACCATTAATATACACTTCTCCCTTCGTCTGTTTCAACACGCCACACATGATATTCATCGTGGTCGATTTCCCGGCTCCATTCGAGCCCAATAATCCAAGGACTCCCGTCTGGTTAATCTCAAAACTAATATCCTGTATAGCCCACTGGGAACTATAGCGATGAGAAAGATTTTCTACTTTTACAATAGCGACATCCATACATTTAAATTTTATAATTTACACGTCTATTTTTCTCTCAGAACACCTTTGATTTTTACAATCTCCGGTAATGCCAGAAACAACATTCTGGCCGCATCCTCCATAATTTCAGGAGTCAATGTTTCAGCCTGATCTCTCGGATCATGATAATACATCGGTTTCAACTCCTCGGTCGTGGCAATATATAAGGCCGGAATCCCCCGTTTGGAAAATTCATCACCATCCGCCTGAGAATAACTCACGGCCCGCTCGTAAGGAGTTACCTCAAATTCCCGATGTAACCATCGATCGTTCACCTCAGCAAATATTTTTGCCACTGCGGGAAAGCTTTCTGCTCCCCAAACCGACAAACCGTTTCCATTTCCAACCATATCAATGTTCAGCATACACATGGTTTTGTCCAGTGGAAACGTAGGATGATTCAAATAATGAATCGCTCCTTTTATGCCTCTTTCCTCCGCCCCGAAAAAAGCGAACACGATATTCTTCTCCGGTTTGATTCCACTAGCGGCCAAAGCCTTCGCCACGGCCAATTGTAAAGCAACTCCGGAAGCATTATCCAAAGCACCGGGAAACATCAGTCCATTGTTGCCCAAATGATCGAGATGTGCCCCCAATACAATGGAAGAAGTCGTATCCACGCCCTTGATCACGCCGATCACGTTACAGGTGGTCGCATAAGGATAGTGACGAGTCACAACATCCATATTCAAACGACATCCGGTATTAAAAGAACAGGGCTTTTGTTTCTCACCAATCTGCTTTTTCAACCCGTCCCGCGTATACCCGGCTTCTGTAACCAACTCATCCACCATGGAGGGATCCACGTGAGTATAAATCATTCCTTTCGAAAAAGCGATTCCCGTATGTGCCAGTTTTCCGACCAACAACACCGCTGCCGCACCTTTCTTCAAAGCCTGAGGCAATTTATAACTCTCGGAAGCATAGCGCATATAAAGATCAAAACGTTTCTTTTCATCCTTATCCCGGTATGGTATTCCCCGTTCAATGATCACAATCTTTCCTTTTACATCTATCCCCTCGTAATCGTCATACCCGTATTCCGGGGCCGTGATTCCATACCCGGCATATACCACTTCTGCATTTTCCACCTTCCCCGAATCCGAGTTCATCCCCGGATAAAAATCCCGCGGAAAGACATATTCTTGTTCATTTCCCACTTTTTTCAATCTACAATCGATCAAACTCGTCATAGGCATCCGAAAATGTTGCAAATAAGAGCCATCATCCCCCGCAGGTTCTAACCCGAAATCACACAATTGTTCCGCACACCAAAAAGCACATTTCATATATTCTCCTGTTCCGGCAAGCCGTCCGTTATATTCTTCCTTGCATAATTCATGCACATATTCCATGATTTCATCACTTGAAATGGAGTGAAACACATCCATTATCTCCTTGGACATCTTTCCATGTTGGGCTTTCACCGAACAACACCAACCAACCAATAAAATCAAAATCAAATATCTCATACTCAAACTATTTACATTTTAGCAGGCAATACCCGGAAAGTGAAATCATATATCCCCGGCAAAATCAAGTACTGTGGATGAGGCACTGCCCGCAAACTCCAAGTCGTATCCCCACCAACACCCATTTGTCGCCAATCAATATTCCAAGTAATCAAATTTTCCTCTTTCACTTCATTCAAATGACGCTGTGTCTTTTCGGCACCCGGTTCATCCAGTACATTATTGGAGAACCGGTAAACAGATGATCCGAAAGGAACATCCCCGATTACTTCCAAACTCAAATCATCACCCTCAAGCCTCATCCGGCGAATATCCGTCCGGTTTCCATTCTCTTGAGGACGGGCATAAGGTACATACCAATCTTCCACCGGACATTCATACCGCCCGACAAAAGCCCCTGAACAACGGTCTATGTAATTTTCCTGCGGTCCCCGGCCATACCACTCTACACGGGTAAAATCAGGAACAAGCTGCCAAGTCAGTCCGACCCGGGGAATCAATTCCGAAGTACAATTCCGGGCGTCCACATGATAGCGGACTTCCATTTCTCCCGCCCCGTTCAAACGGTAACACAACTGATATGTCGTATTCATTTTCTCCAATTCGAAATCAGTTCGAATCTCCACGAATTTTCCTTGTTGTTTCACGTCGAAATTCACCAATTTCGCTTGTGAAGCAGCCCCTTTCCAACCGATACATTCCGGGATAATATACTCACTGCCAAAATCATTATCCGTTCCCGGCCGCCAAAAATTAGCTTCCAGACCATTCACTAGAATCTCTTTGTTGTTTACCTGATACGAGATCAATTTACCAATTTCTCGATCAAACTCAAGCATGACATCTCGTCCTTGCACAGAAACCCGATTCCTGTTCTCAACCACTTTAACCTCTCCATTCTCCGCGAAAGCAGGTAGTTTATCCAAACAAGGTAATACAAACTGTTCTGCAGCCAACACATACCCTTTCTTGATCAAGGAATAATCTTTATTAGCAATAGCATACACGTTCACGCAATATTCTGCACCACGGTCTTCAAGTTTCGGGAATGGCAATTCCAATAAACATGTTTCCTGTGGCATCACCTTTAGATTAGGTACCGTACCGGAGTTCACGACAATTCCATCCTTCAACAATTCCCATTTCAGATCCGTATGCTCCAAAGATTTAAAAAACAACTCATTAAAAATCTCCACGATGCCCCGGTTATAATCCAACAAGCGAAATGCCACATCTTGATATACCTTTTTCACCTCCCAAGCCGCAGGGCTCCATGAGCGGTCAGCCCGAACTATGCCATTCAAACAAAAGTTATTACTGGAAGGAATTTCCGGACCTCCGAAGTCTCCCCCGTATGCCCAATATTTCACTCCATTACTATCCACTTGCTCGATACCTTGATCAACCCAATCCCATATATGTCCCCCCTGCAAATAAGGATATTTCCGAATCACATCCCAATACTCCTTCAGTCCCCCGACACTATTCCCCATCGCATGAGCATACTCACACAAGATCAAAGGCTTATCCGGCCGGGACAACACATGATTAATCAGAACATCAATCTGTTTATACATCGGACAGTAAATATCCGTAAACTCTTTCTTTCCGGCATCCTCAGAATGAATCGGACGCTGTGACAAATCATGCTCTTTCAACCATTTATAGGTTGCCAAAAAATTAATTCCGGACCCGGATTCGTTTCCCAACGACCAAGCTATAATACAAGCATGATTTTTATCTCTTTGGAACATCCGTTCCGTACGATCAATAAAGACATGCGTCCATTCCGGTCTGTTCGCCAGAGACTCCCGGGGATCATAACCAATTCCATGGCTTTCAACATTCGCCTCATCAACGACATACAACCCATATTCATCGCACAACCGATACCAAAGAGGATCATTGGGATAGTGAGCCGTACGCACACTATTTACATTCATCTCTTTCATCAAGCGAATATCCGTCAACATCGATTCCCGATCCACCACATGTCCCTTTTTAGGATCATGTTCATGACGATTCACCCCTTTCAACAAAACAGGTTGCCCGTTTACCAGCAATTGCCCTCCCTTAATCTCTGATTTACGGAAACCTACCGCTTGGGTTAATACCTCCCGGACCACTTTACGCCCCCGCTCCTCAACACGGGTCTCGATGATCAAATCATATAGATTAGGCGTCTCTGCCGTCCATTTCAACGGATTCAAAATCTTCTTTTCAATACAAACCGTATCCATACCCTCCTTCTTTCCGGAAGTAATCACTTCTGAAAATATCGTATTACCCTGTCTGTCATTCAACGTCAAGGCTACATCATACTTTTCTCCCCGGTTTTCCAATTCCATATTCAGACGCAACAAAGCATCCCGGTAATCAGCATCCAAATCCGTTGCAAGCTGAAAATCATATACATTTGAACGGGGACGGGCATAAAGAAATACATCCCGCTGGATACCGGAAAAACGCCAGAAATCCTGATCCTCCACGTAAGTACCATCACACCAACGGAAAACCTGCACGGCAATTTCGTTCTTTCCTTTCCGCACGCAAGAAGTTACATCAAATTCCGCCGGAGTTTTCGAATCCTGAGAATAGCCTACCAATTGACCGTTTACCCACACGTAAAAAGCAGAACTCACAGCCCCGAAATGTAACACAATCTTGTTCCCAATCCAATCATCGGGTACACGGAATGTCCTCTTGTAAGAACCAACCGGATCGTTCTCCGAGTCCACATTCGGCCACTTGGCTTTAAAGCCGAAGCCTGTTTCCACGTAAATCGGTACCCCGTAGCCTTTTAATTCCCAGTTAGAAGGAACCTCGATATTATCCCATTTACGGACATCGTACCCAACTTTGTTAAAATCCATTGGACGGTCTGCCGGCTTACTCACCCACTTGAATTTCCATACCCCGTTCAAAGAAAGATAACGAGAGGAATTTTCCACATCCCATACCAATGCCTGTTCCCGATTATCAAACGGGATATAGAAAGCATGGCTACGCATCCGGTTTCTCTGAAGAACATCCAGATTTTCCCAGTCATTCTGCGCCCCTGCCGACAATGCCATCAGCATAAAAACAAATAACAAACACCTCATAATTAACTATTTATACTCAAACATCATTAATAACAAATGTGCTGAAGACCAACCAAAATGCGGAGCATTCAAGGTCTCTCCGGTCAAGGGGTTATAATTTTCATGAACAGGCTGATCCCCCAACAACCCCTGGCAATTATTTAATATTTTTAATGTCAATTCATTGGCCTCTTTATCATACCCGTAATTTCTCAACCCCCGAATACCGAAATACGCCTGATCCAACCAAACCGGTCCCCTCCAATAGCCTCGTTCCGGTTCTAAACGGGGATGACTTAGATCCAAGGTTCCCAAAGGCACAAAAGAATTGAACCGATTCACATCCATCATAACATTCCTCACCCGATCCGCTTGTTTTTGATTGGCCACTCCGGCCCAAAGCGGTAACCAGCCCTCCGGTCCGTAAACTGGAATAAAAGCGTGTGATTTTAATCGAACATCAAAGAAATATCCATTCTCATCATCGTACATGATTTGTCGAATCCTGTCAGCCAGAATACCCGCATCTTTTTCCAACCGGTTGGCAAGCTCCTCCCGTTTTAGCAAGCGGGCAAAGCGGGCAAGCGTCCTCTTTTCATCATACAAATAAGTATTCAAATCCACACTTTCCTGACTCATTGACCAAGCTTTCGGCAACTCCCCCTTCAACATCTCCGTACTATCGAAACGCACGGCATTATCCATCCCACTTTCCCAAGCCGCAGCCTGCAAAGTCCCGTCCGTTGCCCCGTACTCACACAGTCCGTTCTGATCAACATCCCGATAAGCATACCACCAATTATGATATCTCAACAACCGATCAAACATCTCCTCGACAAAGGCCAAATCCCCGTCCGCATCATAAATTTCCTCCACGGCCCATGAAGCCAAAGGGGGTTTCGTGTCCCGCAAATTATTAATATACTTTATCCGGCTGACAAAATCCGGAATCATACCTTCTTCCGTTTGGTAATCAAACAAAGCCCGAATATGATCTTTAGCCAACTCCGGTTCCCAACGTCCGATCGCCGCGGCAATTTTCCAAGAATCCCATGACCAGAATCCCGTGCTGAATCCCCAATAGGAAGGATAGCCTCCATCATGCAATAAATCATGTGCCGCACTCCGCCAATTCGCCATCAGCGTCATCAAACACTTGACTGCTACTCTTCTGTATTTCAAATCAGTAAATAATTCCGACTTATTCTCAAACAGCTTTTCAATATAGCGCTCCCATCGTTGTGCTGCCATTTCAAAGAATGGTTCACTCTCCTCGAAAGGATTTCCCTCCAGTACCGGATGCTTCACATGTTCTGGTTCGTCATTAAAATAGGCAGAATAAACAAACATATCCTCCCGTTCCTCACCTCGCCCGAATTTTCGTACCTCCGTTTCAAAACGGTACTTTCCATCCAAAACTACCGCATGACAGCCTTCACCCGCCTCTATTTCAAAACAACATTTCGTTGCGGGAAACTCCAAATACACCGTCCGTCCGTCAATAACCTGACCTTGGAAATATTGAGTAAAAAAGCTCCCCTCATAAATAATCTTAACCTCTTTAGGACCTCCCGTGTTGCGGACCCGAGTCCGCAACAAAGAAATCCGATTGTTTACAAAAACAATCTCCTGTGTCAAGGTTAGAGTCTCCCAGGTAAAGGACTGAATCATCCGACCCGGGAAATAACTTTTTTCAACAATAGCATTCGTAACTTCCTGTAATACTCCGTCAACAACCACTGATGCAACCGCAGTATAAGAGCCCACGGCATAATTGGATGCCATAGACATGGGACCGGAAAAACCTCCTGCCATTCCGACACTATCCGGAATAAAGGCAAATCCATGCCATGCCCCCAAATCGGAGAAAAGAGAAACTCCTTCTCTGATGCCTTGAGGCCAGTTAGATATATTCAGTACATTACGATAGTCAGCCTGTACATTAAAAAACGATTGTCCCGCACACCCGCACAGAAGGATTACAAAAAGCCATATATATTTCATACTATTCCGCTGCTTTATGAATAATCTGTTTTACCGTACCAACATTTTGATCCATCTTCATAACCAAACGTCCCGCCTCATCCGACGCAAATCCCTCTGAATTAATCTTCAAGAGGTAAACTTCACCATTAGCCAATCCAACACACAAATATTCATTAGCATAGAACTCATCCTCCATCGCCTTAATTTCTGCCGGAAAACTATAATACCGTTCCGGCACAATCTCACCCTCCGCATCTTTTCCAAAATAATACAAAACATTACCGGAAGCAATGAAAGCATACGGACAACCAAATCCCCGGCCCCTACCATTATCCGGAATCAACAATAAAATATTATCATTCATCATATCCCCCTTAAATTCCCGTTGAGACTCTGCCACAATATCTTCAGGGTCATCTGTTAATAACATTTGTCCCACGTAAGTTCCATCCGCACGTTTGATGATATTATACAACCCGCCAGCCGGAATATAATAGTCATTCCACCAATACCCGCTTGTTGCTATTAACTCATTATTACCCAAGTTATCCATGGGAATAAATCCATTCGGATAACCAGCACATTTCGGCTCACCAATAGTTCCATAGCTGGAAGCCCCCCGGATATACAAGAATCGTTTTCTCTCTTTTTCATACACGAAAACGTACCCATTTTCTGTATTCATATCATACACGAAACGATCTGCATTCAATTGATGAGCAACCTCTTCACCCACAACATCAGGTTCCATATACACCATCGGATATTGCGAAAAATATCCCGTATGGAAAGCTTCTGAACTAAAATTCTTACGCCCGAATACCCGTCCGTCCTCGGCCAGCAAAAAACTATACCAATCATCAAAGAATACTTGCTTAGGTCTCACGTTCTCCGGGATCACCTGAAATTCTTTCGACAATTCCAAAGATTTTTCCAAATTCGCACCATCTAAGTCAAGACATTTATAAAAATCATCCTGCAGTAGCATAATATGTTCGTCTGTCTGATTTCCTAAATCATGCAGATGAATCTGTACAGGTTTCCCATCCAAAGAAACGCCTTCAATACCTTCATAAATATCATAGATACACCGATCCCACTCCCCTTTCACTCTTTTTAAAAAACTTAATGATGACACTCCATTTTTTTCTGATAAAATCAAAAAACCATCGGAATAAAGTGAACTAACCCTTACCATCGTCTGGGTCATAAAAGTTAATCCACTCAATGTATCAGTTACCTGCAACACCCATTTCATCTGCTCCGGAGCATCCAGGGGAATAATATATTCTATATTTTTCTCCCGGGAAAACACAGAATCAAGCTCCACGGACCATTCGTACTTTAACCCAACTTTCGTTTCCAAATCGAACACGATCTCCGGCTCAATAATCAACGTATCTCCAACAGACACATGATATGATCCATTTACATTTCCGATTGTACCCTCTGCCAAATTGCGATAATCATAATCGCCTTTATCTTCGTAACATCCTGTTATGCTCCATGCAATCACAAGACACAATATCAATATCTTTTTCATAACATTCATTATTAACCGATTACCGTCACTGTTATTCTAGTTCCATCATCCTCGTATTCCGGATGAGCCTCCAAATAACGCTTAAACTTCAAGGCATACTCCCGTATATATTTTTCCTCAACACCCGTCAGATCAGTCACACCCACTTCCCGACAAAAAATCTCGTATTTCTTAGGAGTAAATCCACCTAAATAATATTTATTAACTGTCTCGTCCCACCATCCTGGAATTGAAATCGCTGAAGTAAAGTATATCTTTGCTTGGCTATAAATAGTTTCACCTATTTCAAAAAATTCATTCGGCTCAATTTGTAATACAACCCGACAATAAGCATCTTCCAATTGAGCCGTTTTCTTCAATACTACAAACACCGAATCGACATTCACACCTTTATGAAAAACCATCTCATCCGGAAATGCAAAATCCGCATCTGAAAGCGGAGATACCACCTTCCCATCTTTCAACAATCCCGACAAAGAATCCACTACACACAACTTGATCGGGCAATCCTCAGTCAATAACTGGCCTCCCAAATTAAATTTCACGGAAACTTCAATCGCATCCTTCCCCTGATGAAAGAAGAAGGTTTCCACGATGCTATCCGTAGCCGGATTATTATAAAAACTCAAATAATTAACACTACTATATGTATCGAACTCATCTTCCTTACATCCGAAAACGGCCAAAAGAAGGAATAAAAAGATAAACTGTCCTTTCATAATCTTTATATTTTTGGTGACCATTATTTCCCTATTGATTTAAAGTTACATCTTCACTATCCGGAATTGCGAAAACAAACGCCTCATCCTTCATTCCCGAATAAAATTCTGTCCCCAACTTCTTATACAAGAAAAACAACTGTCCTTCACCGATAAACGTACGGTAAGCATCATTTATCCATGCCTTATGGTAATCCTCAAGACTTTGTACCGTTACCGGGGTATAGGCACCCGATGCCTGCTTTACCACCGTAATACGAGAAGCTGCCGTCGCATAATCTTTAATAGAGGCATAATACTCTCCCGCAATATACTGCATCTCACTTGTACGAATAATCGGGATGATTTCATTAGGGATCGTTCCTTGATCAGAACTTACAGGAAGATACTTTTTACTCACTTTATTCGCTCCATCCAAATTTTGCATATGATAATACCCACGATAATCATAAGTATCAGATCCCAATATCTTATTTAGTGCCGTGTTCGACACGCATAACACCTTATTGGTTCCGGTATAGTAAGCCTCAAAAAGTTCTGTCAATTTCCGATTACTCAATGCAAATATAACATCCTCATATTGCTTGGGCTTAGCATAATCTCCCTTAACCGGAAAAGACCCGTTATCTATCACTTCCTGAGCTTGTTCTGCCGCTAATTGTAACTCGCCTTTATAATTATATACACGAGCCAACATAGCGGTTGCCGCATAGTAATTCATCCTGAATCCCCGGAAACAATAGAATAAATCCTCTACCGCTCCTGCAGTTCCTAATAAACGATTAGTTGTTCTCAATTGATCTTTTCTCACAGAAGAAACGGTATCAAACGTGGCCAATAAAGTTTTGGCATCTTTTAAATCCCGAATAACTTTGTCCAAATAACCTTGTACATTCTCCCGTTTCTGGAACATCGCAGGATGAGTTTCACAATAAGGAAGATACTCGTTATTATCATTAACAGGCACATATCCCGTTTTATCCCCATTTAATTCAACTGCCACGGGAGCAAACAAGCGTAATAAATCAAAGTGCAAAAAAGCCCGTAAAGCCAAAGCTTCCCCCTTCAACATATTCTTTTCTCCCTCACGCCCCAAAAATTTTGTAACATCCGCCTTATCTATATTCTGAATCAAATTATTACAATTTGCTATTGACTTGTAAGCCCCCTGCCAAATACTCTCTAAAATCCCTTTGACCTCACTATTATCGTAATCACCTTTGTAAGCTTTAGGATAAGCCCCGTATTGATTCATCTTGTCAAAATTATAATATTGAGCCAGCACATCCATAAATCCCCAAGTCAATTGTTGAGCATACATATCCGATTCCGAAATCCGGGAATAAACGCCGTTCAACGAATTACGATACCCTTCCCCGTCTGCAAAAAGGTCTTCTTCATCAACTTCCGATTGCGGAGTGACATTCAACCAGCCATTGCATCCAAACAATAGCGGTAAAAACAATAGTAACAATATTTTGTTTTTCATACTCATCGCATTAATTAAAATTAACTTTAATAGAGAAATTATACGAATGAGCATAAGGAAACTCCGTTCCCCGCTCTTGCTTGATCGTTGAGATTCGGAACAATTCATTTGCACCTAATTCAAAACGAACCAAACCAAATTTATATTTTCGTAAGAATTTAGAATCCAAATCATAACCTAATGTAATAGAATTCAAACTAAGCTCGTTATCCTTCTGCATAAAACGAGATGTCGGTTTTGTGTACCCATCTTGATTTCTAATATCCTTATATTTAGCGTTGTCTCCTGGTTTCTGCCATCTTTGTTTCAAAACACGTTTATCCACATTTTCCTCGTAAATCTTAGCATTCTCAACCTTCGTCACCAAAGTAGAATTATAGGCATCGCCACCAAACTTATACATAAACGAAGCGAACAATGACAAATTCTTATAACGCACATTAAATCCGAAAGACCCCTGAGCATCCGGTTCCGTATCACCGATAATCACCATCTCGTCTCCAGACCAAGTATAAGTAATCGTCCCATCTTTCTTTAAAAACATCTCTTTACCATTTGCCGGATCAATTCCTAAAGATTTCATTCCATATTTGGCCGTATTAGAACCTCCTTCTTCATATTTTGTTAAAATTTCCGAAGACGATTTCAAATTCGAATTTCGTTGGTAATACTGATTTACCCGGTCATTATACCGTTTTAATGCCTCCGAAATCGCTAATATCTCGTTTTTATTATGAGACATATTTCCATAGACAGAGAAATTCCAATCCTGACATCTTACAATCTCGTACTTCACATCCAACTCAATACCTTTATTCAAAACATTACCCATATTATCATAATAATCATTGAAACCAGAGGATGTCGGAATAGCTACCGTGGTAATCAAACCTGTCGTTTTCTTGTGATACCAACTTCCCGTGATAAACAAACGGTCATGCATAAAACCTAATTGGAATCCGGCATCAAAAGTTTTCGTTTTCTCCCAAGATAAAGCCGGATTACCCAATGCTTTCAGTAATGCACCAAATCCGGTACGATACCATTCCTCTGTCAACACCTTGTAAGTTGTTTTTGCCACATAAGGGGGAAAATTCACCTTACCCGTAGCTCCGTATGAAGCTCGTAGCTTCAATGTTGACAACACACCTTGTTGTTTCATAAATTCATAATTATGAATATTAATACCGAGTCCGGCTGACCAGAAAGGTGCAAATTTTTTATCCTTACCAAAATCTGAAGAACCGTCAAAACGACAAGAAGCATCCAATAAATAAATATTATTATACGTGTAATTCAATCCGGCCAAAAAACCAACCATACGACTCAAACGTTCATTAGCAGTCGGCTTTTCATATATTTCCTCGGCATAATTAATAGAGTTCAACGAACCCGATGGGAAACCTTTGTATTGACTGGAACTCCCCTCACTTTTATTTGCCTTAATATTCATCCCGGCAGTCAAATTTATATTATGCCCATTCACCATTTGATTATATGCAAACAAAATATTGGTATTCCAACTAAGTTCTTCACTCTTACTTAAATTATACGAGCCAGAAGACATATTATTTACAGACAATGATTCATTCTTATTTTGTAAAGACTTTGGATCAACGAAACGTTCTGTCGTAGAAAAACGGCGGGTCACACTAAAATCACCCTTTAACTGAAAATGCTCAGCAAACATCCAATTCACACCAAAGTTATCAATTAGCTCTTCATACTTTGATCCACTGAAATTATTCAACGTTGACTCGTACAATGGATTTACCCGTCCCAAATCCTCAGTCGTCATCCCGGATCTATTATGCCATTGAGGCAAATTTTGGGCAATTACCCCATTTTCATCTTTATAACGATCATAAGGCAACGCAGATGTATAACTAGAAAAAGAGCCATATGGAGAATCCTCTGAATTCATCACGCTATAAGAGATATAATTTCGTACTGACAATCCTTTAATCTGGTAATTAATAGAAAAGCCTCCTCCTACTCTCTTTCGGAAAGATTCTTTCATCACTCCTTTATCATTCCGATAACTAAAATCGATTCCATATCGAAGTCCTTGAGCTCCCCCCTCGATATACAAACTATGCTGTGTGTTGAATTCAGTACGTAAAGGTTGCGACAGCCAATAAGTATTCACTCCCCGCACTATATTCGCCTCCTTAGCTAACAATTCCTCCCGCTTAGAATACAATTCGGGAAAAGTCTCTGCCTCATAAAAACCTGCCGCAATTTCCGTATCCAATAATTCTCTGGCATTCATCAAATTATAATCACTCAAATCAGGAGTAGAAACTTTTCCGGTCAAACCATATGTTACAGACAACTGTCCGGCTTTCGGAGCCACGGTTGTAATGACCACCACCCCATTGGCAGCACGAGAACCGTAAATCGCAGTTGCAGCAGCATCCTTCAAAATTGTAATGTTTTGAATTCTATTAGGATCAAAATCGTATAACTTCTCCACACTAATTTCGAAGCCATCCATAATAAATGTTGGTAGATTTGAATTATTTTTCAAATTCGATTTATCCAACGGATCGGCATCCAACGCCTTCACTCCCGTACTGGAAGTACCCCGGATATTCACCTCTGGTAATGCATTCGGGTCTGATCCCCATTTATTATTCTCCCTAATTCTAAAGGAAGGGTCAAAAACCTGTAATGCTTGAATCACGTTTGACTTGGAAACTTTCAGTAATTCCTCTTTGCTCACGCTAACAGCATTTCCGGTAAAGCTCTTTTTATCAATATTGGCATATCCAGTCACGACCACATCCTCCAAAGCACTCGTCTCGATCTTCATCCGTATATTCAGCTTCTTGTCTCCTTGTACTTTTATCTCCTGTGTTTCATAACCGATAAAGGAAACAAGTAATATCAACGAGTCTTTAGCAGGCAGAAGCAATGTAAAATCTCCCGTCTCATTAGAGGTTATACCGATCGTCGTACCTTTCAATATAATCGTGGCACCCGGCATGGGCTCACCCCTCTCATCCTTTACATTTCCTTTCACCACAATCTCCTTCTTTTCTTGAACAACCACCTCTTCTTTCTCGGAAATAACATATACCCCATCTACTTCCTTGTACATATACTTTGTCCCTTGCAAACATTTATTCAGAATCTCAGGAAGAGCTTTGTTCGTCAATACGACATTAATCCTCACGGATTTATCTATCCGCTCATGATTGTATAATATCTTTCCACCCGTTTGTTTGCTTAAATGTCCCAAGGCATCCAAAAGAGACATATTTTCAAACTTAACACTCATTTGTTGCGTTTGGGCTGAAACCTCTTCCCTTAGCATGGTCCCGTAAGCCAGCAACAGAGTCACGAAAATAAACAAGAATTTCCGCAATTGAATCACAACTTTTTTCATCATAAGTTATTGGTTTTAATTTATATGATTAAAAAACATTAGTATATAGTATTCCCCTTATTGAACATTTTCACGTTCAATATCACACATTATTTACTCAAAAATTCCTTATTTCTTCGATCGGGAAATGAGTACTTTACCTTTTTCTAAAGAAAAATCCAAATGGGTAGCAAACTCCAGTATATCAAATACTTTTTCAATATCGGTATACTTGGGCACATTCCCTGTAAAGTGTAATTCCCGAATGCCCGGGTCCGCATAACACACCTCAATTCCATACCAACGAGCCATCCGTTTCATAATCGACTCGAGTTTTTCATTAAAAAAGTAAAGCCGATCTTCCATCCAAGACGTATAAGGCAAAATATTCACCTCTTTCACCGATAAGGATTGTTCTTTGATCAAGGCTTGCTCCCCGGGGCTCAATACTTTTTTCTGATCCCCAAGAGCTACCTCAATCTTTCCCGAGGCAAGAGTTGCCAAGCCAAATTCATCATCATTATAGCAACTCACATCAAAAGATGTCCCCAAAGCCTTCACCGAAAAAGTGGCACAATTCACAATAAAAGGTTTTGACGTATCCCTCGCCACGTCAAAAAACGCTTCACCCTCCAAATATACTTCCCGGGAAGTTCCCACAAAATTAACCGGATACTTTAACCGGGAGGTTGCTGCCAACCACACCTTTGTACCATCTTCTAGAGTCAGACAATATTCTGCACGGGCGGGGACACTCAATGTATTATAAATTAATTCCTTGGAAATGTCATCATGATTCTCGTACACGATTTGATCCCTTTTCTCCGTCATCCTAATTTTCATCCCGTTCTTTTCCAGTACTCCAGTCGAATCGAACTGACTAATGTTCACCCGCTCCCCGTTAGAAAGAAACAACATAATACCATCCTCATTAGCAGTAACCTCCACACTTGACTCCACGTCTCCCGTCTTCAGTAACCACCAAGCAAACAAAATCACAAACGGCAACAATACGGCCGCATAACGCACAAAATAACGTCGCAACATCCGTACCCGTTCCTTCTTCCGGGTTTCATCCAACACCCGATTCCACACCAATTGTCGATTAAACGATTTTTTAATCCTCAAATCGCTCGCTGCTTGTAGTAAAGCCTCCTCGTAGCACTTCTGATGCTCCTCAGACTCCTTTAACCACACCACGAACTCCACGTCATCATGAGGACGTTTCCCTCGTAAAACCTCTTTCAGAATATTCATATTTGATCTATATTCTTCCATATTCAAATAGCCTTTCATTAATAAGTCACATCAACTTGAAAAAAGTATTACTCGGATTTCAGAAAAATCAACAAAAAAAAAGGAAATTGTTCTTTAGTCAATTTTTCCCGTAAAATCCGATACGCTTTACTTACTTGTACTTTTACTGTATTTACCGATATATCATACTTTTCCGCCACTTCAACATAGCTACATTCCTCGATGCAGGCATCCACAAAAATTGCTTTACATTTTTCCGGCAAAGAATTAATTGCCAAATGAATTTTTTCGCTTAACTCTGCCCGTTCCATTTCATACTCCACACAAGAAGGATCCTCCAATTCCTCTGACAATTCCGTATCCCTATATTTCGTCCTTGTCGCATTTAATGACGCATAATGTATTGCAGAGAAACAATAATAACGGAAGGATTTATAAATAGACAACTTCCCCCTATTCACCCACAATTTCACGAAAAAATCCTGAACTATATCTTCTGCCGTACTTTTATTACCGGTAATCCGGTACGCCACAACATACAAGTCAGGAGAATATTCATTAAAAATATTCTCAAAACAAGAACGATCTCCCTGCTTTAACCCCTTAACATCATTCATTTCCAACTCCATAACGGATTGTATTTACACATTTACATCTTGCACCCAAAAAGAACCGTTTTTATAGGCCTACCATACATACAAGCTCATAAAAATCTCACTAAACGATCGTTTAATGATCAGGACGAATTGGAAAATTGATAAAAGAATAATTGTTTGATAATTAGGAAAGAAAAAATTGAAGGAGTGGTAATAACTAGTAATTATTAAACGATCCTTTAATTAACACAAAAATAAGAATAATTTATTACATCGAGAGATTTATAACCATTTTAGTATCATTCTATATGTCCGACAATATATAAAATTCGGTCCCACGACTTGCTCCTACCCGTGAATTTTCAATCCGAATAAAATTAAGAAATCTCAGGAGAGATAAGTTTCGTCATCTTCCCCAAGATTTCTCAATTTCAACAAACCCTGACATCATATAAACATGATTTATTCCTCTTAATTATAATCTATTTTATAACATTCATTAGTCACAACTCATTATTAATATAAAATTATATTCAATTTAAATCTAACAGAAACACTTCCTTTCCTATTAAATATTTCTAAATCATACTCACCCTCATCTGCCTCCCGAACCTCATCCAGTGTAATGATCATGTCATTTCCTATTATATGAAGAGTATAATCTCTTTGAAGACGTTCTTTTGCTCCATATTTATTTATTTTTGTCAACACACCATCAACTTGCAAATCTGAAATAAAAGTAACCTTAAAACTCACGTTACTTCCTCTAAAAACAGTAATAGTTGAAGGCGGCGGTGCAATAATTATAGGAGCCCCCACAATATCACTTAGCATACCAACTTTTTGAGTTTGTTCTTTAGGCTTTTGACCATAATCTACAGTAAAAGACATTAAGCTAATCAAAGAGATTAATGCAAAAATCAATAATAAATGTTTTTTCATAATTCATTGTTTTGTAGGTTAATAATATGGTTATAACAAATATAAGTTGCTACATTTTTTATTTATTCTAATAGGATTTCATATATAAGTCACATCAACTAAAAAAAAGTATTACCCTAATTTCAAAAAAATAATAAAATTATGATACAAAAACTTACAGCTTTACCCACAGGAATAAATATTTCTCTGTAACATTCTCTGTCAAACCGGTCAACTGGTTAGCAGCCTAACCAAAAACAAGATTATTCCTCCTATTGTTTAACCCATTTTACTGCATCTGCCACAATCTCTTGAGGCAGACAACCGTATTTTGTCTCAAACTTATCCTTTCGATCTTTATCACTCAATGTGACTTTTGCCTCTTTTAAGAAATTAAATACCCCCAACGAGATCCATCCCGCCTCTTTGCTATCTACTGTTGCAATCACATTATATTCTTCTTCTCCATTACAAATCGTGTAATGAAGTTCTTGTTTAGGATCTACCGCTGTATTAACAGGCTTCGTATGATAAAAAAACACCTCATATTCACCCGGCTGTGACAATACTGTATTCCATTCTACACGTGATCCACCCGAACCGGCTCGTTTATAAAAAGCACTTCGCACAGGCATACCGTAAAAATTATTATCAATAACAGGCTTCCAAGTATCCGGTTCCCCCGCTCTTGTTTGATATTCTTGCGGTCCTTCCTCGCCTCGAAACAAAGACACGATATCAAAACCTTTCGCCTTTATTATCCTAAAACAGGGATCTTCGTTATCAACGATAATTTCATTCGTATTTTGGAAAAATGTCATCGAATCCAAATTAAAAATCCCAGTCACGGTATCACCAAGAACTCTTTCCGGTTTTTCCAATCTAACAGACATTGCACATGGAAAATTTTCAGCTAAAGGCATATTCAAAGAATAATTATTAGTAATAAGTCCCATGTTTTTCCGGTTACGAACCTTAATTTCCCTCCCTTCATGAGGTGGAATAATCCACCCCTGCATATCCATTGTCATGATAAGTCCCGGCACATCACTCCGATTAAATACTTTAAAACGACAAAATATATCAGACGAAGAAAAAACATCCTTTCCTCCAAGATGAAACGCCTGAAATTCACGTATATCCAATTGTGGTAAACCTTTCGCATGATACCATTTTTCTACGAGAGAATCCAACCTAAAACCAAACGCCTGTTGAAACTTTTGACAATACACAGCCCAAGAGACTTCTGCAAAATGCGTACTAGCAATGGAATCCATATGAAATTTACAAAATTCACCACTCTCAATCTTCAACATCAGATACGTGAACAATTCTTCGCTTTTCTTAAGAACTATACCACGAACCACTTCTGGCGACAAAGCACGATCCTGCAAAGCATCCTTTAAACTATTGTTTTTCAAATAATGTACAGCTTGCCAATGATCAGTCACGGTTATACCACCCCCACGATCCTTATGTGTCATATTTAGTAATACATCATGCAGAATCGGATATTCCTCGGAATCAATAAACAACGTTTGACCAAACAACGTAGGTATTATGCTACAACTTCCTCTTCCCAAAATCGTGGCAATATCTACATTCAATTTGGTCACCATTTTTTCCGAATCATCTTCTTTATCAGTCACCTTGTTCTGATATTTCTCGATCGAATATAATTTTTCCGGAAGGAACACCATTCCTGCCTGTTCTCGCTCTCCCGTCAAGCGAGACAAATTAGAAAAACAATAAAAATTACATGGAGTTTCCAAAAGCGTTAACCGACGATAAGGGTAATGCTGGGTCGGGTCGAACTTTCTTTTAGCAAGCACTTCCCTAATCAATTCCCCCATGTTCCGTGTTCCATCATCCAACGCATTTACCTCCTCCCATTCTTTATCTGTCAGACTCTGTCTTTTCTTTATACACCCCTGCATCTCAAAATTAACCTTGCTATCTGTCAACACTTTTACCAACTGATCTTCAGGCATAGTATATTGTTCCAACAAGTATTCATGGCGAGGCAAATAATACAATTCCAAACGAGTCGTATCAGCTGCCCCCATTGAGGCCACGGTCACTTCCCGTTTCCGATATTCACCGACACACAAACTTATGCCCGGCATATCATGTGTAAAAACAAATGAAGTCTTCCCCTCTTTCTCATCCACCGTATCTCCTTGTGAAATTACTACCAGACGAGGTTCATGCTCAACGGTCAACGAATAACGGGTAAAATTCACTTTTCTATACTCCAACGGGCTATAAGGAGGTACAGACACGGGATACCATATACATTCCGGGGTCAATAAAGTATAATCCTCACTACAAAAAGCAGGTGTATACCCGTAACAAAATATTCCGAGACGATTCACATTAGAGAAATCATATTCCTTATTCTCTTGTTCCAAGAAACATATATCCGTTTCAATATTCCCTTCATACAGAACCACAACACGACATCTCTCACTGGCAGCTAATTCTTTATCCAAAATAATCGCTTGACATTCTCTCCTGAATAATACGTTTTCCCCATTTACTTCAACCCGACTTACCTTCAAGCCCGGGTTCAAATACATGACAAGAGGTATCCTTTCCGAATTTCCATTCGTAATCTCCATTTGGCTTTTTATTGTAAGACCTCCCCCTTCCAACATTTTCACGTATAAATCATTGCACACAATTCTCGTTCCTGAATATGTACTATTTTCATTATATACTTGCCGATAAAGCTTTCTATTATTATCTATTACCCTATAATGATTATAATACATAAAAGCCAAACAACCGGAAAGAACAAACAAGACAGAAGCCCCCCATAAGCTTTTCCGCATCACGAAAAGACCATTCGGAATTCTTGGATAAGAAATAACAGACAATATGAAAAAACCGATCCCAGCTAACAAAACACTCCCTCTTTGTAAAAGATAACTCTCTAGATTTACGTGTCCCGTAAAATCAGAAAACATATTGGGTACATAACGAGCACAAGGATCTAACAATCCATGTAACAAATGAGCCGTACCAAAAGTCAACCCACTAAATATCAACACTAACAAAATAAGACTCATTCCCGAATTACGCACCCAACGAATCATGAAACCGGAAAAGCCTAGGAAGTAAACTAATGTCGGAAACGTGAGTGTAATCCAATAAAACAAGTAATATGACAAATCAAAAGAATGAGAATACAAAACAAGATTAATAACTATCGAAACGGCAAATGCAAGCCCATTTAATAAGGTCACGACCAACAATTTCCCTAGAAAATTACCAGTCACGATTTCCCGGTTACTCTGAGGATGAGAATATAAAGCCTCTTTCGTACCTATTTTATATTTTCTCAAATCGTTCACCACGAGAGAAACAACAAGTAACAGTTGAATCAAATTAAAATAATAGGCACTTTTAAACGGGATAGATGAAGCCAAAGCCTGAGAGGACCAATCCATGTGGAATTGTAACAAATCATTTATCGAACCGCTACCATCTCCCCTTGACAGGAACGAATACTGATATACGACAGCCCCTAAAAGAGCCAAAATCGCAAAAATTCGAAACAAGATACTCCTACGCACCCGCTTGAATTCGTATTCCGCCTCTATAAAAATATTGTTCTTACCCATAATACAACATTTTAATTTTTACACACACATCATATCCCTAAGCCGCCTCCATATATAAGTCACATCAATGAAGAAAAAGTATTATCCCGATTCTCAAAAATTATAAAAAACCGACCATATTAATTTCACCTGTTCTCCCTTTCCCCCTCACACTTACTCTTACATCTGTCCCTTCATCGTTTCGTTATATCATCGTTAAGTCTCCGTTACTATAGAACCTAGATTTAACGATGATATAACGAATAGATAACGAACAGATGTAAAGCAAAGTATTGAGTAACAAACAATAAACTCCGATACTATACAAATCCAACTGAAAAGAAAAAGAGATCGGCTTTTATTGTTGATCATAGATTGTTATTTAAAATAGCCAATATCCGTACGGATAGTAATTTCTCCCTCCTCACTTATAGCTGTAGAGAAATTCACAAATATCTATACTTTTGCTACCCAACCATGTATCAGCACCTCTTTACAAAATTTGAATATACCACTGATCAAGAAAGAATTTCTATCTAAAGCAGTATCAGAGAACATATATAAATTCAAATTTGATGAAAATTTATATAAGTCTTTACCCCCAATAGATACATTCATCAAAATAAACATATTCATCAAACGGTCTATTCCGGTAAGTATTCTACAGGAAAAATCATTTTCCAGTATCCTTACTAGCAATCCGCAAAATTTTGATAAAGAGAACTATACGGCAATCCTCTCTCGAATACTTTTTTCAACAGCAAGAAACGACTGTAATTCCGAAATAAACTCAAACTCTTCAAGTTGCTCAATGATTCTTTTCCTATCAAAAAGAAGCTGATCATACAAAATTTCATCATGTTGATGAAATTTTTTTTTCATTGGAATACTTATTGCATATGGAATGAACATAGCGTGAATTGCTAATTTAGAAAAACAGAGAAATTCTTTAAATCTCTGGGTATCATATTGCTTATAATTCCACTCTTTTCCACAAGCACATTGAGCAAGTATTATAATCATATTGGGAATTCTATCAATAAAAGGTAACCAAGCTATTATATCTAAGCCTCTTTCTTGAGTATTCGTGTTAGGAATTGAATTCAATTTGTCCAAGTTTATTCTCATATTCAATTCTTCTGCCAATTTTGAAATCTTAGTTTTAGCATTACCTTTATATAATGACTTTTTCCCAAATACTTTTATTATAGCTTTTGGCGGGAGAAAGGATTTCAGACTATAAAAAGATAATGTCTCAAAATCGACAGCCAACTCTGAAGCAATATCCTTAAAACAATTCAAATTAGAACACAAAAGTAGTAATATATATAATGAAGTGATTTAAACTTTTTGTTTTCGTGAAATTTTCTTCAGTAACAAGACTGCAAATGCCAAGTAATTCCAAGACATCCAACTTGAAACAGTTGTATCGAATCGGTTCAGTAGCGTCCTGAAGCTGTCCATCCAAGCGTAGGTTCGTTCAATGGAATACCTTTCAGCATACAGTTCATCATCAACAAAGATGTCATCGGCATTTTCTCTCCGTTTATTGATACAGATGTTTGCGATGACCTCTTTTTCACACAGGAAACCACGTAAGACATCACAATCGAATCCGGCATCGGCATTGAGGAAAAGGCCATCAACCCGAATATGGGATTTCTCAAGGTCGTTGAACATGTCACCGATGACCTTTTCTATGTCATGTACGTCATGGTGTTCGCCAGATTTCGGAGAAGACATGGCAATCGGAAGTCCTTGCCTGTCTGTCAGGTAGAGTGCGTTGGTCGTCTTCCGTTTCTTCCGACCCTGGTATCCGACTTCTTCACCGCCACGGAGTGCAGCCGTGTGGCTCCCGTCCAAATCCACGCTGGACATGTCCAACTCATGGCGGTGTTTGTCAAGCAACCTGACCCACATGGATTTCCACTCGCCCGACTTGCTCCATTTGTTGTAATGGTGATACACGGCACCATAGCTCAGTACCTTGCCGCTAAACAGGGCTTCCACAGGAAGGAACGCCCATTGACAACCGGTCTTCAACTTGTACAAGATGGCGTTTACCACCTCTATGAGACAACTTTGAGTGACATAACCACGTTTTGCCTTGGAAAGATGAGGCAATATTTCATTTTTTATCGTATCTTTGTCGAGCACAGTGTACATTGGACTTTCACTATATATGAGTTTGGTCACCCATAATATAAGGAACAATTCAATTTGTACGCTGTGCTTTAACATTTTGATACGATTTTAAGAGAATGAAATAAGTTTAAATCACTTCAATATTCTTTACCCTTTGAATCATATAAATTAAAATCACTTGTTTGAAATTTTTTCCCTGTTTGCAAAGAATAGCCTAACGCAATTCGAGCAATCACATTTTCTTTTGTACCATACGGAAGCTTTGTTGTTAACTTTCGTACAATTTCTTGATTTTTTTCAGAAGTTTTTATATTAATCTGCATTATATATCAAATTATACGTTGATAAAAAATCTTCAGGAGATGTTTCTACAAACTCAGAATTATCAGTACTAACATTATTTATTAAATACGCCCGACTAACATTGGGTTTCAACAAACAATATTCCCTTTCCGTTAATTCCTTGTTTATTAATGGGAAAATTACAACTTGTTTTGACACACTAGGATAAAAATATTTAATAATATTCTCCGCATGTTGTTCATCAAATTTTTGCATCGGGCTATCAATAAACACAGGAAACTCTATTTCAGATTCATCTACTAATGAACTTAACAAAGCCGAAGCATACATTTGCCTTTCTCCCATCGACAGGGATGCTTTATCTATAACCTTATCACGTTTATCATATAGAACAATATCAATATCATCTCCGGTGAAGTTAATATCGACCTCCACACGAGTCACAAAATTTTTCTTATGCAACAGGATATTTAAGGAATTCAACATTTTTACTTCTAAAGATTTCTTTTTTTCTTCTTTAAACAAAACTATAAAATTTTGCAATTTAGTTATCAATTGTCTTGTTTTCTGCTCTTTTAAAGAATATGAGCTAGATTCATCTATTTTTTTTCTCAAAATCTCCTGCCGTTGACGACAAGCTTTTAATTGGTTTTGCGTCTCTCCAATCTTTAAAACAGTAGTTTCTATCTCATTCGAATATTGATTTATTCGTGAAATAAGAGCATTTTTTTTATCTCTCAAAGCCAACGTATATTCATCTCCTGCATTTTTTTGAGCATCACGAATTTTTCTATTTATAGAATCTAATTGATTTTTATAAAATGAATATTCCGTATTTAATTGAGTAAATTTATCTTTAAAACTATGTTTTATAGTATTAACTAACTGAACAAATTCATTAAATTGAGAACTAGAAAAATCATGTAAAACTTTAAAATTTTCAGGGATCGGAGATTCTTCTACAAAAAAATATTTTTTTACCAATCTCTTGATCTGTTCTTCATAAAACTCTCGAATTTTAATACCATTCTTATCAAATACAATATTTGTATATAATCGAGCATTTTCTATATCAGCTCTTATTTTATCAATTTTATCTAAAATATCTTCCTGTTTATACTTTTGTTCTAAAGCTAACTTTTCATTATTTAATTGTTCTGATACATTAGCAACAGTTTCTCCTGCTAAAGCAAAAGGTATTATATCAAGAAGCTCTTTCAACTCACTTTGTTTGTCAACAATCTTTTGTTCTAGAGACAATTGCTCTGCTTTCAAGGCATTTAGTTCTTCTAACGACATTCGATCTCCTTCTCTTATGAGTTTTCTTTGAATTTCTTCTACTTCTTTCTCGGTTATATTTTTCTCCTCTTTTAGATCTTCTATTTGCTTATTCAAATCAGCAACATCTTCGCTATAATTTTTTATATCCGCATGAAGTTGCGTCAATTCTTTCCTTTCTTCAGGCTTTGCAGAACGACGTCTATATTCATCCTGCTTTTCTTCTAAAGTAGTTTTTAAATCCTCATATTTTTGTATGCCTAAAACCTGAGAATATGCTCGACTCAATTGCTGCCGCTGCAAATTAGAACTAACTTCCGCTAATGATACAATCTTTTCAGCATCAAAAAAGAAAAACTTTGCAATCTCAATAGGTAAGATAAAATCACGAATAAAAATTTCCTCTCCTTTTTGATTTTCTTTCGTTAGATCTTCAATTAACTCATTAGGATACCCATCAATAAGCACCTCTACTTTATCCGATGAACTTGTTATTATATTATAAGATCTCCTAATTGTCACCTCATTACAAGTTATATCAGGAATTTTTACATCAGAAAAAGTAATCATAACAGAAAATTCAGTCTCTCCCTCTTCACGAGCTCTCCGATTTAAACTTTCCACTATATATTTAGTGTAATTACCTTTATCTCTAATTTCTTTTTCGTATAGCTCATCCACTTTCTCCATCTGTTTACCATACAAACACCACACTAACGACATCAAAAAAGTAGTCTTACCAAATCCATTCTTACCACTGATAACAACAACATTAGCGTCATTGGACGGTAATAAAGAAATAGTATTACACCCTTTATATATTCTAAAATTATTTAATTGTATTTCTTTGATAAACATTACCCTACTTTTTTATTAATATACTTTTCAATGACCCTTTCCATATCGTCTTTTAAACCTCTTTTCCGATTCAATAAAGCTTTATTTCTCTGTAGCCCTAAAAGTTCTCGAATCAATTCGTAATCAGACTTGTCATCAGAGCAAACTTTAGCTAATAAGTCTAATTCTCTTTGCATTTTCTGGGTATGCTTTTCCATTTCTATTTTTTTATCATAGATATTATTATATATTTCGGAGACAGTTCGCAAAAATTTAACATCCTCTTTATAAAGTTCATCCCTATTCCATACAATTTGAATTGCAACTAATTCTTGATTATTTATTAATTCGATATCAGATCGCTCAAATTGAACCTCTCGTTGAGCCATAAGCAATTTTTCAAGCAACTTAATACGATATTCTGGCGTATATGTTCCTTGATTATGACCATCATTAGAAACAGCAATTTGTCCATTCCTTCGTGTCGACAATCGATTCTTGGAGAGATTACGACCATTAAATAACTCTTCTCTAAATCGCAAAAGAGGCCTTAACCACTCCTCTCCATTCGCAACCAATGCTGTTAAAGATTTATCTTCTTTAACAACAGTACAAGTCCAACAGCCAAAACGACTTTGCCCGCATGCCCCATGACTGTTATCCGTTACAATTGTAGGACATTCATAATCGTCTGCACTTGCATTCATGTAAATTTGAAATAACTTTGAATTATCTGCCCCCCAAGGGGAAGTCATCGCATTAATTATGTACCAAACCTCCTCCAACATCAAGTCCTTTATAGGAGAATAAACATACGTATTCGGATTATACGGATGTTTAGCCAACCTTTTGCCACGTAACGAATGTTTCTTTATTGATTTTGCACGATTAACACTTTCTGCACTACGAGTTCCAATAAGAATTATAGCCTCTCCATATTCTGCTACTTGTTCTATCAAAAAACGAGACGTAGGTTTTATCTTCATCTTATCAGTACACCAACGAAAAGTATTATTAGGTACAGGATATCCCCGTCCTATAACATTTACCCAAAAAGAATCTTCTAATCGCGGAATTGTCCTTTTCACATATATAGGCATATCTTGGTAAACCGCAGCAGTCTGTATTTTTCCTAAAACATTATCAACATATTTTGCTATAATTGGATTTTCAACCAAAGTGTCATTACAAACAACATACACACAACGCTGTCTCTTCTCTTCTGGAATTTTGCTTATTGCATACCACACTAACTGAAGTAAAACCGTAGAATCTTTTCCTCCACTAAAACCTATTATCCAAGGACGTAAATTATCCTCTATCAAATATTGATCAATTAATTCTGATATTATATAATTAATTCTTTGAGAACTCATTTTATTCTATTATTTAAATCTCCATAAACACGAGATATATTAGCTTTTTTAATATGGCAATTCGAAAATTTATTAGATTACAAAACTACAAAAAATACAAGAACAAGCAATTAAATACCCTAAGGTATTAGTAAATTTCCATCATTGAAAAAGATTTAATCTATATCTTCTTTATCCGATATAATTAAGTACCAAAAACAAAATATTTCCTAACATACAAATTTATAGCACAACAACAACTACCCCGTAACCAACTACAAAACCCAACAAATCTATCCGAGAACAAGAAGAGATCTAACCGAAAAGCTACCCCTCTTTCGAAAACTCCCCAGAGCTTAAACAGAACTCAGATAACAGCGACAGGCGAATCAACGGTTTATCTCTGAATGATCAACGAAAAAGGGTACTGTTCTCTATTAGATTACAACTGCATTACACCTAATTCTGGTTTAATCAAACCGATATTTCATTCTCTTCGGGAAGACATTTTAAGACATGACAAACGAGAAAGGTAATAACTGGCTGGCCTTGATCAAAAGGGTTCTTTTTTTGCCTATCATGATAACATCAAAATCCGCTTTATAACGTTGAACAATTTCTGCCATCACTTGCCGACAGGCCCCGCACGGAGTAACATTTTCATCCACTTCCACACCATGATCACGGGCTGCAATAGCGATTGCCTTAATCCCCATCTCCGGATAAGCGGAACAAGCATAAAACAATGCGGTCCGCTCAGCGCACAGCCCGGAAGGATAAGCAACATTCTCCTGATTAGTACCACAAACGACCTCTCCGTTATTCATCAGCACGGCGGCTCCCACGGCAAAACCGGAATACACGCAATACGCATTTTTCGTGACATCCAAGGCAGCACGACACAATTCCTCGTACCCTTCCGGGTAAGATTCCCGGTACACCGTGTAATCAATCTTCAATTCCGCTTTCTCCATTCTATTTTTTTTCGTAATTTTACCGCCAATATAAAACATTATCGGAAACTATGAGCAAGATTTACGTTATTTTATTTTTGAGTTTTATATATGTTAACATATGTGGAGCCTCTACGGACAGTCGCAAAGCGTTCATCAAAAAATATAAAAGTATCGCCATCGAAGAGATGGATCGTACGGGAATCCCCGCCAGCATCAAGCTGGCACAAGGAATGTTGGAATCCGGATGCGGAACATCCAAACTGGCGGTCAATGCCAACAACCATTTCGGTATCAAATGCCACAACTGGAACGGGGCCAGTTTCACCATGGACGATGATAAACGAAACGAATGTTTCCGAAAATACAGGAATCCGGAAGAATCATGGGTAGATCACAGTGAATTCTTGCTCACCCGTCCCCGCTATGCCTTCCTGTTCGACCTGCCAAAAACAGATTACAAAAGCTGGGCTAAAGGATTGAAAAAAGCAGGATATGCAACCGCCTCCGATTACGCACAAAAACTCATTAAGATTATCGAGGAAGAAGAGTTATATCAATTCGATCGTCCGGCAAAAAAAGTCCGTCCGATACCCAATGAATTAAACTACAAACTCAGCGAAAGCAAAAACTACCAGAGCCGGGTGGTATATATCAATCGGATTCCTTCTGTAAAAGTGAAAGAAGGGGACACGTTTGAAAGTATCGCCCAGTATTTCAATATTCCGTTGAAGAAATTATTAAAATACAACGATAAAAACGAACTTTCGATCCGTACAGGAATGCACGTGTTCTTGGCAAAGAAAAAGAATAAAGCTCCCAAAGGTTACATGTTCCATAAAACGAAAGCCGGAGACACCATGTACATGATCTCCCAGATATATGGAATCAAGCTCGCCAAATTGTTGCAATATAACTACATGGAAAACGGCGAAAAACCTCAGGTTGGAGAAATGATCTCGTTAAGAGGTCCCGCCCAATTATACTAAAGGAGAAAAATTAAATGGAAAAAAATAACGAGCTATTCTTAAAGCAGAATTCAATATTCGGGTGCCTGATCGGGGGTACCTTCATTTTCGCATCTTTGTTATTTATCCTGGCAGGAAAAGGAATCGTGGTAAACGCACAATTCCACAACATCATCATGATGCTAACCATTTTCGGGATATTCATCGGTGTTCGGAAATACAGGGATGAACAGTTGGCAGGTGTCATTTCCTACGGGAAAGCACTGAAAACAGGCATATTCATCCTTTGCATCGCCTCGTTATGCTATGCCGTGTACGTGTTCTTTTTATACACGTTCAACGCAGACTTACTGACCGAATTCAAAAACGTGACAATAAACACACTGAAAATTACCGGCCAGAATTCCCCACTCTTCAAAATGCTCGAAGAAAACGTTGATGTATATTTTGTTCCCGCCAGTATCGCTTTCGGGGAACTATTCAATAGAATCATCGTGGGAACGGCCTTCTCGCTATTTATAGCCGGGTTGGTCAGAAGAAGTAAATTACCGTTTAACCCGCAAGAATTTTAAACATGGATATTTCAGTAGTCGTACCGTTATATAACGAAGAGGAATCGTTACCGGAACTTTCCGCATGGATTGAAAAAGTCATGACAACGAACAATTTTACCTACGAAATTATCATGGTAGATGACGGGAGTAACGACAAGTCATGGAAAGTGATCGAACAACTGTCTGCTAAAGACAATCATGTACGCGGCATTAAATTCCGCCGTAATTACGGGAAATCAGCCGCATTACATTGCGGTTTCGAGGATGCACAAGGAGACGTGGTAATCACCATGGATGCAGACTTGCAGGATAGCCCGGATGAGATTCCTGAACTCTACCGCATGATCACGGAAGAAGATTATGACTTGATTTCCGGCTGGAAAAAGAAAAGATATGACCCGATAACCAAAACACTCCCGACAAAGCTCTTCAACGCTACTGCCCGGAAGTTCTCCGGCATCAAGTTACATGATTTTAATTGCGGGTTAAAGGCTTATAAAAACACGGTAGTGAAGAATATCGAAGTGTACGGGGAGATGCACCGTTACATTCCGATTTTGGCCAAACAGGCCGGATTCACCCGGATCGGGGAAAAGGTGGTTCATCATCAAGCCCGAAAATACGGGGTAACGAAATTCGGGTTGAACCGATTTATTAACGGTTTCCTCGACCTACTTTCCGTAACTTTTATTACCCGGTTCGCTAAAAAACCCATGCACTTATTCGGTGCGCTGGGAACGCTGTTATTTATTATCGGATTTTGTGCCGCCGCTTGGATTGGTATTGAAAAACTGATCGCCGTGGCCCATAACCTGAGAGCCCCTCTGGTAACAAACAATCCTTACTTCTATATCGCTCTGACTTGCATGATCATCGGTTCTCAACTTTTCTTGTCCGGTTTTCTGGCAGAATTAGTTTCCCGAAGTGCCAGCGATCGGAACGTGTACAGGATCGAGAAAAAAATATAAATCACAAAATATTCTAAATTAAAAATGTCCACCTCATTTGAAGTGGACATTTTCAATATAAATATAATCAATTTTCCTCTTATTGTTGAACATTCGGCAATTCCAAACCAAGACCTTTCACCTTATCAACACGTTTCAGGATTACACCGATAACCAAAGCGGCTCCCCCAAAACAAGCCAACATGACAAGAGGCCAAGTATAGTCATAGGAAACAGCTGCTTGTTCCGGGGTGATCACGTGATTCTTCAAGTCATTTACAACTTGAGGATTCGTGTTATCCAACACTTTACCGATCAATAACGGGAAAAGCCACAAACCGATATTTTGAATCCAGAATATCAATGCATAAGCAGAACCGATCACTCTCTGATCTACCAACTTCGGAACACTCGGCCACAATGAAGCCGGAACCAGCGAGAACGATGCTCCCAGAATTAAAATGGTCACGTATGCAATCAAAACACCTCCGATTGCACTACCTTTAAACAGAGGTAAGATAAATGCAAATGTCAAGTGACACACGATCAACAAGATTGAACCGAACATCAACATGGTAGCAGCCTTACCTTTATTGTCAACCACTTTACCAAGAATCGGCGTGATACCCACTGCCAACAACGGGAATACGGCAAAAATAGTCTCTGCCGACTGACGCATATAACCCATGTAGCAGAAAATAATCAAACCTATTACAGAGATAGCTAGCAACAAAGTTTTCAATGCCTTCTTGCTTGTAAAGTTAAATGCAAATGCAGTGGCTGCAACAACCAGCATGATACAATATTGAATAATTGTCACAGTATTCCCAGCCCAGAAAGAACCTTCGGCAGGAGGAGTAAATGTCAAATTACATTGTAGCATGTTAACCGCATATTTCTGGAACGGGAAAATAGCCGAGTAATACAATACACAAAGTAATGCAACCAACCAGAAACCTCCACTGGACAGGATTTTCCCAATATCTTTAATTTTAAAGGGCTCATCTTTTTCTTCAGCCTCTCCGGTCTGTGCATCCAATTTTTTATCCATGAAGAAATAAACAATGAACATGATCAATGCAATCATCAATAGAACCACACCAAAAGCAACAGAACGAGAAACATCAACTTGCCCACCAAGTTTCGCGAAGAACGGAGAGAAAATCATACAAGTAGCAACTCCCAAACGAGCCAATGCCATTTCGGACCCCATTGCCAAAGCGATTTCACGTCCCTTGAACCATTTCACGATACCGCGAGAAACCGTGATACCTGCCATTTCCACACCGCAGCCAAATATCATGAAACCAACCGCAGCCAGTTTAGCAGATGCAGGCATCCCCTGATAGAATGGGGAGATTCCCAACTCGTCAAAACCCGGAATATAATTCAAATTGTTCGTAAACCATGCTTCCAACCCGCTTCCCTTAAAGCCTTCTGCAACAGCATACCATTTAATAACCGCACCGATTAACATTACACCACCTGATAAAAGAGCCGTAAAACGAACACCCATTTTATCCAGAATGATACCGGCAAAAATTAAAAAGAATACAAATACATTCAAGAATGTTTCAGAACCTTGCATTGTTCCAAATGCCAACGAATCCCAACCACGTTCCGACTGCATCAAATCTTTAATCGGTGATAAAATGTCCATAAATATGTATGAACAAAACATGGCTAATGCCAGCAACAATAAAGCGGCCCACCGAACGGCTGCATTGTCTCTAAGAGTAAGCTTTTCTGTCATTTGAATTTATTTTTTATAGAAATGAAGAAAATAAACAATGTTTTCCTATAACCACGCACCTTTACCTCTTCACATCTAAGTAAATAATTTATTTTGCAACAAAAATAGTATTTATTTTTAATAGAGAATCATTGTTATTCTTTAAAAATACGGGAAATCCAAAATAAAAGGGACCTGCCGGATTTCAGCCCAGAATTACTGAATATCAAGGGACTTTCCCCCGTACAAACATTTTCCCGCAAAAAGTGCTTTCTTCAGAAAGCACTTTTTGCGGGAAAATGTTGTCTACAGAAAGCATTTTTCTTTATCTTTGTTTTACGGCACGCCTTCCAAGAAGAGTGATTTTATAGCTAGAAGCGGTTCCTATAGCTAATTTTTTACTAAAGATTATTACAAATGACTTTATTCATACATCATGGAAAATAGAATAACAAAACTTTTCAATATAAAATACCCGATCATTCAAGGAGGTATGGTATGGTGTAGCGGCTGGCGCCTAGCCTCCGCAGTAAGTAACAACGGGGGATTAGGATTACTAGGAGCTGGCTCCATGCACCCGGAAGTACTGGTGGAACATATCCGGAAGATGAAAGAGGCCACGGATAAACCGTGGGGGATCAATGTCCCGTTACTTTACCCGGAAATTGACCGGCTTATGAATATCATCATCCAAGAAGGTGTTAAAATTGTGTTCACCTCTGCCGGAAGCCCGAAAAAATGGACTCCCCTGTTAAAGTCGCATGGTATCACTGTGGTACACGTGATCAGTAGTGCCCTGTTCGCAAAGAAATGCGAAGAGGCAGGAGTAGATGCGGTTGTCGCAGAAGGTTTTGAAGCCGGGGGACATAACGGACGGGAAGAAACAACCACGCTCACCTTGATTCCCAATGTAGTGGAATCCTGTTCCCTCCCTGTTATTGCCGCAGGAGGAATATCCTCAGGAAAATCCGTGGCAGCCGCCATGACTCTCGGAGCGGAAGGAGTACAAATCGGAACCCGTTTTGCCGTTGCCGCAGAATCTTCCGCCCATCCGACATTCAAACAACGGGTATTTGACACGGAAGAAGGTGGCACCATGTTGGCATTAAAAAAACTCGCCCCCACTCGTCTGATTAAAAACGACTTCTTCAATCAGGTAAAAGCACTGGAAGACGCCGGAGCTGAGGCCGCCCAATTAACCGAACTTCTAGGTAAAGGACGGGCTAAGAAAGGAATCTTCGAAGGTGACATGACGGAAGGCGAGTTAGAAATCGGACAAATCGCATCCATGTTGCACAAAGAAGAAACCGTGGCTGAAATTATGGAAGATATTATCGCTGATTTCAACAAAACAACAAGCAAATTGGGCGATCTGAAACTGTGAAAATGAATTTACATTTATGATAAAATTTACACGCCACACCCTAGACAATGGCTTAACAATGATTTGTAACACGGATACCAGTACTCCATTTGTATCCGTGAACATCCTTTATAAAGTAGGTGCCCGGGACGAAGATCCCAATCGCACGGGCTTTGCCCATCTTTTTGAACATTTAATGTTCGGGGGATCCAAACACATCGCGGATTACGATTATCACGTTCAGAAAGCGGGCGGAGATAGTAATGCTTTCACGAATAACGACTACACGAATTATTACATCACGATTCCGGCTCCCAATATCGAAACGGCCTTGTGGCTAGAATCAGACCGGATGCTAGCACTCGATTTTTCCCAAAAATCACTTGACGTTCAACGCAACGTGGTCATTGAAGAATTCAAACAGCGCTACTTCAATAATCCTTACGGGGACATTTGGTTGAAATTACGTCCATTAGCCTATAAGGTACATCCGTATCAGTGGCCTACTATCGGGAAAAACATTGACCATATCGCAGGGGCATCCCTAGAAGAGGTGGAAGACTTCTTTCATCGTTTCTATGCCCCGGATAATGCCATACTAAGCATTAGCGGTAATATTACCGACGAGAAAGCCCTTGAACTCGTGAAAAAATGGTTCGGGGACATTCCTCCCGCCCGTTATAAGAGAAAAGCATTACCCATGGAACCGCAACAAACCGAAGAGCGTCGCCTCGTATGCGAGCATAACAAAGTTCCGGCAGATGCAATCTATAAAGTATACCACATGGGCGACCGCCGATCGGATAATTTCTACACGTGCGACACGATCTCGGACATATTATCCAACGGTCAATCCTCCCGCTTGTACATCAACCTCATTAAAAACGGGAAATTATTCTCGGAAGTAGACGCTTATATCACCGGGGACATGGATCCGGGATTATTCATTTTCTCCGGGAAACTCTCGGAAGGAGTAGCGATAGAAGAGGCTGAAGCCGCCATCCAAAACGAAATTGATCGTTTTATCGAAGACCCGATTTCTGAACGGGAACTCCAAAAGGTAATCAACAAAACTGAAGCCCGAATCTCTTACAGCGAGATCAATTATCAAGGAAAATCAGCCAACTTGGCGTTTTTTGACTATCTGGGAGATATTAACTTGATTAATTCGGAGTGTACCCGATACGCAGAAGTATCTCTTGATTCGATAAAACAGACCGCCCGAGAATTATTCTCCGCACAGAATTGCTCTACCTTGTGGTATCTTAAAGACAAATAATTGTTATTTTTATGAATAGGAATATAGAACCGTCCATCACTGAAATCTCCCGTCCATCGCTGTGGGGGCATCAACAAATCACGCTTCCCAATGGAATCGAAATCGTGTACCTTCACGATCCCAATCAAGAGGTTTTCAAGATGGACGTGGTACTCTCAGCCGGGATTTACAACCAATCCCGTCCGGTTATCGCATCAAGCATGATTAACATGCTCAACGAGGGAACCCGTCAACATACCTCTGCTGAAATTGCAGAGTTGTTTGATTATCATGGAGCATACGTGGATTTCAATTGCGGTATGCACAAAGCTGAATTAAGCCTGATTTCGCTTAATAAATACGCCTCGCAAACCATTCGTATGCTGGCAGAAATGACGCTTGAAAGTACATTCCCGCAAAAAGAGCTGGAAACGTATATCCGTAATCGAAAACAGCAACATCTGGTAAACATAGAAAAGACCTCTTACCTTGCCCGGATGGAATTCATCTACCGTATGTATGGGAAGGAACATCCTTATGCAAACTGTTTCGCACTGGAAGATTTCGACCAAGTGACACCGGAATTATTACATGATTTCTACCGGGAAAGAGTGCAGGCATCACAATGCAGAATCATGATTTGCGGGAATGTCAGTGATACCGTTTTACAAGAAGTAAGCCAAGCCTTTTCGCCCATGAGCAGTAACCCACTACCACCGGATAAAGTTTATACCATGCGACCAAGCAGCCCCGGTAAATATCATGTCTCGAAACCCGATGCCGTGCAAACCAGCATTCGCATCGGAAAAAGTGGGGTAACCTTATTGGATGAAGACTACACGTATTTCCAGCTTTTAAACATGGTACTCGGTGGCTATTTCGGTTCCCGCCTGATGTCGAACATCCGGGAAGAAAAAGGGTACACCTATGGCATCGGCTCATACAACGTTACCATGCCGCAAGCCGCCCACTGGATGATCGCAACAGATGTCAATGCCGAGGCAACCGAGGCCACGATAACAGAATGTATAAAAGAGATTCGTCGTCTACAGGAAGAACTCGTTCCCGAAGAAGAATTAAGTCTCGTGAAGAGTTATTTTAACGGGGAATTATTACGAGAACTAGACGGTGTTTTCTCCCAGTCCGATGCCTTGAAACACAAACTCAATTACGGGCAAGATAACACGTTCTATCTCCGGGCTATCGACAAGATCCGTTCCTGTACCCCCGAAGACATTATGCGTCTGGCACAAAAATACTTGACCGTGGACGATATGTATATCGTGACAGCTGGGAAAAATTGAAACCTCCCCTATCCACTCCATGAAGTCATTTTAGGTGTGGATAGGGGAGGTCGCCCTTGAACGCCTCTCGGGAGTATTTTATTGCAACATGAAATTTATCGGGATCGTGTAGGAAACCCTCACGGGCTTACCTTTCTGAATTCCAGGTCGCCATCGAGGCATTTCCTGAATTATCCGACACGCCTCATAATCCAAAGAAGGATAAACGGGACGAAGAATTTTTATTTCCGACACGCTCCCGTCTTTCTCTATAATAAATTGTACGTAGACTTTCCCTTGAATCTTCATTTCCAAGGCATCTTTCGGATATTTTATATTCCGCACGATATACATTTCCACCCCCTCGCCTACAAATTGCGGCATTCTCTCCTCGATATATTCCTCGTCAGTCAACACCACTTGCATCTCCTTGTCAACCTTTGCACGGATCTCTTTATCCATCTTGCCCAAAAGAGAAACCACGAGTTTCGTCCCTTTCTTAACCGCCAGCGAGAATTTCCCGTCCACCCCGGTATATATTCTCTCGTTCGAGTTTTTCACCATGACACAAGCCCCGCGTAAGGGCTGTTTATTCTTATTTACCACCATCCCTTTCGCCACGAACTTCACCGAATCCTTTTCTGCCGCTTGCAGACAAGTAGTTAAAAACAAAATTCCCAACATGGAAAAAAACGGGATACACCAATCCCATTTCATCTTTAAACCTCTTTTCCCCTTTGTAGTCATAACGAACCTTTTTAATAATTAATAAATCCGCCAAAAACAAGCTCAAACCACACACCTACTTCAACCTGTTTCTATACCTTCACACTATTTTTCAAAGATATTAAAATAATTTACAAATCTCCCATTTTACATCATATATAATGCAAAATAGGAGATTTATATACAACAAAAGGTTTGTATCTTTACAACTACTGCAATTGGAAATTAATCGGAACGGTATATTCAACACTGACAGGCTTTCCTCTCTGTGTACCCGGCTTCCAGTTTGGCATCAACTGCAGGACACGTATGGCCTCTCGATCCAACAAAGGATCTACACTCTTTGCAATCTTAAAATCTACAGGCTCCCCGTCTTTATTGATGACAAAAGTCACGAAAACTTTTCCTGTAATATTCTTTTTCATCGCTTCAAAAGGGTAACGGATTCTTTTTGCCAAAAATTTCATCACGCTACCATCTTCACCCACGAATTTAGGCATATCCTCTACAATTTGGAAAACCTCTTCATCCTTATCACCTTTTTCTTTATATCCTACAACCACTAGCTCATCCAACACAACCGGTTCTGTTGTCATTTTTATCCGCATTTTTTTGGCATTCTTCACGGGAAGAAATTGATTTGCCTTTCCAACGTAAGAGAAAATAAGCACGGTTTCCGGTTTTACAGTAATCGAAAATTCTCCCTTATCATCCGTCATCGTCCCAATACCTGTCCCCTTTATTATGACACTTGCTCCAACAAGAGGCTGGTCATTAGTGTCAACAACAATTCCTTTGGCAACTATAGAATCCTGCCCCGTAACGCCCATTACATTTTCATTCACTTGCACGATTGCTTGCACATTACTGGATAAAATCAACAGTCCTGCAATCGGAACAAGCAAGGCATATTTGATTAACCCCATTCTGGAAGTTCTTTTTTTATTCATCATCATAATACGTTTTTTTAATGGTGACACATTAAATTTATTTACTATTTGAGCTGCAGCCGAAGGATGGGATAAACGGAGAAGGTGATATTGGTAAGCCTTACGGTCAAAACCGGAGTGAACAACACACTTATCCGCCAAAAATTCAAGATTACGACGAATCTCGCGTTTCAGTAACCACATGGCGGGATTCATCCAAAAGAAAGCACATAAAATTTCGGAAACCATCACGTCCAACGAATGATACTGTTCCGCATGAATCCGCTCGTGAGTGATAATCTCTTGCATATCATCAGAATTGTATAACGATGGACTTACAAATATCCATTTAAAAAAAGAAAACGGTGTAATCTTCCCCGATAACGTAATCACCGAAGTCGAACAACAGCACGCCCTTTTCCCTTTATAGACTAGCTGAACGATTGAAACCAATTGAATAACAATCCGACCGAGTAAAAGTGTTACGATACCCCAATAGCAAAACCTTAGAATATCCCAGACGCCCACTGATACTTGATGTCCTTCCGGGAACACGCTTACTTCTGGAAGTAAATTGGGTGCGTATTGAACAACCGCTTGCTGAATAGCCATCTTTTGTTCTTCTTCGAATGAAAATACAACCAAAGGATAAATAAATGATACACCCAATATTGTCCATAAACAAAATCTCCGGATGACAAAGAAGGTATCCTGACTAAATAGTAGCCGATAAAAAAGATAAAACACGACTAGCGCAATATTTACCTTTATCAAATAAATGAACGCCTCATCCATAATTGTATATTTTATTGTTTCTCTATTAGCTTGATGATCTCTTCGAGATCTTTTGCCGAGATCTTTTGCTCTTTAGCAAAGAACGTCACCATCTCCTTGTAAGAATTTTCAAAATAATTACGTACCACCCCGGACATGAATTTCGTTTTATATTCACTTTCATCCATGACGGGAATATACTCGTAAATATTTCCATGTTTCTTACTGGTCAGGAATCCTTTTTTCTCCAAGTTCTTCACGATAGAAGCGACCGTCGTGTAAGGCGGCCTCGGTTCTTCCATCCGATTCAAAAAATCTTTTATCACGCCACTTTTCACCTGCCAGATGATCAACATTACCTCTTCTTCCTGATGTGTCAATTTTTCCATACGAACTATTTGTTTACGATTCTTTCGCAAATCTACGAAAATTTCGTAATAATACAAACTTTTCGTAGAAAATATATTTATAACATTTTCGATCACCTCACGTATAGTACTTGAAAAAGGAAAATATGAAAAGAATTACATTCATCTTTTTAATTGGAATACTGTTTGTTACAACAAGTCAAGCTCAGAATAAAAAAGAAACTCGTTTCGAAAAAGAGTTTCAGAAAACACTGGCACTGGTGAATAGCGATCAATTCACTGTTAAGTTCTACATTGCGACCCCCACCGTACAAACACTTTTCACACCGCCGGGGGCAGGTGCCAACATTGACATTAACCCACAAAATTGTTATCTAAGCATAAATGACTCCTTGGTAACGACACAACTTCCCTATTTCGGCAGAGCTACATGGACATCAAATTCACACTTAGATTCAGTTTCCTTCAACACGGTATTATTCAGTCGCACGGTAAAAATTTACCAAGATGGAAAAAAGAAAGCGATTGCCTATCAAATAACCGTTCGCTCCAACCAAGATATTTGTTATCTGAACATGGATATTCAATATGACGGAACTTGCTATCTATATTTTAGTGACCGTAAGCGAGTTCCTATCAGTTATGTCGGGCAAATAACCCCCTTAGATTCTACTATGCAAAAAAGATATAAGCCATCACCAAAGCAGCAATAATACCCGCAAAATCGGCAATCAATCCACAAGGTATCGCGTAACGTGTATTTTTAATCCCCACCGCACCAAAATATACGGCTATTATATAAAATGTCGTATCTGTAGCCCCTTGAAAAGTTGATGCCAATCGCCCGGCGAAAGAATCTGCCCCGAACGTATTCATGGTATCAATCATCAGCCCCCGCGCCCCACTTCCACTAAGCGGTTTCATCAAGGCCGTAGGCAAAGCCGGTATAAAATCAGCATCTAATCCACAAACCAGACACAAACGTTCCAATCCACTCATCAACATATCCATCGCTCCCGCTGCCCGAAACACTCCAACCGCTACAAGAATAGCTACTAAATAAGGAATAATCTTTATCGCAACAGAAAAACCCTCTTTTGCACCATCAATAAAAGCGTCGTACACATTTATTTTACGCCAAGCCCCCATGGCAATAAAAGCCGTGATGATCGAGAAAAGAATAACATTGCTCGCCACCGTGGAAATCGTCGTAATCGTCTCCTTATCCAACCCGGAAAAATACCAGATTAAACCACCCACGGCCAAAGTTCCCCCTATCAAATAAGCCATGACAACCCGGTTAAACAGGTTCAACCGTTGATATACCGCCACGGCAATCAGCCCGGCTAACGTGGACACGTAAGTTGCCAACAAGATCGGAATAAATATATCAGCCGGATTCGCTGCCCCCATCTGCGCCCGATACACCATAACGGAAACCGGGATAATCGTCAATCCGGAAGTATTCAGCACCAGAAACATAATCTGCGCATTGGAAGCCCGATCTTTATGAGGATTCACCTCCTGCATCTGTTGCATCGCTTTCAATCCCACGGGAGTGGCTGCATTATCCAACCCGAGCATATTTGCCGCAATATTCATCATGATTGAACCGTATGCCGGACTATCCGGCGGCAATTCCGGGAACAACTTCCGGAAAAAAGGACTGATCAACCATGACATCACTTTCACGGCCCCTCCCCGTTCTCCAATTTTCATGATCCCCATCCACAAGGTCAATACTCCCGTTAAACCTAGCGAGATCTCAAACCCCGTTTTGGACATATCAAAGGTGGCCTTCACGATGGCAGAAAAAACTTCTGTATCACCCATGAAGATCAATTTACAAAGCGCCACGATAAATGCCGCACCAAAAAAGAAAATCCAGATATAATTGAGAACCATAAAATCAATTGAAAATGCAAAATTGAAAATTGAAAATTGAAAATTGAAAATTGAAATCATCTTTCATTTTCAATTTTCAATTCTCAACTTTCAATTATTTAATGTTTTGCTTTACACGCTTTTATCGTGTTTTGCAACAAAGTCACGATAGTCATCGGTCCCACACCACCGGGAACCGGGGTAATATATGAACATTTAGGAGCCACGTGGTCATAATCCACGTCACCGACCAATTTCCAGCCATTCTTTGCAGTTTCCGAAGGAATACGATGAATCCCGACATCCACCACAACAGCTCCCTCTTTCACCATATCTTCTTTCAGAAAATGCGGAACACCAATCGCCACGATCAAAATATCCGCCTGCCGAGTAATATCTTTCAAATTCGCCGTTCTACTATGACATAATGTAACGGTACAATTGGCATTCTTGGCTTTCCGGGACATCAATACGGCCATGGGGGTTCCCACGATATTACTTCTTCCGACAACAACACAATGCTTGCCTTCTGTCGGGATGTTATAACGGGTCAGCAATTCCACAATACCCGCCGGGGTTGCTGGCAAATAGGTTGGTAATCCTAACACCATGCGACCCACGTTACAAGGATGGAAACCATCCACATCCTTATCCGGATGAATACGGTTCAAAACTTTCTCTTCGGAAATATGTTTCGGGAGAGGTAACTGCACAATAAACCCATCCACATCGGGGTCCTCGTTCAACTTATCAATGACTGCCAACAACTGCTCTTCAGTGATGTCATCACCATAACGCAATTCTGAACTTTTCATCCCTACCGCCTGACAGGCCTTCACTTTACTAGCAACGTACGTTTCGCTAGCCCCGTCATTTCCTACAAGTACAGCAACCAAATGCGGAACCTTTTTCCCTTCTGCCACGAAAGCAGCGATTTCATCTGCAAGCTCTTGCTTTACCTGTGCTGAAATTTTTTTACCGTCAATAATTTCCATCTAATCAATTTTAAATTTTAGATTTCAAATTTTAAATTTCACATGAACATTCACGTGAAATCTAAAATTACAATTTTATCTATTTGATTTTAAATCTTAAACCTCAAATTCAAACCTGATAAAAGGATTAAATCTAAAATCTAAAATTTAAAATCTAAAATCTTTAGCGTCTCTTCATCGGGGCATTCCCCATCATCTTACCGCCCTTGGATAACATTCGCATCATCTTTTTGGATTCATCGAACTGTTTCAACAAGCGATTTACATCTTGAATAGTGGTACCGCTACCGGATGCAATACGTTTACGACGAGAACCGTTGATTAGTTCCGGATTCTCCCGCTCTTCCGGGGTCATCGAGTAAATGATAGCCTCAACTCCTTTAAACGCATCATCATCAATATCCACATCTTTCAATGCTTTACCCACACCCGGGATCATGGATGCCAGATCTTTTATGTTACCCATCTTTTTGATCTGCTGAATCTGGCTCAAGAAGTCATTAAAATTAAACTGATTCTTGGCGATCTTTTTCTGTAACTTCTTCGCCTCCTCCGCGTCAAATTGCTCCTGAGCTTTTTCAACCAAAGAAACAATATCACCCATACCCAAGATACGGTCAGCCATACGTTCGGGATGGAACACATCAAGAGCCTCCAGTTTTTCACCCGTACCGACAAATTTAATTGGCTTACTCACCACGGTACGAATAGACAATGCCGCACCACCACGGGTATCACCATCCAGCTTGGTCAGGATCACACCATCAAAGTTCAGACGATCGTTAAATTCCTTCGCCGTGTTCACGGCATCCTGTCCGGTCATGGCATCCACCACGAAAAGGGTCTCTTCCGGATCGATTGCTTTCTTGATGGCAGCAATTTCATTCATCATCTGCTCGTCAATAGCCAAACGTCCCGCAGTATCGACAATCACGACATCTTTACCCGTAGCCCGGGCCTCTTTCACGGCATTCAAGGCAATTTTCACAGGATCATTGTTTCCTTCCTCGCTATACACGGGTACCCCGATCTGCTCCCCAAGCACTTTTAACTGCTCGATAGCTGCAGGACGGTAAACGTCACAAGCTACTAACAAAGGATGTTTTCCCCGCTTTGTCTTCAGTAAATTAGCCAGTTTACCAGAAAATGTTGTTTTACCGGAACCTTGCAGACCCGACATCAAGATAACAGCCGGATTACCTTTTATATTAATATCGACATGGGTCCCTCCCATCAACTGGATCAATTCATCGTGAACAATCTTCACCATCATCTGACCCGGTTTCACGGCCGTCAGCACGTTCATTCCCAATGCCTTTTCTTTTACCGTGTTGGTAAACTCTTTCGCGATCTTATAGTTTACGTCGGCATCCAACAATGAACGTCTCACCTCTTTAAGCGTTTCGGCCACGTTGATCTCGGTGATCTTTCCCTGTCCTTTTAAAATCTTAAACGATTTTTCTAACCTCTCCGATAGATTCTCAAACATAATTTATCAATTGAAATTCGAAAATTGAAAATTACAATGCACTCACATCTAATCTTCAAAATTCGCTATTATAACTCTTAATTAATTCATTCCCCGCAAAATTAATAATTTTACCCGAAAACATACATTTTCACTTTTCAATTTTGCGACACTCTTCTTTTTACTATTTCCGACTGATGTTCTTCAACACCACAAACGTTTTGTCTATTAACGAATTATCTACCACAACGGTAAACTCGTTGGTGGAAGAAATAACCTCCGTCAAGTTGATCCCCTCCCAAGATAACTCCTTCATTATGCAATAATAGAAACCGGGTTGCAATATATTTCCTTTAGGGAGCTTCAACGTAACGGACGACAAACCATTCTTTTTGAAAATACACTGTTCCTCCTTGAAATGTTCATCCACCATCCCTTCCATGATTTCACTCACGACAAGGTTGGTCTCGAAAACCCCCTGCACCATCGTGTAGAAGACCTCGTCTCTTCGTGCAATGGATTTCAGCACCCGGATATGGCAATCCATCAGAGTATTCGAATTTTTAAACGTGTAATCACACAAGTTACTCCTCAAGATAATATCCCCCATGTTATTCAGCAACTTGTTTAATTGTACCTGTTCCCGCACTTGTAAATAAGGAGCCAACCGATTCAACGCCATCACGATTGCACCTGCATTTACCGGCTTTCCCAATAATTTCTCCACTTCTTCCTGTATCTGTCGGGCCAAAGCCGAGATATTGATAATCCCTGCCGCCAAAGATTCCGACAAATAAGGTTTATGCTTTACGATTCCTTCCACTGCTTGGGCTACACTGATCATGTTAATTGAAAATTGAAAGTTGAAAATTGAAAATTATTTCTCTCATTATTAATATAGTTCTATCCACTCGTAAGCATTTCCCACGTAATCCATATAACGAATGAAATCTTCCGTTTTTATGGCTAACGAGGCGTGATTGTCATTCGGGTGGAATGATAATCTTTTGGCTTCCTGTAAATGCTTATCCAGAAATACATACACGTGGTGTTCCGCATCATTCAGCAAACCAAAAGGACTGACAGAACCGGGACGTAATCCCAAATATTTTTCCATTCGAGTTTCAGAGGCAAAACTTAACTTACCCTGCTTCAACATTTTTTCCATATCATGGATAGCCATATCATGATCACATTGAAGAATTACCAAATAATGACGATTCCCCTTGTGATTTCTGAAAAACAAGTTCTTGCAATGTGTACTATCCAGATTTTTCCAATATTGTCTGGCAATCTCGATCGTCGGTGCAGCCGGATGTTCCGTATATTCAAACTCTATCCCCAGAGCTGCCAACGTTTCATATACTTTCTCCTGTCCTACCATGTATTAATTAATTTTTGATTTTATGATTTTAGATTTTAGATTCCAGCCACACGGAGCCAACGCTTCTTGATTTCCAACTTTTATCTTTTAGTTTTTATCTTTTAACCTTCCCTGCCACGTATCCAATTCTTCCAAACGTTTATCCAATTTTGCCGTGAACTCGAAATTTTTAATTCCCCATTGTGGAGCGATTAAATATTCGGGAGGTGATTGATTCACGAAACGCTCCAAATAAACATCGGACCGGATACGTTCGATAACTTCCACGACAAAATCCAAATATTCATCCAACGTGTAAAGACGAAAGAGTGCCGGATTTTCCAAATATTGTTCCGCCAATCGAGTCCCTTTCACAATTTGCAACTGGTGAAGTTTCAATACTTGAATCGGCAATTCACACAAACGAATAGCCCCCTCCAACATGGATTCACGACTTTCCCCCGGTAACCCGAAAATCAAATGCGCACCAATCGTTATTCCACGTCCCGCTGTAGCTCGGATAGCCTGTTCTGCAACGGCAAAATCATGTCCCCGGTTTACCTGACGTAAAACAGTATCATTCACGGACTCCACCCCGTATTCCACGCAGACATAATACCGCCTTGCCAATTCCTCCAGATAATCCAAAACCTCCTCGCTCACCACATCCGGTCGCGTCCCGATTACCAATCCCGAGATCATCGGATGAGCCAAAGCCTCTTCATAACGTAACTTCAACACGTCTAACGGCGCATACGTGTTCGAATACGCCTGAAAATAAGCCAAATATCTTTGTCCCTTATACTTCCGGGCAAAGAAACGGATACCTTCATCGATCTGTTCCGTAATTCCCCGCACCGCTCGACAATAATCGGGGTTAAAACTCTCGTTATTACAGAACGAACATCCCCCCACTCCCTTACTCCCATCCCGGTTAGGACAAGTGAATCCTCCATCTATCGACAACTTTTGTACCCTTTCCTCGAAAAGAGTTTTAAAAAAAGTCGGATAATCATTATATCGTTTTTTACCGAGTTCAAATTTCATCTGGAACAAAATATTAACAGCTCGCAAAAATAAATATTTATCTGTTTAGAATTTAACAAAACCCACTAATTTTTTATCAACACCTCTATTTTTACCGAAAAGTTACCAATTTCATACGTTTGCGTAGATTTTAACTATTTTTTTCTATTTATATATTCAAGAAAAAAAATTATCTTTGCACCCCAAGATGAAATTTTGAGAAAAGAATGATCTATAAACAATCACTCCTGAATGTCAGGAGGTAAACGCAAAAATCTAACAGAATTATGAGTACGAAGTACGTTTACACCTTTGGTGACGGAAAAGCAGAAGGAAAAGCAGACATGAGAAACCTGCTAGGAGGCAAAGGCGCCAATCTTGCCGAAATGAATCTCATCGGAGTTCCTGTACCTGCAGGTTTTACTATCACAACAGAAGTTTGTACCCTTTATAATCAAGAAGGAAAAGACGCTGTCATAAAACTAATCGAGAATGATGTTAAAGCCGGTATCGCAGCTACAGAAAAGTTAATGAATGCCAAATTCGGATCAAAAGGAGAGGCTTTCCCTCTTTTAGTTTCCGTGCGTTCCGGAGCCAGGGTGTCCATGCCGGGTATGATGGATACCGTGTTGAACTTGGGAATGAATGATGATGCCGTTAAAATCGTGGCCGAAAAATCAGGTAACGCCAGATTTGCATGGGATTCATACCGTCGTTTCGTACAAATGTATGGAGATGTCGTGATGGGCGTTGCAGCCGGAAAAGGCGAACACAACCCGTTCGAAGTTGAAATCGACAAATTAAAAGCAGAAAAAAATATTTCTAACGACACCGAATTCTCGGCTGAAGACCTGCAAGAACTTGTTCGTCGTTTCAAAATTGTTGTTAAAACCAAAACCGGTAAAGATTTCCCGACCTGCCCGTGGGAGCAATTATGGGGAGCCATCTGCGCCGTGTTCGATTCATGGATGACAGAGCGTGCCGTTCTGTACCGCCAGTTGAATCAAATCCCTGAAGAATGGGGAACAGCGGTAAATGTTCAAGCCATGGTTTACGGAAACATGGGTAACAATTCCGCGACCGGAGTTGCTTTCACGCGTGATGCCGCTACCGGTGAAGATATTTTCAACGGAGAATACCTGATCAACGCACAAGGAGAGGACGTTGTTGCCGGAATCCGCACCCCGCAGGAGATTACCATCGAGGGATCGCGCCGTTGGGCTAAAATGCAAAATATCTCAGAAGAAGAGCGTGCCGCTAAATATCCTTCACTGGAAGAATCCATGCCAGCCGCCTACGCTGAATTAAATGCCGTTCAACAAAAACTGGAAGACTATTTCCACGATATGCAAGACCTTGAATTTACCATCCAAGACGGTAAATTATGGATGTTGCAAACCCGTAACGGAAAACGTACCGGTACGGCTATGGTAAAAATGGCGGTTGACATGCTCGAACAAGGCATGATCAATGAAGAAACCGCTATACTTCGCTTGGAAGCAGCTAAACTGGATGAATTACTTCACCCGGTATTCGACAAAGAATCACAATCCAAAGCAAAAGTATTAACCAAAGGTTTACCGGCATCCCCGGGAGCCGCTTGCGGACGTGTCGTATTCTTTGCTGACGAGGCGGAAGAATGGAAAAACAGAGGCGAGCAAGTAGTATTAGTCCGTTTGGAAACTTCTCCCGAAGATTTACGCGGAATGAACGTTTCCGAAGGTATCCTTACCGCACGGGGGGGTATGACCTCTCACGCGGCTGTTGTTGCCCGCGGTATGGGTAAATGCTGTGTTTCCGGAGCCGGAGAAATCGTTGTTGATTACCACAAACGTACCTTTACCGTGAAAGGTGTTACCATCAATGAAGGCGACTGGATTTCTTTGAACGGTTCTACCGGAGAAGTTTATTTGGGTAAAGTAGCCACCACCGAGGCGTCACTGGACCATGACTTCAGAACTATCATGGATTTGGCCGAGAAACATACTCGCATGTACGTGAGAACCAATGCAGACACACCTCGTGATGCCAAAGTAGCACGTGATTTCGGAGCCAAGGGTGTTGGTCTTTGCCGCACGGAGCATATGTTCTTCGAAGGCGACCGTATCGACGCCATGCGTGAAATGATCCTGTCTGATACCGTTGAACAACGCCGTATCGCTTTGTCAAAAATCCTTCCGATGCAAAGAAGTGACTTCGAGGGAATCCTTGAGGCTATGGACGGATTCGGAGTTACCATCCGTTTATTAGACCCGCCATTACATGAATTTACCCCGAACGAGCCGGAATCTCAAAAATATATGGCTGAAAAAATGGGTATTTCAGTAGAAGTTGTCAAAGAAAAAGTGGATGCGTTACACGAATTCAACCCGATGTTAGGTCACCGCGGTTGCCGTTTAGGAATCACTTACCCGGAAATCACCGAAATGCAAGCCCGTGCAATCATTGAAGCTGCTTGTAACTTGAAGCTGAAAGGCTTTAACCCGAAGCCGGAAATCATGGTTCCGTTGGTAGGTACTGTGAAAGAATTAAGACAACAAGCGAACATCATCCGTTGCACTGCTGACGTGGTATTTGCAGAAAAGGGCGTGAAAGTAGATTACATGGTAGGAACCATGATTGAAATTCCTCGTGCCGCGTTAACCGCAGACCAAATTGCAGAAGTTGCAGAATTCTTCTCTTTCGGTACGAACGACTTAACCCAGATGACTTTCGGATATTCTCGCGATGACGCTGGTAAATTCTTACCGGAATATATCAAGAAAGGTATCTTGAAGACCGATCCGTTCGCCGTATTGGATCAAGAAGGCGTGGGACAATTAGTTCAAATGGGAGCTCAAAAAGGACGTTCAACTAACAGCAAGTTGAAACTCGGAATCTGTGGAGAACATGGTGGAGAACCCTCTTCCGTGATCTTCTGTGACAAAGTGGGTATGGACTACGTTTCATGTTCACCGTTCCGTGTACCCATCGCACGTTTGGCTGCGGCGCAGGCTGCTATCATGCACACCAACAAATAAGACAATTTTTAATAAATAAACGAGGAGCTGTTTTTTTAAGGAGACAGCTCCTTTTTTCATGTTTGATTCTACACATTCTTTTCCTAAATTTTTCGTGCGATCTCCCCCGAAAGCTATTTCTCTTTCCAGTAAATGGTAAAAATATGTTATTCATTCACGACACAAATTCATCACCCACTAACGCATAGAGCCATTTTTTAGATTAAAAATACAATAAATATATTGATACATATATTTACATCTCAATTCTACTTGTTAAATTCATTCTAAATAACAATATTAACATTTTACATATTATTTACATATAAAATAAATAATATCGGGTGAGAACAGTAGGCAAATTATCGACATAAAGAAGCTAGTTAAACAATATAAAAACAACATAATAGCAATATTTTTGAAAATATCAAAAAACGATCATTTATTCCGACAACAAAAATACAATATTTAATCATATAACGTTTTTTTTGAAATTACTTTTTTGTAACTGATAATTATATAGTTATATGGTTTTTGTATTATATAAAAATTGTTAAACAAATTAACATCATTAAATGATCGTTTTTTGATATTGACAATAAATCAGAAATATTACAAATCATGAAGGTGTATGCAATCATTCTTATTTTAATAATGCTTTTAACTGGAAGCATAATGCGTGTTCGGGCTCAGGAACATCAACACAAGATAGACTCGACAAACAACATTGTCCTCTATTTTAAAATTGACGGGGCAATTTTAGATAGCACGTACATGGGAAACAATGAATCTTTGAAGAAACTGGATGAATTAATCAAAAATGAATTAATCATACCTAATCTCGACTCCATTACCATCGTGGCCTCCTCTTCTCCTGATGGCAAGGAAGCATACAACCTGGAGTTATCGAGGAAAAGAGCCGAAAGTGTCAAAGCTTATATCACGGGGAAATATCCCGAGATCAAAAAAGAGCTTGTCTATGCACGATACACCGGTGAGAACTGGGTTGATTTCAAACGTATGATCGAAACGGATAAAAACATCCCGCACCGGGAAAGATTAATTAACATCATAAATTCTGATCGTGAGAACGGAGCCAAGGAATGGTTGATCAAGACTCTAGCGAACGGGGAATCATGGCGTTATATCAGGAAAAACTTCTTACCACAATTACGCACGGGTGCTGTCTGCGTGATCTACTATAAGCGGGAGCCTGTCAAGGAAGAAAAGAAGGAGGAACCGAAGAAAGAAGAGAAGATTATCCCTCCACAAAAATCGGAACCGGAGACTCCGGCCACCCCGCTGATCATCTCGAAACCGTTATTCGCCATTAAAACGAACCTTCTCTACGACGTGCTTTCGGCCGTGAACCTAGAAATAGAAATTCCTATCGGTAAACAATGGTCCGTGGCTGCAGAAGGAATATTCCCGTGGTGGAAAGTATCACATACCGACTGGACCATGCAATTACTGTCGGGACACGCCAGTGTAAAATACTGGCTCGGGGATCGTGATGCGAAAAAAGTTCTCACGGGATGGAACATTGGCCTTTACGGCGGAGTGGGGAAATACGATCTACAACTTTTCGATAAAGACGGGGAACAAGGCGATTTCTTTGACGCAGGTTTTCAAGCCGCTTACGCTCACAAGATCGGCAAGCATTTTCACATGGAGTATAGCCTCGGCGTGGGTTACTTACAAAGGGACACAAAAGAGTACGATAAAGTGAACGACACGATGTACGGGGATATAAAAGTTTTCAGGTTCCCGTGGAAAGTGGAAAGGAAACAATGGTTTGGTCCGACGTTCGCAAAAGTTTCCCTCGTTTGGTTATTAAATAAAAAAACAGTAAAAAAAGAAGGAGGTGTGAAATGAAAAATATAATCTATATCGCGACTCTTTGTTTCACGCTTGCAGGCACCTCGTGCGACAGGGACAGGTTGTATTACGCCACGGAAGAGCAGGGGTTTGTGCGTCTGAATATCAATTGGACCCCCTCACAATTAGAACCGAACGGTACCTCTGCCTACGTGTTCGACAACGAAAGCGGAAAAGCTGTCTGTGAATGTTTGATCAGCAGCGACCCTAACACGATTGATATTCCCCTTTACCCGGGTAGATATGATATAGTGGTGATAAACAACACGGAAGAGGAATTAGCAAGCATTGATTTTACCGGTATCGAAAACCTACACACGTTCAACGCTGTCATTTCGGCCAATAAAGAGCCGAAGTACGCGAATCTATTATCAAAAGCAGAAGATAATAATTCCTACTTGACAGCATGCGACATCCTAGCCAGAGCACTAGTCAAGGCTATCGAGATTACCCCGAAGGATATTCACTATTACAAGGAAAAGCCGGCTACCGGAGAACACGAGGTCAGCCAAACGATCGAAGTCACCCCGGAACGACAAACAGAATTAATCGACATTGAGGTAAAAGTGATGAACATCACGTCAGCTGCCGGGGCCCCACGTTCCCACCTGACGGCCATGTGTGAAAGCGAAAACATGGAAAAAGCGATAAAGTTCGGGCATGGTATCACACACGAGTTCGTGCTGAACAACAAACGGGTAGACCCGGACAACTATAAACTCGCCACGATCACGAAGCAACTCATCTCGTTTGGTCCGGAAAAAGCAAACGGGAAATGCCTCAATGATCACCAACTCGTCATGAATTTCATCCTCGTGAACGGAGAAACCCACACGGTTTCCCTTAACGTGAAAGATTTAATTGAAACTTCACATGACGGGGTACAAACCGTCCACAAAATCCGGGCCGAGGTGACTCTCCCGGAAGCCATCGGTAACGGTGACGGGGCTTTCCACCCCGAGATTGAAGAATGGGAAGAAATTGAAGCGGAATTGCCAATTTAAAAATAATGAATTATTCATTTTAATTTACTGATCATGAAAAAGAATCTATTGTACATGCTAACCGCTGCTGCCATGCTTGCCGGTTGCGCAAAAAACGACGTAGTTGATTCGGAAATCAACAAGGAGGGTAACCTGATCGGGTTCTCCACTTACAAGAACATCTCCAGGGGAAACCCGGTAGATGACAATGACGAATTTTTAACGAAAGACAACGCCTTTGGAGTAACGGCATTTATCAAGATAAATGCAGCCCTAAAAGAAAATCCTTACATGGGAACGACTACCGAGGGCATTAAAATCGTATCTGACGGGAATAAATGGACTTACGCCCAAGCAAGCGATCAAGCTTACTGGCCTGTGAATGATGGCGAATCGCTTGATTTTTACGCCTATTCCCCGTACGGGAATGAAGCTATCACGGAGAAAACTTTCGCCACGACCGGTTTAACGTTGAACTATACCGTTCCAGCCGAAGAAGCCGACCAAGTGGACTTAATGTACGCTGTTGCCCTAGATAAGACAAAACCTACTGACAAAAACAGCGTAACCATGACATTCAAACACGCCTTGACTCAGGTGCATTTTGCAATCGGGACAAGTGCCACAAACCTGTTCGTGGATGTTAAGGAGAACGGGATTCAAATTCACAATCTGAAAAACACGGGAACCCTTACCACAGTAACCGGACTTGAAACAGATATTTGGAAGAACCTAACCGGTTCCGCAAATTACACGGTTAGCACCGATGCCGTTGACGGCGCAGGTTATGTAGATGGGGATCAAAAAACATTCACCACGATCGGTACCGAAGACAAAGCATTAATGCTATTGCCACAAACCTTAACGGCAAATGCAGAAGATGTAAAAACTGGTAATTACCTGACGATCAATTGCAAGATATACCAAAAACTTGCAGATGGTACAAAAATTTATCTAAAAGGTAGCGACAGTGAATATGCTCCTGTAAAAGTCGGTATTCCCGGAACGTGGAAAAGAAATCAAAAGATCACTTACAACTTAAACATCGGCGCAACAGCAGGCATTTTGAATCCGATCGAATTCGAAACGACTGTAGAAGAGTGGGATTCTATTGAAGGTAGTACCATCGACGTAAAATAGCCCTCGCGCTTCATGCAACCTTAAACATGGCCTAACGGCTCACCCGCGGGCGGTTGAACGTCTGCCCGCGGGTACTAATAAAACCTCAAAAAAGTCAAACGATGAAAAGAAAAGAATACATTTTACTGTCGGCAGCCCTATTGATCGCGTTCACATCGTGCGACAAAAACGACCCGGAACCTGCCAACGACGGTGATAAAATAGATTTTATTGCCACGCCATTTCACGAATCCTTCATCCAGACAGATCAAGCCCGGGGAAGCGAAACGGGAAACGACGATATGCGAGATTTCGGTGTATACACCTACTACACGGCCGACGCTTTTAGCCCGGAGACTAGCACCCCGAATTTCATGTGTAACACCCACGTGAAAAAGACAAGTGGCACATGGACTTACGAGCCTCTCATGTTCTGGCCTAATAATGGGAAACTGTCATTTTTCGCCTATTCCCCTTACGCAAGCCAAGGAGATTCGTACACCTCTTTAAGTTCCACCCCCTCCACGGCGGGGTATCCCCAACTAACCTACACGGTACCGGATGACGTGATTACCCAGCGAGATTTACTCGTATCCGTTCCCCTACTCAACCAAACGAAAACATCGAGGAACGCCGACGGTAAGTTACCATTAACATTCCGACACGCCCTCTCGTGCATCGTGTTCAATGCCAAGATGACAGACGCTTGCGATTTCCCGGTGAAAGTAACCTCCATCACCCTCGGGAATTTCAAGAACAAAGCGACACTCTCTTACGACGTCAGCAGCACCCCGGGAACATTTTCTTGGACAATGGCAGGAGATGCCTCGGACAAACCCTATTTGCTGACCATCAACAACGGACTACTAGAGGACGTGAACTTGAAAACAATCACGAACACATACCAGTCAATCAGCACCGACAACGCATTCTTGATGCTATTGCCACAAGCGATTGATGAAACAGACGAGATTAAAGTCACCGTGGAATACCAAGTAACAGGAAATATTCAGACCCAAACGATAACAGTCCCACTAAACCGGATAATAAGTACTTTGATCGCCGGGCAACGCTACTCGATAAATATACTAGTTTCCACTTTGGCAGACTTAACATTAACCTGCACGGTAGAGTCATGGCAGCAACAAGCAATTAACGTACCCGAATTTAAATAACAGAAAACTATGAAAAGATATATATACATCGCATATGCCTTGATTCTTACCCTAGCCGCCTGTCAAGATGATAAACTCGGGGACCATGAAAATAGCGGGAATGCAACATTAACATTGAGTTTCAACTCTTCAGACAACACGCTGTCACGCGCCGTGTCAAGTGACGAGGATGAACAAATAATAAGCAACGCTTACGTGTTCGTTTTCAATCAAGACGGGAGCAAGGTGTTCGGACAATTTTACAACAACATACACCAATCAAAGACTTACACGACCAAGGTGGAGAACATTCCCGCCGGGAACGGCAAGACCATAGCTGTTATCGCGAACATCAACACGACGATTCACGACCTGAACGACACGAAGCTGGATGCCGTCACCTCGAAAGCCGATTTGCTGGCACTGACATCGCACATGCAGGGAAAATACATCGAGAGAGGAATCCAGTTTCTGATGAGCGGGATGAAAGAAGGAGCCGAGTTAATAGCAAACCAAAATAACACGATCGACATCCCATTGACACGAACCGACGCGAAAGTACGTTTCAACGTGCAAACGAAAGAAGGCGTAACATTCACCCCTCGCGAGTGGCAGATCGTGGCTATACCGCGAGCAGTAAGCGTGTTACCGAACACCACACAAGGACAATTTGAATTTGAGAATTACTTTAACAGCGAGTGGAATAACTTTGAAATCTCCACCACGAACGCCATCACGTTCGCGTTCTACATACCCGAAAACAAAATAAACCCCAAGGAAACAATACCCGCGGAGGGGGAGTATCGCAATCAATATGCCCTACGAGAAAAACAAGAAAAAACATCTAACGCAGACGGAAGCGTGACAAACGGGGCTTACCGGTACGCAGATCAACGGGCGACCTACGTGAAATTAAAAGGAAATGTTTTTTATAGCATCGCCGGAGGACAAGAAATTTCAGCAGACGTAACTTACACCATTCACCTCGGAGGAGTGAATGGCGTGAACGATTACAACAGCCTCAGAAATCATTTTTATACTTACACGGTAACCATCAATAGCGTGGATGACATCATCGTCGAGGTTGAATCAACAACAGGCGAAGAACCCTCACCCGGAAGCGAGGGAGATGTTGTTGTCGCCGAACGAATTAAAAGATTCGATGCCCACAATGAAATTTTCACGACAACTTTCGAGCAAAAGAATATCGACGAGAGCTTGACTTGGAACGTTTACACCCCATTCTCCAATGGAGCAGAAAATGAAGATCCCAAGGACTATGACTGGGTATATTTCAACATTAACACAAAAAGTAGAAATTTTTATACCGAAACTTTTGTAACCTACCAAGGAGATGATGATGTTTACACGGATGCCGACTTCAATGATCCGAACTACCAACACCCCTTGGATCGTTACATGAACGATATAAACAGGGGAACACAGAAAATGCTAAACATCAAACAACTCGTCAGCATTTTGAAGGAATGTAAACGCAGGTATTCCGCATCACAAAGCAACCATTTATTTGATAGTGGAGATAAAATCATATTTACCACCTATCTTAAAGAGTATTACTATGACGTGAACCCGGAAAACACATCTGAAACCGTGGAAAACGGGCTTTGGAAAAAATTCGTCAATACACAGGAAAGAGTACTCAATATTTTATCCAATCTTCAATACAGTCAAGACCAGATGAGTACCAAATCCATCGCATTGTACTCCATCAGGCAATCATCCATACAAACCATGTATAACAAGAACTTGACTGAAAACTTTACCGCATGGGGTTCCGAGGCCATACAGGATGAAACTCTTCTCCTGTTTGAAACAGGAAGAACTAGAACGAATCGCACGTATAACGATCTCAATAACGGTCGAAAAAATTCTATCAACATGTGGATTGGAAACGAAACCATGCATTGGGACGACTACATAGAGCCCGCGACGTGGGAAATGCGAGATTCGTATGAAGCGGCAAAATACAAATGCTTGCGCCTTAATCGCGACATGAACGGAAACGGGCAAATCGACAAGGAGGAAGTTCAATGGTACTTGGCCAGTATCAATCAACTCTCGGACTTGTGGATCGGAGAAAACTCCTTTGACTCGCAATCCCGACTATACAAATTCAGCACGTGGGAAATAAACAAACAATGGTACGCCAGCAGCACCGTACTAGATAAAGACCGCCAAGGATGGGGTACTAATTGGGATCCTTATACTTACAGGGACAATCCCGAGATATTGTGGTCCTCGGAAGGTTCAACCGTCGGTTCTTTAAGTGGGGCCGGCCCCTTCGCCTCGACCAAGGTGTACTACAGGTGTGTCAGGAATCTGGGATTAGCCAAAAATGCAAGCGAAAATGACCATCCAGAAGATTTCGTCACGTATGATGCCGCAAACAGAACCATCACCTTAACAAAACTAGATCCCAAATCGATACGAGGTTTCAGTACCGTAGAAGAGTTGCCTAATCACAACGAACGAGACGTTCGCGGGTACAACAAACCTTGGAACGCTTTTGAAATACATGCCGATACATACGGAAACGGGTTAACCTGGAAGGCGGTCAACGACCGCTCTCAACCCGGAGGAACAAATCCGGTATGCCCCAAAGGATGGAGGGTTCCCAATCAAAGAGAACTGGCATTAATGTACTCTAGGATGCCAAGAAACGCGACCTCTTGGCCCTTGAAGAACCATTTTTCCAGAAGTAGTTTCAGCTTTAACACAGCCGGTGGCGAACGCGTTGGTTTTTCCGTTGAAAATGAAGGATCGGTATATTACTTGATTAATCACAAAGACGAAGACCGTGGCGGAGTCCGCTGTGTAAGAGACATTAATTAGTAAAAAAAGTATATATGAATAAACGAGAACTTACAGCACTTATCGCAGAGCGCACCGGATTCAAGAAAAAGGACGTTCACACGACGCTACAAGCTACGATCGACTGCATTTCCGAGGTTATACTCGCCGGGGGACGGGTGACGTTCATGGGATTCGGTTCCTTTTATACCCAAGAGCGAGGCCCGCGAATAAGTTACAACGTGTACTCGAAAGAACGACGACACCTTGATTCCCGGAAAGTGATAAAATTTAAACCAACGTTACAAAAAAGAAAATAAATGCAACCAGAAAGGGGACTCTTTTCATCAAGATTCCCTGAATACCGAGGCGAGATTCCGCGATGGATCTCGCCTTCCTCGTTATTCATCGCTCCTGCATACAATAAACTTTCCGGGATAAGACTCACCCTGAAACCACGATTTTTTACTTGTAACTTCCCCACATTAACTCTATCTTTGTCGAAGATTAATTTAAAACGCTATGCAACAAAATATAGAACATCCTGAAAACGAAGCTTGTTATGAAGGACTGGCCGTCAACAAGGGTATCGAACAGCCGGATCCCGTGAACCCGGCCATCGCAGAAAGATTGAAGCATCTGAGGAAAAAGACGCTTACCGCGGACGAGTACGTGGCAGGTATTCTTCGCGGGGACATTAACATTTTAAGCCAAGCCATTACCCTCGTGGAAAGCGCCCGCGTTGACCACCAAGCCATGGCACAGGAAGTAATCAACCGTTGCCTCCCGAACACGGGTAAATCCGTCCGTATCGGGATCACGGGAGTACCCGGGGCCGGGAAAAGTACTTTCATCGAGGCGTTCGGGAAATTCCTTACCGGACAAGGACATAAAATTGCCGTGCTTGCCATCGACCCGAGTAGTGAACGTTCAAAAGGGAGTATTCTTGGAGATAAAACCCGTATGGAAGAGTTAGCCTGTGATCCACACGCCTACATCCGCCCTTCCCCATCGGCCGGCTCGCTGGGTGGCGTTGCCCGCAAAACGAGAGAGGCCATGTTACTCTGCGAGGCTGCCGGATTTGACATCACCTTGATTGAAACCGTCGGGGTCGGTCAAAGTGAAACTGCCGTACATTCGATGGTCGATTTCTTCCTGCTGGTACAAATTGCCGGAGCCGGGGATGAATTGCAAGGTATCAAACGAGGCATCATGGAAATGGCCGACAGTATTATCATTAACAAGGCTGACGGTAACAACATCACCCGTGCCGAACTTGCTAAAGTTCAGTTGCAAAATGCTCTTCACCTCTTCCCCCCTCACGAATCAGGCGTGGAACCGAAGGTCATGACCTGCTCCGCTTACGAGAAAACCGGGATCAAGGAAATATGGGAAAACATACTGCACTATTGCAGCGAAACCCAACAAAGCAAATATTTCGACATCCGTCGCAGCGAACAAGCCAAGTACTGGATGTACGAAACCATTGACGAACAACTGAGGAATCGTTTCTACCAGAGCCAGAAAGAACAAATAAAAGAGGCAGAAGAAAAAGTGCAGCATAACGAGGAAAGTTCTTTTGCCGCGGCCTTCCGCTTGCTAGACAACTATTTCAAGGAAGACACGAAACTGTAATCGTAAAAATATTTCCGACATACTTAGAACGGGAGAATATCTAAAATCATTTTTGGATACTCTCCCGTTCCGGTTTTATATCACCTGAGAACACCTTCTCACAGGGCTTTACATGAAAATTACCTGACTGTTGGGCGACTGTTGGCAGGTAATTAGGCGCCATCGCCCGATTGTCGCCGCCTAGTCGCCCGATTATCGCCGCCATTTTAACAGATGATTAGTAAAAATAACATAGGACACATCCGCACGAAACAAGACAACAATAGGTCAACATAGATCCAATTTCAAATTTTTATCTATTCTAAGCCCCGATAAAAGTATTGATTTATGTTAGGACATACCAACACATATTCCGAAAATACAGTTTTAAGATAAGTACAAGCGTCAAATATTCCTTTGTAGAAGAATCATTAAACGAACGTTTAATAAAAATTCATTTCATCCATACCTAACAAATATAATAATTTTTTAATAACCTGTAAATTGTTGATACACAGATTCAAAAAAAAGAAATGATTTGTGAGAATTTGGCGAAATTTGTTTATATTTGAGTGGCATTAAACGTTGGTTTAATGATATAGAAGGATTAATGTAGCCTTTAGAAATTCAGAGTCCGCCTCTATGGTTGCAAATTGTATGTGAAAGAACATGTTACATTCCCATCGGCATCGCTTAGGCGATGCCGGGGATATGTTCAATTCTTTTAAACAAAAATCCTGTTTACCCGCAAAAATTCGGAATTTCGGCTAACATTTGAAATTTTCCATTCCCGGAGATCTCCCCGCAAAAATGCAAGCACCCGTTCGTAATCGCGATAAAACGAGCTGCAATGGACAGATTATACTGGAATGCCTGATCGAAGACAGCCTGCGATAACGCCACGGAAGGCGCTTTACACTCCACGATCAAGTAAGGGTTCGCCTGCCTGTCATAACACACCAGATCAAAACGCCTTTTCATGCCGCACACTTGAATCTCTTTCTCGACGGCAATCAACTGGGCGGGATAACCTTTACTCTCGATCAAAAAATGAATAAAATGCTGCCTCACCCACTCTTCCGGGGTCAAAACGACGTACCTTTTCCGAATCATATCGAAAATCCAGATCTGCCCGTTCTGCTTTTTCACCTTGTACTCGAAAGGAGGTAAGTTCAAACTTTTCACGCAATCACTTTTTATCTTTTCTTACTTTCAAAAAACTACTATCACCATAACTCAAAAAACGGAAATCATGAGCCAAGGCGTAATCATACACTTTGTGCCAATCTTCCCCGATAGCCGCCGCAACCAATAATAATAACGTACTCTGTGGCTGATGGAAATTAGTAAACATCGCCGTGATCACCCGGTACGAATAGCCGGGAACAATAATAATCGTGGTCTTAGCCTTCAACAATTCGACATCTCGTTCATCGAACCACCCCAGCAAGGCAGTCATAGACTCTTTCAACGAGTAACCGGAAGGCAAGTCGTAAGCCTCCCACTGTCCCAGAGAACTGAAATCCTCATCTCCCAAAATTCGTTTCACGCCCATCCAGTAAAGGCTTTCCAGCGTACGGACGGATGTCGTTCCCACGGCAATAATATTTTCCGGGTGAGTACACAGATGCTCCACGACTTCCCGCCGAACAGAAATATGTTCCGTGTGCATATCGTGGCCCCCGATCGTCTCGCTTTTCACGGGACGAAACGTCCCGGCCCCCACGTGCAAGGTCAGCTCCTCGATCGTTATCCCTTTTTCCCGCAAGGCTTTCAACACGGGGACGCTGAAATGCAACCCGGCCGTCGGGGCTGCCACCGATCCTTCATTTTTGGAATACACCGTTTGATAGCGAATCTTGTCATCCTCTTCCGACTCCCGGTTCAAGTATGGTGGGATCGGGATACGTCCGCAACACTCTAGCACTTCACTGAAACTGGCCGGGGCATCCCAAGTAAATTCCACGATAACATCATTCTCTTCCCGAAGTTTCCGCGTCGCGGCCAACTGATACTCTTTCCCCTCAAACCGGTAATGACAAAAAATCGTTCCCTCTTTCCATTTCTTCAAATTTCCGACCATACATTTCCACTCGCACTTCCCGTAAGCGGCAAAGCTCTGCACGTAGTCCGAGGGCCGGTAAGGTTCCAAACAGAAAACCTCGATCATGGCTCCCGTGACCTTCTGAAAAAGAATCCGGGCATAGATCACCTTCGTGTTGTTAAACACCAACATCTTCCCGGCATCAAGAATTTCCGGCACCTCGTAAAAATGCCTCTCGTCAATCCTACCCTCGTCATAAATCAACAACTTCGACGCCTCCCGGTTTTCCAGTGGAAACTTGGCAATCCGTTCGTCGGGTAAATCATACGTGTAATCCTCGATCCTAATTTCTTTTAGCTTTTCTACCATTTCACGAGAATTTTCGATCGCTATTTTTTTTGTCATTCGGCAATAATATCTTACTTTTAAGGCTGCAAAAGTAATGATAAATAACGAAAAAAAAGGAAATGGGATACTCCATTCTCAAATTTCCCAACCGACATATTATGAGCATGAAAACAAAAAAAGATATAGTGGAGGATTGGCTGCCCCGGTACACGGGACGGGCCTTGGAAGATTTTTCAAAACACATCATCCTGACTAACTTTGATTACTACCTAGATCTGTTCGCTGAAAAATACAATGCTCCTATCATTGGCGAGAATAAAAATATGCCCAACGTTTCGCACGACGGGATCACCATGATTAACTTCGGAATGGGTAGCGCCAACGCCGCCACCGTTCTAGACTTGCTTTCCGCCATAGAACCAGAGGCCGTGCTATTTATCGGGAAATGCGGGGGACTAAAAGCCAAACACCACGAGGGGGACTACATCCTTCCTATTGCCGCCATTAAAGGCGAGGGTACATCCAACGACTACATGCCGAAAGAAGTCCCTTCCCTACCCTCTTTCAGCGTTCAGAAAGCCTGTTCAAAAATAATCACGAATCATGACAGGCAATATTACACGGGAGTGGTGTATACCACCAACCGACGAGTATGGGAATTCGACGAGAATTTCAAAGAATACTTGATAAAAACACGGGCGCTGGCCGTGGACATGGAAACCGCCACGATTTTCACCGTCGGGTTCGCCAACCGTATTCCGACGGGAGCTTTATTGCTAATATCAGACAGGCCCATGATTTCCGACGGCATAAAAACGTCTGAATCAGACAAAATCGTCACGCAAAATTTCGTCCGGCAACATCTCGATATTGGCATTGAAACCATGCAATACATCAAGGATAAAAATTATTCCATGAGGCATCTCATTTTTTAAATATTATGTCGTATTTTCGTTGTCAAATTAATTACATATGCTGAAGGGACTATTTTACATCTTCTTAGGGATCATTCTTGCCTGTTCATGTGACAGCAAAAGTAAAAAACAGGATGGGCAGGAAGTAAATACCCCAACGAGCGTGAATGATTCCAATGCCATTGCCAAAATTGAATTCCCTCAAAAATCATTCAACTTTGGTGACCTGCAAGAAGGAGAAATCGTCACGCACACGTTCCGTTTCAAAAACACGGGGACCAAAAGTCTTGTTATTCTCAACGTGGAGGCTAGTTGTGGCTGCACCACGCCCAAGTATGACAAAAAACCGATCCCGCCGGGAGGAGAAGGAAAAATCGAGGTTGAATTTAACTCTTCGGGCAGATATGGTAAACAATACAAAGTAATTAATATCTTTGCAAACGTTCCGGAAAAAGTGATTGAACTAAAAATAATCGCAAATATCAAGAATAAATAAAAAAGTAAATTTATGAACACAATTTTCATGTTAACATTACAACAAACTGCTACACAAGGTAACGCTTTCATGCAATTCTTACCCCTTATTCTTATTGTCGTTGTATTCTGGTTCTTCATGATCAGACCCCAGATGAAAAGACAAAAAGAATTGAAAAAATACCGGGATGAATTGAAAAAAGGCGACAAAATCATGACAACCGGGGGAATCTTCGGAAAAATTGTCGAGATCAACGACTTTACCGTTATCATTGAAGTAGAAAGTCAAGCCAGATTAAAAGTAAGCAAGGAAGCCATCGTGAAAGACATGACGGACGTTCCGGCTAGCAAATAATTTTAGTTACAGGTTACAAGTTCGCCAGTTACAAGTTTCATTCTTTGTAACCTGCAACTTGTAACCTGCAACTTGTAACTCTTCCAGTATATGCGTGGTCTTATCGGTAAAATACTAGGCTATTTCGGTGCATCCCATGAATTACACATCAAACGTAATGTAGTCACGTACGGGGTATGCGTTATCATCGCGACTGTGCTATGGTTTTTAAACGCATTGAATAAAGAATATACCACGGAAATCACCTACCCGATAAAATACATGGATCTCCCCAAAGGAAAGCTACTCGTTTCCGAACCACCCAAAGAGATGACGTTGGCTATAAAGGCCCACGGTTTCGCCTTGCTGCGTTACAGCATCAGCACCTCTTTTCTACCGATCGTGCTTAACGTGAACTCGTTACTGGACAAAAAAGACCAGTTGGAATACACGGTAAACACGTCAGAGATAAAAGAGCGGATCAGCGCCCAGTTGAACACGGACATCCAGCTAATCTCCATTAAACCGGAAAGTATCACATTTCAGTTCTCCCGGTTCGAAAGTAAAAGAGTTCCGGTAATTCCCCGGGTCGATTACACGTTGAAACGGCAGTACATGTTGAAAAACGATATTTCCGTTACCCCCGATTACGTGGACATCAGTGGACCGGCCTCCATTCTTGACACGCTAAAAGCGGTGTACACGGAACCGATCTCTTTAAAAAACCTCTCGAAAGACGTGACCAAAACCGTATCGTTTGAGGAAATCTACGGAACCCAGATCAATGAAAATGACGCTAAAGTCAAGGTCGAAGTGGAACGATTCACGGAATCTAAAAAAACAGTACCCCTCGTCGTTAAAAATCTCCCGGACTCACTCTTGATCCGCCTGTTCCCTCACGCCATTGACGTGACATTTGACGTGGGATTAAGCCGCTATGAAGTAGTTTCCGACACCAGTTTCTCTTTCTACGTGGATTACAACCAAATCAAGAACAACCCGGCATCCTTGAAAATCCAAATCGAGCGCTCTCCCCGTCACATAAAAGACTTGGTATTCACCCCGGAAACCGTCGAGTATCTTATCGAAAAGAAAAAATAATCCCATGCTAAAAATTGGTTTGACAGGAGGCATCGGAAGTGGAAAATCCACGATAGCTAAAATTATCGAGACATTGGGGTACCCCGTGTATATTAGTGACTCCAAGGCATCCGAGCTAATCAACCGGGATGAAGAAATCAAGAAACATTTAACCGAGCTATTCGGCAAAGACATTTACCAGCCCGACGGGTATCTGGATAAAAAACGGCTGGCAACAATCATATTCAATGATAAAGAGGCGATCAAGCAAGTAAATGGCATTGTTCATCCTGCCGTAACACGGGATTTCATGACGTGGTGTTCGGCACAACGACGCCCGTTTCTATTCTTCGAATCGGCCATTCTGTTCGAAGCAAAACTCGAACACCTTTTTGATTACATTATTCTAATCTCGACAGACTTGGAAACCCGCGTGGAACGGGTGATCTCAAGAGACGCTACCACCCGGGAGAAAGTGATTGAACGTATCAACAATCAAATGCCCGATGAAATAAAACAATCGAAATCGGATTTCGTAATTTACAACAATAATGATGACAAGGTGATAAAACAAATCCTTTCCATCATTCATCAATTAAACAATATTCATTCAAAACAAGCATAATATGGCAAAATACGGAAAATGGATCGGAGCTGGTTTAGGTTTTGTCATGGGAGGTCCCATCGGAGCCTTGTTCGGTTACTTCATCGGTTCCACGTTCGACACGGCAACAGTTGTAACATCCGGCCCGGCGAACGATCCGGGTACCCGCCCCACGGGAAGAGGTGACTTTTTGCTGAGCCTTGTCGTCTTGGCAACAGCCTTGATGAAAGCCGACGGGAAAGTGACCCGCAATGAACTGGACTACGTGAAAAAGTTCTTCCGGGATAATTTCGGGCTGGAAGGAGAACGAGAGGCCTTGACGATTATCAAGGACCTATTGAACAAAAACATCGAGGTGGATCAAGTTTGCACCCAGATCCGCATGAACATGAACGTCTATTCCCGTACACAATTATTATATTTCCTGTTCGGACTGGCCAAGGCCGACGGAACGGTATGTAAACACGAAATTTCCCTGCTGGATAAAATAGCTAATTTACTGGGAATTGATTCAACCACGTACCAGTCAATCAAAGCCATGTACTATGACGATTTGGATTCTGCTTACAGCATCCTAGGCATCACGTCCTCCGCTACCGACGAGGAAGTGAAAAAAGCTTACCGGAAAATGGCTATCGAAAACCACCCGGACAAAGTCGGGTACATGGGAGAAGATATTCGCAAGGCTGCCGAGAAGAAATTCATGGCCATCAACGAGGCTTACGAGAAAATCAAAAAACAACGGGGCATCAATTAGTCGGGTAGAGTGGATTGAAATTAAAAAAATAAATATTTCATTGCTTTTACTTTTAAACATTGATTCGTACTTTTGCCCACCAATAACAAAACACAAAAAGAAAGAAATATGTTGAAAGAAATTTTATCCATATCAGGAAAACCCGGGTTATTCAAATTAATCAATAACACCGCAAATGCCTTGATTGTAGAATCATTACTTGACGGGAAACGCTTTCCTGCATATTCTAATGCTAAAATTATCGCCCTCGAAGATATTTCAATTTACACGGAAGATGAAGACATGCCTCTGAAAACCGTGTTCAAACGTATGTACGAAAAAGAAGAGGGGAAACCGGCTATCAATCACAAAGAATCATCCGCCGCGATCACGAATTATATAGAATCTGTCATCCCGGAATATGATGCAGATCGCGTTTACGTTTCAGACATGCGGAAAATGATCCAATGGTATAATTTATTACTAGACAAAAATCTTTTGAACTTCGACGAACCGGAAGAAGAAAAGAAAGAAGAATAAGTCTATAAAGTCCATAAAGTTTTTAAGGTTCATAAAGTTATATTTCCACCAATATGATGAGACTTTATAAACCTTATAAACTTTCAAACTTTACAAACCCATTATCCCGTCATGGCAAACGACTATTTCCAATTCAAACAATTCACCATTCGGCAAGAAAGATGTGCCATGAAAGTCGGCACGGATGGTGTCCTTTTGGGAGCGTGGACTGCTGTAACTCATGCACGACGTTTGCTTGATATCGGTACAGGAACCGGACTTATAGCCATCATGGCGGCACAACGCAATCCCGAATTAATTATTGATGCTATTGAAATTGACCCGGCAGCTTTTGAGCAGGCACGGGAGAATGCGAACAATACATCATGGCGGGAACGTATCCATCTTTTTCAAGGTGAAGTGCAAGCATTTGCACCCCCGCATAAATACGACATCATTGTTTGTAACCCGCCTTTTTTTATTAATTCAACCAAAAATCCGGAACTCTATCGCACTCTAGCCCGGCATTGCGAAACATTATCACACGAGGATCTTCTTCAAGTTAGCGACAATTTACTCTTACCGGAAGGCAAACTTTGTGTCATACTACCTGTTAACGAAGCCAAACATTTTATAGAATTAGCCCAAGGCAAAAAATGGTTTGTTAACAAATTATCAACAGTTTACCCCACTCCCGACAAGGCTCCCAAACGTCAACTCATCGAACTCTCGAAAGTAAAAAAACACCTCATAAAAGATTCAATAACCCTTGAAATAGAGAGACATACACTTCACGAGAGTTACGCGAACCTAACCAGAGATTTTTACTTGAAACTCTGATTCCCGAAGGTTTATCCCGTTCCACATCCTCATCAGGATTTAAATCTCCTTACAGAAAAGATTAACGATCTATTAACTATCGAATATAGGAATACCCCCTATCTTTGTAATGTAGAAAACAGATAGAAGACACAGTTTTTTTTCATAAGTTTGTATGTTTAGGTTAGTAGTTAGTAATTAAATAAGAGATCGCCCCATCGGTCTCTTATTTTTTTTTATTACTTTTAACCACGCATTAGGTTGCAATTATTTTTGTTGTCAAATTTATATATTATTATGCAAACAACTGTCTCACTAGGTATTGATATTGGAGGAACCAATATCGCATTCGGCATCATTGATAAAAGTGGTAACTGTCTGGCAAATGGCTCATTACCCACAACTGCATATAACACACCACAAGATTTTGTCCAAGACCTGTACAAAACAGTGAAGAAAGAACTGGACAAATTAGACGTGCAACTTGTCGGTATCGGGGTCGGCGCTCCTAACGGGAACTACTTCAACGGAACCATCGAAAACGCGGCAAATTTATCTTGGAAAGGAACCATCCCGATGGTAGAACTTTTGACTAAACAATTTGGCGTACCTGCTTTTATCACCAATGACGCCAAAGCTGCCGCTATCGGTGAAATGGTGTACGGCGGGGCAAAAGGGATGAAAGACTTCGTCGTGATCACGCTGGGAACAGGCTTGGGAAGTGGCATCGTGGTGAACGGGAAATTAGTGTACGGACATGACGGGCTGGCAGGTGAAGTAGGCCACACGCTGGTTTGTGGTGGGGATAGATACTGCAATTGCGGACGTCGGGGGTGCTTGGAAACATACGCCTCTGCCACCGGAATAAAGCGCACCGCCTGCGAATTACTCGCCTTGGAAAATACGCCTAGCGCATTAAGAGATATTCCTTACACGGAAATCACGGCTAAAAAAGTATATGACGTTGCACAAAAAGGAGACCCGATCGCCTTGGAGGCCTTCCGGATCACGGGCGAGCAACTGGGTAAAGCCTTGGCTAACCTAGTAGCCATTATCAGCCCGGAGGCGATATTCCTTCAAGGAGGGGTAGCCAACGCGGGAGAATGGCTTTTCAAAACCACACAGGAACAAATGGAAGCCAATATGCTGTATATATTTAAACAAAAAATCAAAATACTTCGTTCGTCTCTTCCCACGAATGCCGCCATTTATGGAGCATCCGCACTTGTATGGACTGAATTAAACAATTAGACATTAAACACCATGAGAACACGACTCCTTCTACTCCTGCTTTGTTTTATCGGTCTTTTGACATCTTGCCAAAGAGAAAAAGAAACTCGAGTAACGGATTTTGTTGATCCATTCATCGGCACTGCCGGTCAGGGACACTGTTTCCCCGGGGCGACCGTCCCGTTTGGCGGGATTCAGCTCAGTCCGGATAACCCAAGAAGTGGTTGGGAGTGGTGTTCCGGTTATCATTACAGCGATAGTATTATATCCTCGTTTTCCCATTCGCATTTGAGCGGAACAGGTATTGGGGACTTACAGGACATCCGCCTGTTGCCTGTCACGACCCGCCCGCAAGTGGGAGAAAAAGCGATCGATTTCATCACGAAAGGATATGCCAAATTCTCTCATGCCAATGAAACGGCTGAACCGGGATATTACAGCGTGACCTTCGACAACGGGATTAAAACCGAGTTAACGGTAACCTCTCGTTGCGGGATGCACTCCTATCAATACCCAACCAACTCGGTTTACGGATTAACTCTTGACCTGACAACCGCACGTAACTGGGACCGGACCGTGATGACCTCGATCAAGAAAATCAATAACCGGACCATACAAGGATACCGGAAGTCAACCGGATGGGCAAAAGAACATAATGTTTACTTTTTCATGGAATTTTCCCAAGATGTAGACGTCTGGGCTGGAAATGACACGCTGAAATTATTAAAGAACGGGCAGAAACTGGTTTCCAATCAAGGATACGCGTTCATTGATTTCGGAACAACCACCAATAAGGTCCTCGTGAAAGTAAGCCTTTCCTCCGCGAACTGCGAGGGGGCCGCCGCAAACCTAGACAAAGAACTTTCTCACTGGAGCTTTGACAAAGTGAAACGGGAGGCGAAACAACGATGGAAACGCATTCTATCTAGAATTAAAGCAGAAGGTGCCAGCAAAGAAGAAACGAGAGTTTTTTACACGGCATTATACCATGCCTATTTGGCTCCCTATCTTTTTTCTGATGCACACGGGAATTACAAAGGTTCGGACGGAGAGATTCATAGCGTGGGTAAAGCAAATCAATACACCGTATTTTCATTGTGGGACACCTTCCGTGCCGCTCATCCCCTGTTCACAATCACCCAGAAGAACAGGGTAAATGACATGATAAAATCATTCATTCGCCATTACGAAGCCCACGGCTTGCTCCCGAACTGGGAACTGATGGGCAACGAAAGTCATTGCATGATCGGGAATCACGCCATCCCCATCATCACGGAGGCTTACTTGAAAGGTATTCGGGATTTCGATATTGAAAAAGCCTACGAGGCCATGAAAGAAACGTCTCTATCCCAAGGGAATGGACTGGGACTATTCAGAACTTATAACTATATTCCCTGTGACCTCGAAAAAGAATCTGTTTCCAAAACCCTCGAATACGCCTACGATGACTGGTGTATGGCACAAATGACCAAAGCCCTGAATAAAGAGGATGACTACCTCTATTTCATGGAAGCCTCCAAGAACTATAAAAACGTGTTCGATTCCTCTACCGGTTTCATGCGGGCAAAGCTTTCCGATGGAAACTGGAAAACACCTTTCTCCCCGTTTGCTTCGGCCCACAGGGATGATGACTACACCGAAGGAAACGCATGGCAATATTCATGGTTTGTACCACATGACGTGGAGGGACTTATCGCATTACACGGGGGGAAAACCGCTTTCGCCAACAAACTGGACAGCCTGTTCACCCTCCCCTCAACCATCGAGGGGGACAATGTTTCCCCCGACATCAGCGGGTTGATCGGACAATACGCCCAAGGAAACGAACCCTCACACCACGTGGTTTACTTGTTCAATTACACGGATACGCCCTACAAAACACAATATTACGTGGATAAAATCAGACGGGAACTCTACACGGATCGTCCCGACGGACTTTGTGGCAATGAAGATTGCGGACAAATGTCTGCATGGTATGTTTTCTCTGCCATGGGCTTTTATCCCATGAACCCGAGTGACGGAAAATATCAACTGGGAACACCCATGTTCAAGAAAGTAACAATCAAATTGGGACAAGATCGTAAATTTGTCATTAAAGCAAACCGAGAAAACGACCAATATATCTACGTGAAAGAAGTTTTACTGAATGGAGACAAACTCGATCGCACTTGGATTACTCATGACGAAATCATGGATGGTGGAGAATTGGAATTCGTGTTAACACCTGAAAATCCCTCAAAAATAAAAGAATAAACAGAGTCAAGGAAATGAAAAATATCGGAGTAATTCTAGCTGGAGGTTCCGGACGACGGTTAGGAAGCGAGTTACCCAAACAATTCATCGTAATTGCTGGGAAAACCGTATTGGCACACACGCTTCACACATTCGAGAAACATGAACGCATTGATGAAATCATCATTGTCGTACACAAAGATTACATCAAGGAAGCGGAAGAAATTGTTCGCCTTGAAGGATTTCAAAAAGTGAAACACATTGTCCCGGGGGGCAAAGAACGCTATGCCTCCACCCTCGCCGCTTTAAACGTGTACAAGGAAGAGAAATGTAATTTAATCATCCATGATGCCGTCCGCCTGCTAGTCACGCCGCAAATCATAGAAGACGTCATCGAGGCTCTCGAAAACCACAAGGCTTGCACAACCGCGATCCCCTCTACCGACACGATATTGCAAAGTGATACCTCTCGCCAATTCGTGAACAACATCCCGGATCGTTCCACGCTCTTTCAAGTCCAGACCCCGCAAGGCTTCCATTCCGACATCCTAACGAAAGCCTATAACAAGGCCCTGACAGATCCCGAATTTTCCAGCACGGACGATTGCGGGGTCATAAAACGGTATATGCCGGAAATCCCCATTAAAATAACCAAAGGTTTACCATTTAATATTAAATTAACTTACAAAGAGGATATTTCTATCATAGAAAAGTTACTTTTGTCTCAGCAAAAATAACGACGTGCGTAAAACAGCGAAATGAAAAAAACAGCATTATTCATCTTGATGTCCCTACTATTTTTTTACTCGCAGGGACAAAAACGAAGTTTTGACTACAAAACTTCACTCACAGGATTCGTGGCATACCAGAATACATTACCTTTTTGGGCTATAAGCAACAAACATGGTTTAATTCCCAACGGGAACGGAGCCTTATTGGAAGTCGGTCTTTTCTCCGATTTCACGGACCGCCACAAAATTCAATTCGCATACGGGGTATCAGCCGCAGGTTTCTTATCCCGTCCGGACAACAACGTTATTTTAGACCAGCTTTACGCGAGCGCACGCTGGCGGAATCTTCGCCTAGACCTCGGAATGATTCATCCCAAGGAAGAATACAACGGTGTTTCCTCTACAAACGGGAATTTCGTCCGTTCCGGCAACTCCCGAACCTTCCCGGGATACAATTTGAATAGTGAATACATGAAAATTCCCTGCACCAAAGGAGTTTTATCTATTAAATTCAACTGGGCAGACTACATGATGATTGACGATCGTTATGTGGAAGACACCCGTTTACACAATAAATCGGCTTTCTTAAAAATAACTCCTCACCAACGTTGGGAAATTATTGTCGGCCTTGAACATTGGGCTCAATGGGGGGGAACCTCCCCAGATAAAGGTAAACAACCTTCATCATTTCAGGATTATATCCGGATCATTTGTGCCAAAGAAGGAGGAACCGGAGCCAGTGTCAGCGATTCGATTAACGCATTAGGCAATCATCTGGGAAGAGAACACTTGGCCATTAATTATTTGGCAGACAACTATATCTTATCTTTCTACCATGACATCCCTTTTGAAGATGGTTCTGGCACGGATTTCCGTTCTTTCCCGGATGGAACTTACTGTTTCTATTACGGTTCCAAGAAAAAGGATCAATGGATCACGGACGTCATTTACGAATTCTATTACACGAAATATCAATCCGGTTCCCAACATGATCGTCCCGCCACCCCAGAAGAAATGGAAAAACAAGACCCAAACAGTCACTTCTATGGCCGAAAAGTACTTGGCGGATGCGACAACTATTTCAACAATGGTGAATACAGAAGCGGTTGGACCTTATACGAGAGAGTTATCGGTAGCCCGTTCATGACACCCGGACGTTCCGGAAACATCACCCGAATCATTAACAACCGAGTTATAGCCCACCACGTCGGGATGAAAGGTATGGCATGGCAAACCACTCCCTATAAACTCATGCTCTCCTATTCCAGAAACTACGGTACTTACGGGAGTCCCATGAAAAAGAATCAACTCTCCGGAGCTTTGGAAGTAACATTGCCATTCAAGAACTTACCGTTTACCGTGGAAACAGGTATCTACGGTGATTTAGGAGATCTGTTTAAAGACAATTTCGGATTCACGATTAAACTTAGTCGCAAGGGGAAATTGATTAAATAATAGGTTTATCCTCCGAAAAATCCTCAAGCCAAGCGAAAAGATCTCCATAAAAACAAAACATAGCCAGAAAGAGTAACATGAATAACCGGGAATTTGCCCAGGATAGGGTGACGCACGTATTACTCACGGTAAAGAATACAATTAACATGGCAAGAATCAAGGAAGAAAATTTCTTTCTTCGAATCATACGATAAATCGGGGCCACAAATAAAAAGAGGACTAATGCCAGTCCGAATATTCCACCTGTAATCCAGTATTGCAGGAAAGCATTATTCACGTTATTATAGTTTGCAATATTCAAATCAGAACTTTCATACCATGCTTTTATCCGATGTTTTGTGCAGACACCTAATCCCCATATCGAGAATTCGTCCAGATGGCGAAAACTCTCCCGAATAAAAGCAACCCGGGGAACAATCGTTGCCCCCCTGTATTCACCACTCCGAACACTTTGGATCTCTGCTTCAATCTCCTGAATCCTCTTCTCGTACATGGCCAAATCCGTCAATAACGAAAAGCCACACACGCAAACCAACAATCCGGCAATAAGTCCATAGCGCATACGAAGAGAAAATTTTCGGAACAAACATACATTCAAGATCAAGAAACCGGCCAAAAAACCTAAAATAGACGATTTGGTAACAGTAAAAGAAAGAAATAATACCAGCATCAAGAACATAAAACCACAAAACAACTTCATCTTCCAACCTTTCGCACCTATCACTAATAAATAAGAGGCTAAAGAGGCAATTGCAATGATCATCGCCTGAGCCTCTAACCAAAACTTACTACCCAACACATCCCGGTTTACCCCAAAACGCATATTATAAATCCAACTTAACGTATCTGCCGGGGCTGAAAATAGTTGTGTTCCTGTCAATGAAAAGAATATATATATATTTAGTAACGTACACCCCAGACAGAAAAAAAATAGAAACTTTTTCAACAATCCCGGCGTAATCCAATTCTTAAACGTAGAAACGTACATCGGAACAAGTATAAAATTCAACAATAGAACCTCAAAAGTCCCGAAACTGGGAGGAGCGATCGGCTCGTCTTTCAAAAGAACAACCAATGTATGTAAAGAGAAATAAATCAAGAAAGCCACGTTAATCCCAATATACCAACGGACATATCGTAAATTCCGGAGCATCTCTTTCCTGTTTACCCCAAGCAAGACCAACATAAAGGCCAACAGGACAAAATTAAATACATTCCCGTACAATGGCGCTAGACTTCCCAACAAAAAAGCGACAAGCAGGAAAAAATATTGTTGAAATTTCACAACTAGATTCATAACTCTCATTTACAACACAAATATACATGATTTGCTTCTTATACTGCCATCAAGTATATAAAATTATATTATAAATGAATTTTATTGCAGATACATTTAACGATCACCTCTTTCCAATCGCCAGAAAACATCATCATAAAAATAAAACATACCTAATAATAGTAAAATCATTAATCTTGAATTATTTAATGCTAACAAGATGCATGTATTATTCATCACGAAAATCACAACAAGTAAAGCACATATTAACCAAGAAATTCTCCGGGTTCTAAACATACGATAAAAAGGAGCGCAAAAAAGAAATACGATCATTGCCAAGCCCAAAATTCCACCTTGAATCCAATAATGTATAAACGAATTGTGTACATTGGTAAATACCCCCAATCCATCTCCCGAGGACTGAAGCCAGTTATTTACTCTATGTTTAGCATATATTCCTAATCCCCAGACACCGAACTCGTCAACATGAATAAAACTTTCACGAATAAAACCGACACGAGGGGCTATCGTTCCACCCGCATATATTCCCTGTTTTACATTTTCAACTTCTCTCACGATCTCTTCTGTACGCTCTTCGTATTTCCCCTTCAAACCATCAAACACGAAGATTCCAAATACAGGTACCAACAACACAATTCCGACAAGTATTGCCGAGCGCACACGAAACGAACTACGCATAAAGAGATAGAAGTTCATTATCCCGAAACCTAGAATAAAAGCTAGAATACCGGCTTTAGTCACCGTAAATGACAAAAAAAGCGTAAGCAATAAAAACATTACCCCTAAAAAAACTTTTAGTCCTTTGTTTCTATAAATGAAAATCAAGAAATAAGCGATTAATGCGGTCAAGGCTATATAAAGCGTCTGGGGTTCCAAGTATAAATTGCCTCCTAAGAAATCCAGCTTATTCCCTCCCAAACGATTTGCATACAGGAAATTAATTGTAGATGAAGTGTCTGTAAATAAACCAATCCCGACAAGATCAAAGATGACATATATATTTAACAACAAACATCCGGCACAGAACAAGAAAAGAAAACGTGTAAGCAAACGGGGAGTTAACCATTCTTTTAAAGAAACAACGTATATCGGGATTAAAATAAAATCAAGCAACAAATCTTCAAATATCCCATAATAGGGCTTGTCTGCCCATGTACAGCTCCGTGTTGTAAATAACGTCTGTAACAATATATAAATAAAATACGTGCCAAACACGAGAACATATTTTCCTCCTGTTTGCAAATCTTTTACAAAAGAATCCTTACGAGTAACAGCATGAAAAAGAACCATGAAAAGGAGATAATAATTAAATGTTTTCCCATACAAAGGAGCCAAGCTACCCAGTAAAAATCCATTTAGTAAAAAACATATCTCCCACATTCTACTCATGCTCATTTTTTGTAAAATCAATTACTGAAATTGTATTGATTGAATCCCCGATAAAATTAGGCATACTGATAATAATCCTCTTCATCTTGATTTATAATAAATATTCATTTAATCATATAAATAACGAACTTCATCACAATCTCATACAACAGAACTAAATAGCTAATGTTCAATCTGCTACGGGCTACAAAAAAGATAGAAAAAAAGATTGTGTTAGCCGAAAATGATGTATATTTGCATATCAATAAACGAACATTTATTGATAGCATATAAACATTCATTAAGTGCTATCTACCAGATAATTATTTTTTAATTAACCTGTTTCTAAAAATCACGCATGAAAAATTACACGATTGGCTTTTATCTCGAAAAGTTATACTATTCTCCTCAATTTGAACCCGTTATTAAAGAAATCATCAAACGCAATATATCGTACGTGGTAATTATTCCAAAAAACCGGGAACGGGATGAGTTAAATCAACGTGGAGAATCCATTAAACACTGCCAAGAAGAAGGTTTCACATATTGTTTCGAAGAAGACGACTGTGAATGTAATATCATGATTTTTGGAAACACGCCACGCCCTATTCATACCCCGTTCAAGAAATCAGCTCTTATCATGCATGGAGTATGGGGAGGGAAAATGGTTAATTATGCATCGGGCCTGAATGATGTAGATCTACGCTTTTTAGATGGAGAATTCCTAGAAAACAGTTTAACTAAACTCTTTCCTGAAAAGAAATCCATCTATTATGTATCCGGATATTCAAAACTGGATAGTTATTTCGAATTCACAGAAGAAGACCGGGTGAAATTTCTTCAGCATTGTAATTTAGATATAAACAAGAAAACGATATTGTATGCGCCAACTTTCTATCCATCATCTATTCTGAAAATGAGTAAGAAATTCCCGGAAGATCTTGCCGATTACAATATTATCCTAAAACCACACTCGCACCTGTTCTTACGGAAAAAATACACGAAAGACCTGCACAGACTGGAATCGTGGACGAAATACCCGAACGTTTATCTAGCTAAATTCAACGAAACCAACATTCTCCCTTTCCTTCATGCCTCCGATCTGATGATCTCGGATATGTCAAGTGCCGTATTTGAATTTTCGGGAGTCGGTAAGCCGGCAATTATCAATATGTTTCTAAGATACCGTTTACTTCATCGTATATTCCCTCATAAAATAACCAAACGATTAGATACAGCCAACTTTTTTCTCTGGGAAGTAGGAGACACCCCGAGAAACTATGCCGAAATGTTACAAAATGCCAAGGAGAACCTTACTAATCCGGATAAAAACAAAGAAAAACGAGAAAAACTCAGCCGCCATATAGTGGGTATTGTTGACGGCAAAGTGTCCGAAAGAATTGTAGATAAACTACTGGAGCTTAACAGTAATATCTAAGCATAATACTAGTCAAACTTTCGTCAGTATCGTGTACCTATTACGAATCGTTTTAGCCCGGTTTATAATCTGATCGATCTCCCCGTTCGAGAAAGTTATATCCCGTTCTATTTCGTCCAATATTTTCATGCGTTCGAAAAAGATCATCAACTTCTCGTAATCATTTTCCGGCTTACGGAAATCCCGTTCCACTAACAAATGTCCCCAAGCCACTTGCAAACCGTGTAAAGTTGAGCGATTGGGAAACAAATCATCAATGGCATGACTAATCAAATGTTCCGCACCACTGGCCGGTCGTGAGCTATTGGCAAGCACCATGGCCAACCCCGAAATCACTAACCCGTTCGCAAGGTCACCAATGAAACGAGAAGACCGAATATCATTAAAGGTGTACGGGATCACGGAATTACCACTCAATGAAGCCAAAGCCATGGCAAAATTATTAATACTTTCTCCTTTGTCAATATGTGCCAGATTCCAATCTTTCACCGCACTAGCATTGGACACGAGATCCCCTACTCCTGCCAAGAGTAATTTCTCGGGAGAACCTTTTATAATATTCACATCCGCAATAATACCCAAAGGAGCCTTCACGCCAAAGCTCTGTTTTTTACCATCTTTCAATAGACGGGCAATAGGGGAATAAATTGCATCATTAGATAACGTTGAAGGCACTGTTATATAAGTTAAGTCCAAGGTATTTGCCATTAACTTAACAGCATCAATAATACTACCTCCTCCAAAAGCAACTAAAAGGACTTCCTTATTCGTGATCGTATTCATGGCCTCCAGAGCCTCATCGTAAGAACCTCCTTTGATAAGGAGTATATCCTCGAAAGACAATTTATCCAATCTTGATTTGTACAAATTCCTCAATTCCAAAGAAGTAACCAATATTTTCTCATTGAAATATAGATGGTTTTCCTTCAATATATCATCCAGATGAACAAAAATATCCTCCCCGAGTTCTAAAACGATAGGAACATTGATCGTCTTGTAATACATTATTTTGATGCTTTTATTTTTTCGACTAGTTCAGACGTGCTGATTCCCTTCGTGTAAGGTAAGTAAACCATAGAAACATGGTGTTCTTCCAAAAATTCCGGAGTGACACGAATCTGTTTCAAGTACCCTTCTCCATCCCAATCATCACCATGCACGATGATGTCGATATCATATTTTTTAATGTATTCCTTATTATCATACTCGTGAATAATAAAAGCATCATCTACGTAACGACAAGCTTTCACGACTTCCAGACGATCCTGTTCAGACAAAAACGGTCGGCGTTTATACGAGGCCACCATTTCATCCCCGTTAATTGCCACGATTAAACGATCACCTAATTCTTTGGCACGTCGCAATAATTCGACGTGTCCAAAATGGAAAAGGTCAAAAACCCCTATAACATATACATTTTTCATACTACCTAATTTACTTGATCACATCCGGCCTCCCTATATTCTCTTACCACAACCGGAATCACGATGCCAAAGGTAGTAAATATAGTTTAAAGTTCAGAGTTTAAGTATCAAAGTTTAGCTTTTCGAATAAAAGCCTCATCCATCATAGGTTGCAGACGTTCCCACACGTATTCCACGGAAAGTAAATCGAACAACTCCTTTTCTGTTCTCCCCTCGATTACCTGCCCGGGAAACATATCAAAAGGACTCACGCTCTGATAACGCGGATCATTGGACGGCAGCCATCTAGGCAGTTCAACCCAAGGCGGGTAAATAGCCAGCCCCGGCAAGTGACACGCCTGTGCGATATGCCGGGGGCCACCTTCATTTCCAAAAAAGAAATCGGCTGTTTCCAGCATGGATACCAATTTCCGTAACGAATCGGCCTCTATATCAATAAAAATATGCTCGTCTTTCCCCATATCTTCGTACAATGCCAAGGCCGCAGCCTTTTCTTCCCGGGAATAATTAAAAATCAACTGGGCATCATAACGCTGAATGATACGAAACAATATCTCCTTCATCTTCGCCATATCCCAAGCCTTCCTCGCCACTCTGGTAAAAGGAGTACATACCACGATAAAGCGGGAAAAATTAATTCCCTCCTGTTCCATGTATTTCCTGAATTCAGCCGTTTCCTGTTCTGTCACGTACAACCGAAAATCAGTGGTCATTACCAACTTCCCTTCTCGCTCCAAGGGCTGTAACAATAACAGATTTCTCACGACTTCATCCAAGTCGTCATTCACGTGATTACGCACCCGGTAATTATGAAAAAAATGATTATAAAATTTAGATGTTCCGATACGATATTTCGTTCTTAAAGAAAAGGCACTGAACCATAAGGTTTTTATCGTGGCACGAGTATCGATGATCACGTCATAGCGTTCCGTTTTCATCAACTGCCGGACTTTTCGCAAGTATTCAAAGAAGTGGTTATTTTCTTCATCCGAAAAGGTGATAATCTTATCTATATCCGGATGATTTTCAAACAAAGGAGCAATATGATCATTCAACACGTAATGAATTTCCGCTTCCGGAAAACTCTTTCGCAAAGAGCTACAGATCACGACGGATAGTACCGCATCCCCTATTCTCCTAAAGCGAATCACCAATACTTTTCTTACACTCATACTCCTTGCCCTTTTCTATATAATACGGGGTTCAATTCCGGATCGTTATACATTTTCATCTGTTTGTAGACTTTCATGTATTTACGTCCCGTTTCTATATCTCCCAAAAGTTGATTGATCGCGAGTATTAAATCCCTTTTCTGTTCCAGCAACACGCTTAGCTTATCATCACACTCCTTTACATGTATTTGAGCAACCTCTCTACGCTGCACCTCCTGCTCCATGTGATAAATCTTCAAACACAAAATAGATAACCGGTCTATCGCCCATGCCGGACTCTCCGTGTTCACGGTAGCGCAAGATAAGATTCTCACGTTTTTATATTTATCCCAGAAATATCCATCCAGCAACTCGACCAAATCCGTCCGACGTTGATTCAACTGATCTATACGCCGTTTGATTTCCAACGCTTTCACGGGTTCTATATCCGGATCCCGAATGACATCCTCCAAATGCCACTGGACTGCATCTACCCAATTTTTGAGAAATAAATAATATTCGATTGATTTATACTCGTATGGATTCTCCATTTCAGCATCAACACAATCTTGTACATGATAACATACCGTACTTTCTTCAAAGATTTGGTAGCATAATTCTGCAAACAACATAGTACCCGATTTTCAATTCAATATCCTTTACAAAAATAGCAAAAAGTGTTCCACTTTTACAAAAATCATGTACTCTCCTTTACAAAACCTTGACAACCATGCTTATTTTTTTATCCCGAAATTCGTCCATGTATGTTTTAAAGATACGGTTTCTTTACGAATCTCTCTATTTCTATCCCAAGCTTTCTGATTAATATACCCTCTGGCATGATCCAAATGTAAACAAATTGCAGAATATCTAATTTGTAAACCAGTAATGCCACAATTTACAAGCCGCTCACCAAACTCTCGATCTTGTCCTCCATATTCCATTCGCTCGTCATAACCATTCACACGCATAACATCCTCCATCCACCCGGAAGCATTATGCCCGTTCCATGTTGGTTTTGTCGTAGTTACAGCATTCAAAATAGAAGCAAGGAGCTTAGAAGTTGTCAATTTATTATTTCTAAAAGAACATTTCATTCCACGTTCTTTTAGCCAACGTACATTAAAACACGCTTGGCTTTCAATATCCGATAATTGTATTGCCCGTGAAGTTTCCATAGATAATTTATGGTATCCACCTGAAAGGAAATGCCCCTTTTTTCTAAACTTCATATGCTGCTCAACAAAATCCTTTCTAGGAATACAATCTCCATCGGTAAAAATAAGATAATCCGCACTTGCAGCTAAAATAGCTTTATTCAAGATAAGACATTTTCTAAAACCCACATCCTCATGCCACACATGCTTTAACGGATATGATAATTTAGGCGTGATTCGTTTCAACATCTCCCGAGATGCGCTTCCCGACCCATCATCTGCAACGATCAATTCAAAATCCTTAAAACTTTGCATATTATATCCCCATAAAACTTTTTCCAACCACTCTGGCTGATTATAAGTAGAAACCACAACAGAAACTTGCATATATACCTTATTTTAATAAAAACAATCGCCTTAATCTCTATAATTTAACTACATTATCAAGTACAATAATCACAAAAAAACATTCATCTTTAGAATATTTATTCCCTTCCAATCGCCAGCCATGCAGCCTGAAAAAAAATCGAACGACAATACACTCCTAACAAATTGTATAACAAATAAATACACTATTTTTTTCACCCTCAATTTCTTGTCATAATAAATGAAACTTATTATCTTAGCAAAGATGATGACACCAATAATCATTCTAATTATCAACAAGATCAATAAAGGATCGTTTATTTATATTCTTTGAATTTAAACTTTTTTTCAAAAAGAAATAATTGTAATAAATTGATTATTAGTGCGATTAATAAATGAGCGTTTATTTGTATTTGTTGGTGTTATTATTTAATTTCGCACGTTATTAAACGATCAATTTATGATAGAAAAACAAACTGTATACTTGGACCGCAATGAATACAACTACGGTCCCGCCCCGGAAGTTGAAAAAGTTTTAAGAAACTTTGATCCGGACAAATTATGTTTTTACACAAGAATTTACGACGAAGGCAAAAAGAGTATTCTATCCGATTACATCGCCGAACTATATAATATCCCGGAAAAACAAGTCATTTTGGGATATGGTGGAGAAGATATTTTAAAACAAGTCGTTCACTACTTCCTATCCGGCGGACAAAAACAAAAAACACTATTAATCCCTAAATTTTCGTGGTGGTACTACAAATCCATCGCGGACGAGGTAAACGGACGAACCATCTTCTACCCGCTATTCGAGGACGGGAACACGTTCAAATATGATATTCAGAGCATCCGGGAAACGGTAGAACGGGAAAAACCGGAAATCGTGTTAATCGCCTCCCCGAACAATCCGACCGGAAATTCCTTGTCAAAAGAAGAGTTACACGAGATTCTCTCCTTTATCCCCCGGGAAACAGCCATTGTCATTGACGAGGCTTACGCGTCTTTTAGCAATAAAGACACGTCATACATAAAACCGCTCATTGAAGAGTTCCCGAATTTACTGATCATCCGGACCCTCTCGAAATTCTACGGACTTCCCGGATTGCGTCTCGGCTTTGCCTTTATCGGGAAGAATTTGTCCTCGTTCTTGAATTATAGCACGAAATATTTAGGTTATAACCGACTTTCCGAAGAAATCGGTATTGCCGTATTGAAAGCAAACGATTATTACCAGAACGTGGCAGACCTCATGGCAGAAGACCGGGAAACCTATATGCGGGAAATCGGTGCCTTGGAAGGATTCAAAGTGTATCACTCGGAAGCAAACTTTATTCTGGTGAAATACCCGATTTCATTAAAATCCCAATTACAGAACGCGTTCAAAGCGAAAGACCTAATCATCAAATTCATGAACGAGGAAGATATTAACACGCACATGCGGATCACGTTGGGAACCCAAAAACAAAACCGTTTGGTGATAGACACCATCAAAGAAGTCGTGTCAACCCCATCCTAACCCGGCAACGTGTATGAAAGCTATAATCCTTGCCGCGGGTATTGCCTCCCGGTTACGACCGCTCACAAACGATCGACCGAAATGCCTGCTAAAAATAGGCAATCGTTCTTTGTTGGAAAGAACGATTGATGCCTTATTGGAAAATAATATCCGTGAAATTGTTATCGTTACCGGTTACCTACATGAAATGCTGGAATCCTTCGTGCAAACCCGGTATCCTTCTTTAAGCATCAAATTCATCCGCAATGAACTTTACGCCTCCACCAATAACATATATTCCTTGTGGTTGGCATTACCCGAAGTTCAACAGGAAAAAGAAATTATTCTACTTGACAGCGACATTTTATTTGATCCGCTCATGATAAAAATATTACGGGATGCCCCTCATGCTAACTGCCTAGCACTGGACAGTCATAAACTCGGGGAGGAAGAGATCAAAGTCATCGTGAACGGGAAAAATCAAATCACGGAACTCAGCAAAACGTGTTCCATAGAAAAGGCCATTGGTGAATCCATCGGCATTGAAAAAATATCTCATGCCTATCTCCTTGCCCTACACGAAGAACTGGAACACATGATCCTACACGAAAAACTGGATAATGTTTTTTATGAATTAGCCTTCGAACGCTTGATTGCACGAGGACAATATTTCTATCCGGTGGACACGAGCGCCTATTTCTCCATGGAGCTTGACACTCCCGAAGATTTTCACGACGCCATCAATCGAATACCCAAACACCTACAAGCATGAAAATTGTACTATTTTGCGAACAAAAATACGCGATAAATATTTTACAGCCTCTCGAAGTCGAGGCCAATAAAGAAGGGGGACATTCCGTGATCTGGTATGTTCAGTCTAGAAACATCCCGGATTTCCCGTTAAAAGACGAGGTAAAATGGACAAACAGCATACAGGAAATCTACGATTTCTCCCCGGATGTCCTATTCGTTCCCTGCAACATTGTTCCCTACTACTTGCCGGGAGTGAAAATACAAATCTTTCACGGCTACGCTGCCGAGAAAAAGGATCATTGGGTAATCCGCCGTTATTTTGACTCCTATTTTACCCAAGGCCCATTCTTCACGGAAGGCTTTAAAGCACTTGCCAAAAAATACAAGGATTTTGAAGTTGTAGAAACAGGATGGCCTCGCCAAGACTGGATTTATGAAAATCTCCACACTTTTGACGCTGAAAAAAACGCACTACTCCGAAAACACCAGAAAAGCAAATTGGCCTTGTATGCCCCAACCTTTTCCCCGTCGTTAACTTCCCTGCCATTCATAAAAAAGGGACTGGAAAAATTAGCCCGGGAAAAAGATGTCTTGCTCATCCTGAAATTTCACCCGTTAACCCGGAGTGAATGGATGGAAGAATACAGGCAATTGGCCGAGGAACATGAAAATATGCTTTGGGTCGAGGATCACAATATCACGAAATACCAGATCATGGCCGATGTCATGATTAGTGACACCTCTTCGACCGTGTACGAATTCTTACTACTCGACAAACCGGTCATCACGTACAAGACTATTGCTCAAGATATTTACTGGCTGGATATTCAAAACCCGGAAGACCTTCCCGATGCCTTCGATCTCGTATTTCAAGATGCAACACTCGCCTCAAAACGCAAATGGATCATCGACAACTACGACCCCTATCTGGACGGGAAAGTCTGTCACCGTATGCTTGACGCCGCCAGAGACTATATCTCCCGCCACGGAGTACCCAAGAAACGAAAATTAAATCTTTGGCGTAAATACACCAGTATCAAGAAATTCGGCAAAGTCAAAAGAAGATAAACTAACTCTTCTTCTTGGCTTTCCGTTTGAACACCTGCTCGTCGTGGGCATGAGTCCACTCTTTCAACAAACGAGTCATTTCCATCGCGTCCGAATGTGTCAACCGGGCATATTCGTCCGCGATAATATCAATCATATCATCTGTTGCATTCAAGCGGTAAAAGTTCTTCAATCCCACCAGCGGGGAAATCGTCATGAACTTGATCCGGTTCAAGTCAACCAACATAAAATGAACCTGTTCACCCTCTCTCCGGATCAACGTGTTCCCCGGTGAATGATCGATAAAATAGATGGATTGTGTGTGAAAATGATACGTGAACCGGGCGAACTCCCGTAAAATAAATTCCAGATCAGCCGGACGTTTCACCCGCAAATCCCGAAAAGTATAATCATACTCTTCCTGCCGGGAAATATAAAAACTACGGGTTACCCCGAAGACATTCCGATAAACGATACAAGCAATTGGCTCCGGGGTATTCACCCCCCTCTCCAACAACGTATTCGCGTACTCGAACGAGCGTTGAGCTTTTCCCTTCCGCACGTAAGCATATGCAAATTGATTAATGATATTGGGTTTCTTAAAGGATTTCACGTTAAAACGTTCTCCTTCCACGTCCAGAACCTTAATCACGTTCCGGTTATTCTCAATAACCTCCCCTTCCAAATCAAAACGACTAGGAATATCCAGAATAGCCTTTTCCAATGACTTATATTTCGGATTAATTCGGTAATCAATCATTTTACCCGCTCGTAATTTATAAACGTGTAATCACATTCATTTTTCTCATCCGCCCTCCCCACTTCTCTCGCAACCTCTCTCCAAACCTCGGGGTCAACAGACGGAATCACCGTATCGCCCTCACATTCCTGATGGACAACGGTAAGATACAACCGGTCTGCTTTATCCCACAACTTCTTGTAAATCGTCCCGCCCCCGGTCACGAATACCTCGTCTTCATTTTTCGTCAACTCCAAAGCCTCCTCCACGCTATGCGCCACCTCGCATCCAGCGGCCTCGAATTCCAGATTCCGGGAAATAACGATATTCCTCCGGTTAGGCAATGCCCGACCGATCGACTCGAACGTCTTCCGTCCCATTAATATCGTATGCCCCGTGGTCAAGGCCTTAAAACGTTTCAAATCAGCCGAAAGTCGCCATATCAACCCGTTATCCCTTCCGATAACATTATTCTCTGCCGCTGCTACTATTATTGATAAAACCATCGAATTAATTTTAGATTTAATGATTTATGATTTTAGATTCCAACCACACAAAGCCAATGCTTTTTGATTTCCAACTTTAAACTTTTAGTTTTTAACTTTTACCTTTTAGCTTTCTCTGGCAGAGGGAGAGCTAGAATACTCCCCGTCTTCGGGAATCTTTTCATTCTAAATTTTAAACTCTAAATTCTACATTATACCGATATCGCCCCCTTTATATGTGGATGCGGGTTATAATCGCACAACGTGAAATCTTCGTATTTAAAATCGAATATATTTTTCACGTCCGGGTTGATTTCCATCCGGGGTAAGGCACGGGGTTCACGAGTCAACTGCAATTTCACCTGTTCGATATGATTCAAGTAAATATGCGTGTCACCCAAGGTATGTACAAATTCTCCCGGTTTCAAACCACACACCTGCGCCATCATCATCGTCAACAAAGCATACGAGGCAATATTAAACGGCACACCCAAAAAAGTATCGGCACTACGCTGATACAATTGGCAGGACAATTTCCCGTTAGCCACGTAAAACTGAAACAACGCGTGACAAGGGGGCAATGCCATATTTTCAATATCCCCGGCATTCCATGCACTCACGATCAACCGACGGGAATTCGGACTATGCTTGATGTCATGCATCACTTGGGAAATCTGATCCAGAGAAGTCCCGTCCGGCTTAGGCCATGAACGCCATTGGTAACCATAGATATGTCCCAATCCACCCTCTTCATCTGCCCATTCATCCCAGATACTCACCCCGTGATCGTGCAAATACTTCACGTTCGTATCGCCGTTCAGGAACCACAACAACTCGTATATAATTGACTTCAAATGCAATTTCTTCGTGGTCAGCAAAGGGAAACCTTCTTCTAGATTAAACCGCATCTGGTGACCGAACACGCTAATCGTTCCCGTCCCAGTCCGGTCCTCTTTCACTGTCCCCTCCTTCAAAATCCTATCCAGTAAATCTAAATATTGCCTCATAATAATTGAAAATTGAAAATTGAAAATTGAAAATGCGCTATTCAATTTTCAATAGATGATAGAACAAAGATAGCCTTTAAATTTTAAATTCTAAACTTTTCTCACGATCATTAGCCCGTGACGAACAGGCAACAGGATATTCTCCACCCGGCTATCGGCCTGTACCATTTCATTAAAGTCCAATATACCTTTCGTTTGGGCATCCGGTTTCACTCGCGGATCCGCCACCTTGCCATCCCACAATACGTCGTCCGCGACAATGATTCCCCCGTGACGAACCTTATCAAATACCAAGCGATAATATTCCGAATATTCCCGTTTATCGGCATCGATAAACACCAAATCAAACATTTCATCCAGCGTGGGAATAATCTCGCAAGCATCCCCCACGTGAAAAACGATACGCTCCTGCAAACCACTTTTTTCAATATATTGGCGAGTGAAATCTTCCAACTCGTCGTTCACGTCAATCGTGTGCAGCACTCCCCCTTCCTCCACCCCGGCAGCCATCGAAATAGCGGCATACCCCGTGTATGTCCCGATCTCCAGCACCCGACGGGCGCCAATCATCCGACATATCATTTTCAGGAACTGCCCTTGCAAATTCCCGGATAACATTCTCGGACGCAATACATTCAGATGGGTCGCCCTTGACAACTCGGCCAACACTTCCCCCTCCGGCTCGCTATGCGCCAATATATATTGTTCCAATTCAGCATCCATTTCCAACATGACAGTCTCTATTTATATAGTAATACAGATTGCTTTTCCACGTCGAAGACCTCCTTCGCCACCCGAATCAGTAACTCCGGTGTAATTTCCTCGATCTGGGTATAAATATCTTCAAGACTATCCACCTTATCGTAAATCAGGAAACTCTTCCCGATCGACAACATCAAGTTCTCGTAATTCTCCGACGAGATAGCCAGTTGCCCCACCATCTGAGCCTTTGCTCGTTTCAACTGCAAGGGTCCCAATTTTTCTTCATACAAGGCCCGCATCTCCTTCTTGCACAAATTCAGACACCATTCGGCATTTTCCGGATCACAACCGAAATAAATCATGGATACCCCCGTGTCCGAATAAGGCGTGTACGACGCCTCGATATTATAAGCCAAACCGTATTTTTCACGGATATTCAAATTCAAACGGGAATTCATTCCCGTCCCTCCCAACAAGTTCATCAACAGCGATAAGGCTAATCGGTTATCCTCCGTGTAATCGTAAGCGATATTCCCGATAATACAATGACTTTGGTGCGTGTCCCGATCCATTTCCACGAAACGGGGAGTGTAAATTTCCGGCTTAATCCGGGTCCTCAATGGAGTTCCGGCCTCGTAAGGCGAAAAATACTTTTCCACCAGACGCACCAACTTCTCGAACGGGATATCCCCGACCGAGCTAATCACCATCCGGTTCGTGAAATAATTACGTCTCACGAAATCCAGCACCATACCCCGGGAAATCCGTTCCACGGAAGCCTCGTCGCCCAGAATATTCCGCCCGATCGGGTAACCGGTATAAATCAACTCCTCGAAATCGTCGAAAATCAGCTCTCCCGGGTTATCCTTGTACGAGTTTATCTCATCCAGTACCACGTCTTTCTCCTTCTCTATCTCCTTCTCCGGGAACACCGAATGAAACACGATGTCGGCAAACAATTCCAACGTACGCTCGTAATCCTTTGCCATAAACGTGGCATACACGCACGTGTCCTCCTTCGTGGTATAAGCATTCAACTCACCCCCGACATCTTCCAGACGACTTAATATATGATAGGCTTTACGTTTCTCCGTACCTTTAAAAATCACGTGTTCTATAAAATGAGCCATTCCCAGTTCATCCTCCCGTTCATCCCGGCTCCCCACGTTTATAATCAACCCGCAATAAGCGGCTTTATTCGGAACATAGTTATGGATTAATCGTAATCCATTAGCAAATATATGTGTTTGATACATTTTATTGAATAAAAAGACTTCCTCCCGACAAATTCAGATTCACTTTTCCCGCGTATTTTTTATTCCCGATAAACCCGGTCTCCAGCACGGTATTCTTATCCGTCGTCGGTTTATTCTCCAACGTCACGCCCTCGGGCAATTCCACCTTCAAATTTTTATTACGTGCTAACTCCAGCGTGTAACCGCATCCTTCCATGAAAGTCAATCCCACCTTCGTGGAAGAACCTTTCACGTCAACAGTAGCGAACGAGAAATTGATATTACGCACGTTCAACTCGCCCCAACGCATATCCATCTTGAGTGATCCGCCAATATCCTGCACCTCGTATTTCGTGTAAAAAGAAGTCCCGTCCATATCCTCGACCATCCCCAGATAACAGGTTCCTCCCGATGTTTTCAACGAGAGTTTATCCGCCTCCATCAACTGCAAAGTCGTTGACGTGCAATCCAGTTTCATCTCCTTCCCTTCCCCGATCTTCACCTTACAGGATTTGAACTCGGCCGTCATGTTCCCCAATTTCTCCACCTCAAATTCCCCCTTATTCTGTTTCACGGAAAACTCTCCGCCCGTCACGGAATTGGCCTTAAAATTACCGGACACGATCTCCACGTTCATATCCCCCACGAAATCGGCCACCGAGGCTCCTCCCTCCGTGCATACCAGACGTACTTTCTTACCTTTCGGAACCTTGATATGATAGTCAACGCTCACCGTCACCCCCGCGAACATCTGCCGCAGGCTCATATCCTTCTGGAACAACGTCTCCACGTTCAACACAGCCCCCTGCTCCTTGGCCGTTATGGAAATATACTCTAATATCTCGTCAACCTTGGCTTTTGTTTTTGCCTCCACCCACACGGAAGTCGTGATGGAAAACTCGTCACCTTCCTGCTTAACATCGATATTCCCATAGCGGTTCGTAACCGTCAACTCATTAATGGATGCCGCGGGAAAGCTCTTCTTAAACTCCTTTGATCCCTCCTCAGCCCAAGCGTTTACCGCTCCGAACAAAACAATTGCCAATAATAATAATCTCTTCATATCGATTGATTTAATCATGAATTACTCGACAACAAATCACATCATCTCCTCGTTCTCCTCCACCTCTTTGTACCGCAGAGCTAGGTAAGCCAGCATCCGGCTAAACGTCTCCATTGCCATTGTCGTTTGCGAATTTATCTCTTTTTTCTGTAATCGCAACATCAAATGACCATAAAGAGCATGAAGTGCCAGCTCGACATCGGAAACCTCCTCCGGCAAATTCGTCTTCCGGCGATAATCCAGCAAATTATTCGCGGCCATCATGAACAACTGCTTGTACTTCATATCCTGCACGTTATGGAGTAAATGGAAATGCAACTCCGTCAACTCGTTCACCATGTTCTTCACCGCCTGCACATGCCCGCTCTTCGTCACCTCCTCTTTCCTCATCATCTCGATCAAGTTGTCATACCAATCGCTGATCTCCTTCCGTGTCGCGTCATCCCCCCCGAACTGGCTCACCACGTTCCGGTTCACCAGCTCAATATCCATCTGCATCGCCCTCAACATATCCTCCACCTGCCACATATACAGGATATATTCGGCCACATTACTCTTTCTCTTCTTGCGTGCTATCAACATACTAATTTATAATTTACGATTCATGATTTACGATTAAAAACGTGGGCCTTGTGCGGCTGGAATCTAAAATCTAAAATCATTAAATCTAAAATTTTATAGTTCTTTGAGTTTATCAATCAACCTCCGATCCCGTTTCGTGGGACGTCCCGAACCACGATCCCGGCTCTCGAATTGCATGAAAGTTCCCCGGAGAATATCCAGTTTCTCCTGCGGGGTGATCTCTTCCACGAAATCGACGGCCAACTGGGCAGACATTCGTTTATCGGTGATTTGTTTCACCACGTACTCCCGTTCAATCGGCGGGACCCGTACTTTCACGACATCCCCGACCTTTACCTCCCGGGACGCTTTCACGTGCGCATCACCGATAGAGACGTGACCTTTACCACATTCCTCTGCAGCTAACGAGCGGGTTTTAAAAATTCGAACCGCCCATAACCATTTATCTATTCTAACCTTCTCCACGGCTTATTCATTTATAACTTACAATCTGTCAAAGCTAAAACTTATTCTGCAAATGACAAAACAAATGCCAACCTGAAATCACGAACCTGAAATATTCATTTTAAAATTCGGAGTCACGACTTCAAAATCACAAATCGTAAATCTAAAATCGCAAATTATTACACAGGCTCATCGTCTTATCTACCCCGATAAAAATAAAATTCTCGATCACCTCCCCGCAATGCTTCAACATGGCCGGGAAACGTACCTCTTCCTCCGAAGACCACTCTCCCAACACGTAATCCACCTGTTTTCCCTTGGGGAACTCGTTTCCGATACCGAAACGCAAACGGGCGTAATCTTGCGTGCCCAACAACTGGTTAATACTCTTCAAACCGTTATGCCCCCCGTCACTTCCCTTACCTCTCAAACGGATCGTCCCGAAAGGTAACGCCAAGTCATCCACCACCACGAAAAGATTCGATAACTCGATTTTCTCTTTTTGCATCCAGTAACTGACCGCCTTACCACTCAAGTTCATATACGTGTTCGGTTTCAACAAAATCAAGGTACGTCCCTTCAACTTCACCGTGGCAACCGCACCATAACGCATATCTTCAAAAACAGCATTGGACGCCTTAGCAAAGGCGTCCAATACTTTAAATCCGATGTTATGTCGTGTATTCTGGTACTCGGGACCTATGTTGCCCAATCCCACAATAAGATATTTCATCTGTCTATTTTTTCAAACCACTATTGAGCGCTTTGTGCAGCTCTTGCAGCTCTTGTCAATTTAACCTGAGCAACCACAACGCTCTTGGCATTCATTAACTCTACGCCTTCCACGTGAATATCCTGTACTTTAATAGCCTTACCGACACCTAAAGAAGTAACATCAACAACCACTTCATCCGGCATATCTTTCGGAAGAGCTTTTACTTTCAACTTACGAGTGATGATTGCCAACTTACCTCCGGCTTGAACTCCGGCAGCGTGTCCCGTTACCCGAACAGGAACGTCCATTACAACTGGCTTATCCTCTGAGGTCTGGTAGAAATCAATATGTAAAACCTTATCCGTCACCGGGTGGAATTGAATATCTCTCATCACGGCTCCGTAAGATTTACCATCAAGATCCAAATTTACCAGATATACATTAGGAGTGTAAAGAAGTTTCTTCAAATCTTTATCCAAAACTGCGAAATGAACGTTTGCCTCTCCACCATAAAGAACGCATGGAACTTTCTCCGCATATCTTACAGCCTTGGTAGCTTTTTTACCTAAATCGTTTCTTACTTCTCCTTTTAAATCAAATACTTGCATAATAATAACATTGCTTGTGCTACTCAAATCCAGACTGATGCCCCGGGGTTATAAGCCACGTCTGCATTCCCATTACACGTTTAAAACTATCCCCGTACTTTTAATGCGGCGCAAATGTACGAACAAATTATCAGAATCACAACACTTTTTTTCAAAGCGATTATCTTCATTTCTCCATCTCACTTTTTACCCACTCGTCATATATACCCTTGATCTCTTGGTAACGAGGATGTTCTTTGAAAAGCAAAAGAGAGGAGCGAAAATTATAGTCTGCATGATCCACAAATGCATCAATTTTCTCAATGTCATGCTCACCTGTTTGGCAATACCACTTTTCAAATAATCGAAAACGAGCATTCTCCTTTTTATCATAAGTCTCACAAACAACAATAAGCGAATTTTGATTTACTTGAAAAAAATCACTCAAAATCTTGACAATCGTGTAACGCACCCTCCCATCATTCACAGGTTTCCCCACTGCATCAAAAGAAAAAGTATAAACATGATCGGCCCCGAAAGCTTCACTAATATCAATAAAATAAGCGGCGTAAACAACACCGCTTTGCGTTATAAATTTATATGCCAGATCATCTGTCTGAACGATATGATACGGGAGTTGCAAATTTGATATCACGCTCTTTAGCTAATTTTTTCAAATCACCATTCTTCTGAATACACTCCCGAATAGCACGCTTATCCTCCAACAATTTTTGGAAAAAACTTTTCGTTTCTACTTTTGGTGTTTTCATTTCAATGATTTTTAAGTCCTTATTTACAAATACAAAGATACAAATAACAATCCAAACTCCATAACAATGTCACGAATTAATATCATTTACAATCAATATAAATAAGCATTTACCCTCATCTCGCCAACACTTTAAACAACACACTGAAAATCAACAATAAACAATCAAAAATCCGCCATTTTCAATGACAAGTTTTCACACGGAACAACCCTTTTTATTTCGAAAAAGTTTTTTGTTTCAATTATAGGTCTTATTTTCGCGTCATTATTAACAAACAAATTTTTTTAGAAATGGCTTACGTAATATCTGATGATTGTATTTCTTGTGGAGCATGTGAATCAGAGTGCCCGGTAGGAGCAATCTCTATGGGTGATGATCACTATCAAATCAATGCTGATGAATGTATCTCATGCGGGGCTTGCGCTGGTGTATGTCCTGTTGGAGCTCCGAAAGAAGCTTAATCATCATAAAAAGAAAAGAACAAAGCTGCCTCTCTCGGGGCAGCTTTCTTTTTGTACCTATTCGAAACCATTACCGATAACTCCCTCAAATCAACCCTTCTCACGGGGTTGTAAAAGCACGATGCCTCACGTTTGTTTGCAAGTCGTATCCTTGTTCCCGTGAACAACCGGAACGTGGCCAAAGTTATTTTTACTTATACTTTGTTAAAATGGCGGCGATAATCGGGCGATAAGGCGGCGACAATCGGGCGACAGCGCCTAACAGTCACCCAACAACCGCCCAACAACCACCCAATTTTCAAACTTTACCCCAAAAATACCCCGTTAAATCCCATGAATTACGAGATCCATCCGCACGTCCAACTCATCGACAGGCACCTCTTCCACGAACTGAAACCCGAAACAAATCCCCACTTTCCGGGCAACACGTGTCTCTTTCAAAATCTTATCGTAATACCCGCGACCTCGTCCCAGACGATTCCCGTGGCGATCAAAAGCCACACCCGGCACGACAATCAAGTCAATTGCGTCGTAATCCGTGTATAATTCGCCAACAGGCTCCAGTATGCCGAAAGCCTCCCCCGGTTGCAGGGATTCCATGCCCTTGAACACCCGTAATTCCAACATGTCCCCTTTCACGCAAGGCAACAGGACAGTCTTCTTCCCCGCCCACTTGCAGACGTAATCATGCGTGAACACCTCGTCGTCCATCGACCAGTAGAGCAACACGGTCCGGGCCTCCTTGAAAAAATCCGTCTGTTCCAACTCCTTCCACAAGGGACGAGACATCTCCACCTTTTGTTCCAGAGAATACTGGCTTTTCAAAACTTTAACTTGTTTTCGCAATTCTTTTTTATCCATGGTAAACAATCTTCCGAATCTTTATTCATTATTTTGCGCAAAAATCGTACTTTTGCAGCAATAAACAAAACAAGCTGCCAAAGAGTTATCAGATATATTTGGACGCTTACCAACAATCCATCCCGTCAAGGGATACAACGTGCAGAATTATGAAAATAGCGATACCTCAAATCAACTACCACATCGGAGATATTTCCAAAAACAGGGATCTTATTATTGCTGCCATAAAAAAGGCGAAAGCCATGAAAGCGGAACTCGTTCTTTTTCCCGAACACGCCATCTGTGGGGCTTACCCGCAAGACCTTTTCGAGAAAGAATATTTCGTGAACGAATGCCGTATCAGCATTGAAAAGATCGCCGAGCAATGTCATAACATAGCGGCATTAGTGGGCGGCCCGAACCTAGACTTGGAAGATGGCATATTGATGAACGCCATGTTTTTCATGTACGACGGGGAAGTGCGAGGCGGGGTAAACAAAACCATATTGAGCGACTACGACGTTTTCGACGAGAGCCGGTACTTCATCCCGGGAGAATCCAACACGCCCCTACGCTACAAGAACCAGAATATCCGGGTAATCTTCGACGAGTACGAATCCAACATGATCGAGAAGACCGACACGATCATCGTACATGTCGGTTCGACACCTTTCACCACGGAAAGTTTTGCTTACCGGAAAGAAAGTCTATCATACATCGCGCGTAAACAGAAATGCCCGCTCATATCACTCAATCACGTGGGAGCGAACGCCTCCCTGATATTTGACGGAAACTCCTTCGTGGTCAACAGTAAAGGGATTTCAACATACAAATTAGCCGCGTTCAAAGAAGATTTCATGGTCATCGACACGGAAAGACTGCTTAATGCCCCGGCCCTCAAAGAAAAAGGACCGGATACCATTGCTCTTATTCACGATGCACTTATCCTCGGAATAAAAGATTTCTTCCACAAAAACGGGTTCTCGAAAGCCGTACTCGGACTTTCCGGGGGAATCGATTCGGCCCTCGTTGCCGCGTTGGCTACAGAAGCCCTTGGAAAAGAAAACGTGCTGGGCATACTGATGCCTTCCCGTTTCTCCACCGACCACTCTGTCACGGATGCCGTTGATCTGGCAAGAAACTTGGGGATCTCACACGAAACCTTACCCATAAAAGAAATATACGACAACTTTATCGCCACACTACACCCTGTCTTCAAGGATGCTCCCTTCAACGTGGCCGAAGAAAACCTACAAGCCCGTATTCGCGGGTCTCTCGTTATGGCCATTTCCAATAAATTCGGGCATATCCTTTTGAACACCTCCAATAAAAGCGAGGCAGCCGTGGGTTATGGAACCCTGTACGGGGACTTGTGCGGGTCACTTTCCGTGCTGGGCGACGTGTACAAAACCGACGTGTACAAATTATCCCGTTACATGAACCGAAACGGGGAATTGATCCCGGAGAATACCATCACGAAAGCCCCCTCTGCTGAACTGCGGCCCGGGCAAAAAGATCAGGACTCCCTACCGGATTACGACACACTCGACGCTATCTTGAAACTATATCTCGAAGAAAATAGTTCCAAACAGGAAATCATAGCGAAAGGATTCGCCCCAGAAATCGTTGAAAAAACGATAACCTTGGTCAATCGTAACGACTACAAACGGGCACAATGCCCACCTATACTGAAAGTCAGTAAAAAAGCGTTCGGCAGCGGACGCCGTATGCCACTTGTTGCCAAACTATAACACCAGATAAGAGAACGAGTTTATGAGAACGATAAAAGACAAAGAGTTACACGAAAAATATTGCAACATTTGCATTGATAGTCCCAATTCCCTTTTTGCAAGTCTTGACGAAAGTAGCAAAAGCATTATTCGCCAAACCAGCATTTGCAAAATGTACAGGAAAGGAGACTTGATTTACGAAGAAGGGAATAAACCTTTCGGGTTAATTTGTCTGATCACCGGGAAAGCTAAAATCGCCAAGAAAGGTATCGCAGGACGGGAACAGATCGTGCGTATGGCAAAACCCGTCGGATTCATCGGCTACCGGGCTTTCTTTGCCGAGGAAATGCACATCGCATCAGCGGAGGCACTCGAGGAATCCATTGTCTGCATCATGAAAACAGAGCTTATTTTCGGTATCGTGCGCAGCAACTCGGATGTTGCCATGAACGTGATCCGGGCGTTGGCTACCGACCTCGGATTCTCGAATCGCCGAACAGTAACACTCACGCAAAAACATATTCGCGGACGTCTGGCTGAGGCCTTGCTCGTGCTGAAAGACACTTACGGGTTCGAGGATGATAACATGACGTTGAAAATTTGTCTCTCGCGGGAAGATATGGCCAATCTCTCGAACATGACCACCTCCAATGCCATCCGCACGCTATCCAACTTTGCCTCGGAAGGCATACTGGAACTTTCCGGCAAGCAAATCAAGATCACGAACATGGAAGCGCTGGAAAAAGTAAGCGATATGGGATAATTCAATCCTGCAATTGATCGATACACCGGCTGATGGTTTCATAATCAAAGCCACGACTCAAAGCAAAGCGGAAAAGCTTTGCTTTTCGTTTATAGGGATCTTCCTCTTTCAGGCCCCGATTCTTTTGTTTCAACAGCGCCAGACACGTGGCGTCACTTTCCTCATCGGGTAAAGAGGACAACGCCTGTTCGATAATACGTTCCGGCACACGCTTTTGCCGGAGCATCTGCATGATTTTCAACTTTCCCCAGCGATTAAAACGATGCTTATCCCGGGCATACGCCTCCGCAAAGCGAGTATCATCCAAGAAATGATTCTTCACCAAAAACTCCATGACCGCGGCAATATCCTTTTCCTCTAACTCCCACCGCTGTAACTTTTTAAGAATATCAAAACTACAATACTCCTTTTTACTACACTGCCCGGCAACAATATTCAACGCTTTCTTCGCATCCACTTTCGATGTAATTTAGAATTTAAAATTTCCCCGGGCTTTCACCATTCTCTCCCGTTCATTAATATCCTTCCGCAACTCAACCTCCTCGTACCCCATCTCCCGAAGTAACTCGACGGTTTCTTTCCCAAAAGCCTCGTTGATCTCGAAAAACAGCACTCCTCCACGATTCAGATGATCACGACCGAATCCGGCAATCTTCCGGTAAAACATTAACGGGTCGGTATCCGGCACGAAAAGAGCCCGAGAGGGTTCATAATTCAACACCCGATCGTGCATAAGCGCCTTCTCCGACTCCCGCACATAAGGTGGATTGCTCACGATCACGTCGAAACCGGGCCATTCCCATTCCTCGTAACGCAATATATCACGTACTTCAAATTTCACCTCCACACCATTTCTCCGGGCATTGTCGGCAGCTTGTCGCTCGGCCGCCGGGGAAATATCCACCCCACAAAGCCGTACTCCTTTCAACAACTTACCCAACGACACGATGATACACCCACTCCCCGTTCCAATATCCAAGACACTCGCACCCGGCTGCACACCCGATTCCACGATCCACATCACCAGTTCTTCCGTCTCCGGTCGGGGAATCAAGGTTTCGCTATTTAGCTGAAAATCAATACCGGCAAATTCCGTTTCTCCCAATATATACTGGATCGGTTTATCCGTTTTTAACTCCTCCACGATTTGAACGAATTTATCGATAAAGCTTTTTGCTAAAAATTCGTGTTTTTTAAGATGTATGTCTATATTTGTATAATGCAACAGCTTGCAAAAGGAGAGCGAGCATAAAACTTTTATTTCATGCTCGGTATAAGTATCCTTTAGCTTCTGTAATGCGTATTGCTGTAAATCAAACATCGTATTCATGGAACAAAGATACGGTTTAATTGAAGATTGAAAATTGAAAATTGAAAATTTAATTGCGTGAACTGGACGGGTATTGCGATTGACATTGGCATTGTACTGTATATTCTCACCATCTTGGCGATCATATACACGATCATACTGGAAAACAGAAATCCGGTACGTACACTTGCGTGGATACTCGTACTCGTGCTGGCCCCCGGTATCGGGCTGCTCTTTTACATCTATTTCGGCATGAACTACCGGAAGATCAAGATGTTCTCCATGAAAGGCTTGGGCGACTTCAAGTGGTTGCAATACATGAGCGAAGACCAGAAACAACGTATCAAGAAAGCCGAATTGTTGAAAAAAGAAGACATGGAGGCAGTGAAACCGTTGATGACATTACTCCTGAACAACAGCAAAGCCCTTCTCTCCCGGAATAACACGGTCGAGATTCTCAACAACGGGGAGGCCACCTTCAGTTCGATCTTCAAGGCCATCGCCAAAGCCAAAAAATACATTCACCTCGAATATTACATCATTGATAAAGGAGAACTCGGAGAGAAACTGAAGGAATTACTTATCACGAAAGCCAAGGAAGGCGTGGAGGTTCGCGTGATCTATGATGACGTGGGGTCGTGGAAATTACCCAAACGTTACATCAAAGAGATGCAGGTCGCCGGGATTCAGATCTACCCGTTTCTTCCCGTGCGTTTTCCCTTGTTCACCAACAAGGTGAACTACCGGAACCACCGGAAAATCGTCGTCGTGGACGGGGACACCGGGTTCATTGGCGGGTTAAACTTCGCCGACCGTTATCTGCACGGATTACCCGGCATCGGCATCTGGCGTGACACCCACCTGAAAGTGAAAGGGGAAGCCGTCACCTCCCTGCAAGTGGTTTTCCTGTTTGACTGGTACTTTGTTCGTCAGGAACTTCTACTGAACAAGGCGGAATACCTTCCCAACAAGAAAGTCGATGGCAACGTGGTTGTTCAAACCGTGGCATCCGGTCCCGATAGCGACTGGACATCCATTCAACAAGCCTACTTCACGCTAATCAACATGGCCAAGAAGTACGTTTTCATCTCGACCCCCTATTTCATGCCGGGAGAAACCACGATCAACTCGCTGAAAACCGCCGCCATGAGCGGCGTGGACGTGCGTATCATGATCCCGTATAAATCCGACTCGCTACTCACGCACTGGTGTACACGCTCCTACGTGGAGGAACTACTGGAAGCCGGGGTTAGAGTATTTCAATATCGTAAAGGATTCAACCACAGCAAAGTAATCGTCATGGACGGACTGGTATCTTCCGTGGGTACTGCCAACATGGACATACGTAGTTTCGAACAAAACTTCGAAGTCAACCTCATCATCTACGACCGCAACGTCAGTCGCCAACTCGGTTCCGATTTTCTGGACGACCTGAAAGGCAGTTCCGAAATCAGTATCCATCGCTGGAAATTCCGCCCGAAACGGGATAAAATCCGGGAATCTCTAGCTCGACTTTTCGCCCCGTTGCTCTAACCCTATACTTCAATCCCTGTTCAGTCAGAGTTTAGCGAGAAACCGGCATCCTCTCCCTCATTTCCCCAACACCCTCACCCTACATCAAAATTTTCTCCAGCAAGCAAGTAAAACGAGCCTCTAAAATCCGTAGCTTTGCAGTTATAAGAACAACACCATTGAAAATTGCAAATCCCTCATTTTCAATTTTCAATTTTCAATTTTCAATTATTATGAACGAGATCGCCGAAATCATTAACGGTACTTTACATAGCGGGATACCCGTGGAAATCACGGAATACAGTATAGACAGCCGTTCTGTTGTTACTCCTGAACATACCCTATTTTTTGCCTTAACCGGGAACAATCATAACGGACACGATTACATCCGTACACTATACACCGATGGTGTACGAGCCTTTGTCATCAGTGAATTTCGAGAAGAATTCAACCAACTGACAGACGCCAACTTCATTGTCGTTGAAAATGTATTGACTGCTTTACAACAGCTAGCTGCCCATCATCGACAACACACGCAAGCCGAGGTCATCGGGATCACCGGAAGCAACGGGAAGACTGTCGTAAAGGAGTGGCTCTACCAACTCCTAGCAAACGATCACGCCGTATACCGCAGTCCCCGGAGTTACAATTCGCAAGTAGGAGTTCCTCTATCTCTACTGGGGATTGATCCAAAAACCGAAATTGCCATTATCGAAGCCGGGATATCCCAAAAAGGAGAAATGCAGCACTTGCAACAGATGATACAGCCAACTATTGGCATTTTCACGCATCTCGGGGATGCACACGGTGAAAACTTTGCCTCCAGAGAAGAAAAACTAGCCGAGAAAGCACAACTATTCACGTCTTGCCAATGGGTGATCGGGCAAACAGGTGAGGCGCTGGAATATATCAAAACACGAGTACCTTCTACCACCTCGTTTCTTCTTTGGGGGGAAGACCCGAAGGCTGACATTCATGTAAAAACAATGAACATCGCACTCGGACACAGGGAAGTACAGGTAACATTCGGTAATAAGCACTTTATCCTTGATATTCCATTTCCGGACATTGCCTCCTACGAAAATTGCATGAACGCCGTCAGCATATTGCTATTAAAACAATATTCTCCCGACGTGATCACCTCACGGGTACAACAGCTTTCCGCCATTGCCATGCGCATGGAAATCAAAGACGGGATCAATAATTGCACGCTCGTGAACGACTACTATAATTCAGACCCATCCTCTTTCCAACTGGCGTTGAATATACTGGCAACGCAGGATGCCTCAAAAGAGCGGGTCGTTATCCTCTCCGATTTCATGGATACGGGAAAAGCCGGAGACGACTTATACCCTTCTATTGCCGAGACTCTTCGCCAAGCAAATATATCCCTGTTCATCGGGATCGGTAAACACTTGAGTGAACATCGTAATGATTTTGCCGCTAATTCCCGGTTCTACGAAGACACGGAACATTTTCTCCGTCAGGAAGAACGGGATAATTTCAACAACCAGATCATCCTGATCAAAGGCGCCCGGGCTTTTCAATTTGAATACATTGCCGGATTCCTGCAAAAACAATCACATAGCACCATATTGGAAGTTGACTTGGACGCCATGGTTCACAACCTGAATCATTTCCGGTCACTGACCGATGCGCATATTGCCGTCATGGTCAAAGCCTTCTCGTACGGTAGTGGCTCCCGTGAAATTGCCTCGTTGCTACAATATCACCGGGTAGACTACCTCATGGTTGCTTTCGCCGACGAGGGCATCGAATTACGGGCCGCGGGAATTACCATCCCAATTGCCGTCATGAATCCCGAACGGGAAGCCTTTGACAACATGATCATGTTCAATCTCGAACCGGAGATCTACGCGCTGGACATTCTCGAAGATTTCAACAGGGCGCTAAATAAACACGGGATCAAACGATTCCCCGTACATATCAAACTGAATACCGGCATGAATCGTTCCGGTTTCGACGAACAGGACCTCCCGCAGTTACTGGAATTTTTCCAAACGGAACGCTCCGTGTACATCCGTTCCATGTTTTCCCATCTCGCAGGAAGCGACGAAACCGTGCATGACGAGTTCACGCTGGGACAAATACACCTGTTCGAACGCATGACCGAACGAATCCAAGCCCAATTCAACTATAAAATTTGGCGACACATCCTGAATTCCGCCGGGATCGAACGTTTCCCACAATACCACTTCGACATGGTCCGCCTCGGGATCGGTTTACATGGTATCAGTGCCACACACGCTAACCTCCAACCTGTAAGTAGTTTTAAAACCTACATCTCGTCCATCCGGAATGTCCCGGCAGACCAATCCATCGGGTACGGGCGCAAAAGTTACACCACCCGTCCTTCCCGGATTGCCGTAATCCCGGTCGGGTATGCCGACGGGCTAAACCGTCACTTGAGTAATCGTGTCGGTAACGTGTTCATCAAAGGGAAAAGAGTTCCGATCATCGGCAACATCTGCATGGACACCTGCATGATTGATGTCACGGACACGAATGCCACCATCGGGGACGAGGTGGAGATTTTCGGGAAACATATCCTCGTCACCGAACTATCGGAGCAACTGGGAACCATCCCGTACGAAATCCTCACGGGCATCTCTCACCGCGTGAAACGAGTATATTACAAAGAATAATATAAATAAAAACCCTTCCCTACATTCTTTTCAGAACTGGGAAGGATTTCTCCACTGTGTATGTTTACGAGAAGCTATTTACTCTTCATAACGATCACCTAAATACTTGATCAACAAAACATCTAACTCAGAACCTCTCACCCCGTGATCTATAATACGTCCTTCTTTATCCAGAATCAAACAGAAAGGAACTCCTTGTATTTTGTATTTATTAATTACCTCACCTTTCCAACCCTTCAAATCACATAATTGTGTCCATTTCATATTCTCTTCTTTCAAAGCTTGTTTCCAATCTTTTTCCTTGTCATCGATCGAAACGCTGATCATGTTAAAGGCATCTTTCCCCTTTCCATAAGCATCGTACACGTGGCGCAAGTGAGGAATCTCCCCCCGACACGGACCACACCAAGAGGCCCAAAATTCTACCATGTTATATTGACCCGGTTTCACGTAATCAGACAATTGCACCGCTTTACCGTTCTCATCCACCAACTCCAGATCCTTGTACTTTTCTCCTAAAGCGATCGGGGCGATGCTTTCCAAACTCTCTTTCAATTGCTTATACCCCGGTGTTTCACGCAAGGAAGGATCTATAGCCTGCAACAAATTATCCATATCTGCTTTTGAGAATTTCGCAGTATAAACCATATTCTGTGCCACATCCACGGAAACCGGAGACTTCGGATTAGCTTTTATGAAATCCCATTGAATTCGGGTAATCTCTTTCTGGGCATCATTCATTTCCCGGGTTAACGCAATCCCCTCTCGTGTATTAAACACACCCTCACTTGCCGGGATATGATAAACCTGCAAATATTTATCCCATGCCTCACTATTCCTAGTTCGATAAGGTTTAAGCTTTTCTTGATAACTCAAGAATAAATCATGCACCGGCGAACCCGTTACAGTCACGTTTCCTTTCACTTTTCGCCGAAAACTGTTACGGGAAGGCAAAGAATCAATAGAAGGACTTTCATACTTTATATCCACGTTATCCACAAACACATCCGATCCCCGCAAATCTTTCTCATATGATTCGACCTTATCCGGAGATAAATCAATCAACAACTGATAGCGTGTCGGAACATCCACTTTCCCAGTCAAAACGAATTTTCCCCCTTTCACGACACTCGAATCCACCGGAGTGTTCCAATTATATAAATACACCTTCATTCCATCAGGTGTGCCGGGAACAGAACCGCTAATCTTATAACCGGGTTCCCGCTGACAGGCAACCAACGTTCCCAAACAAACAATACCATACAATAATCTTCTCATACCTTCTATATTAAAATTTATTATCTACAAGTTCAATCAAAAATATATACCTTCATTAGCTTATTCCACTGTCACATTTACCCAGAACTTACTGAATTCTTCCAAATCGATTTTCAGGTAATTCTTGTAATATTCAAGAGTCAGATTATATCTTTCTTGTACAAGAGGATAAGTATCCAATATATCTTGTCGTTCTTCAAGGGGTGTACAAACAATCCACGTCGCATAGCTTGCCATGTCTTCATTGGGAGAATACTTACTTGACAGCATAAAAAATGCGTAGGGATCCACAAAACCCAAACTTCTCAGATAATCCATATTCCATTCTTCCGTTTCCCAATCAACCATATCCATCATTGCCTCATCCTGTTCCTCGTAAGACATTTCGTTAAAATACTTGCCTTTCGAAACCTGAATAAAAGCATCAGGAGAAGGCATATCTAAAGTAAAATAAGTCGATGTTCTTGTTCTGAAGAAACTACTTGCAATACTGTATTTCCACAATTCCGGTTGAGGCCCAAGATCATCATCCATCTCCCCCCAGTAAACAATTCCTTGCTGAGCTTCATCAATATAACCGATACTTAAATTCGGCGTCGGCAACATTAACCCGTAATAACCGACATACTCACCCAAATTATCATACCAAAGATTTTTCTTTATCAATACCTGACGTTTTATTACCGTTGTCTTCACTATTTCTGCAGGTAATGCATTATAAAATGTACGCAATAATTTCAGGAACGACCCAGCAGTCACCTCATCCGCAGCCTCCAAGGGAAGTGCCTCCGGAGTATTATACTCGATCATATTCGTTTGTGTTATCCCCACATTCGTGCGTAAGGCTTCATCCCCACTTAAAGTATAGTACACGTGATGATCATATTTCTGGTACAAATCATAACAAATTTTCTGGGCCTCTGAAGTCCCGTCAACAATGGCCGGAATTGGTCCGTTATAAGTAAATTCAGGAGTTAAACTACTTTCATGACAGGCCGAACCAATAACCAACCAGCCGACCAGTACTAATATTCCATATATTGTTTTCATATTTATCAGTTTATCTAGGGTTAGCACCAATTTCTGGATTTACATTCAGTTCCTTTTGAGGAATTTGCAAGACGTAACGAGGATCATCCTTTTGCAATGTTGAACTTCCGGTAATCCCGTAATGTGTAATTGAAGGACGAGTTGTACGCCGGAGGTCAAACCACCGCTGTTCTTCGAAACAAAATTCCCGCCTTCTCTCTGTCCAGATCGTCTCCAACAAGGTCTGTTGATTAAAATCTTCCGGATCAAGTCGTCCCGTCGTTTCAAAATCTTGAGCCCGGAATTTCACCTCACGTAATGTATTTAAATATCCGACTGCCATCTTGATACCATCCGTCTTGTGAGCATAAGCCTCTGCAAGAATTAAATACATATCTTCTGTTCGGAGAACACGAGTATATCCATACTCTGAACTCAACTGCACAACAAAGTCTAGATAATTTAATCTATAATACCTGTTTTTCATGTAGCGAATTCGTCCCCGGGTATTCCTACGCATAAAATAATATCTACGTACATCTCCCGGTTCATAAGAATTGAACAACGTTTCACTCGGATAAAAAACAGTTTGAGCATTATCACCACTTAAAATCCTGTAAACCTCATTGATTCCATTCACAAACAGAACGTTTGAGTTTTTCTCACTCAAATAGCCTATACCGGGAACATTATCTGCAGTCCAATACGCCAAGGGAGATTCCGTGTAAATCACAGGATTCTCTCCCGCCTCCCTCAAATCGAACAATGCCGGATTAGCTTTTATCACCTCTTGCGCTTGTGCTATTGCAAGATCCCATTCTTGCATATATAAATATACTTTTGCCAACAGCGCCTTAGCTGCAATGGCAGAAAAACGAGTTTTACCATTATTTATCGGATTTTCTTCCAATAAAGGAATCGCTTTTTCCAAGTCTCCAACAATCTGTTCGTACACAACTTTTAACGAAGAACGGCGATAAACCTTATCATCCGCCGTGATTTCCAAATTAATCGGAATACCGGGAGCCGTTTCACAAGTTGCCGGATCGTATGGAGATGCATACATATTTACCAAATAAAAATAACGAAAAGCCCGTAAAGCATAAGCTTCCCCTTTAATGTGATTACGAGTCTGACGAACGACTGTTTCGTCCAACACATCCCCGACAGCATGATCAATATTCTCGATCACAACGTTCGTGTTAAAGATGCTATTATAAAAATTTTCGAAAGCCTCATCTCCATTAGGCATAGTCGTTTCAATACTATTATCCCACAAGTGAGCCCCCAAATAAGTATCAGAACTATTCGCAAATCCCGGATCACGATCCGCAGCAATATAATCCATATCATCCGTTAGAACATCTATATACGGAAGTACAACTTTAGTCAAATACGCATTATTCAATAATTGATCATAATCATCTGTTGTAGATAGTTTCTGCTTGTTTTGCGGTATTTCATCCAAATAACCATTACATGCCCCAAGGACAAGACACAGGCCCACGATCAGCAAATTATATAAATATTTCTTTTCCATAATCCTTCATTTAAAAATTGACATTCAAGCCCAAAGTAAACGTCCTAGCCAGCGGCAAAGAACCATAAGATGTTGTCGTATAATTAATCGTCTCAGGATCATACCCTTTCAAACGTTTGTCTGCTATCACGAATAAATTCTGAGCTTGAAATTTCAAAGTAACACTTCCCAATTTACGATCTCCAATAGCTACTTTATTCACCCAATGAACAGGTAATTGATATTCAATCATCAGGTTTCTAAAACGAAGATAATCACCGGGAACTACCGTTTGGTCTGATAAATTATACCAATCTGTCGCAAAGAAATTACCATCAGCCGTCGTGATATATCCATCACCCAAAGATAGGGCCGGGATCGTTTTACCCGTATTATCTTGTCCCGGACGCCAGCGATCTTTTATACTACTATTCACATTTTCATCTGCCGATGGAGCGGATACATACGCACGAGCCGGTAAACGCACCACGTTCTTCAACCCGAAAGCGAACAACATTGACAAGGATACGTTTTTATATGACACTCTAGTATTCAATCCTCCGGAGAACATGGGGTCACGAGTTCCTTCATATTTCAAATTCGCCAAATCATAAGGGAAGTTCACAATTTCCTCACTATCCACGCCAAGTACCTTCCCATCCTTATCGTAGAACATGGGCATACCTTTTTCATCCAGTTTGGCAAAACGATACGAGAACATACCATTCACAGGTTTTCCTTCATATACTTCACCCGGCGTATAAACACTTTGTACTAGATATTTAGTCTGTGCGGTACTCTTGGATTTCGTTACCTTATTCTTAACATATCCCATGTTGAAAGCGGCAGTCCATCTCCAATCCTTATTTTTCAAAAGAGTTCCACTTAAAGAGACATCAATCCCCTGATTGCGCACATCGGCATAATTGACATATTTTCCCGTAAAACCAGAGACGGACGAAACACTCTTGTAAGCAATCAAGTCTTTACTTTCATCCAAATAATAATCAACATCCAAAGTCAAGCGATCATCAAACAACCCCAATTCCAAGCCCACGTTAAATGAAGCCGTCGTTTCCCATTTCAAATCAGGATTAGGAGCCTGTTGAATTTCCATCTCGAACAAACCGGTCACCGCATTAGGTGGTAAAGCCGCGGCAATGATCGATGGACTACTATCCTCCACGATATTACCTCTTAAACCGTAAGAAGCTCGAAGTGCCAAATTACTTAGGACCTCGTTATCCGATAGGAATGATTCATTGCTGATAATCCATCTTCCGGAAACAGACCATAAAGGCAAGTAACGATATTTAGGATTAGAGCCGAAAAGATTCGATCCGTCAAAACGGATATTGGCATTCAACACGTAGCGATCACCATACATGGCTGAAACCACACCATAATAAGATATATTAGAACGATCAACCAGACTACGAGTCACTTTGTTTCGTTGCAAATTCCCTGTACTCTCTCCCAAAGCGGGTTCATAAAATGTATTTCCCCGGTCATGGAAATACCCGTAATTATTTGATTTTAAACCTTTATAATTTGTGTTCCTGAATTCTTGCCCCAACAACACATCAATAGACAAATCTTCTGTCAGACTTCCCTTGTAAGTTAACCCGTTACGAATTAATGAAGAGCGCTGTTCGTAAGTTGTCTCATTATACACACCACCATAAGGCATCGGAGATTTTTCTATATCCTCTTCCGATCCTTCTCCATAATTGTACCCTCTAATATCCGCTACATAAGCACTTTTTTCAGTAGCATAATCTCGGGCTGTTGAATGAGAAGAAGAATAACTAAACAACCCCTCGTATTTTAATCCTTTGTACAAATTCACATTCAAACTGACAATCCCTTTTAGATCCGTCTGGGTACTCTCGTTTCCGGTATTTGCCAACTCGTTCAATATATTAAATTTATAGGCCCGACCACTTACCGTACTCTGATAATAATGCAAATCACCACTTTCTTCCCGTAAAGGGATAGCTCTTGAAGAACGGACGGCATAATTGAACAGGTCAATCGAAGAATGATACATTTCCCGGTCCCGACGATCAACCTGAAGTATAGCCCCCATATTCACACCTTGGAAAAGTTCCGTATTCACTTTCACCATTCCACCATAATTTTTGTACTCGCTGGCCTTGTCGACGCCCTCTTCTCCATTATAATTCAAAGAAATATAATAATTCGTTTTCTCTGTTCCTCCGGAAATACTTAGATTATGAGTTTGCGTGTAAGCATTACGGAATAATATTTTAAACCAATCCGTATTCATTCCTTCCAGTTTATTAGCCATCAAATTTACTTGCTCTTTAGTCATCTGTCCTAAACTGTAGCTATTTAGCAATCCCTCTAAGCCGGAAGTCCCTTTTGAATAAGTACCAGTCCAAAGATCCAAACCATCCACATAATTCTCCCAAGCCAAAGCGACACGTTCTTTTGAATTCAGCAAATCAAAATTATCGTAATAAGGACGAATACTTAGGGTTGAGGTGTGTTGATATGCGATATTAAAACTATTGGCCTTTCCTTTCTTCGTGGTGACCACGATCACGCCATTGGCTGCACGTGTTCCATAAATAGCAGTTGCAGAAGCATCTTTCAGCACGGTAATACTCTCGATGTCATTCGGGTTAATACCGCCAATCACCGAATTGAACATATTCATCACGTCCGGACTGTTCAAATCAGCAGCCGTCACCGGGACGGAATTTTCCAGAATCACGCCATCCAATACCCATAACGGGTCTGCATTACCGGAGATGGTCGCCGTACCACGAATACGAATCTTAGGAGCCGCCCCCGGAGCCGCAGAAGTATTCACCACTGAAAGGCCCGGAACCACACCTTGCAACATCTGTTCAATACTCGATGCTCCAATTGTCTTTAGTTCACTTGTTTTCACCGTCACCACAGAACTCGTCAAGTTACGTTTCTCGATTTGCTGGTATCCCGTTACCACGATCTCCCCGATACTCTCCGCTTCTTCCTCTAACACGACAACCAAAGCGGGTTGATTTTTCTTATAAGGAACATCCTTCGTTTTCATCCCTACAAATGAAAAACGCAGTCTCACGCTGTCCTGTTCCGGAACCCGTAACAAGAAATCACCATCCATTCCCGTGGCCGTTCCTAACTGGGTCCCCACGATAAGCACGGTTACGCCCGGTAATGGTTCCCCGCTTTTATCTTTCACGATACCACGAATTTCCATCTCGTTATTTGCCTGTTGCACGAGATTTTTCCCCTCGAAACGGACCATGATAATATTATCCCGGAACGTGTAAGTAAAACCTGTTCCCTCAAAAACTCTATCCAACACGGATTTCACGGACTCCTCTTTTGCTTTTACAGTCAGTTTATTCAACTGTTCAGTTTGTTCCGTGTTAAAAATAAAATGCAAATTCGTCTGACGCTGGATCTCGCTAAATAACGTTTTTATCGATACTCCTTGTAAATCCAAGTTAACTTTCTCCTGTTGGGCAAAACTATTTGCCGAAAGAGAAAATGTGAAACAACACATCAAAAAAATAAAAAGCTTCATCGTTTTCCAAAATTTTTGTCCATGGGGTCGGTAAACCCTAAGGCATAATAGAATTTTTTCCATACCTTTGTAGTTAGAATGTTAGTATTTACAATCAGGCATTGCTCGTAACATTAGCCTGTTGTCCTATTATCATTAATGGCGGAAGATGCTCGTAACATTTTCCGCTATTCTTTTATTCCATCACGATAATTGTCCTTCCTTTCACAGAGAATTTCACCTGAGTCACTCCTGATATAGCATCGAGAATATGGGAAACTTCCTCGTAACGTCCCAAATGCCCGGTAAAATGCAGTTGTTTCAAACTTGCCGTCTGGAAGAACACATCCACGTCATACCATAAAGACAACGTGTTCATAATCTCTTCCAAACTCTCGTTATCAAACATAAACTCATGCTCTTTCCACGCCACGTAAGGCCGCACATCCACATCCCGAATTTCCATAGTGCCTTTCTCTCTGTTATAAAGAGCCAACTGTCCCGGCATCACCGAATATTCAACGTCCGAATTCGTTTCTTGAATGCCGATCTTTCCCTCGACCAAAACAGTCTCAACATTTGCAAGATTGTACGTGTTTACGTTAAAAGAAGTTCCATAAACCCGGATTTTTAATTTATCTACGTTCACGAAAAAAGGCCGTTTTGCATCTTTTGCCACTTCAAAATATCCTTCCCCGGAAAGAAACACGTCTCGCCGTTCAGTCCCGAAAGCCACGGGGTAACGCAATTCACTGCCCGAATTCAGGTAAACAACCGTCCCGTCGGACAAGGTAACCGTGTATTCTCCTCCACGAGGAACTTCCAACACGTTATATTCCGTCTTTCCCGTTGCCACCTGCTCCGGGTAAACCATTCCTGACGAGTTATTGGTAGCCGCGATACCTTCTGCCACATCAAAACGAGTTTCTTGTTCTCTCGTGATTTCAATCACCCGATTATCAGCCAACCGAAGAATAGCCTTGCTCTTTCCGGGCTCTATACTGGCCAATTCCGAACCTTTTTGTTTGGCACCCGGTTTCGTTTCTCTTATAAAATATCCCGCTGCCACCACCAGCAAGGGAATCATCACGGCAGCCACGAATTTATACCACCCTAAACGACGGGTATTATGCTTCTGTTTGATGTTTCCCTTCAAAATGACCTTCTCCCATGCAGAATCTTTATTCACATTCTCGTAAATACCAAAATCATGGGCAACATTCTTTTCATCACAAATCTCTTTAAAAAGTTTTTCATGCGAAGGATCTTGACTAACCCACTCCTCCAACTTCACTTTTTCTTCCCCGGATAAATCCCCCACGAGATAAAGTTGGATTAATTGTATGATATATTCATCGTAATGTTTCATCATCTTTGTTATTTTACACCAAAGACGACAAGAGCAAAAAAAAGGAGTATAAATAATCGACTTTTTTTAGAAAATATTTTCCAATCACATGAAACCCACTTTAAACAAGGCATATAGCACATATACCCCACCCAATCTTTTTCGCAAATAAACAATAGCATTCCGTTTTTGAGTCTTCACGGTTAATTCGGATATTTGAAGGATTTCCGCAATTTCGCTATTCTTTTTTCCTTCCAGGTAATGTTTAAACACTTCCTGGCACCGTTTGGGTAGTTCATCCAATACCTGATATAAACGGCGATACACCTCATCTTTCATAACCTCCAATTCAGGCATTTCGCCCGCCTCTGATGTCCGAAGCGTGTAACGCACATACTTTCCCTCCACTTCCTTGTGTTTCAAATAATCCAACGAGGCATTCTTCACCGAGTTATACAAGAAATTCTTAAAACCATAGTAAGAACTGTAAATCGTATCCCGTTCCCACACCTGCACGAATAAGTCCTGCACGACATCCTCCGCAATCTCTTGTCTCTCTACCCATTTCATTGCATATAGCACGAGATAACGATAAAATCGGTCAAACAATATTTTAAAAGCTCCCACCTGCTTTTGATTCAACTGCTCTATTAATAACTCATCTTGAACCATTTTCCCTAAGGATTATTATACAGATTTATTCGTGTATAAAAATAGTAAAAAACTATCTTTGCACAAAGATAAACACATAATAAAACAGATTTATGAAACGAATCATAGCACTCTTGCCCTGCATGATATTATTGCTACAAGCAAATCTATCCTGGGTACAATTCGACAAATACTTTCACAACAAGACTTTACGTATGGATTACGCCCATTGCGGGAATAGCCAGCACGACGAAATTTATTTCGAGGAATTATTGGAAGAACCTTACTGGGGTGGTTCGAAGACCAACCTCATCGATACCATGTTCTACGGGAATTATTATCTCAACGTGTACGACGTGGCCTCCAACCAACTCATCTATTCCCGGGGATATTGCACTCTTTTCTGGGAATGGCAAACCACCGATGAAGCGAAAACAACTCAACGTTGCTGTTCAGAGACTGTAGTCATGCCTTTCCCGAAAAATGACGTACGCATTGAAATATCCGCCCGGAACAAGAAAGGTAAATTCGTAAAGAAATTTGAATACACGGTGGATGTTGATAGCTATTTTATCAAAAAGGATCGCCGGATGCAGTACCCGACTTATGACGTGCATTACACTGGAAACCCGTCACGCCGGGTGGACATCGTCCTGCTCCCCGAAGGTTACACGGCAGATGAAATGGACAAATTTAAAGCCGATTGCAAACTTTTCGCGGAAGGTCTGTTCAGCCTTTCTCCTTACAAAGAAAATCAAGGTTTATTTAATATCCGGGCCGTTCTTGCCCCTTCACAAGAATCCGGTGTCGATATTCCCGGTGAATACATTTGGAAGAATACCATCCTGAATTCTTCCTTTTACACTTTCGATTCCGAACGTTACATCATGACCTACGATAATAAAAGTTTACGGGATTTATCCGCTAACGTCCCCTACGACTTCATCTACATTATTGCCAACACGCAAAAATATGGTGGTGGAGCCATCTATAACCATTACGGTATCAGCATTTCCGGTAACCTCCATGCAGCCAAGGTTTATGTTCACGAGTTCGGCCACTTGTTTCTCGGTCTTGGAGACGAATACGTGGAAGTCGGTAGCAGTTATAATGATATGTACCCGACCAACGTGGAACCTTGGGAGGCTAATCTTACCACACTGACAAACTTTAACAAGAAATGGAAAGATATGCTTGATAAAGATACTCCCGTTCCCACTACCTACGATCCCCAAAATCCCAAGAAACTCGGGGCCTATGAAGGAGGTGGTTACGTGTCCAAGGGCGTTTACCGTCCTCGTTATGACTGTTTGATGAACACCCTATCCGGTAATGACTTCTGCCCCGTCTGCATCCGGGCTATCAAGAAACAAATCGATTTCTATACCCGATAAATAAGAAAAACGTACCTTCAACGGTACGTTTTTCAGTATAAATTGTACCACAGAAGGTACGATTTCGACTTACAAGACCCAGAATCGAGTCTTTAAACACTACACACAAACATCAATTTCCTCCCGTAAAAGCCCAATCAGATTTATAGGCCCAGCGAGAAGGACATTGTTGCAAAACCATTCTTAAGCGTTTCACTTGATCGATAGAAAGTGAATTTTTGTAACTATACATATCCATCACATTGAATGAAGTGAAATACTCCAAAGGACGAGTTGGATCATTTTCCGGTTGTCCATCCAAGTTATTACCCTTAAACACAGAAGGATAAAAACCATAATCAAAACTATAAGTATCCGGACAATAATCACTATCACCATCTTCATTCAAATACTCATACATATCACACCTCGTTTGAAGAATACCAAAATATTCTGCCATAGGGGTAGCCAAACTGAATTCATTTGATCCTTGTACTGCTGTTGGCGTGTAAAGAGCTGCCAGATTCACCATGAAACCAACTTCCCGACAGTCCTCAACATCATCTAAAGTAAAAGACTCCTTATGTTCCAAATCCAAACCCGGAATAGAAGCCAAATCATAATCCGGATGCATCACCCGAGGAGGCCACATCTGATACGACGTAGAAGTTCCCGTTGCTGAAGTAGACGTGGTAAACTTAGCTAACCAGATATTCAAGTATTTATTAGGGTCCCAAATAAGGCGTTTCCATTTTGTCAATATATATGACAAATAAGGTTTAGTCTTATTGGAAGAAGTTCCCATATTTGTAAAATCTGATGCTGAAATATTCTCTATATTCTTTCCCGGCTCCTGCATTTTTAATCCATTTTGATCATAAGTTGCCAACTTAAACACGACTTTAGCGTTTCCTGCATTAGGATCAGTTGTTATCTTACGATTAAAGGCATCAGAAACTCGCTGAAGTTGTTCTTCCAAAAATTCCACGCTTAAATCATAGGCAGGAGCCGCTGTTGCCGGAGGAACGAGTACATGAAAGACAACAGGAATCACAATCTCCTCATAATCCTCTTCAGGTAACTCCCTTATTGTAATCTCTAGACGATTACTTTCCATATTTCCCCCTTTTGCATAAAATTGCAGAATAGTTCCGGGAGCATCACTCGTCGTTGCATAATAACCATCTTCCAACACATTACCATTCTGGTCATACACTTTTACATAGCCAGCAGGAATTTGATCGTCTGGAACTAAAAACTCCTCTTCAATCTCTTTACCATAAAACTCTCCTGTCTCTTCATCCCGGCCATAAGACATCACGTTTCTTTTGGCATATACAAACGTATGGAATCCCATTTTACTAACTCCATTAGGGACTAACGTCTTATGATCTGCACGCAATTCAATTTTTGAAATCTCATCTGGAGAAATATTCAAATCATGAATTATACTCTCCTCTTTTTCACACGAACTTAGCATAAGCAGTGTGACAAAAATAACTATTATATATCTCATAATATATATATTTACATTACTTCCAACCAGGATTCTGGGGAACATTATTATACATCAATTCATAATCAGCAGGAAGAGGGAATGTATAGCGATAGTCATTACCTTCCAGCGTATAGGTCTTGATTTCATCAGTTTCTTCATCTTTTGCCGTACGGGAAACACTAGCCCCAGTCCGTTTCATATCCAACCAATTCATCTGTTCTTCATAGACAAATTCTTTACGACGTTCTTTTAATATTTCACCGATAATATCACTACCAGTATAACCAGAATATCCTGGAATTTTACTACTCTTGAATTCATTTAACAAATCTAACGCACCGTCTTTCCCCTGTCTAGCCAAGGCCTCTGCTTCAATCAATAATAAATCAGAAAAACGGAAAAGAATGTGTACATCATTAATATCATGTTCATCTGTACATTGCCATTTTGTAACATATACTTTACCATCTATCTCTTTAAAATAAACTTCTCGACGAATATCATTCTCATCATAAAGGTCATACAATTCTTTGGAAGGACGCTGAACCAACATTTGTTCCGGTCTTCCCCAAGGAGCATAATCATTCCCACCGTAAGCATATAAAGAGAAACGTAACAAAGCAAATCTATGAGGCTTTGTCGTGGATTTCGTCAATGGCACCGTTGTCAATTCAGCTTGCTCGTCAATAGTACTTTCCACACGAGCTCCTTTCCTCGCTTCCTTTGCATAAAATTCTGCCTTACTCCAATCTTCCTCCTCAGCAGCACAAGACCCGGCTTTAAATTGATAAGTCTGGGCTAAAATCGCATACATAATTCTCTTGTTAAAAAAGATATTCCAAGACTCCTCTGGAACAGTTTCATATTCTAGAACATCCGTGATCTCCCCGATCAACTTCTTATACAAATCTGTTTGTTTCCATCTTTTTCCTCCTTGCACAACATCAGCATCAAAATTAAACGGGATACCATAGTCATTTTTATCATAAGGAGCAAATAATTGATTCAATCTCAACAAATAATAAGCTCGCATCACTCTACCCTCTCCTGCTATCCGTTCATAATCTGTTTTGTTATAATCTGGTACATTTTCAAGATCTTTCAAGACCATATTGATGTAACCTATCGAAACAAACACTTCCTTCCACAAATCGCTTGGGAATAAATATCCTTCCCAATTTTTTATCTCTCCATACTCTTTAATAAAGTTCTGTCCCCCTCGAGACGGATTCGCGAAATCATCAAACAAGAAATTTTCCAAATCCAAATCATTCGTGTACAAAATAGAAGAAACATTGTTACGTCTTGTAAAAGGATATTGCACGTACTCACCGTTAAACATAACCGGACTACTTACGTATCCTTTACAATAACTTGATGAAGTAGTTGCAAACAACAAGGTAGACATTGCCCCTCGTACATCTTCCATCGTATAAACAACTTTCGTATTTTTAGGAGGCATATTCAAAAAATCCGAACATGCCCCACATAAAAATACAACAAGCACTAATAATATATTCTTTTTCATAATCCCAGAATTAAATACCTATTGATAAAGAGAATGTATATGAGCGCGCACTCGGATAAGTAAAGGCTCCTTTTGTTTCAGGATCTATCCCCCGGAATTTAGTCAATGTGAATACATTTGTCATATTGAAATTCAATCGAGCCCGAGTAATATGTAATTTATCACAAATACTTTGTTCTAAATTATATCCTAATGAAATATTATTACATTTCAAATAATCCCCTTTTTCAAAACGGAAATCAAACAATTGATACAGATATTCAGTTCGTGACGAACCATACTTGGGTATTTCAGTTATATCCCCAGGTTTTCTCCAACGATTTGCTTCGATCTTAAGTACATTTTTGGCCGATGCATAAGCTGTTCCTCCGGAATAATATTGGAAAGAACGAGCCAAATGCCCTGTCATATAAGTAAACTGGGCAAAAAGACTGAAACGCTTATAATTAAATTGTGTTGTAAAACCTCCGGTAATAGGTGGATCACTCCGCCCTAGATAACCACGAGAAGCATTTGCCAACTGAGTTGTCAAATCATTATCCATATTATAAACATATTTTCCCTCAGTATTTAACGTTCCCAATCGATTTCCATCATCATCAAAACCATCTACATAAGCCAACGTGTTCCCTGTATACGGATCAACTCCCGCAAATTTATATCCATAAAAGGCTCTTACCGGCTGCCCTTGAATATACAGACTGTACAACGATTCAAACGTAGAATTGGTACTTGCAGAGATTTCACTCAAATCTTGATAATACGTTTCCGTAACCTTATCTTTATTCTTAGTAAAATTAACCGAAGTCACCCAGCTAAAATCATCAGTACGAATATTCAATGTCCTCAAACTGATTTCCCAACCTTTATTATTAACGGAAGCGACATTCGCTGCAACGGAAAGACGTCCTGTTGATGCCGCAATTTTCTTATCATCTAACAAATTACGAGTATCATTATTATAATAATTGACGACTAAATTAATTCGATTGTTAAATAACGAAGCATCAAAACCAATATTCCGATTTTCCTGACGCTGCCACTTGATCGAAGGATTCGAAGGATCATAACGATCCATGATTTTCTCGCCATCATATGTTAAATTACCAACTTTCCTCAAAACAGAGAAAGGAAGGGCATTACGGTCAATACTTCCAACAAAACCATAAGAAGCTCTAATTGCCAATTGGCTTATAAAACCGAATCGAGTCATGAAAGGTTCATTATGCAGGTTCCACTTTCCACTCACATTCCAAAGAGGAGAAAAACGATTCTTTGTTCCAATAATATCAACACCATCCAAACGAGCACTTCCCTGTACCACGTAACGATCCTTATAACTATAAGATCCTGTCACAAACAAGGAAACACTTCTATCTTGTGATTCTGAATGCCCTCCTAAACTGGACAATGAACTTTTAAACGCTGATTTTATCGTCATTCCAGTTAAATCAGGATAACTTGCCACACCATAAATATCGCTCCATTCAGGAATCATACTTGAAAAACCATATCCTTTTGTTGAAGAAACTTCCTGCCCCAAATAAGCATTAATATAATGATCTCCGTCTGAGAATCCACGGGCAAATTCCAACTGGTTACGAATCGTCCATTGTTGAGAGCGAGACGTTGATTCTTTCATCATTCCATTATTCATCGCATCCGGAACTTCTTCCTCCGAATAAATTCCTCCTAACCATGAATTATATTTAGAAGCAAATGACCCCGGTACCAATTCTTGCATAGAATGATTATTTGAATTCGCAAACGTACCCATGGAAGAAAGCATCAAACCTTCTATGATTTTGAATTCCAACTTCAAACTTACCTGGTTACTCAAATACCTTGATTTCGTCGTGTTATTATTTAAATCCTCTAAAATATTAAAATCATACATGTAACCATCTTTGATCGAACTTTTGGTTGAATAAGAACTACGGTCATAAGCATAATTTCCATTTTCATCATACAAACGTTCATATGGATTTGCATAAGTAGCATAATCCAGCGGATTTACCGGAGAAGCAGAACTACGATCATTCCTTAATGTACTACGCACATCAAAATGAACTCGCAAGAATTTATTAAAATCATGGGTTAATTTTATCGAAGCTCCCATACTTTCATATTTATTATTCGGCATAACTCCTTCTTGAGAAAGGTAAGAAAGACTACCATAATATTGTGTTCTTTCATCTCCTCCGGAAAGAGAGATACTATAATTTTGAGTCTGAGCCACTCTGAAAATTTCATCAAACCAATTCGTATTAATCTTGCTTAAACGATCTATCTCGGCATCAGCTTCTACTTTAGATATTTTTCCATTATCAACATCTTTCAATAATTGGAATACCCGTCCCCCGATATTCAGCCCTGGGAAATCCTCATAAATACCACGTTCAAAAGCAATTTTTTCCTTCGTATTCATCATTGTTAAACGATTACTAGGAGCTTCACTCAAACCATAGGATGCTTGAATATTTATATACGAACGCCCGACAGATCCTCTCTTTGTGGTAACAACAATAACTCCATTAGCAGCCCGTGATCCATAGATCGCTGTTGCAGCGGCATCTTTTAGCACAGTAATACTTTCAATATCATCAGGAGGAATATTACCAATACCACTCGTCAATACAGTCTCTTGAAATTCAGTACCACCCATACTTATTTCCGGAACATCACCAGAAAGAGGCATTCCATCAATAATCCAAATAGGATCGGTATCTCCGGTCAACGAATTTATACCCCGAATCCGGATCGTTGCCTGAGCCCCCGGCCTACCAGACAAATTCATAACGGCAACTCCCGCCATCTGCCCTTTCAACACATCTTCTATACTCGTATATCCCTTATTGGCTATATCTTTAGAAGTCACGACCTCAACGGAACCCGTCATTCTTGTTTTCTTAATTTCTTGGTAACCAGTTACCACAACTTCATCCATCTCGGTAACATCATCTTCAAGTATTACAACGATTGGTTTCTCTTGCTTTTTATACTCTATTGTTTTTGTTTTCATTCCAATAAAAGTAAACATCAGCACGATCTTCTCCTGTTCCGGGATGACTAACGTAAACTCACCTTTCACATCAGTAGCAACACCTATTACAGTCCCTTTCAGTAAAACGGAAACACCCGGCAACAATTCTCCCTTTTTATCCTTCACCACGCCTTTAATCGTAACTTTTTTCACCTCATCCGGCGCGTTCACCTTTCTTTCTGAAATAAGAACATAGTTATCTTTGACCTGATACTCGTACTTTTTGCCCAACACCTGTGCCAGAATCTCATCCAATGTCCCGCTAGTGGAAGTCAGCATCACGTTCTGTTTCACATCCAAAATTGCCGTGTTGTAAAAAAACTCATAGTTACTCTGTTTCTTAATTTGCTTGAAGATCGACTCGATAGTCCCACTCTTCACGCTGAACATCTCCTGCGCCCCTTGGGAATAAACATCTTTCGCCCAAACGCTGGAGGCTGAAATCAATAATAGAAAAAATAGATTTCGCATGTACCTTAAAAATTTTACCGATCCATTTTTTTTCATACATTTGTAATTAAAGTTAATGACTCTCTCACGAACATCGTCTGGTAAACTTTTTCGTGAATGTTGTTATCCATAGATACAGGGAAGGTGAGATTTCCCTGTATTTTATTTTCGGGTAATTAATATATGCTTTCCATCTACTTGAAATTTCACTTCCGTAATCATCTCGATAAGTTCTAGTAGATAACTGGCAGGACGATCCTTCTCTGCAGCCCCGGTAAAACGTAAATCCCGCAAAGCGTCATCAGAATAAGACACCGTACAATCATACCAACGATTCAACGTGACCATAATGTCTTCCAAACGCATATCCTCGAACCGGAACTTTCCCTTCATCCAGGAGATATAAAGTTCCGGGTCTACCTCAGCCATCTTCACTTGATGATTCTCTCGATTATACTCGAATCGCATCCCCGGGGTAATATCGAAATCCTGTTGTAACTGGTGATTACGCACGGCGACTTTCCCGCTAACCAACGTCACCGAAACATCTTGATCCGTCGTGTAACCGGAAAGATTAAAAGAAGTTCCCAATACACGCACGTCAATATCTGCCATTTTCACGATGAAAGGTTTATCCGATTTCGTCACGTCAAAATAAGCCTCGCCCGTTAACTTCACCTCTCGCACGTCCCCGGTAAAAGGCACCGGGTAAGTCAAAGCAGAACAGGAATTCAAGCGCACACTTGACCCGTCAGATAAGAGTACTTGAAATTCACCCCCTGCCGGAACTGTAATCGTGTTATATAAAGGTTCCGATTTAGTGGTAGCCAACGTGTAGTCCAGTACTCGGGAAGAATCATTTTTTATTACCACGCCTTCTTGTTCCTGAATAATGGCCGTACTATTTAAAGGCACTTCCCGACCATCACTCAATTGCAAAACTGCAACACCTTGTGCTGGTAGAATTTCCTGTCGGGTCAGCTCCTGCCGTTCCGATTCACCCGATCCTCGGAAATAAATCACACTACTTCCCACCATCGCTAAAATAATAATAGCCACGGCATAACGATAGAACACAACCACTCGCCGATTCCAAGACACATGTATCTTGCGTTTGATTGAAAACCATAATTGTTCTAGTTTACCTTCAGGAACTTCCGGTAAATTCTCGACGTCATCATCAAATTGCTCGTACCATCGGGCAATTCGCTCTTCCTCGTCCGGAGTACATCGATGTTCCCGGTACTTTTTTAAAAGATCGTATATTTCATTTATCCCCATATTCGCCGTATTTACCTTAAAGACAATTCCGGGGAACAAAAGGTACTATATGAAAAATAAAAAATTTTTACGACCCACCTCGCATCGGAGCCTACGTGTAATATCACCTAATTGATTCTTAACGGTTTGTTCAGACACGGCCAACTTTTCGGCAATTTCTTTTATCGATAAATTTTGCTCCTGCCGGAGCATATACACGCATTGCAAACGAGGTGGAAACCCATCCACGATTCGCCGGATATTTTCATCCAAATCCTTAGCCACGATCTTCACCCACGTGTAATTATCCTCTTCATTCGGGACGCATATATCCTGATATTTATCACGAATCTGTTCTTGCTTGATTGAATTCAATATATGATTTCTCAACCAAATCAAAAGATACCCTTTCACGGAAGACGAAACCTGAAAAGAATCTCTTTTTTCCCACACTTGGATAAAAAAGTCTTGGAAAATATCATCCGCATCAAAGGAACTGTTCACACGTGCAAGGATATTCCGATACACAATATCAGCATACCGGGAATACAACTCTTGAAAGGCAGAGACACTCCCGTTCTTTATATCACGTACAATTTCAATGTCCGATTTTTCCGACACGATCCAAGCTTTAAAGATAAATATTCGTTCGTTTAATGATATTTCGGCAAGACAAGTCTCTTTTTAAGACCTCAAAGGTGAAATCCTTGATTGTTAGTAGAAAAAAATATCTATATTCTTTGAATATGTTACAAAATTAAATAATTTTGGAATATCATTAAACGAACGTTTAATGATTTCTTCAAAAAGGAGCATTCATACCGTAATCCATACAAGAATAACCTGTCGCAAATTATATGTAGTATTTCCAACTTATTGTTGAATATCAATTTGATAACTTCACTGTAAATTTCCATTTCCCCATTCTCGACACATCAAATTTCACATCCGCCACAGTCTCGATCATTTCCAGCAGGAAACTTTCCGGTCAGTCTTTCTCTGCGGCCCCATTAAGTTGCAAGTCCTGCTGTTATCGTTATCCGGTTATCATTCTAATAATCAAAAACATTAAAGATAATTCCTGTTACCCGGACATTCACGTTAGATGTTTTCACAAAAAAGAGATGAACGGATTCTTCTACCTCAAAAATCGTATATTTCATCTACTCCCATATCGTTTCATTTTACATTAATACCCATTCACTTTCACATTTCATAACATAATTGTTATCAAACATTAACCCCTTTCGGATAAGTATCGTGCTTTTCATCGCTTATCCGACTGTATTCCATGACGCTTACACCCATGTCTCACTTGTAACTCTTCGATAAGTTACCGATAAGTCTTCGATAAGTTACCGAAATGCGGCGTTCATTTTACCCTGACTTTACCCAGACATACAATCAAGATACCGACGAATCACCGACGGGAGTCATCACAAACACCACATGAAAAGAGCCTCCGCCACAATCTCGACCAGATTATAATCATCAGCCTCGCTCTTACCTTCTCCAGACATCTCGTGATAACAATTCCAAATCTGTTCTTTTTCGATCGAATTTAATATTAGAAAAGTACTATTATAAAACGAATTATTCTTCAGAAAGCGGTTCCAAGTGCAACGGGTGGCGAACCACAAAACGGGCCCCCTCTTTATAATCCCCATCCACCCAAATGTCTCCGCCCATCATCGTGATCGTCAACTTACATATGGCCAATCCCAAACCGGTACCCTGCACGTATTCATCCAGTTTCTCGAAACGTTCGAACACCTTCTTCTGTTTATCCTCCGGAATTCCCCGTCCCGTATCGGTCACGCTAAAATAAACACAATCCTGCTCTTCATTAATCTCGATTCCCAGCGTGATACTCCCCTGTTCCGTGAACTTATTGGCATTCGACAACAAATTAATCAATATCTGTTGCAAACGTTGCACGTCCGTCTCCAGTATAAATTCTTCACAGGGTGTTTGGAACACGTACTCCACCACATCCCGTTTCCCGTAACTAGTTGTCGCCAACACGCTCTGGCACAAAGAAACGATCTCAACCTCCTCGTAAGACAACTTCAATCGTCCCGTCTCCAAGCGGGATATATCCAAAATATCATTGATTAAGCGAAGTAATAAATCTGAATTTTTTTGGATGATAGCCACGTACTCATGACGGCTTTCCGCATCACAATCATCCGAAGTCAGAACCCCGGAAAATCCCACGATAGCATTCAACGGGGTACGAATCTCGTGACTCATGTTAGCCAAAAATGCAGACTTCAACCGATCAGACTCCTCTGCCTTTTCCTTTGCCTTCCGTAACTCCAGCTCCGCCTGCTTTTGCTTGGTCATATCCTCCATACGCACCACGACACCCAACAAATTATTATCATCATCAAAAACAGGATTCGCCAACATATACACGTAATAATTCCCATGTTTCACAACAACATCAGCCACTTTTCCCGTTTTCATGGCCATTACCGCCGGACAGAAAGAACAAGGTTCATCCAGTCCTCTCAAAACTTTATAACAAACTTGGCCCTTGGAACTTTTAATTTTTTCCGGATCGACATCATAATCAATCCCGTTATGCCATTTTATCGTGAAATCCGGATGAATAAACTTGATCCCGGAGTTAACATTATTCAGTATTAAGATATTATCTTTTTGGGCCTGCCACAAGGCATCTTTAAAACGTTTGGTTCTAAAATAGAAATATAAGGCTAGGAAAAAACCGAACAATAAAACTAAAAAAGCCGAAAACACCCCTATAATCTGGTATTTATATTCCTCGAAATAGGACAACTTCTTGTTGTAAAGAACAGCATTCTTGACCTCCGCTTTATTCAAGAATCCCTCTGAACATAACTTGGCATAATCAAAACAATACTCGTTCGGAATGATCTGCATACCCGCCAGCACGGTCGAATCATGTTGCCTCTCTAACGCCAGAGCTTGTTTAGCCATATCTTTTCCGACAGTCCGGTATTGCGGTACACATCCCCCGACAGCCCAATGCCCCATCCCGATAGAAGTAATCGTGAAAGCCGGAATTTTAGGATTCGCCATCATCATCGAATACGTGGCATTCCGCATAAAATAACCATCATTTTTATCTACTCGCCACGTCCCCAACAAGATAACCGTTTTCTCCGGTAACCGGGCAATAGCATCACTGATCGAATAAATCGTGTGTTTCCGGCCATCCAAAAGAATCAAATCCAGATCTGGGAATTTCTCCTTCATCTTCTTCTTCACCAAAGCCTGCAGAGAGACTCCCCCGTAACTATTATCCGTGATAAAAGCGATATGCTTAGTTCCCGGGTAAAAATCCAAAATTAACCGAAGATTCGCTACTACGTCATACTCGTAAGCAAACCCGAAAACCTCCAATTCCCGAATGTTGTCACTCATCACGTCCACGCTCTCCGCCTCCCAGTTCTCCAAATCGGTACCCTCCTCCGGTAACAAGACAGCATTCCGACTCACCATCCCTCCCATGATCGGGACATCCCGAGTAACCAGTGAATCCTGAGACCAATAAGCCGTCCATGCCTCCTGCCCTAATAGAATAATGAGTTTCGGTAAACCCTTTTCGATATTTTTATCCAATATTTCTTTCATCCGCCCCTCCCACATACAAGCCTCGGAAAAACTTTTACAATTCATATTCTCTATGTCAATCGAAAATTTTCCGCCAAGTAGGCCATACTCTTCTATAAAATCCGATATATTCCTAGCAGTTTGGGAAGTTTCCGGGTTGTAGGAACTGATAATTAATATCCGAGAATCGGGCTCACCGGTTCCTCCTTTTGTTGTCCAAGAGACGAACAACAAAACAAATAACACCCCCGTGTACCTAAGATTCCTATATAGCTTTATAAAAAACTCCAACATCTTCTATTTGTAACTTCGCAAAGATATTTATTTTCACTTAAAATACGCCAAAATTCATACACTTTCTACAAAAAGATATATCTTTGGCTTAAACCTTAAATTTGTAATTTATGTCTATTATTTTTTGTATCATTTCCCGGCTAAAAAGGGACGAACAAACAGACACCTACGTGCATTTTGAACAAACGGCCACGTTACGGGAAATCGTTACCACGATAGATTCACCTTATGTCTTTTTCTACACGAAATACCCGACTCCACGATTAGGAGAACACGCACAAAAACGTTTTCTTCAGGTAGCACAAGCCACAGGAGCCGTCATGCTTTACTCGGATTATTACACGGAACAAGATGGTTCGCAAACGGCACACCCGACTATTGACTATCAATTGGGGAGCGTCAGGGATGATTTTGATTTCGGATCGATACTTTTATTCAGAACAGACGTTTTAAAAAAAGTGATCAGTGAGATGGACACGGAGTACAATTTTGCCGCACTCTACGATCTGCGCCTGCGTCTTTCCCGGGAAGGATTGATTTTCCGGATTCCCGAATTCCTGTACTCGGAAAAGGAACACGATTCCCGACGTTCCGGTGAAAAGCAATTTGATTACGTGAACCCTCGTAACCGGGAAGTACAAATTGAAATGGAACAGGCTTTCACGGCTCACTTGAAGGCCATAGGCGCCTACTTGCCTCCTGCATTCAAAACCGTCCCGTTCCAAGACGAGCATTTTGAAACTGAAGTCTCGGTTATTATTCCCGTCCGCAACCGGGAAAAGACCATCGCAGAAGCGATACGATCCGTCTTTTCACAACAGACCAATTTCAAGTATAATATTCTCGTTATCGACAATCATTCCACCGACGACACGACCGCTATTGTTAAAAAGATGGCCCAAAAGCACTCGCAAATAATCCATATCATTCCCCCTCGCACCGACCTTGGCATCGGGGGATGCTGGACACATGCCATCATGAGCGAACATTGCGGACGATTCGCCATCCAGTTGGATAGTGATGATTTGTACATCAATCGACACGTACTCCAACGCATTGTCGACACGTTCCACAAACATCAATGTGCCATGATTATCGGTAGTTACAAGATGGTTAATTTCAAGCTGGAAGAAATACCTCCCGGCATCATTGACCACAAGGAATGGACTCCGGACAATGGGCATAACAACGCCTTACGTATCAACGGGCTGGGGGCGCCCCGAGCATTTTACACGCCATTACTCCGGCAAATCAGAATCCCGAACGTCAGTTACGGGGAGGATTATGCCACGGCACTCGCAATCTCCCGTGAATACCGGATCGAACGTATTTATGAACCGCTATATTTATGTCGTCGCTGGGAAGGTAATTCCGACGCGGACTTGAACATCCAACGTGTAAATGCGAATAATTACTATAAAGATAAAATACGTATGATTGAAATATTGGCAAGGCAACAGAGAATTGAAAATGGAGAACAATCTTAAATCAAAAATTAATTCCTTATCATGTTTTTCGACGAATTCACGAAATCACAACTAGCCTCTTGGCCCTTGGCACGGAACAATTACGAACGCTTGCGGAATGTCATTTATCGTACGATTGATTTCGATGGGTTCCAGATTCGCATCCAGTACAACCCGGACCGGATTCAATCGGCCGTGGCTAAAATAGACGAGCAATCAATCAAGGCAAGAGCCTGTTTCTTGTGTAAAGAAAACATTCCGCCGGAACAAGCTAGTTTCGATTATAACCCCACACTGGATATACGGGTAAACCCTTATCCCATATTCGACCGCCATTACACGGTTCCGGCAAAGCAACACATTCCCCAGCTCATCAAGGGACATTTCCAAGATATGCTGGCCATTGCACAAACTTATCCGGAGTACACGATCTTTTATAATGGTCCCCGTAGCGGAGCCTCCGCCCCGGATCATTTTCATTTCCAACTGGCACCCCGTCACATCATGCCCCTAGAAACCGATGTAAACTCCTGCCCGAAAGAAATCTTGTGGACTTCCGAATCACGGGAAACCACAATCGAAAGTATTCATCACTACCTCCGCAAGAATATCATACTTCATTCAAACAACCGAGAGCAATTAATGAATATTTTCAAGCAATTAGTGTCACTCGTGGGCCAAATCACCCCGAACGACCCGGAACCCATGATGAACCTCTTTGCCTGGTACGAAAACAACGAATGGTGGGTAGTCATGTTTCCCCGTCGTCAACACCGCCCGTGGCAATTCTTCGCAGAAGGAGATGAAAACATACTGTTCAGTCCCGGCTGTGTAGACTTTGCCGGTCTGATCATCTCACCCCGGGAAAAAGATTTCAACCGTCTGGACGCCCCCTTGCTGGAAGAACTTTTTTCCCAGTTAACCCTTACCGACGAACAGTTTGAGAATTTACGATTTATGATTTACGATTTATGAAGATGAAAGAATCTGTAACTTGTAACCGGTCAACTTGTAATTCGCCAAAGGTGATCACTCTTTCCATTGGCATCCTTTTCGCTCCTGCCATCACCTTCCGTTTGAACGGAACCTACTGGAACAAGGATCAAAAATATTCCGGAGAATATACCATTTCCAAAGAAGGGAAGAACTTGATTCTACATTCATCTTCAGGAACACAGATCGTACCGGATCATTTCACCCTTACACCGGAGAACGACGAAACGGCAAACTTTGATCTGTTAAATGTCATGATTGGGATCAATTTCCACTGGCAACGCACGGAAGACCAGAAGTTCAAAGGTACATTGAAAATTATGGACGAGGGAAAACATCTGACAGCAATCAACATATTACCCCTAGAAGATTATTTACTAAGCGTGATCTCTTCCGAAATGAGTGCCACCTCATCTTTGGAACTCCTGAAAGCCCACGCAGTCATTTCCCGCAGTTGGCTGATCGCACAAAAAATAAAGAGCGAGAAACTAACCGACACTTACCGGTCCTGCATACAGGATGAACAACAATATATCCGGTGGTATGACCGGGAAGACCACGAGCATTTCGACGTGTGTGCGGACGATCATTGTCAACGCTACCAAGGTATTAGCAAAGCCTACACACCATTTGTCCAACAAGCCATCGAGGCCACCCGGGGGGAGGTCCTTGTATATGACGGAGAGATCTGCGATGCCCGGTTTTCCAAATGCTGCGGGGGAGTAACCGAGTATTTTGAAAACACCTGGGAACCCGTGAATCATCCCTATCTTACAAAAGTGATTGATAGCGATACCCAGTCTTCAACTCCCGACTTATCCCAAGAAGAGAACGCCCGAAAATGGATTCTCTCCACCCCGGATGTATTCTGTAATACCCGGGACAAGACCATCCTATCCAACGTTCTCAATGACTATGATCAGGAAACTCAGGACTTTTTCCGCTGGCAAGTATCCTACACTCCCCCGGAACTATCTGCATTAATAACCTCCCGTATCGGGATTGACTTCGGGGACATTCAATCCATAGAACCTGTGGAAAGAGGTGTCTCCGGGCGCATCACCCGTCTCCGCATCCAAGGTTCAAAACGAGACATGATCATCGGGAAAGAACTTGTCATTCGCAAAGCTTTCTCCCAATCCCACCTGTATAGCTCGGCCTTCATCGTGGAAACAGAGAAAGATACCTCCGGAGCTATTACCCGTTTCACTTTGAAAGGTGCGGGATGGGGACACGGAGTCGGTCTCTGCCAAATCGGAGCTGCCGTCATGAGTGCCAAAGGCTATGATTACAAACAAATCCTCTCGCACTATTTCCCGAACACGCAACTACAAACAATTGAAAATGGAGAATTGAAAATTGAAAATGAAATCATAAATCATGAAATCTAAAATCACTAAATCCCCTTGGTCCTGGATCCCCACTCTATATTTCGCACAAGGTCTACCCTATGTCGTTGTCATGACACTTGCCGTTATCATGTTCAAACGGTTGGGAATAAACAACACGGACATAGCCCTCTACACGAGCTGGCTTTATTTACCCTGGGTGATAAAACCCTTATGGAGTCCGCTGGTAGACATCGTGAAGACCAAACGCTGGTGGGTGATCACCATGCAATTAGTGATCGGTGGAGGATTAGCCGGAATAGCACTGACTCTTCCCGGACCTCATGCCTTCCGCTACTCGTTAGCATTCATGTGGTTATTAGCTTTCAGTTCTGCCACCCATGACATCGCCGCAGACGGATTCTATATGCTGGGACTCGACACCAAGAAACAAGCCTTCTTCGTCGGTATCCGTAACACGGCCTACCGCCTCGCCATGCTTACCGGACAAGGACTGATTGTCATGTTTGCCGGTTGGCTTGAAAAGACCTATTCCTCCACGCTCCCGGAAGAGATTGCCGTTCCTAGGGCATGGTCAGTCACCTTCTATCTATTAGCAATCTTATTCGTACTTCTCTTCCTCTACCACCAATTCATTCTCCCCAAACCGGAAAATGATATTCCCGTGAAAAACGGTAACCCGCTGAATGCCTTTTTCCAAACCTTTATTACCTTCTTCCAAAAGAAAGGAATCATTGCAGCCTTGGCCTTTATCCTTCTCTTTCGCTTTGCCGAATCACAACTGGTAAAAATCGCCTCCCCTTTCTTACTGGACAATCCCGAAGTCGGTGGTTTGGGACTAAGCACCATGCAAGTCGGCACCATCTATGGTGTCGTTGGCCTGATTGCCCTCACGATAGGCGGAATCCTAGGCGGTATCTTCATGGCCAAGAATGGCCTAAAACACTGGATCTGGTGGATGACCGCCGCCATGAACTTGCCCAATATCGTGTACGTTTATCTGGCATTCGTCCACCCTTCCAACATCTGGCTAATCTCCTCCGCTGTCGCCGTTGAACAATTCGGTTACGGGTTCGGTTTCACGGCCCTCACCTACTTCATGATGCTCTTCAGTAAAGGCCCGCAACAAACCGCCCATTACGCCATCTGCACCGGATTCATGGCCCTCGGCATGATGCTCCCCGGCATGATCTCCGGCTATATCCAAGAACTGATCGGCTACCAACACTTCTTTCTCTGGATCATGCTTTGTACCATCCCTAGCTTTATTGCTGTGAAATATATTAGAATATGAAAGCCGTTCGAAAACGAACGACTTTCAAGCAAACACAACACATTACTAATCCATATCCAACACTATTTTATACTTTTTATTCGGCTTAAAATAAGCGTCATAAACAAACAGAAAATCCTCATCCACCACCACGTTCAACTCGTAATCCTGTTTCTCTGCCAAACGAGGATTCTTCAATCGTTTCGGAAAGAAATAACTTATTGGCAGACTTACCTGATTTACATATTGCTGAAAATCTCCATGTAAACGTTCCCAACTAAACGTACTTGTCGTTTCAATCGTGACAATACACTTTTTACCTTTCATTTTACAAGAAATACGATATGGCCGATCTCCCTGTTGATCTTTTAACGTTACCTCCCAAGCCGGGTCTCCGTAATACACCATCACATCACGTTCATACATGTAATAATAGGCCACCAAAGCAGAAGAATTCCCATGCAGGAATGCGTTTTTTGCCTCCTGTTCTCCCAAAGAGAAAGTAAGAACACTTCTTTCCCATCTTTCACTATAAGTAAAACGTTTCTTGAGTAACGAAGCGTCCCATTGATTCAATCGATATGTCAAATCCTGCTGATTCAGAAATTGAGCCTCCGCCAGAGAAAAACGTCCGGCACCAGTCAACCAGAATTGCAATGTTCCTAACATACCTTTATCATAATTTGAATAATCCATCCCGGAAACCAACGCTCCGACATTTTCACAATCCAACCAAGTCATTGGAAGCCCCTCTTTCCTGCCCCAAGAATTCCCGTAAGGCATGGCAAACAAACATACACGAGGATTAGGTTGCAATCTCAATTCATGTTCCCCCCACCACAACTTTCCGTCACGAGATGTCACATAGGCTTCTGGCTTATTCCCTCTTTGTAAAAGCATCCTATCCAGTTCCGAAAACGATTGTGATTCCCATATCACAATATCCGGATTATTATTCTCACCCCAGTAAATAGCTTGGGATAAAAGATCCGGCTGATCCTTTGCCTCCACTAAACTATGTTTTTCAACCCACTCTTGATCTCTATGACCATTCACGACACTCTCGTTTAGCAATCCCATCCGTTCAAAATATTTTCCATCTTTCAGTCCCCCTAAATCACCTATACCCCAAGCACTACTGAGTACTTTAGAAGTCTCGGCTCTCTCCACCAAACGTAAAGCCGCATCGGCATCTATTCCCGTGATAATCCCCCAAAGAAAATCAACATAAATATCCTCATCTACTTCCCGGCTCATCCGATTCAAATCTACTACAAAATCCCGGCTAACATTCTCCGGTTTCTCCACGACCGCCACGTAACGGGGCTTTATCTCTCGCAAACGAGGTAACCCGTCAGATGTCATCTGATGATAAGTCACGATCATAGCCTGATGTTTTTCCACCAATTTATCCACAACTTTTTTCCACGAAACATCTGCCAGCGTTCCTTCTTGTACCAAAACTACATACTCGGATGTATTCGTCTGAGAGAAAACTCCGGAGAAAAATGCCATGCAAAAAAGACATACCAACCCAATCTTTATCAAAAATACTTTCATTTCACGTACGTTATTTATCAATTTCCATTTCAAATACCCTTCAATTTCATCAATGTTTCTTTTGTCTTCTCATTGGAAGGACGAGTCATAAAAGCATCAACGATCCGCCCTTTTTTATCCAGTAAAATAAAACGAGGTATCGACTCAACCACGTAAAAACTCATCATTTCCTTCCCCTTATCTCCCGCGAATAACTGAATACCATCCATATCATTTTCCTTTACAAACTTCTCCCAAACAGCCTTATTCTGATCAGTAGATAAACTCACGAACACGATCTTTTTCCCCTTCATCGTCTTCTCCAATTTCTTTAAAAAAGGAATTTCCGCCCTACAAGGGGAACACCAAGTTGCCCACATATCTATATACACGTATTTTCCTTTCAAACTCTTTAAGGATACGGGTTTCCCGTTTATATCAGAAAAACAAAAATCAACGGAAGGCTCTCCCGGTCGCAAACGCGCCTCCCCCGTGTAAGGTTTTTCCAATACTTTCCTCTTTTTCGAGGTACCATCAGCCAATACGGTTAACGTACTCAGCGCAAATACAATGATTAAACATACTCTGAACAATCTCATAGTCAATAATTAATTAATAATATTTATAATAAAATAGTGGTTCAAAATAGATGATCCATTTTGAACCACCTCAAAGTGCATTATCTATGAAAAAATCTCGCTTCTTTCCACATAACCTTCACGGCCCGATCTGAAATGCCTTCAAACGTCTTCTTTAACTCCATTTTATCAATATCAAAGACAAGTAATTTACCTTTCAAATCTGTCTTTGCATTTTTATTATACACGCACACATACAAATATTGTCCCTCCGGACTAACCGTCATACAAGTAATGACATCATCCGCATCCGGCAAGGTAATAATCGGCTTGCTCGGCAACTTTGGCTCACTCGTCAGGTAAGGAGTCCATCGGTAAATTTCATGCTCATTATTATAAAAAAAGTACTGATACTTGTCACTGGAAACCAAATTACAATCAGACGTGAGTGTAACATCATTATCAGTATAGACATAAGGTGCACCATCAAATGGCTCCTTTTCAGAAAGGAACCTATTTTTGGATCTGTAGATGGAAATCTGATTCGGAGCTGCATCATCTTTCATAACTAGAACAACCCGATACATTTCACCATTACTATTTTCATCATAAAATCCGGCATTTATCACCGTCCGACCTTGCATGAAAGCCGATAAATCGAAAGCTTGATATTTATTCATAAGATGCAACAACTTGTGAGTATTATCAATACAACATATCGTAGTCCATCTATACTTATCCTCCGTATCAAACTTACTCACTAACTTATCATAGGTAGCATCTCCCGGAAAATAATCCAGATCAGGAAAAACAAAATGTTCAACTGTATTCATAATGTATAGATCTCCGGGATTCCCTTGTGCATCCTTGGTTCCAAAAAACAAAGACTTCCATACACCTTCTGCGGTGCTACAAAGAGTCGTTGGCTTTAACCCGGGAAGAAAAGAGGTTACGTCTGCCGCGTATTCAACCAACAAACTGGTAGATTCTGTAAAATACAACATCCCGTCCGTTTCCGATAGAATAACCAATTGAGAATGTAGATTACGGTAATTATTATCCACGACAACGAATGCGGCATCACGTACTCCTCGCAATTTAATATCCGAATTCAAGAAAAAAGCATTCAGATTGAAATTCGATTCCGTTTTATCCAAAACCTCGTTTTCATTCTTGGCGCGTAAGAACGATAGTCTTCCATTATCCTGATCATCATTACTCAACACGAGTATTCCGACTTCAAAAGGGGCCAACACATTCACGATAAAAGACTGGAATTCACTTCCATATTTATTCTCTACACGCAAACGGATTTCAAAAATCCCCGACCGATCAAACTTGTAATTCAATTCTTTTTCCGTACTGATAAAACGCAAGGAGTCAGCTCCTGTTCCTCCATCTACAGCAATGGCACGCCATTCGTATGTCAAAGGCAAGTCTGTCTCAACCTGACTTACATCCGGGGAGATCATCACGGCCGATCCCAATTCCACGTCAAACACGGTGTCCTGAACCGTTATCGTGATCGGTGAACCATCTGTTTTAAAACCACTCGTTTTATCATCGATACAGGCATAAAACAAAGTCCACAAAATCAATATACTCAATATTTCAAATAATCTCTTTGTCATAATCCATGTTTTTATCATTAATATTTTGGCTTCGGAATATCCACAACTCCAGGTTCCGGATGTTCCTGATAATAATTATACAAGGGAGCTACAACATATTTAATCACTAAATAATCCACCGACCACGGCCAATAATAAGTATCACTAAAATTATCCCCCACATATTTATGAATAGACTGGTAAATCTCAGGATTCGTCTCCTCTAATTGGTTATATTGCTCCAAAAATTTGAACATTAACCCTTTCGACCACGGTCCTAAAGCTTCTTCAATCCACCAATAAGGAGCTTGCATGTCGGTCTTCAGATAAGTAAGTTTCATGATCCTACTACCTAACGTCACCGGTTTAAAATATTCATTTTCCACGAGACGTAAGCCCACGGTAAGCGTGTCCGGCCGGCCATCATCTCCATCCGGACGACGATTCCACCGAATCACCGCTGCATCAACAAATTCTGTTTTGGCTGGCATAATAACCTTTTCCAACACATAATCCTGACCTTCAATAGCTGTTGTTAAAGAATCCACGAGTTCTAACGAAATCTCTCGATCAACATCAGCCGTAAACCCCATAATATCAAGTCTTATCTTGTCTTGTTTTGTTTCGCTAGACTCCCAGGAGTAAAACTCTAACGTTGACTCGAACACGTCACCCCCCAACCAAGCAATATATATTCCCGCTTTAGGTTCCTCGTAAGCCAGATAATCATTTGTATGACATCCCACGATCAAACCCATCATACTTAATACAAAAATTAATTTCATCCTATTCATAACTCCGTAATATTAATTGGTTTGAGCATCTTCTATATTTTCCGGGTGGTACACCCCTTCTTTTCCACCTTCCCTGTACTCGAACTCATCCTCCGGGATAGGCCACACATATACTTCATCTGAGCCAGGAATGGTTAGGTTATATTGGAAACAACTATTTAGAGTCAAATTCTGACGCTTCATGTTCAACCACATCCTTCCCTCTCCCATAAATTCTTTCCGATACTCTTTATTGATCAAATCCATGTTAAATTCTGCATCCTCCTCCCGATAAACAAATCCACGAGTCTCCGTGTATTTATCAAAATATTCCCGGGCTTCCGTAAGTTGTTCTTTCTTCAATAAACCTTCTGCCATGATCAGGTACATTTCAGGCAAACGAATCATGTTCACTCCTTTTTGCCCTCTGTAGGTATCTGTTCTATCACATACTTTATAAAAATGCCTATACTTTCCATTTGCATCATAATACTGGAACCAATTCAGACGATAATCCTGTTGTCCGTTATAATCCGGAACTTCATAGATTTGGGCATATCCCCAACTTGCAGGCATCAAACCTTCTGGACGACTAGACATCAATATAAAGCCATTTAATGGCAACAATCCTCCATCCAAAAGATTATCCGAAGGATTATTGAATTTTTCATCTAACTGGTCTTCCCATCCACTTTGGCCGCACACGCCCCACAAGGCTTCATTAACGGATATCCGGGAAGCATAGTCGTTATACAGATACACTCTTTCGGTTAATGCGAACTTTTGAGAACTAATCACTTTATCAGCATAAATCATGGCACTATCCAAATCGTTCTTCATCCAATAAACCCGGGCCAATAATCCCTGCACCGCGTACAAATTCAAATGGAATTGCCGTTCCGTCATAAAAGCATCCACACCCGGGGTATTCTCCCGGACTGCATGTCCGGACAGTGGGTTGAGGAACTTATTTTCATCCTTCAACAACTCCTCGGCTTTATGCAAATCTGTTATCACCTTCTGGTAAACGTCCTTTACGGTCCGAAAAGGATAAACCAACGGTTCATACGTCTCGCAATAAGGGATAGCCGGTTGATCCAACGTTTCCTCCCGATAGGCAGGTGCGAAATAACAACATAACTCGAAATGCATGAATGCCCTTAAGGCCAGCGCTTCACCTTTGTAAAAATTATAATAACGGAAACTATTTTCCTTGCCCTCCAGATTGAAGAGAACACTATTCACATAGCTGATATTCTCATACATTCTTGTCCAGACCTCATCAAACACTGAACGATCGGAATCTTCCCCAGTATAATTATAATGCGACCATTGATACATATAGCTGGTATTAGAAGTTCCTTCCGCAATATAATAAGAAGCTAATATGTCCGGTAAATAATAAGATAATGTTTTCCCGTACAATGACGTACTGCCTAAATTGGCATAAACCCCATATAAAGCATCTTCACACCCCTCGGAAGTTTCAAACAAAATATCACCCAAAAACTCACCTTCCGGTTTCACATCCAGAAAATTCTCACATGCGGAGAAACTGAACACGACGATTAAAAATCCAATATACTTTCTCATATATTTTTAATTAAAATGTAGGACTTATGGTAAAATTGAATCCTCGCATGTAAGGATAAGAAGTTCCTCGTTCAAACTTAACCGTGGAAAGACGTAAAACATCTGAAAAATTAACTCCGATCCTCAACCTTTTCAACCAGATATGCCTTACCCACTCCGGCTTAAACTCGTAAGCAAACCCCAAACTTGACAAATAAAATTCATTCCTCTTTTCCAAGAAACGCTCAGTCTGGTTCGCGGCAGGAAATTTAGGATCATATCCGATGTAATAGACCTTATCATCCACCTGATGCCAACGTTCTGTAAAAGCACGACGATCCACATTTCCCGAAATATCGATTCCTTCCACCTTACCGGCACGAGTTGCATTATATATCCAACCTCCACAAGTAATACTCATCCCGGCAGAAATGGAAAAACCTTTCCAATAGAAAGAAGTTCCTAAACCGAGCTCCACTTTGGCGATCGAATTTCCCATGCCGACCTTATCATTCGGATCATATTTAAATGTCAAAGAACCATCTTTCTTTACCAATATTTCCCGACCCGTGGCAGGATCAATACCTTTCGAAGGAACTACAAAGATTGCAGTACTTGACTCGCCCTCTTCAAATTGAATTTTAGGTGCTACCGGCCGATATATATTTTGTTTCAATAATTCTTCATCATATATTTGTTCCCGATTTTTATCATTTTGGTATTTCAAAGAATTACTAATTTTCTTGATCTTATCACGATTATGCTGTCCGTTCAAAGTAATTCGCCATCGCAAATTATCATGATTAATAATAGCAGTAGAAAGGCTCCAGTCATACCCTTTATTTTCCTGCTCTCCCAAATTCGTATTCAAAGACTTAACCCCCACGGAAAGCGGATAAGCTATGGGTAAAAGCATATCCTTCGTCGTCTTTTTATAACAATTAAAGTTAAGTTGTACACGTTCTTTGAATATACTCAAGTCTATTCCCAAGTTCCACTCTATCGTCCTCGATGCTTTCAGATTTTCATTTGCCATGGATATCGGAGTTGCTCCTATTCCCGTGACAAAATGAGAATCTACGGAATAACGATAAACAGACCTTGTTTCCCAGTTCGCTAAATTATTACTCCCCGTAGAACCAAAACTTGCCCTAAAGCGTAACATGTCTATGAACGAATCGGCCAAAAAGGCCTCCTTATCCGCATTCCACCCGATACCGGCAGACCAATAAGGACTCCAACGGTGATCTTTAGAAACACTCGAACTCCCGGAACTTCGATATGAACCATCGACAAAATAACGATTTTTATACATAAAATTCACATTCGCGAAAAGCCCGACAGATGTCCCGAGAGCTTCCCCCCCACTAGGGGTCCCACCCTTCGGATAACTAGAGGCATAATTGATGCTTTTTAAACTGGGTTTCAAAAAACCTATCCCCTCAAAAGCATAATTCGTTGTTTTATTCCTATTTAAACTTCCCCCGACATTGACACTCAACAAAGAACCCTCATTGATCGTCCAGTTATAAGACAATGTACTATTGACAGCCCAGTCGTTACTCTCGTCAGCATTAACTCTATAACGACCTCTTTCATCAAAAGATCTGGCGATAAAAGTAACAGATTCCGGAGAGACAAAGGCATCAGAACGAGTATCAGACAAGTTATAACTAGCCGTTCCACTCAAATACAATCCTTTCAAAATATCCAGCCGGAAAGACAGGCTATTCGAGATATTTTTATATTTCTTTTTATTAAAATTACCTAAAGACGCCTCATACATCGGGTTTCTCTCCAATCCGGTCACCCCAAAAGATTTCACCCAATTACCATACTCATCTTTAGGCAAATCGTACGGGTTACATTTCACCCACTGCGCGTAATTCCCGTAAGGAGAATCTTTCGTGTCTGTTTTGGAAATTCCTAAACGATAAGAAATAGTTAAACGATCTTTCAAATTATAGGAAAGATAAAGATCCAAACCATAACGTTGCCGTAAATCTCCTTTCATGACACCCCGGGTATCTCCGTAACGCAAACTCAGACTATAATCCATCCCACTTCCTCGCCCCGTCACGCTAACCGAGTGATCAAAAGACCAGCTATTACGCAAAGGGATTGACTTCCAGTCCGTAGAAGCCCCTCTTGCTACAATATTCATTCGTTTCCAATACAAGTCATCAAACTCCCCTACTTTCGAATCATAAACCCCATAAAGTTGTTCCAAAGCTAACTTTTCCTCCCCATTACAGAGATTGAAAGAAGAAACATCCGGGAATTGTACATTCGGGACAAAATTATAGCGCACCCTGAGTTTCGGATCTGTCACGCGTTTACGAGTAACCACGATCACCCCGTTAGCCGCTTTTTCACCGTAAATAGCCTTTGCCGACGCATCCTTCAAAACATCAATATGTTCTATATCCTGCATGTTCAAGTCATACAAATCCTCCAATGAAATTTCTACCCCATCAAGTATAATCAAAGGCGTGTTCAACCCATACTCCCCGTTCACGGGTAATGCAGTCGTTCCCCGTAGAATAATTTCCGGTATCGCATTCGGATTAGACCCCTGTTCATTATTTTCGACGATATGCATTCCGGGGACCAAAAAAGCCAATGCTTTCAATACATTCGTGGAAGAAACCTCCAAAAGTTCTTCCCCTTTAACAGAAGTTACGGCTCCCGTGTAAGAATTCTTCTTTTGCGTGAACAAACCATTCACAACCACCTCGTCCATACTCTCCACTTCCGCTTCCATTGTCACACTTAACGGTTTGGCATCCTTCACTGGCATTTCAATCTTCTTCATCCCGATAAATGTAAATTCCAGCACACTTTTTCCTCCTTCCGGCACAGTGATAGTAAATTTACCATTCATATCCGAGGCACATCCCACCGATGTCCCTTTCAGTAACACCGTTACTCCCGGTAACAACTCGCCATTTTCATCCTTCACGATCCCGGTTACAGTCATCACTTTTCCCGGTTCCTCTTTTTTCAAAACCGGTGAAACAATGATATGTTTCTCCTCAATCTTGTACCCTAACCCGGTTCCTCTCAATATTTGCTTTACCACATTTTCTAGCAATTCATTCTTCACGTCCACGGAAACTTTACCCACTTTCGCCAATAGATTACTGCTATACACGAAATCATACCCGGTCTTTTTCGTGATCGCATCAAAAATTTCTCGCAAAGCTGCATTCTCCATTTTCAATGTTAAACGCACTTCTTTATTCTGGCAATCTCCTGATAGGGGTATTACCGCCAACCCTAACAATAAAAAGCTCATCAGAATACATTTTCTTACATAGGAATTCAATCCTATGTCAAAATCATGATTTTTTTTCATAAATTTGAACTGTTTTAATTGATAATTATTCCCTTGCGGGAAATGTTATTATTAAATATCGGGGAAGTAACGCAACTACTTCCCTGATTTATTTTCATGCTTACTAATTACAATCGTTCTATTACTCACTTTACAAGATACCCCTGTTGCCAGCTCCACAATATTCAACACCTTGTCCATGTTAGCATAACGAGGGAAAATACCCGTAAATTTCATTTCCCGAATCTCCTCGTTCGCGATAAACACGTGAACATCATACCATCTCTCCAGTTCCTGGAAAACATTGAGTAAAGGCTCATCATCAAAGGCAAAGCTTCCGTTTTTCCAACTGGCAGCCATCCTCACGTTAACCGGGGCAACACGCCCCACTCCCTCATCCAGAATCCATTGTTCATGAGGCTGCAATTTCACGACATCCTTTTTATACAGCACCTCAACACACCCCTCAAGCAATGTCGTCCGGTAAATCTCATCCGGATAAGCACGCACGTTAAAGGAAGTTCCCAAAACCCTCACTTTCGCCTGCTTTGTTGTTACCACGAAAGGATGTGAAACATCCTTGGCCACCTCGAAATAAACCTCTCCCTCCACATATACACACCTCTCTTGCCCGACAAACTTCGAGGGAAATTCAAACCGGGAATCAGCATTCAACCAGACCTTCGTGCCATCTGACAAGACCAGCTTGTACTCACCTCCCCGTGAAGTCACCACCTTATTGATCGAAGGCTGCAAATCTGAACTATCCGCATACTCGGCATCCTCCGAATAATACACCTCATCCCCCTTCACCTTGATCATAGCCATCTGCTCCTTGATCTCCAGATGCATAGAATCATTCAGATGCACCTCTTTTCCCCCGGCCAAAATTAAGGTCGCCCTGCTACTACCAGGAGAAAGAACTTCCACCAGCTGAGCCATATTCTCAGGCCCGGTCTCTTTTCTTATCCAACTATAAACAGCCACTCCCAACACCACAAGAAGAACAGCAGCCACCCCGGCCACCCGATAAACCAACAAACGACGCTCTTTTTCCCGTTTGCTTTTCCTGAATCTCTTAAAAGCAACCTCAACATCAAAAATATCGTGTTCCGCCAGTTGTTCCTGCAAAAAAACATCAGAACGAAACTTTTCCATCAACACGCCATGCTCCTCGCTCTCTGCCATCCATCTCTCGACCTCATTCCTCTCCTCCTCGGTGGCATTCCCCGAGACATAACGTTGTATTAATGCTGCAATCTTGTACTCCTGTTCCATAATCATTCGTTAATCTATATATATAAATCAGAATGGAGTCGTAAAAGTGTCAGAAATTATATTATTTTTTTCAAAAGTTAAAAATCATCCTATTTTGCACACACTAGAATATTATTCTAACTTTGTCGGCAGGAAAGGTGTCTATACATGAAAGAGGATATACAAGCAGATGCGTGGATTGAACAACTTTGTAAAGGTGACGAACTGGCTTACAAAGTGTTATTTGACGAATATTATCAAATACTCGCTCACTTCGCCATGAAATTTCTTCATGACAAAGAAGCCTGCGAAGACATTGTCCATGATGCAATTTTAGATTTATACAGCAGCAAACGTGTTTTTACCAACATTAACAGCTTAAAATCCTTCCTGTACCTATCTATTAAAAATCGTAGCATCAACTACCTGCAACACAAAAAGGCCGAGGAGAATTACCTACACGATGTTTCAGTCATACATGGGGAAGAATTTTTTCTGGATGCCATCATCGAAGAAGAGGTCTATTTTCTCATGCATAAAGCCATAAACGAACTTCCCGACCAGATACAAACAATATATGAACTTAGTTTAAAAGGAAAATCCAACGAGGAAATTGCTCGAGTTCTCAACTTATCACTCGATTCCGTGAAAAGCTACAAGAAACGGGGGAAACAAATATTAAAAGAAAAATTAAAAGGCCTCATCTGTTTCCTCTCCGTTACGCTATAATTCTTTTGTTATATATATATCCCGCTCACCTATTGATTAGTCGACAACCGGGAATTCGATCGTCTCGCTTTCCTCGTTCCAACTCTCAATCGTAAAATTTCCGGGATCACCACCGGGTAATATTTTACCGACAACAATATTCAACGTGAGCCGCGTATTGGGAGATAACGTGGAAGTCAATAATTTAGAAAGAGTATGCACGGAACCATCCGCCAAGGTGATAAACAACTCCAACAAAGGATTCGGGGCGGAAGGAAACAACATCACGGTAGGATTACTCATGATGGTAGCATCCTCAGAACGGGACAATTCGAATTTCACGGTTTTCGTCATGTTCTCCGCTTCGGCCGTGTAAAAATTCATCTTCTCGGCAATATTACCAATATGGACGTTCACGCTTGTTATGCTGGAACTGAACGCACTATTATCCTCTTGTTTCAGTATTACCTTCAAACCGGCGGTAACCCGTGTAAGAGAAGCTGTCAAATCCTCCGTTCCAATATGTGCCGGTTTTATCGCATGGACCAAATCATACACGGGCATATAAGTCCCGTCAGTATTGGGTCGCAAGCTAAAATAGAGTTTTGCCAGATCAGCTCCATTCGTTAACCCCGGGTGAGTAATTGCCGGAGAATTATAAATCGGCTCATCGTATTTGGGTGTCCCCCAATACACCATGTTATACTCACCGATAGGCAGGTGAAGTTCTCGGTTATTGTCCCCGTACACGTCCCCCTTTGATATGACGTAATAACCATTAAATACCGTGAGCTTTCCATTTATGTAGTTACCATAGTAAATAGAGGTTTCATCCTTACACGGATATACCTCAAGAATCCCCGTGAAAGGATTCTGATTAAGCGGATCGGTTACCCGGGCTCTTATTTTAGGAGTAATTAATCCAGACGTTACCCCATAAGATCCCTCATCATCATTGTCTGAACATGCCGAAACTAAAGTCAGAAGACCAAGCATTACAATCATTAATTTCTTCATAGTACCTTATTTTAATTTGATTATCAACCAAAATACGGTCTATATACGAAATAAAACAGGTAAAAGTTTATGAAATCAACAAATCTCACTTGGTCTATCAAATTTTACAGCAACTTACTCTTTTATCAACTTCAAATTCTTCACCCCGATCCGGGCCGCCAACCAAGCCGAAAACTTCTCTTCCTCCACATCAGATAATTTCTGCCCAAACGCCACGATAGCAATATGTAACGTATCGGCATGCAGAGAATCCACTTGATTACGAATCACCCTGGATATAGCAAGACTTTTCACGGAAGGATAAAGAATCTTCACCTCGGGAGTAACCTGATGCCCGATCGTATCATATAACAGGTAAGAGTTCAACCTCTCGCGCAACACGGAAATCTCTTCCTCTTGCGAGGCTATCCGCTGTTTATTCTGCATGTAGTAATCCTGTAACAACATATTACTAACGTCATTTTGCATCTCGGTATCCTCTTTCCCGAATCCCTGATGAATCACCAAAGGAACATCATGCAACCCGTAATGCAACATCTTTTCTTTCAACGACACGATCACTTCCTCTGATATTTCCTTACCGATCAGTGATACTTCAATCCGACGCTCCGGGTTCTCTGTTTTCACGTAACGATCCACCACCAACGTATTCGGAAAATTAAATTCGTTCTTAATAAATCGGCTGGCATTTGTCTCGAAGATATTCGTTTTCACCATATTATAAGTGATATACACGCTCGGAACCATCGTCAGGAAAATGATTGAATACACGATACGGTGTACCTTCTTTTCCCGTTCCTTATCCATGAACTTCTTTTTCGAGAAGTGCATCAGTCGCACTCCTAAAGTCGTGGCAACTGCAATAAATACCGAATTGATCGTGAACAAATAGAATGCCCCGAAGAAATAACTCAGGTTGCCGCTTGCCAACCCGAACCCGGCCGTACATAACGGCGGCATCAAGGCAGTAGCAATAGCCACTCCCGGAATCACGTTTCCTTTCAACTTCGTCGAGGACGCCACGATTCCCGCCATTCCACCAAAGAAAGCGATCAACACGTCATAGATCGTGGGGGTTGTCCGTGCCAGCAATTCCGAACGAGCTTCGTTCAAAGGCGATAACAAAAAATATAAAGTAGACGTTAACACGCTGAATATCGTTGCGATCAGCAAATTACGGAAAGCCTTCTTGATCAGTTCAAAATCATTGATTCCAACTCCCAGACCGATTCCCATAATCGGCCCCATCAGCGGAGAAATTAACATGGCTCCAATAATCACGGCCGTCGAATTCGTGTTCAATCCCAAAGACGCGATAAACGTGGCAAAAATCAATACCCACAAATTTGTCCCCCGGAACACGATTCCCTTACGGATAGCCTCCACAGTATCTTCTTCCCGCTCCTGTTCATCTGACGGGTCCAGAATTTGACGCAAATACACCCGAAAACGCTGTAATAATATCATCATACTCTAAATCTATACATCTACAAAAAGCTCAAAATAGCTCATATTCTTTAAATCTTCGCAAAAGTATAAAATCTATTACATATTCTTCCATTTTTCCCATATATAAAAGGACTGACAATAAATGAAACGCCCCCAAGAGCTTATTATCAAGTTTCTTGGGGGCGACTCCATGCAAGAACAAACTCGTTCTTATATCATAATGAACTGTTATTTTATAATCTCAACAAGAACGCAACGATTCCAATCATCCTTGTCATAACGAGAACTGACTCCTTTATGATCTTTCACAATACGGTCTTTATTTATTCCATATTTACTAATAAACATATCTGCAACCGCATTTACTCGCTTTTCAGAAATAATCATATTGGCCTTCTCAGTTCCTCGTTTATCGGCAAAACCAGTCAAACGAACACGCACATCGGGGTTTTCTTTCATAAATTGAACCAAGTTATAAACACCAACCTCCTGAGTAGGATCAATTTTGTAACTGTTGAAAGCGAAGTTTATCGTTGTCGGTAAAGCCTTAAACACCACTTTAGTTTCAGTTGTTGGCATCTCTTGTTTTACCACTTTGACAACGGTATCCGGGGTACGGCTAATCAATTCTTTGATTCGTGCGTCTTGTGCTTTTGCCAAATTCTGAAGGTCTGCATACTGTTTCTGGCTAACAGCCTTTTTAAACGAACGATTTTTAAATTTGAAAGTAACACCAACACTCAGATTACTAATCCCGTCATTAGGGAATCCGCCTCTGGTCACGAGATCATCATCCAAAATTATCCCACCATATTCCAAATTTAAATCAAAACGTTGAGATAACCGAAAACGAGCTTGAATACCAGCATTAATAGTAAAAGATTGATCACTACCGATAAAAGCACCACCTATTCCTGCAAAAGGTACCAAATCAAAGCAACGATTCTCGTTGTAACGACCGAAGAAGTTTAACAAACCAAACATAAAGTCTCCATGAACAGCTCCATAATGTTTGTGCAACATCATTTTCCCATCATTTTGAAAACCATGTAAAGCACCTCCCAAACCTTGAACTCTCAATCCCCACCAAGGCGTAAACCATTTACCAACAGACAAGGCAGGCATAAAGGTTAATCGATCACCGAACTTTGCATCAGTAGACCCCTCTGCATAAAGGGTTTGAGTCCCTAAATTCAATGAAATAAACCAATTATCCCAAAATTTATTGGTTTCAAATGATGTTTTATAACCCGGCAGTTTCCTTTCTTGATTATTCTGCGCAAACGTAGAAATGTGTAATACTACCAATAGTACTAAAAATACGATTTTTTTCATTTTAAAATAGTTAAAGTTTATATTGCAACCTTTCTCAAATAAAATTGGAGAAAAACGCCACAAATGTATAAAAAATATAATTACTGTATTTTATTATACACAAAATAACTACATCTTTACTCTCAATAATCTTAGAACGTGATCTTCAAGTTCACGGAAAAAGTACGTCCGAAACCATAGAAAACCTTGGCTGTATCTTTATCATGCCCGGCACCATCCTCCGCATCAGCGATATACTCTTTATCCAAAAGATTATTCACGTTCGCAGAAACCATCACGCCAAACACCTTACTCAACGGGAAACGATAGTTGATATTAGCATCCAACACACCATATGCCGGCATCCTCCAAGGAGATTCAATCACATTCTCGGCATCCAGATTTACCGTGGGGAACGAAAATTTCGCATAATTTCGTGCGAAATGAGAATAATCAACTCCCACGTGCAACCCTCTCAAGAACTGGTAACGTCCTCCAATAGCAAAAGTTGTTTGTGCAGAATTTCCCACTCGAACATCTTTCACTTTTATGAAACTTTGAGCATGTTCTTCCCCTCCCACATCGCCTAACGGTTTACCATTCTTACCCACAGGTCGGCCTGCCGAATTATAAGCATATCCTTTACCATCACCATTCCAATGCCAGTCACCAATCGAAAACACTCCTGTAATATCAAGATTCACGATCGGGTGTAACACGAAATCCACCTCTATTCCCTGATGCAAAGCATCAATTCCCGTCAGGTAAGCAAAAGCATCCCGATCTTCTTTCACGTTCACCCTTGTGGCCTTGTCCATCCACGCCGTCCGGTAGAAATTCACGTTCGCATTTAACCACGAAGAACGGAATCCATACCCCAGCTCCATCGAGAACACTTTCTCGTTCATCGCATCCGAGTTAACAATATTACTCACATCATTTTGCAGAAAAACGCCACCCTGCATGTGAGGGGGACGAGAAAAATACCCGATATTAGCAAATACGTTATGCTTCTCCGTCACGTTATAATTAGCCCCACCCTTTATCGTGAATCCCGTGAAATGCTCTTTATCGGACTTTGCCTCATCTTTGGAATAATAAAAACGGTCCTTTCGCCAATAAGTAGAGTTTGAAACCGATCCGGCAACAAAAGCACTCCAAGCTTCACGGTTATATTCTCCCTGTGCAAAGAACCCTTCCTGCATCACGAACCCATCATAATCCCGGAAAATAATATCTCCTTTTTGCAAATGTTCCTCTTGCCAATCCTTATCATCAGCCTTGTACTTCACATTCTTTCGACTAGGATCAATAAAATACTCCCCCCCGTACAAATCCACCAATTCGTTATAATGTTTACCTTTATAATAACGCAAATCTACTCCCCCGTACACGTCAAAATACTGTCCCAACTTGGTTGTATAGGTAGAAATCAACCCGAACCAGTTATGTTCATTTTTACTCATGGACATCGCCATCACGGATCCCGTCTGGCTACTTTCATTCCATTTATAAACACTATCGTAAGCAAAGGTCTTATCTTCCGCACGATTAACCCCTAAAGTTCCAGCCGTGGTCGTCCCGTACCATGAATTTTTCCATTTTCCCTGGCCGCTATACCCGCCACCACGTCCCAACGACATGTAAAGCACGCTAGATAAACTTGATTTATTATTAATCTCCCAAAGATGATTCAACGAAACCTGAGGCTTGTGATATTTGTTATAAGCAGATACTTTACGCACATTCTTTCCATCCCGGTTAGCGAACCCGTAAGAAGGATTAAACCGGGTATCCCCCAACTCATCCCATGATTTGATTGTCATCTTGTCATTCCGGTTTCTCTGGTTGTGCCATTGCGGTGCACCAAAAGCAGTTAAAGACAATTGATGATTTTCACCCAACCGCTTGGAAATATTCACAAAATAAGAATACCCTACGAAATCCGTTCCTTGTATATAACCATCTCCCCAAGTTCTCGCCCCCAAAATAGACATCGCCCAGCCATTCTTCAGCAATCCGGTGGAAAGATTAAATGCGACCTTATTGTAACCGTCATTTCCCACACCGTATGAAACAGAACCTCCGGCTACCGCATTTGTCGAATTCGTCACGATATTGATCGATCCCCCGACAGAAGGCACGGACACTTTCGACGCTCCCAATCCTCGCTGCACTTGTATAAAGCGAGTAACATCAGCCAAACCCGACCAATTCGACCAATAGATACCTCCCCATTCCATCTCGTTCATAGGTACTCCGTTCACCATCACCGCTATATTCTCCGTCTCGAATCCCCGCAAATTAATCCGTCCGTCTCCAAACGCTCCCCCCTCTTTCGTGGCGTAAACACTCGGCAAAGATTTCAATATCTCCGGGAATTCCTGTGTTGAAAGTTTCTCCTCGATCTCTTTCGCCGTCACTACCGACAAGGCTACCGGGGTCTTCCGGTCCACGGCTAAAGAACCACGCACCACCACATCCGACAAATTAATATACATCGGCAACATCCCCACGGTCCCCAGATCCACCTTTTTATCATCCACAACAACACTTTTTTTCACTTCCGAATAGCCTACACTTCGGAACACCAATACAACCGTTCCCGACTCTTCTACCTCTAATTCAAAATATCCCTCCGCATCCGTAGCACACCCGACACTCGTTCCCTCCACGCTCACGGTAGCCCCGATCAACACCTCTTTTGACTGAGAATCAACGACTCTCCCCTTAATCACCTCTTTTGCCATGACATTCCACGACATACCTAACAGGAACATAATCCCACAAATCACTTTTAACAACATACTACCCATAATATATTACTTTATGAAACACAACAAGACACGACAGGCATCTTTAAGTCTATTTAGTGTCGATCCCGCTGCGAAAGTAGCTATTTGTTTACAACATACCTAATCATTCATTAGAATTTTTTATATATCCCATCATTTTTCATTTATCATCCAGCAATCCCAAGAAGGGTTATCTAAGAAGTCCTATTTGATATTTACCAACTGCCCCTCCAACTTCACCTTACACAAGAGAAAAGCTGATTACCAAGCGTTTTCCAATTCTGCGTAAGGAGGAATTAGGAGAAGCCGTCGTTAAAAGATAGACTTGTTAGACAGCCCCTCTCTTCATATTCTGTCTACGTCTCTCGTAAAAGAGACGCTTCCAGCAAGCCTAGGATTTACTGGTTTGCATCCTGTATTTCTTTCCATTTAGCCTTTTGCACATCACTAACTTTTCCAAAATATCCGGACAAATAATAAACAACATCATCCTTACATGTTCCCAGATTCGGAATTTCTTTTTCACAAACAATCAAAAGTCGATCTACATCATTCATTTTTATAGCCTTAGCTATTAGTTGTGCAGATAGTATCGTCTTTTCATCAGACAATTTCAGCGTCTTTATTTCCTGTCCGATTACATTCAGACGTTTCATATCGATGTCTTTTTCTCTCCCGCTAATGACCTTCATAATATCATCCATATATCCATCACGCAAACGACTGTCAACTTTTTCTTTCCCAATAGTCTGGTAAAACTTGGAAAGGTTTGCTGTCAAGAATTTCGCAATCTCAGAATTATACGGACACAATTCAACATAGCCAAAAACAAACCAATAATCATCAGAAAATCTCTCTTCATCATTGAGTATTTTAAATAGTTCATTCGCGACTTCTTTTGCGATAGGCTCATCAAGCTCAACCAACGTGCGGATATAAGTCGCTAAAAACTTCTTATCCCGTTCCCCGTTGTCATATTTTTTCATCAAACTCCCCAACGCCGTGTTGTCATCCAGTCCTTCTTTCACGAGTGCAACAAAGGACTCCGAATCTGTGCCACCCACGATCTTGTGACGAAGACTTCCATCTGGCTCCACAAGTAAAAAAGTTGGAAATGACCGTATTCCAAATCTTTTCGCCAACATGGGACCTTCCCCTTTCTCCAAATCATACTTCACGCAGACAAAATTAGCATTCATAAAATTCCTCACGTTCTCTTGCTTAAACACGACATTCTCCATATAACGACATGGTTCACACCAACTTGTATTGCAATCGACAAAAAGGAACCGACCTTGCTGATTGGCAATTTCTAAAGCCTCCTCGAAACTTAAATCCTGAAAATTAACGCCATCGATCATAGCTATTTTAAAATCTGCAAAATAATCTTTCACAAACTCTTTATTATCATCCTCGACCAAATTCATGTATTGTTCTTCCAAACGAAGGATTCGTTTCAAATCATCCTTTGAAGCCTTGTTTTTAATAAAACCAAGTGCTTCCATGGCAGACCAGAGTTCCCCGTTTTCGTTAGTATTGATTTTTTCCGCGATAGAAATAATCTTATTTATATCCGACATCAAACAAGCTTGGTTCAATTCTATAGTAGACAATAAAACATCCTTACCATCTATATCGAGATTTTCCAATTCACTTTTTATCTGTTTTAAAGTCTCTCCGTGGGGCTTTGCGTCGGCATTTAAAGACTCACCGATAGTGGAAAAATAATTCTCGAATAAATAATTGTCTATCTTTTCCTTACCTACATTTTTCCGAAAAGTAGAGAGGTTGTTCAAAACCAGTTTAAATCCATCAGAACCGAAACTTTCCTTTTCAAGAATAGGCCAATACTCTTTTTGCATTTTATCCTTTTCCTTCAATATCGACTTTAACTCTTGGGCAACCTTATTGCTTTTTTCTTCCTCATACGCGTCATTCAACGCAATTTGGTACGAGATGAGTTGTTTTTTATTCATTTTCCCTTTCTCGTGCAATCTATCGAGATAGTCAAAAGATGTTTTCACGTTCAAGCCTCTTTCCGCAATTTCAATAAATTTATCAAGATTCACGCCCCCCACAATTCGATGTTGCACACTCCCGTCGGGACGAATGATAAGGAAGGTCGGATAAGCACGAACTCCAAATTTTTGAGCCAACTCTTTACCTTCCCCATTTTCCATATCAAATTTTACCGAAACAAATTTCGGGTTAAAAAACTCGCCAGCCTCCTCTCGAGGAAAGACATTATCAGCCATATATTTGCAGGGAGCACACCAAGTCGTGTAACAATCCATGAACACAAGCTTGTTTTCAGCCTTAGCTTTAGATAAAGCTTCATCAAAAGTCAGTTGCTCAAAATTGACCCCTCCCTGACATAAAGCAGTAAAACTGAAGGACAAAAAAATAAGAATAAAAATAAGATTTTTCATTGATTCCGTAAATTTATAGTTAAATACTACCGGAATGGTAAAATACCATTCCGGTTATAAAAAGCACACGAATAAAAAAACATTCAATCAGCACGAAGCACTCGCGTTATTTATCTTTATAAATCATCTGCACGATTTCCCCGGCTACACCTCTTTCCTCCCACAGCAATTCTTTCGTCACGCTGTTATAGCAATAAACACATCCCCGGTAATCACCCTCTTTGGCATTGACCGCCACATACAATTTTCCCTCATCCTGATCCAGAAGCATACCCTGAATCACATCCCCGTCATTACCGACCGTGTAATCTGATGGCTCGAAATTCCCTTTCGAAATAAGATTATACCGGAATATATTATTCCCCCCGTCCGTGTAGTACAATATACCTTTCTTTTCGTCCAGCATAAAAACACTCTTATCATTCATTCCGGAAGATGTAGCAGAAACCTCAGGAGCTGTATCATCGTAATTAATATTATATTCAAAAATCTTAAACTCGTCACCATCCTTCATGACAAGCACGACATCGTAAGTATTTCTCAAGAACATCGCAACAAGTGACATTCCTTGGCATTCTAAACAAACATAATCATCAACATAACTATCTTCATCCCATAGCAAAAAGGATTTGCTATTCGTGTCAAAGGCGAACGTAAACATCGGCTCTCCGGCGTAAAGGGGACTTACTATGTTATTAGCCAAATAAGCGTCCGGAAACATGCCCATTATTTCCCCGGTCAAATATTGTTGAAAACCGTTTTCAAAAGTATCCGATCCGCAATCCAATTTTACAATTCGTCCACCTCCGGTAAAATACAACGTGTACATACTACGAAGCGTGAAAAGAGCCTCAACCCGTTCCTCCGGATAGGGTAACACATCCAACAGATCCATCGTATTATGTTCTACTTTCACCACTCTCAACGGATTCTCGGTGGCTATATAAACACACTCCATACGTTCATTATACGCTATTCCTTTCGGCTCTTTCCCCAACTCCACCGACGGGTTATGCAAGCGATATATATCTTTGATAAAGGAGGCATCGTTTGCACCGCGAAAAGACATCATAGAACGCCCGTCATAACGGCTCAACAACATGACTCCTTTCTCGTACGGATAAGGAATTTTCAACGTAAACTCATGGAAAATAGCTCCATCTTCGTTGGATATTTTCAAGCGACACGGGAACTCCCCATACCCCTCGCACGTGTAATTCAAATCTTTCGCAGTTGACACCACCTTATAATTCACTTGCCATTCGTATGACAAAGTTTTGTCCCTATTTTCCTGTTTTGTCTCCGGAGCAGTCAACACGAATTGATTATTATGCTCGCATATATATGATTCGTTCAGAGATGTCACAAACGATAATGTTGACAATGCATTTGTACCCAATTTCGATTCGTCGTCAATGCAAGAAACACACGTGCATATACTCAGTAACAAATAAATTAATTTTCTCATAATTCACTCATTTATTATAAAGATTACTACTCGTAAGGCCACATGGGATGAAGAGGCAATACCACCCCATCTTCCGGATTCTTCATAAAAAAGTCATACATTTCCTTGCATACCAGAATAAGTTTTGCCTCTTTTGTTGCGACATCAAGTAAAGTCACCTCTCCTCCCCAAATCTCCATCAACTTCAGATACTTTTTCTGGTGGTATCTCCCGATATATTGCTCGAACACGCCCCACCAAGAAGGTCTTCCGAGATAATTAGTGAATTTTATTTCAACTCCCAGATTCTCTTTGATCCCTAAAGCAAAATACTCATTCGCAACCAGAGTAAGGCAGATCTGAAAGGTCGTATCCTTCTCGGAAGTAATATTATCCCGCAGTAACTCCACGGGTATGTAGGTAACAATTGAATCTTTTTTAAACTCTATTTCTTCCGGGATAGTGGCATACAAATCGGAACCTGCCGTTGTCTTTTGCGGATCGACTTTCACTTTTACTTTCATTCCCTCTTTGGCACCCAACCCCAGTATGCTAACCGGAACGTTCACCGTGTATCGGGTTACCGTCGCGGGTTCTGTCCCCAACTTACAGAGCATCGATGTTTTTGGAAAATAAACACGATACGCGTTATCGTAATACCCGGCATCCCCATTTTCATCACATCCCGCTATTAAAATTCCCAGTAAGATAAAAATCTGATATAATATACTCTTTTTCATATCGATCAGTCTTTATTAGTTCCACCAAATTCCAATTCTTTTTTCGGCCAAGGCAATACAAACATTTCAGACGAAGGGGTATATACCTCTCCATAATGATCCCAAGAATCCGGGTGTTTAAACCCTTTATTTTCCCGTTTGTAAGAAAAGAAAGTTTGCCCCTCTCCCCAAAATTCTTTATAACGCTCCGCGAGAACTAACTCCATAAACTCCTCCCGGGAAGTTACCTTTGCCGAAGCATAATCATTCAATCCCCGACTATTCCGGACATCATTAAAATAACGCATAGCCTTCTCTTTATCCTGATCATACGTTGCCTCCGCCAATATGTAATACATCTCCGGCAAGCGGATCAGGCAAACTCCCTGCAGGGTGTGCGTGTCCTCCTCTGTCCCCAATAAACGAACAAAGAAGTAATCTGAAGATATCTCTCCCACTTTTGCAAAGAATGCTTTATAGCGAGCATCCTCACTCGTGGCAGAAGACCTCGATATATCGTAAACATCATCTATATCATCCCGAAGCACAACTACACTCCCCCCTATATTCTCGAAATTCATATTTTTATAAGAATCTGCTATCATTCTCGTGTACAGCCCCCAAATCATCTCACTACTAGCTCGTTCCTTAGGTTCATCCCCGCGGGGGAAACGCTTCATCTCTTTATTTCCATACGCTCCTCTCGGGACCAAATACAAATCCGGAGCATCGATTACTTTCCCTGCATAGAATGCGGCACTATCCAAATCCCCCTTATAATGAAACACCCGCGCTTTTAGTGCCCAAACAGCATATTTATTACAATGCGTTCCGCGAGCCACTCGATAATCAGAACCGGCATTCGACGGGTTCATCTCGTTATCATTTACCAGACACGCCTCAGCCTTTGTCAGGTCTCCCAAAATGTTGTCATAACTCTCTTTTAACGAAAAAACCTCCTTGTTCTTCAAATCAAAATGATAAGCATATGGAATACCCCCGGCATCCGGATGCAGAAGAATATTCTCGGCAAACAAACGCAATAGATCAAAATGCAACATGGCACGCACCCCGTATGCCTCTCCTTTAATCAACGCGTAATCCGGATCTTCCGCCAAATTAACCGTCTCAATATTCTCCAACACGTTGTTAGCGTATGAAATACATTGATATGCCTCTCCCCAAATACTACCGATTAGCCCCTCCAAATTCGGATCATCATATTTATACTGATTAGCAGCTTTCACGTTCACAAGTTTTTCACTCTGCATATATTTATCATAGGACAATTGTGCCAACCAATCCACGAACCCCCAACTCAGAGCTTCCCCGTATAAACTCGTTTTAGCCATGGTCGCATAAATCCCGTACATCGCGTCACGATATCCCTGCACGTCTTCAAACTGCTTTTCTTGCTCCAAAGTACCTTTAGGATTTACATCCAGATAACTGTCACACCCGGCAAGAGTCCAGAAACATAAAGCCCAAACCAGCATACTATATTTATTTCTTATTCTTTTCATATCTTCTTCATTTGTTATTAAAATGCCGCACTAAGAGAGAACTCGAAAGTTCTGGCAAACGGATAGGTCAACCCTCTTTCCTGCTTAACCGTGGATATCCGGAATAAATCATTTGTCATAAATTGAACCCGTAAACGACTTAAGTATATTTTCTTACAAAAATCAGATGTAAAATCATAAGACAGGCTCAAACTTCTCATGTTCAAATAATACTCGTCACGAATAAAACGGCTAGTAACTTCCGGCATCGAGGAATCGGCAATATCTTTATATTTCGCCTGATCTCCTGCCTCTTTCCATCGGCTAGAAAACACTCGTTTATCCGCATTCTTCAGAGGGTCAGATCCTTCCACCCGTGAAACCAACGTCTGGTTGTAAATCGTACCGCCAAAGGAGTAATCAAACATCATGTTTAACGAGAAACCCTTAAAAGTCAGATACGAACCAAAAACACCGGACATATCCGGGTTGGCATCTCCATACACCCGCTTATCCCAATAATTATACGTGAAAGTAGGATTCCCGTCTATATCGATATAAATCTCTTGTCCCGTGGCCGGGTCAATTCCCCCTGATTTTACCGCTTTCACCGCGCTGATAGATTGCCCCTCTTCATACACCGGGGGCGGTAATAACGTCTTCTCGGCATTCAATTTCTCGTTCATGGCCTTCAGAGCATTACTAATCTTCTTGATCTTATTTTCATTGTGTTGTATCGTTAATGACATTGCCCAATTCCAGTTCTGATTGTTGATAGCCGTCACCCGGGTTTGAAATTCAATCCCGTTATTCTGCAATTTACCGATGTTCTCTTTAGCCGAAGACGTTCCTACAGACGGGGCTTTTGTCACGTCCAACAACAAATCATCCGTCACCTTCCGGTACCAATCGAGTGTCATATCCCATCGGTTGGAAAATAACACGACATCCAATCCCGCATTATAGGTCAACGTACGCTCCCACTTCAAATCCGGATTACCGATAGCCATAGGAACCGCACCGATCCCTTTGCCGTAATTCAAATCGGCATCGTATTTATAAGTTGTCATCGCCTGATAAGGAGAAAAAGAGGCATTCCCGGTATATCCCACGCTAGCGCGTAATTTCAATACATCCGTGGCGGAAGTAGGCATAAACTTTTCCTTGTGAATATTCCATCCGCCACCGACACTCCAAAAAGGTGCATAACGTTGGTCTGAACCGAATTTAGAGCTTCCCTCGTAACGAATAGCGACATCCAAGAAATAACGATTGTCATAAATCATGTTCCCGTTCACGAAAAATCCCATCGAGCGTTCTATATCCTGACTTCCCGTAGGTCTTCCGTTTTCCGGGTATCTCGACGTGAAAGCCGGGTGAGCCAATTTATCAGAAAAGATTCCTACTCCCGAATAACTGTTTGAATTTCCGTCGCTGGATGAAATCGTTCCACCGCCAAGTACATTCAACAAAGTACTTTCACCAAACATTTTGTTGTAAGTTAACATCAAACGACCTTCATATGTCATCCTTTTCGTGTTGCTGACGGTGATACTTCCTTTTTCCTCAGTTACTACATCGTTGAATGTGTTGGATTGAGGAGAAACAAACACTTCTGTATCATCTTTCGACTTGTTCAGAGAAAACTGTCCCTCCATGCGCAATCCCTTCAACACTTCCACGCGCAAATTCAAAATCGTGTTCAGATAAAACTGCTCGCCCTTGTCATAACTTCCCAACGATGCCTCGTACAGGGGATTGTATATATAATGTGTCAACAATTTATTCCATGACCCATCCTCATTATATACTGGATCATAAGGATTCAAATCTACATACTTGGAGAAAGAACCATATGGAGAATTCTCGTTATTCACGACATTAATGGTTGTTGTACTATTGATAAAAAAACGATCTTGCTTATTGTATGACAACTTAAAACTCATCGAATAACGATCGCGCTTCGATTCCTTCATCACCCCCTCTTCGCTACCATAGCGCACAGACAAACTATACCGAATAAAATCATCTCCCCCGGAAATATTCACGTTATGATTTTGCGTGAAAGAATTGCGCAACGGTTTCGACATCCAGTCCGTGTCAACTCCAGCCCTCACCCGCTTGTAGATTTCATTATACTCCACGTCTTTCTCGTACCCGTCATCACCCATCCCATCATACAAATGCGCCCTTCTCTCGTATTCCAACTTTTCCTCGGCATTTAATAAGTCGTAATCACTAAGATCCGGGAACGAAGCCCCGAAAGTTCCGTCATACGAGACTCTCATTTTACCACCTTTCAACGGCTTCGTCGTGATAACAATAACCCCTTTGGAAGCCTTAGCTCCATATAGAGCCGAAGCGGATGCATCTTTCAACACAGTCACGTTCTCCACATCATTCACATCCATATCAAAAACATAATCCAAACTAACCTCTGCCCCGTCGACAATAAACGTCGGCACGTTAGACGCCCCCTCGAAACTACTCCGTCCCCGGATCAAAATCTCCGGTTTCGTGTTCGGGTCTGAACCCATATCGTTATTCGTCACGATCTGCATACCTGGGACAAAAGCGGCCAAACTTTTCAACAAACTTCTCGTCCCGGCAGTCAGCAACTGTTTTCTATCAACCGAAGTCGCCGCTCCCGTGTAACTATTTTTCGCCTTACTACCGAATCCGGTTATCACCACCTCATCCAGCTCCCCCACGTCTTCTTTCATCACGACAACAAGATTTTTGGTTTCTTTTGTTCTTATAATTTTCTCTTGCGTCACCATTCCCACGAAAGAAAATACCAACACAACACTATCCCTTTTCTGAAATTCAAAAATAAACTTCCCATCCTTATCTGTTGCCACTCCGACGGTTGTCCCCTTTAAGGATACCGTAACCCCAATCAAAGGCATACCCCTCCCATCCTTAACCACACCGGACACCCGCCATGCAACCGGACGTTCATCATTCACCTTCGGAGAGATCACAATCACGTTATCCACGATATGATAAACCAATGACGTTCCCTTCAGAACGCTCTCTAATATTTCCCGCACTGTCGCATTCTTCACGGAAACCGACACGTTCACCCCACTCACCTCATCATCATTGTAAAAGAATTCATAACCGGATTTCTCTCCCAGTTCATTTAAAACTTTCACCAAACTTTCCGATTTTTTCTCCATGGATAACTTGACATTCTGTGCCATGCTTTTAGCGGACACCGAATAAACTAAAAACGACAACAGGAAAAGACAGAGTTTCATAACCATACTAATTTTTTCTAAGGCATGCTGTCCTCCTGCCCTTACATTTGGTTTTTTTTTCATAATTTTGTAAGGTTAAATTGTTTGTACTAAAATCAATTTTTCAATGTCACAGGAAGTGGTACGAACACTTCCTGTTTTTTATCGTATTATTATTGTATTCTCTTTTATTTCAAATTTAACATCCGTGGTCATCTCGATCATCTTTAACACTTGGGATATATCCGCATATTTCGGTAATGACCCCGTGAATCTTTTCTGTTTCATCGAAGGATTCGAGAAGAAGAATTCCACGTTGTACCAACGGGATAACTTCCGAATCACCCCTTCCATATCCTCGCTGGCAAAAGTAAATCGATCCAGTCGCCACAAGGTATATAACTTGGTATTTACTTCCCGGACGGTCATCTCTTTCCCCTGCAATAGCGCTTGTTTCCCGGGTGTTAACACAACCTTTTCTCCATTCACCTTATCGTTCACTTCAACCCGCCCCTCGACTAACGTCGCATGACAACTTCCCTCATCCTCATATATCGACACGTTAAAAGAAGTCCCTAACACCTTCACGTCCATATCCCGAGTCTCCACGATAAACGGGGCCGCCTCGTTCCGTGCCACTTGAAAATACGCCTCCCCGGTCAACTGCACCCGCCGCTCGTTACCGACAAAGTGAGCGGGATATTTCAACTCGGACGCACTATTTAACCAGATTTCAGTGCCATCATCCAGCACGATTTTGTACTCCCCTCCCTTCGGAATTCGTAACGTGTGCCATTCCGGCATACTCGAAAGTGCAGATAAAGAATACTTCAAACTACCGTCCTCGCCAATATTCAAGGTCTCCATCCCCGTTATATTTAAACAGGTATCTTTCAATCCCTGTAACACCACGTGTTTCCCCGTCCCTGTTATCAGCACGGCCCGTGTTCCACCCTGTTCTATCCGGACAACAGCGACTTGTTTCGTTTCCGGTTGAGACGAACCGGCCATTTGCCAATAAATCAGTCCTCCCACGAAAGCCACCACCACGGCAGCCACCGCTCCCCACACTTTCAACAAAGAACGTCCCTTCCGAACCGGTTTTTCCATCACCTCCTTCAACTGTTCCCACCGCCGGGACGTGTCAAACGATGCGTACTCCCCGATCTCCCGTTGCAAAACATCCTTATCCCACAACTCTTCCAATAACCTCTGATGCCGCTCGTTTTCATCCAACCACACCCGAAGACGGCTCATTTCCTCTTCCGAAATATCCTCCCGTAAATAAGCCAGGATCAACTCATGTATGTCTTTTGTAACTTTCATATACCTGAATTTTACACCTTAAACACACTCGATCGACAAATAGGTGACAAGAGTATGAAAAAAATATCATCACGTACACGTAATACCACATAACCTCTAATGATTCCCTGTAACAATAAATGCATGAAGACACCTTCTTACTTGCGAGAAAATTCGTTATCATATGCCAAAACAGAAGTTCTGTTCGAGTTATTTTTATTTATTGTTTGTTAAAATGGCGGCTATCATCGGGCTATAATGGGGCGAGTATGCGGCGACAGCGCCTAACTGTCGCCCAACAGTCTAGTAACAGCCTAGTAATTCCCATAATTAAGATAAGATCATCCCCGGCAAAAGAGGAATCATTACGAAAAGACCTTCATTACAAACCAGGAAAAAACATCCCTGCATAAACGAACAAATCACCTAATCTACCCCGTAAATAAGACTTTGCCCGTTGTTTCTGTGTTTTGATAGTATTCAACGATATATCCAATTCTTCGGCAATCTTCTTATCCTCCTGTCCATCCACGTAAGAACGTTTAAAAATTTCCTTGCACTTATCCGGTAGCTCGTCAATTGCCCCAAAAAGTTCCGCCACCACTTCTGCCCGGATCTGTTGACAAAGAAAATAGTCTTCATCCAACTCTTCCCGTTTCAGATTTCGATAATTCCGGTCCCGAATCTCCAAATCCCGGAGATAATTCAGACACCGATGCTGCACACTATTATACAGAAAAGTTTTTACTGTTTTCAAATTAGGGAAGCCACCCCGATCCATTCTCCAGAAAGCGAGAAAAACATCCTGCACGATGTCTTCCGCCTCCAAACTATCCCGCACTATACGAGTCGCGAAAAAGCATAGCGCCTTATGATACATCTCGAACAATCGCTGAAAAGCCTCCCGCTCCCCCCGTTCCAGACATTTCACAAATTCCGGTGACTGAATATCAATATTATACATCAAATCCCTATGCTTAATTTGCTTATCGCACGTTCCTATCAAAACTTCCGATAAATAGAAGCGTTTACAAAAATAAGTATTATTTTATCAAATCAAAATAAATACTTCAAATATCAAAAAGAGCCGTCTTCCATTCGGCAGACAGCTCTCTTCTCTTTACTTATTCTCAATAGATAACCTTATCTTAAATAACTTGGCTTACTTTTCTTTTTACATTTACCTTCACTTCGGGAAGACTAACCGGTCCGAAGATCGTGTCTTGACTTGCTACTTTCTGCACCGGAGCAACTGCGGTAGTGTTTTCTACATTCTCTTGATCGGCATAAGCACATACGATTTTTTCAGCTTTAGCTTGGTTTAAACTACGTCCACCGATAAACACTGTAATTACAGCCACGAATACTATTATAATATACTTCATCATTTTATTTTATATTTAAAAATTAGACAACTATTTTTAATCACTCTCTTTATTTCGTTGTTGTTATCTTTCAACAATACAAAAGTACGACACTTCCCCCTACCGGGAAAATTATCCAAGTTATACTTTAGTTGTCATAAGGTTAAATATATGTTAGGCTTAAAAAAGATAATCCTCTCTTTTATAATAATTAACCAAAGCGGCTTTCCCCGTCTATCCAAGGAGTTAAAGGGTATTTCATGCTCACAACAGAGCGTTAACGAAATCATAATTCACCCCCTAAAACCTCAATTTTTTAAGGGAAACGATTTATCGGGGAATCTTGATTTTATGCTGATATTTATAAAAACAGGCATAAAAAAGAATGTAACGAAGGTCATTTCAGTCCCATTCGCTACATTCCGTAATGATTTTATCGGGTTATCCCGCGTAAATAGTCTTTATCGAACTTCCGATCCCGTTTTCACCTCTTTATCCGGAGAAACAAAGGAAAGCGTTCCATCGGCATTCTCGGCCATCAAGATCATTCCTTGTGACACAATACCTTTTAACGGTTTTGGTTCCAAGTTAACCAACACGCTGACTTGACGCCCGATCACCTCCTCCGGCGTGTAATGCTCGGCAATACCCGAAACAATCGTACGTTCGTCAATTCCCGTGTCCACGGTTAATTTCATCAACTTCTTGGTCTTAGCCACTTTCTCGGCAGCGATGATCTTACCTACCCGAATATCCATCTTCATGAAATCCTCGTACTGGATATTCTCCTTGGCAGGGGCGGCCTTCACGGAAGCCATCTCGTTTGCCTTCTTGGTAGCCAACAATTTATCAATTTGAGCCTGTATCGTCGCATCCTCGATCTTCTCGAACAACAATCCGGCCTCTCCCAATTCATGCCCGGCAGGAATCACGCCATCACCCATTTTAGCCCAATCAATCACGTCAATATTCATGAACTCACGTAATTTCTGAGAAGAGAATGGCATGAACGGTTCCATCAACGTGGAAAGGTTGGCAGAAATCTGTAAACAGATATTCAGAATCGTCTTCACCCGTCCCTCGTCCGTCTTGATCACTTTCCAAGGTTCGGTATCTGCCAAGTATTTATTACCCAAACGAGCCAGATTCATCGCCTCTTTCAACGCGTCGCGAAAATGGAAGGTCTCCAGACTCTTCTCAACACGTTCCACGATTTGCGGAATTTCAGCCAAGACTTCTTTATCGTAATCCGTCAACTCGCCCCGTTCCGGTACCCGGTTGGCAAAATACTTTTGTGTCAACACCAACGTACGGTTAATGAAGTTCCCGTAGATAGCCACCAATTCGCTGTTATTCCGAGTTTGGAAATCTTTCCAAGTAAAGTCATTATCTTTCGTCTCGGGAGCGTTTGCCGTCAACACGTAGCGTAACACGTCCTGTTTACCGGGGAATTCCACGAGATACTCGTGCAACCATACCGCCCAGTTCCGGGATGTGGAAATTTTATCTCCTTCCAAATTCAAGAACTCGTTGGCCGGCACATTATCCGGTAATATATAAGAACCATCGGCTTTCAACATTGCCGGGAAAATAATACAATGGAAAACAATGTTATCCTTCCCGATAAAATGAATCATCCGGGTTTCCGGGTCTTTCCAGTATTTTTCCCATTCCGGAGTCAGGTCTTTCGTGGCAGAGATATACCCGATCGGGGCATCAAACCACACGTAAAGCACTTTTCCCTCGGCTCCCTCGATTGGAACGGGTACTCCCCAATCCAAGTCACGGGTCACCGCACGAGGTTGCAAACCGTTGTCCAACCAAGATTTACATTGCCCGTAAACATTCGGTTTCCACTCTTTATGCTCTTCCAGAATCCACTCTTTCAACCAGCCTTCATACTGATCCAAAGGCAGATACCAGTGTTTTGTTTCTTTCAGTTCCGGTTTGTTTCCCGTGATCGCAGACACCGGGTCAATCAAATCGGTAGCGTTCAAGCTAGTTCCACAAGCCTCACACTGATCCCCGTATGCCCGTTCGTTACCGCAATGAGGACATTTCCCCACGATATAACGGTCTGCCAAAAATTGCCCTGCCTTTTCGTCGTAGAACTGCATCGAGGTCTTTTCGATAAATTTTCCCTCGTCATACAGCTTCTTGAAAAAAGCGGAAGATAACTCGTGATGCGTCTTCGAACTTGTCCGGGAATATATATCAAACGAAATACCCAATTCCTCGAAAGAATCCTTGATGATCTTGTGATAACGATCGACAATATCCTGCGGGGTCACACCCTCTTTTTGAGCCTTGATCGTGATCGGCACCCCGTGTTCGTCCGATCCACCGATAAATGCCACATCCTCACCTTTCTTCCTCAGATACCTCACGTAAATATCGGCAGGCACGTATACCCCCGCCAAGTGTCCGATATGCACGGGTCCATTCGCGTAGGGCAAAGCCGTGGTAATCAAATTTCTCTTGAACTTACTCATATATCCAGTTTATAAACTTTTGAACTCTAGTGGCGCAAAGTTAGAAAAATATTAGTTACCTTCGTACTATAATAACAAAACTTCAACTTTTATGTTACGACCTATATACCTGCAGCCGGGAGATAAGGTGGCTTTAATTTCACCCTCTGGCGTTGCAACAAAAGAACAGCTGGATGCGGCCTGTTCACTCCTGACCTCTTGGGAGTTAGTGCCTGTACCCGGACAACACGTTCTTTCCCGACACGGGAGATTGGCAGGCACGGATGAAGAACGATTACATGATTTACAAACAGCCCTTGACGCCGAGGACATCCGGGCCATCTGGTGCATGGCGGGAGATTACGGGATGTTACGTATCGTGCAAGAGGCGGATTATTCCATATTTCAAGGAAACCCCAAATGGGTGATCGGGATGAACGACATCACGGTGTTACACGCCAAACTCCATTCCCTCGGAATCGAGAGTTTACACGCCTTCATGCCTTCCGATTACAACACAACTTCCCCGGAAGTGGTCACGCAATTACGGAATTTCCTTTTCGGGATTATTTCTTCATACGCCATCCCTGCACACCCGTTCAACCGACCGGGAATCGTGGAAACAGAAATGATCGGTGGAATGTTGCAATGGGTGCATAACCTGCATGACACTTGCATCGAACGGAACACGAGAGGGACGATCCTTTTCATCGAGGACCCGTCTGACGATCTGTACGAAATTGACCGGAACGTGAAATGTATGAAATACGCCGGGAAATTCCAACATCTGGCCGGATTGATCGTCGGGGAATTCGGGAAAGACTCGACCCCGGAATTTAAAGAAGAAGTGTATAAACTGATTCATGACGCCGTGGAAGATTACACGTATCCCGTGTGTTTCGGTCTTCCGGCCGGACACGTGCGCAACAATTTTCCCCTGATCCTGGGAGCAAACGTGGAATTAGTCGTCCACCCGAAAGGAGCGGAACTACATTTCCCCTGATCACGTACAAGCCATGCACAAAATTTTATTGGTAACTCTATTTTTAATTTACATTGCAATGAATAATATTGTTTATCCGGCAAAGCTGGACACCCTATACCGGGCGATTGACCATCGCCAGTCACAACACGATTTGCCCTTGATCGGCATTTCTGCCAATTTCGAAAACGGGAACTCGTGTATCGAACACTCATACGTGATTTCAATCCTTCAGGCGGGCGCAATACCCGTGCTACTTCCCGTGCATAACGACATCGAAACGCTCCGGAAGACCATCGAAACACTCGACGGATTGATGCTTACCGGAGGTGGGGATATTAATCCGCTGTACGGGAACGAGGAGCCTCTCCCCCCGCTTGGAAGTATTGATGCCGCCAGAGATCAATTCGATTTCACGTTGGTAAAACTGGCCGCCGACCGACAAATCCCCATCTTCGGAATCTGCCGCGGGCACCAGATCATCAACATGGCTTTCGGGGGGACAAACTATCAGGACATCTATTCCCAGCATGAACAGCAATTATTGAAACACAGCCAGTCCATCAGCCGGGAATTCGGTTCCCACACGGTAAACGTTGTCAACAACACCGTACTCCACTCCGTTCTCGGAACTGACTCCTTGATCGTGAATTCATACCACCATCAAGCAGTCAAAGACGTGGCTCCCGGATTCCGGGTAAGTGCCACCTCTCCCGACGGGATCGTGGAGGCCATGGAAGGGATGCCCGGGCACCGCGTATTCAGCGTGCAATGGCACCCGGAGAAAATGGCCGTTCGCCCGGATGAGCAAATGATGAAGTTATTTCATTATTTTGTGGACGAGGCAACCTTGTTTAAGAAAGCCAAAGAGATTCATCGAAACAGTTTTATCGTGGATTCCCATTGTGACACCCCGATGAAGTTCACCGAAGGATTCAATTTCGGGGAACGTCACGAGGATGTCAAAGTCGATCTCCCCAAAATGCAGGAAGGACGAGAAGATGCCGTTTTCATGGTAGCCTATCTTCATCAAGATGCCCGGGATGATGAATCCCTGCAAGCTGCCACGCAAAAAGCCGTGGATATCTTTTACCAGATTTCCGAACAGGTAAAACTCAACGAAAGCCAAGTAGGTATTGCCTATAACGTGGATGATTTGATCTACTTGAAAAATGCCGGGAAGAAAGCCATCTTCCTTGCCATCGAGAACGGGTATGCCATCGGCAAAGACCTCAACAATCTTTCCATGTTCAAAGACATGGGAATCACGTACATTACCTTATGCCACAACGGCAGCAATGATATATGCGATTCCGCCAAGGGTGAGCCGGAACATGACGGATTGAGCCCGTTCGGTCGGGAAGTAGTGAAAGAGATGAACCGTCTCGGTATCATCATCGACATTTCACATACCAGCGCGAAAACGGTGCAGGATGTTCTGGAACTCAGCACGGCACCCATCATCGCATCCCACTCTTCCGCACGAGCTTTATGCGATCACCCAAGAAACCTCACGGATGATCAGATCAGAGCGATAGCGGCTAAAGGTGGAGTGGTGCAGGTATGCCTCTATAACTGGTTCCTAAGCAAACAACCCAACCCGACGATTCTGGACGCCGTGACACATATCAATCATATCGTGCGACTTGTCGGCATTGACCATGTGGGTATCGGCACGGACTTTGACGGTGACGACACGGAAAAACTAACCGGTTGCCGGGCTGCCAATGAAGTGATTAACCTCACGGTTGAACTTCTCCGACAAGGGTACACCGCCGAAGAACTGCATAAATTATGGGGAGATAATTTATTGAGAGTATTGAATACCGTTCAAAATTAAAATACAAGCTTGCAATTTTCAGCTCATGCTAAATTTCACATTTTAAACCATGACGATCGAAACGTTACACCAGAAATTTATACACAAACTACCCGGTGAAACAGCACAAGAACGGATGTCTCCCCAGCCAAAATACGTGGAAGGGAAAGAGGGAATCCATCAAGGTCATCCCATTAGCAGTGCCGTTATGATGCTCCTTGTTCCCTACCAAGGAGACTTGGCGATACCTTTCATCAAAAGAACAAATGCAGGGAAATATCATGGGGGACAAATGGCCTTACCCGGTGGTAAAAGTGAACCGGGAGACGGGAATAGCCTGAACACGGCATTACGGGAATGTGAAGAAGAGATTGGGGTACCCCCCAAGGAGGTCACGGTTATCGGAAAATTAAGTGACGTGTATATTCCATTAAGTAACTTTAATATAACGCCCTTTGTTGGAACTATCCCGGAAATGCCTAATTTTGTACTCTCGAAAAATGAAGTAGAAAAAGTGATCATCATTCCGTTAAAAGACTTACTGGACGACAAGAATAAAACAAGTCAGGTATTGTACCGGCAGGAACAAAAAATCATAGCCCCGGGTTACAAGATCGGAGAAAATTTCATCTGGGGAGCCACGGCCATGATGATCGCAGAACTGGAAGCCATGGTAAAAAACGAACAATAACGACTGAACGCAAGATGAAGAACAAATTTTGTATATACATTCTCTTCCTGTTACTCGGCTGCATGGCTTGTAATTTTTCCACCACACAGGAAAAATACAAAACACTTGGCAGCGAAACATGGGAACGAGACAGCAATTACAAATTCGAATTCAACATCACGCAACCCGGCAGTTATCATGTCAGCACCTGCATCCGTCACTCTACCGACTACAAACAAAGAAATATCAGTTGCTACTTGATCATCCGACATCAAGGAGCAGAAGTGGATAAAGAGAATTCAGACATTATTATTGTAGACAATAACGGCAGGTGGGTCGGTCAAGGACTCACGGGACTAAAAACAGTCGTACAACCGATTGACCGGATTTTCCATTTTGACTCCACGGGTATTTATACCGTGGAAATCAAACACCGGATGAAAGATAAACAACTGAAAGGGATTAAAAACATAGGAATTAAAATAAAATCCACAACTTATTATGGCGAAGAATAAACTGGCGAAATTTGCCGAAATGGAAACCTTGGAAAACGTGTTCCAACCCACCCATGAAGAAGTATTCCGCACGGATTACAAGTTAAAAGGAAAATGGGGAAAACAGGTTTTCGGCAATGATCACCCAATCGTTTTAGAAGTGGGATGCGGTAAAGGGGAGTACTCCGTGGGATTAGGCGAACTCTATCCCGAAAAGAACTTTATCGGGCTTGACATCAAAGGAGCCCGAATGTGGACAGGGGCGAAAGCCGCGAAAGAAAAAGGAATGGAAAACGTCGTTTTCCTGCGTACTCACGCAGAAGAACTGGAATCTATTTTCGCACCCGGAGAAGTTTCCGAAATTTGGATTACCTTTCCCGACCCTCAAATGGCAAAAGCCCGCAAACGACTCACGGGAACCCGTTTTCTCTCCCTGTACCGAAAGTTTTTGAAGGAAGACGGCCTCATCCATTTGAAAACAGATAGCCCTTTCCTCTATCAATACACGGCAGAACTGGTCAAGGTGAACCACCTCCCCGTGAACGTCAACACGGATGATCTTTACGGGGTTGGACTGGATGATAAGATTTTAGGTATCAAGACTTTTTATGAACGACAGTGGCTGTCACGAGGTAAAACCATTAAATATATCCAATTTTCATTGGCCGGATCGTCCCAACTCATGGAACCTGAAATCGACATTGAAAAGGATGATTATCACAGTGAAACACAATTCATGACGAGACAATTGAAAGTTGAAAATTGAAAATGAAGAAATGAAAGAACCTGTAACCTGTAACCTGCCAATTTGTAACTCGCCGAAGGCGAATCCTCCCCGGGTATTAATGGCGATGAGCGGCGGAATTGATAGCACGGTGGCAGCCATGTTGCTACAAGATCAAGGGTACGAGCTAGTAGGGGTTACTTATCGGGTATACGACCAAATCTCCCAGGCCTGTATGGAGAAAGAAAAAGGGTGTTGCAGCGTGAACGCCATTTTCGAGGCTAAACACATGGCCCTGCAAATGGGATTTGAACATCATATTCTCGATATTCGGAAAGATTTTAATGATCTGGTGATTCGGAATTTCATCGATGAATACTTGCAAGGGCACACGCCCAATCCTTGCGTACTCTGTAATTCCACGATCAAGTGGGGAAAATTGATTGCCATGGCCGACGAGCTAGGCTGTGATTATATCGCCACGGGACACTATGCCCGCATCGGTCAACAGGACGGACGTTATTTTCTGCGCAAAGGTGTGGACGAGACCAAAGACCAGACTTATTTCCTCTGGACGTTAACCCAAGAGAATCTTGCCCGCACGATCTTTCCACTGGGGGAATTAACAAAACCTGAAGTACGACAAATTGCCTTGGAGAAAGGATATGAAAAACTCTCCAAGAAAAGCGAGAGTCAGGAAATCTGTTTCATCCCGGATAATGATTACCGTACCTTCCTCGCGGAAAACGTGGAAAACTTTGCAGAGAAATACGGTCCCGGATTGTTTGTTGACACTTCCGGCAAACGCTTGGGAGAACACCGGGGATTTCCCAACTACACGATCGGCCAACGCAAAGGACTTGGCATTGCCCTGGGGCATCCCATGTTCGTGGTCGATATCCGACCGGAAAGTAATGAGGTCGTACTGGGAACCCGGGAAGAACTACAAGGAAAGACGTTCCGGGCAAAGGACATTAACCTGATGAAATACGCCTCCCTACCCGATGGCTTCGAAGTAAACGCCAAAATTCGTTATCGCAACCGGGGAGCGCAAGCCTCCGTCTATCACGAAAACGACTTCCTTCGAGTAGAATTTCACGAAGGAATGGATTCGATCACCCCGGGGCAAAGTGCGGTTCTATATGAAGGGATCGACGTCGTGGGGGGAGGAATCATTATCTGAATACAAAAATTTAAGCTGGAAAAAGAAAATCGAACTCTCTTCTTCCAGCCTAATGTATTATAATCCCTCAACCTAATCGCGGGTACAAAATCCCTTACCCATACTCGCGAAGTGAAAGTGGGATTATTTTATTCCGGTACCCAAGAACTTCATAGAAAAAGAATCAAACACGTCCATGATTTCCGGCTGACGAGCTAAAGACTCCGTCACCCCTTCCAAAGCGTATAAACGGGAATATTTCAATATTTTCTCGGACATCGATTTTATCTCTGTTGTCCCTAGAAACTTCTCGGCAGCCCAGACAATATTATCATACGCTTCCGGTTGGCGGGCAATAGCGGAAAAGCAAGCTGATAGACATTTTCCCCGAGCCGTTCCCCGTTCCACTTCCGCCTCTTTATCCAATGGAGTGATAGCAGTAATCGTGTCATACTGAGCCAATTTTGCCGTAGCTTGTATCAACTCTTTTGCCATTTCCGGCTGACGGGCAATACTTTCATATAATGAAAGGGTGGAATACATTTGATTCGCCTTGTAATCAGACGTGAATGTATCACCATTATATATAGTAACATCATCCCCCTCATCCGAACAAGCGACAAAAAATAGTAGGCAGGCAGCCATTAACGTGGTAACAATTCGTCTCATTTGTAATTTAAATTTATCAGTTTAACTTGTTATCTATAATCTTCGTCAATACCTCCCGCAACGTTCCTCCCATGGCACGCACCATCTTCGGCACGAAACTATTGGAAGTCATTCCCGGCGTAGTGTTCACCTCCAACATAAAAATCTCGTCCTCCCGCACGATATAATCCACCCGAATAATCCCTTCACATCTTAATATATCGTAAATCATCGAAGACAATGTCTTGATCCGGTTAGTCAGTTCGGGCGAGATGCGAGCCGGGATAATTTCATCCGACTTCGTAGGATCATATTTTGCCTCGAAATCAAAAAACTCGTTCTTCGGAACCACCTCGGCAATCGGCATGGTAATATCCATATCCCCGGCCTTCACGACCCCGCAAGTCAGTTCCGTCCCGTCGATAAATGTCTCGATCAACACTTCCCGACAGAGAGCAAAAGCCTTTTTCAAGGCATCTTCCAACTGGGCAGCCTCCTTTACTTTTGTCACCCCGAAACTGGAACCCTCGGCATTCGGTTTCACGAAACAAGGCAACCCCACCTCGTTGATAATCTCGTTCACATCGTATGCCATTCCCCGAATCAACATCACGGAATCAGCCACGTTTACCCCGTAACTCTTCAAATAAGTATTACACGTGTGTTTATCGAAAGTCAAGGCAGAGGCCAACACGTTACAGCACCCGTAAGGTACACCCATCATATCCAAATACCCCTGCAACAACCCGTTCTCCCCCGGAACACCATGTATCGTGATATAGGCAAAATCAAACAAGATCTTCTCCCCGTTCCGAGTAAACGAAAAATCATTCTTATCCACGGGGTATTTTTCCTCCCCGATCTCCACGTGCCAATCCCGTTCTTTCAGAACAACAAGATATTTATTGTACCTAGTTTCATCAACCTCATCATATATATTCTTCCCAGATTTCATGGAAACCTCATATTCTGAGGAATTTCCACCAGCGATAATGGCAATATTTTTCATTTTGAATTCATCTTTTATAACACAACAAAAATACAAAAAAGAGAATAGGAGATGACAAAAAGTTTATATTTTTGCAAGCCTCAATAACACAAGGATATGACAAAGATAAACGACCTGACACAAGGCAGCATCAGCAAGGGAATTTGGAGTATGGCAATTCCCCTTATCACGGCCTCTTTCGTTCAAATGGCATACAGCATGACCGACATGATCTGGCTGGGACATCTAGGTAGCGAAAGCGTGGCCGCAGTCGGTGTCGCCGGATTCTTCACGTGGTTAGGTAACGCTTTATCATTCATTAGTAAAGTCGGGGCAGAGGTCACGATCTCCCAATCCTTGGGGGCTCGGGCAAGCAAAAGGGCCCGGGCATACGCCAACCAATCGGCCATGTTGTCATCCATCATTGCCTTGGGTTACGCTTGTTTTATTTATATCGCGGCTCCCATGCTGGTCGGGTTGTTTCACTTGGAAGAGAATATCTCGGAACTGTCCATCATGTACATGCGCCTGATCACACCCGGACTGTTCTTCACGTTCAATAACAACACGTATAGCGGGCTATATAATGGGCAAGGAAACAGTAAAACCCCGTTGAAGATTGTCGCCACCGGATTAATATTCAACATCATTCTTGATCCGCTATTAATATACGGGTACAGTTTTGTTCCCGCAATGGGAACGGCAGGGGCAGCCATTGCCACGACCTTCTCCCAGTTAGTCGTGTTTTCCATCTTCATTTATAACCTTTATTTCCGTAATTCATCCATCGGAAAACTCTACTTTGTCACCCGGCTAAGAGCCCGGTTCGTGAAACGCGTCGTCTCGCTCGGTTTACCCGTAAGCATGCAAAGTGCTTTATTCGCCATGTTCTCCTTGACTCTGGCCACCGTGGCGGCCCAATGGGGACATATCGGGGTTGCCGTGCAAAGCGTGGGCGCCCAGATAGAGGCGATCACGTGGATGACCGCCGCCGGTTTTTCCACCGCGTTGGCAGCTTTCACGGGACAAAACTTCGGAGCCCGCAACTTGGACCGCATACGCTTGGGATACCATTACACGTTGAAACTCGCCGGGGGAATCGCCTTGATCGCTTGTCTCGCCTTTCTGTTTTTCAGCAAAGAAATATTCAGCGTGTTTATCAACGAACCGCAGACACTTGTTGCAGGAAGTGCATACCTGAAAATTCTCGCTATTTCCCAAATATTCTCAGCCATTGAACAGGTCACCGCCGGGGCTTTCAACGGTTGCGGACGTACCACCCCGCCCGCCATCGTGGGAATCATCCTCACGGGAGCCAGAATCCCGTTGGCCTATTACTTGGTTACCTTCCCCTCGCTCGGCCTAAACGGCATCTGGTGGAGCATCTCGATCTCCAGCGTGATGAAGGGCATCGTGCTGGCTATCTGGTATCAATCATTTCAAAAACGCCTACTAAGTAGACGCTACAAACCCACCGGGATCCTAGGAAAAATGCACGCCGTGGCAAGTCGTCTTTGGCAGCAATTTAATTGAAAATTGAAAGTATAAACCGGAATTCAATAAGAATCTCGTTCTTTTCGTGTCATAACGACATGAAATTATTACAGAAAAAATTCTGTAATTTTTCGGCATAAAGATTGTTGATGTAAAAAATAAGGCTTACATTTGACGGCGTTAAAAAGCAACAAATAGCCATTTAAGAAACGTATAACAATAAAAAAATTACAGAAATGAAAGTAACAGTTGTAGGAGCAGGAAACGTTGGTGCAACTTGCGCAAACTGCATCGCTGAAAAGGACATCGTGAATGAAGTTGTTCTTCTGGACATTAAAGAAGGCGTTGCTGAGGGTAAATCATTGGATATGTGGCAAACCGCCCCGATCAATCTTTATGACACCCGTATCAAAGGTGTAACTAACGATTACGAGGCTACCAATAATTCAGAAGTTGTGGTAATCACTTCAGGTCTTCCCCGTAAACCGGGAATGAGCCGTGATGACTTAATCGCAACAAACGCCGGCATTGTAAAATCAGTTACTGAAAATATTATCAAACATTCTCCGAATGCCAAGATCATTATCGTGTCTAACCCGCTTGACGTAATGTGCTACTGCGCTTACTTGACTGCCAAAGTCGATTCAAGCCGTGTATTCGGTATGGCCGGTATTCTGGATACCGCTCGTTACAGAGCATTCCTAGCAGAAGCATTAAATGTTTCCCCGAAAGATATTCAAGCCTTGTTATTAGGTGGACACGGGGACACGATGGTTCCGCTCCCAAGATACACTACGGTTTCAGGTATTCCTGTAACAGACTTGATTGACCATGACACGTTGAATGCCATCATCGAAAGAACGAAAGTTGGCGGTGGCGAACTGGTTAAATTGATGGGTACTTCAGCATGGTACGCTCCCGGTGCAGCTGCAGCTCAAATGGTTGAGGCAATCGTGTGCAACCACAGAAGAGTATTCCCGGTTTGCGCTTTGTTGAATGGTGAATACGGAATGAACAACATCTACTTAGGAGTTCCGGTAATCTTGGGCAAAAATGGTATCGAAAAAATCATCGAGGTTAAACTTGACAAGGACGAACAAGAGTTATTAGCTCAATCAGCTAAAGCTGTAAAATCAGTTATGGACGTACTTGACAACATGAAATTATTTTAACTAACAATAGTACTTCACGATCATTCTTTAAAAAACCGTCCCGGGGCGCCGGGACGGTTTTTATTTTGGTACTTATATACAAAACTTTGTAGTGAAATATGAATTCCTAAATAAGAACACGTATTACCACGTGTTATCAAATGAAGAAAGGATAAACATTGAAGGAAATCACCAGATAATCATAGAGCAAAAACCTATTAACTTCGTATCAAAGACGTTCATGAACGTCTTTGATACGTCTTTGTTGCGAAGTTGATACGTCTTTGATCCCTGAATACAATCGAATATGCAACGGCTAAACACCGTGTATCATTCTAAAAAAACTACTGTAAACCAGAGTAAACCTATGTCAGAATTTAGTTTTCTAGTCCCAACCAGGATTTTGCTCCAACTTGGCATCTATATTCGCATCAATCGCTTTCTGCGGGATCGGGAATAATTTCCACTCGATTGTTCCCGTGTAAGTCGGGTAATCAGCAATGTAATACGCATGAGCCCGAAGTTGATCCTCCATGACAGAGCCTTGCATACGTAATAACGTACACCATCTTCTTTCCTCCATGAACAACTCTCTTGCTCTCTCGTCCAAGATAAAAGCTAAAGAAATATCTCCCGCTGTTGCCATGCGGCTACATTGCGCCCGACCGCGCAACTGATTTATGTCATTAGCGGCACTACCGGCATCCCCCATACGGAAATAAGCCTCCGCCCGTAACAAATAAGTTTCGGCTAAACGACAAGCATACTCGTCCCGGAAAGTATTCGTACGATTTCCCCCGTACACTAAATCCTCGTATCCCCAATCATCCACGGGAGCGAATTTGGTCCATACCGGATAATAGTGATCCATGTTTGATTCATCCAACATATCGGCTGTCACGATCTGACCGTATTTACTGTGTTTGGTATCGATACACACGAATTCCCGACGGATATTCGCCTTTGAATTCCGAATATCCGTGGCAAAATCACCCGCCCAAATATCATTGATCATGTAGTTTGTCGGGGCATTAAAAGACACTCCCCGGCCACCAACATAGGCACAGAGGTTTCCCCCGGGATAGATTGATTCATCAATATTCGTGTTCCACGGGCCATACCCGGCATCCGATTCCGAATATTCGCTTTTCCAACGCATCTCCCTCAACACGGGAGAAAAACTTCCGGCATAAGGCAAAAAATGATTTCCCCCGAAGTCATGCCAAACCGTCACATCATTTTGCAACGTCCACAAAGCCTCGGTATTTCCCTCGGCATAATCCAAGTTTCCCCGTTGAAAAAGATCAAAAAAGACATCCCCGTCCGGGTAATAAGCCTCGACTCCATTCATGGCCTCACCAGAACCCGGTTTTGCTCGGGAACCGAACCGCTCGGTCATCAAAGAGTGTAACTCGGTAACCTTGGTCGCGTAAAGAATGGATTGCTGCAACAATTCCCGATCATCCCCCAACTCGGTAGCCAAAGCCAGATAAGCCTCTGCCAAATAATGATAGGCCGCACCTTTCGCCACGCATCCCGCCTCTCCCGGATAATCAGGCAAAGTATCCGCCGCATTCTTCAAATCTTGAATGGCGAACCGATACGTTTCCTCCCGGGTCATCCGGGTGAAATCATACCGGGGTTCTTGATAGAATTTCGTCACTTCGGGAACTCCCCCGAACAACTCACCCAAAGTGAGGTAAGCAAATCCCCGGAAGAAATTAGCCTGTGCCCGTACCTGCGCCCGGTCATTCTCGCTATCCCAGTTCAAGGTCTTTACTTCTGCCCCCTCCAAAGTCTGGTTGGCATAACTCACTAACTGATAATAGGCCTCGTAAATATTCTTCACTTCATTTTTATCCGTGGACCAAGAAGAGAAGTTAGACATCCCATTACCACTTGACCGCCACATCGGGGTATCAAACATATCGGTACCTGCCCCTTTTAAAAACACGTCATTCTGTAACCAATAACGAGCGTGGGCATACATATTCGTCACGCAAGCTTTTACCTGATCCACGGTCTTGAAAGCATCTTCAGCCGTGTAAAACGTGTCGGGATGTTCTTCCAGAAAAAGATCATCGTTACACCCGGAAATTCCCATTACCATAGCGGCAAAAATAACCGCAATATATTTTCTAGTTTTCATCATCACGCTCCAAATTTAAAATGTCAAATTAACTCCAAATGAATACATGGCTGCCAACGGATAACCGTAACTTCCTCCTAACGTTTGCTTGATTTCCGGATCACCACCAACCCAATTGGTTATCGTGAACACGTTCTTTGCAGCAAAAAAGACTTTCAACCCGGTGATCTGCAAACGATTCAACCAATCCTGATGGAAAGTGTAGGAAAGGCTTAAATCCTGCAAACGTACGAATCCATAACTTTGCAGCGGGGTAAAACGACTGTCTGCATAATCCACACGGGGATATTTGTTACTTCTGTTTTCCGGGGTCCACCAACCATGATCCAAGTTATTATCCCACACGGTTCCTGTTGCCGTTTGGTAAGCATACGTGTTCTGGCTCAGTCCGTAACCATTTCCCCCAAACACCCCTGCGAACAAGAAATACAATTCCAGATTCTTGTATTTAAGCGTGCTACTCAAACTCATCCGGAAATTTTCCTTGTTGTATCCCAAGATGGTACGATCGTCTGCTGTAATCTTACCATCCTCACTCCCGTCCAAATTGGCAAATTTCACGTCACCGGGAGCCGCGTTGTTTGCCTCGATGTATTCAATATCTTCTTCCTGTACAATTCCTATTGACTTATAACCGTAAATGGCTCCCAAAGATTTCCCGATAAACAGACTATTGGAAATATCATCTTTCCCGTCACCGTATAAATCTTTCAATTTATTCCGGTTTAAATAGAACGTGACAGCCGTACTCCAATTCCAGTCTTTCGTCCGGACATTCTGCGTGGTCAACGTGGCCTCTATCCCCCAGTTATCAATCTGCCCCATCGTGGCTTTCATACTTGTCAACCCGTTATTCATCACGGGCAACAATCGATCAAAAATCTGATCGGTCGTCTTCGAGAAATAACCGTCAAATTCCAAATAAATCCGGCTACCCAATAAACCGAGGTCAAACCCATAGTTAAATGCCTCCGTTGTCTCCCAACCCAGATCGGCATTTCCGAGTTTATCATAGCGTTGGCCCCAGCTAATCGTCGATTCATTCCCGAAAGGATAACCGATACCGCCTTCTTGTCCTAATTTTATCTGAGACAATGTCATGTACGGGTCCAGAGATTGATTACCATTCTTACCCCACGATCCCTTCAACTTTAAATAATCAATGAACGACACCCGTTTCATAAAACGTTCATTCGAAACCGTCCATGCCACCCCGACTGCCGGGAAAACACCCCATTTCGAGTTCTTCCCGAACACGGATGATCCATCCCGACGCACGGAAACACTTAAATGATACGTGTCGTTATAATTATAACTGATTCGTCCCAGATACCCGATATTGTTATGCTTTGTCTTATCTATATTCGTAATTTTCTGTGTTTTAGCATACACCAACCCATCGGCTCCCAGCACGGTATTCCCTTGATCCGAAAAATCGCTTCCGGTCATCTTCCGGTAGTCATACCGCTTGGAATCCCTCGTGTAAACGTAGGTCGCATCAACAAAATGTTTCCCGAATTGACGATTAAAATTCACGATATGGTCCATTACCCAGTACGTGTTCTTCGTGCGGGCGCTATACCCATTCGCCTTACTCAAGAAACCGGATAATGCCGAGGCTGAATACCGATCTTCAGAAGTTCCTTCAGCCACGAAATACCCCTCATGCTCGAAATAATCCCGTTCCACGTTCTCCCAAGAATAAGCCGCATTTACCCGATAAGTTAGCCCTTCCAACCAAGGACATTTCACAAGCATATGCCCCTTAATTAAAGTCGTGGCATAAGTATCATGATCATCCACCGTACCACTATTCACCAACCACAAGGGATTTGTTAATCCGCCCCCCAATTCTCTCGGGTACTTCTCCAGTTCACCGTTCGGACGTGTCACACGGCCGTAAGGAGTCAAACGCAAGGCCTGTACCAGATTGTAAGTCGTAGGACCGGAGTAATCATTAAAGGTATATCCTATTTGCGTCCCGACTTGCAACCAAGAAGCCACGTCACTCTGCAAACGGAGCGACAAAGCCTCTCGTTTATAATCATCTCCAATAATCACACCTTCCTGATCAACGTGAGAGGCGGATAGGAAATAATTCAATTTTTCCGTCGCACCGGATACGGATGCCGAATAACTCTGCATCAATCCTACCCGGCTCACGTAATCCAACCAATCCGTAGTCTTGCCGTTTTTATAATTTTCTAGCTCGAATCCACTCATCCAAGCTGAAGGGTCAGCGTCCTCCGCTAGATGCTGGGTTGCATTAATCTTTTTAATATAATTCTCCGGACTCAGCACTTCCGGACGATTCGCCATCTCCGACAATGTCCACGATGCATTAAAATTCAGCACGGGTTTTCCTAATTTCCCCTGTTTCGTCGTGATCATCACTACCCCGTTGGCAGCCTGTGATCCATAAGCAGCCAAAGAAGTCGCGTCTTTCAACACGCTCATGCTTTCGATGATATTAGGATCAATATCCCGCAAACTCCCCATAAAAATCACCCCATCCATCACGATCAACGGGTTAGATGTCGATCCCCCAATCGACTTTTGTCCCCGTACTTGTAAAGAAGGCGCCTGTCCCGCTCCTTGTTGTTGCGACACGGTAATACCCGTTACCGTTCCCCGTAATGCATCCATCGAGTTTGTGTTCGGTAATAAAGCTAAAGGAGATTCCGCAGTGTTAATCACGCTCACGGACCCCGTAAAATTCTTCCGGGCCACGGAACCATACCCCACGACAACCACCTCATCCAACTCTTCATTATCCACCCGCAACCGAACATTTCGCATTCCTGCCTTTTTTAACACTATTTCCCGGGTAACATACCCGACAAAAGAAACCCGAAGTACGGCTCCAGCCTTTACCGTTAACTTGTAATTGCCCAAAGTATCAGTCACGCATCCATTTGTTGTTCCTTGTTCCAAGATAGCGACCCCGATAATTGGTTCTCCTTGTTCATCAATTACTCGACCAAACATTTTCCACGTTGCAACTTGCGTCGAATCGACTTCACCCGCAACACTTCGGGAAATTGTTCCCATCATACATAGGCAGCCAAGTAATAGAACCATTCTGAACTTGCTAACGCCTTTCTGAAAAAAATTTAGATCCTTCATTTTATATCACGTATATGCATTAATTTTCCTTCAAAAATTCACGTAATTTTTCCTACACAACAAACACACCAAAACACAAGGAAGAAAATATCGAATTGATTTTCTGCAAAGAAGGCCTCTAAATTTCATCATGAGACAATAAGAAAGTGTGGAATTTTTACACACACCAAACACCAACATTCCACATCATTTAAATTTATATAAATTTCAACAACAATATCTCCTGCAAAATAATTCACCTTTTTATTGATTTAATAAAAAATCTATTTTAACTTTGCAACACAAAGAACTTTTAGAATATGGAAAATAAAGAAGCGCTCGATACATTACACGACATCAAAGAACTCATGGAAAAATCCACGAAATTCATGTCGATAAGCGGAATTTCCGCTATTCTCGTTGGCATTTATGCCTGCATCGGAACCGGCTTGGCCTACTTTATTCTAAACAAACAAGACTCTTTTGACACCTTGTTTAATATACCATTATTAAATATCAACACCACTTACCAGCTCGCATCAATTTGCTTGATTGCGCTGGGAGTACTCGCACTCTCACTCCTCACCGCATTCACGATGAGCTACCAAAAAGCCAAAAAAGGATGTAGAAACATCTTTAAAGATAAATCCGTCCACCGTTTACTCTGGAACTTCTTTCTTCCCTTGCTGACCGGGGGAATCCTTTGTTTCTCTTTAATCTGGCAACAATACTACGGATTAACCTCTTCCATAATGCTCATTTTCTACGGGTTATCTCTCGTGAATTGTTCCAAATACACCTATTCGGACATACGCTACTTAGGCTACGCAGAGATACTGTTAGGCCTCGTTGACAGTTTCGTGATCACCCATGCCCTTCTATTCTGGGTTATAGGTTTCGGATTACTTCATATAGCGGCAGGAATATACTTTTATTATAAAGTTGAACACAAACAGCATCCGGCAAGACCGTAACCAAATGTAAATTGCGATCCATGAAAGAATACCTTGAAAATATAAACAAGGCTTTTGAAAGCAAGGCACGCCTAGGAATCATGTCGATCTTGGTTGTCAACGAATCGGTAGATTTCGTAACACTCAAGAATTTACTCGATCTCACGGACGGGAATCTAGCCAGCCACACAAGGAGTCTTGAGGAATTGGGATATATCCAATGCCAGAAACAATTCATCGGACGACGCCCCAACACGACGTTCTCCGTCACGCAGAAAGGCCGGGAAGCTTTCGCGAAACATTTAAACGCCTTGGAAGAGTTTTTAAAGAATCAGAATATATAATTTTTTTTACTCATTATGCTTTGAAATTCAAAGTTCTTTTCAAATAACATTAAATACAATACACCATGGACGAACAAACAGCAAAAAATCAAAAAGAGAACGGCACACGAAAAAGTCTCAACAAACAAGACTCTTTAGTTCTAAAGATCGTACTCATAGCCTTCCTTATCCTCTTGTCTTTCATCCCCATGAGCATGATTCGAGGGCTAATCAATGAAAGGGAAATGACAGCAGATGCTGCCGCACAAGAGGTTCAACAAAAATGGAGCAAGTCTCAAACCCTCATTGGTCCGATATTAACCATCCCTTATTTTTACCAGAACGAAAAAGGAGAGAACAAAAAGGGATATATCAATTATCTTCCCGAACAACTGAATATCACTGGAGACGTCAACACGCAGGAACTCAAACGAGGATTATATGAAATTATCGTTTACAATTCCACGCTGGAGATTACCGGGACATTCTCGGCCAGAGACTTAAAAGAAAGCAACCTATTCCCCAACGACAAATTGATTGAAGGTGCCACAATCAACCTTGGAATCAGTGATTTGCGAGGAATCAACGAACAAATCTCGCTGGAATGGGACAACCGGAAACTGAATTTCACACCGGGGGTTGATCCCCACAGCCTCGTCGTTTCCGGCATATCATCGAAAATCACGCCACAACAACTGTTTGCAAACGATTCGATCGTTCATTTCACGATAAAACTCAAACTGAAAGGCTCCGAGTCCATTCAATTTACCCCTCTTGGCAGAACAACAAAAGTCGCCATTCGTTCAAATTGTCAAACCCCAAGCTTTAATGGAGCCTTTTTACCCACGGAACGAGAGGTCTCGCCAGAAGGTTTCACGAGCAAATGGGAAGTACTGGAATTCAACCGGAACTATTCACAGATTCTCAAAGAGAGTCCCTATCGTGCCACCACGAACGCATACAGGGACATAACGGATGACAATTTGGGATTCCAATACACGAACTACGCCATTACGGAATCCACATTCGGGGTAGATCTCCTGTTCCCGGTAGACCAATACCAGAAATCCACACGCTCCGCTAAATACGCCTTTTTAATCATCATATTGACTTTCGTTGTCAGTTTCTTCGTGGAAATATTCCAGAAAAAGAACATTCACCCGGTTCAATATTTACTTGTCGGGCTGGCCCTATGCTTGTTCTACACGCTATTAGTCTCCACGTCCGAACATATCGGATTCACCCCTGCCTATATCATCTCTGCTCTCATGACTACTTTACTAATCACATTCTACATGATCGGTATTTTAAAAATAAAGAAAACGGCATTAACGATCGGGGGACTTCTGGCTTGCCTTTACGCCTACATTTTCTTCCTGATCCAACTGGAAACCTACGCCTTGCTGGTGGGGAGCATCGGATTATTCGTTATCTTAGCGATTATCATGTATTTCTCTCAAAAAATAAACTGGTATAATAACCAATAACCACTTTTTCCTCTTTCCGGGATCAACCGGAAAGGGGAAAAACAAAAATCGACAACATCATGAAAAAATTCTGGATACACAATTTATCCATCACGCTATCCCTACTCGTTGTTTTCCTAGTTACCTTGTACTCGATAGGAATATACGACAATCGTCTCGGCCATTATCTTGCCCTAGCGATTTCCGGGATTTCCGGATTGCAATCCATAGCCAGTGTGATCATAGGCCTTTACAATATTAAGTCCCAAACTGCCAACATAATTTTACTGGGAATTTTATCCGTAGCATTTTCTTCTCTAATAACCATTTACACGTTCAACTGTTTATTCATATCGTGCTAAGAACAGCATACTTCAGGATTAACGAATTGTAATTATTAGCTTTATTCCTCGATTTCTTTCTGAAATTAACATTCCTCTTTTTTGGATTTCACCGAAAATGCGTAAGTTTGTGCAAACTTTAAAATATGGAGATAAAGATTCCGATAGAGATCGTTGAACTGGAAGATAACAGCTTTCACATCATCGTCTCTCTGCAAATCGGTAGCATTGAGGGAGATTTCATTATAGACACGGGAGCATCCGTGACGGTCATAGACAAACTTACACCGTTTAGCTATGAACCGCTGGATGATGTTTCCGAGATTAACTCCGGGGGGGTGTGCGGAGAAATTAATGAGGTCCAGCTTGTGAATATCACGGCTCTACAGATCGATAACCACACAATCGAGAATATCCACGCGGCAGTCATCGACTTGCAGTACGTGAATTCTCTATACGACAAACACCTGCAGCGCAGGGTTGCCGGATTGTTGGGGAGTGATTTTCTCGTTAGGCATGAGGCGGTCATTGATTATGGAAATAAGGAGTTAACATTAAAAGTATCTGCCTAATTGTATAGCAATTTTGAAAAAATTGTTATACTTTTGCGCACTAAATATGTGTTAAAAGAAGAATTGAAGCTTAAGTAATTATAAATTCATTAAACAGATGCAGAATAAAGGAGCGATTACACTACTCGCTGTTGCTTTGGCATTGGTGAGTCTTTATCAGTTGTTTTTTACTTATAAAACCAACCAGGTAGAGAACGCGGCGAAGGAGTTCGCCAACGGTAACCCTATTAAAGAGAAAGAGTATTTAGATTCGGTCGCAAACCAACCCGTCTACAATTTCCTCGGTTTGGCCAAATTCACTTACAAGGAATGTAAGGAGTTGGAACTGAACCTCGGTTTGGACTTGAAGGGTGGTATGAACGTGACCATGGAAGTTGACGTGGTAGACGTGGTAAAAAGTCTAGCAAACCACAGCACGGATCCCGCTTTCAATCAAGCAATCGAGGAAGCCGTGAAGATGAGAGTTTCCAGCCCGAAAGACTTCGTAACCCTTTTCGGTGAGGCTTTCGAAAAAATTGCCCCGGGAGCGCAACTGGCATCCCCGGCTATTTTCGGTACTCACGAAATGAAAGAAAAGATCAAAGTCGGAGCTAGCAACAAGGAAGTTCTTGACGTGATCCGCAAAGAGGCTGACGGAGCTATCGACAACACGTTTAACATTCTTCGTACTCGTATCGACCGTTTTGGTGTTGCTCAACCCAATATCCGTAAAGCTGACATCTCCGGAAGAATCGTTATCGAGTTGCCGGGTATCAAGGAACCGCAACGTGTGAGAGAGTTGTTACAAGGAACTGCCGCTTTGGAATTCTATGAAACATTCGACAACGCAAAGGGACAAGATGCCGGAGAAGATGCATTCATCAACTACTTGGCAGCCGCTGATCAAAAACTAAAAGAGGTTCTTGACGCCCAAGCATCCAAAGTTGCAAATGAAGAAACAACCGCTCAGGTAACTGACACGACTAAAGTGCAAGATAAAGAATCAGCCATCCTAGACGCAATCAAAGGTGAATCCGATTCATTGAAAACGGTAACCAGCATGGCTGAATACGAGAAAGAACATCCACTTCTTGCCATATTATCACCCAACATGACTCAACAGGGTCAACCCGTGGGTGGTTCTACAATTGGATATGCCAACATTAAAGATACGGCTAAAATCAACGCCTATTTAAGATTACCGCAAGTAAAAGCAGCTTTCCCCAGAAATGCACGTCTGTTGTGGGAAATGAAAGCTATAAATGGCATGGTTCCTTTACACGCTATCAAGATTACCACACGTAACGGCAAAGCTCCGCTTGAAGGAGACGCTGTAATTGATGCAAGACAAGACTATGATCAACAAGGTCGTCCGGTTGTTTCCATGCAGATGAACGGAGAGGGAACCAAAACATGGGCTCGTTTGACAAAAGATAATATCGGACGTTGCATCGCTATCGTACTTGACGGTATGGTTGCATCCTCTCCCAACGTAAACGACGAGATTAAGGGCGGTAGCTCTCAGATTTCCGGACGTTTTGACGTGAAAGAGGCAGGAGACCTTGCAAACATCTTGAAATCCGGTAAATTACCCGCCCCCGCACGTATCATCGCTGACGAGGTGGTTGGAGCATCACTGGGACAAGAGGCTATTCAATCCGGTATGTGGTCATTCATCATTGCGTTCGTGTTGGTATTGGCCTATATGTTATTCTTTTATAGTAAGAATGCCGGTTTGGCTGCCGATATCGCATTGCTCGCCAACTTGTTCTTCTTGTTCGGTATTCTGGCATCCATTGGAGCCGTATTGACCTTACCCGGTATTGCCGGTATCGTGTTGACCATGGGTATGGCCGTCGATGCCAACGTGTTGATCTACGAACGTATCCAAGAGGAAATCAGAGCCGGTAAGGGATTGAAACTTGCAATCAAGGAAGGTTACAGTAATGCCTACTCGGCTATTATCGACGGTCAGTTGACCACGTTATTAACTGGATTTATCCTGTACTACTTCGGAGAAGGCCCGATCAAAGGTTTCGCAACCACGTTGATCATCGGTATCCTTTCTTCTCTATTCACAGCAATCTTCATCACTCGTTTGATCCTTGAAAGAGCTGCATCCAAGAGTGACAATGTTACCTTCACAACCCCGTTAACTGCAAACTGGTTGAGAAATACCAAGTTCCCGTTTTTGAAAAAACGGAAAATCAGTTACACGATTTCCGGTATCGTGATTGTACTTTGTTTCGTATCCCTGTTTACTAGAGGTTTGGATAAAGGTATCGACTTCGTGGGAGGTAGAACTTATACCGTGACTTTTGCACAAGACGTACAAGTGGGTGATGTTGCAGAGAAACTGGCAGAAGTTTACGGAAGCGCTCCGGAAGTGAAGACCGTAGGAACTGCAAATAACGTGAAGATCACCACGAAATACCGGATTGCTGAAACCGGAGCTGAGGTTGATGCGAATGTGGACTCATTATTATATATCGGGTTACAAGAAATTCTTCCCGCCGGAACAGACTACGAAACTTTCCGCAGCGTGAACTTGCAACAGACACAAAAGATCGGACCCGCCGTGGCTGAGGACATGACAAGAGCTGCTGTATGGTCCGTATTATTCGCCTTGATCGGTATCTTTATCTACATTATGGTACGATTCTCCAGATGGCAATATGGTGCCGGAGCTGTTGTCGGCTTGGCTCATAACACGATCATCGTAATCGGGGCATTCTCCTTGTTTGCAGGTCTGTTACCGTTCTCTTTGGAAGTTGATCAATCCTTTATCGCTGCCGTGTTGACGGTTGTTGGTTACACAATCAACGATACCGTGGTTGTATTCGACCGTATCCGTGAGTACCGTAAACTATACCCCAAACGTGATGATGAACAAGTAGTAAATGATGCGTTGAACTCTACGTTACGTCGTACATTCAGTACTTCATTGTCAACCATCGTCGTGTTGTTAGCGATATTCGTTTTCGGTGGTGCTTCAATCAAGGGATTCATTTTCGCCTTGTTAGTAGGTATCATTGTCGGTACATACTCATCACTGTTCATCGCAACTCCTATTTCTTTCGACTTAACCAGAAGATTCAAAAAGAAAGTAGAAGAGAAGAAATAAAAAAATATTTCAAGTTTATACAAAATAGCTCCTGTAAAAAGGAGCTATTTTTTTGCACACGAGATAAAAGGCTCACTCCCCGGTATTGCAGTATACACATGCCGGTGTCCCACAATCCCTCTTCCATAACATCAAAAAAGTTACAAATTGAAAGTAAAAATGATATATCAATATTAAAGTTGCAATATAATTGGGTTTATAACAATAAATATCCTACTTTTGTAACGTAGAAAGCAGCAACAGGATAATCGAACAATTACAAGTATGTCAAAGCGTCAGATCAGAATCTGTTTAGGAAGTTCTTGTTTTTCCCGGGGAAACAATACCAACCTCGGAGCAATTAAGAAATATCTGAGTGAAAATAACTTGGAAGCAGAGATCGATTTCTGCGGGCATTTGTGCGAGGAATTGTGTAGTAAGGGTCCTATTATCCGGATCGATGACAAAGTGTATGAAGAAGTAAATCTATCGCGTTTGTACAAAATCTTACAAGAAGAATTCCCATGCAACTGAGACCCATCTATACAGAACCGGACAATTGTCAGGATTGTTATAAATGTATCCGGGAATGTCCCGTGAAGGCAATCCGGATGGAAAACAACCAAGCATCTATCATTGAAGATCGTTGCATCTACTGCGGGCATTGCACGCAAGTGTGTCCAACCGGGGCTAAAAAGATACGTGACGGGTTAACCCGTGCGAAATTAACCCTTACGCAGAATCCCAAAGTCATTCTATCACTGGCCCCCTCGTACGTGAGTGAATTCGAAGGAATTCATTCCAGTGTGCTGATTGCCGCCATCAAACGTTTAGGTTTCACAAGTGTATCGGAAACTGCCCTTGGAGCTGAAATCGTCACGGATAGAACCGAGAAATTCCTAGAAGAAGCCGAAAATGGCGTGTACATCTCTTCGGCTTGTCCGGTTGTTGTTGAATATATCCGAAAATATTCCCCGGATCACGCACGTTTTATCACACCGATTATTTCTCCCATGCTGGCTCACGCCAAGATTCTGAAACAATTGTACGGGGAAGATGTGAAAATCGTGTTTGCAGGTCCCTGTATCTGCAAGAAGTTGGAAGCTGACTACTTTAACAATCTAGTTGACGTGGTGATCACGTTCAAGGACCTGAAAAAATGGTTCGAACAATCCGACATCAACTTGAAAAATATCGCACCAAATCAACCGGAGGCCCGCTTCGTGCCTTACCGTTCCGGCTTGGGCGCTTACTACCCTATCGAAGGTGGGATGCTAAAAGGGATGCAAGAGGGCAAAAAACAAATACATCACATGGCTTTCTCGGAACTTTCAACCGTGAAAGACGTGTTGAAAGAACTGGATTCACACCGGGAGAACGATTCCATTTTCTTGGAATTATTGGCTTGCAAGGGCGGATGCATCAACGGTCCTGCCAAATTGAGCCACATATCCCCGGCCTTAAAAAGATACGAGATTATTCATCAATCAGAATTGGGAAACCCCAAGGATGATTTCAAAAATATCGATTTGCAGATTCTATTCTGCAAAGACCCTCACGTGCAAGATCACACCTACACGGAAGAGGAAATCAAACAGGCTATGGCCGTCGTGGGCAAAACCGGACCTGAAGACGAATTAAATTGTAGTGGTTGCGGTTATGACACTTGTCGTGATTTCGCCATTGCCATGCTGGAAGGGCGGGCCGAAGAAAATATGTGTGTATCTTACATGAGAAGAATCGCACATGATAAGGCCACCGTACTCCTCCAAAAGATTCCGGCCGGAGTATTACTCGTCAACTCGGAATTGAAAGTCGTAGACATGAATCAATCCTGCGCCACACTCATGGGAGAGGACATTGCCTCTATTTACGAGGTCGATCCCGGTTTGAACGGTATGGAGCTGAAAAACATCTGTTCCTACGAGGACTTGTTCCGTGCCGTGTTGACAACCGGTAAGGAAATTATCGAACGACAGGTACGGGAAGAAGACCGCACATGGATTATATCCATCTATAACATACAACCTCACCGGTTGGTTTTCGGGTTATTACAGGATTTACGCGAACCTTATGTCCGTAAAGAATGGATGCTCGAAAAGACCCAAGAAGTAATCAAGAAACACATGGAAACCGTCCAGCAAGTAGCTTGTTTGCTTGGAGAAAATGCCGCTTTCACGGATGCAACGTTACGCTCCGTAATGGAGGCTTACAAGAAAAATGATCAAAAGAAACCACTCTAATTTCATTTGTCTTGAGAAACAACGGTAATTTCATCGAGGTTGACTTCTTCCAGAAGAATAAAGCGGGCAATGTTGTCTGCGGGGATTGTTTCATGTCTCAAAAACTAAAAGGTGAGGGACGTGTTATCAGCGTGTTATCAGATGGTCTGGGAAGCGGGATCAAAGCCTGTGTCCTATCCACGATGACAGCAACCATGGCCATGAACTTTACCGCCATGAACGAGAGCATCCTACGCACCTCCACCTCGATCATGAATACCCTGCCGAAAGACATGGTGCGAAAGATCAGTTATTCGACCTTTTGTATCTGTGACATCGACTGTTTCGGTAACGTGAAAATTATCGAGTACGAAACCCCCTCCTACTACTTGTACCGGAACGGGCGTTTTGTCAGTATTTCCAAGGAGAAAATTCCGGTGGAACGGGAAGACCTTGAAAATACGTTTCTGTGGATCTCCGAGTTCACGCTGGAAAAAGAAGATCGAATTATCTTCTTCAGTGACGGGGTTAGCCAATCCGGCATGGGAACGGCTAAAATGCCCTTTGGCTGGGAAGACGGGGCAAAAGAATATATTGCAAACCTAGTAAATCAATATAATGATATATCCGCCAAGGAATTGGCACATAAGATAGTGAATCAAGCGGAAAAGAACGACGGTTACTCGCTGAAAGATGACACGAGTTGTTGTGTCATTTATATGCGAAAACCCCGTAACTTGCTTGTATGCACCGGACCTCCCTACGACGAGAAGAACGATAAATACCTGGCTAACCGGGTACGGGAATTTCAAGGGAAAAAGATCCTGTGCGGGGGAACCACGGCGACCATTATCTCCCGTGAACTGGGAGCAAAAATGGAAGTTGACATGAATATCGTGGACAAAGAACTCCCTCCCATCTCCAAGATGGAAGGTGTCGATCTTGTCACCGAAGGAATTCTGACGTTAGGTAAGGTTGAGCGTATCCTGACGGAAGGAGATATTGACCGCCGTCGGGAAGCCGGACCGGCAGAGCTGATGGTGAGAATGTTGTTGAATAGTGATAAAATCACGTTACTCGTGGGAACCCGTATCAACACGGCGCACCAGGATCCCAATCTTCCCGTGGAGTTAGAGATCCGGAGAAACGTGGTCAAAAAAATAAAATTTTTATTGGAGACAAAGTATTTGAAAGATGTAGAGATTATGTATATTTAGGGGATAAAATCAAAAACAAAACCAACTCACAACACGATGGAAAAAGTAAATGTAAAAATATGCGTAGGAACCATGTGCTATGTCATGGGTGGCGCAGAGTTGAGAGACACGATTGAATCTCTTCCCCAAAATATCCTCGAACATCTGAATGTAAGCTATTCTCCATGTTTAGGGTGTGGCAAAGGTGAACAAGCCCCACCGTTTATTGAAGTAAATGGAAAACGTATTGCTGGCGTTAGTAAAAATAGTTTAATACAAATCGTTAAAGAGGAAGTAAGAAATGTTATATGACAATTTTGCGATGCTCACGAAACGTGAGTTACTGATTAGAATTGTAAAACTTTTAAAGGAAGAAAATCTAGTAAATGGGGTGAAGTACATTCCAGTGGAAATGCGCCCAAAAAATAAAAGACCGATCAAGTGTTGCGTGCATAAAGATCGCTACATCTTGAAGCATAAGATTATCTCTATCTTGGGCTTCGAGATCACGGACGAGGAAATCGACCTAATCCCCTTGTCTGACTTCGCACAGAAAGCACTTGATAACAAGAACACGAAAGAGAATATTCTTTCCGTGGTTCATGAGGCTTGTAGTGCTTGTATGCAATCCCAGTACTTCGTAACCAACATGTGTCGCGGTTGCGAGGGACGTCCTTGTTTGATGAACTGCCCGAAAGCGGCTATCTCTTTCAAGGGTGGTAAAGCTTGCATCACGCAGGAAGACTGCGTGGGTTGCGGACTATGTTCTAAAGTCTGCCCTTACCACGCGATCGTGTACACGCCCGTACCTTGCGAGGATGTTTGCCCGGTGAAAGCGATCACCAAAGGCGAAGACGGAACCGAGCATATCGACAAAGATAAATGTATCTATTGCGGAAAATGTATGCAAACTTGTCCTTACGGGGCGATCATGGAACGTTCCAAGGTAATCGACGTGTACAAAAGCATTACCGCCCCGGACAAGAAAATCATAGCTATCCCGGCTCCGGCTATCTACGGACAGTTCAACGCAACTCCGGGACAGATTCTTTCCGCCATCAAAGCCATCGGTTTTGATGACGTGGTAGAAGTAGCTTTGGGTGCAGAAGATACTTCCCGCAACGAGGCAGCCGAGTTCTTGGAACGCATGGAAGAAGGGAAACCTTTCATGACCACTTCCTGCTGCCCGGCTTACGTAGGTTGGGTCGACAAACACGCCCCCATGGTAAAACCATTTGTTTCCGACACCCGTAGCCCGATGGTTTATGCCGCCCGCCGGGTAAAAGAACAATATCCGGATGCCGAAGTCGTATTTATCGGCCCGTGTCTGGCTAAACGTTACGAAGCAGAAATGTACGTTCCGGAAGTAGACTACGTGATGAGTTTCGAAGAATTGGGAGCATTCATGGTGGCTTATGACATTAATCCGGAAACTTGTGAAGAATTACCATTGAATCCGGAAGTTACGAAATTCGCCCGCGGATACGCTCAAGCCGGTGGGGTTCGCAATGCTATTGTAGAGGCTGTTGGAAATGGTTACACGACTCTTTCCATCGAAGGACTTGACAAGAAAAATCAGACTTTACTGAAAACTATGGTGAAAAAACCGGAAGCCCAGTTTGTCGAAGTAATGGCTTGTGATGGTGGTTGCGTGAATGGACCTTGTTCACTGGCTCCTCTTACATTAGCCAAACGACAGATCAAGAAAGCGTTAGAAAAATAAAATAGGAATCCCCGCCTTTTGAGCGGGGATTTTCATTTACACGATATTACTTTCCTCTTCTCCTTATCCACATAAATATTGTAAAGATCAATAGACCAATTGGTAATATCCATTTGAAAATGATCTTAAACACCTCCATAGCTGTCTCTCCAATATAAACCTCATTATCTGGCAGCGGGGGACGACGAACATCAATTGGCACCTCCTCATCTGATAACCAATAGAAAATACCTGAAATTAAGATGTAATTAGCCGCTTTCACGTTAGCTCTTCCCCGACTTAATTCCACATTACTCAAGCAATCCGCATCACCTAAAACAACAATCTTTTGTCGCTTTTCTCCAAACTGACGGGACAAAGCCAAAGCCGTAACATAAGAACGTTCCACCTCTCCCGTTTCAGGATTCAATTCCACTTTATCATCAATGAAATTAACCGTTTGCAACTCATTCCATCCCCTTGCGGAATCGCTCACAAACAAGGGAATAACGTCATACCCTTTATCATCCACGTATTCCAATGCCGTACAGCCGGGCATGGCAATGACACCCTTGGCATAACTCAAACTATTAAAGAGATAAGACATTGCATTTGCCTCCGGGGTCGCCTTAGCAAGTACGAGATCCGGTAAAAAATGTTCTGTTGGCCGCACGAGTTGTCCCGGCAAGAATCGGACACCCAATTGTTCCACGAGAGGATTCATCACCTCCTGCCGTCTCGGTTCTCCCACAATCAACAAGTTACCTCCCCGCTCTATGTAAGCATTTAAGCGAGTCATTTCATTCTCCGATAGCGGGGTTTTCATATCTGCGATAACCAATATATCCAACTTCTCCGGTAATTCTTCGTTCAATGAAATCTCCTTTACATCAAAACCACTATTTATTAACGCATAACGATAAGTTTTAGCCCAAGCAAAGATATTATAGTCACGATCCCCCTCTTTCAAACAATCTCGCTCTCCATGTCCTTTCAAGAATCCCACGGTAGGCAAATCCATGACCAGTCTCTTGAATGCAGCCGTAATTTCCGCCTCAGTGGGAAATACTACCGCATCGTCGAAGACTCTCAGGAAAGTTTTTTCCCCACTCTCCCGTACTACTTGACGGACAAAGCGATTCTTCTCCCCGGAAAGGTCTATCACCTGACGAATCTCCTCCGGACGCAAAAACATATTAGAATCCAGATCATAATTATTAGCGATCTTTATCATGCGTTCCCGATCCGTAAGTGTCGGGTATCGCTCATCCAGACTCTTATTATCAGCCTTGTCATAATAATACACGTATTTCAAATCTATTTCCGGCTTAAAACGGGTGTATCGATTGAAACGAGACAAATCCCGATTCCTCTCTTCCGGCAATCCCATGCGAAAATGTTTATCCAGCAAATTGACATAGGTAGTAATCGTTAGTCCCCCCTTCATCTTTGCCATGATTTCCTGACTGTTCTCTGTCAACGTATTCATCTTTGTCTCCGTGACATCATAATAAAACATCATCTTCGGACGGGAAGATATATACCCCAACAAAGCCGCAAGCACAAATACACCGATATATTTACCCCACGTCACGGTCCAAGAACTTTTCTGGCGTACCGCTTTCAATTTAATAATGGCAAACATCAGGAACAACGTGATCACGAGCAAGAAATAGATAAAATCCTCGCTACAAATAAGCCCGTTCACAAAAGTGTCTGAACGACCGGAAAGGGCTAACCACCAAGTAATATCCCGCACAAAATCAATATCCTGCCACCATCCTTTCACATAATTCAACACGGCCAGCACGGCTAAAGTCAACATCGCAGCCACCACCTGATAGGAAGTCAGGCTGGACATGAATAATCCCACGGCTGCATAGGCACATATCAAAAGATACACGCCTAGCAATCCTGACAGGATTAAAGGAAAATCAAAAGATTTAATCGTAAAAGCGGCAAACAAGACAAAACAAAAGAGAATCCCAATCAGAACCAATCCGTAAATCATCATGGAAATGAATTTTCCCAAAATAATCTGGCAATTACTGACAGGGGATGAATAAAGTAGTTTAATAGACCCACTTCCCAGCTCTCGACTCATTAAACCCATCGTGATCAACGGGATATAAAGGTATAAATACCCCTGCATGATCCCGAAAATTCCTGCCCGGGATGCAAAAACCTGATATGAAAGTCCCCCCGGCAATTGGTTCCCGATAGCCTGACTAGTCACTAATCCCCCGAAAGTCGGACAGAAAAACATACCCACTTGAAAAGTAAACATGATAAGAATAAACCAGGCTATAGGAGAATAAAACAAAACCTGTAATTCTACCCTGGCTATATTAAATGCTGTTTTCATAATTGACGTAATTTAAAATTCTACTTCTTCGAAAGTTCGGCAAATACAACATCCAAGGAGCTTTTCTCCATATAGATCTGACTTAATCGCCAATTATGGATGCCACAAGTTTCGATAATTTCATCCACCATGTTCCGAGCATCTGCAAACTGTAAACGATAATCCATCTCTCCCAGATGCTGGGCTGCCACCAAACCGGGAATCATGGTCAACTCTTCCACGGTCGGATGAGCGAGAAGGGTTACCCGGATCGTGGTTGGCAAAATATAATTATCAAATTCATCGACCGTCCCGGAGAAAACCATTTTCCCTTTTTCTACCATGTAGATATATTCACAAGTAGCCTGCACTTCTGGTAAGATATGAGTGGATAGAATCACGGTTCTCTCCTGTGCAATCTGTTTGATTAAATTACGAATCTCTACAATCTGATTCGGATCCAAACCATTCGTCGGTTCATCCAAAATGATAAAATCCGGATTGTGAATAATAGCTTGGGCAATTCCTACCCGTTGCTGGTATCCCCCGGAGAGATTTCGTATTAATCGTTTTCTGAAATGCGAGATTCCGCATTTCTCCACCACCTCTGTTATTGCAGCCGGAATTTCCTTATGCGGGATATAGCGCAACCGAGCCGAATAATCTAAATATTCCTCCACCGTCAAATCCGGATGTAAAGGGGGTTGTTGGGGTAGAAAGCCAATATGACATTTTGCCTCAACGGGATCTATTCTCGTATTTATTCCTTTTATATATATATCACCTTCCGTCTGTTTCAACACGCCGCACATGATATTCATAATCGTTGACTTTCCGGCTCCATTTGAACCTAAAAGTCCATAAATACCATGCTGTCTGATTTCCAAATTTATATCCCGAACGGCCCACTGAACACTATAACGATGGGATAGATTCTCTATGCGTACAATTGGAGTATCCATATTTATATTCATTAATTAATTGACTATCTTCCTTTTCTTCTTATCCAAATAAAAATTCCTATACCCAAAAGCAAGAAGGGGAAAACCCAGAGGAATAGAATTTTCACCACGGTCATTCCTTCCATTGTAACACTTACTTTGTTATCCACCGCTTTAGGACGACGAACATCAAAAGGAGCCACCCCGTCAGATAGCCAACAGAACGATCCGGTAATCACAGCATAATTATAAGCCGGGATTCCTTTCCGTTTTATATTATGCTCTGCATTACTGATACAATCCGCATCTCCCAATATGATAATCCGTTGCTCCTTACCATTCATCTCCCGTGCTAACGCAATACCCGTCGCATATATATCTTCCTTCTCCCCGACTTCCGGATTCAATTCTACCGGATCATCAATAAAATCAACGGTTTCCACCTCATTCCAAGTATGTAGCGTGTCACTCGTGAAAAGAGTTGTCACCTCGAATCCTTTCTCTTCAGCCAAAGAATAATCCAACCCCACACAGGTAGGCATCGGGATAAACCGCCGGAACAAGTAACCGAAAGGATAAGATAATTTCCACGCCGCAGGCCTCGGTAAAGAGAATATCATATCGGGATCATAATGCTCGGATTTTCGAACCAGCCGTCCGGGCATAAATTGAACACCAAACTGTTCCACGATAGGATTCATGGCCTCTTGACGAGTAGGCTCTCCCGCAATAAAAAGATTTCCACCCCGGGCAATATAATTTTGCAGATGTCGCATCTCGTTTTCAGATAGCGCGGTGTGCATATCCGCAATAACAATAATATTTATACTATCTGGAATATCCTGCTCCAAAGTCACTCCTGTCACGTCAAATCCCTGGTTAGGCAAAGAATGGCGGAACAATTTATTTTTGGCAAATAAATTATACCCTCTTTCCCCGATTTGGTCCATATCCCGTTCGCCATGTCCTGTCAAGAATCCGACCCAAGGCATATCCATCACCAACCGTTTCAGAGCCACGGAAATCTCCGACTCGAAAGGCATTAATAAAGGATCATTGAATACACGCAAGAAAGTTTTCTCTCCACTTTCCCGTTCAACAACACGTACAAATCGATTGTACTCACCGGAAAGATCAATGATCTGTTTCATCTCTTCTGGGGTCTTGAAATCAGTCGAATCCATGTTATAACGGGGAGCCAACTCCAACATTCTCTCCCGATCCGAAAGATTCGGAAACAACCGGTCAAGCGAAGGACTATATCCCCGATCATAGTAGTAAACATACTTCATCTTGATCTCCGGCTTAAATCTCCAATACTTTTTAAAGTTTTGAAAATCAGAGTTCACACTTGAAGGTTGTCCCAAGTAAAATAGGTCATCCAAGATATTCACGTAAGTCGTTATCGTCAGCCCACCTTTTAATTTCTTAATAATCTCCTGACTATTGGGCGTAAGCGTATTTACTTTCAAACGTGTCGCATCACAAAAGAACATGAGTTTCGGCCGAGAAGTAATATACCCCAACGAAAAGGTTACCAGAAAAGCCAACAGATACCTACTCCACGCTTTTCTCCAAGATATTTTCTGCCGGATCGCATTCAAACGCAAAACAGATAACGTCAGGAAAAGTCCGGTTACAAAAACAAAATAAAGAACATCCTCACTACATATCAAGCCGCTGATAAACTCGTTAGCCCTTCCACTGATAGAAAGCCACCAAGTGATGTCACGCACCCACTCTATATCCTGCCATAGTCCCCCAACCATGTTCAACACAAACAGGATACTCAACGTTCCCAAAGCGGCGACAATCTGGTAGGACGTCAAGCTAGACATGAAAAGCCCAATGGCCGCATAAGAACATATCAACAGGTAAACACCCAATAACCCAGACACCGTTAACCAGAAATCAAAATGATCTATCGTACAAGCACCGAAAATGATAAACACCAACAATATCCCCACGAATACCAAGGCGTAAATCATCATAGATACGAACTTCCCAAGAATAATCTGAATATTATTTACCGGTGAAGAATAAAGCAATTTAACCGACCCACTACTCAATTCCCGACTCATTAATCCCATCGTGAGAAGCGGGAAGTAATAAAACAAATAGGGTAATATTGAGGAGTACAATCCTCTGAAACCAGAGAAAATGCCCTGCGTCAGGTTCACCGGACGGTATCCCAAATTAAAGCGTTCGACATAAGTACCGAATACACTTGAAAAAGTCATACTAGCCTGCACGACAAAAATAATCAATGTCAACCAAGCGATCGGAGAATAGAAAAGAGTTTGTAACTCTGTTCTTGCAATATCCAATATCATTCTCCATTTATTCCGTTTCATATTCATCGTTTTCAATTTTTAGTGTTACGCTTTACTTCTTGGATAACTCAGCAAAAATGACATCCAAAGAACTTTTCTCTAAACGAATTTCTTTCAGATTCCACCCTCTCTGCCGGCTGGTATTTACCATCAACTCCATCACCGGGTTGGCATCCTCTCCGGTGAAATGTACCCGGAAATTCATTCCTCCCAACTCTTCAACTTCTTTTACCCCTTGTATCACTTTCAAATCTTCCGTCACGGGTGGAGAGGCCAATGACACGACAAAAGAATCCGGAATAATATAATTATCAAATTCTTCCAGCGAACCGGAGAAGACCATAGTTCCCTGCTCGATCATATACACGTGATCACAAACAGCTTGTACCTCGGAAAGGATATGCGTAGAAAGAATCACCGTACACTCCTTCGATATATCTTGAATCAAACGTCGAACCTCCAATATCTGGTTGGGGTCCAAACCATTCGTGGGTTCATCCAACACAACGAATTCCGGTTTATGAACAATCGCCTGCGCAATCCCGACACGTTGCTGGTAACCTCCCGACAAATTGCGAATAAGACGATTCTCAAAATGGGCAATACCACAACGCTCCATCACTTCTTTCACCGCTTTTTTCCGCTCGGAGGAAGGCACGTGCCTCATCCGGGTCGCATGCATGAGATATTCATACACGGAAAGATCCATGTGTAAAGGGGGCTTTTGTGGTAAGAAGCCGATACAGCGTTTCGCCGAGACAGGATTCTCTCGCACATCTATCCCCTTGATCAACACACTACCCCGGGTCTGTTTAAGTACCCCGCAGATAATATTCATCGTGGTTGATTTACCGGCTCCGTTAGAGCCGAGTAAACCATAAATACCATGTTTTGATATTTCAAAATTAATCCCTTGGATTGCCCACTGCACGTTATAGCGATGGGACAAATCCTTTACCTGTAAAATTGGTTTTTCCATACTATGTGATTTACATACAATTACTCCATCTACATGATCACGTTACTATAAATGAACTTAATGTCGGCTACCCCACCATCATATTTCTTTTCCAACAAGTAAGTACATTGCATTTCATTGGGTTTCAACGGATCTTTATACAATCTTCCGATCTTAAACTCCCCGTTATCAAAAGCAACCGCAAACAACCACCCACTAAAATATTGCGTTGCCGGAGCTGCCGATTGAGAGGCCCAAGGGGTCAACCGGAAGAAATTCGTAATCTTACGTCCCGATTCGAAAGAATAGAGTACGGACTTATTTCCCCCGTTAGCATCCAATTGATAGATCGTATTCTCTGATATGACATAGAAAATATCCTGCCGGGAATCATTCTGACTCTTCATGACAATTGTTCCCTCTTTGTCCAACAAAGCTGCCACGTCTGCCCCCAACAAAGTATTCCCGTCGATCGTGTATCTCACCGTGTGTGGAACACTATAAATACTGGCTGAAATTGTGTGTGCCTGTAAACGATAGTTTGCCCCGTCCTTGTAAATAATATGCGTACGTTGAGGATAACCCAACGGTGGCAACACGGCAATCACGTCCTTGTCAAACTTGTGTAACGCAACCTCGTTATCTTTCAGTCTAATTTCCGGAAACTGAAGCACGACAGAATAATCAACCCCTCCCGTATCATCCGGCATAAAAGTACTACTGACCGAGAAAAACAGGAATCTCTCTTTACTCTTCTCATGAATAATCGCCCAGTTGTTCGATACTTGTTTATCCGCTACTACAAGATTAGCCTCCACGTCCATCCATCCTTGATCGGGTACATCGTTCGGATCATCAAACCGTAACCGTTGAGAACTGAATCTTCCCGTGTTAGGCGTTCCATTGTCATAATTTGTCCGAACATAAACATCCCCTTGCTCCCCGTATAATAAGGTTGACATTCCCACGTTCACCATACCCTTCACGAAAAGATTTACTGGTTCTCCGACAAACTCATCGTCCATCCCGACAACCTTTTCTATCGTCTTCCCATAAAATGCCATCGAATGACGCCAATCCCGATCCAGTACCTGCATCACTTGTGTCTTATCTTTCCCTTGTCCCCAAACCAGTTTCACCGGTTCGCTACCTTGAAGTTCTTCTCCATCATTATACAACGAGAAAACATTTTCTTGTTCCTCATAATAAGGTATATTCATTTCCATTGGCTGCCCTAAGAAAGTCACGCTCTCTTTCTCCGTGTAATACCGCATAAAGTCCACCACGGTCTTCCCACCCTGTTTTGCCAACACGTAAACTCCACTACCGAAAGGCTGGATCAGATTGATAAGCATATGATAATCCGTCACTTTTGTTTTATCGCCCCGGTAAACAAGTAAAATCAAACGTCCCTCTTTCGTGAACACGTGATGCAACTTTTTCTCGTTTCCGATAATACTTCCATCGAATTGCCACTCGTAGCCCAATTCCGCTCCACCGGAATAGACGACCTCTGCCTCTAACTCAACTTCCGTCCCGGCCAACAGGGAAAACGATCCTTGAAACATTTCAGAATGTGACAAGGTTGTTGCTTTCCCACTCACCTTATCAATCACTCTCACCGTATCCGGCAACATCACGTCATTGTAATCCAGATTCGTGTGATCCTCCAGGCAGGCATTCAACAATACCAACCCCAAAAGGCATATCATAATTATCCTTATTTTCATATCTCGTGATTTTAAATCTATTATTACCATTACTACATAAACCCATCATCCAGTAATCGTCACTGACATCGGTTTTCCATCTTCATCCATCCGAGGTTCCCATTCCAAAGCCCGCTTGAACAACAGGGCATAATGCCTCTTCTCGGAAGCATCCAACTCTCCGAAGTCAACAATACCGGTCTCGTCAATAAACTCCTGATATTTAAGCGCCGAATATTTCCCAAGATAAGCCTCTTCCACAGCCAAATCCCACCAAGATGGCTTCGTGAAAATATCATCTACCGTAATTTCCACGAACAGAGAATCTGACATATAAGTTTGAAAATTCTCATTGGAAATCAATTTGATTCTTAACTTCTTACTTTCCTGTTTCAAACTCTCATCCCGAAACAACACCACGGTCAAAGAATCAATGGAACTCGAATCTGCCTGAAAAATCTGGTTCACGGTCAGATTAAATCCTCTCTGTGGTAACGTTGTCCCCGTGTCAACAGCCACGGCATAGGCCAAACCTTCTGTCAACGTGTATCCCCTGTATTCTACCGGAATCTTCAGCTCTTTTTCCTGCACGTCATCCGGCTCATAAGCAAAAGAATAATTCAACTTGTAATAATCCTCTCCCAAGTCATTATAGAATCGGAATTTTATATATCTCGTATCGGTAAAAAGATCCGCTTTCTCTTTTTCACACCCGACCACAAACAACACGCTTAAAAGAATAAATAAACATGTACGCATATCTTTCTGTTTTAATTATCAATATTTATTCAATTCCCGCTTCAGTATCGGGTACAGGTATCACTAACTTTCCATCATGAGCAAATTCTCCCCCAGTAATCCGTATCGGGATATTGAGTCGCTTGTAAAGAAATATTAATTGCCCCTCGCACAAGAATTCCCGTCGATATTCCTCCACCAAAGCATCCATAAACCGCACCCTATCCACGTCCGCAGGTAAAGAATACACCTCGTTCAAACGTTTTTTCAACACGGTATGAAACAACTCAAGGGCTTTCTCCTTATCTTTTTCGAAGACACACTCTGCCGCAATAAAATAGGCTTCCGGGATTCGCATCACCGGAATTGTCGTACTCGCCCGCTTCATATCAGACTCGTTACTACCGGTTATCGAAAACTTGGTCGGCATCCGATCCACGATAGCCTTCAGGCGCACATCATTCGCATTATCAAAAAGATCATTCGGATCCTTGATTCTCAACTTATTGGTTGTCACACTTTCTCCAAAATAGCTCTCCGTCAGATCCGTTAATTTCGAATTATAAAGCCCCCAGATAATTTCTTCATGAAGCCTCGGATGAACGGAAGAAATTGCAATTTCCGGATTACCGATAAATCCCGGAGCCGTGAAATCGTAAATGGTCTGGGTATTCACCATCTCCACGATCTCGCTGGCATACTCGTACGCCTTGTCTTTATCTCCCGCATACAGACACACCCTTGCCAATAACAAGGTCATCGGGTAATATCCCAATCGATCTGCCCGATACCGAAAGAATTCCTCGCTGGCATGAGTCACAGTTATATCTCCGGTTACCTCTAACTTTAAACGACGATCAACATTTCGATCTAAATAAGAGAGAGAACCCGGGTACTCAGACTCCGTATCAAACGGTTTTACCAACTCTCTCGCCTTCTCCAACTCTTTGATAACGGATGCCAAGATCTCTTTCGTGGGAACAGGCGGATTCACGCGAGACGGGTACTCCGTCACGTAAGGCACGGTTGCCGTCACGCCACCCCCATCAATCACAGGAGCTTTCGTGAATACACGTACAACCTCAAAATGCATTAAACTGCGGATTGCATAAGCCTCCCCCAGTACCATGTTACGAGTGGCATCCCCGTGTTTGAACACGACATTTTTGTCCGCCTCCAAAGCTTGAATCAAATTATTCGCCTCCGCAATAATCTTGTAACAACGTAACCAGATAGCCTCCCCCAAACTCTTCGGTCCCGAATTCTCATATTTAAGATTTACCAGATTTACACATCATATGCACAGAATGAAAATAACATCCAATAAAGTGATAATATATATGTTGTAAATCAGTATTTTATAAACGTCTTTTTATTTTCGGTTGTTTTCAGAACTTTCAGTAGATTGGTTCTTATTTGGTGCAATTTTGTTTCTCATTTGTTTCTCAAATTCGATACTTATCCGTATATTTGCAGTAGAAAAAATGAGAAAGGAATCCCTATGGCACGAGTTAAGAATCATACAAAAGTCAAAG
>OJUG01000026.1_pt1 | contig 218492 bp, 150 predicted proteins | sample 1599841 | NCBI WGS metagenome assembly OJUG01 (sample SAMN04168659, study PRJEB22393) | human gut metagenome | biome: human gut microbiome; feature: stool | host: Homo sapiens | collected 2014-05-12 | reverse complement strand
GCTCTGTTTCTCAAAAAGCTGCTGAAGCTGCATATACAGGAACACAAGAACCGGTAAAAGAGATGCAGAAAGCATTCGAACGTCGTCGTGACCTGATTGTGAAGTTGGCTAAAGAAGTTCCGGGATTTGAAGTAAACGTTCCGCAAGGTGCTTTCTACTTGTTCCCGAAATGCGATACTTTCTTTGGAAAGAGCAACGGCGAACGTAAGATTGCAGATTCGGATGATTTGGCAATGTACTTACTTGAAGAAGCTCACGTGGCTTGTGTAGGTGGTACCTCTTTTGGTGCTCCTGAATGTATCCGCATGAGTTATGCTACAAGCGATGAAAATATCGTAGAGGCTATCCGTCGTATCAAGGAAGCATTAGCTAAATTGAAATAAGAGTTCACCACAGATTACACGGATGAACACAGATTAAAAGATTTTTTTATTGTTCAATATATGTTTAAATTGTAATTCCCTTGCTGCAATATGTTGTAGTGAGGGAATTACAATTTAGTTGAATATAAATAACCTGTGTCCATCTGTGTAATCTGTGGTGAAGACAAGAAATAAAAAAGGCTGCCTTCCGTAGAAAGCAGCCTGTACATTTTTTGTAGCTTGTATTATTCAGCCGGGTGAATTGCTTCAGACGGACAAACGTCTGCGCAAGTACCACAGTCAGTACATACATCTGGGTTGATAGAATAGATATCACCTTCAGAGATAGCTTCTACCGGACACTCGTCGATACAAGTTCCGCAAGCAATACAATCGTCACTAATTACGTAAGCCATTTTTCTAAGATTTAAATTATTAGTACTAATTTCTCCGGCAAAAATAAGGCTTTTATTGATTAGTTGTTATGCTTCTATGATTAAATTGACTTAATTTGTACGTCTTCTAAATAAGCAACCTCCCTATAATCTGCTATATTTTTCGTATTTTTGCACTCAAATTACTAATATATAGCGATTATGCCTTTAAATTTACCCGATAAACTACCTGCGATAGAGCTTTTGAAGGAAGAAAATATTTTTGTGATCGACACTTCCCGCGCTACGCAGCAAGATATTCGTCCGCTACGGATTGTGATTCTGAACCTGATGCCGTTGAAGATTACAACGGAAACAGACTTGGTGCGCTTACTTTCGAATACACCTCTTCAGGTGGAGATTTCGTTTATGAAGATCAAGAGTCACACGTCGAAGAATACGCCGATAGAACACATGAAAACGTTCTATACGGATTTCGATCAGATGCGTCATGAGAAGTATGATGGTATGATTATCACCGGAGCTCCTGTAGAACAGATGGACTTCGAGGAGGTGACCTATTGGGATGAGATTACGGAAATCTTTGATTGGGCACGTACGCATGTCACTTCTACCTTATATATATGTTGGGCAGCGCAGGCCGGGTTATATCATCATTATGGAATTCCTAAATATCCGTTGGAAGAGAAAATGTTCGGCATCTTTGAGCATCGTGTACTGGAACCTTTCCATTCCATCTTCCGTGGTTTTGACGATTGTTTCTATGTGCCGCATAGCCGTCATACGGAAGTGCGCAGGGAAGATATTCTGAAAGTTCCGGAACTGACGTTGCTTTCCGAATCGAAAGAGGCCGGTGTCTATATGGCAATGGCACGGGGCGGACGTGAGTTCTTTGTCACGGGGCACTCTGAATATTCTCCGCTGACACTGGATACGGAATACCGCCGTGACTTGGATAAAGGCCTGCCAATAGAGATTCCCCGCAATTATTATATAGACGATGATCCTGAAAAAGGTCCGTTGGTACGTTGGCGTGCTCATGCCAATTTGTTGTTCTCCAACTGGTTGAACTACTTTGTTTATCAGGAAACACCTTACAACATCAATGATATTAAATGATAAAGCAGCGTAAAATAGAACTTCTCGCTCCGGCGAAAAACCTGGAATGTGGTATTGAAGCTATCAACCATGGTGCAGATGCTGTATATATCGGTGCTCCGAAATTCGGTGCCCGTGCGGCAGCTGTGAACTCATTGGAAGATATTGAAGCATTGGTGCAGCATGCTCATTTGTATAATGCACGTATTTATGTCACGGTCAATACGATTCTGAAAGAAGAGGAGTTGAAAGAGACGGAGGAGATGATTCATGCACTTTATCGGATCGGTGTCGATGCACTGATTGTACAGGATATGGGAATCACGAAACTGAATCTTCCTCCGATACCACTTCATGCCAGTACGCAGATGGACAATCGTACGCCGGAAAAAGTGAAGTTCCTTTGGGAAGCAGGTTTCCGTCAAGTGGTGTTGGCGCGGGAGTTATCGTTGCGTGAAATAAAGAAGATTCATGAAAGCTGTCCGGAAGTACCTTTGGAAGTATTTGTACATGGTGCTCTTTGTGTCAGTTATAGCGGGCAATGCTATGTTAGTCAAGCCTGTTTCGGTCGTAGTGCCAATCGTGGAGAGTGTGCACAATTCTGCCGTCTGCCTTTTAGTCTGGTAGATGCGGACGGGAAAGTGATTGTCAAAGACAAACATCTGCTTTCCCTGAAAGATATGAATCAAAGCGACGAATTGGAGCAACTACTGGATGCCGGAGCTTCTTCATTTAAAATAGAGGGACGACTGAAAGACGTATCTTATGTGAAGAATGTGACGGCTGCTTATCGCCAGAAACTGGATGCGATCTTTGCCCGTCGTCCGGAATATGTACGTGCTTCTTCGGGTACGTGTAGTTTCGAATTTAAACCACAACTCGATAAGAGTTTCAGTCGTGGATTCACGCATTATTTCCTGAATGGACGTGATAAAGAGATTTTCTCTTTCGACACTCCTAAGTCGCTGGGTGAAGAGATGGGAACCATGAAAGAGGTCCGGGGCAACTATCTGACAGTTGCCGGACTTAAATCCTTTAACAATGGAGACGGTGTTTGCTATATCGACGAACAGGGACGTTTGCAGGGTTTCCGTATCAACCGGGTGGACAGTAACAAACTCTATCCGCAGGAAATGCCCCGTATTAAGCCGCGTACTACACTGTATCGTAATTTCGACCAGGAATTTGAACGAATCCTTTCCCGCAAATCTGCCGAAAGGAAAATCGCAGTGAAAATCTTGCTTGCCGACAATAATTTTGGTTTCTCCCTGACATTGACTGATGAAGATGATAATAGCGTCACAATCACCCTCCCTCGTGAGAAAGAACTTGCCCGCACTCCACAGACGGACAATCTGAAAACGCAACTGTCCAAACTGGGGAATACACCTTTTGAAGCAAAAGAAATAGAAATATCCTTTACCGGAAATTGGTTTTTGCCAGCTTCGGTGTTAGCCGATTTCCGCAGACAGGCAATCGACCAATTGATAACTGCCCGTCGAATCAATTATCGTCAGGAATTGGCAGTATGGAAGCCAACGAGTCATGCTTTCCCGCAAACTACATTAACCTATCTGGGGAATGTAATGAACACCCGTGCAGCTTCTTTCTATCAGGAGCATGGGGTACAACAGGTAGCGGCAGCATACGAAAAAGAAGCAGTGGAAGATGCGGTACTGATGTTCTGCAAACATTGTTTGCGCTACAGTATGGGCTGGTGTCCTATCCATCAACGGGTCCGTTCGCCTTATAAAGAACCCTATTATTTGGTGTCGAATGACGGCAAACGTTTTCGTCTGGAATTTGATTGTAAGAATTGTCAAATGAAAGTAAAGGCGGCACAATGAGGGTAATTAATCACGGAATCATTCGTCACAGAGGACGTAGAGGAGACAATGTTTCAACTCATCCTTCCGGAACCGCTCGTTTGAACGGTTTGTGGAAGAGAGATGGAAAATTCTTCTTCATGTTCTCTGTGTCTTCTATGTCGTCCGTGTCTTATAGTAACTTTGTGTTCTCTGCATTCTCTATGGTGAAGTCTGTCATGGGCTTGCTATTGTGTCTGTTTTTGCTTTCGTCTTGTTATTATAAAACGCCTGCTTTGGATTCGGAGGAGCTGTCGAAGAAAACAAAAGATTCGCTGACTTACCTGTATGAACGCCATTATACATGGAATACAAACTTGGAAGTAGTCGATGATTCCATCTCTTTGGAATGTCTCCCGATAAAAGATACTTTTATTCAGTTGAATAGGGGGGATAGGGTAGTGGTTGCAGAGTTTGCGGTTCATCCTGCCGATAGTGTAGACAGCATTTGGGTGAAACTGGCACATACGCAAGATGAACAGGGCTGGATACGTGAGAAAGAACTCAAGAAGTCATTTGCACCGACTGATAGTATTTCGCAGGCTATTCATCTTTTCAGCGATACACATGCCTCTTATTTTGTGGTTATTTTTGCTTTATTTGTTGGAGCTTATTTGTTTCGCGCTTTCCGTCGGAAGCAGTTGCAGATGGTTTATTTTAATGATATTGACAGTGTTTATCCCCTGTTTCTTTGTTTATTGATGGCTTTCAGTGCAACGATTTACGAATCAATGCAGGTCTTTGTACCGGAAACGTGGGAACATTTTTATTTCAATCCAACTTTGTCACCGTTCAAAGTTCCTTTCATTCTCTCTGTTTTTCTGTTGAGTATTTGGTTGTTTCTGATAGTAGCTTTGGCGGTGTTGGATGATTTGTTCCAACAATTGACTCCCGCTGCGGCTATCTTTTATCTGCTGGGACTGATGTCCTGCTGTATTTTCTGTTATTTCTTCTTTATCCTGATGACACATATCTATATCGGTTATCTATTCCTGACCTTTTTTATTTTGGTTTTTGCGAAGAAGGTCTATCGAAACATTGGGTATAAGTATCGTTGCGGACATTGCGGGGAGAAACTAAAAGAGAAAGGTATATGCCCCCATTGTGGAGCGATTAACGAGTGATTTTATTATCTGTTTTATTTCTGAATAACTTTTCAAATGATGGAAATCAGACCTACCGAAATAAAAGATCTCCCTTTAGTGATGGAGATTTATGACTATGCCCGTGCCTTTATGCGTGCAACCGGGAATACTACCCAGTGGATTGACGGTTATCCGTCGGAAGCATTGATCTGTCAGGAGATTGAAGACGGTCATAGCTTTGTCTGTACCGGTGAACAAGGAGAAATCTTGGGAACTTTTTGTTTCATCTTGGGAGAAGATCCTACTTACCAACAAATTTATGAAGGTGCATGGCTCAATGACGAACCTTATGGAGTGATTCACCGGTTGGCAACGAACGGAAAGCAGAAAGGGGTGTCGGAAGCTTGTCTGGACTGGTGTTTCGAACGTTGGCCTAATGTCCGGGTAGATACTCACCGGGATAATAAGGTCATGCAACATATACTGACGAAGTATGGCTTTCAACGTTGCGGCATCATTTATGTAAAGAATGGGACGGAGCGTATTGCTTATCAGATGAAGCGTTTGCATGGTGGGGTGGAGGAATCTGATCGTACTGAAGTATAGGTCAGGTACGTTGGATTATGAACGAAGCAGTCTTAGGTATAAGCAAACTGATAGCAAGCAGTAGGTAAACTAATGCCGAAGCATTGATAAAGTTCCGGTAAGGTGCCGGTATAATTGTATTAAGCCACCGCAGGGAAAACGCATTATAAATCATGTAAAATAAGTTCCCATAAGAATTCATTATCCCACCCTGCTATTAATCTTTTTCTATTGATTGGTATCTCTCTTTTGTTGTTTCTTAATGTAGCCAATGCAATTTTCGCCAGTACGGAGAAGTTTAATGCTGATATATTTCTTCTTCTGGTATTATCTTCATGGAAATTGACATCTAGCTGCCAATGTAGATTATTCTCAATTTCCCAGTGTTCTCTACTATTTTTAAGTATCTTCTGCGCATCAGGTTCCAAGGAAGATATAAAACATCTTTTTTCCACTGTAGTGCCTTTGTTTGTATTTCTGGTATTCTCAATATATCCAAAAGACCGTATATTTTTCCACTTCTTTCTAATATCTGCTCCCAGAAAACCGGGATCGTTGCAGCAATAGCAGATTCTCGACTCATTCCTGCCATGTCCTTCCTCATGCGTCTCATATTTGTCAAATCGTACTGTTGTACCTTTTGATACAATACTTTCTGTTACTGACAGTACTATTTCCTTTAATTTCGGTTGATTATCTTTCACTATAAAAATGTAGTCACCTTCTCCCTTTATGACTTTCTCTGCAATTGTACGCTGGCATCCTAAAGCGTCAATTGTAATAATACAATCTTTTATACACAACATATCTAATAATTCAGGAATGACAACTATCTCATTTTCCTTTTCTTGTGTGCATAACTGTCCAAGGGAGATTCCCAGTTCTGTTGCAAATGCACTAATAACATGCAATTTGTATTTTCCCGTATTCGAATCAGGAAGTACTCCTTGTTTACGACGACGCTTGTCCTCTTCGGATTCATAGGCTCCTCGTATGGTTTTACCATCAATGGCTATATGACCCGAATAACATTTGAGAATGCTTTGGACCCATTGTCTATAAGATTCTTCAAATTTTAAAGGATCTAATGCCGAGAAAAAGCGATTAAATGTATCATGGGAAGGGATACCATTAAAATTGGAAAGCTTGGCTGCAAAAAAAGATTCTTTACTTTTACCAAAGTCTTCTATTGAATTCCAAGTATCAGCGCCACATATAACAGCAGAAATTGCAATAAGAACAATGGTACTGGCCTGATGTTTTTTACAACGGTCTATCCGGTTATCTATCAATATTAATGAATCAGCAAATTCATGTAGGTTGCTGATCTCAATCTTTCTTTTAGTTTCTTGCTTCATTTTAATTGTGATTTATAATCACGTAAATGTACTTAAATAATATTGTAAATGAAAGATAAATATCTTATTAATAAGATGAAAAGACGATATTCATGTAAGATAAATGTATAAAAGATAAAAGAAAAAGTATAATGCGTTTTCCCTGTTTCTTACCGACATCTTCATCGTTCCACTAGAGTGCACAGGCCTGTGCACTCTAGTGAACAGATCGTGCCACCCGGGTGAAACGATCTGTTCACCCGAGTGGCACGATAACAATTGAACTTATATCACACGACCTTATCCGATAGATAACACAAGAATATAGGGTTGTTTATCTGAAAAGTAAGGCTACATCTCCCTTATTATCCCAGTAATTTATCAATGATAAAATGGCCGATGAAGAATAAATCGCCCATGAAAACAATGCTGAATATCAGAAAAGCAAAGCAGGTACTCCAACGGGAACCTCCTGCTTCCTCGCCACGTTTAATACGGAGCAGGGAACTGTGCAGACAATCACCCGCAATGAACAGCACAAACAGACTCGGTATCAAGTCACCCCATGATATCAACCACAGGTTATCACCTTTTCCCATCAGGAATGTCAATGCTACGGCCAACAGGAAGACAGAAGCATACTGCAAATCTTTTCTCTTCGAATTCATAGCGGTAATATTTAAAGTACTTTTCACAAAGATATCGAATATCTTCCAATAATCCTTATCAATTCTATCTAAAAAAGGTTATGCCTGATCGGAAGATTCGGACGGAGCATTCCCTGCCTTAGCGGATTTCTTTTTCAGCCGACCGCTCTTTCTCAGCGCTTCGGCAATAATCCACTGAAGTTGTCCGTTGGTACTGCGAAACTCATCGGCTGCCCATTTTTCGATGGCATCCATTGTCTCGGCATCTACACGCAAAACAAAACTCTTTATTGAAGATTCTTTTTTAGCCACTACCTTCTTACCTTCTGTTTTTATTTATTAATGATTCAACGTACCTGTATTGACTACCGGCTGTGCAGCCTCATCCGCACAAAGAACTACAAGCAGATTGCTGACCATCGCCGCCTTCTTGTCCTCGTCCAATTCAACAATTTCTTCTTCAGAAAGTTTATGCAAAGCCATACGTACCATTGATACGGCACCCTCCACAATCTTTTCACGGGCACTGATAATGGCCGAAGCCTGCTGACGACGCAACATGACGGCTGCAATCTCCGGAGCATAAGCCAGATAGTTAATACGGGCTTCCACTATTTCCATTCCGGCCATCGCCAGACGTTCGTTAAGCTGGTGTTCCAACTGATCATTAATTTCATCGCCACCGCTCCGCAATGTCAATTCATCCGAATTCGCTTCGTTATCATCGTAAGCATACAATCCTGCCACCTGACGGAGAGCAGCGTCACTCTGCACACGCACAAAATCTTCAAAAGCATTCATTCGTCCGGCAACGGTTACGCTCATCTGTCCGGTTCCTTTATTATCCGCCATCGTCTGTGCATCGATTTCGAACATGGCCTTATACGTATCCTTCAGTTTCCAGACAAGCACCAGTCCTATCAGAATGGGGTTACCAATCTTATCATTCACCTTGATAGGTTCTATATCCAGATTACGGGCACGCAAAGAGAGCTTTTTCTTATTCATAAAAGGATTCACCCAAAAGAAACCGGTTTCGGTAAAGGTACCCTTGTACTTTCCGAAGAATACCATAGCCCGGGCTTCGTTCGGTTCCTGAGAAAAATATCCGGGAATCATCAGAATAGCTGCTGCAAGAAAGAGGATCAGCAGCAGGAACAAAACAATACTTCCTTTAAAAAGGACAAAGCTCATCACAATCAGAAGAGGCAGTATCGCCAAATTAACAAACAAGGCTACAAACCCATTAATAACCACGTCATTGTACTGAAATTCTTTTGCATTCATAGGACTAAATTTTGATATTATTTTGATATCACAAATATATCACTTTCCATTCTGATAATGCAAGGGGAAAGACTCTTTTTTCTCCGCAATACATCATTTTTAACTAAACAGCAGTCATCCGATACTAAACAAATTTAAAAGGCGTAAGAAAATAAGGGTTTAATTCAAACAAAAACAGGATGTACTTTGAGGTATTTAAGTTTATTGTTATTTTTGCAGGGTATGAACTTAACCCCCTTAAACAAGTAAAATATAAAACGATTTATAAAATGAGAAAAGTAAGTTTAGCCCTGCTCCTCTGCCTTCTCTGCCTCGCCGGAATGGCACAAGGACAAAAGGCACTTGATTTAAAAGATATTACCTCCGGACGCTTCCGCCCGGAAAATATTCAGGGAGTCATCCCCACACCAGATGGAGAGCACTACACACAAATGAACGCCGACGGTACGCAAATCATCAAATACTCATTCCGCACAGGAGAAAAGGTAGAGGTGATCTTTGACGTGAACCAGGCACGTGAATGTGACTTCAAGAATTTCGACAGCTATCAGTTCTCACCCGATGGTGACAAATTGCTGATTGCTACCAAAACGACCCCGATATACCGGCATTCATACACAGCTGTGCATTATATATACCCTTTGAAACGAAATGATAAGGGAGTTACGACAAACAACATTATTGAACGGCTGTCCGACGGCGGACCTCAACAGGTCCCCGTCTTTTCTCCCGACGGAACGATGATCGCTTTCGTGCGTGACAATAATATATTTCTCGTAAAGCTGCTCTACGGTAACAGCGAAAGTCAGGTGACCGAAGATGGCAAGCAAAATATGGTTCTCAACGGTATCCCCGACTGGGTATATGAGGAAGAGTTCGGTTTCAACCGTGCCCTGGAGTTCAGTGCCGATAATACCATGATTGCTTTCATCCGCTTCGACGAATCGGAAGTTCCTTCTTATTCTTTTCCGATGTTCGCGGGAGAAGCACCGCAGATTACTCCTTTGAAAGACTATCCGGGCGAATATACCTACAAGTATCCGAAAGCCGGATACCCGAACTCGAAAGTAGAAGTACGTACGTACGACATCAAATCGCACGTGACCCGCACCATGAAGCTTCCGATAGATGCAGACGGATATATCCCCCGCATCCGCTTCACGAAAGATACCAGCAAACTTGCCGTCATGACATTGAACCGCCATCAGGATCGTTTCGACCTTTATTTTGCCGATCCGCGCTCAACGCTCTGCAAGTTAGTGTTGCGTGATGAGTCACCTTATTATATTAAGGAGAACGTGTTCGATAATATCAAGTTCTATCCGGAAACTTTCAGTTTGCTTAGCGAACGTGACGGTTTCAGCCATCTTTACTGGTACAGCATGGGGGGAAACCTTATCAAGAAAGTAACCAATGGCAAATATGAAGTGAAGGATTTTCTGGGTTATGACGAAGCAGACGGTTCTTTCTATTATACCAGCAATGAGGAAAGTCCCTTGCGTAAAGCAGTTTACAAGATCGATAAGAAAGGTAAAAAGACAAAGTTGTCTCAACGTGAAGGAACCAATACGCCGTTATTCAGCAAATCGATGAAGTATTACATGAACAAATTCTCGAATCTGGATACTCCTATGCTGGTTACACTGAACGACAATACAGGCAAAACCTTAAAAACGCTTATCACCAACGACCAGTTGAAACAAACGTTAGCCGGCTATGCCATCCCGCAAAAAGAGTTCTTTACCTTCCAGACTACGGACGGGGTAACTTTGAATGGATGGATGATGAAGCCTGTCAACTTCTCCGCATCCAAGAAATATCCGGTGCTGATGTACCAATATAGCGGTCCGGGATCACAACAAGTTCTGGATACTTGGGGAATCAGTTGGGAGACTTACATGGCCAGCCTCGGCTATATCGTTGTATGTGTAGACGGTCGTGGCACAGGAGGCCGCGGAGAAGCGTTCGAGAAATGCACTTATCTCAAAATCGGTGTGAAAGAAGCCAAAGACCAGGTCGAAACAGCTCTTTATTTAGGCAAACAGCCGTATGTGGATAAAGACCGGATCGGTATCTGGGGATGGAGCTATGGCGGATACATGACATTGATGAGTATGAGCGAAGGAACGCCGGTGTTCAAAGCCGGTGTAGCTGTTGCCGCACCTACCGACTGGCGTTTCTACGACACCATATATACAGAACGTTTCATGCGCACCCCGAAAGAAAACGCAGAAGGATACAAAGAATCATCCGCTTTCACACGGGCCGACAAGCTGCACGGCAATCTGTTGCTGGTACATGGTATGGCAGACGATAATGTTCACTTCCAGAACTGTGCTGAATACGCCGAGCATCTGGTGCAGTTGGGCAAACAATTTGATATGCAAGTATATACCAATCGTAATCATGGCATATACGGCGGCAACACCCGTCAGCATCTATATACACGATTGACCAACTTCTTCCTCAACAATTTGTAATGGCTGACAGAGTGCGCAAGCCTGAATGGCTGAAAATAAATATCGGTGCCAACGACCGTTACACCGAAACTAAAAGAATTGTCGACTCCCACTGCCTGCATACGATATGCAGCAGTGGGCGTTGTCCCAACATGGGAGAATGCTGGGGAAAAGGAACTGCCACATTTATGATCGGTGGTGACATCTGCACCCGAAGCTGCAAATTCTGCAACACACAAACCGGACGCCCGCATCCACTGGATGCCAACGAACCGACACACGTAGCGGAGTCTATCGCTCTTATGAAACTAGATCATGCGGTAGTTACTTCGGTAGACCGTGACGACCTTCCCGATCTGGGAGCCGGACATTGGGCACATACCATTCGTGAGATCAAACGACTGAATCCGCAGACCACAATCGAAGTACTGATACCCGATTTTCAGGGTAGAATGGAACTGGTAGACCTAGTGATAGAAGCCAATCCCGATATTATTTCCCATAATATGGAGACGGTAAGACGCATCAGTCCCCTGGTTCGCAGTGCGGCCAACTATGATACCAGCCTGCAAGTGATCGGTCACATCGCCCGAAGCGGAACAAAATCAAAAAGCGGTATTATGGTGGGGTTGGGAGAAACTCCACAGGAAGTGGAAACCATTATGGACGACCTGCTGGCAGTCGGCTGCCAGATTCTTACGATAGGACAATATTTGCAGCCTACACACCGGCATTATCCGGTTGCCGAGTATGTGACGCCACAACAATTCGCCACTTACAAAACCATCGGTTTAGAGAAAGGATTCAGCATTGTAGAGAGTGCTCCTCTCGTTCGTTCATCCTATCATGCAGAGAAACACATTCGATAGAAAACAAAACACATTCCCTATTTGTTTTATAGGTAAAACCGGCAAATAAACATAAAGATGGATCATAAAGGAACACTTTCTTCCGCGTTTAACATGTCATTGGGTTTTATCCCCGTTATTATTTCCATTTTATTGTGTGAATTTATAACGCAAGACACGGCTATTTACATCGGTACTGGTATAGGTATCGTAGGGATATACCTATTACTACACCGTAAAGGAGCGCTAATTCCTAATTTTATTCTTTATATTGCCACCGGAATGCTGGCACTGCTGTCACTTGCAGCCTTGATTCCCGGTGACTATGTTCCGCCAGGTGCTCTGCCTCTTACCCTGGAAGTCAGTATCCTCATTCCGATGCTGATACTCTATATGCATAAAAAGAGATTTATCAACCACTTTCTGAGACAGATAGGCTCCTGCAATAAGCGCTTGTATGCGCAAGGAGCAGAGGCGGCAGTTGTTTCGGCCCGTTTTGCATTGATCTTCGGTATCCTGCATTTTATTATTATCAGTATTGTCGTTGCCAGTCAGGACCCTTTAAGCCAGACAAGTATGGTGATACTTTATAAGGTATTTCCCCCTGTCGTATTTGTGATGAGTATCCTGTTCAATCAGATTGCTATCCGGTATTTCAACCATCTGATGTCGCACACGGAATACGTGCCCATAGTCAATACGAAAGGAGATGTCATCGGAAGAAGTCTTGCCATAGAAGCACTCAACTATAAGAATGCCTATATCAATCCGGTCATAAGAATAGCCGTATCTACTCACGGGATGCTGTTTCTTTGTGACAGACCGATGAATGCCATCCTTGATAAAGGGAAAACTGACATACCGATGGAATGCTATCTCCGTTATGGTGAGTCCCTCACCGAAGGAGTAAACCGCTTGGTGCACAATGCGCTTCCACACGCAACGGAAGACTTCAAGCCAGAGTTTAACATTGTCTATCACTTCGAGAATGAAGCAACCAACCGGCTCATCTATCTTTTCATCGTCGATATCAAAGATGATTCTATCCTTTGCACTCCCCGCTTCAAGAACAGTAAGCTATGGAGTTTCAAGCAGATAGAAGAAAATATGGGCAAAGGCTTTTTCAGCAGTTGCTTCGAAGATGAATACGAACACCTGAAAGATGTTATTTGTATAAGAGAAAAATACAGGGAATCTTAGACAATTCGGGAATATGCCCTTTCCAGTCTTTCACCGTGCGGGTTTGTATAAACTCGCCTTCGCAAGTTATATTGGCAGCAATACATAGTTTTGTCTGCGGACGGCAATTCTGCAAGATATCTTCTATCATCTTATGATTCCGGTAAGGAGTTTCGATGAATAGCTGTGTCTGACTTTCAGCATAGACACGCTGCTCCAGTGTTTTCAGTTTCTTAGCCCGTTCTCCCGGTTCTATCGGCAGATAGCCATGAAAGGCAAAGCTCTGTCCATTGAATCCCGAAGCCATTACAGAAAGAATAATAGAGGAAGGTCCTACCAGAGGAATCACTTTCAGTTTCTGGCGCTGGGCAATGGCAACCACATCTGCTCCCGGATCGGCAACGGCAGGACAGCCCGCCTCCGAAATCACCCCCATCGAGGCTCCACCCGCCAAAGGCTTCAGATAACCGGATATATCTTCGGGAGAAGTATGCTTATTCAAAGGGTAAAAAGTCAGCGAATCAATATCAATTTCCCGGTCAACCTTCTTCAGAAAGCGACGGGCAGAACGAACATCTTCGACAATAAAATGCCGGATACCACGAATAATCTCCGTATTATAAGAAGGTAACACCTGTTCAAGAGGTGTATCGCCCAATGTAACGGGCAACAGGTAAAGAGCAGTTTCCACTTTAGGTAATAGGTGATAAGTAATAAGTAATAGGTATGGGCTAGAGTTTCAGGTAACCGGACTCTTCGAACATACTCTGATAATCGGTAAGTTCCAGCAGATCCTTTATTTTAAGATCTTTATGCTTTTTCATGTAGGATGCTATAATCCGTGCTCCCACCCACGAACCGATCAATGCAGGGGCTTGTCCTCCCAGCATATCAACAGTAGGCGCCGGTTTCATATAGTAGCGGATCACCATTGGGTCACGTGCGTGCAGATGATCGTTTGCACAGATATACTCCCAGATATCCTTTTCGTTTTTCCTGCACCATTCGTTCTCCTGATCGGAGTATCCCATTGCCTGACCAATATCGTCATAACCAAGCAAATGCTGCACCACATAATTGATTTTGCCGGAATGCATCATCAGATCGACCAGACAAGTACCTTCATGATAGTTCATTTCGTAACGGCTAAGGAGATAGAATGCGAAACAATCCGGCACAATCCGTTCCGGACGCATCGAGGTACATTGATAGTCATAGTAGAAACGTTTGTAGAGAGGATAGTCTTCTCCCATATACTTATCGAGGCTGATTCCCAGCAATGTATCTACCAGAATGATTGATTCATTGAATGCGGATATCTGCGAATAAATAAATGGTATTTTCGTATCGGGGACTTCCTTCTTCAGCTTCCGGAATCCTTTGGTGAGTCCTTTTTCTACTTCGTCAAGATTGGGATATTTAGCTTCTACATCGCTCAGCAAACGAAGCAAGGTGCTATCCGAGTAGAATTTTTGCAAACGCTGAGAAATGGTGTCGTCCTTCACCGTACCGATAGACAGTACATCTTCTATCAGAATCTTTGTCGGCTGGCGATAGTCCATTGTCAGTTTCTGCATAGCGGAAAAGCTGTTGGAGCGAACATATTCGCTCAACAGCTTATCGTATCTCAGAACAGAAATCCCTTCTTCCTTCTGCTCCGCAACCTTTCCTGTGCTTAAGCCGCAGGAGGCGAAAAGCATACCTATTAATATAGTAAGAAGAGAGATCCGTAGTTTCATAACCTTTTATCCGTAAATGATATTACCATTTTCGTCCATGTACTCATCCAGTCCTTTTTCGTAAGTAGCCATTGCACGAAGACTCATACCTACGCTGGAGAAACCACCGTCATGGAATAAGTTCTGCATAGTCACTTTACGGGTAAGGTCGGAGAACATCACGATACAATAATCCGCACATTCGTCAGCTGTTGCATTTCCAAGCGGAGACATACGGTTAGCGAAATCATACAGCTTATCCATACCTTTCACTCCCGAACCGGCAGTAGTAAAGGTAGGCGACTGTGAAATCGTATTCACACGTACGCTATGCTCACGACCGTAGATGTACCCGAAACTGCGTGCGATAGATTCCAGCAGGGCTTTAGCATCTGCCATGTCATTGTAGCCGTAAAAAGTACGCTGAGCAGCGACATAACTCAAAGCTACGATAGAACCATATTCCGCAATAGCGTTCAGTTTCTTGGCGGACTGAATCATTTTATGGAACGATACAGCCGAAATATCCAATGTCTTGTCCAACATTCCATAGTCAAGGTCATCATAAGTACGTTTCTTGCGCACGTTAGGAGACATACCGATAGAGTGCAATACAAAATCAATTTGTCCGCCCAATATATCCATAGATGTCTTGAATACATTCGTCAGATCTTCCACACTGGTGGCATCTGCCGGCACTACCTGACAGTTTAGTTTTTCAGCTAATGCATTGACTTCACCCATACGGATAGCCATCGGAGTATTTGATAATGTAATAGTTGCACCTTCTTCCACGGCGCGCTCTGCTACTTTCCAGGCGATAGACTGGTCGTTCAGTGCACCGAAGATAATTCCTCTTTTTCCTTTCAACAAGTTGTTACTCATATCTTCTAATAGTTAAATTTTGTGCAAAGATAGTATCTTTCTGCATAAAAACACGAGAAGTGTGCAAATATTAGACATAAATGACAAAAAATACACGTATTCTATCAATAACTCCACATCTGCCTGAAGTTTCCCCCTTATCTTTGCCAATGATAATTAAGAGGTTTTTTCATAATATTTATTTTAAGGTTAGAATTAGGTTAACATGAATCTTATTATCCATTCCGGTAGATCGCTCGGGAGAGTAGTCTGCCAAAGGATAATAAACCTCTCCGGTTATCAAGTGAAGACAACCCTTAGTATTAATCCATAGAAACATAATTTAAATGAACACATTAACGAAAAAGCTCTTGCTGCTAACAGCTATATGCCTTCCCTTCTCGTACGGGAATCGGACATGCGCTCAAGAAGGAAATGTAATTGACAACAGCATTTATAGTGATCTCCCTTTTGAGATGCCTATTGTAGAACAACCTGCATTTCCGGACTATACAATAAGTATTGTTGCATTTGGAGCTCAAAATGACGGAAAATTTCTAAACACAAAGGCCATCAATGAAGCGATTAAAGCCGTCCATGCCAAAGGCGGAGGTAAAGTTGTTATTCCGGAAGGATTGTGGCTAACAGGTCCTATTGAACTTCTGAGTAATGTAAACTTATACACAGAACGCAATGCAATGATTCTTTTCACAGATGATTTTGAAGCATATCCTATTATAGAAACATCCTTCGAAGGATTGGAAACACGACGTTGCCAATCCCCCATCTCAGCACGTAATGCAGAAAACATAGCTATCACGGGCTACGGAACTTTTGACGGCTCAGGAGATAGTTGGAGACCGGTTAAAAGAGACAAACTAACTGTTTCTCAATGGAGTAAGCTTGTTAAATCGGGCGGTGTAACCGATGCAGCGGGAAAGATATGGTATCCAACAGCCGGTGCATTGAAGGGCGCTTTAGCCTGCAAAGACTTCAATGTACCCGAAGGAATAAATACAGACGAGGAGTGGGATGAAATCCGGCCTTGGCTGCGTCCGGTATTACTCAATATTGTAAAGAGTAAGAAAGTGTTATTGGAAGGCGTTACGTTTAAGAATTCTCCCAGCTGGTGTCTGCATCCATTGTCATGCGAACATATTACAATCAACAATGTAAAGGTATTCAACCCCTGGTATTCTCAGAACGGGGATGCACTCGATCTGGAATCCTGTAAAAATGCATTGATCATCAACAGCCTGTTTGATGCCGGAGACGATGCTATCTGTATCAAATCCGGGAAAGATGAGGACGGTCGCCGTCGTGGAGAACCTTGTCAGAATGTATTGGTAAAAAACAATACTGTACTACACGGCCATGGTGGTTTCGTAGTAGGAAGCGAAATGTCCGGAGGTGTGAAAAATATATACGTTACAGACTGTACGTTTCTAGGTACGGATGTAGGTCTTCGTTTCAAAAGTACCCGCGGACGTGGAGGAGTAGTAGAGGGAATTTACATCAATAATATCAACATGATTAATATCCCGAATGAACCATTGCTCTTCGATTTATTCTATGGCGGCAAGGGGCCGGGAGAAGAAACAGAAGAAGAACGTGCAGCAAATACGAAAACAGATTTGCCACCCGTAACAGAAGAGACTCCTGCATTCAAAGATATCCATATTACCAATGTTAACTGTAAAGGATCCGGACGTGCCATGTTTTTCAATGGGTTACCCGAAATGCCTATCCGGAATATAACAGTGAAAAATGTTGTAATCACAGATGCTGCCGAAGGTGCTGTTATCAGTCAGGCAGATGGCGTAACTTTGGACAACATCTACATCGAAACGCAAAGTAACGGACCTACACTCCAAATGAAAAATGCAAAGAACATTCGGATAGATGGTAAACTACATAAGCAAGTAGATGCTCAGGGAACCAATCTAACCCTAAAGTAAAATCACATTTACATAGATTAGATCAAAGCAGACAGTCCTTTTGTCATCACTAACAGGACTGTCTGCTTTTTTTAGCTTACATTTGCAGAGGAGTTCGCTACAGTAGCACAGAGTCTATTATTGACAATCAGATAATTCTCGGTACAACTCTGGGGTGAGCAAACGACATTGACATTCACTCAACAATAAAACAATAAAGAAAGACATGAAAAGAAACCTTTTTACCGCTTTATTATTTCTTTGTTCCTGCCCATTAGCAGTTCTGGCACAGAGCAATGAAAAGACGATCACAGTAGAAGTGAGTAACCCTTGGAAACAGGCAAAATCTGATGAACCGGTAGTAATCAACCTAAACGATATCAAACCCGGATTTCGCATTAAATCGGCAACAGTAACAGAGGGTACTACAGAAATTCCATCGCAATTGGATGACCTGAACGGAGACCGTCGTGCAGATGAGCTTGCATTTGTTATCGATTTGCCTGCCAAAGGTAAGAAAACACTGAAAATCACCCTGTCATCAGAAAAAAGTAATAAACAATACGAACCACGTGTATATGCAGAAATGATGGTAAGTGATAAAAAAGGAAAGCATGTACCTGTTCATTCCGTAACCATCCCGGGTACTGCCAACATCTATAACCAGATGCACCACCATGGTCCTGCATTTGAATCGGAACTGGTGGCCTACCGTTTATATTTTGATCACAAGCAAACTGTAGATATCTACGGAAAATTCAATAAAGGCTTTGAGATTAAAGAATCACAGTTTTATCCTACCGATGAACAATTGGCACGTGGTTTTGGTGATGATGTACTACGTGTAAGCGGTAGTTGCGGCGTAGGTGCGCTAAAGGGTTGGAATGGGAAAAAAGCACTGCACATAGAACCTGTAAGTACACTCACAGAGAGTATTATTGCTTACGGTCCTGTCCGTACTATTGCCGAAATAAAAGTAACCGATTGGCAATATCAAGGCTCTGAATTAAACATGACTACGCGTTATACCCTCTATGCCGGGCACCGCGACATGAAAGTAGAAGCCCTTTTTGAGGAACCTCTGAAAGACGAAGTGTTCTGTACAGGTGTACAAGACATTGCGGGTTCCGTATCTTATTCCGACCACAAGGGACTTATCGGTTGCTGGGGTACAGACTGGCCCGTAAATGATACTGTAAAATATGCAAAAGAGACTGTAGGATTAGCTACTTGCATTCCACAAAAATATGTAGTAAAAGAAGTGAAAGACAAACCCAACTATCTCTATACCTTAACAGCCAAAGGAGATAACTATTTTTCCTATCACACCACATTTACTTCAATGAAAGAAACATTCGGTTACAAGACTCCGGAAGCATGGTTTGCCTATATTCGTGAGTGGAAAGAAGGGTTGGAACACCCTTGTGTGATCAAAATAAAGCAATAAAAACAAATATTACCCCCTATTCGAACAAATATTACCCATTGCGAGAGGCAATACTTCATACTTTTGTACAGTAATAAACAAAGAACATTATTGTATAACTTAAAAATTATTATTATGAAGAAACAATTACTTCTCGCAATGGCTTTTGTGGCTACAACTCTCACCGTTAATGCACAAACTTATGCAATTCAAGCCAATGATGCAATTACAAAAGACACAGAAATTACTTCTGTTGATGGTGTTAAGTTAACATTTGGAAATGATACATACACCATAAAGGCAAGTACTGATATTGACGGAGCTGCAATATATGGAGCTTATGCTTCCGGAAAAGCAAATCCAGTAGACGGAAATAATTTGGCTTTTGATAAAGCCGATGCAGGAGTTCCAACAGTTGGTACATTTTATAATCTGGAAGTAAGTAAAGATGGTACAATAGAAATAGCTATTGTATTAAATCCCGGTAAGAAATTCTATATCTTGGAAGATGGAGTAGCTTTGGACGGATATGACGCATTAACTGTTGTTGATAAATACTATGGTACCTATAGTTTCCCAGTAAAAGCAGGTAAAACTTATACCACATTCTGCACAGGTTCCAAATTAGGTTTTTATGGTTTTACTTTTACCGCAGGTGGTAGTTCTACCGGTATATCAGACATAGCTAATAGTAAGGAAATCGTAACTACTGAATACTATAATGTGGTAGGAATGAGATTAAACGAACCTGCAAAAGGATTGAACATTATTAAAAATATTATGAATGACGGTTCTGTAGAAACTAAAAAAGTGTATTTTGAATAATATTCATTCAAACAAAAAAACATACGAATACCCAGCTCAATATATGAGTTGGGTTTTTCTTTTTTACACAATTATTCCACATTTATGCACAATAAATCCTCCAAAGCAATCGATTATTCACCTCTAAATTTATACAGAACACCTATATTTGCAATCAAGAATTTTATAACATAACTAAATAATAAGAACAGTCCATGAAAAGATTAGCACAGACCTTAGGCCTCTGCCTATTAATGACAACCCCGGCCATAGCACAGGAAAATTATGTTTCCGAAGTATGGGTTGCAGACCAGGGAAACGGGACATATAAAAACCCAATCCTCTATGCCGATTATTCCGATCCGGATGCCTGTCGGGTAGGAGATGATTTCTATATGACCTCTTCAAGTTTTAACTGCCTCCCCGGTCTACAAATACTCCATTCAAAAGACCTTGTAAACTGGAACATCATAGGTGCTGCCGTTCCATACGCCCTCCCTCCCATCGAAACTCCCGAACGTCCGGAACATGGGAATCGAGTATGGGCACCAGCCATCCGCCATCATGACGGAGAATTCTATATCTTTTGGGGAGATCCGGACCAAGGTGCATTCATGGTGAAAGCACGTGATCCGAAAGGACCTTGGAGTGAGCCAGTACTCGTAAAAGCAGGAAAAGGTATCATCGATACTTGCCCGTTATGGGATGAAGACGGTAAAGTATACCTTGTGCATGCTTATGCTGGAAGTCGTGCCGGGCTAAAAAGTGTCATTGCTATCTGTGAACTGAATGCGGATGCTACCAAAGCCATCTCACAGTCAAGAATTGTATTTGACGGACACGAAGCCCACGAAACCTGTGAAGGACCTAAATTCTACAAACGAGGTGATTATTATTATATCTTTCATCCGGCAGGTGGTGTACCAACAGGTTGGCAGGTTGTTCTTCGTTCTAAAAATGTCTACGGTCCATATGAGTGGAAAACAGTATTAGCACAAGGTAATACTCCGGTCAATGGTCCTCACCAAGGAGCATGGGTAGATACTCCAACAGGAGAAGACTGGTTCCTGCATTTTCAGGATGTAGGTGCATACGGTCGTATCGTACATCTGCAACCGATGAAATGGATAAACGACTGGCCTGTAATCGGTAATGATACAGACGGAGATGGTTGTGGCGAACCCGTACTAACTTATAAAAAACCAAATGTCGGTAAAACCTATCCTATCTGTACACCACAAGAAAGTGACGAATTTAATGGATACACGCTTTCTCCGCAATGGCAATGGCATGCCAATATCAATGAAAAATGGGCATATTATGCAGGTGATCATGGATATGTACGTCTCTATTCTTATCCGGTAGTGAATGAGTATAAGAACCTTTGGGACGTAGCCAACCTACTACTACAGAAAACTCCTTCAAATAACTTCACGGCAACAATGAAGTTGACTTTCAAGCCTACAACCAAATACAAAGGTGAACGTACCGGACTTGTAGTTATGGGCATGGATTATGCCGGGTTAATTCTTGAAAACACGGATAAAGGGCTTGTGCTCTCACAATTAAACTGCAAGAAAGCAGATAAAGGAACACCGGAAGAAGTAAATGAAGCTGTTGATTTACAAAACAACACAGTATATCTGAGAGTTAAATTCAGCAGTGACGGTAAGAAAATCGGCAAGAGTGAAGGCGGATATGACCTTATAGTAATGTGCGACTTCAGTTATAGCACCGATGGTAAGAAATTCCAGAAAATAGGAAAACCATTCCAAGCCAGAGAAGGCAAATGGATCGGAGCTAAAATAGGAACATTCTGTACCCGTCCTGCCTTGGTAACGAATGACGGTGGCTGGGCGGATGTTGATTGGTTCCGTATCACAAAGAAATGAAACGAGAAGCCTTAAAAATATAAATAACAGCTTCAAGTAAATGAATTTATGCCTCTGCAAAAAGAAACTATTGCAGGGGCATATTTGTTTTCCTACATTTGCAGAACGATTATTAAAATAAAAAAAAATGAAGAAACTTGTTATATTCGATTTAGATGGAACACTACTAAATACAATCGCCGATCTGGCAAACAGTACGAACCATGCACTTAAAAAATTGGGATATCCTATACATAAAATAGAAGAATACAACTTCATGGTTGGTAACGGAATTAACAAGCTCTTTGAGCGTGCCCTGCCGGAAGGAGAAAAAACAGAAGAAAATGTACTCCGTGTACGTCAGGAATTCGTACCCCATTACGACAAACACAATGCAGACGAGAGCAAACCATATCCCGGAATTCCCACCTTATTAGAAGCACTACAAACCAAAGGAATACAGTTGGCGGTTGCGTCTAATAAATATCAGGCAGCTACAGAGAAGCTCGTTGCTCATTATTTTCCAAACATCCGGTTCATAGCTGTACTGGGACAACGGGATGGAGTGAAAGTAAAACCGGATCCAGCAATTGTAGAAGATATCCTGCGAATAGCAAACGTTGAAAAAAAAGAAGTTCTCTATGTCGGAGATTCGGGTGTAGATATGCAGACTGCCATCAATGCAGGAGTCACCTCTTGTGGAGTTACCTGGGGATTTCGTCCACGTACAGAATTGGAAGGCTTCCACCCGGATTACATTATAGACACAGCGGAAGTAGTGAAATCAATGATTAATGATTAATGATTAGCGGTTAGTGATTAGTGATTAGTGCTATGCAGCGTGATTATAATGCCGCCCGCTAATCACTAATCACTAACCGCTAATCACTAATCACTCCCTCCAGCCATTCCTCTGCCAGTATGGGCCATTGATTAGTTGTCCCCGGATTATTACGTAAAGCGATACTATGCCCTCCTTCCGGAAAAACATGCAGAGTTGTTTTCTTTATATCCACTCGTTTCAATGCAGTATAGTAGAGAATGCTGTTGAGAGAAGAAACAGACCGATCATCAGTAGCATGTACAATAAAAGCCGGTGGAGTCTGATTTGTCACACGTTCATCACAAGAAAACTGATGCAACAATTCCGGTGACGGGTCCCTTCCCAAAAGATTATCCCGACTTCCTTTATGAGCCATTTCCCTCATTGAAATCACAGGAGAAATAAGTATCGTAAAGTCAGGACGGAAAGACTCTTTATCCAATGCATCTCCTCCTGTCCCCCAATCTTCTGAAAATGTAGAAAGACAAGCCGAAAGATGTCCTCCTGCCGAACACCCCATCACTCCCACCTTATCAATATCAATGCCATAATCTGCCGCATGAAAACGAATGTACCTCATTGCCCGTTGTGCATCTTCCAAAGGAGCCTGATAACCCACTATTACATCCGGTGATTGTGGCATACGATGATTAAGAACGAAAGCAGTAACCCCAAACGTATTAAACCATTTAGCCAACTGCCATCCACTAATTTGATAAGCCAGACGTGCATATCCCCCACCCGGAATAATTAACACGGCAGTCTTCTTATTTTCTGCTTTCGAAGGTTCAAAAACATATACTCCAGGTGTACCTACCTGGTATACCCGCTCATTAGCAATACTATCTTTCACAGTAATACCTTTACTGTTTGGCATGTTATTATTCCATATAGGATAAAAAGTCTGTGCAACACCTATTTGAAATATTCCTGCCAATAACCAAAAACATAAACTTCTTTTCATTTCATTTATACGATTAATAAACTCAGAGTGACAAAGATAGTATAGCTTTTTTATTTCAAGGTAGAATAATTGGTACATATACTCGCAAAAAGAAACATTATTTCTACAAAAAACTACGCAAACTCCATTAACTTTGTTTCAACATTTAATCATTATATCATGAACCAGAAAAGCATACTACTCATTCTTACTTTATTGTATTGTCACGTAGCATCTTTCGCTCAAAAGACAAATATCAAAGACTACGTCCATATCGAGATTACTCCCGATCACGACGATTGGACATACCGCACAGGCGAACAGGCATCATTTACTATTCGAGTTATACGTGGAAACATAATGCTCAAAAACATTCCACTCATCTATGAAATAGGTCCAGAAAAACTCCCCCCTAACCAAACAGGAAGTAGCGATCTGAAAAATGGTAGCTTCAAAGTGAAAGCCGGTACAATGAAAACACCTGGTTTCATCACTTGTCTTTGCCGTACAGAGGTAGATGGTATTACCTATTCCAACTATGTAAATATAGGTTTTAGCCCTGAAAAGCTGAAACCAACAACAACACTTCCCGAAGATTTTACCAAGTTCTGGGAACGTGCCAAAGCAGAAACAGCCAGTATACCAATGGAACCTCTAATTACTCTGTTGCCCGAACAATGTACTCCGGAAACCAATGTATACCATGTCCGTTTACAACACTATCAGAAAGGAAGTTACTTCTATGGCATTCTCTGTATACCTAAAAAGCCAGGCAGATACCCGGCTGTTCTCCGTGTACCGGGAGCCGGAGTAAAGAAGCAGCCGGCAGAAATGACACTTGCAGAAAAAGGAATGATCACCCTCGCCATCGGTATTCACGGTATTCCGCAAACACTACCGGATAACCTGTATGCCAATCTGAGTAAAGGTGTATTAAACAACTATGCCTTCTATAATCTCGATAGTAAAGATCACTATTACTATCGCCGTGTATATACCGGCTGTATACGTGCGCTCGATTTTTTGTGTAGCCTGCCCGAATATGATGGAGAGAACTTAGGTGTCATCGGTGGAAGCCAGGGCGGTGCATTGGCAATGGTTACTGCCGGATTAGACTCCCGAGTTAAGGCACTCGTAGCTTTCTATCCTGCTCTTTGTGATGTGACCGGTTATCTTCATGGGCGCGCGGGAGGATGGCCAGCCATGTTTGCCCCTCAAAATCAGTTATTGAACAATAAACCCGAAAAGATTGAAACGTCCCGTTACTATGATGTGGTCAATTTCGCACGCTTTATTCAAGCACCCGGATATTATTCGTGGGGATACAATGACCCTACCTGTCCTCCCACTTCCACTTTCTCTGCCTACAATGTCATCACTGCTCCCAAACAATTGTTTATCGCTCACGATACAGGTCACTGGCGTACAAAAGAGCAGGACATAGTGACCAATAATTGGTTCTGTAAACAGCTGATTAAGTAGTACTTTTCGTCTTAAAACAAAAAATACCACCCTAAAAACAAATATTGCACATCTCATAGTTCACATCCGTATACTTTTGTAGCGATCAATTAACACTCTACATGGGTGTAACTAAGAAAAACAATCATTTTAATAAACTAAAAGTAAACATGCAAAGAATGTCTAACCAAGTGAAAAACATGCGAATCGTGCTGCTTATGTTATTTGCAGCTCTATCGCTCAGCGTTTCCGCGCAAACGATTACTCTCAAAGGTAATGTGAAAGATGCGACCGGTGAACCTATAATCGGTGCTTCTGTCGTAGAAAAAGGAAATACTTCCAATGGTACTATTACCGACTTGGATGGTAATTTCAGCCTAAAAGTTCCTTCCAAAGCTAATGTTATCATATCTTACATAGGTATGAAAACTCAAGATGTTGCAGTCAAAGGACAAAATTCAATTAATGTGATATTGTATGATGACGCCCAATCCCTTGATGAAGTGGTAGTTATCGGCTACGGAAGTGTTAAGAAAAAAGATTTAACTGGTTCTGTCAGTACCGTACAAGGTAGTGAACTTGCCAAGATTCCTGTAAGTTCTGCAGCACAAGCATTAACCGGTCGTCTGGCTGGTGTACAAATTACAACATCAGACGGTTCTCCCGATGCAGAAATGATTATCCGCGTACGCGGTGGGGGGTCAATCACCGGAGATAACTCTCCTTTGTACATCGTAGACGGATTCCCTGTATCGAGTATTAGTGACGTAGCTCCAGGAGATATTCAAGACATCACAGTACTAAAAGATGCTTCTTCAACTGCCATCTATGGTTCACAAGGTGCAAACGGTGTAGTATTAATTACAACCAAAAGTGCAAAAGGAGGAAAGACTCAAGTTTCTTATAATGGATACATTCAAGGCAAAAAGCTATTAAGAAAAATCGATGTAATGAATCCTTACGAATTCGTAATGTTCAACTACGAAAAAGCTGCTATGAGAAACAGTATTTCAAGTTTTGAGAAACGTTTTGGAGCGTTTGGAGACCTTGACCTTTATAAATACCAAGAAGCAGCCGATTATCAAGATGAAATGTTCGGTCATCCCGACTTATCACAATCGCACAATATCAGTATAACTGGTGGCAATGACAAAACTAAATTCTCATTAAGCGGTACTTACATTAATGATGGTAGTTTGATGAAAGACAACGGTTATAACCGTTTTAATCTGAATTTCAAGTTAAATCACGAAATTACCAAAGGTTTAAAACTTGATTTCGGTACGCGTATATCTGACACTACTGTTAAAGGCGTAGGTACAGGTGGTGGTACTTATAAGATCCGTTCTTACGATGCTTTGATGAAAGCACCAGTTAACGGTTTCTATGATTTCACAGATGTAGATACAAGTGACATGAGTGACGAAGAGCTCGAACAATACCAAAATGATACAATGACTTTACAAGAAAAAGTAGATCAATATTGGAGAAGAAAACAAGAACGACGTTTCAACTTTACAGGAGGCGTAACTTGGAATATTCTGAAAGGTCTTACTTACCGTCTTGAAGGAGGATATGATTATACATTTTTCCAACAAAAAGACTGGTATGGTGCAAAAAGTAGTAAAGCTATTCAGGATGGTAATAAGTTGCCAATGGGCGAATGGAATAAAAAAGACACTTATAAATACCGTATTACCAATACAATAAACTGGAAACATTCGTTCAATCAAATACATGACGTTGATTTAATGGTCGGACAAGAAATTGTAGTAAGTAATAACGAATCTAACACCATGGTCGGAAAATATTTCCAAAGCGAAATTACTCCAGAGAAAATGTTTGCAAGTATGGCATCCAATTCTGGTGAGACAGGTTCAAGAACTATCAGTAGTACATTGGGACAACCTGATAAAACAGCTTCTTTCTTCGGTCGTTTAAATTATGGCTATAAAGACAGATATTTAGCAACTGTTACTGTACGTGCGGATGGTTCCAGCAAATTCATAAGAGGCAATCGTTGGGGTATATTTCCCGCTGCCGCCCTCGCATGGCGAATTAGTCAAGAGGAATTTATGGAACCAACCCAAAATTGGTTATCGAACTTAAAGCTTCGCTTCAGCTATGGGCAAGCTGGAAACAACCGTATTGGTAGTGGTATGTACGAAACACTTTATAAGGCATATTCATCATCCAAATATTATGGAGCCGGAGGTTACCTAAATCCTCACTACACGCTTGCCAATTCGCAAATGGCCAATCCTAACCTGAAATGGGAAACGACAATCACACGAAATGGCGGTTTAGATTTTGGATTTTTACACGAACGGATATCAGGTACACTGGATTTCTATTGGAATACAACAAAAGATTTGTTAGTTGAGAGACAAATTGTAGCTCCGGGATACTCCAGCGTACAAGAAAACATAGGCCAAACTTCAAATCGTGGTGTCGAACTAAGTTTAAATGCAACCATTATTCAAACAAAAGACTTCATGTTATCTGCCAATTTCAATATTGGTATCAACAGAAACAAGGTTGACAAATTAGCCGGTACAAACGAAATGTCCTACAACTCAGGTGGTTTTTCATCAGATACCAAAGAACAAGACGATTATCGCGTAATAGTAGGTGAGCCATTAGGATTGGTTTATGGTTTCGTTTATGATGGAATTTATGGAGTAGATGATTTCGTGACCTACACTGATGCAAATGGTAGAACTCAATTCCAGTTCGATAATAAAGGTAATTTTATACTAAAAGAAGGAATACCTAACAATAGTTATCTATCTGGATCAAATGCTGGAGTACGTCCCGGCGCTATGAAACTAAAAGATCTTGATAAAAGCGGTGACATAGACAAAAATGATCGTCAGATCATTGGTCGTACTGCTCCTAAACATACAGGTGGTTTTGGTCTTAATGCAACTTGGAAAGGTTTAGATTTATCAGTTATGTTTAACTGGGTATACGGTAATCAGATCTATAATATGGACAAAATTGCAAGTACACAATCCTACCGAACAACTTACGCCAATCTACGTGAATATATGGGCGCTGGTTCTGCCTGGACATACTTAGATCGTACATCGGGTGAAATAGTAACTGATTATGAAACATTAAAATCGATGAATGAAAACAAAAGTTACTGGTCTCCTTTGACAATTCCGGACGGAAATCCATTAGTTACTTCATGGGCTATAGAGGACGGTTCCTATCTACGTTTGCAAAACCTAACATTAGGATATACCTTACCTAAAGAATGGACAAAAAAATTTGCTTGTAGTCAATTACGTCTTTATTGTACATTAAATAATGTATGGACTTGGACCAACTATAGCGGATATGACCCAGAAGTCAATTCTTCTATCCGTAATAGTAAAACAAGTGGTATTACTCCAGGTGCTGATTATTCAGCCTATCCTAAGGCTTTCTCGTGGACAGCGGGTGTTAACATTACATTCTAATCATTTTCAATTAACATTATTATAAAATGAAAAAGCGACTATTATATATTGCAGCTATAATAAGTACAATGTTCCTGAGTACTTCATGCAACGACTTCCTTGATACGGAAACTCTATCAAATGATTCCCAAGAGTATCTGTGTTCAAACCCTACGGACGCCCGTAAAATGGTTAACCATATTTATTCATTCTTCTGTGAAGATACATATACCTCCCGTATGTCTAACGCCTGGATGCAGAATACCGACGTCGAGATGTTCTTTGTTAGCAAAGCACAAGCGATTGCTCATAATGACCGTCGTGGTATTTGGGCATTAAACGCCGGAGATTTTAATGACATCAAAAATTGTTGGGAGCACAACTACAATGCTATTGACTTCGCCAATCAAGTAATAGAAGGAATAGAGGCCAGTGACATGTATAAAAATGGAAATGCAGAAATGAGTCAATTATTGGGTGAAGCTTATTGTTTGCGTGCCTATCGTTATTTTCTGCTTTGTAATTTTTGGGCAGATGTCCCCTTCTCCATCACTCCTTCTAAATATGGAGAAAACAACAATACCCCTCGTGTAGACAAGAATATTATTTATTCTCATATCATTCAGGATCTTATTAATGTAGAAGGTTCAATGAAATGGGCAGATAAACTCGAGAATGGTGTAGAACTAATGAACCGTGAGTTTGCTATGGGCTTTATAGCTAAATTAGCAATGTTCCGTGCCGGATATTCTATGCAAGCAGATGGCACTATGAGCCGTTGTACTATAGACGGCCAAATCACTCCTGTTACCTATACAGACGAAAATGGCGTTAAACAGACTGCAAGTGCCAGTGATGATTTCTATAAGTTGGCACAAGCCTATTGCCGCAAATTAATCAAAGAAAAGGACCGTGCTCTGACTAATGATTTCAAAAGTATCTTTTATAATCAAATAAACTCATCCAGCAGTGCTAATGGTGATGTTCTTTACGAAAATGGTTTTGTTCAGAATGGTGGTGGCGATGTTGCTTGGTGTATAGGTGTTACCGTAACAGGAGGTAGTAAAGGTACAACAACTATTCAAGTAGGCCTTTCTCCTAAATATGCTTGTTCATTCGATAAAGAAGACCAACGTCTTGCAGTAACTTGCGCTAATTATAAATTCTTAGGAGATAATACGCAAAATGCATGTGATCCTACTGGTATTACTATTGGTAAATGGTGTCGTATGGATATGACTACCTCTAGTGCAACTAAAAATACAGGGGTTAACTGGCCAGTACTTCGTTATGCAGATGTACTGTTATTACTTGCCGAAGCTGACAACGAAATTAACAATGGGCCGACAGACGAAGCTAAGCAAATGTTGAAACGGGTACGCGAACGTGCATTTGCAAATGCAGAAAGTAAATCTCAGAAAGTTGATGAGTACATTAATCAACTAACATCCTACAACGATTTCAAGCAGGCGATCATAAACGAACGTGCATGGGAACTTGGAGGTGAATGTATCCGTAAATTCGACCTTATACGTTGGAATGAATACGCTAAAGCAGCTGTACAGACTATTGAATGGATGATTGAAGAAGGGAAGAACGCCCAACAATTGGAAGAAGCTAACGGAGAATTTATATACAACAAAGATTTGGAAATAGCAGATACTGGTGTGGCCAACTCCCTTTACTTTCAATTCGAGAATGGAATGTTAAAGTTTGACAATGATATCTTCACGGCACGTGATGCAAAAGTTGAACCTTATAAGAGCGCAGAAACAATCAAGGATGACGAGATTAAATCAGGATTTACCAGTGCAAAAGATAAAATGTATCGTATAGATTTTGCTAAAAAGTTTATCTCTTCATCATCTACTGACCCAACAACTAATAAACCTTACGGACAAGACGAAAATGGTAATGACATAAAAAAAGGTACGGTATTAGAAAGTGCATTGTATAGTTTCTATGGGATTACCGATGGAGTATTAATCAATGGAACAGAAGATCTTTCTTCTTTGGTGAACAAACCGGCTCCTTACGTTATGCCTATCCCTTCATCTAAGGTTTCTAACAGTGCAGGAGTTTTGTCTAACGATGGATATGGAATCCGTAATAAATAAAAAAGAACGATATGAAAGCGATTAAATATTTCAAATATATTGTATTAAGTCTGCTCATTGGAGCAGGCTTAGCAAGCTGTAACGATGATGATCTGGGAACGACTCCCCGCCTATTCAGACCTGTGGCCACTATTGAATCACAAAATAATAATATAGTTGTTACCTGGGATAATATAAAAGGTGCCTCCTCCTATGAAATCATACTCTTTAAAATGACAGGAGAAAACGAAGACGGTACATTGATCGGCACGAAATATGACGAAGCCACTACTTCTACTTCTCCTTATACTTTCGAAGGAGTAGAATGGGATGAGAAGTATGGTGTTAAGATCAAAGCTATCGGTTCAGAACTCCAATCTGAATATTATGAGACAAAAGCAATCAGTGTAGTATACCCTACAAAATTAGTTAGTATCCGTACAATTGATATTGCTGCCCTACCTACCTGGTCAAGTGGGGGAAATCAAATTACAGCGCTAGAAATCACTCCAACAGAGATTGAAGGTGAACCAATCATCGTTTCTATTACCGACGAAGAATATGCTTCCGGACAAAAGGTTATTTACGGTTTGAAACCCAATACTGCCTATACCTTAACAGCATATTCGGGAGAAGAACTGATTAGAGCCAACTATGAAGGAAAATTGAACTTTACCACTCGAGAATCCGAAAATTTCGATGAGAAATATGGAGAAGGAATGTATATAGACTTACGCGGTTATGATGATCCTAACATTCTAATTTCAGAAGAAGTGAAAGCAAAATTAGATGAAACAGAAGGATTGACCGTTGTTCTTCAAGGAGGATACCAATACAAAACAAGTAGTGATACTCCGCTAAAATTCAAAAAATCAGTTAACTTCATTACTGGTTTATCTCTCGAAGGTAATGCGATTATTGTACAAAGTGGAGCAATGCAATCAGAAAGTGGAGCGAATATAGCAAAACTTTCATTCACCGATATTGACTTCATTAGTGATAAAGCAAACGAATTACCTATAGCTGAATGGACAGATAAAGGGTTTGGAGGCCGACAAGTATATAATGTAAACGGTAGTAAATCGATGGTAGGAGAACTCACCTTCAAAAACTGTCGCATTGAAGGATATCGTGCTATTGCACGTCTCCAAGGTGAAGATGGTATAAACAGAGTATTATTTAACAGTTGCACCATCAATGGTATTGGTGACCAAGCCGTTGTCACGACCAACAATAAAGCTGCTGCCACAATGGATGAAATTGATTTTATTAACTGTACTATTACCAATATCGTACAATTATGCGACTTACGTTCTAGCAAGAATTCACCTACACTGACTGTTAGCGATTGTACATTTTGTTATGCTCCGGTAGACAGAACTGATAAAGCAGACTGGGCCCTGTTCCGTATGGGAAGCAATACCGTTTCTTTAATCGTCGAAAATACAGTATTCGGACCTTCGATGCAGGCAACAGCAGCAGATGGTTCTGTAATTACTCCGTACGTTGCAGGTAAAGGCTCTATCTTCCTTAATGGAACAGATGGAACAGCCGGAGTAAAAAACTCTTATCGTACAAATTTTGAATGGACTAAAGTAGGAGATAAAGCTCTAACTTATCCTTTAGATGGGCTTATTACCATAGCTACAGACGAAAAAGGTTTATTCACTGCCCCAACCGCGGAAGAAGAAAACTATATGTTTAATTTCACCTTTGATGGTATATCCTCATCAGGAGCCCTCAAATGGAGAAAATAGAATTTAAGTACCCGTAACAAGAAAGGGAGTAGATTGGTGATCTGCTCCCTTTCTTCTTTATCACCTAAATTTATAGAAAAAACAAATCATGAAATATACATTTACTCATATTTTACGAACAGCAACATTAACTATCATTATTGGTTTAACCGCCACTACCTATTCCCAATTACCTTATCAAGATCCCAATTTGACTCCTGAACAAAGAGCTACCGACCTATTACAACGTCTCACTATAGAAGAAAAGGTATCATTAATGCAAAACAACTCACCTGGCATTCTCCGGTTAGGAATTAAACCATACGAATGGTGGAATGAAGCCTTACATGGTGTAGCACGTGCCGGGCTGGCTACCGTCTTCCCGCAAACCATCGGTATGGCAGCATCTTTTGACGATACACTTATTTATGAGGTTTTTAATGCTATATCTGATGAGGCAAGAGCCAAAAACAGACACTTCAACACATTAGGACAGTACAAACGCTATCAAGGACTAACTATGTGGACGCCTAATATTAATATTTTTCGTGACCCACGTTGGGGACGCGGGCAAGAAACTTATGGTGAAGATCCTTATCTGACAAGCCGCATGGGAGTAGCTGTAGTAAAAGGTCTACAAGGTCCAGATAGCGCCCGTTATAATAAGTTACATGCTTGTGCGAAACATTTCGCCGTTCATTCTGGTCCAGAATGGAACCGGCATAGTTTCAATGCCGAAAATATCATTCCAAGAGATCTATGGGAAACCTATCTTCCGGCATTCAAAACATTAGTACAGGAAGCTGACGTTAAAGAAGTGATGTGTGCTTACAATCGTTTTGAAGGAGATCCTTGTTGTGGCAGTAATCGCCTGCTGACACAAATTTTACGTAACGAATGGGGATTCAAAGGGATTGTCGTATCTGATTGTGGGGCCATATCAGACTTTTGGGGAACAAAAAAACACAACACTCACCCAGATGCTGCGCATGCATCCGCTGAAGCCGTGTTAAATGGAACTGATCTGGAATGCGGAAGCAATTACCGAAAGCTTACAGAGGCCATAAAAGCCGGAATTATTTCTGAAAAACAAATAAACGTTTCTGTAAAACGATTGTTGAAAGCCCGTTTTGAACTTGGAGAAATGGAAAATATTCATCCATGGACACTTCCTTATAGTATTGTCGACAGCCCTAAGCACCGGTGTTTGGCATTAAAAATGGCTCATGAAACGATGACACTCCTACAAAACAAAGGAAAAATTCTACCACTTGACAAACAGGCCCGAATAGCAATAATCGGGCCTAATGCAAACGACTCAGTAATGCAATGGGGTAATTATAATGGAACACCATCGCATACAAGTACTCTGTTATCTGCATTTCGAAAGAGACTACCAATTTCCCATCTTATTTATGAACCGGTATGTGGACTAACTGACAGTATTACTTACAACAGTTTATTTGATCAATGTAGTTACAATGGAAAACACGGATTCTTAGCCTCTTATTGGAACAATCCAGATTTTGAAGGAGAAGCAAATGCTATCACTCAACTCTCTACACCATTCCGTTTCACTACTTTAGGAGCTACAGCATTTGCACCCGGAATAAAGTTAACAGAATTCAGTAGTTGTTATCAAACAGTGTTCCGTCCTCAAAAATCGGGAAATGCGATTTTCCGTTTTCAAACGAACGGAAATATCCGAGTAAGTATTAACGGAGAAGAAGTCATTAAAACCGGTAATATTAAGAATCCGAAAAATCTGTATACTCTACAAACCGAAGCCGGGAAAAGCTATAAAATCAAAATTGATTTTAAGCAAGTAAAAGATGAAACTTATTTCAACTTCGACTTAGTTGAAGGACTTCCTCTCAATATAAGCAACACACTCGAAAAACTCAAGGATATTGATATTATAATCTTTGCAGGAGGTATCTCCCCATCATTGGAGGGTGAGGAGATGAATGTATCTGCCACCGGATTCAAAGGAGGTGATCGAACAGATATCGAATTTCCAGCTGTCCAACGTAAAGTATTAGCAGCCTTAAAAGAAGCTGGTAAAAAAGTTATACTTGTCAATTTTTCCGGCTCAGCTATGGCACTAACTCCAGAAACAAAAAGTTGTGATGCTATCTTACAAGCATGGTATCCGGGTGAGGAAGGTGGAACGGCTATTGCAAATGTACTTTTCGGTGATTATAATCCCGCCGGACGACTTCCTATCACATTCTATAAAAGTATCGATCAACTTCCAGACTTTGAAAACTATTCAATGAAAGGACGTACCTACCGTTATATGCAGGAAGAACCTCTTTTTCCTTTCGGTTACGGACTCAGTTATACTACCTTTGCCTTCGGTAAAATCCATATAAACAAAAATAGCCTTTCTGCCGGAGAAAAGGTTACACTCCATATACCTATTAAAAACATTGGCGATAGAGATGGAGTAGAAGTGGTACAAATCTATATTCAAAGACAAGCCGACAAAGAAGGTCCAGTGAAAACACTACGTGCATTCAAAAGAGTAGAAATACCCAAAGGAAAAACGCAGGAGGTAAAGATAGAGCTACCATATGTAGCTTTTGAATGGTTCGATCCAACTACCAATACAATGCGTCCTATTCAAGGAGAGTACAATATATTATATGGAAATAGTTCCAGAATGAAAGATTTACAATCTGCTAAAATACAAATACAGTAAGAAAGAAATATGAGAAATTTAATGATTACTTGCTTTATTGTTCTAACAGCTAACAATATACAAGCACAAGACAAACATCTGAAACTATGGTATGATCGCCCTGCTACCCAATGGGTGGAGGCTCTGCCATTAGGAAACGGACGGATCGGAGCCATGGTTTATGGTGACGTGTTACACGAAGAGTTTCAATTGAATGAAGAGAGTATATGGGGAGGCTCTCCTTACAACAATGTCAATCCAAAAGCGAAGGAAGCTCTGCCTCGAATTCGTCAATTGATATTCGAAGGTCGAAATAAAGAAGCACAAGAAATGTGTGGACATGCTATCTGTTCACAAACAGCCAATGGAATGCCTTACCAAACTGTAGGTTCATTACATCTTGATTTTGAAGGAGTTAATAATTATTCCGATTATTACCGTGAACTCGACATAGAGAAAGCAATAGTCACTACGAAGTTTACCTCTGAAGGAGTAACTTATACCCGAGAGGCTTTCACTTCTTTTCCCGATCAACTACTTATTATTCGCCTGACAGCTTCCCAAAAAAGAAAAATCTCTTTTACAGCACGATACAATACTCCGTATGGCAAGGATATAATACGAAATGTATCTTCCCGAAAAGAACTTCAGTTGCATGGAAAAGCCAATGACCACGAGGGTATTGAAGGTAAAGTACGTTTTAGTACTTTAACACGAGTCGAACATAACGGTGGATACACAGAGGCTATTGCCGACACTCTGTTACGAATAAGTAATGCCAACAGCGTAACATTGTATGTATCTATAGGAACAAATTTTATAAATTACAACGATGTATCCGGCAATGCTTTAAAAACAGCACAGAATTATTTGAAAAATGCTGGAAAGAATTATCAAAAAGCCAAAGAAACTCATTGCTCTACTTACAGAAAATGGTTCAACCGTGTTTCACTTGACTTAGGTAGCAATGCACAATCTTTTAAACCGACCGATGTACGAGTGCGGGAGTTTACTTCCACATTTGATCCTCAGCTGGCAGCTCTTTATTTTCAATTCGGGCGCTATCTTCTGATATGTAGCTCCCAGCCCGGCGGACAAGCTGCTAACCTTCAAGGTATCTGGAACTATCAATTACGTGCTCCGTGGGATGGAAAATATACTACCGATATCAATGTGGAAATGAACTATTGGCCGGCAGAATCCACTAACTTACCAGAAATGCACGAACCCTTCCTGCAACTCATAAAAGAAGTAGCCGAAAAAGGTAAACAGAGTGCCGCCATGTATGGTTGCCGTGGATGGACACTTCACCATAACACAGATATCTGGCGATCAACTGGTTCGGTAGACGGCCCGGGATATGGCATCTGGCCTACTTGTAATAGTTGGTTCTGCCAACATTTATGGGACCACTATCTGTTCTCCGGCAATCGCGATTATCTCACAGAAATATATCCTCTCATGCGTAGTGCTTGTGAATTCTATCTTGATTTCTTAATACGTGACCCCAAAAACAACTGGTTAGTAGTATCTCCTTCCTACTCTCCGGAGAATCGTCCAGTAGTGAACGGTAAACGTGATTTTACAATAGTGGCCGGAGCCACTATGGATAATCAGATGGTAAACGACCTCTTCCGTAATACTCTGGAAGCAGCTTCTCTGATAGGTGAATCTTCAGCTTTTATAGATAGCCTGCAAACCGTAATCCAAAATCTGGCTCCCATGCAAGTAGGACGCTGGGGGCAATTACAAGAATGGATGGAAGATTGGGATAATCCTCAAGATCGCCATCGTCATACTTCACATCTATGGGGATTATACCCGGGACGTCAGATTACTCCCCGCACACCTATCCTCTTCGAAGCTGCTAAACGTACGCTTGAAGGACGTGGAGATCATTCCACTGGCTGGTCTATGGGATGGAAAGTCTGTTTTTGGGCAAGACTCCTCGACGGAAATCATGCCTACAAACTAATTACCGAACAACTTCATCCTACTACTGACGAGAAAGGACAAAACGGAGGAACTTACCCTAATCTTTTTGATGCCCATCCTCCTTTCCAAATTGATGGGAACTTCGGTTGTACAGCCGGTATATCCGAAATGTTTGTACAAAGCCATGCAGGTAGTGTGCACCTGCTACCTGCATTACCCGATGTATGGAAAAAAGGAAGTATAACAGGGCTTCGCTGCCGTGGCGGATTCACAATAGATGAATTGAACTGGGAGGATAACCAATTGCAATCCGTTCGAATCACTTCATCTATAGGAGGAACACTGCGTATCTGCACGACTACTCCATTAATATTCAACGGAGAAAAGCTTGAGGTGACTCAAACTCCGGAATGTGATAATCCACTGTTGAAAAGTCAGCCAATACGCCGTCCGCTAATTGCAGTCAATGCTCCAATCAATACAACCACATTGAATAAAAACTATATATATGATATAAAAACAGTAGCCGGGAAAAGCTACCTATTAAGAAAAGCAAAATAATAAAGTAGATTATAAGGATAACTGCGGACAAGCCAACCATATAAAAAATCAACTCATCTTTGTGTGACAATAAAACAAGCATTACAGTTATAACTTGAATTCACTCTTTTCTGTGAGTTGTTTTTACAAACACTTCTCATCCTCCGTTTTTTTGATATGAATATCAAAAACGGAGGAGAAGATAACCTCTGATTTAGTCCTATTTACAACCAATCCGCAACTACCCAATAGATCCGTCTGCTACCCCATTCTCAACATACAAGTCAGCCAAACAAAATATTATATCCTCTTCTTTGCCCTAATCCCATAATATTTGTACATTGCGACGACTAAAACCTCAAAGACCCAATTATTATGGAAATGAATAAAGAAAACTTCGAAAAACTACTCAACCAAATCAAAGCGTCCGGAAAACCTGCTACCGAATGGTTTGGCAAATATACACACGATATATTAATGCATCCCGATAATTGGTGGGAAGCTCTTGCTGTATGTGAATATGCATTAGATAGTAAAGAAGATGAGAAACAAATAGCCGAATTCTTTCACCACATATTTCAGGCCTATGATTGTAATGTAGAGGTAGACCTGAACGACGAAGAATATACATTCTGGTGGGAGAAAGTACAGGAAACTTGTGATCGTGTAGGTGAGTTTGCAGGTGTAGGACTTGTGCAGAAAGGCTCGCAATATGCCGAAGCACGTTATGGTCTGCGTGATACCAGCAAGTTAGTACCTTATTACGAAAAAGCTGCTGATATGGGAGATGAAAATGCACAAGCCACTTTTGCCTTTTGGAAATATATGGGTTATTACTGCGAAGCAGACAAAGCAGAAGGGGAACGTCGTTTTGCCACTCTTACCACTCCCGAAGGACTGCACTGGAAGAAATTCTATGAAGCTTGTATAGAGAATTGTGCAGGACATGAAGAAAAAGCATGGGAACTCCGCCAAGAGTTGCTGAATGAACTGCCTGAAGGAGACAAAATGCGTGCCAATATATATGCTATTATTGGCGATGAGCTTGATAATGACGAAACAAAAGTTGCCGAACAAGCTGAGTATTATGAAAAGGCATTGGCTGTAGTACCCAATTTCTATGTTCAGAAAAATCTGGGTACGCTCTATTTTCGAAATCCGGAATTAGGAAAAACACAGGAACAAGCTTTCGAGTTATGGGAAGGTGCATGGAAAGCCGGTGTATGGTCAGCAGCCAACTTTTTAGGATATTACTATCAGGAAGAGCCTTGGACAGATATCCCCAAAGCTATTGAATGGTTGGAAAAAGGGATGCTTTATTGTGAGTCGTATTGTACGTATGAGCTTGCATTAATCTACCTATATAATGAAGAATATCAGAATGTAGAACGTGGATTATACTGTCTCGAACGATGTGTGGAAGATAATTACATACAGGGAATTGAAAGTCTCGCCATGGTTTATTTTAATGGAGAACTGGTGGAAGAGAATATCGAACGTGCTCACGAACTATTACTGAAAGCTACCGAACTGAATTCCGGAAGCGCTGCATACCGCATCGGATGGATGTATGAACGTGGTATCCTCTCAGAAAATCCTGATTATGAAAAAGCTCTGGAATATTATGAAAAGTCTGCCGCATTGGAGAACAATGACGGATATTGCAGGGCCGCCCTCTATTTGGCAAACGGTTATGCCGGAATAACAGATGAAGCTAAATCTAAAGAGTATTACGAAAAAGCAGCTGCACAAGGTTCTCCTTATGCACTTGTGGAGTTAGGTTTTCTCCAAGAGAATGAACAGAACTATGAACAGGCATTCGAATTGTTCAGTAAAGCTGCCGAACAGGAATACCCCTATGGCATGTACCGCGTGGGTTACTACCTGAGTGAAGGAATAAAAGGTGATGCCCAACCCGAAGAGGGGGCAGCCTGGTACCTCAAAGCTGCCGAAGCCGGTGATACAGATGCCATGTTTGCCATGGGGCGTTGTTACAAAAACGGATATGGTGTAGAAGAAGATCCGGACAAAGCACTCGCCTGGTACCAGAAAGGAGAAGAAAAAGAAGACCCCCGCTGTATCACCGAATTAGGATTAGCATATGAAAACGGTTACGGTGTAGAGGAAAACCCACATAAAGCAGTGGAATACATGACCAAAGCCGCCGAACTAAACTATGGATATGCCCAGTTCAAAATGGGTGATTATTATTTCTACGGTTACGGTCCCTGCCTGGAAGATAACAAACAAGCAGTGGAATGGTACGAAAAAGCAATAGCCAACGGCAATGCACTCGCTATGCTCCGCTTGGGAGAATATTATCTCTACGATTACGATAAACTAAATGAAAGTGAAAAAGCATTCACTTATTTCAAACAGGCGGCAGAACAGGAATTCTATAATGAAGGAATAGGTATCTGCTATGAAATGGGCATCGGAGTAGAAGAAAATGAGACGGAGGCCTTCAAGTACTACACCCTTGCCGCAAACAATGGCAATACAATGAGTATGTACCGCACCGGTCTCTGCCATTATAATGGTGTAGGCGTTAAACAAAACCTTCAGGAAGCCTTCCGTTGGTTCAATGACGCCGCCGGAAATGAAAACATTCATGCCTGCTATTATGTAGGTAAAATGCTAATGTACGGCGAAGGATGTACCCCAAATCCAGAAAACGGCTTGCAATGGTTGCAAAAGGCAGCAGAAGCCGGTAGCGACAAAGCCCAGTTTGAGCTGGGAAATGCTTACCTGAGTGGCAATGGTGTAGAAGAGAATGATGAGATCGCCATGGAATGGTTTGAAAAAGCTGCTGAGAACGGAAACGAAAAAGCATTAAAAATAACAGGAAGAAGAAAAAGATGATGAGATTTATGATGTATGACTTATAAATCCCATAAATTCTAAAAATCATGGAGAACGAAAATAATAATCTATTCCAGGTCAATCTAAAGGGGATGATTGCCCTGCTATCGGAACATATCTATAGTAACCCCAACACATTTGTCCGCGAACTGCTTCAAAACTGCGTGGATGCTATTACCGCCCTGCGCAATATTGACGAAAACTATTCTGGACGTATTGATGTATACCTCAACGACGACGGTTCACTGACTTTCCAGGACAACGGTATCGGACTGAAGGAGGAAGAAGTATATCGTTTTCTGACCGTTATCGGTGAAAGCTCCAAACGAGAGACTCCCGATGCCGACGATTACATTGGTCGTTTTGGTATCGGTTTGTTGTCATGTTTTGTAGTAACCAATGAGATTACAGTAGAAAGTCGTTCGGCAATGGGCAAACAAGCCGTTCGCTGGTGCGGAAAAGTAGACGGAACCTATCAGACCACCCTTCCCGCTGAAGAATGGCCTATCGGTTCACGTGTCATTCTGATCCCGAAAAAAGAATGGAGCCATCTCTTTGAATACGAGACCTTCAAAAAGATTCTTCAAAACTACGGAGAAGTACTGCCCCACCCTATTTATCTGCATAATCAAGGTAAAGAAGAGTTGGTAAACACCCCTGCTCCCATCTGGCTGGATCCCAAAGCCACCCGTAAAGAACTTCTTGATCACGGGACCAAAGTATTTCAATCATCTGCTCTCGATGTCTTCCGCATTCATACAGAAAATGGTAAAGTGAACGGAGTACTCTATATACTTCCGTTTCGTACCCAATTCTCTGTACGCAACTCCCATAAAGTCTATTTAAAACGCATGCTGTTGAGCGAAGACGATTGTAACCTGTTACCTCCCTGGGCTTTCTTTATCCGTTGTCTCATCAATGCTGACGGCCTGTTGTCTACCGCTTCAAGAGAGTCTTTTGTCAGTAACGACCTGCTAAAAGATGCACGAAAAGAGATAGGCAACGCCATTAAAGAATATCTGAAGGGGCTGATAGAAAACAACCGGGAAATGTTCAACAAGATTCTCGACGTACACTACTTTCATATTAAAGCAATTGCAGCAGAAGACAATGAACTTCTCCGGCTCTTTATAGACTACCTACCATTTGAAACAAGTAAAGGAATGCGCAACTTCGGAAATATTCGTTCTACAGACAACGTTATCCGTTACACCCGTAATATTGAAGATTTTCGTCAGGTTCGCCGTATTGCAGGTTCACAAGGTTGGTTGGTCATCAATGCAGCCTATACCTTTGACGAGACATTGCTGAAAAAATCGGCCCGTCTCTTACCGGAACTGACTCTGGAAGAAGTCTCTCCCGCCCGCCTGCTCGAACAGTTCGCAGAAGTAGAAGCCAGTGCAGAACATATTGATTTTGAGAAGAAAGCCAGCGAGTTATTGAAGCCCTTCGGATGCATCTGCCGTTTAAAGCACTTCACTCCGGCCGATACTCCTGTTATCTTCGTTGCCGAAGAAAAAGAAACCGGTACTAAAGCGGCCAATAATCCACTGGCAGCCGTATTAGGTGCTATTAACGCGCAAAAACAAACTCCTCCGACACTGACATTCAATGCCGACAATGAAATGGTACAAACATTACTGAAAATCAAAGGAGACAACAAACTGTTTCAGCACATCATACATATACTTTACGTACAGGCATTGTTACAAGGCCGTTACCCTGTAAATAGCGAAGAGATGACCCTCTTCAACCATTCACTCAGTGAGCTTATGACTACTAAAATGAATGACTTTATAAACTTCCTAAATTAAGAAAGCCTTATGAAATATACCCTTGAAATACAAAAAAGATTGTTACAAGTAGAAAATGGTAACCTGTCTCCTCACGAAAAAGCCCTTTTATTGAAAGAAGCTATCCGCATAGCCGATGAGAATGATGATCCGCAATGGGCAGTAGAGATGCGTCTGGACTTGATTTACGAACTGAATCTACTCTCTCAGGCCGAAGAAGAGATAGCCGTATTCTCCCGTATACTGGACGATTACGAAAACAATAAAGATCTTATCTCTGAAAACGATATTCTCTGGAAATATAAGTGGATATGCGGAGCAGCTTTCGACGTACCTGAGGTATCCCAATCACAGATAGATGCCATACTGGAAGATTTTAAAATCCGCACGTTGCGCAACGGATATTCGGCCCGTGCATACTATCATCTCTTATTCCTGCATTACAACAGAATGCGACAGTATGATCTGGCTAAAGAATATGCAGACAAAATGCTAAGCGAAAAGTTAGATGACATGATATGTGAAGCTTGCGAGCTGAATCTTCTGTTAGATTATTACCTGGAAACAGGACGGTTTGACGAAGCCTATCAGCGTGCACAACCGCTTATTAATAAACAAGTCACTTGTTATGAAGCTAATTTAAGAGCATTTCTTAAACTCGCTTATTATGCACAGAAAGCCGGAAAACCTGAAATAGCTTCCGATATGTGTGCCCGTGCAGAAGAGGCATTGGCAGGGCGGGAAAAAGACGAATACCTGTTACTTTATATCGGACAATTTATTATCTATAACTTTATGGTCAACCCACAACGTGGCTGGGAATATGCCGAACGTTGTATCCCCTGGAGTCTGAGAACAAGTAAATACAAGAAGTACCGTTTTGGTTGTGACATGACCGAAGCCCTGAAATATGAATCACGCCCGGAAGTGAAACTGGAGTTACCGGAAGAGTTCCCACTCTATAATGATAGTGGGATATATAATGTGGAAGAATTACGTACTTATTTCTATAACCAGGCAAAAGAGCTGGCACAACAATATGACGCACGCAATGGAAATAAAGGACATATGGAAAGGTTAGAATATTAATTTAATAATGTGCCGATATGCACATCGGCACATCCTCTTATTTTCTACAATACCTTCGATCTCAAATTATCAAAACAGGTATTATCTTCTCTATGGAAAATACCCGAAAAGATATCTAAACGCATTCCACAAGTTATAATTCTGTCTTTATAGCATTGATTAACAAGCTATTGAAAACATGCATTCTTTGTATTACAAGAGTACGTACTTAAGTATGTGTTAAATGTACACTTTTATACCCCAAAAGTACGTACTTTATGTATACAAAAGTATATACTTTTGCATCTACAAAGACAGAGGTTAAAATATTCCGTTAACAATGTTAACGGAAAGTACTTCTTTTTCCTCGTTTCTTTATCCATATATAAAACCATTTTAATGGTTTATATTTAAAAAGCCTCTTTGATGCAATGGATTTCGCAACAGCTAATTTAGTAATCGTTTCTTTCCCGTATTTTTCTTCATCTGCCCTGGCAAGTTCCAAAGCCGAACATAGCAAACAATAGCCACATTGCAGATTTGAAAAAGAAAGGTCTTTCCAATCCTCCTCAGAGTCTATTTCTTCATAATAGACTCTCAAGAAATCATAAACATTCCCGGACTTTTCCATATCTGTTTTCATCAGACAGGGACAATCATGAGTATCAAAAATCCATTTCATGGCATCTGATATATAGTGGAATGTTCCTTGTCTGAGTAGTCTATCCGTTCAAACAACTCATGCAGACACATGATACGAACCGCTTCTTTATCTGCTATTTTACAACACTCTGTTTCAGATATTTTTATTCGGAGATTCCGGATTGTTTCATCCTGTCGCTCAATACGTATCCACATCATGGCGATGACAGACAATAACATAAAGTATAATAGAATAGCTACTATGCCAACGATGTGAAGTTCTCCCGATAAAGAAAAGCTGTGCCTCATATTGTTTGTTTTTAAAGTTAGAAATGGGCACAAAAAAACGCACCCAATTCAATTTAGTCCCCAGAGGTGCAGCAAACAACCCAGATAGCATAAACCGAACGGATGCGCATATCGTAGTTGTAGAACATACGAATGGCTGTTCGGTTTAACTTGCTATCTCTTTTAAGTTTGCTGCTTTCCGGGAGACGGTTAAACCAAATAATGATGTATGATACTCGATTCAAGAGTATCACTGCAAATATAGCGAAAAGAAATTACTTTCATCCACATTATCTAAAAAAAAGTCGTAGCTTTGCAATAACTTAAAAAACAGAATGATATGGTACAGCCGGACAAATATATACGGTTTGATTGGGCGATAAAGAGACTCCTCCGCCAAAAAGCCAATTTCGGTGTGTTAGAAGGTTTTTTAACCGTTTTATTGGGTGAAGAGGTGAAAATCATCGAGCTACTGGAAAGCGAAAGCAATCAGCAGACCAGTGATGATAAGTTCAACCGTGTAGACATCAAAGCACGTAACAGCAAGAATGAGATTATCATTGTAGAGATTCAAAACACCCGTGAGCTCTATTATCTGGAACGCATTCTCTATGGAGTAGCAAAAGCGATCACAGAACATATCTCCCTTGGTGAACGCTATTATGAGGTGAAAAAGATTTATTCTATCAGCATCTTGTACTTCGACATCGGTAAAGGGAACGATTATCTGTACCACGGTCAGAACATCTTCACAGGAGTGCATACAGGAGACCGCCTTGAGGTGACCACTAAAGAGAAAGATGCCTTAGTACATAAACTGCCTGCCGAAGTTTTTCCGGAATACTTCCTGATTCGTGTAAATGAATTCAATAAAGCAGCCGTCACTCCTTTGGAAGAGTGGATTGAATATCTGAAAACAGGATGTATCCGTGCCGATACCAAAGTTCCCGGCCTGGAAGAGGCTCGTGAAAAACTGATCTACTACAATATGCCTAAGGAAGAACGACATGCTTATGATGAACATCTGAGTGCCATGATGATACAAAATGACGTATTGGATGGGGCAAAACTGGAAGGACTCATAGAAGGGCGTATGGAAGGACGTGTAGAAGGGCGTATGGAAGGGTGTATGGATATGGCACGTAATTTAAAGAAATTAGGAATCTCTACAGCTATTATCATGGAAAGTTCCGGGTTGTCAGAGAAAGAAATAGAAAAATTATAACCAATATAAAGCTGCCTTTTTACTATAAAGAAGGCGTATACCAATAATAGGTTCTTTTATTCTTTTGATTTAAGATTTGCAAGTGCTCAACTCAATAGTTACAGACTTGAGCACTTGCGAAAGTTAAGTTATTTATTAAAGCCTTTCTCAGTATGAACTACATTCTCTATATCAATTAAACCAATAAAAAACAATTTATCCTACTTCTCCCCGTCTCAGAGGAAGTCATACAATCCACTCAACGACTAATTATACTTTTTCCCAAGATTGTCTCTATACTCAGTTGGCGTCATACCCAGTTTAGACTTAAAGCATTTACTGAAATAGCGCGGATCATTAATACCTACCATATAGGAAATCTGCGTCATATTGAACTCACCTGTTTCTATCAATTGGGCGGCACGGTTGATACGCATCTCTTTTATAAACTCAATCGGAGCCAGGCCCGTCAGTGTCTTCAGTTTTTTGAAGAAAACAGAACGGCTGACTGCAACTTCCCGCACCAGATCATCCACCACCAGATCACCGTTATCCATATTTGCCTCCATCAGTTCAACCAGTTTATCCATAAACTTACGGTCGTTGGGAGACATATCCGGAAGCTTTTCTTCCTCCGTAGCAGCTTCTTCTGAGGTTGATAAAGAAGAAACATGCGTATTATTCATCAGATTGTCTCTATAAAGACTTTGCAGTTTCCGACGCTGGGAAAGCAGATTCTCAACACGTGCCTTCAGGTAAGTAGCGCTGAAAGGTTTCGTTATATAATCGTCTGCACCATACTCCAACCCTTCCAACTTACTTTCGATGGAAGTCTTAGCCGTCAGCAAAACAATAGGGATATGGCTGGTAGTCATATCGGCACGCAATTCTTTAGTCATCTCGATACCGTCTTTCTCGGGCATCATGACGTCGCTGATAATAATATCCGGCACAAACTTAAGTGCTTTACTCCAACCCTCCATGCCGTCTGCGGCTTCTACCACACGATACGTTGAGGAGAAAATAGTACGTAGAAATACACGTAACTCCTGGTTATCTTCTACCAATAGCATTACCTCCTTATTGGAAGTCTCCTCCGACTCTTCATCCTGTATATCCTCATCCGGGTTAACAATCGGAATTACGGAAGCCGTAGCATCCATCACAGGAGCAGGAATAGTCATGGATGAAGAAGTAGCAGAATCTTCCAGAATAAATTCTACCGTATCGTCATAATGCTCTTTTCCTTTGAGGAAATCCACTTTGAAACAGCTACCTTCACCCAGCTTACTATCAACAGAAATAACAGCTTTATGCATCTCTACCAACTCTTTCACTAATGAAAGGCCGATGCCGGTACTTGCCTGATTGAACAGATTCTTATCTACCAGGTTTTCAAAGCGGACAAAAAGAGATTTCTTCTTATTCTCAGCAATGCCAATACCTTGATCCTGTACTCCTACAGAAACTGTTCCTTCATCTTCATGAATAAACACACGGATCAATTTTCCGCCCGGTGTGTATTTAAAAGCATTAGAAAGCAGATTAAAGACAATCTTCTCTAACTTATCTTCATCTACCCAAAGGTAAAGTTCATCCTTTTCTGTTTCAAACAGAAAATCAATGTTGTGCTCCTCGGCCAATGATTCAAAATTATCCATCACTTTACGCACAAAAGCTACTACATTGACACGCTGTACCTGCATCTTCATCTTCTTATTCTGAATCTTTCGGAAGTCAAGAATCTGATTGACCAGATGAAGCATGCGATTTGTGTTACGCTCCACAACCACCAACTGTTCACGGGCATCTTCCGGTAATTTAGAATTCTTCAATACATACTCTACAGGTCCGGCAATAAGTGTCAGTGGAGTACGAAGTTCGTGAGATATATTGGTAAAGAAACGCAGCTTGATATCCGAAACCTGCTGTTCTACAGACACTTCATGCTTCAACCGATAAATGGTAAAGAGGATATAGACAGCCACAAAGATCACAAGCAGAATAAACAACACATAAAGGAAATAGGCCAGTGGGGTTTCCCAGAATGACGGTAGTACTACGATGTCGAGAAACCGGGTATTGTCCACCCACACACCGTCACTATTGGTAGAACGTACTTTAAATGTATAGTGTCCCTTCGGCAAGTTAGTATAAGTGGCATTACGCAGCCGGTCGGCATACGTCCACTGATGTTCAAAACCTTCAAGAATATAAGCATACTGAATATTCTGTGGATTCGTATAATCGAGTGCTGCATACTGAATGGCAAAAATATTTTCTTTATGAGAAAGTACCAGTTCTTTTGTATCATCCAAACCTACCTTCAATACTGATCCTTCGCCCGGAACAATGTCCTGATTGGCTATCACTAACTTAGATAATACAATGGGAGGTACAAAGCGACTCTTGTTGATAGAATCAGGATCGAACATGAAAATACCATTACTGGCACCGAAAAGCATTTTTCCTTTGGAGGTAACAGCCGAAGCTGCTTCACTGAAGCGTACACGGAAAGTGATGCTACGGTCATCATAATTTTCAAAACGCTCTTCGCCGGGAATGAATTTACTAATACCATTCTCCGTACTCATCCATAAATTCTGCTTCTGATCCTCACGAATGGAAAGCAGCACATCAGAAGGCAATCCATCAAGTACAGAATAAGACTTGAATACTCCGTTTCCATTTTTGTCAATGGAAAGAAGTTTGTTGAGACCTCCTCCAAAAGTAGCAAGGTAGAGCTCCTTCTTTTTCGTAGCAATAATCCAGTGCACGTCATTATTACTCAGGCTCTTTGCATCATTCGGATTACGGGAGAAGTGATGGAACTGAATCTCTTCGGGAGTTTTAAAATTCTCATCAAAGGCAACTGCTCCGGCTGTGGTTCCCACCCAGAGATGTCCATTGTTATCCGAAGTAATAAAACGGGTTTTATAGCAAAGATCAATCGGATATCCTTTTAGGTTATTACGGTGATTAACGAAAATAGTATTACCTGCTTTGTCTTTTGATATATAATTAATTCCGTTGGCAAAGGTTGCTACCCAAATTCTTCCGTTATGGTCCTCATAAACGCAATACACATTATCATTACTCAGACTATACATATCATCTTCATCATACCGGTAACGGGATAGTTTGTAAGATAGTCCATTGGGTGCAACCGACTCGGCACGTACCAGTCCATCGCCCTTTGTAGCAATCCAAAGTACTCCTTTGGAATCCTGTGTTATATCATAAACCGTACCTTTCATTGGTACACCGGAAAGTGAAACATTACCTGTTTCGGTCAGAAAGCCCAAATATTTATGGTTTGCATCATACACACGAAGACGCCCGTCTTTCAATCCAACCCATATATTTTTATGTTTATCCTCACAAAGTGCACGTACTTCATTGCTTAATGATTCATAACTATGTTCTTCGGGAGTCAGCATACTAAACTGAACCGATCGAAAAGTAACCTTTTCTAATCCCTTTGAATGAGTACATATCCACAGATTACCCTGTTTGTCCGAAAAAGTAGAATGAATTTTATTGGAGAAACGCCAATCGCTACTTCCTAACTCATCATAGAAAGGTACAAGACACTGCTCTTTACGGTCGTAAAAAGAGAAACCTCCACCATAAGGGTGCACCCAAAGGTATCCATTAGTATCTTCGTGAATATGAAAGGAAGGGCGCGAACGATCGGCAGCAGTAGGTTCTACACGTATCTGCTCCCGTTTTAATATTCCGGTAATCGGATTAAAATGCACCACTACTCCGGGTTCTTCCTGTTCAAACCATACTTCTGAAGATTTGTCTACATAAGCTGAAATAATAGGTGCGGAAGGCAAATTACGACAAGTAATATGAGAATAATGTACGTGTTCTTTAGTTTTCAGATTGTAGGTAAAAAAACCATCGGTAGAAGTGGCTATAACGACCTTATCCCCCCCCACCGCGCTGATAGCAGCAATACGCGAACGGGTAGGAAGTTCAAGTAACTCAAACTGGCCGTTCTTTTTTTGGTAACGCCACACGCGCCCTCTATCCGAACCAAAACAAATCTCCGTATCATCCTCCTGTACAGCGTAAAATGCCTGTTTAGGATCAGAAAACCGTTCTTTAGTCTCTACAAAATAAGAAACCGGATTTTTCTCTCCCGGACGAATCAGCCCTAAACCATTATCCGTCAGTATCCATTCATTATTGTTAGCATCCTGATATACTTTAAAAACTTTCGTAGCAGGGAAAAGGCCGGATTTTGCCGAATAAATATCAGTCGAGAGATGATTTGTCCCTGCAAGAGTAGTCACACGAATGGCACCATCATTTTCGGTGAGCAGCCAAACGGTTCCGCAAGGAAGTACAGTGATCGTATTTACATTGGAAGTACTCCCCGGTTGGCCGGCAGCAGGCACTTGCTCGAAAGTCTCCGTACGCGGATCAAAACGATGAGCACGGTTATCATAAGTCAGCAACCACAAAAAACCGCTGGGGTCTTCGTACATTCGGTCTACACGATTGTTAGTCAGGCTGATAAAACTTCCCTGGCGTGCCTTATAGGTTTTAAAAGAGTATCCATTGAAGCGGTTTATCCCATCCCAGGTAGAGAACCAGAGATTGCCTTTATGGTCTTGCAAAATGCTCATTACAGTGTTCTGAGACAGACCTTCCTCCGAAGAATAATGGGTGAAGAAACAGCTACGCTGGGCATCAGTCGCCAGCGCGATACTCAAAAATGTTATCAGAAATAAGATTCTTCTCATCATTTTATAAACTTCCATGCTGTAAAGATACAAATTAAACCGAATTTCACTCCATTTTTGTGTACTTTTTAACAAGGTATTAGCATGAGAAGGAGCAGGTAATGTGGTAAGCTACAAGCTAAAAACAGCTTTGTGCTTTCTCAAAAAGGTACGTTTCTTTTCTCGGTGCACAGAATCTAAGCAGGAATTTAATTTGCAAGTTGCTTATTAAAGAATGCCAGTATCTCCTCCTGCATCTCTTTACTACAGAAGTGAGGTAAATCCCATAGTCTGGTAATCAGTTTATCATCGGCAGACTGGCTCTTCCAGACCCGGTGCAACTGTGCATAAGCATCTTCTACAGCCGGAACCGGGAAAAGTTTATCCTTCCGTCCGTTAAAAAAAAGCATCGCTTTGGGGCAGGCTATAGAAGCAATGTGCGGATAATCCAGATAACGCCTTAATCCGGGAAGCACATTGGCATAATTAGAATCTCCTTTACCACGCCCATAGTCGGGAGAAAGTTGATACTCCGTCGTAGTAAGCCAACAAACAGCCGCTCCGGCTTTTATTTTATCAGACAGAGCCGAAAGCATCCAGGATCGATAGGCACCCATCGAGAATCCCATACAACCGATTCGACCGGCATCTACTTCTTCCAAAGAAGCTAAAAAATCGGTGGTATACATATCTTCATAAGAGATAAATCCACTCCAACTACGTCCCAACATCTCAAAGCTACAAGCCAATGCCTGCTGACTTTCATAACGTACGCCTTCCTTACGCCCGCGTTCTCCCCAGAAAAGGGCATCAATAGAAATCACTACGTAGCCTTTGGAAGCCAGATAATCACCTACATACTGATCATCATAACATTGATGTACCCATTTGTCAGCGTCCGACAACACAAGAGAATCGACACCAAAAGGACGAATCATTTTTTCTTTTCCAATGGAGAAATGCGCTCCGTGGTCGTGGAGTAATACGACGGCAGGAAAAGGTCCTTCCCCCTCAGGTACCAATAAATAGGCAGGTACACGGGAATAGGCAGAAAGATTGAAACGAATCTTACGGGCTTCATATCCGGAACGATGCTCTATAGACACTACCTCCATATCATATTTGCTGGCAACAGGAGGCGGAGTTAACATGGCTTCCAATACAGTAGCACGAGCGGTTTTCCGCCAAATGGAAAAATCCTTCAACGGACTATTTCCCCAAGCCATAGGATAGGTAAGCTCCTGTTTTATCTGATCGAGGAAAACAGGATAATCTTTCTCTATTTCATAAGAAGACACCTCTTGTGCCGTACTTGCTAATGAAACAAAGATCAATAAGCAAAAGCAGATTCGTTTCAACATTCGCATTTACTTTTATTATCGCACTACTTTTACCAATGCATTTCCATTCTTTACCGGATTCCATCCATCTTCTCCAACTAAGGTTTCTTCTATCTGGTATCCTTTCAGATTTTTGAGCTGATGAGAGAAAGTGGCACGGCCCTTTGGATTGGCGCCCTCTCCGAAACTCTCATATTCGGCATAGAATACCGTTTTCTCTGCATCCTTTTTCCCCCAGTTATGCCATCCGGCAGGTTGTATGTGTTTGCCTAGATTGCAACGAATAAATACTGCCTGCGCATAGGGACGCCATGGACGGGAAAGATAAACACCTTTCACGCCATCATCGGCAGTGAGCGTACAGTCATAGAACACATAGCCATACTTCTTTCCTGCATCCGTAGAAGGGGCTGTAACATACCCATCTCTCTTGCTATGAATATGGCAACGATTGAAGACAGCAGTAGACCAACCAAATATAAAATCGACAGAACCTTCTATATAACAGTCTTCATAATACTGACGACTGTTTTTTCCGTATGTATAAAGGGTATCCTGGAAACCAAGAAACCGGCAGTTTTTAAAAAAGATCCGATCAGCAGAAACAAAACAAGCTACGGCTTGCCCAACAGGTCCGGCAGTATTTTCAAAGGTGATGTTCTCCGCATAAAAATCAGGAGCATAAATATAGCAGGTAGATGATCCGGAAGTTCCTTTGGTCTCTCCAAAAACATTCTTCTTATTGGCATAATCATCATAAGAAATCACAGCACCTTCCTGTCCTATCAGTGATATATTAATCTTACTCTCGGGTATTACCACCTTTTCTTTGTATATACCTTTGCGAACAAGAATAGTAGTACGCACATCCTTACGGAAATCAGGTACCGCATCTATAGCCTCCTGGATAGTGAAGAAATCACCACTGCCATCCTGCGCCACCACATAATTGTAATGACGGACATACTTTGCCAGCTCAGGAACTGCTTTTGCAATGGCATCTACCGCCAAACCGGCTACTACACGTCCCCCATATACATTGAGATGTGTATTATCTTCACGTCCTTTCGGGAAAGCCGGTACTTTATTGGGGGCTACCCACATGAATAGTTTTTTAGATTCTACCGGTCCCAACCCCTGCACCAGATCATGAGTAATCTTATTCATGTCAATAAAGGCCACTCCCAACTCTTTTGCCACATTGCGGGGAGACTCAAGATAGGCACCATGTGTATCAAATAAAGTATCACCCTCCTGAACCGGTTCTGTTTCTCCGGCATCGTGGCGTGTATCCTTGGTTATACTTGCATCCAGCGGACGGACAAAATTACGACGTACAATTGCATTGCAAAGGATGGGTATTCCTCCTTTCGCCCGGGTTTCATTTACAAAACGGCGCAGATTAGCATCAAAAGTTGTTCCGGGTACAGTGTGCCGGTCCTCTTTGGGCTTTTCATCGTTATGTCCGAACTGAATAATAACATAATCGCCTTTATTCACCTGGGAAATCACTTTATCCCAACGTCCTTCATCAATAAAGCTTTTAGAACTACGTCCGTTTACCGCATGATTGTCAATACGTACCTCTTCACTGAAGAATCCGGGTAGCATCATCCCCCACCCACGTTCCGGATTGCCACCTGTGATATTTTTGTTAGCCATTGTGGAGTCGCCTATCATAAATATGGTAAGCACTGGTTTATCTGCTTTAAAAGCAGATAAGAGAAAGAAGATGCTCAATAGAGCTACCAGTTTGTTTTTCATTTTTGTCGAACTTATTTATATTGTTGTGCAAACTTACAGAGTTTTTAGCTGAATGCCGTATAAAAACCGTTGTTTTAGGTGGAATAATTGTATATTTGGACAGGTTTTTAAAATTTGAAGTATGAAAACAAGAAGTAAAACATTCATTTTAGAGAAGGAAAAAGTATGGGAACCGGCAGGTGAAGGGGTTGTTCGCCAGATTATGGGATACGACGGACAAGTGATGCTGGTAAAGGTAAAGTTTGAAGCGGGAGCTATAGGAACACCGCATACTCACTACCATACTCAGACTACATACGTGGCAAGCGGTAAATTCGAATTCACCGTAAACGGTGAAAAACAGATAGTAGAAACCGGAGACGGTGTATATATTGAACCTGATGCAGAGCACGGATGCATTTGTCTGGAAGCCGGAATACTGATTGACTGCTTCAGTCCGATGCGGGCAGACTTCCTAAAATAAAAAGAAATAGAGGGTGCACAGGGAAACTGGTACACCCTCTTCTGCAAAGAACATCATCCCCGTAAGTCATCACGACTTTACTGCGGAGGGGAGACTTCTCTTTTATTCTATAATTACCATTTTTTGATTTTCCACCAATACGGAATTGTAGAGGTATATAGGTATATAAGAGTAGAATTCTATTTTCTATGCTTCTTATAGTTATCAAAAAGGTAACAACGGACCCTCATACCATCATCGGATACAAATCTATGGGAGATATCGTTCTATGTTGGGTAGAAACTGATTAATTATGTGGAAATATTGTGCTCTTTCAACTATTTATACGGATACCAATTGCTACTATCGGTGAAAATATTCTCAATAGTGTAACGCAAAGCTTCTTTAGGGATCAATTGTTTTGCCCACTTCACTCTCCCGGCGGTTACAGCGCCCTCACCGGTATTTCCAAACTCAGCATAACGGGCTGTCTTTTCATTTGCTTCATTGCGCCAATTGTCCCACCCTTCAGGACGGATATGACTTCCAAACTCACAATTGAGGAAAGTAGTAGATGCATAAGGACGCCAGGGACGCCCTAAATACACTTTAGTTACCCCGGGAGCAGCCGTTAGTTTACAGTTTTTGAATACATAACCGAACGCTACATTTTCAGGAGTAGAAGCTGCTGTTATATAAGAATTTCGCTTACTATGGATAGTGCAACGCTCAAAGAGAGCAGTAGCAGGACCAAAGATAAAATCGGTAGTTCCTTCTATGTAGCAACTGGTAAACAGCAAACGCGCCCCTTCTCTACCTGTATATATCGTATCCTGATTTCCCAGAAAACGGCAATGGATAAACATCAACCTGTCACCTTCTGTATGTAGCGCTACCGCTTGCCCAAGCGGAGCTGCATTATTTTCGATGGTCAGGTTCTTGAAAGTAATGTCATTTCCTTCTACCTTAATAGTATAAGTGCGAAAAGTACCCATCTTATTAATATTGGCATGATCATCATACGTAATAATAGTACCCTCGGCACTCTCACCTACCAGTTGTACATTCTTAACCCACGAAGGAATAACCAGTTTTTCTTTATAAATCCCATCCTTTATATATATAGTAACGGTGTAATCCATAAAAGCACGAACAGCCTCCACCGCCTCCTGAATAGTACGATATTCTCCGGTACCATCACGCGCCACTACAATCGTATCTTGTTTCTGCTGTGCTTGTACCGTTCCGATACAAGCCAACAGCAGCAACAGACCTACTCTCACTAACCTTCTCATTATTTCTTCTGTAAACGTTCATACTCAAGACTCGCCATAATGAATGGCCCTACAGCTTTCGGGTCATTATCACGAATCGTCTCATTAATATAATAATCATAATCTCCCGAACGATAGTTCTTTCCACCCAGTCCGGCAACGGCACAGGCTTTCGTTATGGTCACCAAACCGTCATTGTCTACTTCGATAAAGTTATCCAGAATCCCTTTATACCCCTTCAATGCCACATCCAGGTAAGACTGATCGATGTATCCCATACGTACCGCTTTGAATAGAGCATACACAAACATAGTCGAACAGGAAGATTCAAGATAATTTCCTTTTTCACCACTCTTGTCGAGCACCTGATACCACAATCCGGTTTTCGGATCCTGAATTCGTTTCACCTGAGTTGCTATATTATTAAGGATAACAAGCATTGAATCACGCCCTGCTTCATGTTTCGGAATGAAATCGAGTGCATCTACAAAAGCCATTGCATACCACCCCATAGCACGTCCCCAACTATGTTTCGATTGTCCTGTTACGGGATCGGCCCAACGTTCTTTACGACTCACATCACAAGCATGGCGATACAACCCATTCTGCGGATCATAAGTGTGACGGGCTACAGTAATAAACTGATTCACTACATCTGCATAATCCTTCACCTGATTGTTGCGAAAAGCATATTCTGCGTAAAAAGGAGAAGCCATGTAGATACCATCGAGCCACATCTGATTGGGATAAATCTTTTTATGCCAGAAACCACCATCCTCATTGCGTGGATGCGTGTCAAGCTGACTACGCAACAAATCAATTGCTTTCTTATACTTCTCATCTTTAGACTCTTCATAAATACGGAAAAGGAATTTCCCGGAATTTAGACGGTCAATATTGTATTCATGCAATTTATAAGTAACAATGCTACCATCATTATGAATCATCGTATCAGCATATGCCAGTGCATAATCAACTATTTTTTTATCACCATATGCATCATATACATCGAGCATTGCCTGAAGCTCCAGTCCATGACAGTAGTCCCATTTCAGTTTAGGCTGAAAATCGAGTTGCCAGGATTCGGGACAACGAATCATCTCCGACTCCGTCATTCGAACGGACCAAGGCAGTTTATCACTTACTTTCTGAGCAGACAGAGAAACAGAACAGAGCAAAGTTCCCAGGACAAAAATTTTACAAATCGAATTCTTCTTCATTCTCATTTTGGTTATCGGTAATTAGATTTATTCCTTTAATGGGACAAAGATAGCGAGTCTTTTTTTATACGGTGTGTAGATTTCGATTCAAATAGTGTATTTATAAGTTTTCGTGCGCGCAAACATTAAATTCGTGTGCGATAACGTAGTTTTTTAGCGTTTTTGGACAATTTTGGTAGTATTCAGACAAAATTTACAGCAAAAGAGACAATAAATATGTTGATTTACATCAAATAATGTGTATTTTTGACCCCAGAATCAGAACTAATAATTTTAAATCATTTATCATGAGTACAATTCAAAATGCGATGGGTAAAATGACAAACTACAGATGGACCATCTGCGCTATGTTATTTTTCGCGACAACAGTAAACTACCTCGACCGTCAGGTGCTATCGCTGACGTGGGATGAATTTATCAAACCTGAATTCCACTGGGACGAATCACATTACGGTACTATTACCTCTGTATTTTCCATTGTATATGCAATCTGCATGTTGTTTGCAGGACGTTTTGTTGATTGGATGGGAACAAAGAAAGGTTTCCTTTGGGCTATCGGTGTATGGTCACTAGGTGCATGTCTTCATGCAGTCTGCGGTATAGTAACTGAGCATGTAGTGGGTCTTCACAGTGCTGCTGAGCTAGCTGCTGCAACAGGTACTGTTGTAGTCACTATTGCTACCGTTAGTATGTATTGCTTCCTGGCTGCCCGCTGCGTATTGGCACTCGGTGAAGCCGGTAACTTCCCTGCAGCTATTAAAGTAACGGCTGAATACTTCCCTAAGAAGGACCGCGCTTATGCAACTTCTATCTTCAATGCCGGTGCTTCTATCGGTGCGTTAATTGCTCCGTTAACCATTCCAGTTCTTGCTAAATTCTGGGGTTGGGAAATGGCATTCATTGTTATTGGTGCCCTTGGTTTCATCTGGATGGGCTTCTGGGTATTCATGTATACTCCTCCCGCAAAGAGTAAACACGTGAATAAGGCTGAGTTGGAATACATCGAACAGGACAAACACGAAGTAGGTGGTACTTATGTAGAGGAAAAGAACGAAAAGAAGATGAAATTCTGGCAGTGTTTCAGTTACAAACAGACTTGGGCATTCGCTTTCGGCAAGTTTATGACAGACGGCGTATGGTGGTTCTTCCTCTTCTGGACTCCTTCTTATCTGTTCACACAGTTCGGTATCAAGACTTCAAGTGGTTTGGGTATGGGATTGATTTTTACGTTGTATGCAATCACCATGTTGTCTATCTATGGAGGTAAACTTCCTACTATCTTTATTAATAAAACAGGTATGAACCCGTATGCAGCCCGTATGAAAGCGATGTTGATTTTCGCATTCTTCCCGCTGGTAGTATTGCTGGCTCAACCGCTGGGTACTATCTCTCCATGGCTTCCTGTTATTATGATTGGTATAGGTGGTGCCGCTCACCAGTCCTGGTCAGCAAATATCTTCTCTACTGTAAGTGATATGTTCCCCAAAACAGCTATTGCAAGTATTACCGGTATCGGTGGTATGGCTGGTGGTTTCGGCTCTATGATCCTTCAGAAAGTAGCAGGTAACTTATTTGTATATGCTTCCGGTTCAACAATTGTAGACGGAAACGAAGTGGAAATGACACCAGACTTGCTGGCTCAGGGTGCACAGTTTGTACGTCCGGCTATGGAATTCATGGGATTCTCCGGTAAACCAGCCGGTTATTTCATTATCTTCTGCGTTTGCGCAGTAGCCTATCTTGTTGGTTGGATTGTAATGAAAGCTTTGGTACCGAAATACAAACCTATCGTACTGGAATAATCTTTCACACACAAGATTTATAAATAGCAAAGAGCTGTGTCAACGAATGGTTGATGCAGCTCTTTTTTTCCTTATCTTTGTCCCCCATGGAAAAAGAGGAAATCAAAGAGTCTTTCGACATCCTGCTCACTGCTTGTTGTACTCAGGATGACAAACTCGGCATAGCTTATAAACAAATGCGCGACCTGCTCGAGCGTCTTTGTCGTAGCCAAATGCCAAATGAAAGTCTGCAAATGACCGATCTGTCCGCACGAATCAGCTTCGCAGCAGCACGCATAGAATTATCCATTGCAGAACAAAACCGTTTACATACCTTCCGTCTCACTTCAAACGCTGTTTTAAACCGAAGAGAAGTTCCCCAACGAGAGAAACTACTGCGTGATGCGAAAACTATTGCCTTTTTCCTGAAGAAACTTTCCGGAACCGATATCCCCGAAACATTGTATCGGCTACTCCCTAAGGCAGATGCTACTTATATCGTTGCTCCACTGGCTCACAAACAAGTAGAAAGAATGCGGGTCTGTTTTCAATATTCAGATGAATTCTTTTTATATGTCAATCCGCTGGATAGTATTACCGACGAACCATTGCGAGTGCGATACAACATTCCACAAATAAATGAAGAGTTCACGGAAACCTGTAAACTTCTCTGGCGACATGCACAAATCAACCTCCTCGATGTGGCTATTGATAAGGAAGGAATACTCACTCCCTCTTTCATCGTTCTTGAACCGGATTACCTGATAGATATCAGTTCGCTGGCAGAATGTTTTCGCGACTACGGGCACCATCCCGCCAACTATCTGCTGGCACGTTTGCAACCCATAGAGAATGCACGTCCCTTACTCTTGGGAAATATTGCCAACCTCTTTTTAGACGAATGGATCCATGCGGACGGAGAAGTGGACTACCGTTCGTGTATGCAGAAAGCTTTCCGCCGTTACCCTATCGAACTGGCAGCTTGTGCCGATTTACAGGATAAGGAAAAAGAACGGCAGTTCTTTGACGACTGCAAAAAACATTTTGAACATATCCGGGAGGTAGTGACCGATACTTTCCACGCCCCCGGTTATGAAATGGATAAAACAGATGCCGTACTGGAACCTTCTTATATTTGCGAAGCATTGGGGTTGCAGGGACGTCTGGACTACATGCAGCGGGATATGTCATCATTCATCGAAATGAAATCCGGAAAAGGTGACGAATACAGTATCCGTAACAAAATAGAACCCAAAGAAAATAATAAGGTACAGATGCTTCTCTACCAGGCAGTGCTCCAGTATTCGATGAAAATGGATCACCACCGGGTAAAAGCTTACCTACTATATACGCGTTATCCGTTACTCTATCCCGCCCGCCCGTCATGGGCAATGGTACGTCGGGTTATCGATTTGCGTAATCGCATTGTAGCCGACGAATATGGTATTCAGTTACGTAACAGTCCGGAATATACAGCCCAAAAGTTACAGTCAATCAATGCCGAAACACTAAATGAACGAGGGCTTCATGGACGTTTCTGGGAACAATTCCTTCGTCCTTCCATTGATGTATTTGCCCAACGCCTCTCGGCACTCTCTTCTTTGGAGCAGGCTTATTTTTACACAATCTACAACTTCATCACCAAAGAGCTATACACCTCTAAATCAGGTGATGTAGATTATGAAGGCCGCACAGGAGCAGCCGCTTTATGGCTTTCAACACTGGCTGAAAAATGTGAGGCCGGAGAAATTCTATATGACCTTCGTATCAAAGAAAACCATGCTGCCGATGAACACAAAGCAAGTATTATCCTATCCAGAGGGGACATCCGGGAAGAAGCTCTACCTAATTTCCGCCAAGGGGATGCCATAGTCTTATACGAACGCAACACGGATACAGACAACGTCACCAATAAAATGGTATTCAAAGCCAACATAGAATCTCTCACCGAAAATGAAATACACATCCGGTTGAGAGCTACCCAACAAAATACGTCCGTCCTTCCTCCTGAAAGTCTGTACGCTATCGAACATGATACAATGGACACTACTTTCCGAAGCATGTATCAGGGATTGTCGGCTTTTGCATCGGCCACTCAAAAGCGCAGAGATTTGCTGCTTGCCCAGCGTCTTCCCGCTTTCGATGAAACTTTTTCCACCCGTATTTCTACTGCACCGGATGACTTCAGCCGTGTTGCTCTCAAAGCACAGGCAGCACAGGATTACTTTCTGCTGATAGGACCTCCTGGCACGGGAAAAACCTCTTGTGCCCTGAAAAAAATGGTGGAGACTTTCTATCAGGAAGAGAATACGCAAATACTTCTCCTATCATATACCAATCGGGCTGTAGACGAAATCTGTAAATCCCTCTCTTCCATACAGCCTGAAGTAGATTTTATCCGTGTCGGTAGTGAACTTTCCTGTGACGAAGCCTATCGCAACCACCTGATAGAAAATGAACTATCCCTCTGTAGCCGCCGTTCGGAAGTGGTGGAAAGGATCACCCGTTGCCGGATATTCGTAGGTACAGTAGCCTCTATCTCCGGTAAACCGGAATTGTTCAGACTAAAAACGTTTGATGTAGCCATCATTGACGAAGCCACCCAAATTCTTGAACCACAGTTGTTAGGTATTCTCTGTGCACGTAACACAACAGGCAACGATGCCATTGGCAAATTCATCCTTATCGGAGACCATAAGCAGCTGCCGGCCGTAGTTCTTCAACGAGAAGAGCAATCAGAAGTACATGACGAACAGTTGCGTGCCATCGGGTTGACAAATCTCAAAGACTCTCTCTTTGAACGTCTCTATCGAGCCGTTAGAGAATTGACAATGGACAATGAACAGTTGACAATTGACAGTGGACAATTGACAGTGGTCAATTGCGATGCAACATGCACACAGCGCAGCAACTGTCCACAGTCAATTGTCAACTGTCAACTGCCTAACTGTCAACTGTCCACTGTCAATTGTCAATTCTCCTTCGATATGCTTTGCCGGCAAGGACGTATGCACCCGGAAGTAGCCCTCTTTGCCAACCACACTTTCTACGAAGGGCGCCTACTCCCTGTAGGACTCCCTCATCAACAGGAAGATTCATCAGCCATTACCCGCCTTGCTTTTTATCCCTCCGAACCGGAACCTGCAGGTGCTTCCGCCAAAATGAATCACTCCGAGGCCCGTATCGCAGCCCGTTTGGCTCTGACAATCTATCAAAAAGAAGGAGCAGAGAACTTCAATACAACACGTACTTTGGGGATCATCACCCCCTATCGCAGTCAGATAGCACTTATCAAACAAGAAATAGCCCGGCTGAACATCCCTGCACTCAATGAAATATTGATTGATACTGTAGAGCGTTTTCAGGGAAGTGAACGGGATATTATTATTTATTCATTTTGCGTCAATTACCCCTATCAGCTCAAATTTCTCTCAAACCTGACAGAAGATAATGGAATATTGATAGATCGTAAATTAAACGTAGCCATGACCCGTGCCCGGAAACAAATGTTTATCACCGGAGTGCCTGATCTACTGGAACTAAACCCTATCTATCTGAGTCTGATAAAACTGGCAAACAAGCAAGTTTGTTTTAAATAACATTTGCAATCATTAGCCTTTATTCTTTCTTTATGCGGTTTATTAACACCTGAATAGCGAACAAACCGCTATATTTGCGCTACGTTTTTTTCATAGAGATTTAGATTTAAGGTTAGAAGAATTGCGGAAGTCGTGAGACTTCCCTTTTTTTCGCTTTAACGTTTACTGCCATAAAGAATTCATGATACATTGAATTCGCTTCAATCTAAAGGCAAGTAAACAAGAAAAGCCCCTTCGAGAGAAGAGGCTTTTTATGCTTCTCGCAAAGAGAAGTATGCCAGATGGTATTCATTATCCATTCGGATAGGCTATTCTACCGGTATACATATTTCCGTCAATAATTCTTCCGGAGGAGTCGATTCCGGACTATTCAGATAGGATTCATACCCACGTGAATTGCTGACCGTATAGCCACCCTGTGGTATCCAATGCCCGTAAATAGTGTCATATACGGCACCCAAATTAGCATAAGGTCCTTTGTAGCGAAATATCAGGTACTTTCCTCCCGGAATCTCTTTCACGCCAATCTCTCCTCTAGGTTGTGCAGGTGAGGGCACAGTAAAACAGACATCTGTCCGCAGATTCTTCGGTTCGGTCACCTTTGGATCATCATGGTAGATACAAATATATTCCATATAGCGGGTATCTATTTTCTCTTCGCTCACGTAAGCATATAATTTCTTCCATGCTTCGCAATATGCCAGAGCCATATACGCTCCTGTCAATCGGACATAAATTACCTGTTTCGGTTGCTGTTCGCGTACTTCCATTGTCACGTCCAGTGCCGGATTTATTTCTAATGGTTTCATAATAACGTGGTCTTTATTGTTTCTATACTCATTGGGTGAAATACCATAGAACTGCTTAAAGATTTTCGACAACGAAGAAGGAGAACCATAACCTATCTGATAAGCAATATCACTCACAGACATTGAACTGTAACGTAGTAACCGGGCTGCAGTCTCGATCCTTGTGCGTACAATAAATGCTCCTAACGGTTCATGCAGAAACGCTTTCATAATGCGGTGGAAATGATAGGGTGAGAAATGGGAAATTTCGGCCAGCTTTTCCAGGTCAATCTCTTCACCCAAATGATTGTTAATGTACTCAATCACAATATTGACACATCTGTGATACTCTTCAGTTGTTGATGTTCTTTGCTCCATATTCTTTGATTATTTCACACTGCAAAGATAGACGTACTTATCAAAGGAATCTTTTCCAATCTTGCTAATTTAGAAGATTATTATGTACTTTTGCCATAAACATACAAAAAAGATGAAAGATATAGAGATTATAGCATTCGACGCTGACGACACCCTATGGAGTAACGAACCTTTCTTCCAGGAGATTGAACGGAAATTTGCCGATTTATTAAGCATATACAAAGACACTAAAGAAACTTCTGCCGAACTATTCAAAACAGAAATGAATAACCTGGAGAGTTATGGCTATGGAGCAAAAGGATTTACGTTGTCGATGATAGAAACTGCCCTGCGTATCAGTAACCACAAAGTATCAGCCGAAATAATAAACGAGATCCTGTCTTTGGGCAAGTCGCTGCTCAATATGCCGATAGAATTATTGCCAGGAGTAGAAGAAACCCTCCGAACATTAAAACAAAGTAATCGTCATCGGCTAATAGTAGCTACCAAAGGAGACCTGCTCGACCAACAGCGGAAATTGCAACGTTCGGGGTTGGCTTCTTATTTCGATTATGTAGAAATCATGTCGGACAAAACCGAAAAAGAATATGCTAAGCTAATAAATACACTGCAAGTACCCCCCGAAAAATTCATGATGATAGGTAACTCCCTAAAATCAGATATCCAGCCGGTATTAGCCATTGGCGGATACGCGGTACATGTACCGTTTGAGGTGATGTGGCAACACGAAGTTGTAGAAAACTTCGAGCATCCCAGACTCCGAAAGGTAAAAAGGATGGGAGAGATAGTGAGTAGTGAGTAGTGAGCAGTGATTAGTGATTAGTGATTAGTGAGCTGCGCTATGATCCGCATGGCACTAATCACTAATTACTGCTCACTAATCACTCTTTTTGTCCTTAATCATCAAGATACTCATTTCATAGAGCAAATAGAGAGGAATTGCCACAACGCTCAATGTAAACGGATCACCTGTAGGAGTAATGATAGCGGCGGCTATTACAATCACGACAATTGCATGCCGGCGATATTTCCGGAGAAATGTTTTATTGACAAGCCCCAGTAGTGATAGCAACCATGTGACCAAAGGCAATTCAAACGCCAGTCCCATACAGAGTACCAGCATCATAAAGTTATCTATATAAGAATTTAATGAGATTACATTCTCGATCTCCGCACTAAGCTGATAAGTGGAGAGGAAACGAAGTGTAAGCGGATAAACCATAAAATATCCCAGCAATACACCCAGAAAAAACATAACTGTACCTATACTAAGCGCTTTCCTCACACCACGCCTCTCTTTAGGATAAAGTGCCGGATTGATAAAACGCCATATTTCAAAGAAAATATAGGGCATAGCAGTCACTACCGACATCCAGAAAGCGGTAGACATATGTATAAAGAAAGGAGCTGCCAAATTGATATTTACCAGCTTTACTTGGAATTCCTGCGTAAAAAAGTCATCCGTCAGGTCAAACTTCTCACCAATATACCTCAACAGATCATAAAACACGAAGTCATTGTGGCAAGGAGCCAGCACTACGCTGTCAAATAAATAAGGCATAGCGATGAAATATCCCACCGCCAACACAAACCAGACTCCAATGACACGAAACAACACCCGGCGCAGTTCATCCAGATGGTCCCAGAAAGTCATTTCAGCCATGGTTATTTCTTATCCTTGTCCGTTGATTTAGCCGGTTCGTCAATCTCGTCCTTCGCTTTATTGATTTCATCTTTCGCTTCATTCACACCGTCTTTGAAGCTTTTCACACCTTTACCAAGGCCACGCATCAGCTCGGGAATTTTCTTTCCACCAAAAAGTAACAGAATTACAAGTGCAATAATAATCCATTCGGAACCACTGGGCAGGAAGCCTAATAATAACAAGTTTATCATAAGATATATAGTATATATAAGTTTTTCGGGACAAATATAGTGATTTCACCACAGAGGACAAAACCTTTAACTCCTTTATGGAGTTAAAGGAAATGGAGAAGGGAGAATGGAGAGGGGAGAAGGAAAGAGACTGCGCTATTAGGCCGCATGGCACTTCTCCCTTCTCCCTTCTCCATTTCTTATTCCTGATAATATACCCTCTTCACCCGCGTAGAGATGCTTGTGAGGATTTCATAAGGAATAGTATCCAATGTATCCGAAAGCACAGTTATAGGCAGTTCATCACCAAAGATAATGGCTGCATCGCCCTCCTGGCAATCGATATCGGTTACATCAATCATACAGACATCCATGCAAATATTACCCACATAAGGCGCTTTCTTCCCATTCACCATACAATAAGCATGTCCACACCCTAAATGACGGTTCAACCCGTCTGCATAACCAATCGGAATAGCAGCAATACGCGAAGCCCGGGTCAGATGTCCTTTCCGGCTATATCCCACCGTATCTTCTGCGGGCACATCCCGTATCTGCAGAATAGTAGTTTTAAGCGTACTGACATTATTTATAATAGAGTTATCAATCGGGCTGACTCCATAAAGTCCTATACCCAACCGAACCATATCAAATTGTGCATCAGGAAAACGTTCTATTCCTGCCGTATTACAGATATGCCTCAGGATTTTATGCGGAAAAGCAGCCTGCAGCTCTTTGGAAGCCCGTTCGAATATCTCAATCTGACCACGTGTAAAAACATCGAACTGAGGAGAATCACTCCCTACAAAATGGGAGAATACCGAACGCGGAATCAGTGCATTCTGATTCTTCAACCGACGTATCAGCACAGGCACTTCTTCTTCGGAGAAACCCAAACGATGCATGCCCGTATCAAGTTTGATATGTACCGGGAAGTTTGTAATGCCTTCTTTCTCCGCCGCTTTTACCAGCGCATCGAGCAAGTGGAAGTTATAAACTTCAGGCTCGAGCTTGTAATCAAACATTGTCTTGAATGCAGTCAATTCCGGATCCATAATCATAATAGAAGAAGTAATACCCGCTTTACGCAGTTCCGCTCCTTCATCGGCCACGGCCACGGCCAAGTAATCCACCTGGTGTTCCTGCAATGTTTTGGCTATCTCATAAGAACCGGCTCCATAGGCCGAAGCCTTAACCATACATACCATTTTTGTTGCAGGCTGAAGCATAGAGCGATAATGATTCAGATTGGCCACCATAGCCCCCAGATTTACCTCCAGTATTGTTTCGTGTACTTTCAACTCCAACCTGTCAGAAACAAGATCAAAATTGAATCCACGGGAACCTTTAATCAATATCACCTCATCATGCAGATTTTGAAACACATCCGACTCCATCAACTCTTCCGTAGTATGGAAGAAGTACTTCTCTATCTCAAAACGGGCAGCACTGGAAAATATCTCCGGTCCCACACCTATTATTTTGTCAATGCCACGACTTTGTACCAATTGGGCTACCTTACGATAAAGAGTCGTGGTACTCTGTCCGGTCTCTAATATATCCGACAGGATGAGTGTACGTTTCATCCCTTTTCCTTTTACTTCAGAGCGCCTTACGAGAAAGTCAAGAGCAATATCAAGCGATGCCAGATCGGAATTATAACTATCATTGATAAGTACACATCCATGTTTTCCTTCCTTCACTTCAAGACGCATGGCCACAGGTTCGAGCCGCACCATTCGTTCTGTGATCTGATCGGCAGGCATCATCAGATAAAGACAGGCAGCAAGGCAATTCAGTGAGTTTTCAATAGAAGCATCATCAATAAAAGGAATACAGAAGGTATTGTCCATCTCCAGATAACGATAAGAAATAACCGTATGATCTTCCTTTTTTACCACCCTGCTTATATATAAAGGACGTTCTGCATCCCGGCAGCTCCATGCTATCTCACGGGCAGTGAGCATTGACTTACTCACACAATTGCTTATCAACTCATTGTCGGCATTGTAAATTACGACATCGCAATTTTTAAAAAGACTCAGTTTTTCCATACACTTCTCCTGCAAAGAAAAGAAGTTCTCCTGATGTGCCCCGCCAATATTGGTCAGAATGCCAATAGTTGGCTTTATCATATTCTGTAAAGCACGCATCTCTTCCATCTCAGAGATACCAGCCTCAAAAATTGCCAATTCAGCTTCTTCATTCATCTGCCATACAGAGAGAGGAACGCCGATCTGAGAATTATAACTACGAGGCGAACGTACAATCACCCGATCCGGACTCAACAATTGATGCAACCACTCCTTTACAATCGTTTTTCCATTACTTCCGGTAATGCCGATAACCGGTATCTGAAACCGTTCACGATGTAGTTCCGCCAACTTCTGAAGAGCCTTCAGAGGATTACCGACGATTAGAAAATTGACAGTTGACAGTTGACAATTGACAGTTGTTGCGCTGCCTGCATGCTGCATAGCAATTGTCAATTGTCCATTGTCAACTGTCAATTCATTAAACTCTTCCTGAGTGACAACAAAATTTCGTACACCACGTTCATAAAGCTCAGGAATATAACGTGCTCCTTTATTTCGTTTGGTAGTCAGGGCAAAAAAAAGAGTTTCTTCGGGGAAGCTGAGAGAACGACTGTCAGTCAACAGCCAGTCAATAGTTGCTTCATGGGTACCCACCCTGCGAGCACCTATACATTCGGTTATAGTTTCAATCGTATACAACATAATAATTATTCAATTTAATAATGTGCAAATATGCCAATGTACCATTCGGCATATCTTCGGAAAATATAGCGCAGCCAATTGGCATATTGGCACATTGGCATATTATTTCTACATTATTCAAACTCTAAGTACGGGTATTTTCGGTTAAGTCGTTCTATTTTTAACACAATTTGTCCTAAAAATCTTTTATGTTCCTCTGAGCCCGGATGAAAGGGGCGGTGTGCCTGCGCCTTGCGGATACTTTCACATTCTTCCATAATCTTTTTCGTTTCATCAGAGAAGAAAGCTTCGGAAAAACGTTCCCACAAATAACGGATAGCCACGGGAGACGGATGCAACATGTCATCGGCATAAAAACGATAGTCGCGAAGCTCGTCAAGTACAATCTCATAAGAAGGAAAATAGAAAACGAATTCAGGGAAAAGAGTTTGTAGTTGTTCGGTAGCCAGCAACAGGGTGGCTTTACTAATCTGATTGGCATGCATGCCATCGCGTATATGCCGGATGGGACTAACAGTAAGAAGTACTTTCAAGCCGGGATTCTGTTCCCGAAGTTCACGAAGCAGGCATGTATATTCCTTCACGATCTCTTCAACTGTAAGCTTTCGGCGTACAAATAACTTTTCCGGCTGTTTATGGCAGTTTGATACAATGCGTTTATTTTCTCCCTGTTCATACACCCAGGCTGTTCCCCAGGTGAGCAGCAGCCAATCGACATCCTTTATTCGGGCATGAGCCTGTTGCAAGCGCGTATTGATATTCTGTAATACATCATTCGGCAATGCCGCCGAAAATGCTCCGTGATGCATCGCACTATGCCAACAGTCGCGAAAGAAAAATAAATCGGAAGTCGTATATGTTTTTCCCGAAAGTATTTGTCTTAATGCCTCCGAGACAGATAACGGGTTATATAATATCCCAAAAGGGTTTATATCACAACGAAAGAAATTATCTTTCAGCAGATTGCCGATATTCTCTGCAAAACAGGACCCTAACAGTAATAATTGCCGGGCATGAGTGATAGGTGGCAATCCTTTGGGTAATTCAACGAGGGTGGTAAAGTTCATAATAATATACCAATTGAATAATATGCTAATGTGCCGATTGGCTACGTTGTATTTTACGAAACCACACCAAATGATAATCGGCACATTATTAATACGGCGAAAATATAGAAAAACTCCGAAACAGAGAAGAGGCAGATAAGTTTTTTAGCCGATAAGGTGCAGTATTTCTTCAAAGCCAACATTTATATAATCGTACGTACACCTTAATTTATTGAAATAATAATCTAATTTTTATCTAAATGAAAATCGTAAATAACTCGAAAAGCATAAGGGTAAACCATCTCCTGAGAGTAACCAATTATAGCAAAACTGCTATCGCCGCCCTGACATTGACATTCGGCATAACGACATTTACAGCCTGCAGTAACGACGGAAATACGCCCGAAGTGATATCCGTAAAGGATGTAGAAGGTAGCTATGCGGGTAAAGCAAACATTACATTCATTGAATCGAGCACTTCGCCAACCCCAATTCCCCAAATAGAAGTGGAGACCACGCTCAAAGAAGATACAATCTACTTCGGAAAATTCCCGACTGATGTCTTGATAACCAACATTGTGGGAGAAGAGAAAGCACCCGAAATCATTGAACTCGCAGGTGATATCAGTTATAAAGTAGGTTACAAACCGGCATTCAATGAAGGTTACACGCAAATATTGCAGACTTTAGATCCTAAACCTCTGAAATTTACAATCGAAATTCCTTCTAAAGAAGAAGGCCAACCGGATGTTATGGAAATAGAAGCAACGATTTCTGCTACGGACAAAGGAATATTCACCTATCAAGACAAGACACTGAAATTTAAACTGATAGTTGAAAGTGCTAAACTCAATGGAAAACCTTGCGAAGGTATCTCAATGGAAGATATAGTATTCGAAATGAATAAGAAATAGGATTCTTCGTCAATTTAGTTAGCAACAGAACCTTAATAGACTGATGAGCCAATCTTGTTAACATTGAGTGAAATGTCAGGATGGAATTAATAAATGTTTCAAAAAATGCAGTTAGCCTGTCTTTTTATTCTTATATGGCTAATTTCCATGACACCCTTATTCTAATCATTGCTGTAACTGGAGAATAAACTGCATAACAATATAAATTATTATGCGTATTGCGTTGTATATTTTTTCACTTTTGGATAGTTATGCACATTTAGTCGGCATGTTATCCTGATTTTCCCGCTATGATAAGTTCGGTTTCTCTACGAGGAACAACCCGAACCTCGTAGAGAAACGACCCGAGACTCTACGAGAAAAAATAAAACCGTCTTAAATAACGTTTTCCGACGCTAACTGACAAGTAAATTCGCTCCAATCTTAACTATTAAAAGTATAATCAAAAAATTCATAAACCTAAATTATGCAATGAATATCCCAAGAAATAAGATGTTTTTGTCATGTAATCCTCTGCAAACCGTACAATGGGAATAATCAAAACCGGAAATGACGAAGATTTTTATCACTTGTGAGAACCCTCCCTTAAATTAGAGGATTACAGAGGATCAGGAATATCATTTTGTCAAATTGTAAATAGGCATGTACTGTATATTTCTATCATAGAACATTCAGAACCGTACAAAAATAAATCTTTCAACTAAATTGCCAAAGAACCACAAATAGCATAGAAAAAGGACTGCCGAAAAGTAAAGTCCCCGCCCCTACCAGATAGAGGTCAATAAACAATTCAACTCATATTCTTTTATACCTTTTTCAATAATATGATCGGTATCATACCAAAGTATTCTGATCGGAGCGAAAGGGTATGTAAAAATCCCGTTTGGAATCTTATATAAAAGAGCACGCTAAGTCTGTTTCGTTTTTCATGTCATTTTATTGTTTCTATTTGTAAAAGAGCTGTACTACAACAGTACATTTGCAGAAATCTCCAGCACGTATTTACATTAATTTATACAAAAAAACATCATTTCTGCTTTTTCCAATTAAAAAAGAACGTCTTTCCTTTTCTTTTCGTATTTTTGCATATCAATTCAGTCAGAACATGAAAAATGAACCCACATATAACTTGCTAAACGCCCTGAATACTCCCGAAGATTTGCGACGGCTCACGCCTGAACAACTGCCTGAAGTATGTGACGAACTAAGGCAAGACATTATTAAAGAAGTTTCCTGCAACCCGGGCCATTTTGCCGCCAGTCTGGGGGTGGTGGAGCTCACGGTGGCTCTGCATTATGTATTCAATACACCTTATGACCGCATCGTCTGGGATGTGGGACATCAGGCTTACGGACACAAAATTCTCACCGGACGCCGCGACACCTTCTCCACCAACCGGAAACTGGGAGGCATCCGTCCCTTCCCATCGCCCGAAGAGAGCGAATATGATACGTTTACTTGTGGGCATGCCTCAAATTCCATTTCGGCTGCGTTGGGTATGGCAGTGGCAGCCATGAAAAAAGGAGAACTGGGCCGCCACGTAGTAGCTGTTATCGGCGATGGTTCAATGAGTGGCGGACTGGCTTTTGAAGGGCTCAACAATGCATCGGCTACCCCAAACAACCTGCTTATCATACTGAATGATAACGACATGGCTATTGACCGTAGCGTAGGTGGAATGAAACAATACCTGTTCAACCTGACCACCTCCAACCGCTACAATCAATTACGGTTCAAAATCTCACGCCTGCTTTTCAAAATAGGACTGCTGAACGAAGATCGCCGGAAAGCACTCATCCGCCTGGGGAACAGCCTGAAATCACTTGTTGCCCAGCAACAGAATATTTTTGAAGGAATGAACATCCGCTATTTCGGGCCGGTGGACGGACATGATGTAAAAAATATCGCCCGTATCCTACGGGATATCAAAGATATGCAAGGGCCTAAAGTGCTCCACCTGCACACCCTGAAAGGGAAAGGATTCGAACCGGCAGAAAAGCACCCGGGTATTTGGCATGCACCCGGCAAGTTTGATCCTAAAACAGGAAAACGTCTGGTTGCCGACACAAACGGATTACCACCACTCTTCCAGGACGTCTTCGGACATACCCTAATTGAGTTGGCACAGCAAAACCCGCGCATTGTAGGAGTCACTCCTGCCATGCCTACAGGATGTTCCATGAACTATATGATGGAACAGATGCCGGATCGTGCATTCGATGTCGGTATAGCCGAAGGACATGCCGTGACTTTCTCCGGAGGAATGGCAAAGGACGGTATGCTGCCTTTCTGCAATATTTACTCCTCTTTTATGCAACGGGCTTATGACAATGTAATTCATGATGTAGCTATTCAGAAACTGCCGGTGGTGTTGTGCCTCGACCGCGCCGGTCTGGTGGGCGAAGACGGCCCAACGCATCACGGCATGTTCGACTTAGCGTATATGCGTCCGATACCCAACCTCACCGTAGCATCGCCCATGAACGAACACGAATTACGCAGACTGATGTATACCGCCCAACTGCCGGATAAAGGACCATTCGTGATACGATATCCACGCGGACGAGGAGTATTGGTAGACTGGAAATGTCCGTTGGAGGAAATTCCTGTAGGACGTGGAAGAAAACTGAAAGAAGGAAACGACTTGGCTGTCATCACCATTGGTCCCATAGGTAATACAGCCGCCAAAGCCATAGCGCGGGTGGAGAAAGAACAGCCCGGAAGAAGTATTGCCCATTATGACCTGCGTTTTCTTAAACCACTGGATGAAGAGCTACTTCATGAAATAGGGAAACAATTCAGACACATCGTGACCATAGAAGACGGAATCAGAGCCGGAGGTATGGGCAGTGCGGTGTTGGAGTTTATGGCAGATCACGAATACACTCCCGAAATACGACGCATAGGTATACAAGATCATTTCGTAGAACATGGAACAGTTGCACAGTTGTATGCACTCTGCGGATTGGATGAAGAAGGAATAGTGAAGGAGTTAGAGAAGGGAGAAGTAGAAAAAATGAAAAAGTGGAAGAAAGATGACAAAGAAAGAAGCTATCAAGCTGTTTGAAGAGAAAAAAGTACGTGCCATGATGGAGTATAAAGTAAGTGCTGGAAATAAATTAAAACGCAGATTAACGCAAATTTTCGCAGACGGTAAGGCTACGATATATTTGAGGAAAGATATTCTTTACGTTAATCTATGCTAATCTGCGTTTCAAGACTTGTTTAATACTTAAAACAAAAAAAGAACAGCAATAAGCAGAAATGAAAATAATCATAGCCGGTGCCGGTAATGTAGGCACACACCTCGCCAAATTATTATCCCGCGAGAAGCAGGATATCATATTGATGGACGACGACGAAGAGAAACTCAGCGCGTTGAGTAATAACTTTGACCTCATGACTGTCACCGCCTCCCCTTCTTCCATCTCCGGACTGAAAGAGGTAGGAGTAAAGGAAGCCGATCTGTTTGTAGCAGTCACCCCGGACGAGAGCCGGAACATGACAGCCTGTATGCTGGCTCATAATCTGGGAGCACAGAAAACAGTAGCCCGCATTGATAACTACGAATACTTGTTGCCCAAAAACAAAGAGTTTTTCAAGAAATTAGGCGTAGACTCATTGATTTACCCCGAAATGCTGGCAGCCAAAGAAATAGTATCATCTATGAGAATGAGCTGGGTACGCCAGTGGTGGGAGTTCTGTGGCGGAGCGCTTATCTTGATCGGTGCCAAAATGCGTGAAAAAGCCGAAATTCTGAATATACCGCTTCACCAGTTAGGTGGCCCCACTATTCCTTATCACGTGGTAGCCATCAAGCGAGGTACGGATACAATCATCCCCCGGGGAGATGATGTTATTAAACTGAATGACATCGTCTATTTCACTACCACCCGTAAATACATTCCCTACATACGTAAGATAGCGGGTAAGGAAGATTACGCCGATGTGCGTAATGTAATGATTATGGGTGGAAGCCGTATTGCCGTACGTACAGCCCAATATGTGCCGGATTACATGCAAGTGAAAATCGTAGATAATGATATCAGTCGTTGCAACCGACTCACAGAATTACTGGACGACCGTACCATGATTATCAACGGAGACGGACGCGACATGGATCTACTTATCGAAGAAGGATTAAAAAACACAGAGGCTTTCGTAGCGTTGACCGGAAATTCGGAAACGAATATTCTAGCTTGCCTGGCAGCCAAACGTATGGGTGTTGACAAAACAGTAGCAGAGGTAGAGAATATCGACTATATCGGTATGGCAGAGAGCTTGGATATCGGTACAGTCATCAATAAAAAGATGATTGCCGCCAGCCATATCTATCAAATGATGCTGGACGCAGATGTCAGTAATGTAAAATGCCTTACATTTGCCAACGCAGATGTAGCTGAATTTACAGTTAAAGCTGGTTCTAAAGTAACCAAACATCTCATCAAGGATTTAGGATTGCCCAAAGGAACCACCATTGGAGGTATGATCCGTAACGGAGAAGGTATATTAGTGACCGGTGACACACAAGTAAATGCAGGAGATCACGTAGTGGTGTTCTGCTTGAGTATGATGATAAAGAAAATCGAGAAATACTTTAATTAATGGAAAATTGAAAGTTGAAAATTGAAAATGGCTATGTAGCGTAGGAGTAATGATCAATAAGAAAAGAGGACCTAAAAAATTAAGAAAGCACAAAGCAAACACACTGCACAGCCATCTTCAATTTTCAACTTTCAATTGTCAACTGTCAACTAAAGAAATGATTAATTCAAAAATGATATATCGCATCATAGGGTTTCTGTTATTAATAGAGACAGCTATGTTGTTGTGTTGCGGAGGAGTGTCATTGCTCTATCGGGGAGACGACCTGCCAAGCTTCCTGCAATCGGCGGGTATTACGGCATGTGTAGGATTTCTGTTACTTCTTATCGGACGGGGAGCAGAAAAACGCTTGGGACGTCGTGACGGATATGTCATCGTCAGTGTAGCCTGGGTAGCTTTCTCACTTTTCGGCATGTTGCCATTTTATCTGAGTAGCTATATACCCTCTGTCACAAATGCTTTCTTTGAAACAATGTCCGGTTTCAGCAGCACAGGAGCAACCATACTGGATGACATCGAGCGACTGCCACACGGACTTCTTTTCTGGCGCAGCATGACGCAGTGGATCGGAGGATTGGGAATCGTATTTTTTACAATCGCCGTACTTCCCATTTTCGGAGTAGGTGGTATTCAGGTATTTGCAGCCGAAGCCAGTGGCCCCACACACGATAAGGTGCATCCGCGTATTGGTATCACAGCCAAATGGATCTGGAGTATTTATGCCGGACTGACAGGGGCACTTATCATTTTACTGATGCTGGGAGGTATGGATGTGTTCGATAGTATTTGCCATGCATTTGCTACTACGGGAACAGGCGGTTTCTCTACCAAACAGGCCAGCATTGAATTTTATCATTCTCCTTATATAGAATATGTAATCTCTATATTCATGTTTGTATCGGGTATAAATTTCACCTTATTATTATTGTTTGTCAACGGTAAATTCAGGAAGTTCATTCATGATGCCGAGTTAAAATGGTATCTCTGGTCAGTCATAGGCTTTACCGCTTTCATCGCAATAGTACTTTACTATAATAGTTCAATGGGAGTTGAAGAGGCTTTTCGTAAGTCGCTTTTTCAGGTAGCCTCCCTGCACACTTCTACCGGCTTTGCAACAGCAGACTATATGACATGGCCTTCTGTGTTGTGGGGTACACTAACCGTTATTATGATTATAGGAGCTTGCGCAGGAAGTACTACAGGAGGAATGAAATGCATCCGTTTATTGATATTGGCTAAGATATCCAGAAATGAATTCAAACATATTACACATCCCAATGCAGTGCTTCCGGTGCGTGTAAACAAACAGGTGATATCACCTTCCATACGCTCTACGGTACTGGCATTTTCTTTCTTGTATGCAGTGCTGATTATTGTCGGCACTCTGGCAATGATGGGCATGGGAGTAGGTTTATTAGAGTCATTGGGATGTACTATATCGAGTCTGGGAAACATGGGGCCGGGACTCGGTCTGTGTGGCCCAGCTTATTCATGGAATGAACTGCCCGACATGGGAAAATGGTTAATGTCATTCTTTATGTTACTTGGACGACTCGAACTGTTCACTGTATTATTATTGTTTAGTTCGGATTTTTGGAAAAAGAATTAACCCCAGTTCATATTAGTGAACCAACGTCGCGCTATGTTCTCATGGTACACCAATAAAACGGATAACAACAGAGCTTTTTATTATTGGTTATCAAAGAGAAAGAAGATCTTATCTGTTATCAACCGTTTATCCATCTTATCCGTGTGCCATAGAAATTTGTCGTGAGTTAAAAAAACCTTTTTTGTCATGCAGAGATTGCAAAAAGAATGAATTTAAATCCTATATTTGCAGCCGTTTAAAGAAGAAACATGAAACAAAGCTTAAAATATGGTATATTTTTAATATTTGCTTTGTTACTCCATTCAGCTATGATGGATGTAACAAAGGAGATTGTTATACCTGATATTCACAGCTACGAAGAATGTTCCGTTTCACAGGCGCGCCCCGTGCGAAATGCTATTGAAAAAATTTATCATTTCTATTCTGTACTTTCCTGCGAAATGGGTTATAGTGACCTTTCACACGTGCCCACCGATAAAAATTTTATCAGGCTGACCGCACGCCAGTGTGAATACAAAGGCCTTATCCCTCCCGATTGTATCTATTCATCGCATCAATATACGCACAATCCTGCAGACCCGATAGTGTTCTACATATACGGGCAGAGGAAAATCTTAATTTAGTTTTACCTCCGGATTACACAGGTATGCAATGTTATTGTGCAATATATTCTATTTCACTTATCTGTGTCAGTCTGCGTAATTTACGGTGAATTTCACCTTCCGTTTAGTTTCAGAAAAACGTTTCTCAATCTAAATATATACTTGGATTATGAATTTTACATTGTTAGTTGTTGTTTTGCTAACGGCAATTGCATTTGTCGGCGTGGTTATAGCTCTGTCAAGAGCCATATCTCCACGATCATATAATGCACAAAAGTTCGAAGCTTATGAATGTGGTATTCCTACGCGTGGGAAATCATGGATGCAATTCCGTGTAGGTTACTACCTGTTTGCGATCCTGTTTCTGATGTTCGACGTAGAAACAGTATTTCTCTTTCCATGGGCTGTAGTAGTACGCGACATGGGCGTACAAGCGCTTGTAAGCGTTGTCTTCTTTATAGTAATATTAGTGCTGGGACTTGCTTATGCCTGGCGGAAAGGAGCTTTGGAATGGAAATAACCAAAAAACCAAAAATAAAATCTATCCCGTATGAGGAATTTATCGACAACGAATCGTTGGAGAAGCTGGTTCAGGAACTCAACGCAGGCGGCGCAAACGTCTTCGTGGGAGTGTTGGACGACCTCATCAACTGGGGACGCAGCAACTCGCTGTGGCCGCTTACTTTCGCAACCAGTTGTTGCGGTATCGAATTCATGGCACTGGGTGCCGCGCGTTATGACATGGCCCGTTTCGGGTTTGAAGTAGCCCGTGCCAGTCCGCGTCAGGCAGATATGATCATGGTATGTGGTACTATCACAAACAAAATGGCACCGGTACTGAAACGCCTGTACGATCAGATGGCAGATCCGAAATATGTGATTGCCGTAGGTGGATGTGCCGTTAGCGGCGGACCATTTAAGAAGTCTTATCATGTGCTAAACGGAGTTGACAAAATCTTACCGGTAGATGTGTATATTCCCGGATGTCCGCCCCGCCCTGAAGCTTTTTATTATGGTATGATGCAGTTGCAACGCAAGGTGAAGATTGAAAAATTCTTCGGCGGAACAAATAGAAAGGAAAAGAGAAACAGTGAGTAGTGGTTAATGATTAGTGATTAGTACCATGCGGCGTATATTCATTCACTAATCACTACTCACTTATCATTAATCACTTATCACTAATCACTAATATAGTATGCAAGAAATTAAATATATTAAACCCGCAGCGTTGCGTAAAGAAATGACACGCTTGCGAAACGAACGGAAAATGGATTTCCTCGAAAGCCTCACCGGTATGGACTGGGGAGAGCCTACTGAAGGTGATGCACCGGACGCAATCCGTGGATTGGGAGTGGTCTACCACCTGGAATCGACAACAACCGGAGAACGCATCACTATAAAGACTTCTACCCTCAACCGGGAAAATCCGGAAATACCTTCTGTATGTGATCTTTGGAAAGCAGCAGAGATGAATGAACGTGAGGTGTACGATTTCTTTGGTATTGTCTTTTCAGGCCATCCTGACATGAGACGTCTTTTCCTGCGCAATGACTGGATAGGCTATCCGTTACGTAAGGATAATGATCCGGAAAAGGACAATCCGCTCTGCATGACAAACGAGGACACCATTGATACTACAACAGAAATAGAACTAAATCCGGACGGAACGATCAAAAACAAAGAAACCATTCTCTTTGGAGACGAAGAGTATGTAGTAAACATCGGCCCTCAACACCCGGCAACACATGGTGTACTCCGTTTTCGCGTATCACTGGAAGGTGAAATTATCCACAAGATAGATGCCAACTGTGGCTACATCCACCGGGGTATCGAAAAGATGAACGAAAGCCTCACCTATCCGCAGACTCTGGCGCTAACGGATCGTCTCGACTATTTAGGAGCACATCAGAACCGACATGCCCTGTGTATGTGTATTGAGAAGGCAATGGGAATCGAAGTAAGTGATCGTGTGAAATACATCCGCACCATCATGGATGAATTGCAACGCATCGACTCCCACTTGTTGTTTTACGCCTGCCTATGTATGGACCTGGGAGCACTGACTGCTTTCTTCTACGGTTTCCGCGACAGAGAAAAGATACTGGATATTTTTGAGGAAACTTGTGGCGGCCGACTAATTATGAACTACAACACCATTGGTGGCGTACAGGCAGACCTGCATCCGAATTTCGTAAAACGGGTAAAAGAATTCATTCCTTATATGAGAGGGATCATTCACGAATACCATGACGTCTTTACAGGCAATATAATCGCTCAAAGCCGCTTGAAAGGTGTAGGTGTACTGAGTCGTGAAGATGCAATTTCATTTGGGGCTACCGGTGGTACGGGACGTGCCAGCGGATGGGCTTGTGATGTTCGTAAACGTATCCCTTACGGAGTATATGACAAAGTAGATTTCAAAGAAATTGTCTATACGGAAGGCGATTCTTTTGCCCGCTACATGGTACGTATGGATGAGATTATGGAAAGTCTTAACATCATAGAGCAATTGATTGACAACATCCCCGAAGGTCCTTTCCAGGAGAAGATGAAGCCAATCATCCGTGTCCCCGAAGGTTCATACTACGCTGCCGTAGAGGGGAGCCGCGGTGAATTCGGTGTTTATCTTGAAAGCCGGGGAGACAAAACTCCTTACCGCCTGCACTATCGCTCAACAGGATTGCCATTGGTAAGTGTAGTCGATACCATCTGCCGTGGAGCAAAGATAGCCGACCTGATTGCTATCGGAGGAACATTGGATTATGTGGTACCGGATATTGACAGATAAAGGGATTTACGATTGGACGATTTACGATTTACGATTTTGGCTGCGCGAAGCGGAAAGAGTAAAAAGAGTAAACCGTAAATAAGAAAATCGTAATACAGAGTGTTTTAAATCGTAAATCGTCAACGTTCCTATGTGTTAAAGATTAGATAATGGTCATGACCGTAGGAAATAAATCGTAAATATAGATATGTTTGACTTTAGTATTGTAACAAACTGGATACACCAAATGCTGACTTCTGTCATGTCGGAAGGGTGGGCTGTATTCATCGAATGTGTGGCAATAGGAGTATGCATCATACTGATGTATGCAGTATTGGCCATTGTACTTATATATATGGAACGTAAGGTGTGCGGATTCTTCCAATGCCGTCTTGGTCCGATGCGTGTGGGCCCCTGGGGTTCTATACAGGTAATATGCGACGTGCTGAAAATGCTCACCAAAGAAATTTTCAATCCGAAAGGAGCAGACCAGTTTCTCTATAACCTGGCTCCCTTCATGGTGATTATCGCCTCTTTCCTCACCTTTGCATGTTTACCTATCAATAAAGGTATGGAGGTACTCAACTTTAATGTGGGTGTATTCTTCCTGTTGGCAGCCTCAAGTGTAGGCGTGGTAGGTATCCTGCTTGCCGGATGGGGTTCCAACAATAAATTCTCTCTTATCGGAGCAATGCGTAGTGGTGCACAAATCATCAGTTACGAACTCTCCGTAGGATTGAGCATCCTAACAATGGTAGTGCTGATGGGTACAATGCAATTCTCTGAAATAGTAGAAAGCCAGGCCAATGGCTGGTTCATTTTCAAAGGACACATTCCGGCAGTAATTGCATTTATCATCTATCTGATTGCCGGTAATGCCGAGTGTAATCGTGGTCCATTTGACCTTCCTGAAGCAGAAAGTGAATTGACTGCTGGTTATCATACAGAATATTCGGGTATGCATTTCGGATTCTTCTACCTGGCAGAATACCTGAATCTCTTTATCGTATCGGCTGTAGCTGCTACTATCTTTCTCGGAGGATGGATGCCATTGCACATCTCCGGACTGGACGGATTTAATGCAGTAATGGATTATATACCGGGATTTATCTGGTTTTTCGCAAAGGCATTCTTTGTAGTATTCCTACTGATGTGGGTGAAATGGACTTTCCCGCGTCTGCGTATCGACCAGATTCTGGCATTGGAATGGAAATACCTGGTACCTATCTCATTATTGAACCTGCTACTAATGGTATTAATCGTAGTCTTTGGCCTCCACTTCTAGTGCTTCCCGCACGGGGAGATGCGCCAAGCGGTGATTACGGCACGTGATAATTAATAAAACTACAAAGAAGAATGAAAAAAGAAGAATATACATATTTAGGAGGTCTGTTTAATGGTATCGGCACGCTGCTGACCGGTATGAAGACCACTATGAAGGTGTACTTCCGCAAGAAGATTACAGAGCAATATCCGGAAAACCGGAAGGAGCTGAAGATGTTCGACCGTTTTCGTGGCACACTGAATATGCCACATAACGAAAACAATGAGCATCATTGTATAGCCTGCGGATTGTGTCAGAATGCCTGCCCTAACGATACGATAAGCATCACTACCGAAACAATCGAAACAGCAGAGGGCAAAAAGAAAAAAATACTTGCCAAATACGAATACGACCTTGGTGCATGCATGTTTTGCCAGCTTTGTGTAAACGCTTGTCCACATGATGCTATTACGTTCGACCAGAACTTTGAACATGCCGTATTTGATCGTTCAAAGCTCGTCCTACAGCTAAATCACGAAGGCAGTAAAGTAATAAGTAAATAACGATTAACGTTTAGTAATTAGTGATTAGCAAGTTGCGGTATCTTCTCACTTCCTTATTAATCACTTATCACTGAACACTAAACACTAAATTCATGGAATTTACACTTGAAACAGTAGTATTCTACTTTCTGGCCGTGTTCATCTCAGTGATGTGTATCATGACGGTGACAACACAACGCATCGTGCGTTCGGCCACTTACCTGCTCTTCGTACTATTTGGTACGGCAGGTATCTATTTTCTGCTGGGATACACATTCCTGGCTTCGGTGCAGATAATGGTTTATGCCGGCGGTATTGTGGTACTCTATGTATTCTCCATCCTGCTAACCAGTGGAGAAGGCGACCGTGCCGAAAAGCTGAAACGAAGTAAACTCATAGCCGGACTGGGGACAACAGTAGCAGGAGCAATCATTGTGTTGTTTATTACACTCAGTCACCGCTTTGTATCTGTAAGTAACCCTGAACCGGTAGAGATAACAATCAAGACAATAGGACATGCATTGCTATCAGGAGACAAGTACGGATATATTCTGCCGTTCGAAGCAGTTAGTATCCTATTATTGGCCTGCATCGTGGGTGGATTGTTAATTGCACGTAAAAGATAAAAAGATTGACGATTGGACGATTAGACAATTGAAGTAAGCTCTTCATAGCCTCGTAAATCGAAGGTAGCTTCAATCGTAAATAATAAATCGTAAATCAAAGTAATCTCAATCGTAAATAGTAAAATCGTAAATAGATATGATGATACACATGGAATATTATCTGGTGGTTTCAACCATCATGATGTTTGCAGGAATTTACGGATTCTTTACACGCCGCAACACGTTGGCTATACTGATATCCGTAGAATTAATGCTGAATGCAACAGATATCAACTTCGCTGTATTCAACCGTTTCCTTTTTCCGGATGGTCTGGAAGGATATTTCTTCGCACTGTTCTCTATTGCTATCTCAGCCGCAGAAACAGCAGTCGCTATCGCGATCATGATCAATATCTACCGTAATATCCGAAGTATCCAGGTGAAGAAACTGGATGATATGAAATGGTGAGAGGGAGAATTTTTAATTTTTAATCTTCAATTTTTAATTTAATCAAATGGAATATACAATATTAATACTTCTCCTGCCTTTCCTCTCTTTCCTGTTATTGGGAATCGGAGGTAAATGGATGACACATCGCACAGCGGGTATCATTGGCACTACTGTGCTGGGAGTGGTAGCTGTGCTGTCATACGTCACTGCAGTGCAATACTTCTCGGCTCCACGCCTGGAAGATGGTACGTTTGCTACATGGATACCTTATAACGTTGAATGGCTTCCTTTCACAGAAACACTGACATTCAACCTGGGAATTTTGCTCGATCCTATTTCAGTAATGATGCTCATCGTCATCTCTACTGTATCACTGATGGTACACATCTACTCCTTCGGCTACATGAAAGGAGAAAAAGGATTCCAGCGTTATTATGCCTTTCTGAGCCTGTTTACCATGTCAATGCTGGGACTGGTAGTAGCCACCAACATTTTCCAGATGTATCTGTTTTGGGAACTGGTAGGTGTTTCATCTTATCTGCTTATTGGTTTCTATTATACCAAACCGTCAGCTATTGCAGCAAGTAAGAAAGCATTTATCGTTACCCGATTTGCCGATCTGGGCTTCCTGATTGGTATCCTTATCTACGGATATTACGGAGGTACATTCGGTTTCACTCCCGACACGGTTTCACTGATCAGCGGAGGAGCTTCCATGTTACCTTTGGCATTAGGACTGATGTTTGTGGGTGGTGCCGGTAAGAGTGCCATGTTCCCGTTACATATCTGGTTGCCGGATGCGATGGAAGGTCCGACACCTGTATCCGCCCTGATTCACGCAGCAACCATGGTGGTAGCCGGAGTATACCTGGTGGCACGTATGTTCCCGTTATTCATTGCCTATGCACCGGATGTATTGCACTGGATAGCTTACGTGGGTGCATTCACTGCATTCTATGCAGCGAGCGTAGCTTGTGTGCAGAGCGATATCAAACGCGTACTTGCTTTTTCTACTATCTCACAGATAGGATTTATGATTGTTGCCCTCGGAGTTTGTACTTCTGCCGATCCGCATCACGGAGGATTAGGTTACATGGCTTCCATGTTCCACCTGTTCACACATGCTATGTTTAAAGCATTGTTGTTCCTCGGTGCAGGTAGCATTATCCATGCGGTACACTCCAACGAAATGTCGGCTATGGGCGGATTGCGCAAATATATGCCTGTGACGCATATCACATTCCTGATTGCATGTCTGGCCATTGCTGGTATCCCTCCTTTCTCCGGTTTCTTCTCTAAAGATGAAATTCTAGCAGCCTGCTTCGCTTTCAGCCCGGTTATGGGTTGGATTATGACTGTGATTGCGGCAATGACAGCGTTTTACATGTTCCGTCTTTATTACGGTATTTTCTGGGGCAGCGAAAATAAAGAACTCCATGCAGCACACACTCCTCATGAGAGTCCGTTGGCTATGACTATCCCTTTGATATTCCTGGCACTTGTCACCTGTGGAGCAGGATTCATTCCTTTCGGACATTTTATCTCGTCCAACGGGGAATCCTATACCATCCATCTGGATTGGACGGTGGCAGGAACAAGTATTATTGTTGCCCTTTTGTCTATCGCACTTGCCACATTTATGTACAAAGGCAAGAGCCAGCCGCTTGCCGACAGTTTACAACACCGCTTTTCCGGTCTGTGGACAGCTGCTTATCATCGCTTCTACATTGATGATGTGTATCAGTTCGTCACTCACCGGATTATTTTCCGTTGCATCAGCAAACCCATTGCCTGGTTTGACCGTCATGTGATAGATGGTACATTCAATTTCATCGCCTGGGCTGCCAATGCAGCAAGTGATTCGATCCGTGGCTTACAAAGTGGTCAGATACAACAGTATGCTTACGTATTCCTTTGTGGAGCGTTGGCACTTATCCTGTTGCTTATTCTCTGAGAGTAATTTCAATCGTAAATCGTAAATCGTTAAATTGTAAATATAAAGATGAATTTCTTATCAATTTTCGTACTAATTCCCCTTCTGATGCTGTTTGCTCTCTGGCTCAGCCGTAGCATCGCGCAGATACGCACGGTAATGGTAGTCGGTTCTTCGGCACTATTGATTTCGGCCATTGCGTTAACAGTAGGGTATTTGCAGGCACGCGCCGGTGGAGATACCTCCGAGATGCTTTTCCGGGCCGACACAGTCTGGTATGCGCCCCTTCACATAGCTTATTCCGTGGGTGTCGATGGTATCTCTGTAGCTATGTTGCTACTTTCGGCTGTCATCGTATTTACCGGTACATTCGCCTCCTGGCGTTTGCAGCCACTTACCAAAGAATACTTTCTGTGGTTCACCTTGTTGTCTATGGGTGTATTCGGGTTCTTTATCTCAATAGACCTGTTCACAATGTTCATGTTCTATGAAATAGCACTTATTCCGATGTATCTGCTTATTGGTGTATGGGGATCGGGCCGCAAAGAATATGCAGCCATGAAGCTGACACTGATGCTGATGGGCGGTTCTGCCTTTCTGCTGATAGGCATATTAGGTATCTTCTTCGGATCAGGTGGAACAACAATGAATATCCTTGAGATAGCACAGTTACACAATATCCCCTTCTCCCAACAATGCATCTGGTTCCCGCTTACATTCCTTGGATTTGGTGTATTAGGCGCCCTTTTCCCGTTCCATACATGGAGTCCCGACGGTCATGCTTCCGCACCGACAGCTGTATCTATGCTCCACGCCGGAGTATTGATGAAGTTAGGAGGATACGGTTGTTTCCGTATTGCCATGTATCTGATGCCGGAAGCAGCCAACGAACTAAGCTGGATATTCCTGATTCTGACGGGTATCTCCGTTGTGTATGGTGCCTTCTCGGCTTGTGTTCAAACAGACCTGAAATACATCAATGCCTACTCTTCCGTAAGCCACTGCGGTTTGGTACTTTTCGCTATCCTGATGATGAATCAGACAGCCTGCACAGGTGCTGTACTCCAGATGCTTTCACACGGATTAATGACAGCCCTGTTCTTTGCTCTTATCGGTATGATTTACGGACGTACCCACACCCGTGACGTCCGCGAGTTGAGCGGATTAATGAAAGTGATGCCATTTCTTTCGGTATGTTATGTTATTGCCGGTCTTGCCAATTTAGGACTTCCGGGGTTAAGCGGTTTCGTTGCTGAGATGACTATCTTTGTCGGTTCTTTCCAGAATACCGGTGTATTCTACCGCACAATGACCATCATCGCTTGTACAAGTATTGTTATCACGGCCGTATATATCCTGCGTCTCGTAGGTAAAATACTCTACGGAACCTGTACCAACAAACATCACCTGGCGTTGACAGATGCTACCTGGGATGAACGCTTCGCCGTGATCTGCCTCATCATTAGTGTAGCAGGTCTGGGGTTGGCTCCGTTCTGGATAAGTGATATGATCAGTGGTAGTGTTCTACCTGTAGTATCCAACTTAATCCCGTGATCTCTCTTTAATTTTTAATTATTAATTTAGATTTGATAGAAATGGATTATTCACAATTTCTATATATGAAAGAGGAGTTATCACTGATAGCAGTTATCCTCATTATATTTCTGGCCGACTTGTTTATGGACCCGGAAAAGCGAAATACTCCCGGACATGCACGTTTTGCAACCCTGCTTCCTATCGCATTGCTGATCATTCATACGGTTATCAACCTGGTACCTGCAGCCGGTAATACGGAAGCTTTTGGCGGAATGTATCAATATACGCCGATGCAAACCATTATCAAAGCAGTACTCAACATCGGCACGATTATCGTATTCTTTATGGCTGCCGAATGGCTGAAGCTGGAAGATACAGCAATCAAACGCGGTGAATTTTATATCATGACACTCTCCACTTTATTAGGTATGTATCTCATGATATCTGCCGGACACTTCCTGATGTTCTTCATCGGCCTGGAAACAGCCAGTATTCCGATGGCAGCACTGGTTGCTTTCGACAAATACCGTCACCACTCTGCCGAGGCTGGTGCCAAATACATTTTGACAGCCTTATTTTCCAGCGCTTTATTGCTGTTTGGCTTATCGATGATTTATGGCACTTGCGGTACTCTTTACTTCAACGACCTGCCTGCACACATTGATGGTAATATGTTGCAGGTAATGGCATTTGTATTTTTCTTCTCCGGTATGGGATTCAAACTCTCTCTGGTTCCTTTCCATCTTTGGACAGCAGACGTATACGAAGGTGCACCGAGTGTGGTAACAGCCTACCTAAGTGTCATCTCAAAAGGTTCGGCAGCTTTCGTACTTCTCACAGTATTGATTAAAGTATTTGCCCCAATGATAGCAGACTGGCAGGAGGTTCTTTACTGGATCACAATTGTTTCTATTACAATAGCTAACCTGTTTGCGATCCGCCAGCAGAACCTGAAACGCCTGATGGCATTTTCCAGTATCTCTCAGGCAGGATATATTATGCTGGGTGTGATTGGCGGTACAGCTTCCGGAATGTCTTCACTGGTATACTACGTATTGGTTTACGCAGTAGCCAATTTAGGCGTATTCGCAGTGATTACTATTGTAGCACTCCGCAGCCAAAGATTCACGCTCGAAGACTATGCAGGACTTTATAAAACAAACCCGAAACTGGCATTCATTATGACCTTGTCTCTATTCTCACTGGCAGGTATTCCACCGTTTGCGGGATTCTTCTCTAAGTTCTTCATCTTCATGTCGGCATTCCAGGCAGGTTTCCATCTGTTGGTGTTCATAGCGCTGATCAATACTGTTATTTCACTATATTACTACCTGTTGATAGTGAAAGCCATGTACATTACTCCTTCAGACAATCCGGCACCGGCATTCCGAAGTGACAGCTGTACAAGAATAGGTTTGGCACTTTGTGTATTGGGTATTTTAGGCTTAGGTATTGCAAGTGTAGTTTACCAGACAATAGATAAGTTCGCATTCGGACTGTAAAGGCCGGATGATCATCTTTCAAAGCAGAATATCAGAAGCGTGAGAAAGTTATCAACATGTAACTTCTAAACGCAGATTACACAGATTATCGCAAAACTTAAATTTAATTTGCGATAATCTGTGTAATCTGCGTTTTTTAATGCAACTGTTATTCCGTGTAAGTGCAACCATCACTTCGGGATAAGTGCCGATAGCTTCAAGCTGTCCTTACACTATCGGCAATATAAACCAGAAACAGGAGCCTTTACCCGGTTCAGATTCCACTCCGATCTCACCATGCAACTGATCTATAATACTCCGGCAAATAGAAAGCCCCAAACCGGTACCATGAATAAATGAATTCAGCTTCACGAAACGATCAAAAATCTGTACCCGGTATTCTTCTTTAATCCCAATACCAGTATCGGACACATAAAAACGAATTCTACTATCTTCCAGTTGTTCATATCCTACTTTTATAGTTCCTTCCGAAGTAAACTTAGCTGCATTATTCACAAAGTTAGAGATAACCTGGTGCAGACGGTTACGATCACTCATAATATAACATTCCGGCAAATGTTTATCAAATACCAGCTTTACTGTTTCTGTGGTCTTTCCCTGCATACTACGTACAATGTCCTCACATAACAAATTTACATTCACCTCCGTGATAGTAAATTCAAAAGTACCAGCTTCTATTTTCGACAAATCAAGGATATCCGAAATCAACTGTAACAATAGCTCATTATTCTCTTCAACAATACCGATGTACTGTTTGCGTTCTTCCACATCCTCGGTCTCTACCAATAATCCGGAGAAACCTACAATCGCATTCAGCGGAGTACGTATTTCATGACTCATATTAGCCAGGAAAGCACTTTTCAGATGGTCGGCTTCTTCTGCCTTTTCTTTGGCATCAATCAACTTGACTTCGATCTCCTTCATTTCCGTGATATCATAATTGATACCTATTATCTCTATCAGTCCTTCTTCAGGAGCATAATGAGACATCATAATATTCATCCGCACCCAATTCCATTCGGAGAAATCCGGAACTTTGGAATCCTGCATTTCCTCTGCTGTCTTGTGTACACGGACTTCACTACGAAAACTTTTACTACGTCCTTCTATTACCTCCTGATAGAAATTAAGAATCTGTTCACGATCGTCGGGATGTATTTTACTATACACACCTACAATATCTGCCAACGGAGCATCCTCTTCCTCACCCATGTTCTTAAACCACTGCTTTATAGCATATCCTTGCTTATCAAGAAGATTGAGCTTCGCATAGCCTACTTTAGCATAATCAGAAATCAAAAGGAAGAAGTTTTCAAAATCCTGTATCTTTTTGATAGCATCCAATTGCTCGGTGTTATCCATATTCAAAAATATATACCCGAGAAACTTACCATCCTTGCCAAAGAACTTACTCACCTTGGTATAGAGAGCTATATATCCTTTTCTTTCAGATTCATAATATTCTCGTATACTGGTAAACGTATAATTCATACGAAAATCCAGCTTTTCTTCATTGCGCATCCGTTCTCTGATTTCCTCCGATATATTCGGGTTATCAAATACGTTAACACCCAACACATCTGCTTTGTCACGAACCCCGAATATTTCCATGTCTTTATTATTAATATCGATCATGAAACCATTCTGATCATAGATTTCTATACCAACAGGAATATTAGCAAAGACTATACTCAAGAGCTTTTCACTACGGTCCAGTGCCTTGTGTGCCTGTTCAGTCTCTGTTATATCAACAAAGAGTGCCACTATCTCATCTTTTTCAGGAGAATAAACAATACAACGGCTATTTTTACCGGATACAGGAAAAGATACTTCTAATTCTTTATAACCACTCCCATCTATAATATCAGCAATATAATTCAGCTTCTGCTGATAGTTAACATGCAGTTCACTGGCATATTTCCCAATATAATCAGTACTTGGAATCCCCATCAGATCAGTACACATCTGATTCGTATCAGTGACCAGATAATCTATCGGCTTACCCTCAGCATCACGTACAATACTTATATGAATATATCCGATAGGCATATAGTGAAACAAATTGTGCATGAAAGCCTGCTCGTGTTTAGCCTCATCACGGGCATAACGCAGTTCGGTACAAATACTGATAATATTGGCTAATGAAGAGAGCCACTGACAGTCGTCATTGCTCCACATATGAGTACGTTTCACTAAATCCACTCCCAGATACCCACGTACTTTTTCCCCAGATTTGAGAGGGACAACCAACAGCGATTTAATATTCTGCTTACTAAGAATATCATATTCAGCCGGAGCTTTTTCCTTCAGGTCTTCAACAGAATTAAGGATAATTGGCTGCCCGGAAAGAATTCTCTCCGTCCACCATGGAAGTTCCTGAGCCGGGATATTCTGTAAAATATCAATTTCCGGCTTCACTCCATCTGCCAAGACCTCAAAAATACAACTATGATGTTTACACTCCTCGTCATACTCAAAGATATAAACGCGCCCTCCCTGAAAAAACTGAAGTATATCATTCAATATACTATTGATACCGGGTGTAGCATCCGACTCCTGAACAAAATAATAGAGCGATTGTGAAATTGAGTTTTGCCGTGCAAGTTGTTCATTAGTACGTATGGCAAGCCTCGCTGCCATATCTTTTTCTGCTCCTTCCACCTGACGAATATAGCCAAAGGCTATTAATTCACCCGCTTCATTTCTTTTCTTAGAACCCAGATGTGAATGAATCCATATTTCCTTTTCATCAATAAGCAGAGGATAAGTCTGATCATATACATCAATGTATGACAAAGAGATGAATTCACGCTTGGTACGTCCATTATAATCCTGCCGGATCAAACGAGAAAACGAATCAAAACTGATCTCATCGTTTTCCAGTTTAAGTAAATCGCAAATATACTCAGAACAACGAAAAGTTCTGGTAGCAAAATTGGCCTCCCACCAGCCTATTTGTGCTAAAAAAGTAAGCTCACGCAAACGTTCGTAATCGTTGCATTGAAAGTTAGTAGAAACGGCCATACAATACAATTATCTATATTCGGCAAAAGTAATTAATTAATTATATATTATGGCACTAAAAGAGTTTTTTTACATGCAGCATTTTCACCTATCGAAAAACCCATAAAGACACCTGATTGTAACAGAAGTGCAAACCGATTGTATTTCAAGTGTATTACCTATGTAATCCCTTCTCCGCACCTTTGCAACGTCAAAAGAAATACACCTATAATGAATATGAAACAAGCATTTGGAAAAGCAATTTCGTTCTTCTTTTTACTCACCGTACTGACTTTTGCAGCACAAGCAGGTAACATTCATGGTACAGTCACAGACCGGGTTACAAACGAGCCACTGACCGGAGCAACCATACAACTTTCAGGGACTACACTCGGAACAGTTGCCGACATGGACGGCAAGTACCAATTCAACAATCTCAAGAGTGGTATATATACGCTCGAAATAAGATACATAGGATATAAAGACATTATACAGAAAGATATAAAGGTCACCCATGCGCCACTCATACTTAACTTTGAGATGGAGGCTGACGCACAGACGTTGAGTGATGTCACCGTTGTGGCACGCATGAAAAGAAATACCGATGTGGCAATGATGACCGACCAACGCCGAAGCCTGGTAGTACAAAGCGGAGTATCGGCCCAGCAAATCAGTAAAACACAAGACAAAGACGCTTCGGAGGTTATCAAGCGGGTACCAGGTGTATCCATTATCGATGAAAAGTTTGTTATGGTACGCGGACTCTCGCAAAGGTATAATAATGTATGGATAAACGGAGGGGCCGTGCCCAGTTCGGAAGCCGATTCACGTGCTTTCTCATTTAACATCATTCCCAGTTCACAACTTGACAACATGGTGATCGTGAAAAGTCCTGCACCGGAATATCCCTCGGACTTCACAGGAGGTTTTATTCTGATCAATACCAAAGATATGCCAAGTGAAAACAGCTTTAACCTCTCTGTGGGTGCGGCAGTAAATGACAATACCCATTTCAGGGATTTCTACTATAACAAGGGAAGCAAAACCGATCTGCTTGGTTTCGACAACGGGCTACGTTCACTACAAGGAGGCATTGACAAAATAATGAATACTTTTGATGGCAAGGCCGTGGATCTGATGAATAACGGATTGAACAATGACTGGACCGTAAAAAACAAAAAGCCCCTGCCCGATTTGAAACTGAATACTTCCTACAGCCACATCTGGGATACGGAAAGCGGACGCAAATACGGTCTATTGGCTACACTGAACTATAGCAACAGCTATAAAACTTACAAGGATATGGAAAACTCCCTGTTCGGAGCTTATGACGTAACTCATGACCACTCAGTATATCTACGCAGAAGCATAGACAACCAATACAATAACGATGTGCGCCTCGGAGCCATGGCAAATCTTACTTTCCAACCCAAAGACAGCCGTCATCATTTTGAATTCAAGAACATCTTCAACCAGCTTGGCAAAAGTCGGTACACCACCCGCGAAGGTATAGATGCACAGAGCAATAATGAACGGAGTATGGAATATTACTACTCCAGCCGGACTACCTACAACGGGCAATTCACCGGGAAACATACCTTTGACAACGGCAAACTGGATTGGAGTACCGGATATGCATACGCCAACCGTAATATGCCCGACCGCCGCCGCATCCTGTTGAATGATGAACTTGAAAAGGACAGGATAGGGTTAACCAGTGGTTCGGATATCAGCCGTGAGTTCTACAAGCTGGACGAACACATTGCTTCGGCCAACATCAACTATCAACACGAATATTCTTTCGGTACATTCAATCCGACACTGAAAGCCGGTGCTTACAGCGAATACCGTACACGTGAGTTTACCACCCGCCGCTTCTATTATAACTGGAATCAGGCAAGCAACACACTCCCGGCTGACTTTCGCTATATGGATATGATAAATACCGTATTACGTCCGGAGAATTATGGTTTAGACAAACTTCACCTCTTTGAAGAGCCCAACAAACTGAATGACTACAGTGGAAATAATATCCTGGCAGCCGGATACATAGGAGCCAATCTGCCTTTGGGAACTTTTAATATCTACGCAGGAGTACGTTATGAGTACAATCAAATGGAATTGATCAGCAATACCCGCTCTACAGCCAAAAGCCCCAAAAGCAAGTACTATACCAATAATGACCTGTTTCCGTCTCTGAACATCAGCTATGAACTGACGGAAAAGCAGCAATTACGTCTGGCTTACGGAAAGTCTGTCAACCGTGCCGAATTCCGTGAAGTTTCCAGCTCCGTATATTATGACTTCGATCTGGCAAGTCCGGTAGAAGGAAATCCGGACTTAAAATCTGCGTATATTCAGAATATAGACTTCCGTTATGAGTATTATCCTTCCGGCGGAGAGGTGATCTCAGTAGCACTTTTCTACAAGAACTTCCAGAATCCGATAGAGTGGACTTATACCGTAAACGGAGGAACAGACCTCACCTATTCTTATAAGAATGCCAAAGCAGCCAACAACTATGGTATCGAACTTGATATCCGTAAGAACCTCGGCTTTATCGGCCTGAAAGATTTAAGCTGGACTTTCAACGGAGCATGGATCAAAAGTAAGGTAGAATTCGATAAGAACAGCATTGAGCTTGACCGCCCCATGCAGGGACAATCTCCTTACCTCATCAATACAGGCCTTTTCTATCAGAATGAGAAGCTGGGACTGAATGCTGCCGTACTTTACAACCGTATCGGAAAACGCATCATCGGAGTAGGCCGCAGTGTAGGAAGTGCCGGAAGTGAAAACACCAACAACTTACCCAACTCCTACGAGATGCCACGCAACACGATAGACCTTTCTCTAAGTAAGAAGTTCGGCCGTTGGGAAGTGAAAGCCGGTGTACGCGATCTGCTTGCCGAAAAGGTTTACTTCAAACAGGTCTCGGAGGTACGCAAAGGTGACGTGAAGTCCGAACATGAAGAGATCACCCGCGCTTATCAGCCCGGAAGAAATATTAATCTGAGTATTAGTTTTAATCTATAATTCATCACTTAAACAAAGAATGACAATGAAAAAGAGTATGTTTGCAGCCCTTTGCCTCTCATCTATATTGGCACTTGGCACCATAACAAGTTGTAGCGATAACGAAAGTGCTCCTTCTTACTTTATCGATCCGAATGAGGACACCAACATTAAAGATCTGGAAGTACTCTTCGGCAATAATGAGGGTGCCCAACAATGGGAAGTGAAACAGAACGTACACATCACCAAAGGTACGTATCTTATGAAAGGCTGGTGTTACATCACTGACGGAGTGACGGTTACCATTGACCCGGGTACGGTAATCCGTGGCGACAAAAGTACAAAAGCCGCTTTAATTGTAGAACGTGGTGGTAAACTGATTGCCGAAGGTACGGCTCAAGAACCGATTGTAATGACTTCCATGATGAAAAAAGGTCTCCGCCGTCCGGGTGACTGGGGTGGACTCATCATCTGCGGAAAGGCAAATAACAATCAGAAAGAGCAGCAAATAGAAGGTGGTCCCAGAACCAAACATGGAGGCAATGACGATAACGATAACTCAGGTATCTTCAAATATATCCGTATAGAGTTTGCCGGTTTCCCTTTTGAAAAGGATAAGGAAATCAACGGTATCACTTTCGGTTCAGTAGGTAAAGGTACGGTAGTAGACCACCTGCAGGTATCCTATTCTAATGACGATTCTTTTGAATGGTTCGGCGGAAGCGTAAACTGCAAGCACCTGATTGCTTACAAAGGCTGGGACGACGACTTTGATACGGACAATGGATTCTCCGGAAACGTGCAATTCTGCCTGGGCGTGCGTGACCCGAAAATTGCAGACGTATCACAGAGTAACGGATTTGAGTCGGACAACTGCGCTGACGGTAATATCGCAGCCACCCCTATTACGACAGCTGTATTCAGTAATGTTACCTTTGTAGGCCCTGCCACAAAACTCAACGCTGATTTCCAGAATACTTCGGACTACATCAATGCCGGTGATCTCTATCCTAATAACAACTCCGGTCTTGGTAAATTCCAGTCGGCTATGCAGATACGTCGCAGCAGTAACCTGAATTGCGTTAATTCCGTAGCCATCGGCTGGCCTATCGGACTGATCATCGACGGTGAAAAAGGAAATACGGTTGAATCGGCCAAAGAAGGGAAGATCGTATTGCAAAACATCTATCTGGCTTTGGGCAAGAACTCGGTTGTGGGTACGGATGCTAACAAGAAGTACGAAGATGTACTGGGTACATACAGCGACGGTAAGATTACTTACGACGAAACAAAACCGTCTTATTCCAGCACTTTCTTCAAAGCACAGAAAGGAAATACAGTGTTTGAGAACGAAGACGATCTGAAACTAATCGACACGAAAAACGTAGGACAGAAATATGCACCAACAAGCGAAAGTCCACTGCTGGGTAAAGCTTCGTTCGATGCCGTACCCAATGCTACCCAACTGGAAAAAGTTACTTATATCGGTGCTTTCTCCGCACAAGACAACTGGATGGATAACTGGACCAACTTTGATCCGGAAAATACAGACTATTAGTGCTTCCCGCACGGGGAGGTACGCCAGGCGATGAGACTATTTAAATATCAGGTAGACAGGATTGCCCGGGATGGCTCATTGGTTAGGTTAGGAAGGAAGGTATCAATACCCGGTGTGGGGAGTTGTTTTACATGTACATGTAAAACAACTCTGCATGCCGGGCAACGAACCATTACTCTACGAGGCAAAGCCTCATCAGTACTTCCATACACATACGCCCGTTATGATAAGGGCATTTCCAGAAACCGGCTTTATCATCTTCGCGGTTCACTGTGCCATCGGCACGGATACTCCAATACCATTCACCATTCTCCCGGTCTATGAGATACTTCCTGATAAAATCCCAGCAGGCAATGGCCTTTTGCAAAGCCTCCTTATCATTGAAATGCTGGAAAAGGTTCATATAGCCAACCACTGTCTCAGCTTGTACCCACCAATGACGGTCGGTATCTACCCGGTGAGTATCGGAATTCTTTTCGTAAATCATCCCTCCTTCCGGAGTAAAGCCTTCAGAAGCTGCTATCGCTATTTGTTTCACAATCGGTTCTACCTTTGCCAGCAAGTCTTTGTCGCCCAGCTCCAATGCAGCTTCATGAATGAGCCAGGAAGCTTCAATATCATGGCCGTAGGAAACAATCCGGTACTTGCTATTCCAGTCGTCATCAAAAAAGAGTTGCAAGTGCCCCGTTTCCCGGTTTAGTATTTTATCGGTAAAAATCAGGATAAGATTATACAATTGCCTTTTCAGCCGTTCATCTTTCCACACCCGGTAAAGGTTGGTATAGGGTTCGAGAATATGGAGATGCGTATTCATTGTTTTACGTTCATTGGCATCTTTCTCGCTGAGACGCATGTCTTCCATTTCATCCCACTCACGGGTAAGGGCTTCACAATAACCATTCTTCACAGTGTCAAAGCTATATGCTTCGATGCTCTCAAAGAGGCGTACGGCATAGTCAAGAGCTTCCTTATCTCCGGTAGCGCGATTATACTCACTCAGTCCGTAAATAGCAAAGCCGAGGGCATAAATCTGTTTCTTTGTATCGAGCGGCGCTCCTTTGCAATCGAGACTCCAATAGATACCACCAAACTCTTTATCGTAAAAGTGGTGAATAATGTACTCTTTGGCACGGGTGGCCATAGCAAGATATTCTTCTTTTTTCAACAAACGATATGCGGCGGAGTAAGTCCACAAAATGCGGGCATTAAGGATAGCTCCTTTCTCAGCTTCGGGCATCCGTTGTTCCATGCCGGTGATACGCCCGTAGAAACCACCGTTCTCTTCGTCCACCATTCGGTTCATCCAATAGGGCAGGATATTGGTAGTTAGTACCTCCTGCACCTCTTGCTTCAAAGTTGATATAGATTGATTCATATTTGTATAGTTTTGAATGTATTTCCCCACCCCCACAGAGGACACAGAGGGCACAGAGTTTTAAATCTTTATTGAAACGCAGATGAACGCAGATTTTCGCAAAGGGAAATAACGATAAAATAAAGAACTACAGTTTTTTAATCTGCGTTCATCTGCGATCATCCGCGTTTCATCAGAGAAAATAATATCTCTGCGCCCTCCGTGTCCTCTGTGGTGAACTGATTCATATCGGATCTGGTTTGAATTACTGATTCGTATTACTTTTTTAATTCCGTTTTCTCTCCAGTTCTGCCGTGATGTCTTTCATCTTCTTCTCACTCAACGGATACATACTGATAAATAGTACACTCAGCATTGTACCTATTGCCGGCAGGAAGCTCAGGAACATTTTAATGCCATGAATCGCTTCAGCACTCTGTACAGCATTGGCCTTGAAACCAAAATAAGCAAGTAACCAACCGGTGATAGCACTACCGATTGCCCAACCGAATTTCTGGCTCATGGAAGAAGAAGAGAATATCAGCCCGGTAGCCCGATTGCCGGTTCTCAACTCAGAGTAATCGGCACAGTCGGCGTACATAGACCATAACAGCGGGAAAATGCTTCCGGCACAAATACTAATCAGTATCTGGAAAATGAATATCAGTGCAATGTCTCCCTTTCCAAACCAATAGAAGATAATGCTCAGTACGGTAGCAATCACCATGGCACCCATGTAGGTAGCTTTCTTACCAATACGGTTACTGAGTGGCGCAGCAAGAACTACCCCTACGATATTGGCAACCTGCCCCACAGCCAGATAAAGCCCGCTTAGTACAAACGAGACTCCGAAGAAGGAAACAGTAGCATAATCTTCCTCCACAATGAAGTACTTGAAATAGTAAACCGTGGCCCCGTCGCGAACAGAGTTGAAGATCAATGCAGCAATACCTGCACCGAGCAGAATCCACCAGGGCTTATTGTGAAGCAAATCTTTCACATCTTCCTTCAACGGGCTTTGTGCCTCCTTAATAGGTTTCACCCTTTCGCGCGTCAATGCAAAACAGCCATAGAACAGTATCGTACACATGACTGCTATGACTATCACACTCATCATCCAACCGTGTTGTTCACTGTGTCCCTGGCTAAAGTAATTCACCATAGGCATAAACAGCAACAGAGCTATGAAACTGCCGATATAGGCAAATGTCATGCGATAAGTAGACAGTGTATTCCGCTCTTTCGGATCAGGACTCATCACTCCCAACAATGAAGCATAAGGCACATTGATAGCAGAATAAATCATCATCATCAACGAATAAGTGACATAGGCGTATATCAATTTGCCGGTATCACTCAGATCGGGAGTAGTGAACGTCAGTATGCCAATCAGCCCGAAAGGAATGGCAAGAAACAGCAGATAAGGACGGAACTTTCCCCAACGGGAATGGGTACGGTCAGCAATGATTCCCACAATCGGATCGAAAGCCGAATCCCAAACACGGGTAATGAGAAACATGGTACCGACCACAGCAGCCGGAAGTCCGAAAACATCCGTATAGAATATCATCAGATAAGAGCCAAACAGTTTCCAAAACATGGACGAAGCCATATCACCGAAACCGTAGCCTATTTTTTCTTTGAGTTTTATCATGGTAGAAAAAGAGTAATTAGTGATGAGTGAGTAGTGATTAGTGATAAGCAATTAGTGAGTAGTAATTAGTAGGCTGCGCAATTATACCGCATGGCACTAATCACTCATCACTAATCACTAATCACTACTTTCTTGTTTTTCTCTATCATCCTTTTCAGCGTCTCCACCGAAGCAGAAGAGAAAAAGCCATCCTGCGGTGTATGCAGGCAGTAGTCCACTAACTTATCAATGGTAGATGTAGCTACATGCATACGAGTATCCGAAGAGGCATAATAGATAAACACCGTTCCGTCTTCATCAGCAATCCAACCGTTACTGAACAATACATTCGATACATCACCGATACGCTCTTCACCCTCCGGAGCCATAAAATATCCGGCAGGGGAGGCAATCAGTTTTGTCGGATCTTTCAGGTCAGTCATATACATATATAATACATAACGCAATCCGGCAGCACATCCGCGAACCCCATGAGCCAAATGCAACCAGCCTTGCGGGGTCTTGATCGGGTGCGGTCCCTCTCCATTCTTCACCTCTTTAATAGTATGATAATAGCGTTTATCTATAATGACTTCTTCTTTCACCTCGGCATGCGTCATATCTTCTACCAATGCCCAACCGATACCGCCACCACTTCCGGCATCAATAAATCCATCTTGCGGACGGGTATAAAGTGCATATTTCCCCTCAACGAACTCCGGATGCAATACAACATTACGCTGCTGGCTCTTTGTTTTCAGATCCGGAAGGCGTTCCCAGTTCTTCAAGTCCTTGGTACGGGCGATACCGGCTGTAGCCGTTGCCGACGACAAATCTCCTGCCGGAGCATTATCGTCAGGTCGTTCGGCACAGAATATACCATATATCCAACCGTCCTCATGAGCGGTAAGGCGCATATCATAAACGTTCGTTGCCGGAACAACATCTTCAGGCATCGTCACCGGATAATCCCAGAAACGGAAATTATCTATTCCGTTAGGACTCTCTGCAATGGCAAAGAACGATTTACGGTCAGCACCTTCCACGCGTACCATCAACAGATACTTTCCGTTCCATTTGATGGCACCGGCATTCATGGTTGCATTCATGCCGATACGCTCCATCAGATAAGGATTCGTCTTCTCATCCAGATCATAACGCCAGAATACCGGCGTATGGGCAGCAGTCAGCACAGGGTGTTCATAACGGGTAATAATACCATTTCCACCTTTCATCGGATTGTTTTTGCGGGCGAGGAATTCCTCATGTTCGGCCAGCAAGGTAGCAATTTTGTCTTTAAATAGGCTCATAATCGAAGTCTTTTCTGTTTTATTAGTTGATAATGCAAAGTTAGTGTAGTCCGTACAAAGTATCCAATACTATTTTATCATATCATTATACTATTTATCACCGACCAACAGAGTTAAGCTGTTTTCTCAACCTAATGAAACAAAACGAAACTCAGCAGGAACAGGATGTTGACTCCGCCAATAAACGATTTATTCTCCCCCAGAGGACAGAAAGACATCTCTCATACATCCGGATTGATAAAAAAGCTATATCTTTGTTTTCATACTAACTTATTCTGCAACATTGCTTATACAATAACCTAATAATTACAAATATGATAAACCCTGTTTATTCACCCGACAACGAGAGATACAGTAACGGTATGAAGTACCGACGTTGTGGCAAAAGCGGAATCATGCTCCCGGAAATTTCCTTGGGGCTGTGGCATAACTTCGGAGATGTAGATACATTTGCCAACAGCCAGCGAATGGCGCATTATGCTTTCGATAAGGGAATCACTCATTTCGATCTGGCAAATAACTACGGGCCTTCCTATGGCTCGGCAGAAGAAACGTTCGGTGAGATTATGAGAAAATCATTCCTTCCTTACCGGGATGAGCTGTTTATCTCTACGAAAGCCGGACACGATATGTGGCCGGGCCCCTACGGAGAATGGGGATCAAGAAAATATCTGATGGCAAGCCTTAACCAAAGCTTGAAACGTATGAATCTGGATTATGTGGATATTTTCTATTCGCACCGTTATGATCCGGTGACTCCATTGGAAGAGACATTGCAAACATTGGTAGATATTGTCCGCCAGGGAAAAGCATTGTATGTAGGTATCTCCAAATACCCGAAAGAGGCCGCTGAATTTGCTTACAAATATCTGGCAGAAAGAGATGTGCATTGCTTGCTCTATCAAGGAAAATATAACCTGTTCAATCGGGAACCGGAAGAAGAAGGTATCCTCCGGCAAGCTAAAGAAAACGGTACCGGATTTATCGCATTCTCTCCCTTAGCGCAAGGATTATTGACAAACCGATACCTCAATGGCATTCCCGAAGATTCACGAATGGCCCGCGGAGGTTTCCTAAAAAAGGAACAACTCACAGAAGATGTTTTAAGCAAAATCAAAGCACTGAACAAAATGGCAGAGGAACGGGGACAAACCTTAGCAGAGATGGCTCTGGCATGGGTTCTAAAAGATGATTTAGTAACATCAGTCATCATTGGTGCCAGTTCGGTAGCCCAACTGGAAGATAATCTGAAAGCAATAAGAAATACCTCATTTACAAAGGAAGAATTAAGGAGGTTATAGAATTATGAGGAGGTAGGGTTACAACCCTGCCACTTCTCACACGATCTTCTTCTTTTTCCTGTAATTCTCCCGAAACTCCTTAGGAGAGCATGCCTTTTTCTTCTTAAATATCCGGTTAAAATTAGAGAGGTTATTGAATCCGCAATCATAGCAGATCTCGGCTACAGACATGGTAGAGTCTACCAACAAGCGAGCAGCAAACCCAAGACGGATATCAATAATATAATCAGAAAGGCTTCTTCCGGTACGAAGTTTGAAAAAGCGGCTAAAAGAAACAGCAGTCATTCCTACCATATCTGCCAAATTATTCAAACGAATCTCCTCTTTATAGTGTTGATTGATATATTCCTGTACCTTCTGTACCCTCCGACTATCAGCGTGGATATCGATCTTCGCAAAAGAAGAACTGGACAATGTACGGGATTCCTCCTCAAAAAGAGAAAGCTCATACAGAATAGTCATGAACTTAAGCACAGCATAAAATCCTTGTTTTTCAGAAGCTAATGTGTCGAGCATGGAATACACTTTCATAATGGCAGACATAGGGAAGCAAAGTCCTTTTTGCGCACGTTCCAACATCCGGCGAATAGAATCGAACTGATTCTTATTAATGAAGCTTTCAGAGAAAAGATCAGGGGAAAACTGAATAGTTATCTCGCGTATCTCTTTTGAGTTGCATTCATTTTGCTCCCAGACATGCTCCAGATCCTGCCCGGTAATCAACACCAGATCATAGTCGCCAATTACTTCCGCAGAGTCACCTACAATCCTACGTACTCCAGCAGCCTTCTCACAAAAGTTCAATTCAAATTCGGCATGATTGTGAATAGGGTATGTGAATTCCGTCTTATACCGCTCGGCTACATAAAAACAATCTTTGTCAGAGAGTGGAGTAATCTCACGGATAATATAACTTTGCTGTGCATTCATTGTTGTAAATAGTATTAGTCTAAATTCTTAATCATTCCTGCTTAACGCCCTGAAATCTTCTCCTGTAGGATTCTGGAAGACATGCAAATCAAATTCCGGAATAATGGCAAGCACATGATCGAACACATCGGCTTGAACACCTTCATAAGGTATCCAGGCTTTGATGGACGAGAAGAAATAGAGTTCGAGAGGAATACCTTGTTCGGTGGGTTGCAACTGACGCACCATACATGTAAGATCCTGATTGACTGCCGGAAGGCTTCTCAGATAATTAGTCAGGTAGGCACGGAATACACCTAAATTGGTCTGACGACGGCCATTCACTAACACGGAGTTGTCTATTCCATGCTCTTTGTTATACTCCTCCACTACCTTCTCCGTCTCTTCGATATAGTCTTTCAGCAAACGTATTTTCCGGTATTTTGCCAACATCTCCGGAGTACAGAACTTCACACTGTTCATATCAATCCTGATAGAACGCTTTATACGTCGTCCTCCGGACTCCTGCATACCCCGCCAGTTCTGAAAAGAATCACTGACCAGAGCATAGGGAGGAATGGTGGTAATGGTATTGTCCCAGTTACGTACCTTTACGGTATTCAAGGTTACTTCAATCACCGTTCCGTCGGCTCCATACTTCGGCATCTCAATCCAGTCTCCCACCTTCAGCATATTGTTGGCAGAAAGTTGAATGCCCGAAACGAAGCCCATAATACTGTCTTTGAATACCAACATCAGGACAGCGGCAGAAGCTCCCAGACCGGTAAGCAACACCATCGGCGATTTATCAATCAGAATACTGACGATAATAATACCACCAATAAAGAAAAGAATGACCTGAACCGTTTGTAACAATCCTTTCAAAGGACGGTCGCGAAACTGCTCACGCTCGCTGTATACATGATAAAGTGCAGAGAGAAGTGCACTGATAAACTTTAAAAAGACTGCAATGATATAAATCATGCAAATACGTAATATAAAAGTCAGCAGGCCGGCATTGGATATGGCAAGCGGTAGCAGTATATACAGAATGATAGGTGCCACCAGATGACTGAGGTAAATCATCACTTTGCGATCAAACACAACGTCATCCCATGTGGCCTTTGTTTTTTTCACAAGCCGGGTAACCGTCGTCAGGATAACATGCTTGCAAATAGCATCTCCCAGAAAAGCAATAGCCAAAATGATAACTAAAATGATAGTACTCGTTAAATCATCAGTCCACGACTCATTAAATCCCCATGACTGGAGAATTTCCTTGATTATACCTGTAATTTTTTCCATTGTTATACTTTATCTGCCGTTATAATAGGGCAACGGCAAAACACCCTGTTTGTTTCACGTCACTATCCTTTCTCCAGGAATTCCCTTACGTCGTCACGCAACCATTGGTGAAGATATAATGCTTTGTATGCACTATTCTTCTTCAACATGATTTCCACATTTATCTGACTGTTCTGATAACAAGTCAGTTCATTACGAAACTGTTCATCATGTTCTGCCAGTTTCTTTATCTCCTGTTCCCGCTCTCTGCGAAGAAGTGTACAAACCGGTATCAGAAGTTTCATCACTACATTATCCATGATATGATGTCCCTGGATATAAAGATAGGTGGTTTCCGGAACCAATCCTAACTTCTCCAGTTCGGAACCTAAAGCATCCACCCGACTAATACAGTGAGGAAAACGGGTTTGCAGTTCCGATAGTTTGGCAGAGACCGTCCTTTGTAGAGCTTCCAGGCATCGTTCAGGATGCCGCAGGTTGACGTCCAGCAACCGGATATATGTATTAAAGTCACTCATCGGAAATGTGTGTGTATCATGCTGCCGATAGAACCAGACGTTCCAAAGAAAAAGAGGATAAGTTATCTGGGAATACCTCCGCATGAAAGCAGCAAAATCAATCAACGGACGGTCATTCAGTGTGGCCTGTACACATACCTCATGCAAACTCTCTGCAAAGCAATGATGATTTTCGATGGCATAGGTATAGGTCTGAAAGATATATCTGTTTCTGTTTATCTTCCGGGAAGTAGCAGTAGCTCCCTGCAAAAGAAAATCATAATCACTATCCACACAGGCGATGAGGCTTTTTCCTAATTCGGCCGTATTCAGGGTATTCATTAATACCATCTTCTTCCCCTTTGCCAAAGAGGTAGCCGAAGGAAGCATTACCTGAAAATAATATTCATCATTCTCAAACTCCTCAAACAACGTACGCCAGAAAGGCACGTCGTCATAACTTTCCACATAAGCTACAATTCTCCGGCGTGTGTTCTTGGGATAAAGCTTATGGGCGGCACTAAAGTAAGAGGAAGTCAGATTGTCGCGTAGGGTTTGAGCCATGCCATGTGAGATTTACGATTGGACGATTTACTATTTACGATTGAAATTACTCTGTATTCTCAATTGTCAACTATCAACTGTCAATTGTCAACTGTCAACTGTCAATTGTCAACTACATTCGTTGTAATATCGGTTACTTCGGTGACAGCATCGAGCCAGCCTTCCATAATGAGGGCAGGCGAATGAGTGGTCAGTATTATTTGTACATTGGGATTCAGTTCACGAATCATAGCGATAAGCTTCTGTTGCCACTCGATGTGGAGCGAGGCTTCCGGCTCATCCATGAAAAGAACATAATGTTCATTGTCCTGTACCAATACAGTCAGCAAGATAACAAGCATCTGTTTTTCGCCGGAAGAGAGTTTATAGGGCAATAAGAGCTCACCGTCCTGATAAAAAGCAATATCATTCCGCCTCCGGTCTATTTTCTTCCGGGTATAGCTGAACAGTTCATCTATCTGATCCTGAAAGCGCTTTTTAGCCAACGATAAAGTAGCTGCCCTCTTCCGCTCTTCTTCATCATTACCGGCTAGAAGTTCAATCATTTTATTGCCTATATTCACCTGATAATCCAGATAACGGCGTTGTAAGAGATAGAGCTGCCAATCAAGTTCAGACTTTACATTCTTATCAGCCATCCGGGCAGTAAAATCGCCCATGATAAGAGGGCGGTCATAACTACGGATTACATCATAAGGAATATAAGTAGCTTCGGGATCATCAAAGTAAATATCTACCCCGTCTTTCATTCCGTTCTTCATCTCACCGGAAAGATCTTCCAGATAACCTACGGAACGGTTCAGGATCGTTGTTTTACCAACCCCATTGATGCCGGAAAGGATATTCACGTCGGGACGCAGGTCCCAGGCAATATTAAACCGTTTCCACAACCCTTTTATTTCAATACGCCGGATATATTTGGCTTGTTTTTCCATGCTATTCTTACTTTATATCAAGGCAAATATAAACAATTCAAATGATAAATTGGTTACCTTTGCAGCAGTTTTCAATAAAGGTCACTAAAAAGATGAATATCAACAAGAACGTACAAGGACATCTGTTTGCTCTTACTGCCAATGTGATGTGGGGACTAATGGCTCCCATCGGAAAATTTGCTTTGCAAGAGTTTTCAGCTCTTTCGGTCACTACTTTTCGAATGGTGGGGGCAGCTGCCGCTTTCTGGATACTCTCCATGTTCTGCAAGCAGGAACATGTGAATCATAAGGATATGCTCAAAATATTCTTTGCATCCTTGTTTGCATTGGTATTTAATCAGGGAGTTTTCATCTTCGGATTGTCATTGACCTCTCCTATTGACGCCTCTATTGTGACTACCACTCTGCCTATCATCACAATGATTGTAGCCGCCATCTATCTGAAAGAACCGGTTACGAACAAGAAAGTATTAGGTATCTTTGTCGGAGCAATGGGAGCATTGATACTTATCTTAGGCAGTCAGACTTCAGGAGATGCCAATAGTAGTATCTGGGGAGACCTGCTCTGCCTGTTGGCACAACTTAGTTTCTCTATCTACCTAACTGTATTCAAAGGACTTACCCAGCAATATTCTGCTGTTACCATCAATAAATGGATGTTCATTTATGCTTCTATGTGCTACATCCCATTCTCTTATCAGGATGTGGCAGCAATTGAATGGAGCACGATTTCCGTACCCGCCGTCTGGCAAGTTTTATATGTAGTATTGGGAGGAAGCTTCATCGCTTACATCTGCGTAATGACAGCACAGAAGTTACTCCGTCCCACAGTGGTAAGTATGTACAACTATGTACAGCCAATCATCGCGTCTATCGCAGCAGTAGTCATGGGTATCGGTACCTTTGGCTGGCAAAAGGGAATCGCCATCGGTCTGGTATTTCTGGGTGTATACATCGTGACACAAAGCAAGTCGAGGGCGGATTTGGAAAAGGAAGGAGAATTATAGTGATTAACGATTAGTGATGAGTGATGAGTGGCTGCGCTTTATCACTCATCACTAACCACTCATCACCATTCTATAAATTTTCCCCTCGCCTTTCTCTTTGCCAGTTCTTCTTCCAGGAATTTCTGGCGGTCTTTGGCAATATAACGACGGGCAAAAATGTTAGGGACAGCTACGCCTAAAGCTATGCAAAGAATAATAAGAGCAGAATTGATACCGTTGTAAAAGGCAACTGTTACTTCACCTACTACACCGTGCATGCCGATAAGTCCCAGCAAAGAACGATACATCAATACACCGGGAATCATAGGGATGACGGAAGGAATGGTCAATACGTGGTTGGGCACATGAAACCAATGAACGGCTTTCACGGCTATCAGACTAACTACAAAACTACCCATAAACGAACCGATCACCGGTCCGAAACCTAATTCGAAATTCACGAAATTACGTGTACACACAGCTATGATACCGCCTATGGCTACCACCCAAAGCAAACGACGCTGAATGTTGAATATCATAGAGAAACCCATTGCGGCAATTGCGGCAGCAATCGCGTATACATAATAAGGATCATGGGGAATCATACTCAATTCACTGAACTTTTTATCAATGCTGACATCCTCCATCACACACAAACGGATGGCAAGAACAATACCGAAAGCCATAGCACCCACCATCATAGCAGTATTAGCAGCACGCGTGATACCCACTAACAGATAATTGTCTATCATATCGTCCACAAAGTTGATCAACGGAACACCCGGAACAATAAACAAAGCACAGGCCAAAAGCGGATGATAAGGAGTAGATGAAAGTCCGCTAAACGAAGAGGCATAAGCCAGACAAGTAGAAACAAAAGCCGCAATGGCAATACTCATATATACATTGATACCAAACTCCATGCATCGAGCACGGACACGGAAACCAACAAAAGCACAAACAGAAGCCAGCAAGAAAGCCATCCAGTCACAGCCAAACAACTTGCAAAAACCTCCGCAGGCAAAACCTGCACCAATGGCTACCAGATAAGGAATGTAATTACGCGGACGGGAGCAGATTTTCTCCAGTTCTTCTTCATACTGATCCAAAGAATAATCATGTTCAATAGCCCGCCAGGATAGTTTACTAACTTCAGAAATAGCCGTCATATTAATACCATGCTTCTCACACTTCTGAAATTTAGAGAAAGAGTGCGCCTCGTCACTGACATTCACAACCAGCATTGTATAACTTACATCAATATGAAGTTTATCTTCCGGCAACCCCAAATAAGCAGCTACACGCTTCATATTACGCACAATCCGGTTTGTATCCGCAGCACTTTCTACCAACAATTTACCGGTACGGAGCAACAAGTCAAGTTTACGCCTCAGCAACAGAGCTTCTTCCTGCTCAATTACATTATTATTCGTCATCTTTTGTATATATAAATGATATTATTCTTTTAGGAGCACAAAGGTACAATTTCCTTTTCAAAAAAGCCCCACCCAAGAGCGAAAGATGACAGATAAAAAGTGAATAAATATCCCTATTTTCTCAATTCCTCAAAATAGGTATCCAATAATGTCTTTGCTGCTATAAAAGAGGTCAGATTACCGCCAAGCACTTGTTGTTCTTTTTCATATAGCATCGATTCTATCTTAGCATTATGATAAAAACTATCGCGAAGCTGCTCATTAATACTTTCATACATCCAGTATTTACTCTGCTCATTGCGTCGATACTCAAAGTATCCGTTCGCTTTCACAAAGTCGATGTATTCATAAACCATATCCCATATCTCTTTCACACCTATATTATAGAAACCGGAATACGTCAAGACCTGTGGTGTCCAGCCAGAGTCGGGAGCCGGAAAAAGATGCAAAGCATTGCGGAATTGGGAGGCAGCCAAGTTCGCTTTGTCTATATTATTTCCGTCAGCTTTGTTGATAACAATGCCGTCCGCCATTTCCATGATACCGCGCTTAATACCTTGAAGTTCATCACCTGTGCCTGCCAACTGAATCAACAGGAAGAAATCTACCATAGAGTGCACAGCCGTTTCACTCTGCCCCACTCCCACTGTCTCTACAAAAATCTTATCGAAACCGGCGGCTTCACAAAGAATGATCGTTTCACGGGTTTTTCGCGCTACACCACCCAACGAACCCGCTGAAGGACTGGGACGAATAAACGAATTGGGATGTACGGACAATTGTTCCATACGGGTCTTATCCCCTAAAATACTCCCTTTACTACGCTCACTACTCGGGTCGATAGCCAACACAGCCAGCTTACCTCCCTTTTCGAGCACATGCAGGCCAAAGACATCAATTGAAGTACTCTTTCCTGCACCGGGTACACCACTAATCCCTACCCGAATGGAGTTTCCGGAAAATGGCAGACATTTTTCTATCACTTCCTGGGCTATAACCTGATGTTCGGGCTTCACACTTTCCACCAAGGTCACTGCCTGACTGAGGATCGTTATATTTCCCTGCACGATACCCTCCACAAATTCTGCTACAGTGGGCTGGCGCTTCTTCGGTTTACGTTTCAGATAAGGATTTACCGATGAGGGCTGCTCAATACCTTTGTTGACAACCAGTCCTTTGTACTCTTCGCTGTTTTCCGGATGTTCCATGGTAATGATATTTAGGGGTTATCGTTTTATATTAATTTCTACTTTCGGTCGTGCCGGGTCATTCGTGATCATCAGAATACGCAAGTGATGTTTCTTCTTGCCTGTATTCTTTTTATGAATGGTAACCCGCAGCTTGGTACTTGCACCCGGTTGAAGAACCGTCTTTTTCAGGCTCACTCCTACCGAGGAATTGAATACCTGCAATTTATTGATCTGCAAAGGTGCTTTACCTGTATTGGTAATAACAATATCATGAGAAGCTTTGTTCTTCTTAGCCAACCGGGCACTGAGGTCAATGTTGGCTTCAGACAAGCGGATGGCAGGTGCATTCAGGCTATCCTGCATGGTCATACCCGAGAAGTCCGGGAGAAGAATAGCCGAAACAGGAATCTCATTCTCCTCGCTCACCTTATCGCCGGCAAAACGAGCCAGATAGACAGAAGTCTGTGTCAGGCCAAGATCCGTGAGTTGTTTCGTATCAAGCGTTAGTTTAATCTTTCCTTTCTTTCCTTTCAGAACCACATCCGGCGTTCTTTCCATTTTCAGGTAAGGAGGAAGATGCATCAGTACAGGTTCGTAAGGACGGTCCGACAAATTCACTACACTGAACGTAATGGTAGGTTTTTCTCCCCGGTGTGCATCCGGAAAATCAAATTCGGTACGGTCCAAACGAATAGAGCCAATGGCGTAGGGATGTGTTTTTGCAAAATCCGTAACTTCCTGCACCACTTCACCTACAAATTTCAGATATACCAGACTGGGTTGTGCATTGCTGTAAATACCAACCGTTTTTTCAAAATGACCAAGGGCTTTGGCATCAAAAGTTGCACTGACAGTACCTTTCTCGCCGGGAGCAATCGGCTTTTTCGTCCAATCGGCAACCGAACAGGCACAAGATGTAGTGACATTGGTCAGTACCAATGGTTTATCTCCGGTATTGGTAATGGTATATTCTACAGTTACAGGATGTTTCCATTCAATTTGCCCAAAGTTATGCGTCTCTTTATTGGACGAAAGACGGGGTTGGGCAATGGCAGACAAAGTAATAATAAAAACAGTTAATATAGAGAGTATACTGCGTTTCATGCTTTATATATTATATTTGAAGCACAAATGTAGGAGTTTTCGACGAGATATGGAACGGATTGAAAGGAATATTAATAGTGATTAGCGGTTTAGTGATTAGCAGGCTGCGCTGTTATAACGACAAAACGCAAATTAACGCAGATTGACGCAAAGACAAGAAATTACGACTCTTTCTCTATCATATTTTTTGCGAAAATCTGTGTTAATCTACGTTCCAATACAATCAATATTTTATAATAAGTGCAACCGTTTTCGAATCAGCACTTATTTCACCGTCACTTTCATTGAAGCGGAGTGGGAAACATACTCCGGAGCATAAGCACTCTGGAGCGTTGCTAATCCGGTTTCATACGTTCCGGAACGACTGACACGATAGCTGTATTCCAATACAAAGACTCCCTTACCCAATCCGTCAAAGAAGAAATTGGTAGATGCATCTTTTATATCGACATAATATCCAAATCCATTGTTCCAACGATAACCGGAAAGCGTTTCCATAGGTTCAAAGCAAGCAGCACGCTGATCTTTCAGTTGGATGAAATCCATCGGGCGATCCAGGCGAATCGTCAAACGTGAAATAACCTTGTCGCCAACAGCAAGTTCCGTACCGGCTGTAACAGGCTGCAACTGACGAACGTTATTCACCAGACGTTCTACATACAGTTTCTTATCTACATTCAATTCGCCACCCTGCTGTTTCACCTGGCTCATATCTTCCTGATATTGTGCATAAACAGCTCCCCAGGCTATTCCGGCATCTCTTTTCTCAACAGTTACTTTACGGGCGTCTACCACCTTCTTATCAGTAAATGTCTTCTTGATATATCCTAATCCGGGAACGGTTGTCTTGGCAGGTGAAAGTGTTTCCAGCACTTCATTGGCAATAACAATACGTACATCTCCCTGACTTTCGAGCAGATTGGTACCACCTTGCAACAATGCATAAACAGCATCTGCCGTAGTCACCGGAGAGTCCCATGCCTGTGTCTGTTTCTGTTTCAAAAGCCAGAGTTTCATTTCTTCTACCGTTGACGAATCGCCGGAAACAAGTTCAAGGGCTTCCATCACCATCACATGTGCCGGGATTTGCAAACCGCCCCATGAATGCGGATTCTCATTGAAAGCAAAGAACATACCCTGTTCATCCGTCTTTGTCAAAAACTCCTTCAAAGAGGCAATGAACTCCAATGCTTCTTTCTTATGTCCGGCCTTCTCCAGAACAATGGCAGCAAGTGCCTTATCGGTCATAGAACGGGTAGTCAGCGTTTCCGTAACTTTTGAAAGGAAGTAATTGTAAGCTGTCTGATTCTCTGCAAGTGGGATCTGCTCACCGGAAATAGCAATAAGGTAAATATATTTCAATGCTGAGGCAGAAAGCCCTTTCACTTTATCGCCATTCTTCTCTGCCTTACGGATATTTTTATACTCTTCCAGCGCTTCTTTATTGAGGAAGCTGAGAGCAGTACGCTGCATAACCAAAGCATCTCCCTCCAATGGTTTACCAGTCAGCATGGCAAGACGGGCATTCAACTCTACAATATAATTGGTGATATACCGGCTGCCATTCATCCCTTTGTACCATGCCCAGGAACCGTCAGGCTGCTGAAGCTCCTTCAGGCGAGTAAGGGCTGTGATATTATTATTACGTATATTATTCAGGTCGAATAACGTTGCAATACGCTCTTTCTGCTCTTCTTCAGTTTTCGCTTCCATTACCCAGGGAGACTCGGACAAAAGAATATTCTTTACTTCCTGATTCTTTTGCAGGTTGCTAAGGAATGTTTCTTTCGTTCCACCTTGCAGTTTCCAACTATCAAACACAGCTTTAATACGCGGCTGTGAGTTCATAATGTACGAAGCTAATGTATTTGCATAATAAGCAGTAGCCCAGGAGATAGCATCACTGTTATCGGGCATGCTCAGTGAAGGTAAAGCCTGTATTGCATACCAGGCAGGATTACCGGTGAACTCGATGGTCAGGCGACGGTCGGTTGCCGACTTACTATGGCCGTTGAACAAACTGTCGAGTGAGAAAACCCGTGTCTCTTCTCCACGAACAGGCATCGGCACAGTTTCTACCAGATTGGCCTTATTACTGAGTACCGGTAACAGATGCTGTTCACCATCGCTGAACGAACCACCGTCAGCAATCATACGGCACCCCAATACATCATACTTATCTGTAACGGTAAACAGGAAATTAACACCGGTAGTGCGTCCGGCTTCTACAGTGAATTTCTGTTTCTGTGTACTGATTATCTTCTCCGTCATCGGATCAAAGAGAATAAAACTGACTGTTCCGGTAAGGTTCTTTCCGGTAAGGTTTGCTACTGAGGCAGCAACAGAGGTCTTATCACCTACACGGACAAAACGGGGCAGATTCGGTGTCAGCATAAACTCTTTGCTGGTCACTGCCGATCCGTCGATCATTCCAGTCAGCATGCCTTTGGTATGGGCATATCCACGGAAGTTCCAGCGGGTAAGGCTTTGTGGCATAGTAAATGAGAAAGAGACTTCGCCCTGCTCATTGGTCCGAAGTTGCGGATAGAAGAAAGCTGTTTCCGCAAAGTTTGTACGCAGTTCTTCCGTAGCCTCGGGAAGATTTTCTCCAGCTGCTCCTTCTGCCAGTTCTTCTGTGAAAACAACATCAGCTTTATCACTGGCAGCTTCTTTTGATACCATAGACATCATCGGAGCATTTGCTTCAGCTTTCGCTAAGCCTCGTACTCTTACACCTCTGGCAACTGTAGAGCCATAAGTATATATCTCAGTTTCGGGAATCATCCCGGCAGCACCCGGGATAATGAACCGGTCATACGTCATAGGAAGCACCTTCAGACTCTTATATGGAAACCAGTAATTGTAGGAATTCATTCCCCAGTACCCATCCATCCAACGAGCAATGGGCAGTGAAAGGTTATAGATCAACTTCAAATTCTGAGTATCTTTCCATATTTTATCCAACGAAGCATCATACATGGTGGCTAACATCTCGGCCATGGCCGGCATTCCTTGTGGAGTTTTAATCGTGAGTTTCCACTCTTCCTCCTGACCGGGACGCAGTTTGTCACGGAACACTTCCCACTTCATCGTCAAGGTTTTGTCCGGCAGACGCTTTGTCATTCTCACCGTTTGCTGATTGACTCCACCGTCTTTTACAAAACAGAATGTAGCAGACAATCCGTTGCCATACGACTCTTTATAGGGGAATTCAAAACGTTCTATAGAATCGGACAGGCGCAATATCCTGCTTTCGAGCATTGTATTACCACTAAATAGATTCATCATGACGTATGCATCTTTCTTTGAAGTACCCAAATAGAATACAGCCGGATGCGCAGCATCAAACGATGTATTCTCGGCATAATACCATACCGGAATATTTACCGGAGGACGTTTGTCAGCAGTTGAGAAGAGAATCACTTCTTCTTTATTAGTCACTTCCCGCCCCTGGTCATCTTTTGCAGACATCACTAACAGATATTCTCCCGAAGACACGGAGGTCCATCCCGGAAGAAGTGTCTCCTTATTGGATACAAAGGTTCCGGAAAAGGCCGGAGTCCCCTTTATCACATCTTCGGATTTTGCACCGTCTGCAACCGGATACAGTTTGTAAGTTCCTTCTACGCTCACGGGCTGCCCATCAAGATTGGTAGCAATAAAAGTAAGCCGGATAGAATCATCTTTGCATAGCGGATTCTGAATGTTAGCTCCCAATGTCACGGAGCGATTACCTACACTCACGTTATAAGAGGAGGTCTGTGTTTCTCCCGCCACATTGGTGACCGTTGCATCTATCCGAAAAACATAATACCCTAAATCCATCTTCTTATCACCTTCCAGTGATACCGGAACTGTGAATTGTCCGTCTTCGTTGAGTAACACACTCCCCGAAGCAATGGGTTCTACACCCGTCTGTACCCCTCTCCAACCGAAACGTAAGAAACGGGTAACGGTGTAATTTACCGGTAAATCCTGCAACGAAACACCACTAAAGGTTTTAACAGAGCCTTTTACCTCTACCTTATCACCCAGGCTGTAAGATCCTGTCAGTTTATCGAAAGTAATATCAAAGGTAGGACGTTTGTACTCTTCCACGCGAATCGTTGTTGTACCTTTTTCTGTAGAAAGTGTAAATGTACCGTTCATACAGGCAGCGGGCAATGTAAAATCTGTAACAAAAGAACCAAACTCATTGGTCCGAAGTTCTCTCCTACCTACTTCCTGTCGGTTGGCATCAGTAAGGGTCAACGTATAAGTACGGTTAGCTAACACATTGGCTGTATCCAGTTGCTGCTCATAAGCAATTCCTTTCACATAAACCGTCTGCCCCGGACGATAGAGCAAACGATCTGTCAGTAGTTTCACATAATCAGCAGGCTTATTATCGGTATAGTAGGTATAATTGCCTCCGTAAATACCCTGCAGAGGCATTGCCATATCCCGTCCTTTGGTAGCAGTGAGGTAACGATATTCTCGTTTATAAGTGAACTTAGCTTTTCCTTCCGCATTGGTAGTGAACTCCGTCAGTTTCTTTTCATCATTCGTATAAAGAGTAATGAGCGCTCCTTCAACAGGCTGCCCGCTCATACAGTCGAGAGCTACTACTTCATATTGATCACCCGGCAAACGTAATGTCAATACCTTGAAGCGTGTCACATTCAGTTTGCTTTCGCTGTTTTCTCTTGCTTTGCTATCAGGAACAATACGCATCACATAGCTACCTTCTGCAGGAGCTTTGAAGGTGAAAACAGTATCCCGCTCCTGATAGTTTTCGGGACAAAGCAAAGAATAATGTTCTTCTGCCACTAACTTCTTCTCTTGATATAGACGTACAGTAAAGCCATCCAGATTCTTATGGTTGACCATCAACTTCATGTCGGCACCGGGATAAGCGACTTCATCGGCACGCACATACAAAGCGGGATTCAGAATCTCCAGTTTCAGATTCTTTAAAGCGTTGATACGTTTGTAGTCCGGATACAACCTGACAGCCTCATCACAAATCTGTAAAGCCATTGCCTGTTGTCCTTTCTCAATAGCATATCTTGCTTTTGCCAAATAAACTTCGGCACAGATATCATGAGTTTTAAACTCAGTCCGTAATTTGTCAAGTCCCGCCAGATAGGGGTCTTGCGTCAACCCTATCAACTTTTGCGGTGCACGGTAGGGCACAAAGGTATTATCGGAATTACGCCGCCAGTCTAGATAATTGAGCATGGTGAGCACGTAGCCATCATCCATATTAACCCTTTTGTAAGTATCAAGTATCTCCTGATAGATATTCTCAATGCCGGCATTCACAACAGAGTCTTTATCCAGTCCGTTTACATTTCTCAATGCATCTACTCCACGGCTACCCAACAGATGAAGCATATCGTGGCGATAATATTCGCTGGCATCACCTAACTCTACAAACGGGATATAGATACGTGCGGACGTGGCCAATAACAACTCTTTGTCTTTCAGAGCCTCTGTGGTATGCTGCATCACCTGTTGCACAAACATATTTCCGCTCCATTCACGTATATCAGCGGAAGGAGTTTCATCCACAATATTCGGCCGTTGGAATATCTGCCAGCGGTTACGGGAGGCATAGTCGGAGTAGATACCCGCTATCAGCGAATTCAGTACGGCACGGTCCATCGGTTTTTCCGCAGTCTTAGCCCACTGCTCCAGCCCGTTCAGGCTTACATAAAAGCTATCGGGAGTCAGCATCTCGCGATACTTCATCCGCCATGTGTAAGCTTTCAGCATTTGCGGAGAGTTTTTCTCAGTTTCCGCCTTCTTATAAATCTCGTTTGTCAACTGAATAACTGTTTGTGGCAGACTTTTCTGTTCAGCCTGATCCACTTGTTTCCATAATTTGTCAAACGTCTGCGCATTTGCCCAGGGGGCTACTCCTAAAGCAAGCAATACCATCATGCAAATCTGTTTTATTCTCATATGTTCAAAGTTTAAGTCACTTTATATTAGAACAAAGAAACAGAATAAAGTTTAAAGAATGGCACTTTTTAGCTTAAAAAAAATGTAGGGTCTTTTTTAGACCCTACATTTTTATATAATTCTCTATCGTATATTATTGAATTATAGTTCTTCCTTTATAAGCAATATTGTCTCTTTCAAAGGAGGAAGGTGTTTACGTATCACTGTCCAGATAATTTCATAATCAATATTGGCATATTCATGCGAAATAATATTCCGTAAACCAATCACTTTACGCCAGGGAATCTGCGGATACCGGATAAACAAAGCCTGTCTGGTCTTATCGTCAATGGCTTTTATTGTCTCACCAATAACCTGCAAACGCAAAATACAAGCATCAAGTATTGTCATCCCCCACGGTGTTTGCAAGAAATCATCAATATTCTGATAACTCTTACACCGCTCCTCAATCACTTCAACAGACTCTAATATTTGAGCTAACTTATCCGTAATTTCCTCTTTAAATGTAGATTCCATCCTGTTCTATTCTTTTAAGCAATAAATCACGCAACCCTTTTCGCAAACGAAGCAAATCAACTTTGCAGCCACACAGAGATTCAAGTGCTTCCCGAATATCAAACATCGTGAACGGATCTGCCTCTTCCAACTCTACGAACACATCTAAATCGCTATCCAACCGATGCTCCCCCCGGGCAACAGAACCAAAAATACCGATTGAGCGAATACCATATTTAGAGGCAAACCTCTCTTTAAATTGCCTAACATCAGCTATATATTCATTTTTAGTTTTCATCATTCATTCTCAACTATTAGTAACATGATGCGTAAAGATACAAACTATTGAATAAATAACAGAATCTTTTGAGAAAAAACAAATAGTTATCCTCCTTCAGTCAAAACCGTACCTGCACCTGAGCCTGCACCAGATCCGAAGAATCGTTATGTTTCGGACTCAAACGAGTGTATTGAACCTGAAGACGACATTTCGGATAAAACCAATATTGTAAACCAGCCATATAATTTGATTGCTTATCTTCCGCCACAACATCCCGGTTTAAATATTCATAAGAAGCAACGGCTTCCACATTACGAATAATCCGGACACATCCCGTAGCATACCCCCCGTTACTTTTCACATCAGCATCTTTGCCTAACATAAATTCCGTACGCAGGCTCGCCTTTTTTCCTGTTAAGAAAGCTCCCACACTCCAACGGTTGCGCCGGTAGTTTTCACCCGGTTCTATTCCATGAATTGGTGCTCCCGCAACAGAATGTCCCTTACCGATAACAACGGAAGTACCCACAGTAAGCCACTCTAAAGGGTTCACCGACAGATAGCCCACTACATCCTTTTGAGAATTCTTATCTTTTGTATTTATACCTTGCCCGTTCATCAACGCCACTTTATAAGTCAGCAGTTTTTTAAACAAATCGCCATAAATCATCAAACCAATATCCCGCCCCCCGCTTGCAGAACAAAGGACATCACTTCCATTGATACCAACCAGATAACATGCCGGCAAAGAATAGCAATTTATCAGCTCTACCGTTGTAGGTGATAACTGATTTTCCATGGTATAGGGTGTTTTAAACTGCCCTACGCGAACAGACAGCCCCGGCAGGAACTGATAACTTGTATATAATTCCTGCAGAGAACTAACTGCAAAGTCATACATAAAATAACATGACCAACGTTCTGTAATCTTCCCGTCTGCCATAAAAATAACCCGTTTGATATCAAATGTATTATCCGGATCGGCTGCACTGTTATAGGTATATCCCAACTGGGCATATGCCGACAAATTAATACGTTCTTTCAGGGTATTCACCACTTTACCCAATGTCTCTTGTGCCACCAGATCAATAGGAAGCAGAAGGATAAATATAAAAAGGAGTGTGTTTCGCATAGTAGTTTTTATAAATGAAAACTATAAACCGATCTATTGTCCGGAATGCGCAAATGTATATAAAATTATTCTTTTTCGTACCAAAACAAATCGTTACTTTTATAAAACACGAACAAAAAGTCAGAAAGATGAAAAATTAAAAAGTACATGGGATGATCTTTATAAATCATCCCATGTACATATAGTTCTTTAACAAAAGAAGAGTCCAAAACTCACTCTCCTATTTTTACCACACCTGTCCCATCATCATAGAATACGGCAGGCCCCAGAAAAGCAGGCATCGGGCAAGTAGAATAATCATCATCGCTGCAACTGAAATGGTTGTGTGTAATATACTCATATTTAACCATCAATTCCTGCTCATTTTTACACAACCAGTAATTTCGATGAAAACGATCTTCGTTGGCATAATCGTAACTATCAAAACAGGGATACAGCCTCGAATATTCCAATATAAGCTGCCCTTTGTGATTCATCAAAACATAAAATCCGTGTTTCTGTATTATAACACCAGGCTGATATGTTTCATCTCTCCTGCAAAAATCCCTGAAACTCGTATATTGTATATCGTTCAGAGAAAAAGAATCATTTCCGGCCAGACTTATCAATGAAAGCATTTCAGGTTTCTTAACATCTTCTTCCATTTTCTTTTCTTTGACGATTTCAACCTCCTCCCGATTCTTTGCCAAGGTCCTCGGTCCCGACATAAAATGGAAAAGGACAGTAGCATCCCAACGAAACAAAGTCCTTATACCTTGATCGATTTTCAATTGTCTATTTACAACATCCATTCCGGAGTAACAGAACCTCCAGCCTTGTTCTTGTTTAGATTCAATCAATCTTAATATTTCAAGCCCCCAATGCCCTTTAACCGTATTGTTTCGTCCCCCGGAGATTATATTTATAGAAACAGTGTCCTCCCGGTTTGAAATACCTCGCTGAACCTTTTCTATAAAAGTATCAAGTACATAATAAGTACATCCATATCTATAATAAGAGGGTTCCTTATCAAACTCAATATCTTCCAAAGGGGCAACTTCCGTAAGATCCATCTCGTCTATAAGAATCTTATAGCTACCGTTATTATAACTCACCAACGTGAAATAATGAAAAAAAACATCTACAGAGGCTCGCTCTCTATGAGTCTTTAAAAACGAGTTGACATATTTCAAGACCTCTTCTTTCAAACATTCCTGATGTTGCAAGGTCTCTATCAGAAAAAGATAATATTTAGCCATATCATCTAATCATTATTTCACAACAAACTTAGTTTCATTGTAATACGAGCTTCCGTACATAGATCAGCTTTCCGGCTCGAGATACTCTCACAATCAGCACGGAAGGAAATTCTACCCCGGGTATTACAAGCTGTTCTCCGGTACCGGATTCCGAATAAATGTTACGACCCTCTACATTAAAAACTTCGACAAGATCACCAACAGACGTGCCACGAATCAGACAGACACCCTCCTGACATATACAGGATATTCCGTTTGTGTTCTCATTTTCAATGCCCACGCCTTCTTTTATATCTATGGCATAACTTGCATCTTCTTGCGTTATCTTTTCCTCCGACGGAGTGACCAATAGCGCTTCACTCAGTATAACACCATAACTCCCTTCCTTCAGCTCCGGATCAGCCTTCACCTTAATGGCTACCACTGCACCACTGTTATCTTTGAAGGTAGCATTCTGCATGGAAACTACCACCACTCTGTAACTGCCATCGTCTTTCTTGCGGAAATTGATCTGGTGCGAGCTCTTCTTGCGATCTGTCAATTGGATGGAGGGAGCCCACTCATCATCTTCATTATACGCTTCGACAATACTGATGCCTTCGGGAAACTTTATTTTAAACTCAAAAGCGCAGATATCCCGATCGTTCACCATATCAATATTACATATCCCTTCAGCGCCGGGAGCCAATGCCATCGCGGGAATAGACAGCGCAACCGGACCGGTTACGTCACCTCCTCCACCGGTGTTTTCAACATAAATACGATCAGTAAACTCCGGCTGTTTAATCGAAATCCCCGGCCTTCCATTCAGTAATGGAACAATAACAATATCCTTAACAGCCACCTCGTAACTTCCGGTAGTCACAGTAGAAGCAACCGATACCTTCATATTTACCAAAGCCCCGCTTGTCCCGCTAAGCGCCTGATTTTTCATGGAAAGAAGCACCACCATATAGCTGCCGTCTTCCTGCTCATTACAGCTCAGCCAATGGCTACTCTTTTTGCGATCGGTCAGCGTGATAGCCGGTACGGTTTCATCATCTTCGTTCTTCATAGTACACAGGGTGACACCCTCCGGTAACTTCACATTAAACTGCAGAGCAGTTACTTCCGTTTCATTGGTCAGGTTCAAAGAAATAGTCTGCTCCGTTCCTGCTTTCAAGCTACCGGCAGCCAAAGACAATTGAGCCGCCCCTGTATCACCACTCGAATTATTGACAGAGACATGCCCCGTAAAGTCCGGTTGTTTAATCGTAGTTCCCGGTCTTTCGTTTTCTAACGGGACAATGATAATCTGGCTTACTGCCAAGTCATAACTTCCTGTAGGCAACATAGAAGAGACGGCAACGGATATATTAACCAATGCTCCCTTTTCTCCACTAAATGCCTGATTTTTCATAGAAAGGATGACCACCGTGTAACGTCCATCCTCCCGTCGATTGCAACTTAAAGAGTGGCTACTCTTTTTGCGATCGGTTAGCGTAATGGCAGGCACCTCCTCTTCGTCTTCATTGATTATGGTGTTAACAGACAAACCTTCCGGTAGTATCACATCAAACTGTAAAGCAGTCACCGAAAGAGAATTTACCAAATCGAAAGAAAGTGTCGCATTAGTACCTGCCGACAACGTAGCAGGTGCTAAAGTCAGTTGTGCCGTTCCGGCTGCAGAAGCGTTGTTTTCCGCCTGCACAAGTGCTGTATAAGCAAAAAGAAAAAAGCAAATACAAGCTAATCTTACTATAAATCTCTTCATCATTTCAGTCTATTTATTGTTTATCCAATATTAACTGGACAGTAGCTACCGCATCATCTACCGATACCTGTCCATCTCCATTCAGATCGGCATTACCCTCCACAAATGAAACAGAAGACTTGCCTAAGATATGATTGACGATCGCAACTACATCTGCCGTATCCACAGAACTATCACCATTGGCATCTCCTTTTACAATATCAGGAGATATTCCCCCTCCTTTTGTCACTACAGCTGTCACCACCAACGAAGGCAATTTGCCTTCCATCTGAGAAAAGACCTGGATAACTTCTCCCTCCTTCATTGCCCCAAGTGATACTTCCCACGAGTTATCGAGTATAGTCGATGAATAGATGCCTTCACCGGCTATCACTGTAATTTTTCCACCCGTAGGAGCGGTCCCTTTAACCAAACATTTGCTGCCGGCTTCACACGAAGTGACAGTCGGATAATCGGTCTGCGCTTTCAAATAAGGATAAGATTCTCCTTCGGCAATGGTCCATGTGTTATTGAAATCCCAACCGATACCAATATACGTAGTAGAACGCTTCAACGTTTTTTCGCCATAAGAGGTTCCGTTCTGTTTGTTATCTTCAGCAACAATTTCTTTCCCGTTCTGAAAGAGTCGGGTTTTGGCCCAGGCGAGATTACCTGTACCAACAAGTTGAGAAATACGATATGGAATATAAGAAGAAGAAGTTGTACTTATTTCATCTGCGATACATACGTTATTTGAAATGTAACCATTACTTTTAGAACTTACCCCGATAATACCACCAACTGATTCCTTGCCTTTCATGCTTCCCATTACATAATTATATTTTACAAAATCAGAAGTACTATTAGTTATACAACAACCAGAAACGCCTCCTGAATGCTGACCAGTTGCAGAAACATTACCAGAAAAGATATTATTCGTTGCAGTACCTTTTAATCCCCCCACTATACCTCCAACATTATCTGTTCCCATAACAATAGTGTTGCAATAGCATCCTGTTATACTATTACCTAAGTATCCAACAACACCTCCAACATAGGATCTCCCTGTCACGACTCCACTTATAACCAAACAGTTAGCAATCATTGTAGATAATGAATAGCCAGATAATCCTCCTACATTATCTCGACCTTCTATTATCGGTTTAACCAATATAACATTACTTATTTTCCCATAATTGTACCCAAATAATCCTACATTATCTCGGCCTTTTATTATCGGCTTAACCAACATAACATTACTTATTGTTCCGCCACAGTTGCCAAATAATCCTATATAATCAAGAGACGAACGATCTATTTTTAAGCCATAAATACATTTGTTATTTCCATCAAATGTTCCAGAAAATGATGTACCACCAGTGCCAATAGGCGCCCATCCGGCAGTAGGATTATTATCATTGATCCATTCCGTAAGATCAATATCATTCATCAGCTTATAAGAAGCTGTTAAATCATTCCTTACCTCCGACAATTCATATGCATCAGTTATCTGATAAGGGTCATTGGCTGTGCCTGAGCCATTTCCACTAAACTGCGCCTGTGCCCCAACAGTAAACAGAAGTAAGCATAAAAGAAATAAATATTTTCTCATCATCCTATTATTTATTGTTTATCTAAAATCAATTGGACAGTAGCTACCGCATCATCTACCGAGACCTGCCCATCTCCATTCAGATCGGCATTGGCCTCTACAAATGAAACAGAAGATTTACCTAAGATATGATTGACAATAGCAACTGCATCGACCGTATCCACAGAACCATCGCCATTGGCATCACCCTTTAAAATCTCCGGAGTATCTCCACTACCAGATGTTGCTACAGCTGTAACAAATATAGACGGCATTAAACCAGCATAACGAGTCATGACTTTCACCATTGTTCCTTTGGATATGGCACCTAATGTCACCGACCACTTATTATCAAGAATATATGATTCATAAATATCATTTCCAACCATGACATATACGCCACCATTTCCTGTAGCCGTGCCAGAAATACTTCCTTTATTTCCTGCGGTAAAAGAAGTTACTGTAGGAGGCGCACTCTGCCTCTTATTATAAGGGAAAGTTTCTCCTTCCACAATAGTCCACTGATTGGAGAAATCAAATTCCATACCCTCATAAGTACTTTGTTTCTTTAAAGTTTTAAGACCATAAGCTGTCCCATTATAATTATTATCTTCTAATGTAACAGATTTCCCATTTGCAAAAGCCTTAGTTCCGGAATAAGCAAAATTATTGGGCCATTCATTGTCAACTATTCGGTAAGGAGAAGAGGAAAAAGCACTAATTGTATCGGCCATTGATACATTATATTTTAGCAAAGTAGAACCATCGCTGATAAAATTTCCAGCTATTCCACTTACATGCTCCTCCCCTATAATGCCTCCCACAACAATATTTTGCAGACATTCACAATATGACAAATTACCTAGACGAGTCAGTTCACCTAAAATTCCACCCACATAAGATTTCCCCTGTACTTTCCCCATAAATGAATTATCACGAATAGATACTTTACAACTATATCCATAATTTGTAACACCCCAATTATTAGTAGATACATACCCATTTGCGCTTCCACAGATTCCCCCACATTTTGTTCCTTTAGCATTAATGACAGAAGAACTGTAACAACCTATAATACCAGCTGTAGTTACTCCAGGCACATAAATACTTACATTTAAACTTCCAACAATCCCTCCGACGCAATTAATTCCAGAAACAACTCCCCCAAAAACAACGATATTTTCAATATTGCAATGCTCTCCTTTTGAATTATTGTAAGTAACCAATGGGGCACTACCTACCAACGCGCCAACATTATCATTACCCGTCACTATAGGCGCCAGTAAAGCCAGATTCTTAATAGTCGTTTGCAACACATGCCCAAAAAGTCCAACATTATCCATTGTTGTTCTTTTAATATATAGCCCCTTGATAACTTTATTATTCCCATCAAACGTCCCTTGAAACGGAGTATCTGTGTTTCCTATCGGACTCCATCCTTGTGTTGGGTTATCCTCTTCAATCCACTGCTCCAAATCAACATCATTCATCAACTTATAAGAAGCTAACAAGTCATTTCTAACCTCAAACAATTCATCCGCATTTGTTATCTGATAAGGGTCACTGTCTGTTCCGGCACCTTTACCTCCAAATTGTGCTCTAACCAAAGTCGTGGTACATAATAAGAGACACAAGACAAATAGATTCTTCTTCATATTATTCTTTCTTTTAGTTATTTATTCCATTACTAATCTCACACCAAGTGTAGACATACTGTTTGAGGAAGCTATAAAGCTCCGCATAGATACCCTGCAATCATTGGCAGTATCACTGTAACTGCCTCCACGTATCACACGATTGCTACCCGATGCAGCCCCTGTCGGATTCGTTTGAGATGCGCTACTATAATTAGCATACCAATCCGAACACCATTCCCAGACATTACCACTCATATCATAAATATTCAATTCATTTGGAGTTTTCTCCGCAACAGGGTGTGTTTTAGCACCGGAGTTTCCACTAAACCAGCCAACAGAGCCACAAGAAGTATTTCCACTCCATCTCGTACCTTCACTGTTGTTTCCACCACGGGCAGCAAATTCCCATTCCGCCTCAGTTGGCATACGGAATCTTTTACCCGTCAATGAATTCAGCTTATTAATAAAGGCCAGGCATTGGTCATACGTAATATTGTAAACCGGATAGGTATCTCCACGCCCGTAAGTACTACTTATATTCGGATAACCTCCCGTCACTACATACCATAGATATTGGGTAACCGGAGTTTTACTCATATAGAAAGTAGAAACAGTCACTTTATGAACCGGTTTCTCGTCCGCATTGGCATTTACATCATAATTAGTGCTTGAAGAAGAAGTGGATTGAGCACCCATGTCGAAAGTTCCCCCTGTTACTTTTGCCATGTCCAACGTGGTCGAACCATAAGAAGTCTCTACCGTCAAAGTGGTATAAGGATTCACTTCCGTCTTGGTAGTTGTAAACGAGTTTTCCGCACCATAAGTAGTGCCTTTTTCATTGATGGCATAGGCACGGACATAATACTTCGTCTCAGGAATCAGCCCGATAGCTGTTTTAGCAAGCGAGGTAGCCTTTCCACAAGACAGTTTCTTATCCGATACAGTAGGGAAGGAACTGGTAGAATAACAAAAACCGGCATCTGCCAACGTTCCGTTTCCAAGCGATGTCACTGTTGCCGTAAAGGCAGCAGAGGTATTGCTGATAGTACCGAAAGTAATCCCGGACACGGCAGGAGCAGTTACCTCCAACGTGGTGAAAGTCATATCACTGCTATAGGCCGTTCCGGCTTCATTGGTGGCATAAGCACGAACATGATACAATGTATTCTCGGATAGTCCGGTAACCGTACGCCCGAATGCGGAGTTTGATGCACCATAACTGACTTTATTATCATTTATAGTGGGATTGGCTGACAGGCCATAACAGAAACCACAATCCGAAACTTTACCATCGCCATTGTCTGTTACGGAGCAAGCGAGTGAAACCTTTGAAACGCCTATTTCCGATGCAGTCACCGTTGATAAAGCGGGTAAAGTGATTTCATGAGTAGTAGTAAATGTCACATTGTTCCCATAATAAACCGTCCCGCCGGATGTATTGGCATACGCGCGTACATAATAAACCGTTTTGGGAGACAGCCCCTCCATTCTGCATGCAAAAGTATTGCCGTTGTCCGAAGAAACAGCTTTATATCCTGATATCGTCGGATTACTGGAAGTACTCCAACAAACACCGCGTTCCGTAACGGTATTTCCACCCAAAGCTGTAATCGTCCCCCCACTTGTAGCAGCCTGATGGGTGATACTCGTCACCTGAGCAGTGGTCAAACTCAAATCACCTAATTTTGTTACAAACGTAACTTCATCTCCATAGGAAGTACCTATCTCATTCGTAGCATAAGCCCGGACATGATAAGTAGTGTTAGCAGAAAGATTCGTTAAAGTAGAATTGAAAGCACCGGTACTCTGGGTTTTACCAAGTTGGGTTTTAGTCGATAAATCGATAGTCGGATTAGCAGAAGTGCTCCACACATGTCCATATTGAATCAGTGAAGGCACATTACCCAGATTAATAATATTTCCGGAGAAACCGGCTTGTTCCGTACGTATATCAGAAGCGCTACCCGTCTCTACTGTCGGTTTAGAGGGAGTGCCGGAAGTGTTCAATCTCATCTCATTACTGTAGGAAACGCCCTCTGCATTTTCGGCATAAGCCCGTACATAATAGGCTGTATTGGCCTCTAAGCCGGTAAGGTTGTATGTAAAATCCTTGGGAACGATGCAATCTCCCAAATTACAGATCCCCGGTAAGTCTACAGTAGGTTCCTGCTCCGTACTCCAGCAGAAGCCATGACGGGTAACTTTGGCACTACCTATAGAAACAACAGCCCCTTTTAACTGTGCACTGTTGAAAGTAGGATTATCGATAGATATAAAAGATACGGTAGGTTTGGTTTTAGAAGGAATATTCATTTTAACCGGCACGGAGACCGACTGATCACCTACCTTAAGAGAAAGTTCTCCTGTATAATCTCCTGTAGACAACACTGAACGATTGACAACAACTGTCACGACTTCTGAATAAGTAAATATCCCTTTTGTCTTATCAGGTACAATCCACTCATTGGAAGGAGTAAGAGAATAAGAAATAGTACCTGTACCCGTATTTGTCAATGTCAATTGCATGGAAGAGGTAATGGAACCAAAATCTAACTCTTCGGGAGATAAACTAACAGCAATGCCGGCTACGGACATTGTCACTTTGACTACAGCACTTCCTCCATTGGAAGTTATGGCAATTGTCTGGGAATAATTCCCCCGGCTCAATTCTGTCCGATCCACAGATACGACTACAGAAGATTGTTCGGTCACCGTAGTGTTTCCGGAGGTGGGAAGACAAGACAACCACTGGGCGTCTTCACTTATTTGCCATTTCAGAGTGCTCTGCCCGCTATTTGTGATATTAAGCGTAAGCGTTGTGGCAGATGGCCCAAAATCAAGACTTCCGGGACTGACCGTCAATACCGGTGAGAGAGGTTTTAATTGTATATCAGCCTGCGTTGTCTCGGCAGCCATCACAGTCACCTCTTTCGTATTACTTTGATAATCATCTTTATTCACCTGAATCTTATACAGACCCGCTTCGATTGCATTGAATTCAAAACGTCCGTCACTACCTGTAGAAGAAGTCTTTCCCAAAGGAGTGAGAGAAACAGATGCACCGGAAAGCGGTTCCCCTGTCTGGCTATCACTCACAATGCCCACTAAATCACCGGTCGTATCGATCACATCTTTTGTACACGATCCAATAGCAACCAAAAGTATTAATACAACAACAGCTCTAAGAATTGCTTTCATCATAATTATATAGTAGTTTAATGCCCAATCATCATCACGTTCCAAGCCTTTAACGGACTTTTTCCGAATTATAGATTTGTTTCACCTCGTCAGCACTCAGCATACGGGTTTTATAAACTCTCAGATTGTCTATAGTCAGCGAAACCGGTGACAGCGACGGCTCATATTGGTTTCCTATCTTTCCTCCAAAGACAAATTTAAGTCCTCTATTGTAGTGTTTCGCATCAGACATCCCTTCCGATTCGGAGAATGGATTATCAGATTCGGTTATCTGATCGGTATAAATACCATCTACATACAAGCGAGTCGTAATTGTTGCATAAGTCGTATCATTAAAATCCGAAACCAATGTCACCATATGCCAAGCATCCCCTAAAGAATTATGTACAAACGAAGTCATCTTTGAGTACTGGTAACAAAGGTTATAATGGGTTACTACAAATTTCAAAAAGCCGTTTTCCATCGCTAAAACAAACATGTTGTCGTTCAGTTCCTTCCGAACCACATGGAATATATGACCGTCACTCAATCCTTTTACCCAAAACGAGATACTCATCTTTTTCTGGTCTACCAACCCGTCCGGAATAGACAGATAAGCAGACTCTTTTGCCGGAATCTTTAAGGCTTTTGTTCCATTATAGCTATCAACAAACGAACTTCCAATTCCTATTCCGGTCAGTTCCGTCTCAGTCTGATCCATTATTGCATCTTCAAAGGTATAATAGGCATATAAGCCGTTCGTCACATCTATAACAGGAGGATCGGGCGTATCACCCCCGGCTTCTTCCGCATTGATTGTCACACGAAACGATTCTCCATCTCCTTCTACCAGAATCGTTGTACTCATGCTACCTATCACTTTGGTACGATCCAAATCGACTTTTACTGTGCTGCTGTTGCCCATGCTTGTAGTGCCTGTTTTGGGAGTTACTTTTATCCAATCCACATCAATACCGCTGACTGTCCAATTTACATTCCCTGCATTGCCTATATTTTTAATGTCAAATGTCAATGAAGAATAATCTTTGCCAAAGTTGAGCACATTCGTATTCAATGCTATTTTGGATGACTTATTCTCTGCCTCGGCAGTGATCTTCAAAGCAAGTGATTCCTTATCTGCATTGATCAGAATCGTCGCCTCTTTGCTCTCCGTCAATCGTTCACGAAGCAAGTTCACTTGTATGGCATGACTTTTACCGGCTTCTACAGTTCCGGTAGATGGATTTATTTCCAACCAATTCACATTTTCCAAACCGGAAATATTCCAGTTGAATTTAGTTGTACCACGATTAATGATATCAAAAGAAAGGGAAGTGTTTTTTACTCCGAAGTTTAGTGTAGAGACACTTAACACCAATTTGGCATCTGCCTTTATTGGAGTAAGTGTAATATCACCGCTTATCGTTTTCCCGGTCTCAACATTTATCAGTTTGGTATTATTCGTATACCCCTCCTTTTGAGCCTGTAATTCATACTGACCGGATTCCAAGCTCTGAAATTCAAATGTCCCGTCGCTGCCGGTCGTCCGCGACAGGCCTCCCGGAGTCAATCTCACCGTTACATTACTTAGTATTTCACCAGTAGAGGTATCCGTGACTTTTCCATAAACCCTCCCGGTTAAATCTACCTCATCTTTAGCGCAAGCTGCAAATAAAAAAACAAATAAAAAAAAACAGCAATACCTCACATTCAATATTCTCATGTCCAAATTATTTATATTTAATAAAACTTTACGATTTCCACTTCCGAATTTTTAAACTGAGGCATCGCCTCACCAATATCAGCACCGATGTATGTAGGATCGCATACCGTGTACTTTTGCCCGTTCACCATCACATAATCCCCCTCTACATTTGAAGTGAACCGCACGGCTGTAGCCAGGTGTTTAGGATAATGCAACAACACAACATCAAGGTGTAGCAACCTGCGCACCAGATTGGAATATAAGATAGCCCGATCTTCACAATCCGAATAGGGGTAGTAGAAAGTTTCGTCTACGAAGAAAGGCCTCTCATATCCAAACTGCTCCTCATCCGTCATATATTCAAAGGCTGTCTGCACAAAGTTTATCAGCATATTCGCTGATTCTGCTTCTGTTTTACCGGCAATACCCTCTTTTAGGGTCGGTAGTATATCATCCGACAGTACATCACTCATAGGCGTGTTGGCATACATATCCCATTTACAACTGGGATAATGACTGTACAGATCCATCAAGTTCTGATCCACCTGTGTTTCCACGCTCAGTTGTGGATAACGCTTAGAAATCAAGCGACGAACCGGACTTAGCTTCTGATCCATCAGTTCAATCTTCTCGCGTATCATTACAGAACAGCTTTGAGATTGCGGAGAGAACTTTTGTGGAAATGTATAGTATCCTTCTGTCCCTTTCGGATCATCAACGGTATAGTATCTCTTTCCGTCTAATTTCAAATAAGAGATTTCATAAACATCCTCCTCTATGGCAAGTAACAACACCAGATGGCTACCTTTACGAGCACATTTTACATCATAACCACTTTGCGCCAATAAAAAGACCCGCATCAAGACTGCTTCATTCGAATAATTTCCTCCGAAAAAGGCATTACACAATGTACCTAACATCTGTACATAAGCATAATCACTTAAATGCATCGCTTCGCGCCAAGCCAAACAATCATCTACTACTTTATCCATACGGCCGTCAGCCAGTATTTTCCATTTGGCACTAACTACATTTTCGTCTACACTACTGAGGGTAAACTTATCCCGTTCTTCCAACCTCACCTTCAAAAGAGTACCATAAAAACGGGTATTAAACGTAGGTACAGGAGTAACAGATGGGCGTAAAGGTTGATCGAGTAGCGGATTTGACGGTGTTCCCGGAAGAGGTGCGGGAGTATCAGGCATAATATTTAGTGGAACCCGCGGTTGAGGTTTGGGTATGGTCACAATTCCTTTTACCGGTAACTTTACCGGTAGTGTATTGTGACCATCATCAAACTTTATGACCGGTTTTAGCGGATCCGGGCAGGGAGGAGCTTCAACACCTCTATAATGTTGATACTCTATCCAACGCTGTGCCAAATAATTTGCAAATTCCTTATTACGCTGGGCACGGTAGTTTTCAAACTCAGTACGCCTTTTCTGTCTATATTGCTCAAACTCTTGACGCCTCTGTTGGACATAACGATCATAATCCGTTGTCTGCTGAGCAAAAACGGATATAGAAAAGGAGAAGGACACAAGAAAAAGTAGTAGTAGTAGTTTGTTGTTCATTCGCTTTCGTTTGTTAGAATTAAATAAGGGGTCAGAACCGATAAGCGAATACCAGTCCGCACCCACCATTATCCATCACAGTAGGCACCAACGAGAAACTGGGTCTACCCGTAGGTTTCACAATGACCCGTTTGGCTCCTTTAGCGGCAATGGCATCTATCAGGTTATAAACATACAATGCCGCAGCCGCTCCAATACAGAAGTTACGCCCATTCTCCCAATTATCTGCTTTTGAACTATAATCCTTGGCAAATTTGGGCTGTTCTTTCATCTTTTTAATATAAGAAGAGCGCAAATTCTCGCAGACAATGATACCACCGATACATACGACTTCACCTCCGAGAATGCAAAGTCCCTTTGTCGTACTGCCCTTATACATTTGTCCCCAACCAGGGATTAATGAACGGGCAAAACCTTGCATGCCGTAATACCGGCTAAAGGAAATATCATCAAAAACAGGTGCATATCCTTTACGAGCGACAGCATACAGAGTATTCATTTTAAGCATACGTTTTCCACCTACAATTGTCTCTACCAGAAATTCATCTACTAACTTTGCTGTTAAATTAACCGGTGTCCCTTCTACCCGAAAAGAATAATTACTTTTCGTAACTATATTTTCCCTAAACCGACCATTTTCCATTGTAGAAGTCGTCTCATCAGTAGTCATACTAACTTCACTAATCCTCACAGACTGTTCTAACTCAATACGGGAAGCTAAATATTTCAAACAAAGTTTTTTCGCCGATTCTACATCTGTAGCTAATGCTTCTATACGAACATAATAAAAAGAAGAATTACTAGGATGAGGCAAACTGGACATCCAACGTGGTTCTTCTGTATTTGCAAACATCGGCAAACAGAAAATGAGTACCCACATTATCGATATAAAACGATTCATTCTCATTTCTTTTCTCGTTGTTTACGATATTCTTCCAAAGCAGAGTTATATACTTTATCAAATTCCTGTTCATTAAAACGTACTTCCAATTCTTGCTGCTTACCAAGTTCGTTATTGATCTTAGTACCCAAGTCTTTCAAAGATTGATTCATCTCAACACAAACTTCATAAGTCCAAACCCCAGCCTCATCTTGTGTCTTTTCCGAACAAACAACAGTCGTTTGAATAGAAGCATTATCAATAACTCCAATTACAGTCTGCGAACGTTTCCCCATAGATTTTATGCTTTTATTACTCTCCAAATCTTCGCCAAATTCTTTATCTACAAGACTAAAAGTACGATATAGATTCACCCCTATTTGAGTTTGGCCCCTCTTTATCGCATCTGTCATAGCCTTGCCCTTGTCATAACTACGTGCTATCCCATATCCACGAATTAGATTTGGAACAAAGACCTGATCTTCGCATGACATTGCTTTAGAAGATGCTGGATATTCCGGCTGAGAATACGGTACATTATAATGTTGTGCTTTCTTTGAACTTCCACAAGAAGCCACCAATCCCATCAACCCTAGAGACAAAACTGCAAATAAAATTTTCTTCATAAGTTTCATTATTAATGTTAATAATTAAGTTGAGTTTACTTGTCAAAATCTTAGGTCAAAGATAAATAAACTATCTTTTGCTTACAACCTGGGTTTTCCGACATTATCCAATAACAGATCATTACTCAATATTAACAGGACAAAAAATAAAGATGATAGGTATTATTTTATTTCCACGAAACTCCAATACAACTTTTTTTTGTGTACCTCCTTCAGTATCTGGGATCCATATTTTTTGTTTTTTTTCATACAATTACCTATAGAACTGAACAAAAAAATTAGATTACGCTATATTGCTTAAGCTGAAACGATGGGAGGCAGATGAATAATGAGGAGAGGAATCCGAGGACGGTTGCTATTGACACTAAGGACGGTTGCTACTAATTTATTGTAAAATAGAGGCTTCATTTCTTCCAAGCAGAGTCTCTACTATAGTTGAAAAGAGCGTCTGTTTGCTATAAACACGTTACTTCTCACATAATTTTACTCCATTCATCACCTTGACCTTTTTGCTGAAAAGCCTTATAGGAAGTCGTTTCGGGTTAAAGGACCGTTCGGCTCATATTTCAGGGAAAAGATGTAGTTGCTTTTTTGAAAAGATGTAGCAGGTTTCCGAAAAAGATGTCGCAGTTTTTTCGACTTTTCTAGCCTTCACCCTCAAACACCTTCCTATAAGACTTTTCAGCAAAAAGGTGAAGGTGGTAAATGGGGTGTTTTTATTGTGAATAGCTCTATTAATCCCGTGTTTATTTATTGATTAGAACAAATCGGAATAATAATGAATCAAGGTATCAAAGAAAAGCATTAAGTTCTTCCATAAGAATAATCTACATCCTACGTCTTTTTTTACAATGAAATACCCCAAACATAAGCTAACAGGACAAAAAGTGTAAATGACAGGAAAAATACAACATACTATTAACTCATGCACATGAAATTATAAAGAATTTATTTCCTAAATTCGCACCCCGACAACAGTATAAATTATAGAGGAAATATTAGGAAAATACCTGATACTATAATCAACTTATTATTCTTAAAAATTACAATTTTAATATAAACTAAAAGTTACTTATGAGTATCCCAACCAAAGTTGTCATCATTGATGACGATAAATCTTCAATAACCGTTCTTGCCAATGAGCTGAAGGTTTATCAAGATGTAGTAGTCGTAGCTACTGCATCAGATAGTTACGACGGCGAACAAGTCATACTGAAACATAAGCCTCAACTGATATTCCTCGATATTGAACTACCTTGTATCAGTGGCCTGGAATTTCTGGCTACATTACATTCCAAGATAGATTGGGATATAAACATCATTTTTTATACATCTTACGACAAGTATATGTTGCAAGCTTTTCGCATGGAGGCATTCGACTTTTTATTGAAGCCGATCAACAAAGATGACCTGTTACTGGTTATGAACCGATATTATTTAAATAGAAAAAACGCACAGCCTTCGCTTCTATCTTCGATTCATTATCCCATAGAAAAACCACTTCTGATAACGACAGTTGTCAATGATAAAATTATTCTGCGTCCGCAAAATATTGGGTATTTCCGATATAATTCCGAACGTAAACTGTGGGAAATCGTATTGGATGACTTTCGGCACGTTATCTTGAAACATAACACAACGGCAAATGTGATATTAAACTACGGAACAGAATTTATCCAAATACACAAAACGTATATCATCAATATAAACTACCTAAGCATGATACAGGAAAATGCCTGTATCATGTTGTATCCGTTCAATACAGTTACCGAACTGAAGGTCAGCAAGATATACAGAAAGAAGTTGTTTGAGAACTTTTATAATTTATAGAAGAATAAAACAGGATATTACGTCAAGGAGCTACTTCAAACGGATCACTATCGTGGTATCTTCTTTCCATTCAAAACGACATTTCTTATAGGCAGGCGCTCCCATTATGCCTTCGGCATTGTTGCTGAAACCGAACTTCTCCGTCGGACGGCCAAAAGAACCGGTATCCAGTATGCCATTCCCATTCTCATCCTGAAAAAGAGAAATAGCATACGTTCCGGCAGGTAACCCCCGACAAGGAATACTCAACGTAGTATCTGTCACCTCCACTTTAAACCCGAAAGCAGGCTTCTTCATGAATGACTCTTCCGAACTATAAATACCGACTAAAAGGTTTCCCTTTACATGTTCAATGCCCTCCACCTTGAGGGTTAATGTCTGAGCACTACCTATTACACTTGCAAAAACTAAAAATAAAAAAACAAATTCTGCCCGCGGCTATAGTTATCAAAAAAAGAATTATAAATATTCAGAAGAGTGAATCAAAAGGCTGAATAAGATCGTTGCGACAATCTTAACGCACTGATTTACAATAACAACAAAGATATAAAGACAAGGTATACATATGGTTAAAATTCCACATTAACAATGTTAATTCACAGACAACCTATAACATCATAATAGGAATTACATTCAGCCGAGCATATTATTGTAACGATTTACGATGAATCAATAATTAATAGAAGGAATAAAAGGTAACACTATTAAATCAAAAATACTCAACATAAACACATTTTCACAACACACTGTATTTCAAGAGGTTATATATAAGTTTTTTTTCTCTACGAGGATCGGGTCGAAACTCTACGAGAAACGACCCGATCCTCGTAGAGTTTCGACCCGATCTCCGTAGAGAAACCTAATGAAGATTTATAAAACATGACACACCTGTATAAAGAAGAGATAACAGTCAGCCTTTCATTGTAAAAAAAAAGAAAGATTAATATAACACCTCCCTTACCACACACAGTAACAACAAATTGTATTTATTGAACAGACTCCTATTTACTCAAAAAGCCCTGTCCACCAAATTAAGTGAACAGGGCTTGTATACTTTGAATGAGTTTTTATATATTTACTTTACCGGAGTCTGTTCTAATGTAGCCACCAGGAAATCATAGAATTTTTGTACGGTAGGAATCAATGCACGTTCGTCCGGAGAGTGCGGTGAACGCAATGTAGGGCCAAAGGAGATCATATCCAGTCCCGGAATTATAGCACCAATGATACCACATTCCAACCCGGCATGAATTACTTTCACAGCAGGTTCTACGCCAAACTGTTTCTTATAAGATTCTTTCATTGCATGCAAAATCGGAGAATTTACATTCGGTTGCCAACCGGAATATCCACCTGTCATTGTTACTTTCATTCCGGCCATAGAGAAACAGCATTCAAGACTTGTAGTCAAATACTCTTTCATGCTGTCACTTGAGCTACGAGCAAGAATCTTGATATCTGCCTTACCACCACCAATACTAATAATAGCCAGGTTAGAAGAAGTTTCTACGGTATCAGGAACGGTAGGAATCATGCGGGTTACCCCATTCTGACAGGCAAAGATAGCATCTACCAGATTATCCTGAATCTCTTCCGGAATCTGCCCTGCAGGCATATCTACCCGTTCGGCTTTGAAACTGATAGGAGTCTCGATAGCAGAAAACTCTTCATTGAAAAGATCCTCACAGTATTTTACCAGGCCTAACAACTCTTCTTCATTTTCAGCAGGAATAGTAACAATGGCAGAAGCCTCACGCGGAATAGCATTACGCATATTTCCACCCTCCCAGCAAGACAGGCGAGCTTCGTAAGTAGCAATAGCTTCGCGAACAAAACGTACAAGCAACTTATTGGCATTTGCGCGTCCCTGGTTGATTTCCAATCCGGAGTGTCCACCGCGTAATCCTTTCAATGTAACTTTGATGGCAATATCGCCCTCTTCGGGTTCCACCTCTTTATATTCAAGCGTAGCTGTAACATCCATACCCCCTGCACAGCCGATATAGAGTTCGCCTTCATCTTCCGAGTCAAGATTCAACAGGATTTCTCCGTTCAACGTTCCCGGTTTAAGTCCGAAAGCACCATACATCCCAGTCTCTTCATCCTTTGTGATAAGAGCTTCCAATGGACCATGTTTCAAATCTTTAGCTTCTAGAACAGCCATGATAGCAGCCACACCCAGTCCATTATCGGCACCCAGCGTAGTACCTTTGGCTTTCACCCAGTCACCGTCTATATAAGTTTCAATAGGATCTTTTTCAAAATCATGTATTGTATCATTATTTTTCTGGGGCACCATGTCCATATGAGCCTGTAAAATTACTCCTTTGCGGTTTTCCATACCCGGAGTAGCGGGTTTGCGGATAATAACATTACCAACTTCGTCTACAAATGATTCCAGTCCCAGGCTGTTTCCGAAATTAAGAAGAAACTCAGTTATTCTTTCCATATGTCCCGACGGACGCGGAATCTGAGTTAATGAATAAAAATGCTTCCACACATTCTGTGGAGCTAAAGAGAGGATTGTACTCATAACGAATTAATTTTAGGTTCTTATTTTCGTTGTCTATGAGTTAGTGGTAAAGCCACTAAACCATATATTCCCAACAAAACTACTAAAAAGGTTTGAATTCCGTGTACAATCAAGGCAAATATTCCTGCATCGGTTGCATTTACTCCGTAAAGCATCATCATCGAGATAACAGCAAAATGCCAGGGCCCGGCTCCGTTGGGAGTAGGAACGATCACAGCAAATGTACCCCCTACAAACATAACAAGTGCGGCAAGAATGCCCAGGTGAACAGTAAAATCAAAACAATAGAATGTGAGGTAAAAGTGAAAAAAATAACAAACCCAAATAAGGATTGTATACAAAATGAAAAGAGGAATATTTTTCACATTCTTCAAAGACATCACTCCTTCCCAAACATTAAGGACAACTCCCTTTACTTTTTCAAAGAAAGATAACGCTCGCATCAAATAGTAAAGAAGCACTATTACTCCAATGATGCAAAACAAAACGATATAGAACCATACGGATGTCAACAAGTGAACAATGGAAGGTATCTTAGTCCCGGTTTCCTCAAAGAAAGTGAGAAAAACAGGCATCTGTAATAAGAATGTGATACCGGCAATAAAAACAATGCAAATAGTATCAATCAGCCGTTCAGTAACTACCGTACCCAAAGATTTTGCAAACGATACATCATCATATTTGGCAAGGACACCACAACGGGACACTTCTCCTACCCGAGGTAATATAAGATTGGTAGCATAGGAAATGAAAATAGCATTTACACAGTCACTCGTTTTCGGAAAAACGCCCAAAGGTTCCAATGTCTGCTTCCAGCGCCAACCGCGAAAGACGTGACTAAATACGCCAAACGCTAATGAAAAAAGCATCCACCACCAATTTACGCCATGACGTAACACATCACCCGCCTTTGCAAAATCGAAGTCACGATAGACCCAGTACAAGATAAAGCCTCCCAAAACTAATGGTAAAATAAGTTTCAGAGCCTTTTTTATTAGTTTCTTCATTCTTAATTCTTTATTCTTCAAGTAAAAGAATTACCTTTGTCGACTGCAAAAGTAACTATTTAGTTGATAAATGAAATTAGTAAAGCCTAAAAAGTTTCTCGGACAGCATTTCCTGAAAGACCTTAAAGTGGCACAGGATATTGCCGACACTGTTGATACGTTTCCTACACTTCCTATTCTGGAAGTTGGACCGGGAATGGGTGTGCTCACACAGTTCCTCGTAAAAAAGGAACGCCCGGTGAAAGTAGTAGAGGTAGATTATGAATCGGTAGCCTATCTGCGCGAAGCTTATCCGTCACTGGAAGACTGTATTATTGAGGACGACTTTCTCAAAATGAATCTGCAACGTGTTTTTAATGGCAACCAGTTCGTGTTAACCGGAAATTATCCTTATAACATATCCAGTCAGATTTTCTTCAAGATGCTCGAAAATAAAGATCTGATACCTTGTTGTACCGGTATGATTCAAAAAGAAGTAGCCGAACGTATTGCAGCAGGGCCGGGAAGCAAGACTTATGGTATTCTCAGCGTATTGATACAAGCATGGTATCGGGTGGAATATCTCTTTACGGTCAGCGAGCATGTCTTCAATCCGCCCCCAAAAGTAAAAAGCGCCGTAATACGTATGACACGTAATGAAACAATTGAACTGGGATGTGACGAGAAGTTGTTCAAACAAGTAGTAAAAACCACTTTTAATCAACGAAGAAAAACATTACGCAACTCTATTAAACCGATATTAGGCAAAGAATGCCCGCTGACGGAAGATGTTTTATTCAATAAACGGCCGGAGCAACTATCGGTACAGCAGTTTATCGACTTGACTAACAGTGTAGAAGAAGCTCTAAAGAGTCACAAGGCAAAGATCGATGTTGACAATATGGAATAAAATAAATAAAGATACATTGGAAAAAGGAAGAATAGGAATCTTATTTTTTATCCTATTCCTTCCTTGCCTGTCCAGCCTGTTCATGTCTGTCGATATACAAAAAGAATTCAGCGACAGGATTGGCTATCTACTTTTATATATACTTGTATTATTACTTCCTCTTTCTTTTTTGAAGAGCAAATTCTATTTCCTCTTTGAAGGTGTTTTCCTGTTATTTGCCCCAATCGAGATAATACATCTGAAACTGTTAGGAATGCCGGTTTCGTCTCCATTCATAACCTCTATGCTTCAAACAGACTTCAAAGAGAGCATGGAAGTTCTGTCTTCTTTCAAATTAGAAATTATCATAATGCTGTTAGTATGGGGGATTTACTTTATACAAGTATATAAAGTTCCAAACCGCTACTTAGGTACTAAATGGTTTCGCATAGCTTTAATTCCCCTTTTCATCATCTGGAATGTTACTCTGTTTGCAAACACATTCCTGTCATCCCCTTCCGGCAGCACTTTTTCGGGACGTTTGGTAGTCAGTTCGTACCGGGTTGTGCACCAGTATTATAAAATCTTTCCCGTGAATTTGTTCCTATCTTATACCAAGCATTTGAAAGACAACTCGGAGGTCAAGGCTATGAATGAAAGATTAAAGTCGTTTAAATTTGGTGTGCAAAGCCTGACTCCACCCAATGAAAAAGAACTATATGTTCTGGTCATCGGAGAATCTGCCCGTGCAGACCATTTCTCTATAAATGGTTATGAAAGAAAAACAACTCCACTACTTGAGCAAACAGAGAATCTGGTTAGCTTTAGAGATGTACTTTCTACAGCCAATATTACGGTCAGGGCACTTCCATTATTGCTAAGCCGTGCCACTCCGGAATCACCGGAGATAGCATATCAGGAAAAAACACTTCCGGAAGCGTTTAAAGAGTGTGGTTTTTCTACAGCGTGGATTGCCAACCAATCTTTCAATGATCCTTATGTTCTTCGGATAGCTCATAACTCTGACTACCATCACTTTGAATTGGTAGACTACAGTGCCGACAATAATTATGATGAAAAATTATTGCCCAAACTGGACAAAGTACTTGCTTTCAACAAGCAAAAGCAATTTATTGTAATTCATACATTGGGCAATCATTTCAAATACAACTACCGGCATCCCGAAAACTTTGAAAAGTTCAAACCGGCAATGCCTAAGGATTTTAGTTACAATGAGATTGGTAAAGACAAAAAAGCCATTGTCACTAACTCATACGACAACTCGGTTTTGTATACCGATTTTATACTATCTGAAATTATAAAAAGGGTACAACAACAATCATGCATAGCTGCTGTCAGTTACATTTCCGATCATGCAGAAAATCTGTATGATGACGGCACCGAAGAATTGATGCACAGCAGCTCAAATCCGAGCCGGAATGAAGTACACGTACCCTTTATCGTATGGCTTTCTGATTCCTATAGGAAACAGTTTCCGAAAATATATGATATATTGAACAGTCATAAAGACAGTCCAATCAGCTCCAACAACTTGTTTCACACGATGCTGAAGATTAGTAATATCACCTATCCGGATGAAAAGCCCAATCTCAGCATTACATCCGAAGAATTTCAGGGAGACAGTATCAGAGAAGTATTAACACCCAATGGAAAAATAGTATATCTTCATTAAATATCAGATATAAGTAAGATGAACGAGGAATACATAGACAACGTTAAACAACTTATTGAGCAGAAAGATGCCAATAAGGTTAAGGAATTTCTTATCAACCTTCATCCGGCTGATATAGCCGAGTTGTGTAATGACCTCAACCCGGAAGAAGCCCGTTTTGTCTACCGGTTGCTCGATAACGAAACCGCTGCCGACGTATTGGTAGAAATGGACGAGGACGTTCGTAAAGAATTCCTTGAAATTCTGCCTTCCGAGACAATCGCCAAACGCTTCGTCGATTACATGGATACGGATGATGCCGTAGACCTGATGCGAGAACTCGATGAAGAAAAACAGGAAGAGGTTCTTTCACATATCGAAGACATCGAACAGGCAGGAGACATCGTTGACCTTTTAAAGTATGACGAAGATACTGCCGGTGGTTTGATGGGAACTGAAATGGTACTCGTCAACGAAAACTGGAGTATGCCGGAGTGCCTGAAAGAGATGCGCCAACAAGCAGAAGAACTGGATGAGATCTACTACGTATATGTAATAGACGATGACGAGCGACTACGTGGTATTTTCCCTTTGAAGAAGATGATCACTTCACCTTCCGTATCAAAAGTGAAACACGTGATGCAAAAAGATCCGATCTCCGTACATGTAGACACACCAATCGACGAAGTTGCCCAAATCATTGAAAAATATGACCTTGTAGCTATCCCGGTATTAGATAGTATCGGACGACTCGTCGGGCAGATCACCGTTGACGACGTAATGGATGAAGTACGTGAACAATCGGAACGTGATTATCAGTTAGCTTCCGGACTTTCACAAGACGTAGAAACAGATGATAACGTTCTCCGTCAAACCACTGCACGTCTCCCCTGGCTACTTATCGGTATGTTGGGTGGTATTGGCAATTCCATGATATTAGGAAACTTCGATGCAACTTTTGCTGCTCATCCTGAAATGGCTCTCTATATCCCACTGATCGGAGGTACGGGAGGAAATGTCGGAACACAATCTTCAGCACTCGTCGTGCAGGGATTGGCGAACAGTTCTCTCGATACTAAAAACACTTTCAAGCAAGTTACCAAAGAGGCAATAGTGGCATTAATCAATGCAACAATTATTTCTTTATTAGTATATACATATAATTTTATTCGCTTTGGCGCCATGGCAACCGTTACCTATTCTGTATCTATCAGTTTATTTGCAGTAGTGATGTTTGCTTCTATTTTTGGTACTTTAGTCCCGATGACGCTTGAAAAGCTTAAAATAGACCCTGCCATTGCCACAGGACCGTTTATTGCCATTACGAATGACATTATCGGTATGATGCTTTATATGGGAATTACTGTTTTATTGTCCTAAATGAAAGATAAATAAAAAAAAATCAGGCAAAAAAGTATGAAGTAATCGTTTTATTTCATTAATTTGTGACCTAATGTAATAAAGAGGAGTTAAATCCCCATTTCCTAAAACGAATATACAATGATGGACTCTCATGACACTAACCAACCTTTGAATCCAGGGGAGTTAGAAGAAGAAAAGAAAACAGTTGAGGTTTCTGAAACTATAACAGAAACTCCAACCGAAGAAACAAATGCTGAAAAACAACCCGAAACAGCTCCTCGGCTGGCAACAAAAGAGGAAGTACTTGTGCGGATGAAAGAACTTGCTCAAGATGCAGAAAATGCCAACAAGCAAGAATTGGACAGTTTAAAGCAATCTTTTTATAAGATACATAATGCCGAACAGGAAGCGGCCCGGAAGCTATTTGTTGAAAATGGCGGTTCAGAAGAAGACTACGTACCACAGAGTGATGCGATAGAAGAAGAGTTCAAAAATGTGATGGCTGTTATCAAAGAAAAAAGAAGTGCCCAGGTTGCCGAACTGGAAAAGCAGAAAGAAGAAAATCTGCAAATCAAGCTTTCAATCATAGAGGAACTCAAAGAATTGGTAGAATCGCCGGATGACGCTAACAAATCATATACAGAATTCAAGAAACTACAACAGCAGTGGAATGAAACCAAATTGGTTCCCCAGGCTAAAGTAAATGAACTCTGGAAGAACTATCAGTTATATGTAGAAAAATTCTATGACATACTGAAGCTCAACAACGAATTCCGCGAATATGACTTCAAGAAAAATCTTGAAATAAAGAATCGTCTTATCGAAGCAGCTGAAAAGCTCGCAGATGAAGAAGATGTTGTTTCGGCTTTCCATCAACTACAGAAGTTACACCAGGAATTCCGTGATACAGGTCCTGTAGCAAAAGAACTTCGTGATGAGGTATGGAACCGTTTCAAAACAGCATCTACAGTAGTCAATCGTCGTCACCAACAGCACTTCGAAGCTTTGAAAGAAGCCGAACAACATAATCTGGATCAGAAAACGGTGATTTGCGAAATTGTAGAAGCTATCACCTACGACGAATTGAAAACATTCTCAGCCTGGGAAAATAAGACCCAGGAAGTTATTGCCCTGCAAAACAAATGGAAAACAATCGGCTTTGCACCGCAAAAGATGAATGTAAAGATATTCGAACGTTTCCGTCATGCCTGCGATGACTTCTTCAAGAAAAAAGGAGAGTTCTTCAAAGCATTGAAAGAGGGAATGAACGAAAATCTGGAGAAGAAAAAAGCATTGTGTGAAAAAGCAGAAGCATTGAAAGACAGCACAGACTGGAAAGCAACAGCCGACGCATTGACCAAATTGCAGAAAGAGTGGAAAACGATCGGACCGGTTTCAAAAAAATACTCAGATGTGGTATGGAAACGTTTCATTTCTGCTTGTGACTATTTCTTTGAACAGAAAAATAAGGCAACTTCTTCACAACGTTCCGTCGAAATAGAGAATATGGAGAAGAAGAAAAACATCATCAGCCAACTAACCGCCATTGACGAGTCTATGGACACGGAAGAAGCGGGAAAACTGGTTCGCGAACTGATGAAAGACTGGAACGCCATAGGACATGTGCCATTCAAGGAAAAAGATAAGCTGTACAAACAATACCATACTCTGATTGATCAGCTGTTTGAACGCTTTAATATAAGTGCTTCAAATAAGAAACTGAGTAATTTCAAATCTAATATCAGCAACATTCAAGGAGGAGGACCGCAGACTCTATACAGAGAACGCGAAAAATTGGTTCGCGCATACGAAAATATGAAAAGTGAACTCCAAACTTATGAAAACAATCTTGGCTTCCTGACATCTGCTTCTAAAAAAGGAAATAGCCTGTTAACGGAACTCAACAGAAAAGTGGACAAGTTAAAAGCTGACTTAGAATTGGTTTTGCAGAAAATTAAAGTAATTGACGAATCAATTAAAGAAGAAGAATAAACCAAAACAGTAAAGATATAAAAAATAAAGGGAGTGCATCAAAAGAATATAAATGATTGCACTCCCTTTATTTTCCATATAGGTTTTAGCTTATAAAAAAAGCGCAAAACATCTCCAGGACATTTCACGCTTTCTTGTTTGTTGGGCTATCTGGACTCGAACCAGAAATGACAGGACCAGAATCTGTAGTGTTACCATTACACCATAGCCCAATACTTATTTTTCAACGATCGACTCAGTTGTTTCTCGTTTGCGGGTGCAAAGATACAAAGAATTTGGGAATTTCAAACATTTCACATATTTTTTTTGCAAAAAATCAATGATATCCTCCCTATTTTTAAAGATACATCCCTAAAAAACACAAAAAAAGAAGAGTTTTACGACATAACTTTCTTTGATACAAGAATTCAGCGTATATTTGTAACCTATATTATGTTAATATAGCAAGAAACAAAGACAAGAGCTTCCTTGTTATAAAGAGAAGTAAAAGCATTGATTATTAAATTTCAACCGATAAATGAACGAGACGAAAATATTAATTGAAAAAATAACAGAAGGAATTCAAGAGAAAAAAGGTAAAAACATCGTTATAGCCGACCTGACAAATATTGGCGATACAATATGCAAATATTTAGTAATTTGTCAAGGTAACTCACCCAGCCAAATAACAGCCATCGTTGATTCAATCAAAGATTTCACCCGGAAAGGCACAGACATTAAACCATTTGCAATAGATGGTCTGCGAAATGCCGAATGGGTAGCTATGGATTATTCAGATGTGCTGGTACACGTATTCCTGCCCGAAACCAGATATTTCTATAATCTGGAAAATCTTTGGGCGGATGCCAAGTTAACAACGATCCCCGACATTGACTAATTTTTCAATATGGAAGATAAAAACAAGAAACCCAATAAAGTAAATATGCCCAAGTTCAATCTGAACTGGATGTACATGATTATAGCCCTAATGCTCCTGGGCCTTTGGTGGAGCAATCAGGGAGGTACTATAAGCAAACAGATTCCTTACGACGAATTCCAACAGTACGTTCGTGAAGGGTATGTGAGTAAAGTAGTAGGATATGACGACAGTTCGGTTGAAGTATTTATCAAACCGCAGTTTGTGGGCAAGGTATTCAAACAAGATTCAACCCGCGTTGGCAAAAACCCAATGATTACCACTGAAGCTCCCACACGTGAGAGTCTTGGTAATTTCATTGATGCCCAAAAACAAGAAGGCCATTTTGATGGTTCCATAAGCTACGATAAAAAGAACAACATATTTGGTTCTATTCTGATAAACTTCTTGCCGATCATCTTCCTCATCGGACTGTGGATATTCTTTATGCGTCGAATGAGTGGTGGAGCAAGCGGAGGCAGCGGTGGAGTATTCAATGTAGGAAAGTCCAAAGCACAACTTTTTGAAAAAGGTGGTGCTATTAAAATCACATTTAAAGATGTGGCAGGACTTGCCGAGGCCAAACAAGAAGTGGAAGAGATTGTAGAATTCCTGAAACAACCACAGAAATATACGGACCTTGGTGGTAAGATTCCTAAAGGTGCGTTGTTGGTAGGTCCTCCGGGAACAGGTAAAACCCTGCTTGCCAAAGCGGTGGCCGGTGAAGCGAATGTACCGTTTTTCTCTCTGGCAGGTTCAGACTTTGTTGAAATGTTTGTTGGTGTAGGTGCTTCCCGAGTTCGCGACCTCTTTCGCCAGGCAAAAGAGAAAGCTCCCTGTATCATTTTTATTGATGAAATTGATGCAGTAGGACGTGCCCGTGGTAAAAACCCGGCAATGGGAGGAAATGATGAACGCGAAAATACATTGAACCAACTCTTGACAGAAATGGATGGTTTCGGTTCTAACAGTGGCGTTATTATCCTTGCCGCTACCAATCGTGTAGACGTATTGGATAAAGCCCTTTTGCGTGCCGGACGTTTCGACCGTCAAATCCATGTAGACCTGCCCGACTTAAATGAACGTAAAGAAGTATTTGGTGTACACCTGCGTCCTATTAAAATAGATGATAGTGTAGATGTAGATTTACTGGCTCGCCAGACACCAGGATTCTCAGGAGCAGACATAGCCAATGTATGTAATGAAGCTGCCTTGATTGCAGCCCGCCATGGAAAGAGCTTTGTTGGTAAACAAGATTTTCTGGATGCAGTAGACCGTATCATTGGTGGTCTGGAAAAGAAAACCAAAATAACCACCGAAGCTGAACGCCGTTCCATTGCGCTGCACGAAGCAGGTCATGCAGCCATTTCCTGGCTACTTGAATATGCCAATCCATTGATAAAGGTAACCATTGTACCGCGTGGTCGTGCATTAGGCGCTGCCTGGTATTTGCCGGAAGAACGTCAAATCACCACCAAAGAGCAAATGCTTGATGAAATGTGTGCCACTTTAGGTGGACGTGCCGCAGAAGATTTATTCCTTGGAAGAATCTCAACCGGAGCAATGAACGACTTGGAACGCGTCACCAAACAATCATACGGTATGATTGCTTATCTTGGTATGAGCGACAGACTGCCTAATCTGTGTTACTATAACAATGATGAATATTCTTTCAATCGTCCTTATAGTGAAAAGACAGCTGAATTAATTGACGAGGAAGTAAAAAAGATGGTCAACGAACAATACGAACGGGCTAAACAGATTCTATCCGAACATAAAGACGGACATAATCAATTGGCTCAATTGTTAATAGACAAAGAAGTTATCTTTGCGGAGGATGTAGAACGTATCTTTGGTAAACGTCCATGGGCATCACGCTCTGAAGAAATCATGGCAGCTAAAGAAAGTAAAGACGCTGCAGATGCAGAGAAAGCTCTTGAAAAGAAAATGAACGAAGAGAAGGAAGCCAAAAAGGAAGCTGAAGCCTCAGCAGAAACACCGGTTACCGAATTACAAAATTAAAATCTAAACACGTTGAAAAACAATTTTATACAAAGAGCGATCACAGGGGTACTATTTGTAGCCATATTGGTAGGATGCATTCTCTATCACCCATTCAGTTTCGGAGCACTTTTTATAGTAATCAGTGCTCTAACAATACGGGAATTTGGTAGCCTGGTCAATCATATAGAAGGTGTCAGCGTCAATAAGAACATCATCATGTTGGGCGGAGCTTATCTGTTTCTGGCTATAATGGGATTCTGCATTGATGCATCAGACTCTAAAATATTCCTTCCTTATTTACTTTTGCTTCTCTACATGATGATTAGCGAACTGTATCTGAAGAAGGAAAGCCCTGTGCTCAATTGGGCTTTCTCTATGTTGAGTCAACTATACATTGCATTACCCTTCGCTTTATTGAGTGCATTGGCTTTTCACAATAATCCGGAAGATTCCTCTGTAAGCTACAACCGGATATTGCCGTTATCTATTTTCGTCTTCATCTGGTTGAGTGACACAGGAGCTTATTGTGTAGGTTCATTAATAGGAAAGCATCGTCTTTTTGAACGTATCTCCCCTAAAAAATCGTGGGAAGGTTCTATTGGAGGAGGCATGGTATCAATAGCTTCGTCTTTTGTATTTGCTCATTTCTTCCCGATTATGAGCGTAGCAGAATGGGCGGGACTCGCATTGGTAGTAGTAGTTTTTGGTACCTGGGGGGATCTTACAGAATCATTATTAAAACGCCAACTTCACATCAAAGACTCCGGGTCTATTCTTCCTGGACATGGTGGTATGTTAGACCGGTTTGATAGTGCATTGATGGCGATACCTGCAGCAGTAGTTTATCTGTACGCATTGACATGGATTTAAAAAAGATTCATATACAGAAACGGGCCTGTCTCCAACAGCAAAGACAGGCCCGTTTTAATTGAAAGCCCGGCAAAACACTATTCCGTCTTACCTGCTTCCAGTGTGTTATAATCAAGGTTTAGAGCTATTTTGGGGACAGACGTCGTTTCTTTCACGTTAAATGTCAACTCAATTTTGCCATTTACGGATGAGTTCAGTTTCAACTTCAACCCCTTCTTTCCTTCAAAGTCCAGAGAATTCAAATTAAATGAAACGGGTTCATAACCAAACCAACCGGACAGATCGTTATGCGTATTATAACGATATTCTAAATGGATATATCCATCATCTTCTGCTTCCTCTATCGTATTACGCACCAGACTAACCCGGTGTGGCCCATAAACAGGTCTGTTCTGTTCGAATATAAGATTCAGATATCCATTAGCAATCCAGATATCACCTTTAAGAATAGAGACCGGATCATTGCCTATCTCTTCTTCATTCTCTGAGGTTAAGTCTTCCACCTGCTTCGTTGTAACAGGAAATAGGTTCTCAACCTTAATAGCCATATCATACTCCCCATAGTTATCATACAAAGGATTGAAAACAACAAGCATACGTTTACCGTCTACCGGTTTAAATCCATAAACATTTGTTGCAGCCGGCCAAAGACTCCCATAATTATCGGACTCTAAATAATACGTATCACCACTCACTACACGAACTGTAGCCCAACTCCCTCCACGTTGTCCGATAGAATATCCATCACTCTCATCACATGATTGCAAAGTAGGAATTAATACCAATAACAACACTAAGAAAAAACAATTCAACTTTTTCATATATGTATTCCTTTCTTTTTTGTTTCTATCAGATAAATAAAAAAGCCGGGCATTTACTGCACCGGCTTTAGATTTATTATCAAAAGATAGCTTATTTTTTAAGCAATTTCATCATTTCACGAGCAGCATGCCGGGGAGCTCCAGCTGGACCAAGACGTTGAGCCATTAATTCATATTCATCCAACATTTTCCGGCGGTACTCCTTATTAAACAAAAGTCGTTCCAACTCTATTTTCATATTCTCAACCGTCATTGTATCAGCAACAAGTTCCTTTACAACTTCACGATCGGCTATCAAATTAACAAGAGAAATAAACTTTACTTTCAGAATATGCTTACGCAAAAAAGACACAAACTTGCCACATGCCAAATAATAACATACAACTTGAGGAATCCGGAAAAGTGCTGTTTCCAATGTTGCTGTACCAGAGGTAACCAGGGCCACATCAGAGTGTTGCAAAAGCCGGTAAGTCTGATTGAAAATAATCTTCACTTGCACATCGCCTACATATTGCTGATAATATTCAGGAGTAATAGAAGGGGCTCCCGCCAGCACCAACTGATAATCAGGAAAAGCAGAAGCTGCTTTTAACATACCGGGAAGATTGTCTTTTATCTCTTGCTTCCGACTTCCGGCAAGAAGAGCAATAACCGGTTTATCCTCCAGATTATTGTCGCGAATAAAATCTCCAAAACTCTCCGAATGAGAATGACAAAAAGCAGTCACCTCATCCACCGTAGGATTGCCAACATAGTGTATCGGATAGCCGTGCTTCTTTTCAAAAAACTCAACTTCAAAGGGAAGAATGGAAAAAAGCTCATCAACATCACGTTTAATGTTCTTTATCCGATATTCCTTCCAAGCCCATATCTTTGGCGAAATATAATAATAGACAGGTATTTGAGTATGAGAGTGAATAAACTTTGCAATATTCAGATTGAAACCTGGATAATCTACCAGAATAACAACATCCGGATTCCAGGATACTATATCTTCTTTACAACACCTCATATTGGCAAAGATAGTGCGCAAATGCAACAATACAGGAATAAATCCCATATAAGCTAATTCTTTATAATGCTTCACCATCGTCCCTCCAACAGCAGCCATCAAGTCACCGCCAAAGAAACGAAAATCGGCCTGCGGATCCTCTTCTTTCAATGCAGCCATCAGATGAGAGGCATGCAGATCACCGGAAGCTTCGCCAACAATGAGATAATATTTCATTATTCAAACCATTTATTCAGTTCGTTCATAAACTCATAATCCGTCACATCCACTTTGGTCGGAGTAATGGCAACGTAACCATTAGCAAGTGCCCAATGATCATTCTTCTCATTCTCCGGTTCATCATCTGTAAACTCTCCTATCAGCCAGAAATAATTGCTATCTCCCTTTCGGGGACAAGCTTCCCATTCATTGGTCCATCGCCCCTTAGCCTGTTCACAGACTTTAATTCCCTTAATATCCTTTGTATCAGGGAAATTTACATTCAGACAAGTTAATAAAGGTAATCCTTTTTCTAATACCTGAGAAGCTATTTGACGGATATACGGGCCTGCTGACTCAAAATCGGCTCCGGGATCATGACTGCAAAGAGAAAAGCCAATAGAAGGAATCCCATTCAGACACCCCTCAATTACAATTCCCATCGTACCGGAGTAATGGACATTCGTTGCCGAATTATCACCATGATTAACACCTCCTACCACCAAATCGGGTTTCCGATCAAGTACTGTATTCCAAGCCAGTTTAATACAATCAGCCGGTGTACCCGAACATTTGTATACGGTCAATCCCACCTCTTTACGAACTAACTGATAATGTACAGGTTGAGTCACGGTAATAGCACATCCACTACCCGAACGGGCAGTATCGGGCGCCATAACTACAATTTCGCCTAACGGACGAAGAAACTTTATAAGTTCACTTATGCCTTTTGCCATGACACCATCATCATTAGAGATGAGTATCAAAGGTCGCTTATTTTCCATAATAATCTCCTTAGTCTTTATAATTCAGTACAAAAGTAGCAAAAAGAACGTTTATCACCAACTCTCCCCTTTTTTAAACCTTCATCCAGACTTTGAAGATATTTAGTTATATGTATTCTGAGAAGGTACAGGAGTTATTATTTACTTTCCCGCATAATCATTTGCAGGCGTTTACAAATCTTAATCTTCTGCAAGTGAGTAAAAAAGCAACCCGTTATTTAATATAAATATGTATATTTGCAGGCCAGGAAAAGGAATACATAAAGATTTCATTGTTCAGTTATTAACAAAACAGATGACTTATCAACAGAATCAGCAAAGTTTCTCTTTTTTCGTAGGTGCTCTGAGTTATTATCACTTATTTCGCAGCCGATAAAATTAGATAATATGGGAAAAATAATTGCTTTGGCCAATCAAAAAGGCGGTGTAGGTAAAACAACGACTACGATCAATCTCGCAGCCTCACTCGCTACACTCGAAAAAAAAGTACTGGTGGTTGACGCAGACCCACAGGCAAATGCTTCATCCGGTCTGGGAGTTGATATTAAGCAATCAGAGTGTACAATCTATGAATGTATTATAGATAGAGCTGATGTACAGGATGCTATCCATGACACAGAAATTGAATCACTGAAAGTCATCTCTTCACATATCAATCTGGTAGGAGCAGAAATAGAAATGCTAAATCTGAAGAACCGCGAAAAGATATTGAAAGAAGTGTTAACCCCTCTGAAGGAAGAATATGATTATATATTAATAGACTGTTCGCCTTCGCTGGGGCTCATCACTATTAACGCACTGACCGCTGCTGATTCTGTAATCATCCCTGTGCAGGCTGAATACTTCGCTCTCGAAGGAATCAGTAAATTATTGAATACCATTAAAATTATAAAATCCAAACTTAACCCGGCACTGGAAATAGAAGGATTCTTACTGACAATGTATGACTCACGCCTGCGTCAGGCCAATCAGATATACGATGAGGTAAAACGCCATTTTCAGGAATTGGTATTTAAGACTGTAATACAGCGTAATGTCAAACTAAGCGAAGCTCCCAGTTACGGTATACCAACCATCTTATATGATGTAGAATCAACCGGAGCCAAAAATCATATGGCATTAGCACAAGAAATTATCAACAGAAATAGTAAATAAACGAGGTATATGGCAACACAAAGAAGAAATGCATTAGGCCGCGGGTTAGACGCTCTGCTTTCAATGGATGAAGTAAAGACCGAAGGTTCTTCGTCTATTAATGAGATAGAGTTGTCACAAATCTCTGTTAATCCGAATCAGCCACGTCGGGAATTCGACGAAACGGCATTGCAGGAACTGGCAGATTCTATCTCTGAAATCGGTATTATCCAACCTATCACATTGCGTAAGCTTACGGAGGATGAATATCAGATTATAGCTGGAGAACGCCGTTACAGAGCCTCACTTAAAGCGGGGTTAAAAACAATCCCAGCCTATATCCGCACAGCCGATGATGAAAACGTAATGGAAATGGCGCTGATTGAAAATATTCAGCGTGAAGATCTTAACGCAGTAGAAATAGCCCTTGCCTATCAACATTTGCTGGAACAATATGAATTGACGCAGGAACGTCTCAGCGAACGAGTAGGTAAGAAACGTACTACTATTGCCAACTATTTGCGCTTGTTGAAGTTACCGGCACCAATTCAGATGGCATTGCAAAACAAACAAATTGATATGGGACATGCCCGCGCATTAATTACGTTGGGAGACCCTAAACTGCAAGTAAAAATATTCGAAGAGATATTGGAGCACGATTACTCCGTACGCAAAGTAGAAGAGATTGTAAAATCACTGAGCGAAGGAGAAACCGTAAAAAGCGGAACACGCAAAATCACACCAAAGCGTTCCAAACTACCGGAAGAATTCAACATGCTAAAGCAACATCTTTCGGGATTTTTCAATACCAAGGTACAGTTGACCTGTTCTGAGAAAGGAAAAGGTAAAATCAGCATCCCCTTCAACAACGAAGAAGATCTGGAACGTATCATGGAAATCTTCGACACGTTAAAGAAGTAAATGACAAGGAAATATAAGATATACAAACCATATATCATCACCCTGCTTCTCTGTTTTCTACAGGTAGCAGGGATTGATGTGTATGCACAAGAACCTGTCAAGGTTACACCACACGACTCCGTAACAGTACGTGAAGCTCCTAAAGCACGTGCGCGCCGGCATCGTGAGACCAATAGTCCGGCAGAGAAAGATTCTTTGGGCACAAACAGAGCTCTGCTCAGTAGAGATAGTATCACTGCACTTAAAATAGACAGTACCCAAATACAGGCGGTAGCTCCTATAGTAGCTGACAGTTTGGATAAGGTCAATAAGAAAAATCTCAAAGAGATAGAGACAGCTGTAATCCTGCCCCAACCCAAAGATACTGTGCCTCCTGCCATTCCAGAGAAAATCTGGACTCCTAATCCGACAAAGGCCACCTGGCTGGCAATCGTTTTCCCGGGAGGAGGACAAATTTACAATCGTAAGTTCTGGAAACTTCCCATTATTTATGGAGGATTTGCCGGATGTGCTTATGCACTAAGCTGGAACGGGAAGATGTATAAAGATTACTCGCAAGCTTATCTGGATATAATGGATAGTGACCCTACAACTAATAGTCATCTTGACATTTTACCTCCTACAGGTTATTCAGACAGCCAGGCCAAAGAAGTTTTACGAAAACGTAAAGATATGTTCCGTCGCTATCGAGATCTTAGTATATTCGCTTTTATCGGTGTATATCTGATCTCTGTAATCGACGCTTATGTTGATGCAGAATTATCGAATTTTGATATTACCCCGGATTTAAGTCTGCGGGTTGAGCCAACAATTATTAACGACCAATTCCGCCCGATGAATAAATCGGTAGGTGTACAATGTAGCTTTAGGTTTTAAAAACAACTGAAGATCAACAACTAAGAATGAAAAAACTAAAAAACTATTACCCCTTTATTCTCTTTTTCCTGTTAGCAAGCACACAGGTAAAAGCACAAAGTGTAGACGTAATTATCAAAGAAAACGGAACCGAGCGCCAGGAAAGTATCGACCTTCCGAAAAGTATGACTTATCCGCTTGACAGTCTGCTTAATGACTGGAAAGCTAAAAACTATATCGATTTAGGCAAAGATTGCAGTACTTCTGAAGTGAATCCACTGTTCAGTGACTCTGTCTATATCGACCGTCTTTCGCGCATCCCCGCTATCATGGAAATGCCGTATAATGAAATTGTACGCAAATTTATTGATATGTATGCAGGACGTCTGCGCAATCAGGTCTCTTTTATGTTGAGTGCCTGTAATTTTTACATGCCTATTTTTGAAGAAGCACTCGATGCCTACAACCTCCCACTGGAACTCAAATATCTGCCTATCATTGAATCAGCTTTAAATCCTTCTGCCGTATCCCGTGCAGGAGCTTCTGGGCTGTGGCAATTTATGCTGGCTACAGGTAAGATGTATGGGCTTGACTCAAATAGTCTTGTGGACGAACGCCGTGACCCGATTAAGGCAACCTGGGCGGCAGCACGTTATCTGAAAGAGCTATACGCCATATATGGCGACTGGAACCTTGTTATTGCAGCTTACAACTGCGGCCCGGGAACAATTAACAAGGCCATACGCCGCGCAAACGGTAAAACGGATTATTGGGATATATACAATCTCCTGCCCAAAGAAACCCGCGGATATGTACCGGCTTTTATTGCAGCCAACTATGTAATGACCTACTACTGCGATCATAATATTTGCCCGATGGAAACAAATATTCCTGCCAGTACAGATACGGTTCAAGTAAATAAGAATCTGCACTTTGAACAGATCGCAGACATCTGTGGAGTTAATATCGACCAGATAAAAAGTCTTAATCCCCAATATAAAAAGAACATAATCCCGGGAGATAGCAAATCCTACACGCTTCGCCTGCCACAAAGCCACATTAGTATATTTATCGATCAGCAAGATACAATTTATGCTCACCGGGCTGATGAGTTATTCAGAAACCGGAAAACGATTGCTATCAATGATAATACTCCGCCGAGCAATACAAGGGCCAAAGCTTCTGTTGGAAAAGGAACGCCAACCTACCACAAAATAAAAAGCGGGGAAACACTGGGAACCATTGCAGCAAAATATGGAGTTCGCATAAAAGATATCCAAAGCTGGAACGGATTACGAAATACCAAGATTGCAGCAGGAAAACAACTGAAAATATACAAATAAATACATCTTTGCTTGCATCGAGTTGAAAATTGCTTATTTTTGCAGAAAGCAATGAAAAGATGACATTTATGGATACTAATATACCCCCAAAAGAACTGGCAGAAGAAGAGATGATCGATCAAGCGTTCCAGGAACTACTGAACGATTATCTTGCAACCAAGCATCGCAAACGTGTTGAGATTATAACAAAAGCATTCAATTTCGCCAATCAGGCACATAAAGGTATTAAACGCCGTTCCGGTGAACCTTATATTATGCACCCGATAGCTGTTGCTAAAATTGTATGTAACGAGATAGGCTTGGGTTCAACTTCTATCTGCGCAGCCTTACTTCATGATGTCGTAGAGGATACAGATTATACAGTAGAAGACATTGAGAACATCTTTGGTCCTAAGATTGCACAAATCGTAGATGGACTGACCAAAATATCCGGTGGGATATTTGGTGATCGTGCATCGGCTCAGGCGGAAAACTTTAAGAAGTTATTGCTCACCATGTCAGACGATATTCGTGTAATTCTGATTAAGATTGCCGACCGTCTGCATAATATGCGTACACTGGGTTCCATGTTGCCCAACAAGCAATATAAAATAGCAGGAGAAACGCTTTACATCTATGCCCCTTTGGCCAATCGTCTGGGATTGTATAAGATAAAAACAGAACTGGAGAATCTCAGCTTCAAGTATGAACATCCTGAAGAATATTTGGAAATTGAAGAAAAGCTGAATGCCACTGCCGCAGAACGAGATAAGGTATTCAATGATTTCACTGCACCTATCCGAGAGCAACTGGATAAGATGGGATTAAAATATCGCATATTGGCACGCGTCAAATCCATTTATTCTATTTGGAATAAGATGCAAACCAAGCATGTTCCTTTTGAAGAAATATACGATCTGCTTGCTGTACGTATAATCTTTGAACCCAGAAATCCGGAAGAAGAGCTAAATGACTGTTTTGATATATATGTATCTATCTCCAAAATATATAAACCTCATCCAGACCGCCTGCGCGACTGGGTTAGCCATCCTAAAGCCAATGGATATCAGGCACTGCATGTTACCCTGATGGGTAACAACGGACAATGGATCGAAGTCCAGATTCGTAGTGAACGCATGAATGACGTTGCAGAACAAGGATTTGCCGCCCATTGGAAATACAAAGAAGGAGGCGGTAGTGAAGACGAGGGAGAACTTGAGAAGTGGTTGAAAACCATCAAAGAAATCCTGGATGATCCTCAACCGGATGCTATTGACTTCCTGGATACAATCAAACTCAACCTGTTTGCCTCCGAAATATTTGTGTTCACACCAAAAGGTGAACTCAAAACCATGCCTCAGAATTCCACAGCACTGGATTTTGCTTTCTCATTACATACAGACATCGGCAGTCACTGTATCGGTGCAAAAGTAAATCACAAGCTGGTCCCTCTGAGCCACAAACTGCAAAGTGGTGACCAGGTAGAAATTCTGACTTCCAAATCACAACGTGTACAACCCCAATGGGAGGTATTTGCCACCACGGCGCGAGCTCGTGCCAAAATAGCTGCCATTCTGCGTAAGGAACGGAAAATTAACCAGAAAGAAGGAGAAGAGCTTCTTAACGAGTTTCTTAAAAAAGAGGAAATCCGTCCGGATAATGTGATCATCGCGAAGTTGTCCAAGTTGCATAACATGAAGAATGAAGAAGAACTATTTATAGCCATAGGGAACAAAAGTATTATTTTAGGAGATGCCGACAAGAATGAATTAAAAGAAAAGCAAAGCAGTAACTGGAAAAAATACCTGACCTTCTCCTTTGGAGGAGGAAATAAAGAAAAACAACCGGAAGAAAAAGAGGTACAGGAAAAAGAAGCTATTAATCCGAAACAGATATTGAAGCTTACCGAAGAAGCACTACAAAAACAGTATATCATAGCAGAATGCTGTCATCCTATTCCGGGAGACGATGTTTTGGGTTATATAGATGAAAATGACCGCGTCATCATCCATAAGCGCCAATGTCCGGTAGCAGCCAAATTGAAAAGCAGTTATGGTAACCGTATTATTGCCACCGTATGGGACACACATAAAGTACTCTCTTTCCTTGTGTATATTTATATCAAAGGCATAGATAGTATGGGACTTTTAAACGAAATCACTCAAGTCATATCACGACAACTTAACGTAAACATTCGTAAGTTGGATATAGAAACCAATGATGGTATCTTTGAAGGGAAAGTACAACTCTATGTGCACGATGTAGATGATGTTAAAGCAATCTGTGATAACCTGCGAAAGATTCAGAATATTAAATCTGTAACGCGTGTAGAGAATTAAAAAGATTAAAGATCAAATGAATAAGCTAAAGAGCCGGACGGCGATTATCGTTCGTCCAGTTCTTTTTTTATAGACAGTAATTCTTCTCTGATATCCTTCAAGCGATTGACTATTTCGAAGTTGCGAATGGTGGCCTCTCCATTATCTTTCAACTTTTGGCGCGCACCAGGCAGAGTCATTCCTTTCTCCTTTACCAAATGATAAATCAAGGCAATAGTATCCACATCTTCCTTACGATACTGACGTACCCCCCGCCCACTTGTCTTAGGCGCAATCTGAGGAAATTCTTTCTCCCAGAAACGAAGCAAAGACTGATTTACATCAAACATCTCTGCAACCTCAGCTATCGAATAATATAACTTAAAATTCTTATCTGTATTAATGCCCATCTTTAGTCAAATACTTTACCGTGGTTAGCAGCCAATTGAATCATCCTATCATAATCTTCTGCACTCAAATCCATAAAATAATAGTTCACCGGATTCATCACCTGCCCTTTAAAATGTACTTCATAATGCAAGTGAGGTCCCGTACTTTTACCAGTACTGCCTACTCCGGCAATAACTTCACCACGCACTACCTTTTTTCCAAGCTTTGTTCTGTATTCTCTAAGATGTGCATAGCGTGTACGATATCCAAAACCATGGTCTATTTCAATCGTATTACCATATCCTGTCTCCCAACCCATCTTGACAACCACTCCATCTCCGGTAGCATACACATCCGTCCCGGGATTGGCAGAGAAATCCATACCGGCATGAAACTTAGCAGTACCATAAATAGGGTCAATACGTGTCCCGTATCCGGAAGCCGTCTTCTTTAAGTCCTTATTCGAAATTGGCTGAATGGCTGGCATGCATCTAAGCATTTCATCTTGATTTTTACACATTGCCACTACATCATCAAATGATTTAGACTGAATATATAGCTGTTTAGTAAGTAAATCCAATTTCTGAGTAGTGTTCACTACCAATTTAGAATTTACCAGATCCATCAGCTCTTCATAACGATTAGTGCCACCATATCCCGCTTTACGGATAGCCGGAGACACCGGATCAGCTTGTAAAATAACACGATACAAATTATCATCACGCTGCTGTACATCCTGCAATACTCCCAATGCATCATCCAATCGGCGGGAAAGCACATTGTATTGTGCCAGTAAACGGCTGTTTTCCATCCTCAATTCTTTCTCGGAAGGAGAACCGAATATGAGCAATAGTACAATAAAACTACCGGCTCCCAGCCCCATACCGATAAAAAGACGACGGAGAATACTCAATGCCCGTTGCCGGACAGTAGGATAAATTCGGTCATAGGTCTGCGTTCGCGGATTATAGATGTAGTAAACTTTGCGCATCTTAGGAAATATTTCGATAGTTAATGGGGCAAAAATAATAAAAACAAGCTATCTTTGCACTGTTTTTTAAGTTTTTATATTTTTGAGTTCTTTACTTTTTAAGTTATTAAGACCTTCAAAGAACTCTTTCCATACATTCTGTATAAACTAAAAAACTTGAAGTCTGAAAAACTAACAAAGCTAAAAAGATATATGTTGACTGCAAAAGAAACCAGAGATTCATTCAAGAATTTCTTTGAGTCGAAAGGACATCAGATCGTTCCATCGGCTCCCATGGTGATTAAAGATGATCCGACCCTCATGTTTACCAATGCGGGGATGAATCAGTTTAAAGATATTATTTTGGGTAACCACCCGGCAAAATACCACAGAGTTGCGGACTCACAGAAATGCCTTCGCGTAAGCGGAAAGCACAATGATCTTGAAGAAGTGGGACATGATACATACCATCACACCATGTTCGAGATGTTGGGTAATTGGTCATTTGGTGATTATTTCAAGCAAGAAGCCATTAGTTGGGCATGGGAATATTTGGTAGATGTATTGAAACTGAATCCGGAATATTTATATGCTACAGTATTTGAAGGTAGCCCCGAAGAAGGACTGGAACGAGACAATGAAGCCGCTTCTTACTGGGAACAATTCCTTCCGAAAGACCACATTATTAACGGCAACAAGCATGATAATTTCTGGGAAATGGGTGACACCGGTCCTTGCGGTCCTTGTTCAGAGATTCACATAGATCTTCGTCCGGCAGAAGAACGTGCTAAGATTTCCGGTCGTGACCTTGTTAATCATGACCATCCCCAAGTGATCGAGATATGGAACCTTGTGTTTATGCAATATAATCGCAAAGCCGATGGTAGCCTCGAAGCACTTCCTGCCAAAGTTATCGACACAGGTATGGGCTTTGAACGTCTCTGCATGGCATTGCAAGGTAAAACCTCCAACTATGATACAGACGTATTCCAACCAATGATCAAAGCTATTGCACAGATGGCTGGCGTTGAATATGGAAAAGATAAACAACAAGATGTGGCAATGCGTGTTATTGCGGACCACATCCGTACTATAGCCTTTTCTATTACAGATGGCCAATTGCCGTCAAATGCAAAAGCCGGTTATGTAATCCGCCGCATTCTACGTCGTGCTGTTCGTTACGGATATACTTTCCTCGGACAAAAACAGGCGTTTATGTACAAACTCCTTCCGGTATTAATCGAAAATATGGGTGAGGCTTATCCGGAATTGATCGCACAAAAAGGATTAATTGAAAAAGTTATCAAGGAAGAAGAAGAAGCCTTCCTGCGTACTTTGGAAACAGGTATCCGCCTGCTTGACAAGACTATGGCCGATGCCAAAGCAAGCGGAAAGACAGAAATCAGCGGAAAAGATGCTTTTACTCTATACGATACATTCGGGTTCCCTCTTGACCTTACAGAATTAATTCTCCGTGAGAATAACATGACTGTAAATATCGAAGAATTTGATGCCGAAATGCAACAGCAAAAACAACGTGCCCGTAATGCTGCCGCTGTAGAGACAGGTGACTGGATTATCCTGAAAGAAGGAACCAGTGAGTTCGTTGGTTACGATTATACTGAATATGAAGTATCAATCCTCCGTTACCGCCAGATCAAACAAAAAAATCAGACCCTCTATCAGATCGTACTTGACAGTACTCCTTTCTATGCCGAAAGTGGTGGTCAGGTAGGTGACACCGGCGTATTGGTAAGTGAATTTGAGACGATAGAGATTATTGATACTAAAAAGGAAAACAACCTGCCCATCCATTTCACCAAGAAACTACCGGAACATCTGGAAGCTCCTATGATGGCATGCGTAGACACAGATAAACGTGCTGCCTGTGCAGCCAATCACTCTGCTACCCATTTGCTGGACGAAGCACTACGCGAAGTATTAGGTGAACATGTAGAACAAAAAGGATCATTGGTAACACCGGAATCTCTACGTTTTGACTTCTCTCATTTCCAAAAAGTAACAGATGAAGAAATGCGCCGGGTAGAACACCTTGTGAATGCCAAAATACGTGCTAATATTCCTCTCAAAGAATATCGTAATATTCCCATTGAAGAAGCGAAAGAATTAGGTGCTATCGCTTTATTCGGAGAGAAGTACGGTGACAGAGTTCGTGTTATCCAGTTCGGATCATCGATCGAATTTTGTGGTGGTATACATGTTGCCGCTACCGGAAGCATCGGCATGATAAAGATCATTTCTGAAAGTTCTGTTGCTGCTGGTGTACGCCGTATTGAAGCTTACACAGGTGCAAGAGTGGAAGAAATGCTGGATACCATACAAGACACCCTGAATGATCTTAGAGCTCTTTTCAACAATACTCCCGACTTGGGCATCGCAATCCGCAAGTACATTGATGAAAATGCCGGATTAAAGAAGCAGTTGGAAGACTTTATGAAAGAAAAAGAGGCCTCAGTGAAAGAACGCCTATTAAAAAACATACAAGAGATCAATGGCTTCAAAGTTATCAAGTTCTGTGCTCCCATACCTGCTGAAACAGTGAAAAACATTGCTTTCCAGCTCCGTGGAGAGATTACAGAAAACCTATTCTTCGTAGCCGGTACTCTTGATCACGAAAAACCAATGCTTACAGTTATGATCAGTGATAACCTTGTTGCCAGCGGATTGAAAGCCGGAAACCTGGTGAAAGAAGCAGCTAAACTGATTCAAGGTGGCGGCGGCGGACAACCTCACTTTGCAACTGCCGGCGGTAAAAATCCGGATGGATTAAATGCGGCAGTAGAAAAAGTGTTGGAATTAGCTGGAATTTAAATTCTAAAAATCGAATAAAAAGTAAGGGGTGTACCAACAAATTGAATGGTACACCCCTCTTTTTTCTCTTTATATCCTCCAAACAAGCAAAATCCTCTATTTATTAACTACAAAGTTCTAACTTTATATCACTTATTCATCTTATATTTTTTAAATTTGTGCTTTGAAACGATGTTAATCACTAACACCTATTGTATGAAAGCACTCTACACACCTCTCCTCCTTGTATTAATTCTCACAGCTTGCACTTCTTCCCAGGAAAGAGCATCTACAGACTACACCCAATATGTTAACCCTTTCATTGGTACTGATTTCACCGGCAACACCTATCCTGGGGCACAGGCTCCGTTTGGTATGGTTCAACTCAGCCCGGATAACGGACTTCCCGGATGGGACCGCATATCGGGATACTTCTATCCGGACAGTACCATTGCCGGTTTCAGTCACACTCACTTATCAGGCACAGGTGCTGGTGATCTGTATGATATCTCTTTTATGCCTGTCACCTTGCCTTATAAAGAAGCAGAAGCTCCATTGGGAATACACTCCAAATTCTCTCATGACGATGAATCGGCAACAGCCGGGTATTATCGGGTGTTACTGAAAGACTATAACATCCATGTAGAGCTTACTGCTACCGAACGTTGCGGTATTCAGCGCTATACCTTTCCCGAAGCCAGAGTCGCTATCTTCCTCAATCTGAAAAAAGCGATGAACTGGGACTTTACCAATGATACCCAGGTTGAAATAGTGGACTCTGTCACGATACAAGGTTATCGTTTTTCCGACGGATGGGCACGTGACCAACATATTTATTTCCGTATCCGTTTTTCAAAGCCTTTCACATCTGTACAAATAGACACTACTGCTATTATAAAAGATGGAGATCATATTGGAACAGCCACTATAGCTCGTTTTGACTTTGACACACAAAAAGATGAACAAATCATCGTCAGCACAGCAATTTCCGGTGTAAGTACGGAAGGGGCAGCTAAAAACCTGTTGGCAGAAGTGCCCGATGACAACTTTGACAAATACCGCAATCTTACCCGCGATAACTGGAACAGGCAACTTTCTAAAATTGAGATAGTAAGTAATAACACCGATGATAAAGTAAACTTCTATACAGCACTTTATCATTCGATGATTGCTCCTACTATTTACAGTGATGTAGACGGGACTTATTACGGCCCGGATAAAAAAACTCACAAGACCGACGGATGGGTAAATTACAGTACCTTTTCCTTATGGGACACTTTCCGCGCAGCACATCCTCTTTTTACTTATACCGAACCGGAACGCGCTAACGACATGGTAAAATCTTTTATTGCTTTCTACGAGCAAAACAAACGCCTACCGGTATGGAATTTCTATGGAAGTGAAACAGATATGATGATCGGTTATCATGCCGTGCCCGTTATCGTTGATGCTTATTTGAAAGGAATAACAGATGTGGACCCCGAAAAAGCATTGGAGGCCTGTATAGCTACTGCCAACATTGATAACTATCGGGGTATTGGGATGTATAAAAAATTGGGCTATGTCCCCTATAATATTGCAGACAGCTACAATGCAGAAAACTGGTCTTTATCTAAAACACTGGAATATGCATATGATGACTACTGTATTGCTAAAATGGCAGAAAAGATGGGTAAAAAGGAGATCGCTGACGAATTCTACAAACGTTCTCTAAACTATAAAAACTTGTATAATCCTGCAACTTCTTTCATGCAACCTAAAGACGATAAAGGAAACTTTATCAAAAATTTCTCACCAGACGAATATACCCCACATATCTGCGAGAGTAACGGATGGCAATACTTCTGGTCTGTACAACAGGATATCGACGGACTTATCGCCCTTACCGGTGGTAAAGAGCGTTTTGCTCAAAAGCTGGATAGCATGTTCACATATCATCCTTCAGCAGATGATGAACTACCTATATTCAGCACCGGCATGATAGGTCAGTATGCACATGGCAACGAACCCAGCCATCACGTTATTTATCTGTATAATGCTGTAGAACAGCCCTGGAAAACTCAACAATACGCAGCCAAAGTGATGCATGAGCTTTATCAGAACTCTCCAGCCGGACTTTGTGGAAACGAAGACTGTGGGCAAATGTCCGCCTGGTATGTGTTCAGTGCAATGGGATTTTATCCGGTAGACCCTGTTTCCGGAAAATACGAAATTGGTACTCCTCTTTTTCCGGAAATGCAGATGCACCTGTCAAACGGTAATACATTTACGGTACTCGCTCCCACTGTCAGTAAAGAGAATATATATATACAAGCTGTCAATTTTGACGGTAAACCTTATAGCAAAAGTTACATCACCCACGAACAGATCATGGAGGGTGCAACTCTTGAATTTGAGATGGGCAATACCCCCGGCCCGGTATGGTATAAGTAACCTAAAAAAACTATGAATGAAGGACGATTTTGATATCACTTACAAAGCTCTTTTTCGTAAGTACTATCCCAATCTGCTCTTCTACGCTACACGTCTGGTAGGTGAAGAGGAAGCAGAAGATGTAGTACAAGATGTCTTTGTAGAACTTTGGAAACGCAGAGATTCCATGGAGATAGGGGAACAAATACAAGCATTCCTCTATCGGGCTGTATATACCCGTTCGCTCAATGTATTAAAACATCGAAACATTGAAAGCGGATACATTGCAATAGTAGAAGAAATTAACCAGAAACGTGTTGAATTCTATCAACCGGATAATAACGAGGTAATCCGGCGAATAGAAGACCGTGAATTGAGAAAAGAAATTTATGATGCAATTAATGAACTCCCTGACAAATGCAAAGAGGTATTCAAGCTGAGCTATTTGCACGATATGAAAAACAGGGAAATAGCAGATGCAATGGGCGTCTCGCTACGTACAATAGAAGCACACATGTACAAAGCACTAAAATATCTACGTGGACGCCTGGATCATCTAATATTCTTATTCATCTTATTTTTTCTAAGATAAGTAAGTGTTTTTATTGATTGAGTTGTTCCTATTTATATAATGAAAGAAAAAATGAATAATCTCAGCGAAGAAGTAATAGCTAAGTTCCTAATGGGAAAATGTACCGAAGAGGAACTTATTCAGGTTAATCTCTGGATAAAAGAATCAGATGAGAATGCACGTAAGCTATTCCGGATGGAAGAAATATACCATCTGGGCCGAGAAAACCATGCTTCTGACAAAAGGAAGATGGATCTGGCTGAAAAGAAATTATATAAGAGACTGACCGAGGAAGAGAGAAAACAAAACAAGGTATTACGAATTCAGCACTGGATGAAATATGCAGCTATTATCACCCTTATCCTACTAACTGGTACGGGAGCAGGCTACTGGATTTACAACAGTGATCAGAGTAGCAATCTGGTTATAGTTACAGCATCCGATGGAAATGTAGAAGAAATACAACTACCGGATGGTACAAAAGTATGGCTGAATCAATCGGCCACATTAAAATATCCCCGGACATTCTCTGCAAAGGAACGAAATATCTACCTGGAAGGTGAAGCTTACTTTGAAGTAACCAAGAATCGGGCAAAACCATTTATTGTACAAAGTGAGGCCATGAGAGTCAGAGTATTGGGAACCACTTTCAATTTCAAATGCAACAAAGCATGTACATCAGCCGAAGCAACATTGATTGAAGGTGAAATTGAAGTAAAAGGAAATAATGACGAAGGAATGGTTATTCTTTCTCCGGGACAGAAAGCCGAACTAAACAGAGCTACAAAGCGGTTAATAGTAAAACAGGTAGACAGCAAACTGGATGCAGTATGGCATGACAATCTGATACCTTTTGAGAAAGCAGATATTTACGGTATTGTAAAAACACTGGAACGTTTCTATGACGTAAAAATCATTCTGGCTCCCGATATAAAAATAGACAATACCTACTCGGGTGTATTAAAAAGGAAAGACAGCATAGAGTCTGTCTTAAACTCATTAAAGAATTCAATTCCAATTGACTATAAGATTGTAGGGAACAATATATTTATATCAGCTCAAAGTAAATAGAAAAAAATCAATTATTATCTTTGCCCTAATTTTAATACACATCATAAAACACTAAATTCATAGTATTATGAAGAGACTTATTTTATTAATCTGTGCTATAAGTAGCACACTCTTTATTCAAGCAAAAGACTGGACACAATATGTCAATCCGCTGATGGGGACTCAGTCCAGCTATGAACTGTCAACCGGGAATACTTATCCTGCCATATCCCGGCCTTGGGGAATGAACTTCTGGACTCCTCAAACCGGTAAGATGGGCAACGGATGGCAGTACGTTTATACAGCCAATAAAATTCGTGGTTTCAAACAAACTCATCAACCCAGTCCATGGATTAACGACTATGGCCAGTTTTCTATCATGCCCGTTGTTGGTAAGCCGGAGTTTGATGAAGAAAAACGTGCCAGTTGGTTTTCACATAAGGGAGAAGTAGCCCGTCCGCACTATTATAAAGTATACCTTGCCGAACATGACGTTGTTACTGAGATGACTCCAACGGAGCGTGCGGTTCTTTTCCGCTTCACCTTCCCGGAGAATGAACACTCCTATATTGTTGTAGATGCTTTCGACAAAGGTTCACACATAAAAGTATTACCTGAACAAAACAAAGTTATTGGTTATACAACCCGTAACAGTGGTGGTGTTCCTCAGAATTTCAAAAATTATTTCGTTATCGAATTCGATAAACCCTTCACATACAAGGCTACCTTTGCCAATCAATCTCTAAACGAAAATGTACTTGAACAAACGGCAGACCACACAGGAGCTGTCATTGGTTTCAAAACCCAAAAAGGAGAAATTGTGCACGCCCGTATAGCTTCTTCATTTATCAGTCCGGAGCAAGCGATGTTAAATCTGCAAGAGCTCGGTAATGACAGCTTCAATGCACTTGTGCAAAAGGGTAAAGATGCCTGGAACGAAGTCTTAGGTAAAATAGAAGTAGAAGGTGGAGATCTGGACCAATACCGCACATTCTATTCATGCCTCTACCGTTCACTTCTTTTCCCACGTAAATTCTACGAGCTGGATGCCAATGGTAATCCTGTTCATTACAGCCCATACAACGGCGAAGTACTACCGGGCTATATGTATACGGATACTGGTTTTTGGGATACATTCCGTTGCCTGTTTCCTTTTCTTAATCTGATGTATCCATCCATGAATAAAGAGATGCAGGAAGGTCTCATCAACACATATAAAGAAAGCGGTTTCTTCCCCGAATGGGCAAGTCCGGGACACAGGGGTTGCATGATTGGAAACAATTCCGCTTCGGTACTTGTAGATGCATATATGAAAGGTGTAAAGGTAGATGATGTAAAAACATTGTATGAAGGACTCATCCACGGCACCGGGAATGTTCATCCTCAAATATCGTCCACAGGCCGCCTGGGACACGAATATTATAATAAATTAGGATATGTACCCTACGATGTAAAGATCAATGAGAACACGGCCCGTACACTGGAATATGCATACAATGACTGGTGTATTTACCAGCTTGCCAAAACACTGAACCGTCCTAAGAAGGAACAAAAGCTTTTTGCACAGCGTGCCATGAACTACCGTAACGTGTTCGACAAAGAATCCAATCTGATGCGCGGACGCAATGAAGACGGTCAGTTCCAATCTCCCTTCTCACCACTGAAATGGGGAGATGCATTCACCGAAGGCAATAGTTGGCACTACTCCTGGTCTGTATTTCACGATCCGCAAGGATTAATAGACCTTATGGGAGGTGAAACATCATTTGTCAACATGCTGGATTCCGTGTTTGCCGTTCCTCCCTTGTTTGATGAAAGCTATTATGGACAAGTGATTCACGAAATACGTGAAATGACAGTTATGAATATGGGTAACTATGCACATGGCAATCAACCCATTCAGCATATGATCTATCTATATAACTATGCCGGACAACCCTGGAAAGCCCAATACTGGTTGCGCCAGGTTATGAATCGCATGTATACTCCCGGTCCTGACGGTTATTGCGGAGATGAAGACAACGGACAGACATCGGCATGGTATGTGTTCTCTGCATTAGGCTTCTATCCTGTATGTCCCGGAACAGACGAATATGTACTTGGCGCACCGTTATTCAAGAAAGCAACTCTCCATCTGGAGAATGGTAACAACCTGGTAATTGATGCCCCTGACAACAATAATGATAATATGTATATAGAATCACTCCTGTTTGATGGTACTAACTATACAAAGAATTATCTGAAACATGAAGATATACTCAAAGGTGGAGTTATAAAATGCAATATGGGCAGTCAACCCAATTTGCAAAGAGGTACGCAACCTGCTGATTTCCCTTACTCCTTCTCAAAAGAGAAAAAGAATTAATAAATCATCCGAACTAAAACTATCAGTCCACGTGTAATATCACAGCGATAGTTTCTATTCACTCCCTTTACTCTCAAACGTTTTATGACGCTTGCATGTAAAGGGAGTGATTCGCATTATACCTTATTGTTGTTTCAATGCTTTGAGAATTTTGTTTCATCGTATTGAAACAACTTTCTCAACCTATTGAGAAAAGTTTCTCAATAGGTTGAAACAAAATTCTCAAACGAATGAAACAGAATGAAACAATGCAAGACCAAACGTATTTCCCGTTAGGAAAAGCCATATTATATAAGTTCTGACAGCCGGAGACCCCATATCCGGACAAAAACAAAGTTTATTTAAAAAAAACACAGATTTACAGTAAGTGTTATTTTCGTCATTATTGTTTCATATATAAACGGGGATAATAATACCTCTAAGGATTAAGATATAACAATTGTATAACCATTAAATTTTTTGTATGAAAAGCAATCATTCTTTTCGAAGCTCCAAATTATGCCGAGCTTTATTGATTCTTTTACTCATGGTAGTTCCGGTGCAATGGAGCATGGCTCAGTTGAACCTTAACACACCTCATACTACCTTAAAAAGCATTATTCAACAAATCCAGGCACAGTCAAAGTTTCAGTTCTTTTATGACGATAAACTGTCTGATATTTCAGTAGAACCGTTGTCATTAAAAAATGCAGCTGTAGAGGATGTTCTGAACCAGGTGCTGAAAGGGAAAAATATTAGTTTCAAAGTTGAAGATAATATCATCTATCTTTCTGAGAAAAAGGATCAGAACAACAAAGAGCAACAACAAACCGGGAAAGAAAAAAAGATCAGCGGACAGGTCGTTGACGAATCCGGTGAACCACTGATCGGGGTAAATGTACTGGTGAAAGGAACCACAAACGGAGTTATTACTGATTTTGATGGAAATTACGCATTAGTAACCAATGAAGTAAACCCCGTTATCACATTTTCCTATATCGGATATAAATCACAGGAAATCCCGTTCAAAGGACAGAATGTAATCAATCTGACCCTGCAAAGCGATACTCAGATTATTGACGAGGTAGTAGTGACCGCCTTGGGCATCAAACGTGAAAAAAAGATGCTTGGGTACGCCGTTCAAGACGTAAAAGGGGATGCTCTGACATCTACCGGAGATGCTCAGGTAGCCAATGCCCTGCAAGGGAAAGTAGCCGGATTATCTATCAACTCATCTACAACAGGTCTTGGCGGCTCTGCCAAAATCACCATCCGTGGTAACTCTTCTTTAGCAGACAACAACCAACCTCTCTGGATTGTAGATGGTGTACCTTTCACCGAAGAAAGTTATTCGGGTGCTTCAATGTATGGTGGAGTAGACCGTGGTAGCACTTCATTCGACATCAACCCTGAAGACATTGAGTCTATTTCCGTATTAAAAGGACCAAACGCAGCAGCCCTCTATGGGTCGCGTGCCGGTAATGGTGTGATCCTGGTTACAACCAAAAAAGGAACAAGGAAAGACGGATTTGGTGTCAATTATTCCGGAACTTTCACATGGACTCAGGTTGCTGATGAGTTAGAACGCCAAAAGAAATACGGACAAGGAAATAATGGTGAATATTCACCTCAATCGATATATAGCTTCGGTTCTGAACTGGACGGAAGTTTAAAGACAGCATGGAACGGTGCAGAAATACCCTATTTGAACTATGGCAGTAAAATGAAAGACTACTTCAACACCGGTTTTTCACAAAACCACAGTGTAGCCATTGGAAACATGAAAGAGGATGCACACTTCCGTACCTCCTTCGGATATTCAAATGCAGATGGTATGTTCACCGGAGAATCATTGCGCAAAATCAATATCGATCTGAATGCAGGTATGAAAATGAACAAATATCTGTCAATGGATGCCAAAGTTTCACTGTCAAACACGAAAGCAGAAAACCGTCCGACTTATGGTGCGTATGGAGAAGTTTCGCAATTACTCCTTGTACCCAATAACATACGCCTTTCTGACTTGTCACAATACTCAACCCCCGAAAAATTTCATGTGAACTGGACTCCTCCCACCACTGAATACCTAAATCCATATTACGTGAACAAACAGCGTCAGAATCAGGATGAACGCTGGCGCGCATTCGGTTTCTACAACCTGAAACTGAACTTTACAGATTGGTTGTATCTCTCTGCAAAATACGCATTTGACTATTATCGTACCCGCATTGTAGAATCGGATCTTTCCAACGGTACGAAATATAATACAATGCAGGAAATAGAAGAAGACCGCCTGACTCGCCAGGAAGAGAACCACTTTGAATCGAATGCAGAATTTCTGCTGATTGGAAACAATAAATTCGGTGAAAAGTTCCAGCTTAATTACATGGCGGGTGCCAACTTTATGTACAGTGACCAGAATATATATGGTGGTGATGTAGAAAATATGACCTACAAGAACCAATGGTACTGGAACTTTGCCAATAATATCAACAACGTAACAGAAAACGGTTGGCGCAGAGCTACCAATTCTGTATTCGGTTCTGTACAGATGGCTTACAATGAGTATGTATCTCTGGATATTACAGCCCGTAATGACTGGTCGTCAACATTACCAAAGGATAACAATTCTTACTTCTATCCCTCATTCAATCTGGGATTTGTTGCATCCGACTTTGTCCGTACACATTGGAATAAAATGCCCGAATGGATAACTTTCGCCAAAGTACGCCTTTCAGCAGCTAAGGTAGGTAAAGACGCTCCTCCATACGCAATTTATAACCGATGGGAAGGTGGATATCTGAAAGGACAGGCCAAAAAGCCGGAATTATCATCGACCAAGGCCAACAATAATCTGAGACCTGAAACATCCTGGTCTTACGAAGCCGGGTTAGATATGAAATTCTTAAATAATCGTTTAGGATTCGACTTTACCTATTATTATACCCGAACTACTGACCAAATTATGACGATTCCGGAAGCTGCTCCCTGGAAGCTCCGCTGGATCAATTCCGGATTAATCGTCAATAAAGGTGTCGAAGCCATGATCTATGCGACTCCTGTACAAACAAAAGATTTCACATTCAATCTGAACGTAAATCTTTCTCACAACACATCGACTGTAAAGGAACTGAATGAAAAGAAAAAGCATATCTATTTTGAAGGCGATCAATTCATGCCTGTATACGTAGGTGCAGTAGAAGGAGGCAAATTAGGCGATATCTATGCCAAGCGAATGTATAAAAGAGACGAAAATGGTCAGATAATAATGAAGAACGGAGTACCTGTATTTACAACAGATGAGCAGTACAGCCTCGACCATCCGATTGGTAACATTCAGCCGGACTTACTAATGTCTGTAACTCCCAGCTTCACTTATAAAGGCTTCACCCTGTCGGCTTTATTCGACATGAAATTCGGAGGAGATGTGGTTTCCGTATCCGAAGCAATCGCTACCAGCCATGGTATTTCCAAACGTACGGAACAAAGAGGCGAACTACTATTGCCGGGAATGAATGAAGATGGTACAGTCAACACACAAAGAATCGATGCCCAACTATTTTATCAGGCAGTAGGCGGACGCCAGCAGGCCGTTGCAGAAGAATTTGTTTATAATGCATCTTTCATTCGTCTGAAAGAAATTTCGTTCGGATACTCTTTCCCAAGCCTGCTTTTAAGAAAAACGCCTGTTTCCAGTCTGAGAGTATCATTCGTTGGACGAAATCTGGCATATCTGATGAAACATACCCCCGGAACAAGCCCGGAAGGTGGATATGACACAAGTATGTTCTCACAGGCACTTGATTTCTCGTCACTGCCCTACTCACGTACTTTTGGTTTCAGTATCAATGTTGGTTTCTAAAATTCTAAAAACAAATAGTTATGTTACAATATAAATCCAATTTAAAGAAGTTACTCATCGCTTCTATACTTTTCCCGGCATTAACAGGTTGTCACGACTTCTCTGACTTAAATCAGGATCTGTACAATCCTCCTTACGTGGAAGGACAAGAACAGCCAGACCCGGATCCCGAACCCGAACCGGAGGGAAAATATGCAGACTTAAATATTAACTATAAAATATCAGACGAAGATATCCAGCAGTTAAAAGAAGGACAGGCCAATGCAGGAACAATTTTCAGCTCATTGACCTATGAGGGTTGCTACAACGACTATCAGATCACAACCAACCTGACACATGATATGTACAGCGGATACATAGCCAACAATAATCCTAACTTCAGGTTTAACTCACCGAACTATGCTTATACAGATGGCTGGTCGGCAAAACGTTGGGATCATTTTTATGCGGACAGAACCGTACGTGAATACTCTCATCTACTGAAAACTTTTAAATTCGTAGACTACGAAAAATATAAAAATGCATTTTATATTACACGTATATACTGGGCATTTCTGGCATCTATGCAAACTGATACCTATGGAGATATTCCTTTGTCGGCCTATGTACAGGCCAAAGTGGTAGAGGGAGATGTCCCCTATGATACTCAGGAAAAAGCATACGATATTATATTCCGCTTACTGGAACAGGCTGTAGACAGCATTGTACCCAATGCATGTGCATTCAAATTCAACCCAGCCGACGATAAATGTTATAACGGGGACGAAGAGAAATGGCTACGTTTTGCCAATACTCTGCGATTGCGCCTGGCACTCCGTATCTCTAACGTAGATCCTGAAAGAGCCCGTCAGGAAGGAGAAGCTGCCATGAGCAACTCATGGGGATTGATGCAGAGTGATGCCGACAATATGCGTACTGTTCCGCGCCATGCACCGGTTGAACAAGGAGGTATCAATGACGGTGGTCAGGAGAATGTTCTGGCAATGTGCAGTTTTGCATACAATGGAGACTGTGTTTTGGCTAAAGATCTGGAACTGGGATACAAAGAACAAAGTTCCGGAGGTACCAAATATGTTGTCATTGATATGGCAACTGGTCCGCAGGAAAAGGTAATAGATCCGCGTTGTGCAATATCATGGTGGAGACCAACACCCCTGGATGAACTGAAGAACAATATGGAGCGGCCTTTTGATGACTTCACAGGATGTGAAATCGGAAGCTATGATATCAGCCATACAGAAACCGTAGCAAAATACAGTGTTACCCGTACAGATATAAAGAACTCAAAAGTACTTGATCCTCTGAAATGGTTCAGTTATGCACGTGAATCAGTGTGGTTGAGCTATGCCGAACAACAATTCCTGTTGGCAGAAGCCTCCCTGAGAAACTGGTCGGGTGCCAGCAAATCACCTCAACAGTATTTTGAAGACGGGATACGGGCATCTATGAATTATTACAAAATATCATCTGCCGATACAGAAAGTTATATTAATGGTCTTAAAATTTACGGAAGTGATGTAGAGAACCCATTTATGACCAACAACAAAGAAGGTATGTTGGAGCAGATTATCACTCAAAAATGGTTAGCTGTTTTCCCTAATGGAAATGAAGGATGGGCAGAATTTCGCAGAACAGACTACCCACGTCTTAGAAACATTCTGAACAACAACTCCGAAGATGTACCTACTGGGAAGTTTATAAAGAGAGTGCTATATCCATATAGTGAAAAAGACAACCCCAATAAGCCGGAAAGTAAAAATAAGCAATCGACACGAGTATGGTGGGATATTGCCGATACTAACAACGACAAAGGGGAAAGAATGACTCCCAATAACTTTCGCTAATAAATAAAAAAGTCCTGCTTTGCTATTAGGTAAGGCAAAGCAGGAAACAAATAATCAATACCTATTATTAATTTCTTAATTTAAGTATTATGAGCACCAAAAGATTACTCTCTGCATTAATCATGCTATTTGCAGTATTTTGTGTAGCCGTGGCACAACAACCGTATGGCGGATGTTGGCACCCGGATAATATTAAAGACTGGTCACCGGAAAAAGATCCGGATGCCAAGTTCAACCGCAGCACAGTACCTTTGCAACCACGATTCCTGGATACCTCCATCAAAGCAAATGCCAACCAGCATGCAGAAGGAAAAGTTGCAGCTTGTCTGACAATGAATCCGATGTGTAGCCAGACTCCGTCACAGGGAGCCGATAATTTCATCGGTTATAACCCAACTTATTGGCAATACATGGACCTGCTTATCTGGTGGGGTGGTTCTGCAGGTGAAGGTATCATTATTCCTCCATCAGCACCAGTCACCGATATTGCTCACCTAAACGGTGTCAAAGTATTGGGACAGTTATTTTTCCCTCCCGGAGCATTCGGAGGACAAGTTGAATGGGTGAAACAAATGTTAACTAACGAAGGTGGCACATATCCATACGCTAAGAAGATGTATGAAATTGCTGCTTACTATGGTTTCGATGGTTGGTTTATCAATGAAGAAACCGGCGGCGGTAGTTCTTCCGAGTGGACTGCATGGGTTGATTACTTCAATCAATGTGCCCAGGAAGGCGGTCATCCGGAAATGGAAATTCAATGGTATGACTGTGGAACTACAATCGGAGGCTATGGAGATATGATGAAATTACATAATACATCTTATTTCTTGAATTACGGTAGTCCTTCAAGCAGCAACATATCTTCACAGATGGCAGCCATGGAAGGATTAGGTTTCTCTAAAGAAGAATGTTTCAGTAAACTGTATTTCGGTATTGAAGTTGCACAAGGTGGTATGAACGGAAATGCCAGCTATTTTAAAAATCTTTTCCCGACAGATAAGCATAACGGTTCCATAGACCTTTTCAATCCGGAAGAGCCTATCTGGAAAGAAGTCGTAAAAGATTATTTAGGGACAGCAGACGCTTGCGGTACAAAAGCATATACAGCTATGGATAAAGTATTCAGCAATGAATCTCGCTACTGGACCAATGAGCAACACGACCCCTCCAATACAGCCGCACGTGATGGTGGTTACTTCCCGGGATTTGCAAATGCACTTATCGAACGTTCTACTATTCAGAATTTACCGTTCATAACTTCATTTAGTGCCGGTTTAGGAAAACACCGCTTCGTTAACGGAGAGAAAAAAGGAACACAAGACTGGTACCATCGGGGTATGCAGGATATCATGCCAACATGGAGATGGTGGGTAGACGTAGCAGCGGATCGTAAAAGCGACCTTGCTTTCTCATTGAACTGGGACGATGCCTACAATATGGGAACAAGTATCAACGTTAAAGGTACATTAACTGCCAATGTTGATTACCTGACTCGCCTGTATAAAACAAAATTATCAATATCCAATGGTGATAAATTACAGCTTGTATTCAAAGGCGCAACGGCCTCAACGATACAAGTAAAACTTGGGGTTGCAGAAAACAACAACGAATTTACTACATTCAACTTAGGATCAACCACAACATCCAACGGTTGGAATGTGGCTACAGTAGACCTTTCGTCATTGGCAGGAAAGACTGTTTCAGTTATCGCATTGAACTTTAAATCTACTACCCAACAAGCTTACGAACTGACATTAGGACAATTAGGTATCTTGCCAGCAAACTATGCACCGGCTTCAACCCAAATATCCAATCTTACTATATTGAATGAACTGACACAAGATGGTGGTGACATTCGTGCCGTATGGGATGCCTCAACTTCTAAAGATGTACACCATTACAATGTATACATGACTCGTAACGGAGAGAAGAAGTTGGTTGGTCAAACTCGTAACGAAGGATTCTATATTTCTAAGTTTGTACGTACTTCCATCGAAGAAAAAAGTGTTACAGTAGCAGTAACAGCTGTGACGAATGACCTTAAAGAAGGCAATGAAATAACTACAATTGTCGAGTATCCTGCTTTGGATAAACCGGTAGTAAGCCTGAAGGCAAGCAAAACATTACTAAACGCAGGCGAAGAGATTACGATTACAGCCAATGCTACTAATTTCCCGGAATCTTATCAATGGACTATTCCTGAAAATGCAGAAAAAGTATCTCAGGAAGATAATACACTTACACTGAAATTCAATAAAGAAGGCATATACAACATCACTGTAGCAGTCAGCAACAGTGAAGGAACAACCGAGAAAACGGTTCAGAATCTGATTGAAGTATCAGATGCCAAAGCGGGGGCACTAAGTATCATTTCGGTTGGTAAGACCATTCATTCTGCCAGCGGTTCTCTTCCTCCGGAAGATCCCGAAAACCTGATTGACGGAGTAGAAGTACCAGGTAGTACCAGAGATAAATGGTGTATTGGTGGTAAAAAAGAACATTGGGTAATTATAGACCTTGAAAAGTCCTATCAAATCTACCGCTTCCGTATATTCGACTGTGGACATAAAGAAAACTATTCAGATAACTTCAAGAACTTCAAGATTTGGGTAAGTAATGATGCTGAAACATGGACTGAACCGGTAGTAGACGAAAAGGGACGTCCTGAAAACACTAAAGATGATTATATTGCACCAATAGTAGGACGTTATGTGAAATTCATGCCTTATGATGAGGATGCCCCTATCACAATACGTATATGGGAATTCGAAGTATTCGGTCTTGAAGGTGGTCCGCTCTTCTCTTTACCGGCAGATAAGACAATGGATATCAATACCACTGAAGATATAGAGATTAAATATGATTTGAACGGAGACGAAGAAGCAAATAACTTTGGCGTAAAAGTATCCTCAGACAACGAAGATATTGCAGCTATAAGCGACTTCAATGTAAACAAAGCAACTCAGACAGTAACCTTTAAACTTACTACCAAGAAAATGGGTGCAGCAAACATCTCTGTAAAAATGACCAATGGTGAATGGGAAAATGAAAAGAAATGTAAAGTTGAAGTAGAAGATCCGGCATATACCAATGTATTATCCGGAAAAACAGCTTCAGCCTCATACTGGTATTACGGTTCAACCTGGCAAAGTGCAGATACACAAGTGCTAACTGATAATGATCTTTCAACAACATGGGATGCTTTATGTTACACAAGTGGCGAGAATGTAATTATCACGTTTGACTGTGGTGAAATATACAATTTCGCAAAAGTAGCCTTCAAAGCACAACAAATAGCATCAGACATAAAAGTATATATTGGCATCAAGAACTCGGATGATTCTTATGAATTAGCTGCAAACTACACTCCTACCAGTGAAGTTTCAAGTATAATGACAAACGATATGTTCGGAAGATATCTGAAATTGGTTGTAACCGCACCAGCATATGCTTATTTCAAAGTAGCAGAGATAGAAGCTTATGGTAAATTGTATGAAGGTGAATTACCGGAAGAACCTATCTTTGCATCGATCAACATCAGTTCCGGTTTCAATGTAGACGTAGTGGCAGAAGCAACTCCTGTATCCGGTCTGTTCAGCGATGGGCTCGATGATCAGGGATGGATTCTCTACGGAGCAAACATACAGTCCGAAGGCTCATTACCTGCCAATGGTGCTGTTACATCTAAAAATGGTATTGAATACCAATTGGCAGATTATACACAAAATAATGCAGCACTCATGAAAGAAGCAAACAGTGCAACATTAGAATTTGAAACGGAACAAAGAGCCAATAGTCTTTACTTCTTGGGCATTAGTGCCAATGGTACATCTACAGTATCAGTGACAGCTAATTACACAGACGGTACATCGGCATCAGCAGGTAATATTACTATCGGTGACTGGTTCGGAAGTAATGAATCTACAGTAGGTGTTTATGGTTTGGGACGCGTTGGTACAGGTATTACCTCAGAAGCTGTTGCCGACCAAATTGACGCTCGCTATCAGTTCCGTCTATTCGAATGTCCGGTTCAGGTAGATCCTACCAAGAAAGTTCAATCAGTTACATTGAATAAAGTAAGCGGAGGATATCCTGCTATTTTCGCTGTTGCTAAAAAGGAAATACCGGTAGGTACAGGTATTGAAAACAATATTGAATCAGGCAAAAGCAGTTTGAACATTTATCCGAGTCCTGTACGTAATGGAGAAACTTTATATGTTGAATCTGCTGATGCAAGATTAATTCAATTAGTAACCATGCAAGGTGCAGTACTGTTGCAAACGCAAGCTACAGAAAATGTAACAGAACTCCCGATAAACGGAATTGCACAGGGTATTTACCTATTGATAGTAACTGGTAATGATGGTAGCCAAACAGCTAAAGTGGTTGTCAAATAATCTTAATTGATTCTTTTTAAAAAACCATTTTTAGTAAAGAGACTGTTTCAAACGTTGAAACAGTCTCTTTTGATTTCTCCTTGCTATTTTATTATTTTATTCTTATTTTTGATAACTCAAACATAATATATCATTCACTATGAAAATACTTTATGTCATTGTATCTGTCACATGTTTTATTTTTAGCGCATGCATACCCTCTTACTCTTCTGGCGTTTCTTCGCCGGATGGAAAAATCAAATTATCGTTCAGTCTGACTAATGACAAGCAAATGACTTATCAGGTTACTGTTAATGACACTCTGGAAATTATCATGGCTAAAGGAGGAGGACAGGCCATAACATTTATACCTGTTTTATAAATTCAACCTGTAAAATAAGTAGTACTTCAAATTTAATTCATACTATGTGACAGCGTTTTATTGAAACGCAAATGATTGCAGATTTTCGCAGATTAAATGGCTGCGCTATACTTGAGCTATGATATGCTTTGCGTGAATCTGTGAGTTTTTGCGTTTCAATAAGAATATCATATAATTTTGAACGATTACTTATAAAAACAATTCTTCTATAAGTCTTCGAGATATATTTTATATCCTCTGTACACTCTGGTTCCTACCGGACATTCTACAGTACATTGAGATGTCACATCTTCATACAATTGCAGAACATTCGTATTATTACTACGCGTTTCCGGTTCTTCCCTTATAGATGTCGTAAATTGATATTCCTTATCATCAAATATAAAAGAGAACCCCATTTTTTCTTTGTCATTCACCATTATCAATTTCCAGCTATAGCCACCTATAACGGGAGTTTCTTTAAAATTTTCATGATAAACACGAAGTACCCCCTCATCCTTCCATGTTTCAGATTTAACGGACACCAGTTCAAAGCCACCATTAATTGCAACCGGAAAAGTCTCTTTCATTCCATCGGCTATTTCAGCTTTTTTTTCATCCGTCACCTCTCCATTGACAATGATTCCTTGAGCATTCACTACCATTCTTTTTCCATACTCTCTGACTTTCACTTTTAATGCGGCAGTCTTAACATCGCCATCAGAAATGATTATCGTTGCTTCGCCCAATGCTTTAGGAGTTATTTGCAATCTCTTGTACTTCTCAGAAACAGTCATTACAACAGCAACAACTGCTTCGTTAGTATTGCCAGCTATTGAATAATCTCCATTTCCGCCATCAATACCAATAATTTCTCCCTCAGGCTTTATTGGATAAAGACTCACAGAAGAGATCAAATTAGCACATGTCCCAGTCTGGTATATAGGAGCATCACCTGTAAAAAAAACAATATCACGTTTATCATCACTACACGAAGCCATACTCAAGCCCAACATAGCTAACAATAGAAAAGTATAAATGTGTCTCATCTTGATTTAAATAATTAATTTAGTTAGTCATTAACAGCTAAACGTACTTTCTGGGCACGTTGTACTAATTTTATAGTAGGATAATCTGTTCTATACCGGTCGGTAATATCTTCCACCAAATAAAATGGGTTCCGGTATTCTGTGCGGGTGACCTCTTGAAATCCGGTTTCACTATACATTACCATGTAATGAATATTTTTCCCACCAAAAGTCAAATCATAATATTCATGATCACACACAAAAGTACCTTCTTCCATCTTTCCATCTGGTGTACCGACTGTTAGCTTACCTTTTTTCTTTTCTGAATAAGTAAAACGATAATAACCACCTTTCCTTAGAAAAACATCATCATAAAGATGCTCGACAATAAGCAAACTATCTTCCTTACTCACTCCTTCTATATGATTCAGCTCTCCACTCCATACGTCCAATGTACGTACCGAAGTTCCTACAGTGACAGGAATATATATTTTATCACCTTTTTCACTGGATACAGTCACAACCGCCTTCCCTTGTTTCAAAGGATATACTGATAAATAAGAGTAAGATGCTCCTTCCGGAATTACCTTTTCTGCCTTAACAACAGTCTCATCACTGGAAACTACAGTCCAATCGCCACCGTCCTTTACTTCTAAAGCTTCAAGACTAAGAATTCCCAAATCCAGACTTGTACAAGGTTGATAACCGGAAATCACTTGTCCGCCCAATGGCCGAAGAACCTGAAACTCCTCATCATCCTGACAAGAGACCAAAAGGAGGGAACAGAGAAAGAATAATAGTTTTGTCTTCATAAACGTTATAGTTTTAGTTATTTACAAACAAAAGTAATTGTTTCGTCTGTAAATCATACAATCAAACAATTTGTTCTTTCGGATAATTAACTAAATACAACGTTTGGGTCGCACGCGTAAAAGCAGTGTAAAGCCAACGAAAATAATCAGGTGTCAAATACTCATCCGTCATATACCCCTGATCTAAAAACACATTCTGCCATTGGCCACCCTGCGCTTTATGACAAGTAATTGCATAAGCATACTTCACCTGCAGAGCATTATAATATGGGTCCATCTTCATTTTCTTCATACGGTCACGTTTGACAGGAATATCCGCATAATCTTCAAGAACACTGTAGAATAAACGATCATTCTCTGTTTTCGGTAAAGCCGGAGCATCCGAATGAAGGGTATCCAACAGTAAATTAGCCTCCAGTTCAAAATCTTCATGATCAGGAAAAGTCAGCACAACTTCCGCAAAACGAAAATCATACAATTCGCGCGTACGGCGTACACGACGAACGACGGCTATCTCTCCATTCGCTATAAAATCCATTTCCTTACTTTTCTCCGTCCAGTAATAGTTATTCTTAGCTATCATGAGCATATCACCCGTATTCAACTCATCTTCCCGATACAATATTTGTGCCCTTATACCATTATTATATATATTAGCTCGTTTATTGGAACGGCAAACGACAATCGTTTCATCCATACCGTCCCGTTCATAACAAGCAGTAAGCGTATCGATCAGCTCTCCTCCCGGAACCATCCTTATATCAGCAAAACCCGAAATCCTGATTTTAGGAAGAAAATTACATTCATCCTTCGCTATCAATTCACGGAGATGGGTGGCATTCCATAAAATACCGGAATCCTGTACCTGTCTCACTACTTGTGTCAAGTCTACCTCCCGTACTTCAAGGCCGTATCCTTTCAATGCATGTGTGAAAAGTGCCGGACTTTGTTCTTCTCCTACAGGAGGAAGCTGGGCCGTATCTCCCATCAATAACAAACGACAACCTGTACCGGAGTAAACGAACTGTATCAGATCATCCAACAAACGTCCTGTACCAAACATAGCTCCCGACAATCCTTCATTAGAAATCATAGAGGCTTCATCTACTATAAATAAAGTATGTGTAGCAAGATTGTCATTCACAGAGAAATTACTAATTTCATTCGAAAAAGACTGTTGTCTGTATATCTTTTTATGAATTGTAAACGCAGGGTGCCCTGCATAAACAGAAAAGACTTTAGCCGCTCGGCCCGTAGGAGCTAATAGAACAGATTTCTGCTGTAACTTATCCATCGTTTTCACCAATGCTCCCACTAATGAAGTTTTACCGGTACCGGCATATCCACGAAGTACAAACACGGCATCATTGGTCTGAGAAAGCAGAAACTCTGAAAGAGATTTTACAGCTATTTCTTGTTCAAAAGTTGGTTGATAAGGAAAATTTTCCTTAATTTGCCTTTCTAAATAGTTATTTATCATTTTTGTACGAGAAAAAAGTTCCCGGAACTATAGAATTTAGATTTATTTATTTTAATTTTGCGATGCGAATATAACAACTAAAAAACATATTTATCATGAAAACTGTATTTAATATCGTATTAGGTCTGTGTGCGCTTGCTTTGATCTATATTTGCTATTCGAGCATCATGGGGCCTATCAACTTTGAAAATGCTAAAAAGCAAAGAGATCAGGCTGTTATTGCACGCTTGATCGACATCCGTAAAGCACAGATGGAATTTCGTAATCTAAACAAAGGTCAGTATACTGCCAGCTTTGATACTTTGATTGACTTTGTAAAGAATAAGAAACTTCCTTTCCTTTATAAAGTTGGTGAGTTGACAGATAAGCAGTTAGACGATGGTATGACAGAGAAAAAAGCAATGGCTATCATCAACAAAGCTAAAAAGACAGGTAATTACAGCGAGGTTGAGAAAATGGGGCTTACAAATTTTAAGCGTGACACAATGTGGGTAGCCGTATTGGATACAATCTATCCGAGAGGTTTCAATGCTGATTCTATGAGATACATTCCTTTTGGAAATGGCGCTCAGTTTGAAATGGCTATTAAAAATGACACAGCAAAATCAGGTGCTCCGATTTTTATGTTTGAAGTTAAGGCTCCATACGATACTTATCTGAATGGTCTTGACAAACAAGAAATTGCTAACTTGAAAGATCTTCAAACTAAGTTAGGTAAATACTGCGGTTTAATGGTAGGTTCTATTGAAAGTCCTAATAACGGTGCCGGAAACTGGGAATAATAAAATAGACTATAGTAAATCGGAACAATATACATTATCCATCCGTCTGAGTACGGATGGATTTTCTTTTTCTATCTATAATCCGATTTACGAAAGTTCACTCTCTTTTTTTGAAAAAGAGATCAATCCTTCATTGTCTCTCACGGCAAATCTAAAACAAGTATTTCGCGAGACGGAGTTATTAACTCTACCCTACAAACGGATCAATATCCTGATGGCGAGCAATCGCTTCACTCCTGTTCCTTCAGAGCTCTTCGACGACGCACAAACAGAAACACTGTTTTATCACAATCATCCTAAAAAAGAAAATGAAACAGTGCTCTATAATGTTTTACCAAGAAATAATATAACAATTATTTTCGGAATGGATAAAAGTGCTTATTTATTTCTCAAAGAGCAATATCCCGAAGCACGATTTTATTCGCAAGCCAGTCCATTGAGTGAGTACTTTTCAATCAAAAGCCGGTTGGGTAACAGCAAAAAAATGTATGTATCCTTACGTAAAAACGCTATTGATTTGTTTTGCTATGAACGGGGACATCTGTTGCTGGTCAACTCCTTTGAATGTAAACGTACTTCCGATCGCATTTATTATTTACTTTATGCCTGGAAACAACTGGATTTTAATCAGGAACGGGATGAGCTTCATCTTACCGGTATCCTGGCAGATAAAGAAACATTAATAAAAGAATTACGAAAATACATTCTTCAGACATTCATAATGAGTCCTGAAACTAATATTGATATGCAAGCCCTATTAACATGCGAGTAATCAGCGGAATATATAAAAGAAGAAGATTTGACGTACCACGTACGTTCAAAGCACGTCCTACAACAGACTTTGCTAAAGAGAATTTATTCAACGTACTATCCAACTACATTGACTTTGAAGAAGGAATAACTGCTCTTGACTTGTTTGCCGGAACAGGCAGTATCAGCATAGAATTAGTATCACGGGGATGCGACCGGGTGATCAGTATAGAAAAGGATCGTGATCATCATTCCTTTATCTGCAAAATAATGCAAGAAGTACAGACAGATAAGTGTATCCCCATTCGTGGTGACGTATTTAAATTCATTAACGGAGGACGAGAACAGTTTGATTTTATCTTTGCCGATCCCCCTTATGATTTGAAAGAGCTGGAAACCATACCCGAATTGATATTCAAGAATAATCTTCTGAAAGAAGGAGGGTTATTTGTATTGGAACATGGTAAACAGAATAACTTTGAGGATAATCCGCATTTTATAGAAAGAAGAGTATACGGAAGCGTAAACTTCTCTTTTTTCAGATAAAAGCAAAATAAAGTTTTAAGGCGGTAAGGTTATACAGTAAAAAGAAGGTTTGTACGACAAATACATAGTTGCCAAAAAAGTAATTACACGTTTTTTTAAAGGATACATGTAAGATTAGGACAGGGACACTTAATCCGATGTAACATCCTGATTTATAGCGAATATAATCCTATACTTTAATGATCGATAAGACTGTACACTTATCCGAGTGTTAATTGTGCACTTTTGTCATACAAGAGTGTACAATCTTGACATACAAAAGTGTACAATCTTGCAAAACAGCCCTCAAAGGTAAAAAAAATCAATCAACAATATTAACAAACGATACATGTCGGATGAGCTTACAAAGATTAGACAGTGTATATTAAAGTAAGGGGGCAAGCAATCGTACTACTGACTCTAATGCTTTTTGAGGCCAAGGACGTTTCACCCAGTTTTTAAGGAATACCTGGGTACTTTCTCTTTGGTCAGTCATGAATATCTCCTTCATCTGTAAAGCAGTCTCCATATCATACATAAAAGCATTTACCTCAAAGTTATGTTCAAAACTACGAAAATCCAGATTGGTAGACCCAACCGTAGACAGCATATCATCTGACACCATCAATTTGGAATGTAAAAAGCCTTTCTTATAGAAGTAGACTTTTACTCCCGCCTGAAGCACATCTGCCAAATAAGAACGAGATCCTAGATGGGTAATCCGGTTATCGGCATGCTCAGGTAACATCAAGCGGACATCTACTCCGGCCAATGCAGCCGTTTGCATAGCTGCCAATATCTGCTCGGTAGGCAAAAAATAGGGAGTCTGCATATAGAAATACCTCTTTGCACCCGAAATGGCCATCGTCAATCCTTGCATGATCTCTTTCCAAGGGCCCACAGGTTCACTCGTCACAATCTGTACCAATGAGTCACCATATGAATCTATTTTCGGGAAATACCGGGAGGCGGTAATAAGCGTACGATCCACAAAATACCAATCGAGCAAAAAAGCACTTTGTAAACCATGCACTGCTTTTCCCTGAAGCATTATGTGAGTATCCCGCCAGATTCCCCAGGAAAATCCCCGCATATAGCGTTCGGCCAGATTCATACCTCCAACGAAACCAACCACACCATCAATGACTACTATTTTCCGATGATTCCGATAATTTACCCTGCTCGTAAATAATGGGAACCGTACTTTTAAGAAACTACGCACTTCGATACCGGCCTCTCTCATCACTTCAAAAAAAGTATTCGGTACATGCCAGCACCCCACATCATCATATATCACCCGTACTTCCACTCCGGCACGTGCCTTTTCTATCAATACATCTCGCACCAAGCGCCCGATTGAATCATCTTCAAAAATATAATACTCCATATGAATGTGTCGCTGAGCCTTCTGTAACTCGCGCAACAGGGCTTGGAGTTTGGAATATCCGCCGGTAAACACTTCCACCCGGTTTCCTTCAAAAGGCAGAGCCTGATTGGTATGCTGAAACAGTTTAATGAGACGATCATACTCACTTGGTAATATGGAGGGATCTTGTGCCAGATATTCCGCCATCGGCTTTTTCAGAAGCCGCCCATAACTTTTCTTCCCGATGATACGTTCCCGGCGCTGACTGCGTCCGAAGAAGAAATAAAAAACCAGACCTACGATAGGAAGGAACATCAAAACCAATATCCAGGCCATAGTCTTTACCGGGTTACGATTGTCGAGTATTACAACAATAATCGTACCGATAATGGCTCCGAAATAGACGATATCGAAAGCCACTGTTGCTATTTGGTTGAATATAAGATTCCAATCAATCATAGTAGCAAATGTAGAGAAAAGGATTGGTATATCAAAGCATATGATTCATTAGATTAGATTCAACTAAGCTTCGGGGATGGAAGTTATAATCAAACTGATAAAAAGCCATAAAGGAACAATGTACGAGATGCACATGTCGTACTGTATGAGATGCACATGTCGAGCAGCATCACATGTACATCTGGTACTGCACGAGATGTGCATGTCGTACAATACTCCTCACTGAGGAAAGGAGGATATCTTGAAAAGAAAAACTAACATTGTATAGAGAAAGAAGGTTCATAGTCCTATTATAGAACCATGAACCTTCTTTCTCTATACAATTACTGTAAACTTAGAAACGAGGACGTCCGCCACCATAGCCTCCGCCATGCCCTCTTCCACCACCAGGGCCCATACCCGGGCCACGCCGTCCGGCAGCTTTACCACCAAGCGTATTGAACCGGTAAACAAAGTGTACCATAAAGTAACTGCCCAATGTATTGTATTCCGTATCACTCATCTGTGTTTCACTGATAGAACGGCTTAAGTTGCTTTGCTGTTTCAATATATCGTATATTTTAAAACGGAGCGTTGCCGAATTGTTCTTGAGAAAGTTCTTAGAGATTTGTGCATTCCAGATAAGTTCATTATTATTGAATCCTCCGGTATATCCGTCTTTAAAACGACAATTAATATCGGTTGAGATATGAATCTCCCAAGGAAGATTAATATTGGTATCTCCTCCCACATAATAATCAAATGTTTCACGATTACTATTCTCTTGCTTGCTGTTACGCACCAGATTGTAATTAACCGATCCATTGAGTGACACATCAAAAAGATCGGACCGATAACTACCATTCAAACGCTGTCCGGCTCCAAAGTTATGTGTAGTACTTAACTCCTGAGTAGCATCTTTACTTTTTCCCACAGTAGTATAGCTCACTGCATCACTAAAACGAGCATTCGTATTGGTAGATATAATAAACTTTTTATTCTTCAATGGAGTATTAAACGAAAAATATCCCCGGGTATTCCAGTTACCGTTCACATTTTCTTTTCTATAAGTACGAGCACCTGTCTGAGGATCATATGTCATCTTGTTAGCCACAGAATTCAGCGTATTAGAATAAGATAAGTTAAGATTAAAACTACGCATTGTTTCCGGAGTGAACTTATTATAGTACAACATAAAGTTATTACTGAATGAAGGTTTTAAGTTCGGGTTACCATAGCGTAAGTTCATCGGATCGGTGATATCAATGACTTCTTGCAAATCTTCGATATTAGGAGTATTACTCCGACCGCGATAACGGAATGTGAGTACATGCTGTTTTGTGAACATATAACGGAACATAACAGAAGGAGCCCAATTCAGCACATCTTGCTGAGGTAAATGCTTGTCTGAATTTGGGCCGATAGTTGTTTCACTCAATGAAGATTGGGGAGTAAGCCCAACACCGGCACTATACATCATTTTCGGATGAATACCACGCAGCGAGATATTGGCAGTATGTGTATCATAAAAGTTTTCAACCCTGGTACTCAATTTGTTATCATATCCCCGTTCCAGATACTCCGGATAGGGATAAACATTGATACTATCATAGACTAAAGATTGAGCCAACTGTTTGCGATGAGAGAACTCATACCGAAACTGTAGGAAGTGATTCTTAAATACCGGTTCTGTATAAGAAGCAGATACACTCCAATTACGACTGTCACTCGTACGATTCGTATATCGGGCAATATCTGAAACACTATCCAGTTCAAAGAATTCTGTACGCGATTCAGAGTAACTGTCCGTTTCGCCATCGCTATAACCAAAGCGAGCACCTACATACAGGTTTCTTCCTTTATTATTTAAGCGACGAAACATCATCAAACTTCCATTCAGTGAATAGTTATCGCTATGTGAAGAGGATGAAGCTATCTTTGCGTTCACCGGATCATGTACATTGTTCCAAGTGTCCGACCCTGAAGCACTTTCCGAATCTGTTTTAGAATAGGTCGCATTAGGACGAAAGATAATAGTGGTCAATGTATCCGGACGCCATTCCAGACGAAAGTCCGCACGTACATCATGACGTTTACGACGAGAGGTATTTTCACTGGCACCATATGAAGACTGGTCTCCAAGGAATGTTTCCGTAGATGTCTTCCGACGAGCATCGTTATCAGAGTAACCATACTGCACATTACCTCCTATCTGAATCTTCTTCGTATCTTTAGCAAAGTTAACTCCCAACGAACGTGCTGTAGTAATACCCGAACCGGCATTACCTCCGCCCAACCCCGAACCGGCATCACCAAATTCAGAGAACCCTTTGTTATTCGTATTATTAGCCGAACCAATAATAGAAATACTTGCATCATCTTTGAACCGGCTAACCATTGCTCCTGCCTCATAACGTTCTTCGCTACCATAACCGGCTATAAGGTTTCCAATCCAGCCTTTTTTCATTCCTTTTTTTACGGTAAGGTCAAGTACGGCTTCCTCTTCCCCATCATCAATTCCGGTAATACGTGCCATATCACTCTTCTTGTCATAAGCTTTCACCTTTTCGACCATATTAGCGGGTAAATTCTTCATAGACACACTTGGATCATCCGAGAAAAACTCTTTCCCATCCACCATGATCTTCTTGATCTCTTTACCATTAAGAGTAATCTTACCATCTTTATCCACTTCGGCTCCCGGTATCTTCTTTACCAATTCTTCCAGCATGGCTCCTTCTGCCACACGATAGGCCGAAGCATTATATTCAGTAGTATCTGCTTTCACTACCACAGGAGGAGCTTCCGCCGTAATGACAGCTTCGCTCAACATCACTGCATCGGGATGCAACGTTATAGTACCCACATTCTTTGCAGGTGCCTTATCTGATAACTGGAGAGGAAGTTCCTGAGTAATAAATCCAATGTAAGAGATTCTCAATACATACTTTCCGGCTTTCACCTTGGGTAATGTGAAAGCACCCTGTTTCTGTGTAGTAATGCCGGCTGCCTGAGTACTATCAGGTAAAGCAAGTAATTGAACCGTTGCCATCTCGACAGGTTCTTTCGTGTCTTCTTCAATCACACGCCCGGAGACGGTGATAATTTTGTTTTGTGCAAATGCGGAGAGGGTACATAGTAGCAACAGTACCATCCAGATAGATAATTTTTTCATTAGCCTATGCGTTTGTAATAGTAACAATTGCTTTTTTGACAATTGGCAACGCAAAAGGTTTAATGAGGCTACAATTATCTTTTAAATATTTTATCCACCATCGCCTTTTTCATCCCGAATTCAAGGCAAAGAACATTCATAATAAGGAAAGTCAAAAAGGAAGAAGTATCTACCGTTATTAAATCTCCGGTAGCTACCCGATAAAGCATTCCACCAAAAACAAACAATACAGTGAGGAAGATAGCATTACGTGTAGCTGAGTTACGTATTTGTTCCGTCTCACGACTCTCACTTTTGGATAAAGCAAAAATAATCATCAATGCACCCACTATCATCAGAAGTTTAGTACATTCCTTGTAAAACAGAAGATTAGTATCAGTTACTTTTCCCATCATCACGAGAATAAAAGGGATAAAAAGAGCGAAAACCAGGATTACATATCCCAGAGGACGGCAATAGACAGGTAGTAATGCTTTCATTGATTTGATGTTTTAATGAGACAAAAGTAAGCAAAAAAAGATATTTTATATACTTTTGCAGCAGAAAAAGCAAATTGAATTATGAGTAAGCAAGAAGTTATCCTATGTAAGAATCTGGAGTTGAGCCTTGGTCAGGCCATAGAGAAGTGCCCGTACGACCGCTTGTTCATCCTAACTGATGAACATACCCATCGCCTCTGTATGCCTCAGATGAAGGAAGTATCTTATCTGAAAGATGCAATCGAAATAACCATTGGAGCGGGTGATATACACAAAACGCTGGAAACCTTAGCTTCCGTATGGCAAGTACTGAGTGATAAGGGAGCTACCCGACATTCGCTGCTCATTAATTTAGGGGGAGGAATGATAACGGACTTAGGAGGTTTTGCCGCCGCCACTTTCAAGAGAGGATTTTCCTACATTAATGTTCCTACTACATTATTAGCAATGGTAGATGCATCTGTAGGAGGGAAAACCGGAATTAACTTCAACGGACTAAAAAACGAAATTGGTGTATTCGCTCCGGCAAACAGTGTACTGATCGAAACAGAATTCCTTCGGAGTCTGGACACTCAAAACTTTTTCTCCGGTTATGCGGAGATGTTGAAACACGGACTCATCAGCAATACATCTCACTGGACAGAGTTGCTCAATTTTAATACAGAAAGTATTGATTACAACTATCTGAAACAGCTTGTAGGACAATCCGTACAGGTAAAAGAGAATATAGTTGAACAAGATCCCTTCGAACATGGTATACGTAAAGCATTGAACCTGGGACACACCGTAGGACACGCATTTGAAAGTCTGGCACTCGCAGAAAACCGCCCGGTCCTTCACGGATATGCTGTGGCATGGGGAATTGTCTGCGAACTGTACCTGTCACATCTTAAGGCCGGATTTCCAAAAGACAAGATGCGACAAACCATACAGTTTATAAAGGAGAACTATGGCATTTTTGCTTTCGACTGCAAACAGTACGAACAACTTTACGCCTTCATGCTACACGATAAAAAGAACAAAGCGGGAATTATTAACTTTACTTTGCTGAAAGATATTGGAGATATCAGCATTAACCAAACTACTGATAAAGACCTGATCTTTGAGATGTTCGATTTCTATCGGGAATGTATGGGAATATAAATTTATATGTATAGGTAAGTTTGCAATAGTTTACTCTCTGCTATTGCAAATTTACCTCCTGATAGGGTATTGTGAACCAAAAAGTAGAACCTTTACCCTCTTTTGATTCGACTCCTATTTCACCTCCCATACATTTCACAATCGTTTCGCCAATTGAAAGTCCCAAACCAATGCCCTGAACAAAACTATTCAATTTCACAAAACGTCCGAATATCTTTTTTTGATACTCTTTCGGGATACCACATCCGGTATCAGTGACGTAAAAACGAAGCATACCGTTATCTAACCGGGAAAAACCAAAATGCACGCTTCCTTCAGCTGTGAACTTTATCGCATTCGATAACAGATTATTCAACACCTGTATCAGCCTGTTGCGATCCACATTAATATAGCACTCTGCATATCGGTCATCAAATTTCAATGATAAATGAACGGCATCAGCTTTCGGTCGAAAAGCCCTTTCCACCTCTCTCATCATGTCATCCAGATAGACATTAGAAGCAACAAGTTCCAATATTCCCGCCTCAATCTTTGACAAATCAATAATATCATTGACCAATTGAAGCAACAATTGATTATTATGTTCTATGATACACAAATACTCCTTACGTTCTTTCTCCGTTTGAACCGTATCAAGTATACTGGAAAATCCAATAATAGCATTTAACGGAGTACGTATTTCATGGCTTATATTAGCTATAAATGCCGATTTAAGCCGATTTGCCTCTTCAGCTTTCTCCTTTGCAACAATAAGTTCTTGTTCCATCTTCTTTCTGTCAGTAATGACCAAAATAGAGCCAATAAGAGCAAGTGGTTGTCCCTTTTCATCCACCTCATCAACTACAGCCCACGTTTCCACCCAATCATACCCCTCCTTTGAAGCTGCAGAAATACGAAACTGTTCATTCACTTTCTCTCTTTTACCGTCTTTCAATTCCTGAAACAACTTCTTCACACGCTTTATATCTTCACAATGAATACTTTCCACAATCTGTGAAACAGGAACAGCAAAAGCTCCCTCTTTCACAACAAACCTTTCATCGTCAATTAATCTACTCTTGTCAAACCAAACATTATCTTCTTTCAAATTCCATTTCCAGGGGGTAATATCAGCAATGCCAAGTGCCATAGACAACTTATGATTAATTGTTCGTAAGGATTGGCGTGTATGGATTAGCTCTGTAGTATCCATACAGAAAATATTAACCACTTCCGGAAGATTGGAAACCATAACAAGTACATCATAATTATGCCCATTCATCGCATGCATTGAAAAAGAGACTGGTTTTCGCTCTTGATCGGCCACCCCCATATACTCTTTCATTTTTGCAAATACCTCTGAACTATTCAACACACTTCCCCGTTTGTTTAAAGCATCTTCCTTTTTATAAAAATGCCTCTCAAAACTTGGATTAACATCACTAATTACATAATCATCAACTTTCCCATCTTCACCTTTTATCAATCTGCACTTCAAATAAAGAACAGGCATATCATTGAATAAATTATTGTAATTGCTCATTAACTGAATCTGCTTTGATTGCATTTTACGAATATTACTCAGAAAATAGATGCGTACTAATAAAATGATTATTCCAAAAAGTACACAGAGTAATATAGTGGCCAAGATATATTTATTCTTCTCAATGAAACTCACCGGCTTATAGTAGAAAAATGTATTCGGGGGGCAAAACTCCGGATATAAACCAGCTCTAAGTAATTCTTCATAATCAAAGACAGGCCCGGCATAAACCTTCGTAGCAGGTATATCAGATGCTTTCACTCCACTTAGTATCTTATAACTGATATCGGCTATCGTTTTGCTGATATCTTTTGACAAAGAAAAGTAACCGCCTACTAAGCCAGTCTGCCCAATCATATCAGTCAACGTAAATACAGGTTGTGCCGAATATTGGTTTATTCTCTTATACGTACGCGGTAGCAATGCTACATTAGTAGAAGATGAATCATAGCTTTCCCATCCCGTATATAATATTCCCGTATTTTCATCAGCTTGTTTAAGAGAATCTATTACCCCATTTATATTCTCCTGGCCCTCTGTGAAAAAGCGTAACCGCAAATCAGGGAAGTATTTCACGACAGTTTCTGCTACCTCCTGCCGGTTCTGAGCGCTAAACCATCTACGATCTGATATAAAAATCAATTTATTCATATCTGGTAGCTGCCGATACATCAAGTCAATTGTTTCTTTTACATAAAACGGTGCATAAACAAAAGTTATATTACGCCCCTTTATTATATTCCGTAATGGTATTTGTTCATCACGCGTTATAGATGTTTTCTGCAAATAAGCATCAACAGGCCCTATGTAATTCTTCTCCGTAAACAAAATAACCGGAGTATCTTTCCATTGTTTCTCCAACTCTTCATGAATCAGCGCCCATGTATTCCCCCCCATTATGATAATAAGCCTCGGAATACTGTTTTCATACTTAGTAAACAAATCCCTTCGAATGGTATCCATCCGTTGTTCATCGTATATCCGCATCAAATTAAGGTTTTCAGATGATATCGTCATCCCCTTATACTCGACAGGCAATTTATATATAAGTTCACTAATAATATGATTACTCAAAGGCGAAAGATCCGAATTAGCATTAATAATAAGGATACATTCTTCTTTCACAAGCGAACCCACCGCAAATGAATTGAGGAGGAAAAACTGTAAGAATACAATTGTATATACAATTCTTCGCTTTAACATTAAACTATCTCTTGTTTGTTTCATTTCTGCATTCTATACTCTAAAAGTGACATTCCGGTATGTTTCCTGAAAAAGCGTCCCAGTGATGACTGATTTGCAAAATTTGTCTTTGTAGCAATTTGCTGAATATTTAAAGTTGAATTCTTAAGCAAAGCTTTAATCTCTAAAACCATATACTCAATGATCCAATCTTTAGCCGTTTTCCCACTCACCTCCTTAATAACCGCCGATAAGTATTTGGAAGTTATACACAGTTTATCTGCATAAAAAGCGACTTCCCTATTCTCCTTATAATATAACATAATCAGTTTAAAGAACTGATTGGCCAATTCTTCTTTACGGGCATCCGGCTTTGTTCCTCCCATCAATAGGGAACTATCAAGATAGGTATTATATAAATCAAGATAAAAGAATCTCAATAAATGTATCAATGCCTCTCTTCGGTAAGCAACCTGTTCTCGTTTGACCCGATCAGAAATCAAATTAAAATAACCACAAAAGCCAGCAACCTCACGCTCATTTAAAGGAAACCAAAAATGGCTTCTCATATAAACAAAAAAATGAGGAGAGAAACGGCGCATCCCACTCAAAATATCATCATAAAAAGTAGACGAAAGACTGAGAGTAAGCGTCAAAAAGTCATCACTTATATCCCTACATGAAATAAGCTGCCCCGGAAAAAAAACAGCTAATTGATTTTCAGACAATAAATGTTCATTATCATGTATATTAATACGTGCACTACCCTTCAAACAAAAAACAATCAACCCTGTCTGGATATAAGAAGGATAAGCAGTCAAAGGAAGATATTTCAAATTTCTACAAATTCTGAATTCTTCACCAAAAGCGTTGATTTCTAAAATTTCTTTTTTAATTTTATTGTTTGCCATTTGCCGATATTATGTATTAATATAATTTTCGCAAAAGTATAATATAACAAACTACTGTACAGCAAGGACAAGAATCCTGGTATTATATTGCAGAAAAAAAGTCCATGCAATTTACATTATTTCATAAACAAACAGCAACCATTTAAAGTTTTCTAAAAAATCATACTAAAGTTTTTTTTCAGCAACCACCTCTTGTTTTTAAACAATTCATTCATTTTCAACACATAACAGATTTGAAATAAAATAATTTATTCGATTCCCTTGCTATTTCAAAATAAAGCACTACTTTTGCAACCGCAATTCGGGATGTAGCTCAGCCCGGTAGAGTACGCGTCTGGGGGGCGTGTGGTCGCAAGTTCGAATCTTGTCATCCCGACTGTTGAGCATTAAGGAGTTAGGTCTAAGACTTAGCTCCTTTTCATTTATAGCGATTACAGTTTGATTACATTTTCCCATATACAACCACACTCCCTTTTTGCACATAGCCTCTTTTATTCTTCTATCAGGAACAAACCCATCAAAACAAACAGAGGTTACGCCAGCGTTTTGGCACAACCCCTGTTTTATTTAGACTATTATATCAAGAAAAGTACGATGTCTCTTTTTTGAAATATATAATCTCTTCCCAATTAAAAGTAGTATAACTTTTAAATAGTACTTTTTTTCAGACTACTCATCATGGTCCTCTTCTGCTGTTGTACTAAGTACTATATTACGGGCAATGTGAGTTTCATTACCAGCTGCATCCGTACAATATACCATTAAATGATAATCCCCCGGGGTTGCATCTTCAGGAATTACTATGTCATGATGATGAACATGTACATTCTTCTTACCGGAAACGTCATACGAACGGTTAAAAACGAATGGAACTCTCCCTTCTCCCTCCGCTCTGGTTCCTCCATGTGAGTGATGATCAAAATTATTATGGATATCTATTTTATAAGATTTCAGCATGACGTCATCCGAAAGATCCATTTCAAAGTGTACTCCTTTTTCCGAACCAATCAACAAAGCTTGCCCCTCGGCAGGCTCATGAAGGTCAATCACCGGTTTGGTTGTATCACTATCTTCCTTATCACAAGAAAAAAATGCAAGAACAGAGATAACTAATATAGTTGTGAAATAAATTTTTGTTTTCATTTTAATAACTGTTTAATGGGTACTTTGATTAATAACTGAAAGTTTCTCCCCGGTTCAGGAATTTCCATCTTCCGGTAAAAACTAAGATGATTGTAATAACGGGTATCGAATATATTCCGGGCAGTCAGAGTTATTTCTACCTTCGTCCCTCCTATCGGAAAATTCAGAGTTCCTCCAAGGTGAAACAAGTTAGCTCCCGGAGTGCGGTCTTCATTACGATCTACACGGTTTTGCGAAGCAACAGATTGCCACTCGGCATAAACTGTAAATAGGTTCTTCTGCCAGGTTAGTACGTTACGCATAGAAGCAGGAGGTGAAAAACTCAGTGGTATATGCTCGTCACAATTATAAGTATAAACATACTCACCGGAAAAACGATAATTCAACCGACGCAGGAAATCGATACTAAACGATGCTTCTATCCCTGCAAACAGAGCTTCTGCACCTGTATACCGATAAATTTGCCCGGCATGAGGCAATACAGACCATTCTCCGGTGGGATGCAGAAAGATATAATTACTGAACCAACTCACATATGGAGAAACAGACACGGATAATCCTTTCCGCTCCAAAAGATAAGAAGTATCCAGTTGCCATCCCTGTTCGGAAGCAAGTGAAGCATCTCCCTGTTCATGACGGAAAGTGCCATGATGTACTCCGTTAGAAGCAAGCTCATTGGCTCCGGGCAAACGAAAGCTACGTCCTAAATTCACTTTTACCAAATGTGCCGGTAACGGATTCCACACTACTCCCAACGAAAGAGAATAGTCTCCGAAACGACGATCTACCTTATGACTATTCCAGCGATAAAAATCTACCTGCTCACTATCATACCCCTGACCCTCCAGATAAGTTGCCAGATAGTTATCTTCATGAGCCGAAATATGAATTGTACCATAATCGTAACGTATTCCTCCCGAAACAGAAAAGGAATTATTCGGACGATAAGTAGTGAGCCATAGCAATCCGGTAGAGAAGCGGTGATACTCCGGCAACAGAAAAGAATATCCGGAAATACTGTTCTGCTGATATTGACTATCCCAGCCAGCAGTATGCTCCCAGGAAGAAGAACCGAACAAACGCAGCTTAACCGAAGAACTAAAAGTATGAAGCATAAAAGCTAATTCTTTATCAGGATCTTTTTCCGGCAGAGGCTGTGTTCCATAATGTGTATGAAAAGCACTCCACTCTTCCCGATGATTGTTCTGATAACCGAAATCGCCGGATAGCAGTATACTTTCCCAAGCATACTGCTGATGGGTAGTAAACTTCAAGTGATTCACTTGGCTAAAAGGCAACTCAATATTACGACTATCCCCATCATCTTGCAGACGGGAAATATCGGGTATACCATGTGCTCCGGGAAAGAAACCATTCTTCTGAAATACATTACTAATCGCATAATCAGACTTATAGTCCTTGTGATGATACTGAGTAAAGAAACTGATATTGCGTTCAAGCCCAGCTGTATTCTTTAGTTTCCGTCCATACAACGGCATCTTTTGAGTGAGATAAATCACCGTATCTGCCGGCACATGATAATCTCCGAAATGTTGCTCAGAATAACGCATTTTCGTAAACCAAGCATTCTTCCTGAATCCTAACATAACAGAACCTCCTACCGTTCCATTAACCGACTTTCCCAGAAGTGCCGCTTCACCAAAAAATTGATTAGTCAAGGGAACAATAGCAGGTGTTATATCGATCACTCCACCCATAGCATCACTTCCATAAAGTAGTGAAGAAGGGCCTTTCAGTACATTAACGACATCCACGTTGAAAGCATCCAATTCCAATCCATGGTCTGCACCCCATTGTTGCCCTTCCTGTTTCACACCATTTTCCAATACTACAATCCGGTTAAATCCCATCCCCCGGATCATTGGTTTAGAGGTACCTACACCGATGTCCATCGCCTGCACGCCAGGAATATTGGCCATAGCCTGCATAAGATTACCTGTAAAATTCTTCCGCAAAAAGTCCTTGTTCGCAACATCAACCGTAAGTGCAGTCTTTTTCATCTGATGTTGTTGATACGACTCCGTAACCACCACTTCAGACAAAGATACACTCTTGATTGAATCGGACTTTTGTGCATGGACAGCCAGGGCAAAGCATAGCCCTAACACGCCCGAAATAATTCCGATACGCATCATTTACAATTTATTGTTTATAATACTGTGAAAAGATAATATAGATAGTTATGCTATCGGAGGTGCACGCAAATAATGGGAATAAGAAAGCGTGTAAGCTATCTTTTCGGGGTAAGTAACACGCTCATAGGAAATGAGCGGTAATATAAGAGTAAAATCAAATGATATGGCTTCCGTAAAAAGAGAAAGAGAGAATTGGCAGATAAGACAGTCATCACAAGCATTATGGGAGTTATGAGAATGATGAGTGTCCGAACAAGAAGAAGATACAGCATTATCTCCTCCGTGGTGATGGAGTGCCTTCACCACAAAGAAAGGCATGAATGTTGCAAGCAACAACCATGAAATGCAGACTCTTTTTCTAATATTCCTCTTCACCGGTTCTTTGTTATATCAATAAGGGAATGTCGCAAAGATATGTATCCCCCTCTATATATGCAACTATATTGCATATCTTTTCATAAAACAGGTCTTATTTTACCAATAGATAGGTATATTAATACATCTGCTACCCTGATAGTTGAATTATGCAAAAATAAATCCTTATTTTTGCAGCTATATTAATCACCATTCGAATTATGACCATGCGTTACAAACTATCAGCTCCCTCTGTAGTGAAGACCACTATACAACTCCCCGCCTCCAAAAGTATCAGTAACCGTGCACTCATCATTAATGCACTGGCCCGGGGGACAACTCCTCCATGCAATTTGTCCGACTGCGATGATACATTAGTAATGATCAAGGCACTGGCAGAAAATAATGAAACCATAGACATCATGGCTGCCGGAACAGCGATGCGTTTTCTTACCGCATACCTAAGCACTGTACAAGGCACACATATTCTCACCGGAACGGAGCGGATGCAACAACGTCCGATACAAATACTGGTCAATGCACTCCGTGAACTGGGTGCACAAATAGAATATGCCGGTAAGGAAGGTTTTCCTCCTTTACGTATTCATGGAACTGAACTAAAAGGCAACGAACTAACCCTGAAAGGCAATGTCAGTTCACAGTATATTTCCGCCTTGCTGATGATCGGTCCGGTTCTGAAAAATGGATTACGCCTGCATCTTACCGGTGAAATCATCTCTCTCCCGTACATCAACCTTACATTACAACTGATGAAAGAGTTTGGTGCAAAAGCCGCCTGGACTTCGGAAAACAGTATCGAGGTAGCTCCGAAACCTTATACTCCGGTATCCTTTATGGTAGAGAGTGACTGGAGTGCCGCTTCCTACTGGTATCAGATAGCTGCCTTATCCGAGCAGGCAGAAATAGAACTCATGGGGTTGTTCCGTAACAGTTATCAGGGAGACAGTCGCGGAGCCGAAGTATTTTCACGCCTGGGCATAACAACTGAATTTACTCATGAAGGTGTACTTCTCAAAAAGAGCAACAGACTTGTCGAACAGCTAAACGAAGACTTCGTTGATATCCCCGACCTGGCGCAAACCTTTGCTGTGACCTGTTGCCTGCTGGGCATTCCATTCCGATTCACAGGATTGCAAAGCCTCAAGATAAAAGAAACTGACCGCATTTTTGCGTTAAAAGCAGAACTCCGGAAATTAGGATATCTACTTCAGGATGCACAAGACAGCATATTGATTTGGGACGGTGAACGCTGTCAGCCCGAAGCACAGCCCGTAATACAAACGTACGAGGACCATCGGATGGCAATGGCTTTTGCTCCGGCAGCATTCCGCTTTCCGGGAATGCGCATTGCAGAGCCACAGGTTGTTTCCAAATCTTATCCCGCTTATTGGGAGCATCTACAACAGGCAGGTTTCCAAATAGACAATAAAGAATGAAACCTTATAAGGTTATCCCATATTTTCATTTCTCTATAATCTGTGTTAATCTGTATACTCTGTGGTAAATAAATCAGTACCTTTGCACAAAATGAGAGATTTAGAATTATGTGGATACTGATCGTAAGTCTGTTGCTACTCACCCTCGTAGCATTAATTGCCGGACACATCCGCAACAGAAGGTTGCAGAAAAAGATAGAAAACGGAGAGTTGGAAAGCTTTCCCGAAGTGAAAGAAGTAGACGTAGAATGTTGCGGACAACATGAAGTCTGCGAAAAAGACAGCTTGCTGGCTGCCGTCAGTAAAGAGATAGAGTATTATGATGATGAGGAACTGGATCAATTCATTGGCCGGGCACCGGAAACATACACGGAGGAAGAAACGGAAATGTTTCGTGATGTGTTCTATACGATGCAGGAAACAGATGTAGCCGGTTGGGTTCGTAGCCTGCAACTAAGAGGTATCAACCTGCCCGATAATCTGAAAGACGAGGTATTCCTCATCATCGGAGAACGGAGAATGCATCCCTGATTATAATAAGTAGTACCTTTCTGCCGTTATTAATAATTAGTAAGTTAAGTATCTGAATGGATCTGTTACAATATACCTTTTTTCAACATGCCCTCCTGGGTAGCCTGTTGGCCAGCATAGCCTGCGGTATTATCGGCACTTACATAGTGACGCGCCGACTGGTGTTTATCAGCGGAGGAATTACACATGCCTCATTCGGTGGTATCGGCCTGGGGTTATTTGCAGGTATATCGCCCATTCTTTCGGCTGCCGTGTTTTCGGTATTATCGGCTTTCGGTGTTGAGTGGCTCAGTAAGCGAAAAGATATGCGTGAAGACTCTGCCATTGCAGTATTCTGGACACTCGGAATGGCATTGGGTATTATGTTCAGTTTTCTCTCACCCGGATTTGCTCCGGATTTATCAGCCTATTTGTTTGGCAATATCCTGACCATCACAAGAGGGGACTTGCTAATGCTGGGATTACTGGCTATAGTACTTATCATCTTCTTCTGCTTGTTCATCCATCCTATTATCTATGTAGCATTCGACCGCGAATTTGCCCGCTCCCAGGGAATTCCCGTAGCAGTATTTGAGTATTTGCTGATGATGTTCATAGCACTGACAATTGTTTCTTGCCTGCGCATGGTCGGTATTGTATTGGCTATCTCATTACTTACCATTCCGCAAATGACCGCCAATCTGTTCACTTATAGCTTTAAACGGATCATCTGGTTGTCTATCGGCATCGGTTTTTTAGGATGCCTGGGTGGATTGTTCGTTTCTTATCACTGGAAAGTACCTTCGGGAGCCTCCATCATATTTGTATCCATCCTAATTTATGCCGTATGCAAAGTGATAAAAAGATGAATCATGTGAATAATGTGCCAATGTGCCGATGTGACAATGTGACAATTGGCTGCGCTATGATCCGCAAGGCAATGGGTCGTACTATGATCCGTAAGGTAATTAGCACATTAGCACATTGGCACATTGGTACATTATTTATCATTGGTATATTATTTACCGGCTGTTCTACCAAGAAGAACACAGCGGGAAGCCGTTTTTATCATGCAATGACTACCCGGTATAACGTGTACTTTAACGGAAATGAAGCATACAAATCGGGATGCAAAGCCATTGAACAGGGCAACAAGGACAACTATATGGAGATGATCCCACTTTATCCTATTGGCAATAAATCAACTGTGGGAACCGGCAGTGGTGATTTTGAACGGGCTATAGAAAAATCCCAGAAGGCTATCGCAGTACATTCCATCAAACGGAAGCCTCAACGTAAACAGGGTAAACGCTACACGGAAGAGTACAAACAATGGCTGGCACGCCGGGAATTCAACCCTTTCCTGCACAAGGCCTGGATGTTAATGGGGAAAGCACAGTTTCAGAAAGGAGACTTTCCCGAAGCGGCTGCAACTTTCTCATACATTGCGCGCCTATATACCGGTCAGCCTAAAATTACAGCAGAAGCGCGTATCTGGCTTGCCCAGTGTTATACACAGATGGGATGGTATTATGATGCAGAAGATGTTCTTCTAAAAGTAAATAACGACAGCCTGCCCTATACCCTCGCTCCTGCCTATTCACGAACCTACGGGCATTATCTGCTGGGTAGCCAACGCTACCGGGAAGCAATCCCGCATCTGCTTACTACCATCAAAAATGAAAAGAATAAGCGGCAGAAGGCGCGCCAATACTATCTCCTGGGACAAGTATACCAGCTTCTGCAAGATCCCGCCAAAGCCTATCAGGCTTACGGAAAGGTTATCAAAATGAGCCCTCCCTACGAAATGGAGCTAAATGCACGTATCCGCCAAACAGAGGCCTTCCCGGCCGGGGAGGTGCGCCAGGCGGCGGAAATAAAGAAGGCGACGGATAAGCTGCGACGCATGACGCGGAGTGATAAGAATAAGGATTACCTGGATCAGATTTATTATGCACTGGGGAATATTTACCTGGCGGCGGGGGATACGGTGCAGGCGATTAAGGAATATGACCTGGGAGTAGAGAAGAGTACACGCGGAGGGGTGGAGAAAGGGATTCTGCAACTCACGCTGGGCAACCTCTGCTGGGAGATGGGGCGGTATGTGGAAGCACAAACGGCTTACTCCGACGCTATCGGGTTGCTGGAGAAGACGCATGCGCAATATGAAGAGATCACGAAACGTTCTGAAATACTGGACGAACTGGTGCCCTACTCTACTGCTGTGGAGTTGCAGGACAGCCTGCAACATCTGGCATCACTGGATAGTGCCGCACGGATGGTGGTGATCGACACATTGATAGCCCGTGTCATCCGTAAAGAAGAGGAGGCGAAACGGCTGGCAAAAGAGGCCGAACGGGATGCATTGCGTGAGTCTATTGCTGCCGAAAACGCCGCCAATGCCCCACAGCAGCCTACTACAACGCAACCTACAATACCTACGGGAGATGACTCCTGGTATTTCTATAATTCGCAAGCAGTAACACAAGGTAAAGCTGACTTCCAACGGCTGTGGGGACGACGCAAACTGGAAGATAACTGGCGGCGGAGAAACAAAACAGTGGTTGCCTTGGACGATTTCGAGCCGGTCAACTACGATGAAGCACTTCCCGCGCAGGAAGGTACGACAAGCGATGAAGAGGGCTCTCAGATATCCACAGAGGGAGATGCGGCAGGCAATAAAGAGAATGATTCTCAGCTTCCTGCTGATACGACTTCTACCGCTGCTATCGACGAAAAGAATCCGATCTTCTACCTGCAACAGATTCCGTTGACGGAGGAAGCAATGGCTGCCTCTAACGAGATCTTGTCAGACGGTCTGTTCAACATGGGAATGATATTCAAAGACAGAATGGAGAACTTCCCTCGCGCTGAGCATTCCCTCGGACGGTTGGTTCATAACTTCCCGGACTTCGGCCAACTGGATGTGGCATACTATAATCTTTACCTCATGCTCGGACGTATGGATCGCATGGCAGATGCCAACATTTACAAGCAGGAACTTATAGACCGTTTCCCGGATAGTAAGTATGCCAAGATGCTCGCCGATCCTGACTTTGCCTACATCGCCGTACATGGCAAGCACCTGGAAGATTCGCTTTATGCCAATACTTATAAGGAATACATGGCAGGCAATTACAAACAGGTAGTGGCCAATGCGGAATACTCTTTCAACAAATATCCAATGGGACAGCATCGTCCGAAATTTATGTTCCTGCATGCTGTAAGTGCCTTGCAGGTAGGGGATCAGAAGCAATTCCTGGCCGAGCTGAAAGAGCTTGTGCAACAGTACCCGGAAAATGAGATCACCGATCTTGCCGCCCATATCCTGAAAGGGGTACAGGAAGGACGCCTGCTGGCAGAAGGCAGTATCTCCTTTGGTAGTATCTGGTCGCGCAGAAGTGCGGAAGACCTAGCAGACAGTACGCGTATAGCCGGAATGGACAGTACGCACGTCTTTACTGCCGAACGTAATACACCTTACTTATTCATACTGGCCTACGAAGAAGGAAAAGTAAATGAGAACCAACTGCTTTACGAAGTAGCCCGTTACAACTTCTCATCCTTCATGGTGAAGAACTTTGACCTCTCCTTCTCCCACGACCGGGGTATCGGACGACTCGTCATCCGTTCATTTGCCAACTATGAGGAGGCACAGTATTACCAACGCCAACTTTACGCTGACCCACATATGAACGAACGTCTCAGCGGAATGCGGGCTGTCCTTATCTCAGAAACCAATTATGAACTGCTGAACCAATTCTATAGCTTCGACGATTATGATGTGTTCTATAAGAAGACGTTCGATCCATATCCGACGGAGGAAGAAGTACCCATCGATGGAAGTACACTGGATGAACCCTTACTGAACCTTCCACCCGTCGATGAAACCACCCCGGCAGAAGAAGATGACGGCGAAGAGATACAACAATCCCCCGGCACCAACTACTTTTAGGCGGCGCTTCCCGCGCGGGGAGGTGCGACAGGCGGTGCTTCCCGCACGGGGAGGTGCGACAGGCGATGGTGGCAGAATAATAATAGCAATAATAATTGCGCAGCCAAATAGTAAATAGTAAATAGCTAAATAGTAAATATCAAGATGAAGAATGACCGATTACTCTGGGTAGACGACGAGATAGACCTTCTCCGTCCCCATATCCTTTTCCTCGAGTCGAAAGGCTACGAGGTACATACCGTCAGTAACGGACAGGATGCCCTCGACCGTTGCCGTGAAACGGACTATGATCTCATCTTCCTTGATGAGAATATGCCCGGCATCAGCGGCCTTGAAACGCTGGCACAGATCAAGGATATCTCTCCGACCGTACCTGTTATCATGATAACCAAAAGCGAAGAAGAAGATATCATGGATATGGCTATCGGCAGCAAGATAGCCGACTACCTGATCAAACCTGTCAACCCCAATCAGATACTTCTTTCGTTAAAGAAGAATCTGCACCGCCGTGACATTGTTTCCGAAGTAGCGCAAACAGCCTATCAGCAGAACTTCGGCAAGATAGGTATGCAGATCAATGACTCTCTCACTGCCGATGATTGGGTGGAGCTTTATCGCCGCCTCGTCTATTGGGAACTGGAACTGGAAGCCAGTGACAGCCCCATGAGCGAAATGCTTTCCATGCAGAAAACGGAAGCAAACACGGCCTTTACCAAGTTTATCAAGAAAAACTATATCGACTGGATGAAGACGATGGACCCCACACGCAAAGGAAATGCTGTGCAGGAAGCTCCGATGATGAGTCCGGACGTGATGAAACGTATCCTCTTTCCGCTGCTGGATCAGGGGGAGAAAGTGTTTTTCCTTGTGTTGGACAACTTCCGCTATGATCAGTGGCGCGTAGTTGCCAGTGAGCTATCCGAGCTTTTTACTTTCGAGGAACAGCTCTATTTCAGTATCCTGCCCACTGCCACGCAGTATGCCCGTAATGCTATCTTCTCCGGATTGATGCCGGATCAGATCGCACGCATGTTTCCCGACCTGTGGGTGGACGAGGATGAGGAGGAAAGTAAAAACCTCAACGAGGCTCCGCTGATACAGACTTGTTTCGACCGTTTCCGTCGGCAGCACACCTTTTCTTATCATAAGATAAACGATGCGTCTGCCGGAGAACGTCTTGTGGGTCAACTTCCACAACTGATGCAGAATGACTTGAATGTGGTAGTCTTCAACTTTATAGACATGTTAAGTCACACCCGGACGGAGAGCAAAATGATACGCGAACTGGCTTCGACAGAGGCTGCATACCGTAGTCTTACACTATCCTGGTTCCGCCATTCGCCGGTACGCGACCTGCTTAAAGAACTGGCAGCACGAAAGGTACGCATAGTCGTCACCACGGACCACGGTAGCATCCGCGTGGACAATCCGATCAAAGTACAGGCCAATAACGGAGAGATTAATACGAATCTGCGCTATAAGCTATCACGGAATATGTCCTATAACCCCAAACAGGTGTTTGAGATCAGCCGTCCGGCAGATGCTTTGCTGCCATCGCCCAACGTCAGCACCAAGTACATCTTTGCCAGTGGACATGACTTCCTGGCCTATCCGAACAACTTCAACTACTATGTATCGTATTACACCAATACCTTCCAGCACGGAGGGATCTCCATGGAAGAAATGATCATCCCCCTCATCACCCTAAAACCCAAATGAGTGGCGCTTCCCGGTGCTTCCCGCACGGGGAGGTGCGCCAAGCGATGCTTCCCGGTGCTTCCCGCACGGGGAGGTGCGACAGGCGATGCTTCCCGGTGCTTCCCGCGCGGGGAGGTTCGACAGGCGGTGATAGTAATAAGAGAAGTAATCGTTCAAGAGTATAGGATATTAGTATTGAAACGCAGAAACTCACAGATTCACGCAAAGTATATCATCGCTCAAGTATAGCGCAGCCATTTAATCTGCGAAAATCTGCGATCATCTGCGTTTCAATAAAAAGCTGTCATAGTATGAACTAAATTTAAACATTAATATATTAAATATAAAGAAGAGTATGAACGAGAAAATTAATATGCCCTGGGAAGAACGTCCCGCTGGTTGCACAGATGCCATGTGGCGTTATTCAAAAAATCCTGTTATCGGACGTTATCACATTCCGTCATCAAACAGTATTTTTAATAGTGCCGTAGTGCCGTTTGAAGATGGATTTGCCGGAGTATTTCGTTGTGACAACAAGGCAGTACAAATGAATATCTTTGCCGGTTTCAGTAAGGACGGCATCAATTGGGATATCAATCACGAACCTATAAAGTTCAAGGCAGGCAATACGGATATGATTGAGTCGGAGTATAAATATGATCCGCGTGTAACCTGGATTGAGGATCGTTACTGGATTACCTGGTGCAACGGCTATCATGGTCCTACTATCGGCATTGCCTATACGTTTGACTTCAAAGAGTTTTTCCAGTGCGAGAATGCTTTCCTTCCGTTCAATCGCAACGGGGTACTTTTCCCGCAGAAGATAAATGGAAAATACGCCATGTTGAGTCGTCCCAGCGATAATGGACATACTCCGTTCGGTGATATCTATATCAGCTATAGCCCGGATATGAAATATTGGGGAGAACATCGCAATGTGATGAAAGTGACTCCATTTCCTGAAAGTGCATGGCAGTGTACAAAGATCGGTGCAGGTTCGGTTCCTTTCCTGGTTGATGAAGGCTGGCTGATGTTTTATCATGGAGTAATTACTACCTGCAATGGTTTCCGTTATTCCATGGGAGCGGCTATCTTGGATAAAGATAATCCGGATAAAGTGCTATACCGTACCCGTGATTATCTGCTTGCACCTGCTGCACCTTATGAGCTACAGGGAGATGTACCTAATGTTGTATTCCCTTGTGCAGCATTGCAGGATGGCGAGAGAGTTGCCGTATACTACGGAGCAGCCGATACTGTAACGGGACTTGCTTTTGGCTATATTTCCGAAATCATTGAATTTATAAAAAGAACAAACATTGGATGATTTACGATTTTACGATTGATGTTAGAGTAGAAGTTAGAGTTAGAGAGAATATAATAGAGAGAGTTCCTTCAATCGTAAATCGTAAATTGTCTAATCGTCAATCTTTCTTGATCCTTTCAACTTTCAATTAAATAAATGAAACGACTTTTATTGACTTACACATTGGCTGTCTTTCTGCTTCCGGCTTTTGCCGGAGGTGGAGAGAAGCTTTCCCCTGTTGATTATGTGAATCCTTTTATTGGTACCACCAACTTTGGTACAACAAATCCCGGAGCGGTTTGTCCGAATGGGATGATGTCTGTTGTACCTTTCAATGTGATGGGTTCCGCCGATAACAAGTATGATAAAGACGCCCGTTGGTGGTCTACTCCTTATGAGTATCATAACTGTTTTTTTACCGGATACTCCCATGTAAATTTGAGTGGAGTGGGTTGTCCGGAGTTGGGCTCTCTTTTGTTAATGCCTACCACAGGAGAGTTGAATGTGGATTACAAGGAATATGGAAGTCGTTATAAAGACGAGCAGGCTTCGCCGGGTTACTACACAAATTATCTGACTAAATACAATGTGAAGACTGAAGTAACTGCTACCCCCCGTACGGGCGTTACCCGTTTTACATTTCCGGAAGGAAAGAGTCATATATTACTCAATTTGGGTGAAGGGCTTACCAACGAATCGGGTGCCATGCTTCGCCGGGTGAACGCCCAGGAGATAGAAGGAGTTAAACTCTTAGGCACTTTCTGTTATAATCCTCAGGCGGTATTTCCTATCTATTTTGTGATGCGTGTTAACAAACTCCCTTCTCAAACAGGGTATTGGAAGAAACAGCGTCCGATGACCGGCGTTGAAGCCGAGTGGGATCCAGATAATGGTAAATATAAACTTTATACCAAATATGGAAAAGAGATCGCCGGAGATGATATCGGTGCCTTTTTTTCATTCGACACCGAAGACGGTGAACAGGTAGAAGTAGAAATGGGTGTTTCCTTTGTAAGTATAGAAAACGCCCGTCTCAATCTGAACAAGGAGCAGGAAGGCCGGGATTTTGAGAAAGTACATGCAGAAGCCCGTGCTCGCTGGAATGATGATTTATCCCGTATTCTTGTAGAGGGAGGGACAGAAGATCAGAAAACCGTTTTCTATACAGCCATGTATCATTTGCTGATTCATCCCAATGTTTTGCAGGATGTCAACGGAGAATATCCGGCTATGGAAAGCGATAAAATAATGACTGCCAGTGGCAATCGTTACACGGTATTCTCTTTGTGGGATACGTATCGGAATGTGCATCAGTTGCTTACGCTGGTTTATCCGGAGCGGCAGATAGACATGGTACGTACCATGCTTGATATGTATCGTGAACACGGCTGGCTTCCGAAATGGGAGTTGTATGGTCGTGAGACGCTGACAATGGAGGGAGATCCCAGTATTCCTGTGATTGTAGATACCTGGATGAAAGGTTTACGCGATTTTGACATTAATCTGGCTTATGAAGCCATGTACAAATCGGCCACTCTGCCCGGTGCTGAGAATCTGATGCGCCCGGACAATGACGATTATATGTCTAAAGGTTATGTGCCTCTGCGCGAACAGTATGATAATTCGGTTTCTCATGCATTGGAGTATTACATAGCAGACTTCGCTCTTTCCCGGCTTGCCGGTGCTTTGGGAAAGAAAGAGGATGCCAAACTGTTCTACAATCGCTCATTAGGATATAAACATTATTACAGTAAAGAGTTTGGCACGCTTCGTCCCATACTTCCTGACGGAACTTTTTATTCTCCCTTCAATCCGAAAGAAGGTGAAAACTTTGAACCCAGTCCCGGATTTCATGAAGGTAATTCGTGGAATTATACATTCTATGTGCCCCATGATGTATATGGACTGGCGCGGTTGATGGGAGGGAAGAAGTCTTTCATCAACAAACTGCAGATGATATTTGATGAAGGTCTTTATGATCCTGCCAATGAACCCGATATTGCCTATCCTTATTTATTCTCTTATTTTAAAGGAGAAGAATGGCGCACGCAGAAGGAGACACAACGTTTATTGGCTAAGTATTTTACTACTCAGCCGGACGGTATTCCCGGGAATGATGATACGGGAACGATGTCTGCCTGGGCCATCTTTAATATGATAGGTTTCTACCCGGATTGCCCGGGATTGCCGGAATATACTCTTACCACTCCTGTTTTTGATAAAGTGACCATCCGGCTTGATCCGAAATGGTACAAAGAACGTGAGCTTGTGATAGAGTCTACCCGTCAGAAACCCGATGCTTTGTATATTCATAATGTAAAAATAGGTGGTAAAAAGATAAACCGCTTCCGTATCACTCATGAGGAGTTGGTACACGGCGGGTTGTTAGAGTTTTCTATCAGGTAAATGTTTTTCCCCAATTAGTTTAGTAATGAAGGTAAAAAGGAGAGACTGTCCAGACATTGTTTGTTAGGACAGTCTTGTTTTTATTAGCACTTTTGTTTTCTCAATTGTATTATTAGTACGAACCGGGGGCACCACCACAGAGGACACAGAGAACACTGAGTTTTAAATTTCTGATGAAACGCGGATGATCGCAGATTAAAAGCTGTAGTTCTTTATTTTAGATTAATTTTTCTTTGAGAAGCTCTGTATCCACTGTGTACTTTGTGGTGAAATACATTCACATTATTAGTACGAGTATTTATTTATTATATTTGATAGTATGAAAAAAGGATTTGTTTCATGTTTATTGTTTATGTGTCTTGGGATGGCAGGATGTCGGCAGAAGGATGTTGAGATACGGATCATTCCGCAACCACAATCGGTTGAAACTACTTCCGGAACTTACCGGTTACAAAAACAAGCTACGTTTACTTCTAATCTGCCGGAGACAGAGGGAAAAGAGTTTGCAGAATATGTGCAGGCTTCTCCTTTGGGTTTACAATTGAGTACAGAAGAGTCCGAAAAAGCGGCTGTTCAGTTTGTGATAATTGCTCCCGGCAACGAACATGATTCGACAGAGAGCTACCAGTTAGAAATAACTTCAAAAGGTATTGTTGTGTCTGCTCCTTCCGGTGCCGGGCTGTTTTATGGCTTTCAAACATTGTTGCAATTGGCAGATGCCGATACAGACGGTACCTATACCTTGCCATTGGTTGATATCAAAGATACTCCTCGTTTTGCTTACAGAGGTTTGCACCAGGACGTATCCCGTCATTTCCGAACCAAAGAATTTATAAAGAAACAGTTGGATGCCATGGCACGCTATAAGCTGAACACCCTTCATTGGCATCTGACAGATGGTGCTGGCTGGCGTCTGGAAATTAAACGCTATCCGGAACTGACGGAGCAGGCAGCTTATCGTCCTTATCCTAACTGGAAAGCATGGTGGAAGGGGGGCCGTAAGTACTGTACAAAAGACGCTCCGGGCGCAGACGGAGGATATTATACGCAAGATGATGCACGGGAGATTGTGGAATATGCTCGGCAACGTCATATCACCGTTATTCCCGAGATAGAAATGCCGGGACACTCGGAAGAAGTGTTAGCTGTTTTTCCTCAGTTGTCTTGTTCCGGCAAACCCTATGTAAATTCGGAATTCTGTATCGGCAATGAGGACACCTTTACTTTTCTGCAAAATGTATTGTTGGAGGTGATGGATATCTTTCCTTCTGAATATATTCATGTGGGCGGTGATGAGGCGAATATGGAAAGCTGGAAAAAGTGTCCTTTGTGCCAGAAGAGAATGAAGGCGGAGGGATTGTCTGATGTGAAAGAACTGCAAAGCTATCTCATTCATCGAATGGAGAAATTCCTCAATGACCACAACCGTCAGTTATTGGGATGGGATGAAATCTTGGAAGGTGGACTGGCTCCCCGTGCCACTGTGATGTCATGGCGTGGAGAAGAGGGAGGAATTACTGCTGCCCGTGCAGCGCACGATGTGATAATGACTCCGGGAGAGTTTTGTTATCTGGACGCTTATCAGGATGACCCGACCAGTCAGCCCGAAGCTATCGGAGGCTATCTGACTTTGGAGAAGGTATACTCTTACAATCCTGTACCTAAAGTACTGACAAAGCAGGAGGCCGCTTATATAAAGGGGGTACAGGCAAACGTATGGGCGGAATATATATCTACTCCCGAACATATGGAATACATGATTTATCCCCGCTTGCTGGCATTGGCAGAAGTAGCATGGACACAGCCGGAACAGAAAAATTGGGAACACTTCCGGCAGTCTGCCCTGAAAGAAGTTAGCTGGTTGCAGGCTCACGGATATCATCCTTTCGATCTGAGTAAAGAAGTAGGAGAGCGTCCGCAGGCGGCCATACGCATTGAACACTTAGGGCTGATGAAACCGATTCATTACACAACTCCGTATGCACCTCAATATACAGCCGGAGGTGATTCGGCACTGGTAGACGGGGTTCGCGGCGGATGGACGTATGGAGATAAGCGCTGGCAGGGTTTCCTGAATACGGATATGGATGTTACGATTGATCTGGAGAAGGTGACGGAAATTACTTCGGTAGCTGCCGAGTTTATGCAACTGTCCGGCCCTTATGTATGGTTACCGCGTGAGGTGATTATTTCTGTTTCTGATGACGGAAAGTCATTTACGGAAGTGCAACGTCTATCTACCGATGTTCCTACTACGGAAGACCGGTTGGTTTTCCGGACATATCAATGGGAAGGAAAGGCGTCAGCCCGTTACGTTCGTTACCGGGCTTTATCCAATGGGATAGAGGGGGGATGGCTTTTCACGGATGAAATTGTGATTAAATAGAGATGACTGAATGTATATACTTGACAAACAATAGGATAATTTGATTTGTTACTTTGTTGTCATACAATAAAAAGAGCCACAATAACCGTAAATTGTGGCTCTCTCGATTTAGAAACAGTTTTGTTTTAAAAAGGAAATCAAAACTTGCTGTGGGGGGACTTATTTGTTGTTATAAGCTGTCAGCATCCAAACCATTTTTTCTTGTTCTTTCAGATAATCGCTCATCAAAGCTACTGTAACTTCGTCACCGGCTTGTGAAGCGATGGACAACAGTTTGCGTTCTTCGCCGATCAGATGGCTGTAAGTTTCCAGAATATTCTCTAAAGCTTTCTCGCCATTGCTCACCCGGTCTACTTCGTTGATGTTGGACATCTTGAGGTAATCACTGAACTTATTGGCAGGAGTTCCGCCCAGCATCAGGATACGTTCGGCTATTTCGTCAACTTTCTCGGCTGCATCATTATAGAGATCTTCGAACTTGCTGTGGAGCACAAAGAAATCATGCCCTTTAATATTCCAGTGGAAACCGCGAAGGTTGGTGTAATATATCTGGAAATCTGCTAATAATTGTTGCAAAGATGCTACTACGTTGTTCACTCCCGATTCGTTCAACTTGATGTAATCTAATGTTTTCATAACTTGTTTTATTTAATTTGTTTATACTATTTTTCTTTTTCGTATTGCAAAGATAAGGCGAAAATGCATGCGTGTCAAACTGATAATTTCTATCTTTGCATAGACAGAATCTATAACCTATAAAACTTTGATAGATGACAATACAACAGTTGGAATATATACTTGCCGTAGACCAGTTCAGGCATTTTGCCAAGGCTGCGGAATACTGCCGGGTGACGCAACCTACTTTGAGCGCCATGATTCAGAAACTCGAAGATGAGCTGGGAGTTAAACTCTTCGACCGTGCAATGCAGCCGGTATGCCCCACACGGGTGGGAGAAAAAGTGATTGCTCAGGCCCGTACCATACTTGCCCAGGCTTCACAGGTGAAAGAGATTATCAGTGAAGAGAAACGTTCGCTGTCCGGTACTTTCCGTTTGGCGGTATTACCTACTATCGCTCCTTATCTGTTGCCACGTTTTTTTCCGCAACTGATGGAAAAGTATCCGGAGCTGGATGTACGGGTGACGGAGATGAAAACGAAAGATATCCGCCAGGCATTACGCGACGGAGAAGTTGATGCTGCTATTTTAGCAAGTCTGCTCGAAGATACTGCGTTGTCAGAAGAGATTCTTTTCTATGAACAGTTTTATGGATATGTATCCCGCAAGGAGCCGTTGTTCAAGCATGACGTGATCCGTACGTCCGATATTACGGGAGAACGGTTATGGTTGCTCGATGAAGGGCATTGCTTCCGCGATCAGCTGGTGCGTTTCTGCCAGATGGAAGCTGTGAAACTGCATCAGATGGCATATCACCTGGGAAGTATGGAGACATTTATGCGTATGGTAGAGGGCGGGAAAGGAATTACATTCGTCCCGGAACTGGCAGTGTCTCAACTCTCCAATGAACAAAAAGAGTTGGTGCGTCCGTTTGCCATTCCCCGTCCTACAAGGCCCATTGTGCTGACCACCAATAAAGACTTTATCCGTGGTAGCTTGCTTTCTGTACTGAAAGATGAGATACGTGCAGCTGTGCCTAAGGAGATGCTTAGTTTGCAGGCTGTACAGTGCTTGGTTTAATGGACAGTGGACAATTGACCGTGGGCGGTGTAACTAAACGGAAGTACCTATATAAACGGCATCATTACCCTTATCCGGTGTTGTATTTTGTCCTTCTCAGAAAGGAACGCTCTTTTCCCCAGTGCACAGTCTTGTTTTACATGTACATGTAAAGCTGCATAAGATGTACATGTCGTACTGTCCCACATGCACATGTCGTACTGCTTTACATGTACATCTAAAACAGCGTTACACACCGAGGCTTCATACGTTACTCTACGAGATAGAACTTTATCGATACCGGAGAAAGAGATAGATGGTAATGGCAGACAGCACTTAGCACAAAACTGAATAGCTTTAGTCCAAATGATAAGATAAAAAAAGAACGATGACAATCATGGGAAGTTGTCATCGTTCGTCACATTTTATTATATCAGAATTAGTAGTTCGTTTTAGCCGTGTATGCAGAAATATTTAGTTGTTGTGCAGTAGGTATTTGACTGCTGCTTTTGGATTCTTTGAAATCCATCTTTATAAACTGTATATTGTCGTATATCGTCTTTACACGAACTTTCAGTCCTTTGGCTGTTTTCATCTCTTCGGCTACTTTATCGAGATTGAAGGAGACGATGCCTTCACCCAAGCTACCGCCGTTATCATCAAATGCATTGTGGCGGAATTCTAAATTGATGTAACCCTCTTCGTCCACAAGTTCCATGTCTTCGTTGTGAACCAGATTGAGCATGTGTTTCTTGTTGGGGTTCCGTGTACCGTAATACTGGAATTCCATTGTAAGATATCCCTGTGCAATCCAATGGTAAGTGACGTTTATCTTATTATCACCGATACTATCTGCTGTAGCTTTCGTAAGCGGGATGATATCTTTGGTCAGGATAGAGTCCATTTGTACTACTTGAATGTTATAATCATATCCCGGAACTTGTTCTTCGAGCTGGTGAAACCATACAAATACACGCTTTCCATCTACAATCGGATAGTTGCGAACTGCAGAGTCATCACCCGGATACATCTTTCTGCCACTATCCAGACCAAAATAATAACTGTCGGCATCAGTGGCTTTGAGGGTGGCAATGGTCAAATCAGAATAGCTTGGTCCGTCATCGTCCAGACATGACTGGAGGAAAGGAGTAAGGACCAGAATCATTGTTGCTGCAATAAAATTTAATTTCTTCATAAGTTTGTTTGGTTTTCTTTTTACAGTTACACTTAATTAATGGCTATCATCGCCCGGCGTACCTCCCCGTGTGGGAGGCACACTGTATGAAAAATGCAGAATATAAAAGAATATTGCACGACAGACTGTTAAAGAAATAAAAGCAATAAAAGACTTGCTCTCTCTATGCAGTATTTCTATCTTTGCTGCATTTATAAGATAAACACGTGTTAAAGAGAATGGAAGAACAGGAGCTGACAGAGCTATGCAGGCAGGGAAACAACCGTGCCCGCAAAGAACTTTATGAGCAGTATTCAGGGAGGATGCTTGGCATCTGTCTCCGGTATGCCGGAGACAGGGACACAGCACAAGACCTGGTACATGACGGTTTCCTGAAAATCTTTGCTTCTTTTGATAAGTTCACCTGGCGGGGCGAAGGTTCTCTCAGAGCATGGATGGAGCGTGTAATGGTAAATGTGGCATTACAGTATTTGCGTAAAAATGATGTGATGAATCAGGCAATGGCGCTTGATGAAGCCCCCGAAACTTATGAAGAGCCGGATATTGCGGCAGTGGAGGCTATACCGCAAAAAGTACTGATGCAGTTTATTGAAGAGTTACCCGCAGGCTATCGTACCGTGTTCAACTTATACACGTTTGAAGATAAGTCGCATAAAGAGATTGCTCAGTTACTGGGTATAAATGAAAAGTCCTCGGCTTCGCAGTTGTTTCGTGCAAAGAGTGTATTGGCCAGGAGAGTGAAAGAATGGTTAATGGTGAATGACAGATGAAAGATGAGAAGATGAAAGATAAAGAAATGTGGATGGACAAGCTGAAGGAGAAGTTGCAGGACTACTCCGAGCCTATGCCCGCTTCCGGTTGGGAACAACTGGAGAAGGAATTGGTGCCGCCTGTTGAAAAGCGGATACTGTATCCTTATCGCAAATGGGTAGCAACAGCAGCGGCGGTATTGCTGGTGGCTGCTACATCCTTGAGCATTTACTTCCTGAATACTCCCACTGCTGAAGAGATTCGTCGTACAGCTACCCCGATGTTGGCTGCTGATCCGGATATATTGCCTCAAACGGATGCGCCCGATGTACAGGTGGTGAAAGTAGAGCCGGCACGTGCTATCCGTCCGATAGTTGCACAAGCGAAGAAAATAGCGGAGAGACAGGGAACCGAACCCTCGGTACCTGTTGAGGTTGTTCGTGAAATAGCCGATGGAAAGGAGGCTGTGCAGCAGATAGTCAACGAGAAAGAGGAAATTGAAAAAAAAGAACCGGTAGTAGCGAAAGAAGAATCACCTGTGGTAAAATCACATAAAAGATCCGGACAGGATAAACTGCATATCCCGGTAGAAAAGCCGGAATCTAATAAAGGACGTTGGTCACTTGGTGCAGCGGTAGGCAACGCAGGAGGAGTCTCTCTTACAGGCAATGACCTGGCGGGTGGTGGTATACCTAATGAACAACGGCTCAACCTGGTATCCAATGCCGCTGAGGGAGAGATTATTCGCATCCCCGACAATCAAATGGTGGTATTTAAAGAAGGGGTACCTTACTTGAAACGTATGGATGAAATTGTGGACATCAAACATCATCAGCCTATCTCTTTTGGCTTGTCGGTACGTAAAGGGTTGGTAAAAGGGTTTTCGGTGGAAACCGGGTTGACGTATACATTACTTTCTTCGGATGTCGAGATGAGTGGCGGTAATGCCATGATCGATCAGAAATTGCATTATATAGGTATTCCTGTCCGGGCTAACTGGAACTTTTTCGATAAGGACCGTTTCACATTGTATGTGGCTGCCGGCGGAATGATAGAGAAGTGCGTATATGGAAAATTAGGGAGTGAAAAGCAAACAGTGAAGCCGGTGCAGCTTTCGGTAGCCGGTGCAGTGGGCGCACAATTCAATGCGACAAAGCATGTGGGTATTTACGTGGAACCCGGAGTGGCATATTTCTTCGATGATGGTTCCAATGTGCAAACCATTCGTAAGGAAACGCCGTGTAACTTCAATATACAGGCCGGTATTCGCTTCACCTATTAAAAATAGCATTAAATATAAAATGAAACGGAGGCTTTTTTAAGTCTCCGTTTTTTTTGTGAATTACACCGCTTGGCGTACTTCCCCGTGCGGGAAGCACCTAATTTATTTGTACTGTTTTGAAGTATTCTTTGAACAGGTTGGCAGCCTGTTCGATTTGTTCCGGTGTATTTTCTTTTATTCCTTTTAGCAGATACTCTTGTTTCATTGCCTCATATTTGTGTACACCTAATGTGTGATAGGGGAGTATTTCTACTTTTTGGATCATCTGGTAACTACCCAGTTGTTGTCCCATTGCACGGATATCTTCTTCAAAATCACTGTATCCCGGCACCAACACATAGCGTAACCAAAAGGGACGTTTATGCTCTTCCAGCCAGGCAGCTGTATGTAGCGTTTGTTCATTACTTCGTCCGGTAAGCTTTTGGTGATGTGGAAGATTGAATTCTTTAATATCCAGCAAAACGAGGTCTGTCAGTTTCAAAAGTTTCTCTACATGTTCGTTCCATAATCCACCGTTGCTGTCAAGACAGATATGGATACCCTCTTCTTTCAATCGGTGAAACAGGGGTAACAGCGCTTCTGCTTGTAGCGTTGGTTCACCTCCGGAGAAAGTAATCCCTCCACGCTTTCCGAAAAAAGGTTTCTGATTGATAGCCATGCGGACAATTTCTTCCGGGTCAGTGGCTGTTCCGCCTTTTACAGCAATTGTATCCGGATTGGCACAATAAAGACAACGGAAATTACAGCCTTGAAGAAAAACAACGAGCCGTAGTCCCGGCCCGTCGAATGTTCCCATACTTTCATAAGAATGAACTTTGATTAATTGAAAATTGAAAGTTGAAAATTGAAAATTCATAGTTATTTATTGAGTGATGCTTTGGTTGACTTGACAATGCTGGCTAATAGCTTTATTAATTCGCTACAATCGTTTCTTATAGAGTCGTAAGAGTCTATTGAAATATAATCGCTGTCTTTGAGCAACATAAGCCAATATTCGGTCTCGTTTGCTTCTTTTAAAGCAATATTCATTTTATTGAGGAAATCTGCTTTACTTTGGGCATGTTCAGCCTCCCGGCATAAAGCTCCTATTGCAGTGCCACTTCTTAATAATTGTTTGGATAAAATAAATTCCCTTTTTTGCTCAGACAAAAACTTATAAGCTTTTATGATCCTAAGTGCAAATGAGTACGATTTATCTCCTATAATATTTATTGGCATAACTATTCATTTTCAATTTTCAACTTTCAACTTTCAATTTTCAATTAAAAACGTTCATGGAACGAACGGCTCAAAACCTCCAGTTGATGTTCGCGGCTCAGCTTGATGAAGTTCACTGCATAACCTGATACACGAATAGTCAGTTGCGGATATTTCTCCGGATGCTCCATGGCATCTTCAAGCATTTCGCGGTTCAATACATTGACATTCAGGTGGTGTGCACCTTTGGTGAAGTAGCCATCCATCATTGTTATCAGGTTCTCTATACGATCTTCGGCAGAAGCTCCGAGTGATTTCGGTACGATGGAGAATGTATTACTGATACCATCCTGAGAGTCACGATAGCGTAACTTTGCAACAGAACTGAGGGAGGCGATAGCACCATTCTTGTCGCGTCCGTGCATCGGGTTGGCTCCCGGAGCAAAGGCAATACCTTTGGCACGTCCGTCCGGAGTGGCACCTGTCTTTTTACCGTACATCACATTGGAAGTGATTGTCAGCAATGAAAGGGTAGGACGGGCATTCTTGTAAACCGGCAGCTTTTTCAGCTCTTCGCTAAAGTAGTAAACGAGGTCTACACCTAAGTGATCTACTTTATCGTTGTCATTACCGAAGCAAGGGAATTCGCCGTTGATATCAAAACCTTCTGTCAGGCCGATGTCATTTCGGCGGGCTGTTACCGTTGCATATTTAATGGCAGACAGAGAGTCGATAGCAATAGAAAGTCCGGCTACGCCATATGCCAGGTTGATGCGGGGATTGGTATCGATAAGTGCCATCTGTGCCTTCTCGTAGTAATACTTATCGTGCATGTAGTGGATGATATTCATTGCATCATTATACACGCGGGCAATTTCAGTCAACACCTTCTTATAGTTGGCCATTACCTCTTCGAACTTCAGTACATCACCTGTCAGCACAGGAATATCTTTCACCATAACAGTACCCGTGTTTTCGCAACGTCCGCCATTAATAGCAAGTAACAGAGCCTTTGCCAGGTTGGCGCGTGCACCAAAGAACTGTATCTGTTTTCCTATTTCCTGATAAGATACGCAGCAGGCAATACCATAGTCGTCCGATTGGCGTACTTCACGCATCAGATCATCATTTTCGTATTGTACAGAAGAGGTGTCGATAGAAACTTTTGCACAGAATTCCTTGAAACCTTCTGGTAGATCGGGACTCCACAATACAGTCATATTAGGTTCCGGAGATGCTCCCAGGTTGTATAGTGTTTGTAAGAAACGGAAAGAAGTCTTAGTCACCTTTGTACGTCCGTCGTTGAAACGTCCGCCTATGGATTCGGTTACCCAGGTGGGGTCTCCGGCAAAAATATCGTTATAAGATTGCATGCGTAAGTGACGTACCATACGCAACTTGATAACAAACTGGTCAATTAGTTCCTGTGCAAATGTCTCGTCGATATTACCATGAGCTAAATCGTATTCAATATAAATATCAAGGAAAGACGATACGTTACCCAATGACATAGCAGCTCCGTCCTGTTCTTTTACAGCTGCTAAATAAGCCATATATACCCACTGAATTGCTTCCTGTGCGTTGTATGCCGGGCGGCTGAGGTCGAGTCCGTAGTATTCACCCATTATTTTCATTTCCTTCAGTGCCTTGATCTGTTCGGCCACCTCTTCGCGAAGCCGGATACGTGCTTCGGTCATGGGACCGGTTAATCCTTTCAGGTCTTCAAGTTTGGCTTCAATCAGACGGTTGATACCATAAAGGGCCAGACGACGATAGTCACCAATGATACGTCCGCGGGCATAATTATCGGGAAGTCCGGTAAGGAATCCCAATGAACGGAATGAACGGATCTCTTCGGTATATACATCAAATACTCCGTCGTTGTGAGTTTTGCGATAATGAGTAAATATATCTTTTACGCGTTCGTCTACTTCTACACCATTTTCATGGCAGGCTTTTGCTACTACATTGATACCACCGAACGGCTTGATGGCGCGTCTTAACAGTTCATCTGTCTGTAATCCGACGATAAGCTCGTTTTCTTTATCAATGTATCCGGCTTTATGAGAGGAGATGGTTGAAACGGTCTGGTAGTCAAGAGAGCGCACACCATTGTTGGCTCTTTCTTCTTCAAGTGCTTTGAGGCAACAGTTCCACACTGCCTTTGTACGTTCTGTAGGTCCTTGCAGGAAGGATGCATCTCCATAATAAGGAGTAATGTTATTACTGACGAAATCTCTTACGTTGATTTCTTTGCTCCAAAGTCCGTCATTAAAGGTTTTATTCAATTCCATACTTAAATATTAGTTAGTGGTTGGGTTATCCATTCTTCTTTAGAGCACGCAAAGTTACAAGCATTTTTTCATATTATAAGTATAAATATCCTCTATTTTGTGTTTAATAGCATAAAATACCTATAAATAAGGAGAGAAAATAAAAAGACTTATTCTTTTTTTTATAAAATCGTTTGGAGGTTTAAAATCTCTTTGTATCTTTGCACCGCTTTTAACAACAAGCACCTTTATATGAGTCTTGGTAGGCTGATAATGTAAGCCCTGATAGAGGAATAAAAGAGGACATTTTGGAGAGGTGGCAGAGTGGTCGATTGCGGCGGTCTTGAAAACCGTTGTACTGCGAGGTACCCGGGGTTCGAATCCCTGTCTCTCCGCAAAATTAAAAATAATCCTTTGTAAATCAGGTGTTTACAAAGGATTATTTATTATATACAAAATCTCATACAATCCAATAAAGAATCTGTAAGTTTTTGTATGCTTTTACCGCCGGAGTAAAATTGCTTATCTCATGGCTAAGCAGATAGCCCGATAATTACTTAAGTGGCTGCTTACTGATTTTGACTTCGGTGATGCGGGAATCAATAGCCGTCATGACCGGCATGAATTCAATCTTCAGGTAATTATAGCTTTTATTTCCGATGACGGGAGAGAAAACCGCTTTGAAGAACATGCCGGTTGTCGATATTTCAGGTGTATTGCATACATCTAATTTGTTCCATACCACATTGTCGGATGAGCCGTAGAAAGCGAACTTTCCTTCTACGCCTTTCCGTCCATATCCTGTTACACTGAAATCGCTCCAGTTATCCCATTTATAAACAATCTCAGCTTTTTCCTTGTCTGTCGAGCGGTGCAATGTACAATGATTTCCATCGAAATTGTGAAAATTGAATGAACGGTCTTCGAACCTTTCGTTTGGATGCGTGCAGAAGGCTCAGTTGTAATTCTTGGGGGATTAAGTTTTGTCAAGTCCCCTCATGCATATACCTTTGCTAGCCTAAAAAGGAAGAAGCTCATATCCACTACTCCT